>Ga0182743_1000054_pt1 | contig 233354 bp, 188 predicted proteins | sample eDN3rd30CKraftOP_FD_128522 | JGI IMG/M metagenome (GOLD analysis project Ga0182743, IMG submission 128522) | Enriched Organic Plus compost microbial communities from Emeryville, California, USA - eDNA 3rd pass 30_C Kraft OP (version 2) (version 2) ...
AGCTCGCTTGAAAACCTTCGCCTTCAAGCTTCTTCCGAGACCCTCGCCTCGAGAGAGCGCGCATTTTACTCAGCTCGTTTTCCTTTGCAAGGGGAATTTCAAACAATCTGAATTATTTTCAATCCCCGCCTCCCACAAAGAGAGACAATCGCAAAGTGAGCCAGCTCACTCCCCTCACCAACCCGCCAACCCATCGGCCGAACCGCATCGGTGAGGGCGCGCATTGTACAGAGCCGGAGCCGCTGTGCAAGGGGTGACACAAAAAATTTTTTAATTTTTTTTGTTTCCCCAGAGCGGCAAGTGAAACTTGCGCACCGCCTCCACTCGACTGCGAAGCAATCGGTAAAGGAGGGCGAATGTTACCAGACTTCCGTAGAGCACTGCATCCCCATAACTCGATCTCACGATCCAGACCACGTGGAGAACAGCGAGCACGTTAATAACGTAGACGACCCGATGAAGCTTCTTCCAGCTTCGCCCCATCTTGCGCTGCGCAGCCTGAAAAGACGTAAGCCCCAACGGAATCATGAGCACCAGCGCCAAGAAGCCTATGGTGATGTAAGGACGCTCCACTATTTCCCGCCCCAGATCCGCAAAACTGAGCTGCAGAATGAAGAACAGAAATACCAGGAAATGCAGAACGGTGTAGAAAAGTGCGTAGAGGCCGATCATGCGCCGGTACTGCCAGATGACGGGAGCCGCCAACAGATAGCGCAGCGGAGTGATCCACAAACTGCCGACAAGAAAGCGAATGGCCCACTCCCCCGTTTCCAGAGCCAAGGTCTGCGGTGGATCCGGACCGAGGTCGACCGGCAACCCCAAGTAGGCCCGCCAAACCTTGTAGAACATCACTCCTGCCGGGTAGAAGCTCAGCAAGAAGACACCGAGCTTTACCCAGGAGCGCAGAGGCATCAGCAGCGACACTGCGTGCGAATCTTCAATAGAACCGGCGCAGATCCATGCCGGCGTAGAGGTGGGCCACCTCATCGGCATAGCCATTGAAGGGCAAGGTATCGATGCGACGAGGAGCAAAGAGACTCGACGGCAAACGACGCTCCGTCGCCTGACTCCAACGCGGATGGCTGACCGCCGGGTTCACATTGGCGTAGAAGCCATATTCATTCGGCTGCAGATCACTCCACGTCGTGTTGGGCATGGTTTTGCGGAAGTTAATTCGAACGATCGATTTAATGCTCTTGAAGCCGTACTTCCACGGCACCACCAGACGCAACGGCGCACCGTTCTGTGCGGGCAACACGTCGTCGTAGAGGCCGACAGCCATCAGAGTCAGCGGATGCATTGCTTCATCCATGCGCAGACCTTCGCGGTATGGCCAATCGATCGTGGATAAACGAGACCGCTGTGCCGGCATCTGTTCCCGATCGACAAGCGTGATGAATTCCACGAACTTGGCGTCGGAATTGGGTTCGAAGCGCTGGATCAGATCTGCGAGCGGGAAGCCGATCCAGGGAATGACCATGGACCAAGCCTCCACGCAACGGAGACGATAGATGCGTTCTTCCAAGGCGTGAGGTTTGAGAATGTCTTCGAGCGTGTACTTGCCGGGTTTGCCGACTTCACCCGTAACCTCGACGGTCCAAGGCTCCACTTTGAAATTCTTGGCGTTGCGAGAGGGGTCGCCCTTGTCGGTGCCGAACTCGTAGAAGTTGTTGTAGGTCGAGACGTCCTCATAGGGAGTGAGCATCTCGTCGGTAGTGAAAGGACCGGATTCCGGCGCAGGCTTGCGTGCAGCAACCTGATCGACCAGCCACTGTGGTTTGGCGGCAAGATTCAGTGCTTCGGCCGTGCGGACTGAACTTCCCCCTTCCCCCGCCACTTGCGCAAAGGCTGGCGTAGTCAGCAGGCCGGCGCCCGCGAGCCCCGCCTGCTTGAGGAAGGAACGCCGCGAGCGATACACGGATTCAGGAGTGATCTCTGAAGAAGGGATCGCATAGCGAGGTTTAATTTTGATCAGCATGATCTTTCTCCTTATTCAACTCTTCTTCTGAAGATAGAGCTGCCTGCACGCGAAATGTTACAAGTTCTACCCCTGCGCAGCGGGCGGCGCTTCATCGGCAGTCACCTTCTGGCGGCGCTGCCGACGCTGGTAGACCGCCATCACCGGCCCCGACAATGCATAAAGCACCGCCATCGTGAACAGCACCAGCGGCGGGTTCCACGACACGATCACGATCACCATGATCAGGATCAGGATGACGAAGAACGGTACGCGGTGGCGGAAGTCCATGTCTTTGAAGCTGTAGTACCGCACGTTCAGCACCATCAGGATCCCCGCCAGGAAGGTCACCAGCGCAGCGAATGCTGCAATGACCGGCGAAACCTCCACTTCATATGCATGCATAGCCCACACCATGAACACCACCAAGCCGGCGGCGGAGGGGCTCGCAAGACCGATGAAGTATCGTTTGTCGGTGCTACCGAGCTGAACATTGAAGCGCGCCAAACGCAATGCCGCGCAAGCCACGTAGATGAAGGCTGCAGTCCAGCCGATGGTTCCCAGCTCGGATAGCGCCCAGCTGAAGCAGATCAGCGCCGGCGCCACACCGAAGGCCAACATGTCGGAAAGACTGTCGTACTCGGCACCGAAGGCACTTTGAGTATTGGTGAGGCGCGCGACGCGACCATCGAGTCCATCGAGTGCCATGGCGACGATGATGGCGATACAGGCATGGCCAAAGTCCCCTCCCATTCCCGCAATCACCGCGTAGAAGCCCGCAAACATCGCGCCGGTGGTCAGCATGTTGGGTAAGAGGTAGATGCCGCGCCGTCTTACTTTCTTACCGTCCTCGGACACCACCTCTTCGTGCTCGTTGATGAGCGCTTCGGTGTCGTCCGGCAGCTCCGGCGTTTCCGGCAACGGGTTTTGATCCTGACCTTCAGTGGAATTCATGTAACGACTCTCAAAGAACAGCTTGAATACTTCTTGGAACGATTCCGCGATTCTACGCCTGACTCGGATGCTTTGCGGCCAAATCCCAGAACGCCTTGACCAGAGGATTGGCCAACTTGCGCTTGAGGACACACAAACCCACCGCGAACGGCGGCATATCGTGGTCAACCTCAAGTATACGGATGGAGTGCTGCAGCGGACTATTGTCCACCACCAGCTGCGGCACGAGCCCAACACCGAAGCCCAGGCTCACCATGCTTACGATCGCTTCATTCCCCGCTACTTGCGCGTAGATGTTCGGTTTTATTTTCAGTTGTCGAAACCAGGCATCGGCGCTCTGCCGAGCCAACCCGCGCTCGGACAGTATCATAGGCACTTGCTGCCAAGCGATGTTGCCGTCACGAATCAGTTTCTTGTCGAAATAATAGCCTTGGATAGGAGCGATGAAGACGAGCGGGGTGGTGGTCAGCGTCTGCACGGCCAATGCCGCCGGGACCTGCGGCGGAATGGCGGCAATACCGATGTCTTCCTGATCCTGCAGGATCCTGTCGAGTGTCTGCGCGGTATCGCCGGTGTGGATCTTGAGCTCGATGCCTGGATGACTCTCGCGAAAGCGACTCAGCAGCTCATAAAGGAAGGAGTAGCTGGCCGTAACTGAGCAGAACAGACTGATCTCCCCCTGCAACTCCTGATCCTGCGCCTGCAGCTCGCGCTGCAACTCCAGCCAGTTGTTGTGGGTCTCTTCCGCGAAACGTTTGAAGGCCTGCCCAGCGGTGGTGAGCTTCACGCTGCGGTTGTCACGCTCGAACAAGGGCTGGGCAAGCTCCGCTTCCAAGCGCTGAATCATACGGGACAGACTCGAAGGCGACACATGACACGCCGCACTCGTCCGCGCAAAGTTCAGCGTCTTACATAGATGTAGGAAGATTTGCAGCTCGTTGAACTTCATGGCTCAGCCACGTTGCTTTTATAGCAACATTATCTTGCATATTTTTCAGTTTACGCAATAAAGCGGCACGGCTACCATCCGCAGCCATTCACTTACCCAACCAAGAGGTCAGCACAATGAACTACTTCAATACCCTGCCCCTGCGCCTTCAACTGGAAGAGCTGGGCAAGTGTCGTTTCATGGATCGCTCCGAATTCTCCCGCGGCGTCGAGAAGCTGAAAGGGAAGAAAGTCGTGATCCTCGGCTGCGGTGCTCAGGGTCTGAACCAGGGCCTGAACATGCGCGACAGCGGCCTGGATGTTTCCTACGCGCTGCGTGAAGACGCCATCAAGGAAAAACGTCAGTCCTGGAAAAACGCCACTGAGAACAGCTTCAAGGTGGGCACCTTCGAAGAACTGGTTCCGACCGCAGACCTGGTTCTCAACCTGACCCCCGACAAACAGCACACTGCCGTAATCAACAAAGTGATGCCGCTGATGAAGCAGGGCTCCTGCCTCGCCTACTCCCACGGTTTCAACATCGTCGAAGAAGGCATGCAGATCCGCAAAGACATCACCGTGATCATGGTGGCTCCGAAGTGCCCGGGCACCGAGGTACGTGAAGAATACAAGCGCGGTTTCGGCGTACCTACGCTGATCGCCGTACACCGCGAGAACGATCCGAACGGCGATGGCCTCGAAATCGCCAAAGCCTACGCCGTAGCCACCGGTGGTCACCGCGCAGGCGTTCTGGAATCCTCGTTCATCGCTGAAGTGAAATCCGACCTGATGGGTGAGCAGACCATCCTCTGCGGCATGCTGCAGACCGGCTCCATCCTAGCCTACGAACGCATGGTCGAACTCGGCGTCGATCCAGCCTACGCCTCCAAGCTGATCCAGCACGGCTGGGAAACCGTCGCCGAAGGCCTCAAGCAGGGCGGCATCACCAACATGATGGATCGCCTGAGCAACCCGGCGAAGATCAAAGCCTTCGCTCTGAGCGAAGAGCTGAAGACCATCCTGCGCCCGCTGTTCGAGAAGCACATGGACGACATCATGTCCGGCCGCTTCTCCGAAGGCATGATGGCCGACTGGGCGGACGGTGATCGCAAGTTGCTCACCTGGCGTGAAGAAACCGGCAAGACCGCATTCGAGCAATCCAGCTCGGAAGGTGCTCCGGCCATCGCCGAACAGGAGTACTACGATCACGGCATCCTGCTGGTCGCCATGATCAAAGCAGGTGTGGAACTCTGCTTCGAAACGCTGACCGCTGCCGGCGTGATCGCAGAGTCCGCCTACTACGAATCGCTGCACGAAGTACCGCTGATCGCCAACCTGATCGGTCGCAAGAAGCTGTACGAAATGAACAAGGTGATTTCCGATACCGCGGAGTACGGCTGCTACCTGTTCTCCCACGCTGCCATCCCGATGCTGAAAGACTTCTTCGGCAAGATCGACACCAGCGTCATCGGCAAAGGTCTGAACGTCAAAGACAATGGCGTGGACGATCGCGAACTCATCGCCGTCAATGCCGCGATCCGCAACCATCCGGTGGAAATCGTCGGTCAGAGATTGCGTGGTTACATGACTGACATGAAGAAAGTGGTCTAACCCTTTCTTCAACTAAGAGGAGGGCCTCTCATGGCAACGCAATATCCCGAGCTCAACGACAAGCTCATTGCGTTCATCCAGGAGCAGGCCCTTTTCTTCGTCGGCACGGCCGATCGTGACGGGCGTGTCAACGTCTCTCCCAAGGGATTGGACAGTCTGCGCGTACTTTCACCACGCAAGGTTCTTTGGTTGAACCTCACCGGCAGCGGCAACGAAAGCGCCGCTCATGTCCGTGCCGTGCCACGTATGACGCTGATGTTCTGTTCCTTCGGCAAGCAACCCCTCATCCTGCGGCTCTACGGCCAAGCGCGTGTCGTACATCCTGCCGATGCCGACTGGCCGGAACTGAGCGCACATTTCCCTGCCCTACCCGGCGCGCGTCAGGTGTTCGAACTCGACATCGATCTGGTTCAGACCTCCTGCGGCTTCGCCGTCCCCTACTTCGAATTCAAGGGCGAACGTCCAACCCTGAACACCTGGGCCGAGAAACGTGGACCGGAAGGTCTGCGGGAGTATTGGAAGGAGCGCAATGCGCTCAGTCTGGATGGCAAGCCCACCGGCATCCTCGACGGGATTTAATCGACCGATACTTCGGTACTTGCTGCAAGCAGGCACAAAAATCAGGCAATAAAAAAGCCAGGTTTTTGGCCTGGCTTTACCTGTTCTTTTACAGACTTTTAATCTGCAACAACTATGTCTTCTTCTATTGTTGCTCGGCTCTGAATTTACAGGCTGAGCACCTTTTCCCCTCTTGCTATTCCAGAAACCCCGGAGCGAACCACCTCGAGAATGGGCGTTCCTGCCAGGGCGGCGAGGAAGCCATCTAGCTTCTCGCTCGTACCAGTGAGCTGGATGGTATACATAGTTGGAGTAATGTCAACAACATCTCCACGGAAAATGTCAGCCACCCGTTTCACCTCGGCGCGCTGAGCACCGGTGGCTTTCACCTTAACGAGCATTAACTCGCGCTCGATGTGACTACCTTCCGTCAGATCAACGAGCTTGGCCACGTCGACCAACTTGTTGAGATGTTTAACAATTTGTTCAATTTTCCGATCGTCCCCGTCGGTGGTCAGCGTCAGACGGGACAATGTCTCGTCATCGGTCGGCGCCACGGTGAGGGAGTGGATATTGTAGTTGCGCTGAGAAAACAACCCCACGACTCGGGACAGAGCACCTGGCTGGTTCTCCATGAGAATGGAAATGATGCGTCTCATTGCTTAGGTCCTCTCCGTCTTGCTCAGGTACATCTCACTCATTGCCCCACCACGGACCGCCATCGGGTACACGTGTTCGGTGGGATCGACCGCGATATCCAGGAACACCAAACGATCCTTGATGGCGAAGGCTTCCGCCATCTTGGATTTCAGCTCGCTCAGTTTCTCGATACGGATGCCGACGTGGCCATAGGCTTCAGCCAGTTTGACGAAGTCAGGCAGCGAATCCGCGTAGGTGCTGTGCGAGTGTCGACCGCCGTACTGCATGTCCTGCCACTGGCGCACCATGCCAAGAGACTGATTGTTCAAATTGACGATCTTGATCGGCAATGCGCACTGCGTACAGGTGGCGAGCTCCTGGATGTTCATCTGGATGCTGCCTTCGCCGGTTACACAGGCAACGGTCGCGTCCGGGAAGGCCAGCTGCACGCCCATGGCCGCAGGCAGACCGAAGCCCATGGTGCCGAGACCACCGGAGTTGATCCATCGACGCGGTTTGTCGAAGAGATAGTGCTGCGCCGCGAACATCTGATGCTGACCAACGTCGGAGGTGACATAGGCATCACCCTTGGTGACTTCATACAGCGCCTGGATCACCTGCTGCGGTTTGATCACTTCACCTTCGGCCGGTTTGACTTCCAGGCACTTGCGGGCGCGCCACTGCTCGATGCGCTCCCACCAAACCTTCTGTGCTTCGCGATCGATCTTGTTCTTGCCGGCTTCGACCAGATCCAGCATTTCCTTCAGTACCGGAATCACCGGACCGACGATGGGCACATGTGCCGTCACAGTCTTCGAGATCGCGGCAGGGTCTATGTCGATGTGCAGAATCGTCGCATCGGGGCAGAACTTGCTGATGTCGGTGTTGGTCACGCGATCATCGAAGCGCGCACCTACGGCCAGAATCACGTCGGACTCGTGCATCGCCATGTTGGCTTCGTAAGTGCCGTGCATGCCGAGCATGCCGACGAACTGCTTGTCGGTTCCCGGGAAAGCACCCAGGCCCATCAGCGTGTTGGTGACTGGACAACCCAGCTTGTGCGCAAGCGCGGTGAGGAGCTCGGAGCCACCGCCGATCACGACACCACCACCGCTGTAGATTATGGGGCGCTTGGCGGACAGCAGGATGTCGACCGCCTTCTTGATCTGTCCCGAATGCCCCTTGGTGGGCGGCGAGTAGGAACGGATCTTGACGCTTTCCGGGTACGAGTATTCGAACTTGACGTTGGGGTCGGTGACGTCCTTCGGAATGTCAATCACGACAGGGCCCGGACGGCCGGTGGTCGCAATGTAGAACGCCTTCTTCACGATCTCTGGAATGTCCTGCGCGTTCTGCACCATGAAGCTGTGCTTCACGATTGGACGCGACACACCGATCATGTCGGTTTCCTGGAAGGCGTCGGAACCGATCGCATCACGGGTAACCTGACCCGAGATCACGATCATCGGGATGGAATCCATGAAGGCGGTGGCGATGCCGGTGATGGCGTTGGTCGCACCGGGACCCGAGGTCACCAGCACCACGCCCGGCTTACCGGTCGCACGCGCATAGCCATCAGCAGCATGAGTGGCGGCCTGCTCGTGACGCACCAGGATGTGGTCGACCTTGTCCTGAGTGAAGATCGCGTCGTAGATGTGGAGGGCTGCGCCTCCGGGATAGCCGAATATCAGCTCAACGCCTTCATCATGCAACGCACGAATCAGCGCCTCGCCGCCAGATAGTAAAGCCACAATCGTATCCTCTTCGAATCGTAAGTTAGAACGGCAATGCCGACCGCATGCATCCAGCACGTGGACGCAGACAGCCAACGATTTCATGTGATCGGGAGAGGCTCGGGTCGAACCTGTGTTGACCCTTGGCGTGATTCGCCGGGAGAGAGGACAAGGAACAAGACATCTTGTCCAGACGGGTCTTTGGCGCCACCAGTATCAGCAGTGACCGATACCAGTCGTCGTTACGCGGCCCTCTCGCAAACTTCTACGCAACCTGCCGCAGAAATCGTTGCGAAAGAACGGTCGATGGGTAATCAACACTTCCGCTCACCAAATCGGGGTGAGGATTATGGTCAAAACTTAATCAATGTCAAGGAGCCGCCGCGACCCGCTCGGCCTCATCGAGGATGCGCAGCACGTTGCCGCCCCACAGTTTCGCGATGTCTTCCTCGGAATAACCGCGCCGGACGAGCTCGAGCGTGACGTTGAAAGTCTCCGCGGCGCCGTTCCAACCGCTGATCCCGCCACCACCACCGAAGTCGGAAGAAATACCCACGTGATCGATACCGATGAGCTTGACCACGTAGTCGATGTGATCGACCAGATCCTCGACCGTGGCGGTTTCACCCGCGGGCTTGAGATAACTGTTGAAGGCGACGATCTGGATCACACCGCCATTTTCCTTGAGCGCCAGCAACTGTTCGTCATCCATGTTGCGTGGATGGTCATAGAGCGCGCGGGCGCTGGAGTGGGACGCGATCACCGGCGCCTTCGAATGACGAGTGGCATCGAGCATGGTCGACTTGGCGACGTGCGAGACGTCGACCAGAATGCCCAGACGATTCAACTCCTCCACCACCTGATAGCCGAAGGCGCTCAGTCCATCGTGCTCTGACGGAACGTCGTTGAGCCGTGCCTGCGGTTGCGCCGAATCGCCGATGTCGTTGTGACCGTTGTGGACGAGTGTGAGATAGCGCGCGCCGCGGGCGCGATATTCGGCGAGCAGGCTCAGGTCCTGTCCGATGACGTAACCGTTCTCCATACCGATGAAGGCCACGAGTTTGCCCGCGTCATGCAAAGCTCGTGCTTCCGCGGCCGTGGTGGCGAGCCCGATGCGGTCGGAGTAGAGAAAGTCCGTCATGCGATGGATGGCATCGAACTTGGCGAGCGCATCGGCCTTGGCCTGACGATAGCCCTCCTCCGTGCGCTCGGTCTGCCCGACGTACACGATGAAGAACGCGGCATTCAAACCTCCGCTTTCCATGGTGTCGAGATTCACCTGAGCCTCGGCAGAACCAGGCATGAATTCGCTGGTGGCGAAGTCGAGAGGAATGTCGACGTGCGTGTCGATGGTAATCACACGCTCATGAATGGCGCGGGCGCGTGCTTCGAGGCTTTCATCGGACGCAGCCAGCACCGCACCAGCGGACAGCACTCCACACCCGAAACCCAGAAATACGCGGGAAAGCAAGGCTCTCATCGTTTCCACCTGCAGAAGTTGGAATTCAGCTCTGACAGAGCAGCAAGATGCGCGCCAACCGCCTCAGTGCGTCATGGCATAGATGACGTAGTTGACGGCGAAACGGTAGGCCAACGCTGTCATGGGCTCGGGATAGCCGGGTGTGTCTGCATGTTCCCAGGCATCACCGAGGTCCATGTTGTGATTGATGGCGACCAAGAGACGCCCATCGTCATCGAATATCCCACGCCACTTCGGCTCGTAGCCGTCGCGCTCGTAGGTCACGCCGCTGTAGAGCGCCGCCAGTCCCGGGATCTGGATCTTCTCGTCGAGGTCGTAGAGCACGTGGAACACTTCGGCGTCCTCGGGGATGTCCACGATCGGTCGATCGGGGAACACGCGCTGCATCACGGCGGCGAAGCCGTTCCACTCATCGGTGCCGTGGAAGTCGTCCACGATCAGGAAGCCGCCACGCAAGAGATATTCTCGCAGCTTGGCGATTTCTTCGGGCGAGAAGGACCAACGCCCCACCTCGACCGCATAGAGGAACGGATAGTCGAACACGCTGTCGTCTTCGAGGCTGATGCGCTGGCCACCCGAACCATTGAAGACACTGACCTGCGCGCCGTCGACGCGCGTCAGACGCGTGATGCCCTGCATGAAGAAGTGCTCGGCTTCAGGCCAGTCGGTGGTCCAGCTGCCGCGACCGCGGAACCCACGGCCAAAGCCGCGTTCGCCGTAGATGAGTCGAGCGAAATGAAATTCCGCACCATCGGGATCATTGGGGATGTCGGCGGCGCGCGCCGGCTCTTCGCGATAGGGAAAGCGCTGCGCTTCTGCCGGCAGGCAAACCAGGCCGGCCAGGCACAACGTCAGGCTGAAGATTCGGACGAACGGATGGGCTGTTCTCAAACGCGCGACTCCTGTCCCTGGGGGCATGGTCCGGCAACTATAAAGCAGCTCCGCGACAATGCAAAACCACGCCTCGGCGGTAGGTTCCGACCTAGAAGCGCAGCGTGTAGCTGAATTTCATCGAGAGATCGGCATTCACCGAGTGGAAACGATTGTCCTTGTCCGGATCGCTCAAACCATAGTTGAGCACCAGAAAGGCCTGTTTCCCCGCTTCCGGAATCCAGTGCAGACGACTGTTGATGCCCATGACCTCCGACACATTGTCGTACTGCACCAAGGTGCTCCAGGACAGCGTATTGCTGAAGGCGATCAACGACTGCACGCTCGACAGGCGCACCGTGAAATTGCCGTGCGGTAGGTGGATCTCGTTCTCGTTGTAGTTCAACGAAAAGTTGTACCGCGCCGATGGTCGCCAGGTAAGTTCTGCGTTGCGCTGTACACGATTGCCGTCGAAGTAGTCACCCCAGCGCAGCGAAAGCCGACCGCTGATCCTGCGCTGCTCGGCCAGGTCCAAACCGATCAGGGTTTCAGTGAAGGAATAATCACCCAGCGGAATCGTCACATTGCGCAGACCAGTCGAAGCACGATTGATGACGAAGTCCTCACGCAGCACTTCACGGTTGCGGATCAGGCGGATGAACATGCCATCACCGTAGTTGTTGTTGCCGGTCAGGCGCAGGCCCAGGTTCTGATTGTTGACCGAACCATCGTCGAGATACTCGGCACGGTAGCCATCGAAGCCGCCGTAGATCGAGCGGATGTAGCCACCGGGTGTCAGGAACTTGCGATAACCGAAGTCGAGGGAGTGATCCGCCATGTCGGTCTGGTTCACGAAGCCGACAGCCGGATTGAAATTTTTCTCCACCCGCTTGTAGTTGTAGCCACCGCGCCAACCCTGGTTGTTGGGGTAGCTGAGGCCGAGGCCCCAGGAGGCATCATCCCCATCGAGATGCTCCGAGTCGCTGCGCTGATAGAATGCCACCCCCTGCAGCGCCCTGCCCCCGGGCAAGCGTGAGTTGCGATAGCGGAAGTCCACACCGACCAACGAGTTGTCGAAGTTCGACTGCGGTGCACCATCGGTGGCGATGATGCCCACCTGTGATTCGGACAGAACGTTGAGCACGGCGCGACCGACGAAGATGTCCTGCGCCTCGACACCGGTACGTTCGTCCTCCTCCTGACTCACCCAGAGCGCTCCCACGTTCCAATCGCCGATGCGCCCGCTGAGCTTGCCGCCATATTCGATGTCCACCGGCGCGCCGGTGGCGCTGAGGCCGATGCGACGCGAGAAGAAAGGTCGCGCGTTCTGCGAGGCCGCGCCCGGAATCGCCGGGTTGCCGCCACCGCCGGTACTGAAACCACCGGTGCCGATCTGGCCGAATTCGAAGATGTCGGCCTCGCGGATGAAGAAATCACGACGCTCGGGAAAGAACAGACTGAAACGCGTCAGGTTCACCTGGCGGTTGTCCACCTCTGCCGCCGAGAAGTCCGTATTGATCGTGAGTGCGGCATTGAGCTGCGGAGTCAGTTTGTAGAACACGTCGAGCGAAGGTTCGAAGTTCTGCTCGCGGAACGAAGCCGACCCATAGATGCGATCCTCACGCAGGGTCATCGAGGGCACGACGTCGAGCCCCAGTCCTTGGCGCAGGCCGCGTAGGCCACTCATCGTGCCGGCAACACTCGGGTTCACCTGACGGTTGCGGCTCACCCAGGCGAGGCTTTCATTGTTACGCCGGATGGCGCGGCGGAAGTTGATACCCCAGGTATCGGAGTCGGGGTTGAAGGAAATGGTCTGGAACGGAATGCGCATCTCCGCATACCAGCCGTTCTCCACCACGGTGGCGTGGGCCTGCCAGATACCGTCCCAATTGCTTTCGACATCGGTGATGTTCTGAAACAGACCTTCCCAGCGCACACCGTGTGCATTCACCTCGAAGCGATAGCCATTGCGGCGATCGAGATAGGGATCGAGCACCACCACCAAGATGTCGTCGCTCGCCAGACTCTGCCCCTGGCGCATGATGTTGGCGGAAATGAGAGAGGGATCGGGTTCTTCGAAGAAGCTGGAGATGTAGAGGGCTTCGTCGGTGTAGAAAAGTCGCACCTGAGTGCGCAGCGAAGGTTGGGCGTATTCGGTGGGCTCATATTGGTGGAAGTCCTCGACCACCGCGGCCTGCGCCCACTGCGGCTCGTTCTGCACGCCGTCGATGCGAATCTCACCTTCCAGCTTGGGAATGACGAAGCGCTTTTCCCCCGATTCACCGGATTCCCTGGCCGGATCGATTTGGGCCTGAGCCAGGCCGCACGTGGTAGCGAGACCAAGTACGGCACCCCAGCGGATCAGGGGCTTGAGAAACGAGTGGAGATCGAGCGCGTCTGGATGCACGAGAACTGGTCCAAAATGAAACGCGCATGATCTGCGAGCGCCTTCCCCACTGACAATAGATTAATTTGCACCGATCGGTAGCTTTGATTCGCTTCCATAAAGTTTGCACCGAATTTGCACGCTACTGCTGAGCAAGCGACTTACCACTCATTCGAAACTAAGCCTCAACTCCAAGGCCTGGTAATAGCGCGCTTCCTGTTGCAGACCAGCCAAGGTAAGGGGGTGACGCTCCAGCCACTGTTTGCGGAACTTCAAGCGATAGTCGCGCCCCAGCCGCACCAGGGTGGGCGGATGATCCAGGGACTCGCGCCTACGATGCAGCAACACCGCCAGGCGCAGGCAAACGATCAGCGGCACCAGCGCTGCCATCGCTTGTTCATCCATCCCTTCGAACTTGGCCCTGTCCAGACTCTTGCGCTGACTGTTCACCAGGTTGGCGAGGATGTACTGCTCATAGCGGCCAAAGCCGGCCAGGTCGCTGTGGCGCAGGATGTAGTAGCCGTGTCGATGATGGCTGGAGTGGGAAATGCTCATGCCGATCTCATGCAGCTGCGCCGCCCACCCCAGAATCTTGGTGCGTGACACGCCCGGCAAGGGCGGACCCTCGATCTGCTTCCAGAAGCTCAAGGCCGTGGTTGCCACACGCGCAGCCTGTACCACATCGATCTGATAACGTTCTTGTAAACGCCGTACGGTGAGTTCCCGTGCATCGTCGTCGCTGAAGCGTCCGATGCTGTCGTACAGCAAGCCCTCCTTCAGCGCCTGATCGCCGACATGCATCTGCGTGAGTTTGAATTGGTCGAACACAGCCTTGAGGATCGCCAATCCCGCGGGAAACACCGTACGACGCAGTGCAGGCAAGCTCGCCAGGAGTGACTTGTCTTCGAACACCGCGCCGCACAGCCACGCGAGCGAAGGAGCTGTAATCACCGCGCCGCCATCGCGTCGCTGCACGAGATCGGCCACCGCACGGATGGTGCCGGAAGTACCAAAAGCGATGTTCCAACCCGTTTCGGAGAAGTTGTTGCGAATCATCTCGAGCTCCGCGCACGCTGCGAGATAGGCCCGCTTGAAAGCTGCTTCCGGTGCTCTTCCCTTCGTGAAGTGAGACTCGGAATAGGTCACACAACCCATGCTCAGGCTTTCCAACAGAATGGGCTCGTAGTCCTGCCCGATGATGAACTCGGTACTGCCGCCGCCGATGTCGATCACGAGACGTTTGTTGTGATCGTTGCTCACCGAATGCGCGAGGCCGCAATACACCAGGCGCGCTTCTTCGAAGCCGGAGATGATCTGGATGGGAACGCCGAGAGCCGCTTCGGCCGCCTTGAGGAACTGCTTGGTCTGACGAGCGCTGCGCAGCGCCTTGGTACCGGCAGCGCGGATCTGCTCGCGCGGAATGTCGCGCAAACGTTCGGAGAATCGCGCGAGGCAAGCTAGTGCGCGCTCCTGCGCCTCGGCACTGAGATAACCATCCTTGTCGATGCCGCGCGCGAGCTGAACCATTTCCTTCTCGCGATCGATGATCTCGACCTTCTCGCCCTGCACACGGGCGATGACGAGATGGAAACTGTTGGACCCCAGATCGACCGCGGCGAAATAGGGAGAAGCGGCTTTCAACGTCATGAGCGGTGCGCCAGTCCAGGTCGAGGTGGCGCGGCGCGACGAGCAACGCCACTCACTGCAACACCACGTCTTCCTCGAACTGTTCCTTGGCTTTGTTTTGGAAGAAGGTGCTCAGGTTACGGAAGAAACTGCGCAGAGGCGAGGTGCTTCGCCACACGAGTGCGTGCACGCGATAGATGGACTCGCCTTCGATTTCCAACACCTGTAGGTCCGTACGGTCGCGGATCTCGGAACGGATGTAGAGCCCAGGCAGGAACGCTGCCCCCATTTCCATCTGCACCATCTGGCGAATGGCATCGAGGCTCGATCCTTCGAAGTCACGCATCAGGTGCGCATTGAAGCGTCGACAAAGCTCCTCCACCTGCCGGAAGAAGAGATGGTGTTCCTCGATCGTCAGCACATCGAGTCCCGCCAACTGGTCGGGGCGTATGCGCGTTTGTTTTGCCAGGGGATGTTCGGCATTCACCACGAGATAGATGGCTTCGCGGAAGAGCGGCACCACGGTGAGACTGGGATCATCCACCGGCAAGGTGGTGAAGATGAGATCGTAATCCCCGGCCTTGAGACGCGAAGCAAGCAAGGTGGTCGAGGCTTCCTGCACGAAGAACTTCACACCACGGTAGGCGTGACGCACCGCTGGCAGGATCCAAGGCAAGGAATAGGGGCCCAGTGAGGGACTGGTTCCCAGTCGGAAAGTACCGGTCGGGCCACGCGTCGCGAAAGTCGCAGCATCGAGGATCGCCTCTGCGGCATTCACCGCCTGATTCGCCGCACCGAGCATGTCGCGCCCCATCGGTGTCAACGACACCCCTCCCCTCGTCCGCTCCAGCAACTTCGTACCCAGCGAATCCTCCAAGAGCTTGAGCTGCGCGCTCAATGACGGCTGGGTGATGCCGAGTTCCAAAGCCGCCTGTCGCAGGCTGCGATGGCGCGCCGCCACCAGGAAATAGCGGAGCTGCTTCAACGAAAAATTGAGTTCCTTCATAGCGAGTGTTCCTGCGGTCGTACACTCGGCGCCATGTGCGCGTCATGCGTGAATAAAATTTTGGAAGCAAAATCCTATCACAACAAAAACAACGCTTGGCGAATCTTGTCACTATAGTCGGGCACTAGCGCTGTACGCGCAGTCAATTGGGCCTCTACAAGCAATCCAAGGAGCGCAATCATGGAGAAGCTGATTTCTGGCATACTGAAGTTCAAGCAAGAAAACTTCAACAAAGACAAAGAGTTATTTCGCTCCCTAGCGAAAGGCCAGTCTCCCGAAGTTTTGTTCATCACCTGTTCCGACTCCCGCATCGACCCCAACCTGATCACCCAGACCAAGCCCGGCGAACTCTTCATTGCGCGTAACGCCGGCAACTTCGTCCCCGCTCATTTCACGCAGAGCACCTCCGACATGGACGCCACCTTGGAGTTCGCCGTCAGTGTGCTGAACGTGCGCCACATCGTGGTGTGTGGCCACACCGACTGCGGCGCCATCAAGGGAGCGATCCATCCCGAGTCGGTGAAGCATCTGCATCACGTGTCCAACTGGCTATCGAACGCCGCGGCGGCAGTGGCGCGTGTGAAAGCCCGCAATAACGGGGAGCTGGGCGAAGCCCAGGTGCTGGAATTGATCGAAGAGAACGTGGTGCAACAGCTGAAGCACCTGGAAACCCACCCCTCCGTCAGCGCCAAATTGGCGACGTGCTCCCTGTATCTGCACGGCTGGGTCTACGACATCGGTGAAGGGCAGATCTATTGCTACGAGGCGAATCAGGGCAGGTTCGTAAAGGTGGAACAGCATTACGCTCACATCATCGCCAAGCTGAACACTCACCCTTGTGGTTGCGACAGCGACGACGTTGCCATTGCGTCCTGAGAGCTCGCGTCCCACGGGACGCGATAGCAACTAGCACGCAGTTCCTCTCGCTCCCCGCCCCAGCCTCTTCGGAGCTGGGGCGTTTTTTTTGGCCGTTTCAGACCAGCTCTTCTACTTCAGCTTGCGAGAGCGCAGCATGCTTACGCTGTTGCCAGACGAAGAGCACGCCCCAACCCAACCCGAGTAGCGCGGCAAGGAAGGACCCCAGAAGCACGCCGAGCTTCGCCGCATCGAGGAAACCCGAGTCTTCGAAGGCCAACAAGGAAATGAAAATGGACATGGTGAAGCCGACACCGGCAAGTAGACCGATCAAGGTGACACCGGACCACGTTACACCTTCGGGCAAAGTACACCAGCGCAGCCGGACCGCGAGCCAGCTCACCCCGATCACACCCAGCGGCTTACCCAGACACAGGGCAACTGCCACACCCAACAACACCTGGTAGGTGTCGGCTGTGAAAGCTTCTCCGCCGCCAAGGCTGACGCCGGCGTTCGCCAGGGCAAACAAGGGCATGATGCCGTAGGCCACCCAGGGATGGAGCACGGTCTGCACACGCACGACGGGTGGCAACAATTCGCGCTGCGCCACGCGCAACTGCCGCACGGGATCGAGCAGGTTTTCGGTGTCCTTCACTACCGCCGCACCTCTGCTGCGCAATTCCTTGGCGACGCGTGCCAGTACTTCCAGGGGATTCTCACGCATCGGCGTGGACGTCACCGGCGTCATCAGACCGAGCAGCACTCCAGCCAAGGTGGGATGCGCACCGGTCTTCAACAGCCCTGCCCATACAAGAAAGCCCGGCACGATGTAGCCGAAGGCGGAACCGATGCCGATGGCCTGAAGGCCCAGTACCAGCAGCACACCGAGGCCTATCCACCAGAATCCGCCGAAATCGATGCCGTCGGAATAGAAGAAGGCGATGATGAGCACCGCCATGATGTCGTCGATGATGGCGAGCGCCAGCAGGAACACCCGCACGTTGCTCGGGATGCCACGTCCAAGCAAGGCAAGAATACCGAGAGCAAAGGCGATGTCGGTGGCGGTGGGAACGGCCCAGCCATTCACCGCCGGCGGTGTGCCATTGAGGGCGACATAGATCAGCGCCGGCACCATCACGCCGCCCAGCGCTGCAGCCACTGGCAGCGCTGCCTGACGTGGACTGCTCAAGGCACCTTCGTGAATTTCGCGTCGGATCTCCATGCCGACGACCAGGAAGAAAATGGTCATCAGCGCATCGTTGATCCAGAAATGCAGCGACTGTGAATAGGTCCACTCACCGAGCGTGAACGCCAAGGGCATGTGCCATAGCGCTTCGTAAGATTCGGCCCAAGGTGAATTCGCCCAGAAGAGTGCAGCAGCCGCCGCAAGCAACAGCACCACGCCGCTGACGGCTTCGATGTGGAGAAAGGCTTCGAGAGTAGCGAAGGCGCGTTCGGCCAAACGCTGGGCAGGAGAAAGTTCGACAGTGGAAGGTCGATCCATGGGTGCTACGACTCCGCGCGGCGGCCCGACCAGCGCTTGAACCTGTTTTGCCGCACCATGCGGCTAACACCCGAGGGACGAATTCTACATAGCCACATCGAGCAGAGCTACCCTGCCCTGCCCGATGTGTGAATCGATCAACGTTTGGTGAAGGCGATGTCTTCGCCCACCAGCTTCACCACGATGGTACTGCCGGGCGGATATTCACCACTGAGCACCTGTTGCGCGAGCGGGTTTTCCAGCCACTGCTGAATTGCGCGCTTGAGCGGGCGTGCGCCATAGACCGGATCGAAACCAAGCGCTGCGATCTTGTCGAGCACACCGGGATCGAGCTCGAGTTTGAGATCGAGATCGGCCAAACGTTGACGCAGCAGGTTGAGCTGGATGTCGGCGATGCCGCGTACCTGCTCCTTGTGCAGCGGATGGAACACCACCACTTCGTCGATGCGGTTGATGAATTCAGGACGGAAGTGGCGCGTCACCACCTGCATCACGGAAGCCTTCACCTGGTCATAACTCGCTTCGGTCTCGCCCTGCATCAGATCCTGGATGCGATCGGAGCCGAGGTTCGAGGTCATCACCACTACCGTGTTGCGGAAGTCGACGGTGCGGCCATGACCATCGGTCAGACGTCCATCATCGAGCACCTGCAACAGAATGTTGAAGACGTCGGGATGGGCCTTCTCGACCTCATCGAGCAACAGCACCGAATACGGACGACGACGCACGGCTTCGGTGAGATAGCCACCTTCCTCGTAACCGACATAGCCCGGAGGCGCACCGATCAAACGCGCAACCGAGTGCTGTTCCATGAACTCCGACATGTCGATGCGCACCATCGCTTCTTCGGTGTCGAACAGGAACTGCGCCAGCGCCTTGCAGAGTTCGGTCTTGCCCACGCCCGTCGGCCCCAGGAACAGGAAGGAACCATTGGGACGACGCGGATCCGAAAGTCCAGAGCGCGAACGACGCACGGCATTTGCCACGGCGTTGACCGCTTCGCTCTGGCCGATCACGCGCTCATGCAGCGCTTCTTCCATGCGCAGCAGTTTCTGCTTCTCACCCTCCAGCATCTTCGAAACCGGGATGCCGGTGGCGCGCGCGACGACCTGCGCGATCTCCTCTTCGGTCACCTTGTTGCGCAGCAACCTGAGTTCGGTGGCCTGCGGATCAGCCGCGGCAGCAAGCTGTTTTTCCAGTGCCGGGATGATGCCGTATTGCAATTCAGACATGCGCGCGAGGTCACCGGCACGACGCGCGGTGTCGAGATCGATGCGTGCCTGCTCGAGGTCGCTCTTGATCTTCTGCGAACCCTGCAACGAGCTTTTTTCGGCGCGCAGGATTTCGTCGAGATCGGCATATTCCTTCTCGAGCTTGGCGATGTCTTCCTCGAGTTTTTCGAGGCGCTTCTTCGATGCCTCGTCGGTTTCCTTCTTCAAGGCCTCACGCTCGATCTTCAACTGGATCAAGCGACGTTCGAGGCGATCCATTTCCTCCGGCTTGGAGTCGATCTCCATGCGGATGAGGCTGGCCGCTTCATCGATCAGATCGATGGCCTTGTCTGGCAACTTGCGATCGGTGATGTAACGCTGCGACAGTCGTGCCGCCGCGATGATCGCAGAGTCGGTGATGTTGACGCCGTGATGCAGCTCGTAGCGTTCTTTCAAACCACGCAGGATGGCGATGGTGTCAGCCTCGCTCGGCTCCTCTACCAACACTTTCTGGAAACGACGTTCCAGAGCTGCATCCTTCTCGATGTACTGACGATATTCGTCGAGCGTCGTGGCGCCCACGCAATGCAATTCACCACGCGCCAAGGCGGGCTTGAGCATGTTGCCGGCATCCATTGCGCCTTCGGCCTTGCCGGCGCCAACCATGGTGTGGATCTCGTCGATGAAGAGAATCACCGAGCCCTCCTGCTTGCTGAGTTCCTTCAGCACGGCCTTCAGGCGCTCTTCGAACTCGCCGCGGAATTTGGCACCGGCAATCAGCGCGCCCATGTCGAGCGCGAGCAGGCGTTTGCCCTTGAGACCTTCGGGCACTTCACCATTGACGATGCGCTGGGCCAAGCCTTCGACGATCGCCGTCTTACCGACACCGGGTTCGCCGATGAGTACGGGGTTGTTCTTGGTACGGCGCTGCAAGACCTGGATCGTGCGACGAATCTCGTCATCACGACCTATCACGGGATCGAGCTTGCCCTGCTCGGCACGAGCGGTGACATCCACCGTGAACTTCTGCAGTGCCTGACGTGAGTCTTCCGCCTCGGGGCTATCGACACTCGCGCCACCGCGCAGCGCCTTCACCGCGTTTTCCAGGGCCGAAGCGCTCACCGAGAAGGAATTGAGCAGCTTGCCGAGCGGGCCTTTGTCCTGCATCGCGGCAAGCAACACACTTTCGCTGGAGATGAACTGATCACCCGCCTGCTGCGAGAGTTTGTCGGCGAGGTTGAGCAGCTTGGCGAGGTCGGGAGAAACGTTGAGTTGTCCGTCGTTGTTCTTGACCACCGGCAAATTGTCGAGCAATTGATCGAGGCCTTTGCGCAGCGCAGGCACGTCGAAGCCGGTCTGGGTCAGAAGCGGTCGGATCGAGCCGCCTTTCTGATCGACCAAGGCGGTCATCAGATGCACCGGCTCCAAATAGCTGTGGTCACGCCCCACCGCCAACGACTGCGCGTCGGCGAGAGCTTGCTGTAATTTACTGGTCAGTTTGTCCATGCGCATGAATCGCACCTCGGTCTGGCTCGCGACCGGTAGCGCCCGGTCGCTTCACGAATTTACTTGCCCCCAAAATGGGGAGCAGACCAGGAAGATTCAAGGCAGCGACAAGAACTTAGTGACGTTCCGCGTTGCGCCAGTAGAGATAGATGCGACGCACGTTCGGTGCCAAAGCAGAACTGAGCTGTTCGAACTCTCGTTCGGAAGAACGGTTGTGCGCACGCCAGTTGGAGAAGCTCGAGAAGGCACGAATCGGTGTCAGCAACTTCTGCATGGCATCGCCACCGGCCTGCCAACGCTTTTCGGCAAGCGCGACACCGCGCATGTAGCCTTCGCACCAGTCGTCGACGCTCAGGAACATTTCGCCGTCTTCTTCATATTCCATGAAAAGTGGTTCGAACTCTTCCGGCGCTTCGCTCAAGGTGGCAGCCACGGTATTCAGATGACGCTGCATCAAGGCAAGCACCGAGTTGTATTCCTCTTCGCTTTCCCATTCGGGTTCGAAATCGCCCCAGATCAGCGTCCACCAATCGACGTCTTCCGGATGCAGAGGACCACTCACCAGTGCCGTGAAAAAGCCATCCAGCTCTGCCACGCTGAGTATGCCTTCCTCGGCCTCGTCGGATTCTTCCTCCTCCAGGCGCTCGTACAGCACGCGATCGAGCCAATCGAGCTCATCGGGATTCAGGGGATGTAGATTTTCAGCAGTGCTCACGCGAGTTCCTCTTGCACGGGCGAGAAACGATCAAGGTGGCGAAACGGCCCGTGCGCGCTTCCCCACGATAGGAATACCAATGTTGCTGGTCGCATACGGTGCAGCGGGCGGAGCCATGAACCTCGCTCACACCGACGCGCTGCAAACGCACCCGCGCCAGCGCATAGAGATCACCGTACCACTTACCCTCGTGATCGGCCGGCACGAAGGCGGCGCGCGTTGCCGCCTCTTCTTCCGCACGTGCTGCACGCAGAAATGCTTCACGCACTTCGGCGCCGACTTCGAAATGACAGGGGCCGATGGCAGGGCCCAACCAGGCGCTCGACGCAGAGCCATCGCTGAAACGCGCAACCGTCTGTTCGAGCACACCGTCGAGCAGACCACGCCAACCCGCATGCGCCACTGCCACTTCACGTCCATCACCACTCGTGAACATCACGGGCAGACAATCCGCCGTCAGCACCACACACACGACACCGGGGACCCTGCAGTGAATGGCATCGGCCTCGGGCACGCTGTTCAAGGTTGCTGCGCTCACTTCGTGCACCGTCGTGCCATGCACTTGTTGGATCCACTGCACGCTCAGGTTCTTCAATCCCGTGCGGGACTCGAGCTCCTGCAGCAGCAACTCGCGGTTGCGCTTCACTGAAGCAGGATCGTCCCCAACGTGCAAACCCAGGTTCAAGCTCGCGTAAGGTGCCACACTCACACCACCGAGGCGCGTGGTGACGAAGGCATGCACGCCCGCCGGCAAGGGCCAGTCGGGTTCCAACAATTGCACTTCAGACTTCGCTGGTCGCGGCATCGGCATTCATCACATCGAGCAGAGCCTGCATGTCGGCCGGCAACTCGCTTTCCCAACTGACCTCTTCACCCGTGCGCGGATGGATGAAACCCAACGCACGCGCATGCAGCGCCTGGCGCTTGAAGCCTTGCAGGGCTTCGAGCAACTCGGGCGAGGCACCTTTCGGAATCCGTAACCGCCCGCCATAGAGCGGATCTCCCACCAGCGGATGGCCGATGTGGGCCATGTGCACGCGGATCTGGTGCGTGCGTCCCGTCTCGAGCTTCAGCCGTAGATGGCTGTGGCCACGGAAGCGGCTCAGCACGCGGTAGTGCGTCACGGCCTCTCGCGCATCGGAGGCATTGGATACGGCGCGCTTCTGGCGCTGAGTCGGATGTCTACCCAAGGGCGCATCCACCGTACCGCCGGCCGTCACCACGCCCTGCACGATGGCCTCGTATTGGCGCGATACGGTGCGTTCCTGCAACTGCGCCACCAATTCCTGATGCGCCTGCAGCGTCTTGGCCACCACCATCAGCCCGGTCGTGTCCTTGTCGAGGCGATGCACGATGCCGGCCCTCGGCAGTTTCTCCAACGCAGGACAATGGGCGAGAAGCCCATTCAGCAAGGTCCCTTCATAGTTGCCTGCGGCAGGATGCACCACCAGACCGGCCGGCTTGTTGAGGACGATCACGCTCTTGTCTTCGTAGACGATGTCGAGCGGTAGCTTCTCGGGGGCAAAGGAAACACGCACCTCTTCGGCGGGCTGAAGACGCAGGATTTCGCCGCCCTGGACCTTGTCCTTGGCCTTCGCCGCCCTGCCGTCGAGCAAGAGCAGACCATCTCTGATCCACTCCTGGATGCGGGCGCGGGAATAGTCGGGGAACAACCTGGCCGCAGCCTGGTCCAAGCGTAAGCCGGCCAAGTCGTCGCCAACTTCTTCCTGTAATTCAATGGGTTCTGTCATGGTGCCGGGGGATGGGCGCCTCCGCACCTGCGCGGGAGGCCATTGGAGTAATTCAGGGTGGGTTCGAGTAAACTAGCCGGCATTATACAGATGCCACACATCTCTGGACGTGACTCCCGTGAATCGAATTTTGTTTGCCTTGTCGTTGGTCGTTTTGCTGTTGGCCGGCTGCTCCTCCAATGACGAGGAACTGCCGACCTCTACCGAAGAAGCGCTGTACCTCGCCGGCATCGGCGCCGTCGAAGTGAGCAACTGGCCGCGCGCCATCGCGATCTTCCAGCAATTGGAAGCCAACTTCCCCTTCGGGCGCTATGCGGCGCAGTCTCAGCTCGAGCTGATCTACGCCTACTACCGCAACGGCGAACCCGAAGCCGCGCGCGCCGCCGCCGACCGCTTCATCCGTCTCTATCCCGACAACCCCAACCTCGACTATGCCTATTACATGAAGGGCATGTCCTTCTACAGCGAAGACTCGCGCATCCTCGGCCGTTATCTGCCCACGGACCCCAGCAAACGCGACCCCGGCAAGGCGCGTGAATCCTTCACCGACTTCTCACAATTGCTCTCGCGCTTCCCGAACTCGCCGTACGCCCCCGATGCGCGCGCCAGGATGATCTACCTGCGCAACCTCCTGGCTCAGTCGGAGATTCACGTGGCGGAGTTCTACATCAAGCGTCAGGCCTATCTGTCGGCACTCAACCGTGCACGTTACGTGGTGGAGAACTATCAGGGGGCACCGGCCGTGCCGCGTGCCTTGGAAATCATGACAGAGATGTATCTGCGACTTGGTCTGAACGATCTGGCGGATTCGTCTCTCGCCATCCTGAAGGCCAACTATCCGGACAGCCCACAACTCGATGCGAACGGCAACTTCATCGTATCCACGCAGATCACCGATCCTTCCTTCCTCTACTCGGTGACCTTCGGTCTGTTGGGCTCGAACAAGAAGGATGCACCGCTCGCACCGACGCGTCGTCCCTCGCGTGATGACACGCCCTATCGCGACGAAATCCCGCAGCCGAAACGCGAGCGTTCCTGGTTGAACATCCTCACTCTCGGCGTCCTCGGCGACGACGGCGAGAATTGATCAATCCGCGGTGGCGGGGTCCTTGCCCTCCTGCCGCGCCTTCCAATAAGCCACCACCATTGCCTTGACCTCTTTGCGCAGCAGCATGATCGCGAAGAGGTTGGGCAAGGTCATCACCACGATGCCGACTGCTGCCACGTTCCACACGATGGTCGTATCGGTGATCGCCGCCAGGAAGAAACCCAGACAGAACACGAGCCGAAACGGCATCACACCACGCGCGCCCACCAGATAGGTCATGGCGCGATCACCGTAGTAGGACCACGACAGCGCCGTGGAAAAAGCGAACAGCATCAGCGAAAAGGCCACCACGTAACGTCCGAAATCGCCGAAGTAGCCGAAGGTGAAGGCTTCCGTCGTCAGTGCGGAAGAATGCAGCAGCGAGCGTCCCGTCAGCGTGACGCCGGGAGTGGCCAAAGAACCACCCACGATCTGCACTTCACCGTCGAACGCTGCACCACGCGATAGATAGCGCACGTCCTCCGCCACCGAGCGCGCATGAATCACCGTGAAGCCCGAACTCACCGCGGTGCCATTTTCCACCGTGATGCTGCCCGTATACGGCGTGACTTCACTCTCCCGTCCAAGGAGATAAGCCGACAACTGCTGCCTGTCCGCTTCCACCGCATCGCTGTAGATGCCGGTAATGAACTGCAGGTCGGTCTGCTGGAAAGTGTTCTCGAACTTCTGCGTCCACGCGCCCGAGGCCAGGACCACGAGACCAGTGAGCGTACAGATGATGATGGTGTCGATGAAGGGTTCGAGCAGTGACACCATGCCTTCGGACACGTGTTCATCCGCCTTCGCCGATGCGTGCGCGATCGGCGCCGAGCCCTGCCCCGCTTCGTTGGAAAACAGCCCGCGATTCACACCGCGATTGAAGGCGTAGGCAAAGGTAGCACCGAGAAAACCACCAGTGGCGGCAGAGCCGGTGAAGGCATCGCCAAACACTCGCACGAAGGCCGGCCCCACCTGATCGAGGTTCATCACGATCACGCTGAGTGCGCCGATGAAATAGACGGCAGCCATGAAGGGCACGATCGCGGCAGCAACCTTCGCGATGCGATGGATACCGCCGATGATGACGAGCCCAAGAATCACGGCCAGTACGCCGCCGGTCACCGCAGCGGGAACTCCAAAGGTGGCCTGCACACTGATGGCGATGTTGTTGCTCTGCGGCAGGTTGCCGGTGCCAAAGGAACAGATCACGGTGGCGATGGCGAAGAAGATGCCGAGCCAACGCATGTTCAGGCCACGTTCCATGTAATACATCGGTCCGCCAGCCATGGTGCCGACTTCGTCTTTCACTCGGTATTTGTGCGCCAGTGACACTTCCACCATCTTGGTCGCCATGCCGAAGAAGGCGGTCATCCACATCCAGAACAGAGCCGCAGGCCCGCCGATGAAGATCGCAAGTCCCACGCCACCGATGTTGCCGGTGCCGACGGTCCCCGAGAGCGCCGTGGACAAGGCCTGAAAATGCGTGGTGTCACCGGGATCGCGTGCATCGTCGAACTTGCCGCGCGTGACCTGCCAGGCGTGCGCGAAATAACGCAACTGCGGAAAACCGAGATAGAGAGTGAAGAAGCAACCCACCCCGAGCAGCACCAACGGAAACCAGGCCGAACTGCCCAATAGCGCGTCGAGACTCAGCAAAAGCTGATTGAATTGATCCAGCATCGCGTGTTGCTCCTCCTGCCTTAGACGTTTGCAGGGTAATATGCCGCCTTCAGCAACTACCCCCTCCGAACTACCCCTCCGAGCCATGCACAAGTATTACATCAGCGCGGACCAGCTCCTGCACGATTCCATCCAACTCGCTCTCGCGGTCGCGGAAAGCGACTGGCGCCCTGACCTCATCGTGGGCATCTGGCGCGGCGGCGCGCCCGTGGGCGTGACGGTACAGGAGGTACTGGCTTACATCGGCATCGACTCGGACCATCTCGCGATCCGCACCAAGTCCTACACCGGCATCGCCACCCGCTCGCGCGTCGAAGTCTATGGTCTCGACGAATTGCTGTGCCGCATGAAACCGACCAGCAAGGTGCTGCTCGTCGACGACGTGCACGACTCCGGTCTCAGCCTGCGCCAAGTGACGATCGAGCTCGGCAAACTTTGTTCGCCGATGCCGGAAGTACGCACGGCCGTGCCCTATTACAAACCCGGTAACGACCGCTCCGGACGCGTGCCCGACTACTACGTGCACGCCACCGATGATTGGCTGGTGTTCCCCCACGAGCTCGACGGACTCACCGACGAAGAAATCCAGCAGCACAAGCCGGGCCTCGGCACACTAGTGCCTCGCCTCTTTGCGTTGCGTGAACGGCTCCGCAAACGCGACGCCTCCTGAGTCTTCCCGCCGCGCATCGCTGACGCGTTGCGGCATCGCACATGAGGATTCCGCTATACTGCCCGCCCCAACTGGCTGGGTGTGCAACCTTGCTGCGAACTGCAAAGAGATTCTTCGCATGACTTACTGCATGGCAATCTCGGTGAAAGCCGGCCTGGTGTTCTGCTCGGACTCCCGCACCAATGCGGGCGTCGATCAGGTCAGCACCTACAGCAAGATGTTCCGCTTCGATCTCGGCCCGGAACGTCAATTCGTGGTCCTCACCGCCGGCAATCTGGCCACCTCGCAGGCGACCATGGCGCAACTGCGCAGGGATCTGCGGCAGAACGCGTCTCTCAGCCTCAACACGGTGACCACCATCGGCGAGGCGGCGGACTATCTCGGCGAAGTCAGCCGTGCGCAGCAGGAAAAACACGCCGGCCAGGCTTTTCAGGCCAGCTTTCTGCTCGGCGGTCAGATCAAGGGCAGCGATCATCGCATCGTGCTGATCTATCCCGAAGGCAACCACATCACATCCAGCAAGGACACGCCCTATCTGCAGATCGGCGAAAGCAAGTACGGCAAGCCGATCCTCGATCGCATCCTGAATCCCGATACTTCGCTTGAAACCGCCGCGCTATGCGCACTCGTGTCGATGGATGCCACGATGCGCAGTAATCTCACCGTCGGTCCGCCCATCGAAGTACTGATCTATCCCGCCAACAGCTTCGACACGAATCGCTATTTCCGTTTCGACGCGGACAGCGAATATCTGCGCGAACTGAAGAAAAGCTGGGATGCGCGTCTCAGAGAAGCATTCAACCTGCTGCCGCAATTGAGTTGGTCGCAGGCCGAAGCGCATCCGCCGCCGGCGGAAGAAAGCCTATGAAACAGGGCTGAACGGGCAGCCTGTTCAATCGGCGCCCGCGATGCGGCGCCACTCTTCCGGATGGAACCAGGCCAGGCTGATGGCTTCGTGGATGTCGGCGATCGAAATCTGCAGTTCGTCGATGAAGTCCAACAGACCCGATTCCAGAAGTTTGGTGATGTCCACCTCGGTGGTGATCTTCTTCACCCTTGCCACCGCGCGCAGCACTTCCTCCGGGTTCGGTAGGAAACGCAATTGCTTGTCGAGGTCGTTCAGGCAATAACCGATGGCTCGCGGAAACTCCTCGTCCTGCAACAGAAAACGCACCACGTCCTCACCACGCACCTGACTGCGCACGGTCTGGCGATAGGCCTGATAGCCGCTCAAGCAACGCAGCACGTTCATCCACACCACGTTCTCGTAGGGCTCGAGGAAGAGCCGCTGACTGGTATTGCGATTGAAGACTGGCAAGAGGCTGATGGAACCGACGTCCACCATGCGCGAGGTCATGTCGGCGCGCTCGATCTTGCGACCGAGCTGGATGAAGGCGTAACTGCTGTTGTGATTCATGCTGCCGGTGAGCAGACCAAAGATGCGCTGGCATTCACCGACCACCGTCTCGAGCAACTGCTGCCGCCCGCGCCGACTACCGGAGCGGCTGGCATTGTCCTTCATGTGTAGATAGAGATTGTTGATCAGCTCCCAGGCTTCGGCCGGGATGATCTCGCGCGTGGTGCGCGCGTTTTCCCGCATCGCGGTGACACCGCTCATGAGCGAGGAGGGATTGCGTGGATCGCTCAGCAGGAATTTGACGACGGGCTTTTCTTCGAAGCGTTCGCTTATCTTCTCGTAGTCGTCGTTGCAACCGATGATGTCGATCATCGTGCCCCAGCCGATGTTGGTACCGCGTGGCAAATCCAACAACATGCCGGAATAGACGTTGATCAGCCTAGCCGTGTTCTCCACCCTTTCGAGATAGCGGCCCAGCCAGTAGATGCGTTCGGCCACGCTCGACAACATCTCAGCGACTCCCCTCGTTCACGATCCAGGTGTCCTTGCTGCCGCCGCCCTGCGACGAGTTCACCACATAGGAACCTTTCACCAGCGCCACACGGGTGAGCCCGCCCGGCGTCACGTAGAACTCGCGCCCCTGCAGCACGAAGGGACGCAGGTCGATGTGACGGGGCTCGACGTGGCCGTCATCCATCAGGATCGGTGCCGTCGACAGCGCCACCAGCGGCTGCGCCATGTAGTTGCGGGGATTCGCCTTGATGCGCGCCGCGAAATCTTCGCGCTCACGCTTGCTCGCACGCGGACCGATCAACATGCCGTAGCCGCCCGATTCGTTCGCGGGCTTCACCACGAGCTTGTCGAGATTCTTCAACACGTGGTCGCACTGTTTGGGGTCGACACAGAGGTAGCTCGGCACGTTCGGCAGAATCGGCTCTTCGTCCAGATAGTATTTGATGATCTTCGGCACATAGGTGTAGATGACCTTGTCATCTGCAACACCCGCGCCAGGTGCATTGGCGAGACCAACGTTACCTTTCAGCCATGCACGCATCAGACCAGCGACGCCGAGTGCGGAATCGGGATTGAAGCATTCGGGATCGAGGAAGAGATCGTCGATGCGACGATAGATCACGTCCACGCGCTCCAGACCATGGATGGTCTTCATGTAGACCTTGTCCTGATCGACCACGAGGTCGCTGCCCTGCACCAATTCGGCGCCCATCTGTTGGGCGAGGAAGGAGTGTTCGAAGTAGGCGGAGTTGTAGATGCCGGGGGTGAGCACCACGATCTGCGGATGCTTCACGTCGCGTGGCGAGAGCGAAGAGAGCGTGTCGAACAAGCGATCCGGATATTCGCCGATGGGCTGGATGTCGTAGTTCTCGAACAGTTCAGGGAAGACACGCTTGGTAACCGTGCGGTTCTCGAGCATGTAGGACACACCGGAGGGAACACGCAGGTTGTCTTCGAGAACGTAGAAGCGACCGTTGGCATCACGCACCAAATCGGTGCCACAGATGTGAGCCCAGACACCGTGCTTGGGCTTCATGCCCTGACATTGCGGACGATAGTTGCCGGATTCGGCGATGAGATCCCAGGGAACGACCTTGTCTTTGAAGATGCGACCGTCGTTATAGATGTCGTGAATGAAACAGTTGAGGGCCCTCAGTCGCTGCTCCAGCCCCTTGCTGGTAATGGCCCACTCCTTGCTTGGGATGATGCGCGGAATGAGGTCGAACGGCCATTGTCTGTCGATGTTGCCCGCTTCACTGTAGACCGTGAAGGAAATCCCCATGGTCTTGATCGCGTGATCAATGGAATCCTTGCGATGTTGCAATTCCTCTTGCGAGAGGGAGGCGAGGTATTTGGCCAGGACTCTGGCGTGTTTGCGGGGATTTCCGGGAGAGCTGATCAGTTCGTCGTGAAACTCGCCGGGCTGGTATGATTTCCAATCAATTGGCATATTGGACGGACTGCTAGAACCTACAGCTCCAAAAGAGATTCATGACTCAAGAGTTTTGCTGATGGCCATCAAGGTCGCGATTAAACATCACACTGAATACCGCTTCGACCGATTGACCAGCATCTTGCCACATGTCGTTCGATTGCGTCCAGCACCGCACTGCAAGATGCCGATTCAAGCGTACTCCCTGAAAGTACGACCCGAGAATCACTTCATCAACTGGCAACAGGACCCTTTCTCGAATTATCTCGCGAGACTGGTTTTTCCAGAGCCGGCACGTGAGTTGATACTCGATGTCGAAGTGATTGTGGACATGACGGTCATCAATCCCTTCGACTTTTTTCTCGAAGAAAATTTTGAAAATTTCCCCTTCGAGTACGAACCGCAACTGCGCCGCGATCTCACGCCCTACCTCCAGGTGATGGAGAGCGGGCCTCGCTTGCAGCAGCTGATGGCTCAGGTCGATCGGAGCCGACAGCCTACCATTGCCTTCCTCGTCGCCGTCAATCAGTTGGTGCAGAGCACCGTCAGCTATCTGATTCGACTCGATCCCGGTGTACAAAGCTGTGAGGAAACTCTCGAATTGGGATCGGGCTCATGTCGCGACAGCGCCTGGTTGCTGGTGCAACTGCTGCGCAACCTCGGTCTCGCCGCGCGTTTCGTCTCCGGTTATCTCGTACAACTCGCCCCCGATCAGAAAGCACTCGATGGTCCGTCTGGACCCGAGAAGGATTTCACGGATCTACATGCCTGGACCGAAGTGTTCCTGCCGGGCGCGGGTTGGATCGGGCTCGATCCGACCTCGGGGCTCTTCGCCGGCGAAGGACACATTCCGCTCGCCTGTACGCCCGACCCGCAAAGCGCTGCACCGGTCACGGGTGCCACCAGCATCTGCGAAGTCGAGTTTTCCTATGCGAATACCGTCACGCGTATTCACGAAGATCCTCGTGTGACCAAGCCCTACACCGAAGAACAGTGGGTTGCCATAGACACGCTCGGCAAGAAGGTGGATGAAGTCCTCGAGCGCAGCAACGTGCGACTCACGATGGGCGGAGAACCCACCTTCGTCTCCATCGACGACATGGAAAGCGCGCAGTGGAACACGGCAGCGCTCGGTGAAGACAAACTCAAGCTGGCCGGCAATCTCCTGCAGGAATTGCGCGCAGCCTTTGCACCACAGGGTCTGGTGCATCACGGCCAGGGCAAGTGGTATCCGGGTGAACCGCTGCCACGCTGGGCGCTTGGCCTCTTCTGGCGCAAGGACGCTGCTCCACTCTGGCAGGATGCTTCGCTGCTCGATTCCCCGTCGCAGCCGGGCAAGGTGAAAGACAGCGATGCCAAACGCTTCGCGGAAGCGCTGTGCGAAGCACTCGCGCTCGATCCTCGCTATCTCGTGCCGGCATTCGAGGATCAGGAGTACTACCTGCATCGCGAGGGCAAGCTGCCCGTGAACCTCACGGTGGAAGACAACAAGCTCGCCGATCCACTCGAGCGCCAGCGACTGCGTCGCGTCTTCGATCAGGGGCTGGACAAGCAGGTTGGTTTCGCCCTGCCCCTGGCTTGGTCCGGTGATGAGAAGGAAGGACGCTGGATCAGCAGCCGTTGGGAATTCAAACGCGAGAAGATGTTCCTGCTGCCCGGTGACTCCCCATTGGGACTGCGCCTGCCGCTCGCCAGTCTGCCGTGGGAAGTCGAGCGCGAATACGATTTCGAAATCGATCCCTTCAACGATCGTGGCCAATTGAAATTACCCAAAGTGGTTACCGGACAGAGCCAGGGCACCGGTCCCATCGCGAAGATGAGCGGCAAGGCCGCCAAGGTGAGCAAGATCGAGAAGATCGTTCACACCGCGCTCTGCATCCAGGTGCGTGACGGTCATCTCTATGTATTCATGCCGCCGCTCACTCGGCTCGAGGTCTATCTGCAACTCTGCGACACCTTGCAGCAAGTAGCAGCCCAATTGCAGCTGCCACTGATCCTCGAAGGTTACGAGCCACCGCGGGATCCGCGCCTGAACAAGCTGCTCATCACGCCCGACCCAGGCGTGATCGAAGTGAACGTGCATCCGGCGTCGAACTGGCAGGAACTCACGCAGATCATCTCGACCTTGTACGAGCGCGCCCGCACCTGCCGTTTGGGTACGGAAAAATTCATGCTTGACGGCAAGCACACGGGAACCGGTGGTGGCAACCACGTCACGATGGGCGCCGCAAAGCCTGAAGACAGTCCTTTCCTGCGTCGCCCCGATTTGCTGGCGAGTTTGATCCGCTACTGGCAGAACCATCCAGCACTTTCCTATCTGTTCTCGGGCCAATTCATCGGCCCGACGAGTCAGGCGCCACGTGTGGATGAAGCGCGTGACGACAACCTATATGAACTCGAGATCGCGCTGCAGCAGTTACCGCGCGGCGAAACCGACAAGCCCTGGTTGGTCGATCGCATCCTGCGCAACTTCCTCGTCGACCTCACCGGCAACACGCACCGCGCCGAATTCTGCATCGACAAACTCTATTCGCCCGACAGCGCCAGCGGCCGCTTGGGCCTCGTGGAATTCCGCAACTTCGAGATGCCGCCGCATTGGCAGATGAGTGCCGTGCAGCTCCTGCTGCTGCGTGCGCTGGTCGCCTGGTTCTGGCAACGGCCCTACGAGAAGCCGCTCATCCCGTGGGGGAATCAATTGCACGACCGCTTCATGCTGCCCTACTTCGTGTGGCAGGACATGCAGTGGGTGGTGCAGGACCTCAACGACGCTGGCTTCCCCTTCTCACTGGAGTGGCTGTTGCCGTTCCAGGAATTTCGCTTCCCGCATTACGGTCGCTTCCATGTAGCGGGGCTCGACGTCGACATTCATGGCGCAATCGAGCCCTGGCACGTGCTTGGTGAAGAAAGCACCGCGACGGGCACCGCGCGTTATGTCGACTCGTCGGTGGAACGTCTACAGGTGCTCGTGCGAGGGTTGGTGGGTAATCGTCTTGCGCTCTGCTGCAACGGTCGCCGCATTCCTCTGCATTCCACGGGACTTGATGGCGAGTTCGTCGGTGGCATCCGCTACAAGGCCTGGGCGCCGTGGTCGGCGCTGCATCCGACGATTCCCGTGCATACGCCGCTCGTCATCGAAGTCGTGGATCTGCATCAGCAGCGTTCCTTGGGTGGATGTCAGTATCATGTAGGCCATCCCGGCGGACGCAACTACGACACCTTCCCGGTGAATGCCAACGAGGCCGAAGCGCGCCGCACCGCTCGCTTCATCACGCAGGGTCATCGGCAGGGCAAGTTGCAGATCCGCGACGAGCAGCCGCATCCACAAACGCCGTGCACGCTCGATCTGCGCTACAAGGACTACGGCCGGAGTTGAAGCTCCGGCCCTGCAACGTAAGAGGCCAGCATGACTTCCGTGCATCATCAGCCAGCCGCCTGCAATCTCGTCATCTTCGGTATCACCGGTGATCTGGCGCGCCGCAAATTGCTCGGTGCGCTCTATCACCTGGACAAGGAAAACCTGCTGCACCCCGACACGCGCCTGCTGGGTCTGGCGCATCGCGAGCTGAGTCTGGATGACTTCCGCAACATGGTGATGAATTCGCTGGTGCAGTTCGTCGGCAGCAATCTCGATCAAAGCGTGCTGCGGCGGTTGATGGCGCGCTTCAGCTATCAGAATCTCGAGTTCGGTGAAGCGCAGGCCTACACGGTGCTGAAGGAGTGGTTCGGTGACAACGCGCTGCCCAACCTCTTCTACTTTGCCACTCCTGCGGCACTCTATGCGCCGATCTGCCAGGGCCTCGATGCCGCCGGACTGATCACGCCGGAAAGTCAGGTCGTGATGGAAAAACCCATCGGGGAGAACCTGAAGACCTCACAGCAGGTCAACGATACGGTCGGTTCCTTCTTCAGCGAACGCCAGATCTACCGCATCGATCACTATCTCGGCAAAGAGACGGTGCTGAACCTGTTGGTACTGCGCTTCGCCAATGCACTCTTCACCAGCAACTGGGATTACACCTGCATCGACCACGTGCAGATCACGGTGGCGGAAAGCGTGGGCATCGAGGATCGTTGGGCTTTCTATGACAAGGCCGGCCAGATGCGCGACATGGTGCAGAACCATCTCTTGCAGATCCTGTGCCTGCTCGCGATGGAGCCACCGGCGGATCTTTCCGCCGAAAGCATTCGCAGTGAAAAGCTGAAAGTGCTGAAGGCCCTGCGCCCGATCACGCGCGAGAACCTCGCGCGTACCGTGGTGCGTGGCCAGTACACCGAAGGCTTCATCAAGGGCCAACCGGTGCCGGGGTATCGCAACGAACAGGGCGCCAATCGCGACAGCAAGACCGAGACCTTCGTCGCCATCAAGGCACAGATCGACAACTGGCGCTGGTCAGGCGTGCCTTTCTACCTACGCACGGGTAAGCGTCTGGCGGTGAAGCACAGCGAGATCAACATCCACTTCAAGGCGCAGCAACACAACATCTTCCGGGACAGCTATCCCACGCTGCCGCCCAACAAGCTCACCATTCGTCTGCAGCCCGACGAAGGCATCGAGCTGCAGATGATGAACAAGGTGCCGGGCATCACCGAGATCGGACGCATCGCGAAGAATCGTTTGGACCTGAGTTTTTCCGAGTCCTTCAACACACCACGCATCGTCGATGCCTACGAACGCTTGTTGCTCGAAGCGATGCTGCGCAACCAGAGTTGGTTCGTCAGCCGCGATGAGGTGGAGCAGGCCTGGCGCTGGGTGGATCGGATTCTGGAGCTTTGGCAGGAAACCGGCGAAGCTCCCGATCCCTATCCCGCGGGTTCGTGGGGGCCGATCTCCTCGATCTCGCTCATCGCGCGCGACGATCGTCAGTGGGACGAGTGAATCAGCGGCAGGTATTGCTGCGGTGACTACGCTTGGGCTTGATGCCGTAGAGCAGGCGTTCGTAGTCGCGGATCACGGTGTCCCAGGTGAAGCGCGAGTCGAGCGCCTTCTTGCGAATCGCCTCCCACTCCGCACTGCCGTGCAAGTCCTGGATCTCGTCGAACACCTGCAGCATCGCCTGTGCCTGGCTGACAGGATCGCTGCCACTGAACACGAAGCCGTTGTCGCGATGCTTCACGGTATCGGCGAGCCCCCCCACCTGATGCACGAGACAGGGCGTGCCCGCACGCATCGCCAACATCTGACTGATGCCACAAGGCTCGAAGGTGCTCGGCATCAGGAAGAGATCGCCGTAGTGATAGAGCTTCTCTCCCAACCGCTCGGCATAACCGGCGAGGAACAGAAAATTCTCATGACGCTGCATGGCCTGGGACATGAAGTCTTCGCACGCGGCATCACCGCTGCCGAGCATGATGAATACGCCGTCCTTCATGCGCGAGAGCAGATGATCGAGCGCACTCACTCCATCGAATTCGACCTGCAGCAGACTCACCTTCTGCGGTGTCAAACGCCCCACTGACGTCACCACGAACTTTTCCGCAGGGCGCAGACGCCACTCGTGCACACGCCGCAGCGCGTGGAACCACGCGGCCTTGATCGTGGTATGACGCCCCACCCACTGCTGCAGTGCCGACTGCATCAGATCGGCGATCTCCGCCTTGCTCGGGGTATCGTTGTGCGGCACGGGCGGATATTCGCAGCCGTTGAGGATGCCGTGCAGTCGCCCCTTCACGCTCAGCCGACGCAGATCGCGTTCGAGACCTTCGCCACGCACGAGGCCGAGGTACGGCACACTCGGTTCGGTGATTTCGCGCGCATAGGTGGGAGAGACCACATGCACCTGGTCCGCCATGTTGATGCCGACACGCATGAGATTGATGCAATCGGTCCAACGTGGATCACCGACGAGTTCGAGATCGAGTGCCAAGCCCGGGAACCAGCGTTCCGGTGAAGACCAACTGTTGCGCAGCGGACGAATGCCCTGCAGCGACAGATTGTGGATGGTGAACACCGTGGGAATCCGCTGCAGCTTGCGATAGGCCGGATGCGCATGCCGCAACAAGAGCAACGTTGCCGCATGCCAGTCGTGGGCGTGGATCACATCGACTTCACCGAACGCCCCACTCGCCAGCGCGTAGGCCGCCCCCTGACAGAAGAGCGCAAATTTCACCGCATCGGTGGCGAAAGGTTCGTCGACGTCATGGCAATAGACCTGCCCTGCACCGCAGGCGCCGAACAAGGGATGTTCGAGCACGAGACAACGTACGCCTTCCGGTTCTGCCGCCAGTTCCAGTTCAAACAGCTCGAGCGTCTCGAGTGCATGCGCGAACTCGACGGTGAGCGTGTGCAGCGGGCGCGCCTGCGGCAGATGTGAGAGCTGCTGATAACCGGGCAGGAGCACGGTGACTTCGTGACCGACCGCAGCGAGTGCGCGTGGCACGTCGCGCACGACGTCAGCGATGCCGCCGACCTTGGCACCGGGCACGGCGCCGTTCTCGGCAGCCACCATCAGGATATGCATGGAGGCCTCGTGCTGGTGAGCGCGTTCGGGGGAGTTCCGGTGAATCGCATCAGGTTGGAAACGGCAGGTTGGACATGACGGGGCGCAAGTGTGGCAGGCTTGCGCCCCGAGTCCAAGAGTGGGAACGGGATGACTGGCGATCCTGCAAGTGGCGACTACACACCCACGCTCTGGCCCAGCATGCTGCGGGTGACCAAGGTCACGCCACCGGGTGTCACGCGGAAGCCGCGGGCGCGATCTTCCTCGAGGTCGAAACCGATGCGCGTGCATGGCGGAATCTGGCAGCCGCGATCGATGATGGCGCGGCGAATCTCGCAATAACGCCCCACGTTCACTTCCGGCAGGATCACCGACTCCTCGATCGAGGACCAGGAATTGGTGCGCACACTCGAATACATCACCGACCGGGAAATCTTCGAACCGGAAATGATGCAGCCACCGGACACCAGCGAGTCCACGGCATAACCACGCCGCTCTTCGTCATTGAAGACGAACTTCGCGGGCGGCAACTGCTCCTGGAAGGTCCAGATCGGCCAACGTGGGTCGTAGAGGTTGAGCGGCGGCACGGGTTCGGTGAGTTCGATGTTCGCCGTCCAATAGGAATCCAAGGTACCGACGTCACGCCAATAGGCTTCCTGCTCACCGCTCACCGCCGCGAAGCGGTAGGCGTACACGTTACATTCCTTGATGATCGAGGGAATGATGTTCTTGCCGAAGTCGTGGTCGGATTCCATGTTCTTGCTGTCGCGACGCAGTTGCTCGAACAGAAACTCGGACTTGAACAGATAGTTGCCCATCGATGCCAGACACTTGGTGGGATCACCGGGAATGGGCTTGGGATTCTTCGGTTTTTCCTCGAAGCCGATGATGCGGTCGTGTTCGTCCACTTCCATCACGCCGAAGGCGCCGGCGGCTTCTTCGATCGAAACCACCTTGCACGACACGGTCATGTCCGCGCCGGTCTCGGCGTGATAGGCAAGCATGGCGCCGTAGTCCTGACGATAGACGTGGTCGCCCGACAGGATGAGCACGTAGGTGGGGATCTCGCCACGGATGATGTCGATGTTCTGGAACACGGCATCCGCCGTGCCCTGATACCAGTTGTCGGAAGTCCGCTGTGAGGCCGGCAGAATCTCGATGCCCTCTCCCAGCTCCTTCTTGAAGTGACCCCAACCACGCACCAGATGCTTGATCAAGGAATGCGCCTTGTACTGCGTCACCACGCCCACGCGGCGGATGCCGGAATTGATGCAGTTGGACAAGGGAAAGTCGATGATGCGGAACTTGCCGCCGAAGAACAGCGCTGGCTTGGCGCGCCATTCGGTGAGCTCATACAAACGTGTGCCCCTGCCACCGGCGAGTATCAACGCATAGGTATCACGGGTGAGCTTGCTGACGTAGCGATCTGTTGCGAGTGGCATTGCTTTATCCCCTTTAGTCATATCCCCTCAGCGGGCGCTCATGGCTTTGATCTTGTGCTCGACGTCCCAGTCCTGGTCGAGCTTCCAAATGTCGCGGGCGTATTCGCGGATCGTGCGGTCGCTGGAAAACTGTCCGCTGCGTGCCGTGTTCATCATGCTCATCGTGGTCCAGCGTTCGACGTCGGCATAGGCAGCCGCCGCTTCTTTCTCGGCTTCCACCATGCCGCGGAAATCGGCGGCGGTTAGCCACTGATCGCCGGGATTGCGAATGCTTTCGGTGAGGGGCCGGAAGAGTCCGGGTTCCTCACGACTGAAGTAATCGGTTTCGAGCAGTTCCATCACGCGTGACAGATCGGGATCGTTGGCGATGATGCTGCTCGGGTGGTAGTCGCGGCGCACCTCTTCCACTTCTTCGGCGGTCAAACCGAAGAGAAAGAAATTTTCCGGCCCCACCGCATCGCGTATTTCGATGTTGGCGCCGTCGAGCGTGCCGATGGTTACGGCGCCGTTCATCATGAACTTCATGTTGCCGGTGCCCGAGGCCTCCTTCCCTGCAGTGGAAATCTGTACCGACAGGTCCGTGCCAGGGCAGATCTTTTCCATCGCAGTGACTTGATAGTTGGGTAGGAAGCACACCCGCAACCACGGCTTCGCGGCAGGGTCGGCATTGATCACGGCAGCGACGTTGTTCACCAGCTTGATGATCAGCTTGGCCATCGCATAGCCGGGCGCGGCTTTGCCACCGATGAGCACGCAGCGCGGCACCATGCCGGCGGTGTCGCCACGACGAATGCGATCGTAGAGATGGATCACGTGCAGCACGTTGAGCAGCTGACGCTTGTATTCGTGGATGCGCTTGACCTGCACTTCGAACAGCATCGTGGGATCGAAGTCGATCCCCGTGCGTTCCTTCACCAGTTCCGCCAGACGCTGCTTGTTCTCGTATTTGATGCGTCGCCACTGCCGACGTACTTCGCGATCCTCGATGAACACTTCGAGCTTGCGCAGTTCGTCGAGGTTGATGATCCAGTCCTGGCCGAGGCGTTTGTCGAGCAGTTGTTTCAAACCGGGATTGCAGAAGGCCAACCAGCGCCGCGGCGTCACACCATTGGTCTTGTTGTTGAACTTGTGCGGCCAGAGCTCGTAGAAGTCCTTGAACAGACCTTCCTTCAGCAACTTGGTATGCAGCGCGGCGACGCCATTGACCGAACTGCTGCCGACGATGGCGAGATAGGCCATGCGGATCATCGGTTCCGGGCCTTCCTCGATGATCGACATGTCGCGCAGCTTCTGCGTGTCACCCGGCCACTTGCGCGCGACTTCCTGCAGGAAGTGATGGTTGATCTCGTAGATGATCTCCATGATGCGCGGCAGCAGCTGCTTGAACATCGACACCGGCCAACGTTCGAGCGCTTCGGGCAACAAGGTATGGTTGGTGTAGGCCATGGTCTGCACCGTGATCTTCCAGGCCTCGTCCCAACCGAGGAGTTCTTCGTCGATGAGGATGCGCATGAGTTCCGGCACGGCAACGGCGGGATGTGTGTCGTTGAGCTGGAAGCGGTTCTTGTCCGCAAATTCACTCATGTCGTTACCGTAGTCGCGGTGCCAACGATTCACCACGTCCTGCAGGCTCGCGGAACTCAGAAAGTACTGCTGACGCAAACGCAGGATCTTGCCGTTGACGCTGACGTCGTTGGGATAGAGCACCATCGAGATCTGCGCCGCGACATTCTGCTGATAGACGGCGCCCTGATACTCACCGCTGTTGAAATCGGCGAGCGAAAGCTTTTCGTGAGTGTCCGCACGCCAGAGGCGCAACGTGTTGACCGTGTTGTTCTTGTAGCCGGGGATCGGCACGTCGTGCGGCACGGCCAGCACGTCGGCATTGCTCACCCAGCGCACGCGGAAGCGGCCCTGCTCATCGACCCAATGTTCGGTGTGACCTCCGAACTTCACGTGACAGGTCGCATCGTGCGCGACGATCTCCCAAGGTGTGCCGCTTTCGAGCCAGTGGTCGGGCACCTCCACCTGATAGCCGTTACGGATCTTCTGATGGAAGATGCCGTAGTCGTAGCGGATGCCATAGCCGGTGACGGGGTAACCGAGCGTGGCGCAACTATCGAGAAAGCACGCAGCGAGGCGACCGAGACCGCCATTGCCAAGGCCGGCATCGCGCTCCTGTTCCAACACTTCCTCGAGTGCACAGCTGAAACCTCGCAGCGCCTGTTCCAGCGAATGCTCCATGTCGAGATTGAGCAACGCGTTGTTGAGCGAACGCCCCATCAGGTATTCGAGCGAGAGATATGCAACGCGACGCGGCTTTAGTTGCTGATAGGCATCGCGCGTACTGGCCCAGCGCTCCACCAGGCGATCACGCACCGTCAGTGCCGCGGCGTGATAGATGTAACGCTCGCCACAAGTGGCCTGCCCTCGCCCCAGGGTCAGGTGATAGTGCCGCAACAGATCCTTCTTGACCGAGCGGGTATCCATCCCCAACCAGGGATAGTCGTCGGTGAAATTCTTGTCTGGGCTCATAGCAAGGACTCCTGTGCTTGGCTATCAACGGGAGCGACACCAGCGAGCAGGACTACTGTGGAGTGGCCCAGCATCGGATAGTGTCCATAGATCTCATGATTGCTGCCCGGCGGCATGCCGGTTTCGAAACTGGTATCGAGTACGAGGTTCCAGCGGCGCACTTCGAGGCGATAGGGCAGCTTGAAGTTGACCGGCGTGCTGCCGGCGTTGAAGAGCGCGAGCATGCGGCGCGCCTTGCCTTCGTGACGCACTGCCACGAGGTAGCCGAGCGTGCGCGTCTGGTGTTGACCCCAGTGCACGGGCTGCATGATCTCGCCTTCGCGGTTGAACCAAAGTATTTCGCTGCCATTGGCATCCTGCGCGTCGTGAATGTATTGCGGCTGCCAGATCCACGAATGTGATTGTTTGAATGCGAGCAGACGTTGGGTGAAGGCCAGTTGCTGCTCCGCTTCTGCATCCATGCCCTGCCAATCGAACCAGCTCAGCGGGTTGTCCTGACAATAGGCGTTGTTGTTGCCCTGCTGACTGCGGCAGATCTCATCTCCGGCACACAGCATCGGCAGGCCCTGTGACAGGATCAGCGTGGCAAGAAAGTTGCGACGCTGACGCCGCCGTACTTCGTTGATCTCGGCGATGAGGGTCGGCCCTTCCACGCCGTAGTTCTCGCTGTAGTTCTCGGCATGACCATCACGGTTGTCTTCCTGGTTGGCTTCGTTGTGCTTGTCGCGATAGCTCACCAGGTCCTGCAGCGTGAAGCCGTCGTGGCTCGTGATGAAGTTGACACTGGCCGAGGGACGCCGTCCTGCGTGCTCGAAGATGTCACTGGAACCATGCAAGCGGCGTGCAAACTCGGGTAGCACGCCGGAGTCGCCGCGCCAGTAGCGGCGCACGGTGTCGCGATAGCGATCGTTCCATTCGCTCCAACCACTGGGGAAGTTGCCGAGCTGATAGCCACCGGGGCCGATGTCCCAGGGTTCGGCGATCAAACGCGTGCCGGCCAGTACCGGGTCCTGATAGATCGCATCGAAGAAGCCACTGCCGCGATCGAAGCCGTAATGCTCACGGCCCAGGATGGTGGCGAGATCGAAACGGAAACCATCGACCTGCATCACCGTTACCCAATAGCGCAACGCGTCCATCACCAGACGCAGCACGGCAGGATTGCAGACGTTGATCGTGTTGCCGCAACCGGTGTCGTTGATGTAGTAGCGCGGATTCTCCGCCTGCAGCCTGTAGTAGCTGAGATTGTCGATGCCCTTGAAGCTGAACGTCGGTCCGAGGCGCCCGCCCTCGGCAGTGTGGTTGAACACCACATCCATGATCACTTCGATGCCGGCATCGTGCAGACGATCCACCAGCGCTCGGAACTCCATGGGATCGCCCTGACTCAGGTAGGCCTGATGCGGCGCGAAGAAGGTGAGGGAGTTGTAACCCCAATAATTGCGGAGCCCGCGTTGCACGAGGAAGTGTTCGTCGATGAAGCCCTGTACCGGCAAGAGTTCGAGCGTCGTGATGCCCAAGGCTTTCAGATAGGAAATCAGTGCTTCATGACCCAGTCCCGCGAAGGTGCCACGCAACTCGGGTGGCAAGGCGGGATGCCGCATGGTGAGGCCCTTGACGTGTGCCTCGTAGATGACGGTGCGTGAACTGTCGACGCGTTGCAGACGTACCGGAGGTGGCTCCTGTAACTCCTCGCACACGACCGCTTTGAGCATCAATGCTGCGTTGTCACGTTCGTCGAAGCTGAGGTCCTGTTCGGGATGATCCTGCTGATGCGCGTAATGCAGGTCGGACCATTGGAAGCGCCCCGTTACACGTCGTGCATAGGGATCGAGCAGGAGCTTGTGATGGTTGAAGCGATGTCCGAGTTCCGGTTGATAAGGACCATAGACGCGATAGCCGTAGATGGCTCCGGGCCGCAGACCTTCGACATAACCACTGAAAATCTGCTGCTCACAACTCGGCAGTTCCAGACGCTGCAGTTCCTGCTCGCCCTTTTCGTCGAACAGACAGAGTTCGACTTTCTCCGCATGCGCCGAATACAGCGCGAAATGGGTGCCCTTGCCGTCGTGATGCGCACCGAGCGGATGGTGCGGAGCGGGGCTGATGCCGAAACGCCGAGTCATGCCCTAGCCCCTCGTGAACACCAGGCCGGAAAGGCCGGCGATCCGCACACGTAGCGACCAGGGCTGACCATGCGCGGGAATCGGTTCCGCCTGCACGCCGCCGAGGTTGCCATCACCTCCCCCACCGTATTCGTGCGCGTCGGTGTTGAGGCGTTCCTGATACCACCCTTCGTAGGGAACACCGACGCGCAGCTCGTGATGCGGTGTCGGGGTGAAATTGAGAATCACGAGCGCTTCATCACCCGGCATACGGCCCTTGCGACGATAGATGAAGATAGAGCGCTCGTAGTCGTTCGCCTCCACCCATTCGAAACCTTCGCTCGAGGTGTCGAGCTCATAGAGTGCAGGCTGCTGACGGTAGAGATGGTTGAGATCGCGCACCAAGCGCTGTACGCCCTGGTGTGGCCCTTGATCCAGAAGATGCCAGTCGAGACTGAAATCGTGTTTCCATTCCTCGCGCTGCGCAAACTCGCTGCCCATGAAGAGGAGCTTCTTGCCGGGATGCGTCCACATGAAGAGGTAGTACAGGCGCAGGGTGGCGAACTTGAGCGCATCTTCGCCCGGTACGCGTTCGAGGATCGAATGCTTACCGTGCACCACTTCGTCGTGACTGAGCGGCAGAATGAAGTTCTCGCTGAAACTGTAGAGCAACCCGAAGGTGATCTCGTTGTGGTGGTACTTGCGATGGATCGGATCACGCGAAAGATAACGCAGCGTGTCGTTCATCCAGCCCATGTTCCACTTGAAGCCGAAGCCGAGCCCCCCGCTTTCGACGAAACGTGTGACGCCAGGCCAGGCCGTCGATTCCTCGGCGACGGTCATCACGCCGGGGAAGTTGAAGTACACCCGCGCATTCACTTCGCGCAGTAGTTCTATCGCTTCGAGATTCTCGCGGCCACCGTATTGATTCGGTACCCACTGTCCATCCTGGCGGCTGTAATCGAGATAGAGCATCGAAGCGACCGCATCGAAGCGCAGACCATCGATGTGAAACTCGCTCAACCAGTACATGGCATTGCTCAGGAGATAACTGCGGACTTCGGCACGGCCGTAGTTGTAGATGCAGGTGTTCCAGTCGGGATGGAAACCCTTGCGTGGATCGGCGTGCTCGTACAGATGCGTGCCGTCGAAGAGCGCCAGACCATGACTGTCGCTCGGAAAATGTCCCGGCACCCAATCCAGCAATACACCGATGCCCATCTGATGGGCACGATCGACGAAATAGCGAAAATCATCGGGCGAACCGAAACGGCTCGTGGGCGCAAACATGCCGAGCGGCTGATAGCCCCAGGAACCATCGAAGGGGAATTCACTCACCGGCATCAATTGCACGTGGGTGAAGCCCATCCATTGCACGTAGTTCAGTAGATCGTCGGCGAGCTCGCGATAACTCAGCGGTGTGCGCTCGCCGTCGAGATGACGCTTCCACGAACCCGCATGCACTTCGTAGATGCTGATGGGTTGCAGGTGGTGGCTCTGCCCACGACGCTGCTCCATCCAGGCCTGATCCTGCCATTCGTAGGTATTGCGTTGTGGCACGCGCGACGCAGTGGCAGGACGCAGTTCCATCAGTTGCGCGAAAGGATCGGCCTTCAGTGGAAGGAGACGCTCGTCGTGCGTCATCACTTCGAACTTGTACGGCGTGCCGCTCTGCATGCCGGGAATGAAGATCTCCCACACACCGGCGGCAGGATGGTGACGCATCACATGTACGCGTCCATCCCAGTGGTTGGCGGCGCTGACGAGCGAGACGCGCTTGGCGTTCGGCGCCCACACGACGAAGAGCACGCCTTCGACGTCTTCCACGACGCGATGGTTCGCTCCCATGAAGTGCCAGGCCTGCTCCTGCGTACCGTTGTTGAAGAGATAGAGATCGGTGGCATCGAGCAAGGAAGGGAAGCGATAGGGATCGTCGACGAGCACCTCGGCCTCCGGATATTGCACCTTCAGGCGATACGGCACCTGTCGCCGACGCTCGATCAAGCCGCTGAAGAGGCCCTCCTCGTGAATCATGTGCAGCGAGCCGAGGCTGCGTTTGCCGTTGGGATTGACGACTTCCACGGCCAGGGCGCCCGGCAAGAACACGCTGACCTGCCGCACGCCGCTGGGATGCGGATGCATGCCCAGGCGCCCGAAGACGTTCACGTAGCGTCCCTTGACGATCAGATTCACCTCATCGGCGGGAATCAGATCGTACTTGGCCGGGCCTGGCAGGGGCTGGGGAAACTTCGGGTCGAGAGGTCTACTGCTGGTCATGCTGCGCCATTGTGTTGCTGATCGCGCGCTTCGCGCAGAGCCTGAAGCAAACCCTGTACCGCCGGACGCGCGAAAATTCTGTCGATGTTGTCGGGAATCCGGCGGCGCCAGTTGGGGTACTCGCTGCTGGTTCCCGGAATGTTGACTGGTTGTTCCATGCCGACCAGATCATCTATCTGTACGGAGAGCAGCTGGGAATTGGCGCGCCCGAGAGCGCGGGTCAAGGCAAGTTGCAAGGCTTCGTCGAGCGGTGCATCGAGCGGTCGTGGCTGCCAGTGCTCCGGCAGGAGACCTTGCTCATCCAGCCATTGCAGGAGTTGGCCGCGTTCACCACGGCGCCAATCGAGTTCCCTCTGCAGTTGTTCCCGGTCCGCAATCAAGCCCAGCTGATGGCGCAACTCCAGATCACTGCCCTTCCACCAGGCTGCAAGTGGCGCCACGTCGTGGTTGGCCTGCATGGTCAGCGCCTGCCACTTGTAGTCTTCGGGCTTGCGGAAATGCCAGTTGTCGTACTTCTCAAAGTAAAACACACAATTCGAGTAAATACCCCCGTCTTCCAGATAGCCCCGGATCACGGGAGGCACCACGCCGAGATCTTCGCCGATCACCACACAATGTTGGCGCAGACTCTCGAGGCGCAGAATCGCGAACAGCAGATCGACCTGGTAATGCACGTAAGCGCCGGTGGCGTTCGTACCGTCGTTGGGACACCACCAGAGACGGCACAGCCCCAACACGTGATCGATGCGCAGTGCGCCACAGGCCTGCATGTTGCTGCGCAAGAGTTCGCGGAAGATGCGGAACTCATTGGCTTCCACCACGTGCGGCAACAGTGGTGGCAGGCCCCAGTTCTGCCCATCGGGATTGAAGTTGTCGGGCGGTGCGCCGATGCGCGCATCGAGACAGTATTGATCCTGATTGCTCAACACCTCGCAGCCATCGACGCTGCTACCCACCGCAAGATCGCGTACCAAACCCACGGCCATGCCCACTTCGAGAGCACGCTGCTGACAACGGTCGAGCTGATGCTGCGCCAGCCATTGCAACCAGGCCTGATAGTCCGCATTCGCGGCAACGCTGCCGGGATTGGCCAAGGACGCCTGGAAGGTACTGAACTGCACCAGAGGTTCACCCGCCGCTGCGCGCCAGTTCTCGAAGTCTGCCAATTCCACGCCGGCATCGGTGGTGAAGACGAGATACAACTGCTCGAGCAGGCGATATTTGAGTGCTGCCACGGCAGCGTACTGCACGTCGGAGCTCGCACGCACGGCCTTCAGCGCTTGCTGCACGTCGGCGCTGTTCCAGAGTTGCTGGAACTTTTCCGACGTGAAGCCAGGTACGAGTTTCAATGCAATGTAGAGCGGGTTGAGAAAGCGGCGATCGTTCGGGCTGTAGGGACTTGCGTTTTCCGGATAGCGCGCATCGAGCGCGTGCAGCGGGTTGAGCAGGATGAAGTCGGCCCCCTGCGTTGCCGCCAATTCCACCGCTTCGAGCAAGGTGGCGAAATCACCGATGCCGCAATCCTCCTCCGCGCGCAGGGTGTAGAGCTGTGCGGAGAGTCCCCAGAGGCGTTTGCCATCCGCCAGCTTCGGTGGCAGCCAAGCACGCGGCGGCGCCACCACCAGGAGCGTCTGCCAGGCGCGCTTGCCCTGCGTCAGCGAGAGCCGGTGGTAGCCATGGTCCAAAGGCGGCAGAGGCAGATAGAGCTGCTGCCACTCTGTGCCGCCGTAGCTCGCGATCTCTCCTTTGGGCCATTCGGCCGGGTGGCTGTCCCCTACCACCTCGCTGCCGTCTTCGCAGGCGATGTGCCAATGGCAGGCAGTGAATTCATCGACCGGCAGCCATAAAGGAACCTGGCCGTTCTGCGCGGTCACCGCCACTACGGCCGGCAGATGGGTGAAGCGACGCGACTCGATGTATTGCAGAGCTTCGCCCAATTCCTGGGCATCGTTCGGCGCGCAGCCCATTGCAGCCAGGGTGCGATAGCGGTCGGCAAGCGGTATCTGTTTGATATTTCCAGAAAATTCAATGAATTCGCTGGCGATGCCATAGGCATGCAATAGGCGATCTAAAGCGGGGCTGTCCAGCTCGTCTAATACTGTCGTTGGGCTCACAACGGTCCCTTCCAAACCACGATTGGGGCACGGTATGCGCAATTTTGGTGCATGTCGGTGGTGGATGGGGGCTCTTTTCACGCCAGGCACCAAGATTGAGCAAAGTCGATCTTGCCTAGCAATAATCAGGCCTTGTTGCCGTTCTGGAGCGCGTCAGCCGCAAAGACTGTCTTTCAGGGGATTTGCCGCGCTCTTGGAGGGGGGGGATCGAGACAGCACTGGTTCCCTTGCCTACCCTCCCCTGCAAATTTGGGACGGTGCTGGGGAGGATGGCCATACCGGCGCCGGCCGGCGTCGCCCTTTGGCTTAGGCGGAGGTCGGGCCGACCGTCTTCAACAGATACTGCCGATAGGCGACGAAACCGGAGAGGTAATGCTCCACGTCGTCGATGCGCACGCGGAAGGCATGGTGACGGATGAAGAAGCTACCAACGATCCGCTCCGGATTGCGGTAGTACATCGCCAGCTCCGGCCAGAAGTGACCGTTGAGCAGATGGTGGGCACGGAAGTCCAGGGCTTCATGGAACTTGCGCATGTTGATCTGCTCGAGCAGGTGAGCGTTGGCGGGGTCGGCACGCAGACGTCCGATCATGCGTTCGGCCGCCATCATCAGCTCCAACAGTGTCGGGAAAGTGGTGATGCGGGTGGCCACGAAGTCGAGATAGTCCGCCACGTTCTTGATGCCGAATTCGTAGTAGCGCGGATCGGGGCGGTACATCGTCAGCTCGTTGACGCAGTAGCTGAGCCAGTGATCGTGCGTCTTCCAGTATTGCCTCTCGATGAAGTGCTCGAAGGCCATCTCCACCATCTTGAGCCAGCGTTCGTCCTTCGTCAGGCCATAGAGGCGCATCAGCGCGAAGGCTGCCTCACCGTCGTAATAGATGACACGGAACGCATCCTTCACCCGCAGATCCGGATAGTTGAGCACGTGCACGAAGGCGCCGCCGTTCGGGTGCTGCATGAAGCGGATGCCGAGCGCGAGTTGTTCCATCAATTCGAGCTTCGCTTCCTCGGGGAAGAGTTCGGCGTGCTTGACCAAGGCCAGAATGCACACGGCGTTGCCGCCCAGCTTGATTTCGTTGCCGGTGTCGCGCAGGAAGGCCGCCGTTTCGCCACTCGGCAACGGCAAGGGACGGATCAGCTGCGTGACGAGGAAATCGAGTGCCTTGCGAATCGCTTGCAACAACGCTTCATCGCGAGTGACTTCCCAGGATTCCAGCATGGAGTACACCGTACTGGCGTGGCGCAGAGTGTTGTAGGTGTTGATCGGGCGATCGAAGCAAGGATGCCACCCGTAGCGGAAACGCCCATCGTCCTTCACCTGTGACGCGAGATAGTTGCTGCCGTTCTTGATCAAACGCGTGACCATCGGCACGTCGAGGCGATCGATGATGCGTCTGCCCGCATCGGGGCCCGAGCGGTTCAACAGGAAGGGGCCTTCATCGCGGGAGCAGAACACACCCTGCGTGGCCAATACCCACAGTTCGCGATCTTCGCTGAAGTCGGGAATGACACCTCTGTAGCGCGTCTGCGCATAGATGCGGAAATTCTTTTCGTTGAGCATGGCATGCTCGACGTGATTACCGCCGTACAGCATCGCGTTGGCGTTCAACTCCTGCTCGGTGAAGGCCACGGCGAACGAGGAATCGAGCGCCAGACCGTAGCGGAAGTAATTGCGCTTGACCGCCTTGAGGCTGGCCTTGAGTCCGAACCAGGTCGTGTTGCGCACGCCGACGACCCAATCCACGCGCAACCACTGCACCTCCATCTTTTCGCGCTGCACGGCGCGTTGCGCCTGTTCCACGAGCAGACGCCAAGCCGTATCGAAGTCGGACGCAGAGGTGTTCAACACCACAGCACGCTCGTGGGTGTTACACAGCGAGAGGAACAGAGTACACGCGGGCCACGGCGATCCTGGTCCAGCGAAGTGAGTCTGGACGACAGGACGAGCCCTGCTCAGCAACGTAGATAGCATGCGGTGGTGTCTTTAACGTTCGCGAAGAGCCTGACGCGCCTGTTTCATCGGCGTCATCAGATAATCGAACACGGTCTTCTCGCCAGTACGGATGTCGACCGTGGCGATCATGCCGGGCACGATGGGGAACGCAGTACCGTTGTCGTCCACCAGTGCATCGGTGTTGGTCTGTACGAAGACGCGGTAGTAGAAGACATCGGGACGCGTCTCATCCTGAATCGTATCGGGAGAGATCAGCGTGACGATGCCGTCCATGTCGCCATATATCGTGTAGTCGTAAGCCGTGATCTTGACCTTCGCCTCCTGCCCCGGATGGATGAAGGCGATGTCGCGTGGAGAAATGCGCGTTTCGACGAGCAGGGTATCGTCGAGCGGCACGATGGCCATGAGCTGACCGTTGGGAGGAATCACCCCACCTTGAGTGGTGACACCGATGTCCTTTACGACACCGCGCACGGGTGAACGCAGAGTCAGACGAGCCAAGGAGTCGGCGCGACCGCGCACGACGGAGCTGAGTGCTTCGGCTTCGGCACGAGCCTTCGCCAATTCTTCACGCGCCTGCACCATGTACTGCGAGCGGATGTCGTTGGCCTGCAGTTGCAGTTCCGACAACTGACGCCGCAGGCGCAGTACTTCGACGTTGCTGGCAGCGCCGACCTTGGCGAGCTCTTCGGTGAGTTGCAGTTCTTCGCGCACCAGGGCCATCGACTGCTCCACGCCGGAGAGTGATTCACGCAGCGCTTCACGACGCGTGTCGTACAGGCGGGTTTCGGTGGCGATGAGTTCGGGGTAGGCATCGAGCTCGCTCGGGAAGCTGAGCTTGGTGCCGTTCACTTCCGCTTCGAGACGCGCCACGCTGGCGGTCATGGCGCGATAACGGGCAGCGCTTTCTTCCACGCTCGATTCGGTCTTCGTGAGATCCAGCTGCGCCAGCACCTGATTGGCTTCGACGATGTCACCTTCCTTCACGTAGAGCTCGCGCAGGATGCCGCCTTCGAGCGACTGGATGACCTGCTCGCGCGAGTTGGGGATGACGCGACCATCACCGGTCGACACTTCCGTGACCTCGGCGAAATAGGACCAGGTGACGAGTGCGGTAAGAATGACGGCGCAGTAGGTGACGACACGCGTGGACTGCGTCAGGCGCGCATCATCCGCCACTTCATCGTAGTGACGCCAAATGTCGTCATTGCGGAACGCGAGCCCGGCTTCCGCGGTAAACGAAACGTTGGCACCGGCTGGCTGTGGAGCACGGGCCTGCCGCCAGGACTCGAGCCTGTCGCGCATCTGCTGCATCACCGTTGCTACCTTCATGTTCACTCTCCCGAGACCTTGCGGACGGCTTTGACGCTGCGTTTGGCGAGCAGCGACAAGACCTTGCTCTTGGCGTCATCCATGACGATGCGACCGTGCTCGATCACAAGTACCCGGTCTACCAGCGCCAGCATGCTCATGCGATGCGTGGCGACGACCAGCGTGCGGCCCTTGAGCCAGCCGCTGAGTTGTTCGATCAATTGTTTTTCCGACGCTTCGTCGAGCGAAGCCGTGGGCTCGTCGAGCAGCACCACTTTCGGATCGCGGAGGAAGAGACGCGTGAGGAGCAGCGCCTGGCGCTGGCCACCGGACATGCCGCCGCCACCTTCGAGGATCTGATAGTCGAGGCCGGAGGGCAGGCGACGTACGAATTCGTCGGCGCCACTGAGGGCCAGAGCCGCTTGGATTTCTTCATCGGTGGCGCGCGGTGCGCCGAGCAACAGGTTTTCGCGCACGGTGCCGTGGAAGAGACGGCCATTCTGCGTGAGGATGCCCACGTCGCGGCGCAGGTCGGCCACGTCGAGGTGCGCCAGATTCACGCCGTCGAGAATCACTTCACCGGAACTTGCTTCGAGCGAACCAGCCAGGGCCTGCAGCAGCGTGGACTTGCCGGCGCCGTTGCGGCCAAGAATTGCGATGCGCTCACCGGGCTGGATCTCCAGCGAAGGAATCTGCAGCGCAGGGATGCCTGCACCTGGATATTTGAAGACGGCCTGACGGAACTTGTACTCGCCATTGAGCTGGGCACGATGAACGCGCTTCTCGGTGTCGGCGTTCTCGACCTTGCGTTCCATCAACTGATCGAGGCTGCGCATGGCCACCTTGGCCTGCTGCCAGCGGGTCATCACGCTGGTCACCTGCGACATCGGCGCCATCATGCGTGAAGCCAGAATCGAAGCGGCAACCAGAGCACCGACGGACAGTTCCCCTTCCATCACCATCGGCGCACCGAACAGCACCACGCTGGAGAACACGGCGCTCTGCACGCTCGAGGTCCATACACTCAGGTTGGCGGCGATGCCGCGCAGCTTGAGGTTCACATCCGAGGTCACGGCGTTGTAGTGGTTCCACTGCTGCTGGAAGCGCTGTTCGGCCTGCAAGGCCTTGACGTCCTCGAGGCCTTGAATGGTTTCCACCAGCATGGCGTTGCGCAGCGCGGATTCGCGCATCGCCTCGCCAGCCAGCGCCTTGAGCTTGCTCTGCACCAGCACGCCCGGCACTACCAACAACAGCACGGCGCCCATCGGCACGAACACGAGCGGACCAGCAATGTGCCAGAGAATGAAGCAGAACAGGAAGAAGAACGGGATGTCGGCACAGGCGGTGACCGTGGTCGAGGTCATCATCTCGCGCACCTGTTCCAGCTCGCGCAATTGCGCGATGAAGGCACCGGTGGAGCGCGGTTTTTCTTCGTTGCGGATGCGCAGCGCGTGACCGAAGACGCGATCGGACACACGCAGGTCGGCGCGTTTGCCCAAGAGATCCGTGATGCGGATGCGCGTGCCACGCAGGAGGAATTCGAAGACGAGCGCCAACAACACACCGCTGAACAGCACGTACAGCGTCGGGAAGGATTCGGCTGGAATCACACGGTCGTAGACCTGGCGCGTGAAGAGAATGCCGGCAAGCCCCAGGCAGTTGGCGAGCAAGGAAGCCAGCAGGATGTGTCCGTAGGGACGCCAGTCGCGCAGTACGATGCGGCGGAACCAATGTGGCTCGTAGGGTTTGACGTAGTCGTCGATGCGGGCGTCCGGCACTGCGCGTGCGGGACGGAAGACGACCACGTGCTTGACTTCACGCATCAGCGCATCGCGATCGACGCTGCTGCGCAGCCCCTGGTCGCCGCTGTAGATCACGCCCAGCTTGCCGTCGGAAGACTGCGTTTCCACGACTGCCACCTGCCCGTCGCGCAACTGCACCACTACCGGCAGACGCCAGGGGCTCAACTGATCGAGCTCGCACTTGCCCGGAGCGCATGACAGGCCGACCTGACGCGCCAAAGTGGCGAGCACTTCCGGCAGCGGCTGTTCACTCGCCCACGCGGCGGCGATGCGCACGTTCTCGGCGGAAAATTCCAGACGATAGTGCGAGGCCACCGTCAGCACGGCTTCGATCCAGGGGTCGTAGTTCGTCACCCTGGATGATTCCTGCTGCGTCGCTTCGTCCGCGACAGCCTGCTGGTCCAGTTCGTTCATTAGCGTTCCCCTACTCGCGCGATACGGCTATCGAGGCCAAAGGCATCACGCAGTTTGCCCAGGCTATACATGCAGGTGATCTGCATGTGACGCAGGTCGTGCAGCGTGTGCTGCGCATCGAAGCGCGACTGATGGATTTCCTGTTCGGTATTGAGAATGTCCAGCAAGGTGCGGGTGCCGAGCGAGAGATACTGCTGGCGATACAGCTGCTGCGTGTTGACGACATTTTCGTAACGAGCGTCCAAATAACGCAGACGCTCGGTGAAGCTGAGGCTCTGGTCGCGCGCTTCGCGGAAGCTGCGCGTGACTTCGAGCAAGGCGGCTTGTTTGCCGGCCTGGGCGGCCTGTACGGCGTATTCGGCAGCGCGGCGACGGGCGGTGATGCCGCCACCCTGATACAGGGTGCTGTCCACGCTCAATGCCACGCTGAACTCGCGATCGTTGAGCACGGGATTGAAGGCGACGTTGGCCGGGTTGTTGAGGTTGCCGTAGTTGGCATTGAGCGTGAAGGTCGGAAAGAAGTCGGCCTTCGCGCGTTCGATCTTGGCGCGGGCTTCGGCCAACGCAGCTTCGGCGGCCATCACGCGCGGCACTTTCTCAAAGTCATCGGGTTCGGCGACGCAGGCCTGTTCGAATTCCGCCGGGAAGCTGGCGTCGACGCGCACGGGAGTTTCGCGGCCCGTGTAGTTCTGCAAGGTGCGCTTCCACATGTCGAGCTGTGCCTGATACTGCAACTCGGTAGCGAGCGCTGCTTCGTGACGCGACAACGCCTGCAGCACGTCGGAGCGTGAGCTGGCACCGAGCTGCGAGCGTTGTTCGGCCAGCTCCTGGATTTCGGCGATCGCGGCAGTCTGTTCCTTGGCGATCTCGAGAAGCGCCTGATAGCGCTGCACTTCGATGAAGGCGTCCGCAGTGTTGCGCGCGAGCTCGTCCATCGCCAGGAGCACGCCGGCGCGATTGCGTTCGGCGTTGGAGGTGGCGGCATCGACGGAGCTCGAGACCTTGCCGAAGTCGTACAGCATCTGCGAGGCGGAAATGCTGAAGCTGTCCCAGGCGTTGGAGTTGCTGTGACGGTAGCCGGAGCCGATGGCAGAGCTCACACGCGGGAAGTAGCCGGCACGCGCGACATCGACCTCTTCGAGAGTCGAATAGAGCATGCCCAGTGATTCGGCGATGGAGGGATGCGTGAGCATCGCCTGGCGCACCGCCGTGTTGACGTCCATGGTGGACGCGATGCCGGCAGCGGCCAGCAGTTGAGCGGCGCGATCACGATCTGCCTGCGAGTTACGACGTTCGCTGGCGGCGACCGGGGAAACGGAGTCGATCCGTTCCACCATGAGAGGTACTGCAGCAGTGGTCGTGGCTGCAGGAGCCACTTCAGAGCTCGGTGCCGTGGAGGGCACCGATTCCATGGAGATCCCCTCGCCCTGCACCGGGCCAGCAGCCTGGTTGGCGACTCCAGGGGCAGTACTATCCGTGTCGTTATCCGTGTTCTCCTGGCTATCCCTAGGCCGGTCCATCGTTGGGCTTTCCGTTGCCGGCGACGTACGGGACGTCGTGTCCTGGGCTTCCTGCCCGAGCATGGAGATGAACTCATCCACCGTCATCACCACACCCGTCCTGCTAGCGCCAGCCGCACGCGGTGCGGCAGGTCGCTGTACGTTCTGCACCTGACCCGATGCGGGCCGGGCAGGAGCAGCGCCGGCGGGGCGGACTGCACGTTCGGCAGCCACCTGCGCCTTGAATTCTTCGATCGTCATGACACGCGAGGTGGAAGTCGCCGTTCCGAGATCGGCGGCCACGGCCGCGCCGGACACCAGTCCAGTCAGCAGGCACGAATGCCACAAGCAACGAGAACCTTTCACCCTTGATGCCTTTGTTGCGATTGCACGTCGATGCGTGCGAGTACTACGAATTGGGCGGATGCGGGGAACCCCGCACCCGCCCCTTTTGCCTTACACGTTCTGATCCTGGGCCAGGAGGTCACCAAGGTTGAGCGGCGACGCGCCACCCAACAGGCCTCCAAGCAGGCCGGTCACCGGAGCCAGAAGGCCACCGCCCTCGCCGCCCAACAGACCGCCAACCAGGTTGTTCACCGGCTCCAGCAGGCCGCCCTCTTCGCCGCCACCGAGCAGGCCATCGACCAGATCGGTTACGGGTTCGAGCAGGCCACCGCCTTCACCACCCAGCAGACCACCTACGAGGTCGGTCACCGGCTCGAGGATGTCGAGACCCGGCAGACCATCACCCAGACCACCGCCGAGCAGGCCATCGACCAGATCGGTCACGGGTTCGAGCAGGCCACCGCCTTCACCACCCAGCAGACCACCTACGAGGTCGGTCACCGGCTCGAGGATGTCGAGACCCGGCAGACCATCGCCCAGACCACCGCCGAGCAGACCATCGACCAGATCGGTCACGGGCTCGAGCACACCGCCGGTTTCACCACCCAACAGGCCGCCAACGAGGTCGGTCACAGGTGCGAGGATGTCGAGACCCGGCAGACCATCGCCCAGACCACCACCCAGCAGGCCGTCGACCAGGTCGGTCACGGGCTCGAGGATGTCGAGGCCAGGCAGCGGCAAACCGTCGCCCAGGCCACCACCGAGCAGACCGTCGAGCAGATCGGTCACCGGATCCAGAATGTCGAGGCCGAGCAGGCCGCTGTCACCCAGCAGGCCATCCAGCAGATCGGTCACCGGCTCGAGGATGCCGATGCCATCGCCAAGGCCGCCGCCGAGTAGACCATCGACCAGATCGGTGACGGGGCTCAGGAGATCGAGGCCCGGCAGACCATCACCCAGCCCACCACCCAGCAGGCTGTCGAGCAGGTCGGTCACCGGATCCAGGATGTCGAGACCCAGCAGGCCACTTTCGCCGAGGAGGCCATCCAGCAAGTTGGTCACCGGCTCGAGGATGCCGATGCCGTCACCAAGGCCGCCGCCGAGCAGGCCGTCGAGCAGGTCGGTTACCGGAGCGAGAATGTCGAGGCCGGGCAGACCATCACCCAGACCACCACCGAGCAGGCCATCGACCAGATCGGTCACGGGCTCGAGGATGTCGAGACCCGGCAGACCATCGCCCAGGCCACCACCGAGCAGACCGTCAACCAAGTCGGTCACGGGCTCGAGGATGTCGAGGCCGGGCAGGCCGTCACCCAGACCACCACCGAGCAGGCCATCGACGATATCGGTTACGGGCTCGAGGATGTCGAGACCCGGCAGACCGCCTTCGCCAGGCGGAATGCTGTTGAGAAGCTGCGGCACGAGACCTTCGGGACCGATCAACGGAGCGGTGAGACCGGTCACCACGCCTTCGCTGCCGATGAGCGCTTCGGACAGCTCACTCACCACACCCGGAATGCCATCGGGGCCGAGCAATTGCTGAACCTGCGGCACTACGCCGAGCTCAGTGACGATGTTTTCGATCGGATCGCTGATCAGACCGTGTTCGCCGATCAGTGCAGCCAGAGGGCTGTCTTCGCTCAGCAGCGAAGTCACCAGACCCTGCGGACCCGTGACGGTGTCGAACACGTCACCCAGCAGACCATCGGAACCGATCACCTTGGTGACGATTCCGCCCGGCGCTACCGCACCACCGACCAGCCCCGAAGGAGAGAGAAGATCACCGAGTACGGATCCCTCACCCAACAAGCTGCCCACCAATCCATCGGCTGCAAACAGGCCGCTGACTACGCCCACTTCCGAAGCCAAACGACCCAACAGTCCTTCGTTCCCTCCAACAATTGCTGCGCTCACAGGAGCATCCTCCGTTGTCATTAAAGTCTTCATGCTGCTTTCAGCCATCACTGGCTCAGCGATCGTTGCGGCCATTGCGGCTGCCGCACCACCGCCACCGAGCAAGCCACCGAGTCCGAGGTTGTCCAAAACGCCGCCCACGGGACCGGTGCTCAACAGTCCTGCCACTGCATCGGTGAGGTAATCAGCTTGTGAAGCGAGCGGGTCGGCGATGCCTGCCATCGCGCCATCACCGAGGATGCCGTCGACCACAGGAGCCAACAGCTCGCTCACGTTGTCTGCCACCTGCGCTACCGCCTCATCGGCCGGATCGAGTGCATTCGGCGAATCGGCTGCGAATTCACTGCCGACCAAGGGCGATACTGCGTCGCTCAGCGTGGCAAGCAGGTCGTCCTGCAAGCTGATGACGTTGTCCAACGCACCGCCCATGCCGACGGTGTCATCGAGATCGCTCAGGAGTGGGCCGACGAGATCGTCGCTCAAGGGTTCGAGCAGGGATTCCGTATCGCTATCGGAATCAGCATCGGCATCGGCGTCCGCGTCGGCATCTGCATCGGCGTCCGCGTCGGCATCTGCATCGGCGTCGGCATCACCATCACCGCCGCCCAACAGGTTGCCGAGACCGAGGTTGCCGAGAAGGCCGCCAAGCAGGCCTCCCGTCAGCAGGTTGTTCACTGCATCAGTGATGTAGTCGACCTGCCCTGCAACCGGACCGAGTAACTCACTGGTTGCGCCATCACCCAAGAGGCCATCGACCACAGGTGCCAGAAGTTGAGAAAGATCGTCGGCGACGCCCGAAACGAGATCGTCGACAGGATCGAGACCGTTGGGGTCGTCCGGATTGAATTCGCCACCCACCAGCGGCGACAGCGCGTTGCCGATGGCATCGAGTAGGTTGTCCTGCAGCTCGACGACGCCGTTCAGTGCGCCACCGAGGCCAAGCGCGTCATCGAGATTGCCGACGAGATCGGAGACCAAGCCTTCGCTGATCGGATCCAGCAGCGAATCGGAGTCCGCATCAGCATCTGCATCCGCGTCGGCATCCGCGTCGGCATCCGCGTCGGCATCTGCGTCGGCATCCGCGTCAGCGTCAGCGTCCGCATCAGCATCGGCATCAGCATCGGCATCAGCATCGGCATCAGCATCTGCATCAGCGTCGGCATCAGCATCAGCATCAGCGTCGGCATCAGCATCAGCGTCAGCGTCAGCATCGGCATCGGCATCGGCATCAGCATCAGCGTCGGCATCTGCATCAGCGTCAGCGTCAGCATCGGCATCGGCATCGGCATCGGCATCGGCATCCGCGTCAGCGTCAGCGTCTGCATCAGCATCGGCATCAGCATCAGCGTCAGCATCAGCATCAGCGTCTGCATCGGCGTCTGCATCAGCATCAGCATCGGCATCTGCGTCGGCGTCGGCGTCGGAATCATCGTTGTCGTCGTCATCGTCTTCCAACGCGGCGTAGGCCAGGCCTGCACCGAGCAGACCCAAGGCCCAAAGAGCTCCGCTGGAAAGACCAGCGAAACCGGCAAGCGCCAGATCAGCGACTTCCGCGAAAGCGAACTGAGAGGCTGCAGTCCACGGTGCGGCGTACTGGCCGAGCCAGAGCACACCATTGGAATCTTCCAGTACCAGTTGGCTGCCGTCCTGGCCCTCTCCAATGAAGAAATTGCCGATGACGATGCGTTCACCGGACTTCAGCACGACGACGAGGTCCATGCCCTCGCGCGTGATCGATGCAATTTCTTCGGGCCCGTAAGGCAGTTTCACCACGCTGGTTTCGGTAAGCGCGATGGGCCCCACGCCCGATGCGCTGGATATGTCCCCACTGGACTTACCCACGATTTCTATTGTTTTTTCCGCCATGAAACTGTTCTCTCAACTCGCCATTCCAAGCTGGCCTAAACTGAACGGCGGGCTCCAAGCGCCCGCCGTCAGGACCACGTTCACACCACTGATTGATCGTTTTGCGACAACAAGTCGCCGAGGTTCACCGGCGCGGCGCCGCCGAGGAGACCTCCCAGCAGGCCCGTCACCGGAGCCAGAAGACCACCACCCGCATCTCCGTCGCCAAGGAGCCCGCCGACGAGATCGGTTACCGGTTCGAGCACACCACCGCCTTCACCGCCGAGGAGGCCGCCAACCAGATCCGTCACCGGATCGAGCAGGTCGAGACCGGGCAAGCCTTCGCCCAAGCCACCACCAAGCAGGCCATCGAGCACATCGGTTACGGGATCGAGCAGATCGAGGCCCGGCAAACCGCCGTCGCCGCCGCCCAAGAGGTCTCCGACCAGATCGGTCACGGGGTCGAGCAGATCCAGACCCGGCAAACCATCGCCTAGACCACCGCCAAGCAGACCATCCAGAACATCCGTTACAGGATCGAGCAGATCGAGACCGGGCAGACCGTCGCCAAGACCACCACCCAGCAAGCCATCCAGAACATCCGTTACAGGATCGAGCAGATCGAGACCGGGCAGACCATCACCAAGCCCGCCGCCCAAGAGGCCACCGACCAGATCGGTCACGGGGTCGAGCAGATCCAGACCCGGCAAACCATCGCCCAGACCACCGCCAAGCAGACCATCCAGAACATCCGTTACAGGATCGAGCAGATCGAGACCGGGCAGACCGTCACCAAGACCACCACCCAGGAGGCCGTCCAGCACATCCGTTACGGGTTCCAGGAGGTCGAGGCCAGGCAGACCACCGCCCAGACCGCCGGGCAGGCTATTCAGGAGTTCGGTTACCACGCCCTCGGGACCAATGAGCGGCTCGGTCAGATTCGTGACGAGACCTTCGGACCCGATGAGAGCATCGGCCAGATCGCCCACGACACCGGGCACACCATCGGGACCGAGCAGCTGCTGTACCTGCGGCACCACGTCGAGCGAAGTGACGACTTCCTCTACGAGGTCGCTCACCACACCATGCTCACCGATCACGCCAGCCAGCGGACCTTCTTCACTGACGAGTGAAGTAACGAGCCCCTGCGGACCAACGACACCGTCGAGCACGTTGCCCAAGGCCCCTTCGGAGCCAAGCAGACCACTGAGGAGACCAGCCGGAGCAACGGCACCGCCCAGGAGGCCAGTCGGTGCAAGCAGACTGCCCACCGGACCGTTTTCGCTCAACAAACCACCAACCAGGCCAGTCGGAGCAAGGAGGCCGCCGAGGAGATCGATCTCACCAACCAGTCGACCCACGAGGCCGTGATCCGCCGGCTCGGACTCGGGATTTTCGATGCCCACGTCTTCAGGATCCGGGTCATAGCAAGTGCAAGATTCGTCCTCGGGATCGATTTCATCGGTTGCGGCCAGCGCATTGGCCGAGAAGGCACGCGCCCCGGCGGAAGAACCGCCGCCGAGCAGGCCACCCAGGCCGAGGTTGCCGAGCAGCGTGCCGACCGGACCAGTGGTGAGCAGATTCACCACGGCGTCGGTGACGTAATCGACTTGGCTACCGAGCGGATCGAGTACCGAGCTAGTCACACCCTCGCCGAGTAAGGCATCGACCACCGGCGTGAGGAGATTGGTGACGTCGGTAACGACATCAGCCACCACGTCATCCACCGGATCGAGTGCGTTCGGGTCATCACTGTTGAATTCTCCACCGAGCAGCGGGGAGACCGCGTCGCTGAGCAGATCGAGCAGATCTTCCTGCAGCGTGACGACGCTGTTCAGCGCACCGCCCATGCCGAGGGAATCGTCGAGACCGCTGAGCAGCTCGCTGACGATTTCACTCGCCGGATCCAGCAGCACGTCACTGTCGGAATCCGAATCGGAGTCGGAGTCTGCATCCGCGTCGGCGTCAGCGTCCGCATCGGCATCCGAGTCGGCGTCCGCGTCGCTGTCGCCTCCACCCAGGAGATTGCCCAGGCCGAGATTGCCCAGCAGGCCGCCCAAGAGACCACCGTCACCGAGCAGGTTGGCAACGGCGTCGGTGATGTAGTCGACCTGACCGGCGACGGGGCCCAGCAACTCGCTGGTCGCGCCATCACCCAGCAGACCATCCACAACCGGTGCCAGTAGGTTGGACAGGTCCTCGACTACCCCTGCGACGGTATTGTCGAGCGGATCGAGTGCGTTCGGATCGTCGGGCGTGAATTCACCGCCAACCAGCGGCGAGAGCGCATCGCTGATGGCGTCAAAGAGATCGTTCTGAAGATCGACGACACCATTCAGAGCACCGTTCAAGCCCAGCGCCTGGTCGAGGTTGGCCACCAGGTCGGTGATGGCCTGCTCTGCCAGCGGATCGAGCAGTGCATCAGAGTCTGCGTCTGCGTCTGCGTCGGCATCAGCGTCGGCATCCGCATCGGCATCTGCGTCCGCATCAGCATCAGCATCAGCATCAGCATCAGCATCAGCATCAGCATCAGCATCAGCATCGGCATCAGCATCGGCGTCTGCATCTGCATCTGCATCTGCATCTGCGTCAGCATCTGCGTCGGCATCTGCGTCAGCATCTGCGTCGGCATCTGCGTCGGCATCTGCGTCGGCATCTGCGTCGGCATCAGCATCGGCGTCGGCATCGGCGTCCGCATCTGCATCAGCATCAGCATCGGCGTCGGCATCGGCGTCTGCATCAGCGTCGGCGTCGGCGTCGGCATCGGCATCGGCATCGGCATCGGCATCGGCATCGGCGTCGGCATCGGCATCGGCATCGGCGTCGGCATCGGCATCGGCATCGGCATCGGCGTCAGCGTCAGCGTCAGCGTCGGCGTCTGCATCTGCATCTGCATCTGCATCTGCATCTGCATCTGCATCAGCGTCCGCGTCGGCATCTGCATCTGCATCTGCATCTGCATCGGCATCGGCATCAGCGTCTGCATCGGCATCAGCGTCCGCGTCTGCATCGGCATCTGCGTCGGCATCGGCATCCGCATCCGCATCCGCATCCGCATCCGCATCCGCATCTGCGTCGGCATCGGCATCGGCATCGGCATCGGCATCAGCGTCCGAGTCGTCGTCATCGTCGTCTTCGAGAATGGCGTAGGCCAGGCCTGCACCGAGCAGACCCAGAGCCCAAAGTGCGCCACTGGAAAGACCTGCGCCGGCAGCCAGCATCAGGTCCGAAATTTCGGCAAAGGCAAATTCGGAGGTCGCGGTCCAGGGAGCCTCGTATTGACCGAGCCACAGCACGCCGTTGTCGTCTTCCAACACCAGCTGGCTGCCATCTTCACCTTCGTTGGCGAAGAAGTTACCAATGACGATGCGCTCACCGGACTTCAGCACCACTACGAGGTCCAAGCCGTCCTGAGTGATGGAGGCGATTTCTTCAGGACCATAGGGCAGTTTCACCACGCTGCTTTCGGTGAGCGTAATAGGTTCATTGCCGGATACAGAGGTCTTGGCTCTGCTGGATTTGCCCACTACTTCGATTGTGTTGTTCTCTGCCATGAAACTGCTCCCTTAAAGAATGCGACCTTGGAGGTATCAGCCGGTCCGAAAGAACACCGCCTCACGTGAGGCGGTGTTCATTGCTTCCTTTCATTCGATTCGACTTGGTGCTCAGCGCGTCCCGTTGATCGTGATCTCCACGCGACGGTTCGGCTGCAGACAGTTCTTCAGTTCATCGGTGACCCTGTCGCCCGGACAGGTCACTACGGGTTCGCGCTCGCCGCGGCCTTCGATGAAGATCAGCGCGGACGGGACACCACGTTCGGCGAGGTAGGCTCCCACGGCACGAGCACGGCGCTGCGACAGCGCGAGGTTGTAGTTGTCGCTACCGATGCGGTCGGCGTGACCGACGACGTCGATGCGGCGCAGATTCACTTCGTCCATCACGATGCGGGCGACGTCATCGAGAGCGCGACGACCATCGGCGGAAAGCTGATCGCTCTTGTAGGCGAACAGCACGTCGCTGGAGAGCGTGATGGTTTGCGGTTCGGCCGGCGCCTGGTTGGCGGCCACGAGTTCGTCATAGCGCGCCTTGCACTGCGGACGGCGCCAGGTGATGTCACTTACGGTGTCGCCAGTGAACGCAACGCGGTACTGGCAAACGAGGTAATCGTCGATGCCTTCGAGCGGCAGATTGATGTTGTAGAACCACCAGCCGTTGCTGGAACCGCTGACCGGACCACCGAGCTGGTTACGCACCTGTTCGCGGCTCATTCCCACACGAACGCCAGTGAGTTCCTGCACCGGTACGAAAATGCCATTGCGAATGAAACCCGGCCGCAGATCGGACAGGTCCAGCGCAATGTCTTCGAAGTCGGACGGAGCCCTTTCGGCTGGTTGTCGGGCAGCAGTGCTGTTGGTGGTGCCGCCGAATCCATTCATGCAGCCAGCCACAGCAACGACGGCCACTCCCGCTAGCAATCTGTTCAAGTGTTTACGCATGGTGAGTTCCTTCCACTGAGTCCGCGTGATGAGCTGGGGCGCCATACTAGCCATCCTCTCTATGTGCAAAAATAAACAATTGGTACTAACACCTGCGCAGTACTGGCACTTCTAACAACCATTCCAGAACAGGCGAAAATTGCGAAAAACCCTTATTTTTCCCAGTGCCGCGCGATACGGATCACGTTCTGGGATGCATTGATCACAATCAAGGAACTACGTTGAACTCCCTCCCCGGAAGGTACTAATACCCTGCGGAGGACACAGGCGGAGGAAGGCCTCAAACAAGGCCTCTGAGGACGCGTCGACGAACAGTGGAACCGCGAGGGTGTCGATCTCCCCACGGAGGACCTACGAAAGACTCGCGAACGCTGGGTACGAAGGCCGCTCCGCTGCGCGGGTACGGCCCGCGCCGCACTCAGGCGCGATTGCGTGCCGGAGCCTGCGCCGCCACCGCGTTGAGCACGGGCAAGGTGATGATGAACCGGGCGCCCTCCGCGTGGTTTTCCGCGCGCAGCTTGCCATTCATCTGACTGATGATCTCGCGACTCACCGCCAGACCCAGGCCCGTTCCCTGATCCGGTGGCTTGGTGGTGAAGAAGGGTTCGAAGATCTTGCCCATGATCGGAGGTGGAATCCCGCCACCGTTGTCTTCCACTGTCAGGGTGACGCAATCCGGCCCCACCTGGGTTGTAATCTTGACGTAGGGCTCGAGGCTCTCCTGCCGCTTCCTGCGCTCGAGCAATACATGCGAGGCGTTCATCAAGAGGTTGATGATCACCTGCTCGAGCCGGTCCGGCTGTCCTTTGACTTCCGGTAGTTCCTGTGGCCCTTCGCGCAATATCTGGATTTCCATCAGCGCCAACTTCTGGCCAACCAGCGACAAGGCACCCTCGATGCTCTTGCTCGGGTCGAACAGTTCGCCTTCCACGCCCGACCAGCGCCCAAACACTCGTACGTGATTGACGATGCCTGCAGCACGCTGCACCTGTCCCTTGATGCGTTCGAGCTTCTCGACCAGGTACGCTGGGGTGACACTGCCGGCAGTGACGCGCTGCGTGAGGTTGGCGAGCGTCATCTGAATCACGCTCAGGGGCTGATTGATCTCGTGCGCAAGCCCCGTCGCCATTTCACCGAGCGTGGCCATCTTGGCGCTCTGGAACAGCTGCTGGCGCGTCTGATGCACTTCGGTGTTGTCGCGACCGACTGCCTGTACTTCCAGCAACTGCCCCTTGTCGTCGAAGAGACCGCGTTCGTAGAGCACCCACCAGCGCGTTTCCATATCGGAACGCTTGATACAGATTTCGGCACTGGCCGAAGGCTGCGCTGGCGTCAGGCGTTTGAGACGCGCCAACGCCTCTTCCTTGTGTTCATTGGTGAGGTATTCACCGAGGTTGATGCCCGTGGCCTGCTCATGCGGAATGTTGAGTGCCTCGGCCAACGCCGGGTTGGCGAAGAGCAGCGTGAGATCGGCTTGATAGCGGCAGATGATGGCCGGCGAATCGTTCACCAAGGAGCGATAGCTTTCTTCGCTGCGGAAGATGCGCTCGGCCGCTTCCTTCGCTTCGGTCACGTCGAGATAGAGTCCCACGACCTCCAAGGGATTGCCGCGCTCGTCGCGCAACAATTTGGCTTCGTCCTGAATCCAGTGATAGCTCCCTGCACGGTCGCGGATGCGGTACTGCAAGCTCGCATGGCCGTGCTGCAGAAGCTGGGGATACTTCTGGAAATAGGGTTCGCGGTCCTGCGGATGCAGCAGCGACGCGAAGGGCGCTTCCTGCAGATCGTTCTTGGTCCAACCCAACAAGGTTTCCAAACTGGCGCTGCAGAACACGAAGGGAAACGCACCGTCCTCATAGCCCTGCACATAGATCACTCCGGGGGCACTGTCGACGAGGGCAGCAAGACGCGCCTTGGTGGCATCGGCCTCTTCTTCGCGCTTGCGCACACTGTCGATGTCGAGCGCAAAGCCCAATAGCCGCGCATGTTCGCCCTGCCCTTGTATGCGACCTTCGAAGCGATACCAGCGTGACTGATCGCCAACGCGCAGACGCAGGGTGTGCATGAAGCTTCCGCTATCGAGGCCCGCCTCCAGGCGCACCAGGAACTGATCGCGATCCATGGGATCGAGCAAGGCCATCCAATGTTCGAGCGGCAGTGTCGAGGAGTCGAGCTGCAGTATGCGTGCAAGCAACGGCGAGACGCGCAGCACACGTTCGTTGGCCCAGAACTCCCACCAACCACCGGAGTTCAGTTCTTCCAGCGCGGATAGGCGTCGTTCACGTTCGACGCGTCCCGGTTTGCGTGCATGCAACAGCACCGGTGCGGCGAATTGCGCAAAGAGATGCACCCATTCGTCATTGCCCAGCCAGGGACTCTTCTCGCGCGCGGCGTAATCGTTGCACACCAGCAGCGCCTGCAGTTTGCCCTCTTCGACATATGGCACCAGCCACAGCGAGGACCCATCGACCAGGCGCTTCTGCCGTGGTTGATCGGTGAAACCCAAGGTGATATCCGCAGTAACCACTTGCGGCGGCGGCAGAGGACGACTCAACCCAGGGCGCTGATATTGCTGCACGTAGCGCCAACCCTTTTCGTCCAGGAGCAGGAGCCCGAGCTGCGGGATGTGCAGTTGCAACGCCAGCCCTTCGAGCCAATCTTCGGCAGCTTCTTCGATGTCGTGCATGCGCTCACGCAAACGTGACGACAGACGCGCCATGGTGCTGAACAGGCGGTGCTGACTTTCGAGATCCTGCTGACGCTGCACGATGGCACTGAGATCGACGCAGGTCAGTTGCCAGAGCCCTTCGCCTGCCGTGTCGAGCACGCCGCTGAGCACGACCTTCGTACCCGTTACGGTTGCGATCTCGATGGGAGGCACTTGCTTGGCCCAGGTCGCAGGTTTCAGCTTCAGCCACGGCTGAGAGACTGCCACCACCTCAGCGAGCGAACGACCGCTGAGATCGGTACCCAACACGCCGCGCAGACCCGCACTGGTGGCGAGGATGAGACCTTCGTCATCGAGTAGAAGACTAAGCCCGTCGTAATTCTGCAAGGCAGAGTCGAGCTGCGGTTCGTGCCGCTGCTCGTCACTGCTGCCTCCACCGAACCAACGGCGTACAGCACGCAGCACGCTGGAGCCGTTTTCGTTCGTACCCATATAATCCCGCTCGTTCTTTCTTCGACTTCAATCCGAATCAACGATCCTTCATGCAGGTTCCCGTTCCCATCTCCCTGCTCGTCTTGCTCACCTGGGCCTTTTTCTGCGCAAGGATCGATGCGCGTGAGCGACGCATACCCAACACGTTGGTGCTCGCAGGGCTGCTTGGGGGCGCTCTGTTCTTACTGATGTTTCACCGGAGTTTCACCGGCGCCACCCCCGTTGCAGCCTTCATCGGTCTTGCCTTCGCACTACTGCTGACGCTGCCGGGCTATGCGCTCAAGCGTTTGGGAGCCGGTGACGTCAAGATGCTGGCGGTGGTGGGCCTTGCCAGCGATCTCGCCTTCGTTGCCTACACCATCGTTGGCGCCGCACTCGCTCTCGTGCTGTGGGCACTCCTGGCACCGTCTTACTGGCAACGACTGCCAACAGCATTCCGTCTCAATTGTTCTGCACTGGCGCCGCCGCTAAGCAAGGTGCCTTATGCCCCCTTTCTCTTTTGCGGCATGTGTCTGGCCGCGATACTCAGCGTTTAATTACTGTGGACCAGCACCGCTGTTCGCGCCATTGCCCCGAAAAAATTCCGGAATGGAATGACCGTAACTATTGAGCAAGCGCTGGTTCGCAAGCTCACGCTCGGCATCGCTTTGACTTTGAATGATTGGCGAGGCCACCCGACCACTGCGCTGTAGCTCCAGCCAATCATTCACTCCCACACGCGGCTCCGGCGCTGGCGCCGAAGCAGTTGCAGCTTGAGCCGGTACGGGAGCAGTCGACTGAGCCTGTGCGGCACTGAGGCTTTCCACTTGACGCGCCGGCAAGTCGGATTCGGCCGCAAGGACCATACTGCTTGCGCTCAAGGACAGCGCCATCATCACTACGATTTTCATGATCAGTTCCTCGACTTAGCCTGGAGCTTGACTCAGCGGAATGGCGTTCGAATTAGAGCCACTACCGACGTTCGGCAGCACGACACCATCTTCTTCCTGCAACTGCCGCGCCAGCGCCTGGGCGGTTTCGAATTGCTGCGGGCTCAGTTTCTTGCCTTCGATGAGCGCGCTCGCCTGGTCCCAACGGTCTTGATAGAGCAGCAGCGCCAGGAGATTCTGCGCCGCCTGTGTCTCGCCTTCGGCGAGCTCCAATGCGGTCATCAACTCGAAGCGTGCTTCATCGAGACGACGCATGTGCAAGTAGACGAGGCCGAGATCGTTGCGAATTGCTGGATCGGCGGGCGACAGCTTGGCCGCCACTCGCAGATGGCCCTGCGCTTCACGATGGAAACCTTCGGCAGCCGCGATCTGCCCCAGACCATGATTGGCCGCAGCTTCGTAGCACGGGCCATTCAGAAGATCGCGATAGAGCACCTTGGCACGCTGCGGATCGAGATGGCGCAGGATCTGCGCCTTGCGCAGCTGCACGTCGGGATTGTTGTGCGGCAGTTGCTCGAGATTGGCGAGCGCTGCGTGCAGACGACCTTCGGCGACTTGTTCCTGCGCCAGGTTCACCAACAGTCCCTGCTCCGCCGTATAGGGAGCGCATACGGGGTCGCGCGGCGCGCTTGGCACCTGGGCAATCGGACTTTGATTACTCACCGCTGTTCCCGCACAACCTCCCAAGAGAGCCAGCAGCAACGGCAACGCAGGCCGCAGGCAGCTCAGGGTTTGCTCTCGCCTACACATACCTCAACCTCCCAATGCTCGAATGATTGCGATGAAGCCGGGCCCCGCCAGCACGATCAGCAGTGCGGGAAACAGAAAGGCCACCATCACGCCGGACATCTTGGCCGACAGTTTCGATACGGCTTCTTCCAGAGCGGTCATGCGACGCTCGTCCAACAGTTCCTTCAGATTGCGCAGAGAAGCCAGAGCGCCGCCCCCCTGCCTTATCAGTTGCTCCAGAATCCCAACGCATTCGGTCAGATCATCGACGTCGACGAGCTCGGCCATTGCTCTTAGTTCCGGCCCCAGCTCGAGACCAGCATCCACACGCGTCAGAGTCTGCTCCAACTCTTTTGCCAACTCCGGCACGATCTTTTCACCTTCGTTGACGAGCACACGCAACGCCTGCTCCACCGTCATGCCGACTTCGAAGAACATACGCAGCAGCGGAATCATGATCGGCACTTCCGCCTCGATGCGCTTGCGACGAGCGTTCACTGCCATGACCAATACGCGTTTGGGCAACAGATAGCCAATGCCAGCCGCGAGAACCAAAGGCAGAAAGCCTGGCAATTGACTCCGTACGAGCAGGAAGTAGAGCACCACCAAGCCAAGGGCGGCGAAGGGAGAACCGAGTTGGATCGCAAAGAAAAGCGCACGCTGTGAGGGCTTGCGCCAGCCATACTGATCCAGCAGGGCGCGCACCTCGGCATCGATGTTCCAATTCCAGCGACCGAGCGTGCGACCGCCCAGTTGCTTCAAATTTTCGGTGCCGGCGCGCCCGGCCGCCCCCATGCGGCGAACCATCGCGCGACGTTCGTTCTGCTCTCGCACTGCAGCCAGCAAGAACAGCAGAGCCGACATGACCATCATCACTGCACTGAGTGTCATCGGCGCCATCACACGCTCCTCAACATGCGCCAGAGCACCCAGCTGCCGAGAATCTGCAGACCGAAAGCGCCGAGAAGCAGCAAACGTCCGGTCGCATCGTTCCACATTCCCAAGATGAAGTCGGGATTGGAAAGGAAGACGTAAGCGCACATACCGATCGGCATTACGCCAAGCACCCAAGCACTGATACGCGTTTCACCGGTCAATGCTCGCAACTGGCCAGCAGCGCGCTCACGGTCTCGGATCAGCGTGATCAGGTTCTCCATCAAGTCGCTGGCATTGCCGCCGTAGCGCTGATTCACCTTCACGCTCACGGCCAACATGTGGAACTCCTGGCGATCATAGAGCTCGGCGAAATCTTCCATAACTTCACCAAGCGACAAGCCCAGTTCGAGGCTGCGGCGAGTGCCGGCCAAGGCACCAAGCAGTGGTTCGGGGGCGCGCGTGCTGGCGAGCTGCACGGCATCACCAAGGCTACGTCCGGATTTGAGGCTACGAATGACGTGATCCAAGAAGCTCGGCAACTGACTCACCATCTTGGACACGCGCTGGTTGTACCGCCACCTCAGAAGAAGATGGGACACACCGATAAGCACAAGGAATACAAAGAGTGTGATGGCGGGACCTGCCACGAGCAGCACGACGAACAGAAGTACGCCGACGAGTGCGGCCATGGAGATCAAGGAACTGGAGGGCACGTCGATACCAGCCTGCAACAACATCCGCCGCAAGCCAGCATTGGCACGCTTGCGCTCTGCACGCAGCTGCGCTTCGTCCTGCAAGCGACTCAGCACACGTTCGGCGGCGGCGGTACGTTGGGCGCGAACCAGCAACAACATGGCGCCTGCTGCGAACAGCAGACTCGTTGCCCAGAACAGCGCCACTGCGTTCATGGATTCTTCTCTCAGAAACTCAGATGTTCGCCGCGCAGCTTGTCGCTGCTCGGATTGAGCGCTTCGCGCACGAAGGTGCCGGTGCGACGGTCCAGCTTGAACAGCGTGTTCGTCACGTAGATGTCTTCGCGCAGATCCACCACTTCCAACACTTCCGATACACAGCGGCGGCCATCGGGCAGACGCGTGAGCTGGATGATGATGTCGATCGCGGAGCAGATCATCTGACGCAGCGTTTTCTCTGCCACCTTCACACCCGTGAGGCCCACCAAGGTTTCCAGACGCAGCAAGGCATCCTGCGCGTTGTTGGCGTGCAAGGTACTCATGGAACCATCGTGACCGGTGTTCATGGCGGTCAGTACGTCCACGACCTCGTCGCCACGGATCTCGCCCAACACGATGCGATCAGGGCGCATACGCAGCGCGTTGCGCACGAGACCACGCGCGGTCACTTCACCGTGGCCATCGGCATTGGGTGGCCGGGTTTCCAGACGCACGACATGGTCGTGACCAAGTTGCAATTCCGCGGTGTCCTCGATGGTGACGATGCGCTCGCGATGATCGATGAAGGAGCTCAGGAGGTTGAGCATGGTGGTCTTACCGGTGCCGGTACCACCGCTCACCAAAACGTTGCAACGTGCGCCGACCGCTTTCTTGAGGAAATCCAACACCTGCATGTCGAGCGAACGCGAAGCGATGAGGTCCACTCCGCGCAGCATGTCGCGGCGGAACTTACGAATCGAAAGACAAGGGCCATTCAGTGCGATGGGAGGAATGACCACGTTCACACGGCTGCCGTCGGGCAGCCGCGCATCGACCATCGGCGACGATTCATCCAAACGGCGACCGAGCGGCGCCAGGATGCGCTGGATCACACGCAACAAATGCTGATCGTCGATGAAGCGCAATGGACAGGGGCGCAACACACCCTCGGTCTCGATGAAGATGTTGCGCGGGCCATTCACCAAGATCTCGGTGATGTTCGGGTCTCGCAACAGCAGCTCGAGAGGACCGTAACCAACAAGCTCATCGACCAGCTCTTCAGACAAGCGGTCGATCTCATAGCGGGAAACCACTAGCTGACGACGACGCACATAGCTCTGCACCTGCTCATGGACGTACTGCGCGAGACGTGCGCGGCTGCCTTCCAACAGGTTGTCCTGTTCTTCTTCGAGTTGATCGATGACGTAGCGATGCAGAATCGCCTTCAACTCGTTGGAGGTGTCTTCGTAGGGCGCGGGCTCCAGGCCGCCGGGCGCGTCCCATCCCATTTCCAGGGCAATGGCAGTATCGGGGTTCGTACGCGTATTCATGGGACTAGCCTCTCAGTCGCTGCCAGAAACTGCGTTTACGAGTGTTGGCGCCGCCGGCGTCGCGCACGAGTTTGTCGAGTGCCTTGCTCAAGGCATCGCCTGGAGCGAGATCGAACAAGTCGCGACCGCGATTGCGACATTCCAACCGCTCTTTGGCGCTCATCGGAAAACTGCCGGCCAACGGCATGTCGAAAGTCTTGGCCAAGGTGCTGGCATCCGGCGCCACGTTGCTGATGTAACGATCCACCACCAGTGAAGCCTGATTGAGCTTCACGCCTTCCTGCCGCCAAGCCTGCAGGAGGTTGAGACTGCGACGATTGCCGGCCACGCTCTGATCCACGTGCCAGAAGATGCGGTCGGCACCACTCACGATCGAGCGCAGAATGCTGCTGTCACGCTGGCCGGTGAGGTTGACGACCACCTTGCCGAAGTGTGACTTGAAGGTACCGAACAACAGGAACAACTCTGCCGAATTGATCCGATCGAGCAAGAAGGGTTCATCATCAAGCGGCAGCAACGTGAGGCCACTGTCGTGATGGCAGAAGGCACTCTCGATCACACCTGCATCGAGACGGCGCAGGTTGCGAATGGCGTCGGCGAAATGGAAGGTACATTCCAAACCGAGTAGGGCCTTGCTTTCCCCGGAGGGCAGACCGAGATCGATCAACAGCACCGGATCATCGGAAGCCTCTGCCAGGCCAACTGCCAGATGGGTAGCGATCAGGCTGGCATCGGGATCGTGCTGGGCACCGAACACGACCAGGACTTCTGCCTGCGAATCGGTGAGCTGCGTAGGACGAGGTAAACGATTGAGCTGGCGGCGCACCAGCCCCTGCACTTCGCTGCTGCGCTGGCCCACAGTGATGAAATCACGCGCACCGGCGCGCATCGCACCCAGCACGAGGTCACTGTCATAACCATCGCCGATGGCGATCACCGCTACCATCGGACGTGCTTCCAGCAAGCTTTCGATCAAGGCGCATTGCTGCACCTGCTGATGTCGATCCACCGCAACGAACACGACGGATACCTGCATGAGGTCGGCAAGGCGCGACAGCTCTTCGACGCCCCCATCGGCCTCCACCACCTGTCCCAGAGCCACCAATGAGCTCTGCAGCCACTCCACCTGCGACTTGTCGCGCGTGCTAACCAGGAAACTCATGCTCATGGCGATACCTCAGCGGGACAGGCCTTGAATGCGATTGAATTCGTTCTGCGGATCGAACAGTTGCTCGAACAGATTCGGTGCGTACCGGCGCTCTGCCTCGCCCGGCAGCGCCGGTAGCGGCGCATCGGCAGCCATCGGCTGCACGAGGTGCGGCGTTACGATCATCAGTAGTTCGCGTTCCTCGCGATCGATGCGAGAGGAGCGGAAGAAGGCGCCAAGGACTGGCACATCCCCGAGGCCAGGAAGCTTGTCCACCGATGCCTGGTTGCGCGTGCTGACGAGACCACTGATGACGAAGCTCTCGCCACTCGCCAGCTGCACGCTGGTATCGGTGCGGCGCACGTTGAGTGCTGGGACGGAAGTACCAGCGATGGTGACGCCCGCAGCGAAGTCCAACTCGCTCACCTCCGGCGCCACTTTGAGCACGATGCGATTACCGCTCACGACAGTAGGAGTCAGAGTGAGACGCACACCGAATTCCTTGTACTGAATGGAGAAGTTGTTGCTGCTCGAGGTCGGTACCGGCACCGGGAATTCACCACCGGCGAGGAAGCTGGCGCTCTGACCGCTCATCGCCACCAGGCTGGGTTGCGCCAAGGTGTAGGCGAAGCCACTGCCTTCGAGCGCGTTCAACGCGGCAAGCACGCGACTGCTGCCCCCGCCCCACACGATGTTGAAACCCTGATCACTGAGCGGCAGCGAGGGCGTTACACCACTCACTGCGCCACCGGCGACGCTGCCAGGCGCAGAACCAGGCGAGCCAAACAGGAAGTTGTTGGAAGTCACGGCGGCGAGATTGATGCCCACATCACGCAGCTTGCTGCGGCTGACTTCCACGAAGCGGATGTCGGTCTGCACCTGCGCCGGCAGAACGGGCACGCCGACAGGTGCAGCCTGGGTCAACGCAGTAGTGGCACTGCCCTGGACGAAAATCATCGTCTGCTGTGGTGCCGGACCGCATGGCGTCCACACACTGATATTGGTGACACCGGTGGTCTTGGCCGTAATCAGAAAACTGATGTTGCTGGTGAGCTGCACATCCGCCACGTCGGGGTTGCCCACAGCAAGACGCCGAATGGTGGTGGGCAAGTTGATCTCACGCTGAAGGCCGGGCGCAAGTTCGATGGGCGCAACCAATTCACTCAGATTGCAGGACTCTGCAGCCAGAGCAGCGGCACTATGGAACCCACCATATATAGAAGCAATCAAAGTCAGGCTTGCGATCCGCAAACCTTTTCTTGAAGAAACACACATCTCGCTTCCAACCACACGAGCGGTCTTGGCGGCCAGGAAACTACGCAGGGAAAAGACAGCGAAGGACATTGCGGGGCTCTCCTCGGCTCGAATCAGGGAAGTTCGCGAGCGACTTCGGTGCCGCGACGCACTTCGATGCCGCGCGGCGGTGGCGGCACCAGGCCGGGCTGTGGACGCTGCGCCTGACTGAGAGCCAGCTTCTGAAACTGGAACAGCTGCTGATTGATCGTGTCGACCTGCTCGAGTGTCCCTGCGTAGTAGCTTTCAAGCAGCTTTTCTTCGGCGCTACGAACGGCAAGGCTCAAACGACCAACCTGCGCAGCAAGCGCAAAGCGGGTGAGCAAGGGCTCCGGCACCGCCAGTACCGCACTACGTGCAGCATTGCGCTGATTGCGCTGCTGCGCTGCAGCACGTTGCTCTTCTTCAGTGGTAAGTGGTGCAGCCGCCGGTTCGCCCGACAAGGTCAAACCCAACTCGTCACCCACGCTCAAAATGCGCAAAGCGGGCACTACCACCTGCGCAGTTTGATCTGGATTAAATTCGCTTTGTCCCAAATAAAGTAAAACGTCGACGTAATCGCCAGGACGCAGATGCCCGCCATTGCCAACGATCTCATCGATTGCGATCGCCAGGGCCCGTTCATTGGGACGAATCATGCGCGCCAGCGGGCCGCCCACCTCGAAACTGCTTTCGTTCAGAACCGTACCGGCCGGTAGATCACGCCACAGGGTCTTACCGATCAATGCGGCTGGATCGCTATAGCTGCCGGGTGGAGCAAGATGAAGGCGCTCGACCAGGAGATCTTCCTGTACAAGCGGAACGTGTGCAGGAACGGCGCGAGCAAGCAAGACGACAGGAACGAGCAGCTCATCTTCCGCACGCTGGCGTGCTTGCTGTAATTGTTCAGCCAGAGCTTCGGTCGGGATGATTTGCTGCTGTGCGACTGACTCGGGAGGGGCGCTGCCATTGGTACCAGTACCTTGCTGCAAACCCCAATAGCCGACGATGCCGGCGCCCAACAATAGAAGTACGGCCAGGGTGACCAGGAAACGACTGCTCAAGCGGAAGCCCTCTTGCGTCGAGTGAACGATTCTCACTTACGCCCGGCCGCGAAGAACTAGCCCCCACGATCTACTTCAATCTCGGCTGCTTCCGGTCGGCATGCGTAATACTGAGTGGAGCGCACTCTATAGGCTTAGCCAAGAGGACTAAATATCAAGTTAGTACTAGTACTAATTAATTATTTTTTTCTTCAAAAAACAGGAAGAAACTGCGCATCGCTCTTCCAGGGGTATTAGCTCTATAGATACTTGGTAGAGTCAAGGTCGTAATTCCTCACTGATACAAGGTGCGAGCCCCATGAAACTTTTCAGTTCTCTACGCAATAAACTCCTTCGCTTCACCAAAGACGAATCCGGCGCCTCCGCAATCGAATACGCCGTCATCGCCGGTCTAATCATCGCAGTAGCTGCTGGCGCAATTTCCACTCTTGGTACGGACGTCCAAGAAGTATTCAGTGGCGTTTCTACCACTCTTGATAACGCAACCACTGGCACCACTCCCGGCGGCTAAGAAGCTGCGACACCGCCTCCAGGCTGTTAAACGCGTTGCTCTTCGACGCATGACACCGATGAGACAAAATGCTTGCAGAGTGAGCACGGCATCACTGCGCTGATGCTCACTCTGTAATTCAAACAAGATTAGGGAAAAGCGTTCGACTTTCGACGCCTGCTGTCATCACTCGTTATTGATGTCTGTTGCTTTTCATGCCAAGTAGGAGAGAGACGAATGTTTCCGCTACGTTTCGCATCCTGCGGCCCTACTGGAGTGATTGAACGACTCCGTGGCGCAACAGCCATCGAATTCGCAATAGCCTTCCCGGTTTTCTTCGGCTTGGTCTACGCCACTCTCATGTACGGTTTCATTTTCCTTGTGCAAATGAATCTGCAACATGCTGCCGAAGAAGGAACCCGAGCTGCCCTCAATCATCCTGGAATCCTTCCCAGTGGCACTTCGCCCTTAGAAGTGCGACAAAGCGCAGCAGATGCAGCGGCAAAACATCAGCTTGGTTGGTTGAAGACACTACCTGAGGTGGATGTCAGCATCTGTACCGTCGAGAACGAAAGCTGCAGCACCACCATAGAACCGGACTGCGCCAACCCGGTCGCATACGATCAACGTCCCCGCTGCCAGATTGTGGTAACGATCACCTATCCATACGCGCAGCATCCGGTCATACCCACGCTACCACTTCTAGGCTTCTTGGCACCGAATGAGATGCAAGCAACTGCACGCACGTTTTTAGGACAGGGAATCATCCAATGAGAGGCAGGTTGCCACAGCGGACTCCGCAACGCGGTTCCATAGCCGTTGCGGCGGCGGTTTGTATCGCATTGATGATTGCGGTGCTGGCAGTCATCGATATCGGCTTCCTGTACTACTACAAGCGCGAGTATCAGAAGGCGGCCGATCTTGCTGCGCTTTCTGGCGCCAAGAAGCTTATCGTGTTGGAAGACGGTAGCCGTGACTGCAGCGCAGCACAGCTGGCCGGAGAAGCCACCGCCATTCTGAATCTCGAGAACAAAGGCACCATGGCTCCTCTGCAATGCGGACTCTGGAGGCCAGCAGAGCAAACTGCCACTTCATGTGCTCCCGGAGTAGCAGACCCTCGACTCAACACCAGCAATCCTGATTTAGCAGATGCAGTGAGAGCGGTTGTTACCGGCACCCCTCCTAGTTGGTTCCTTCCGAGTAGAACCGTTTCGGCGTGCGCCATAGCACTCACGCTCCAACCAGCCGCACAGCTCACTATTCGTTCTGGCCTGGTTTCGATCGACACCCAGAAAAGTTTGTTGTTGAACGCCGTCGTGGGCGGCCTTCTGGGAGGCACTATCAATCTAAGTGCTGGCTCATGGTCCGGACTCGTCGGTACAGATATAAATCTGCTGAGATTCCTGGATGCTCTCGCCATAGATCTTGGCCTCGAAGTCGGCAACTACGCCCAAGTACTCACGACCGATGTCGCGCTGGGCCGGTTACTTGGCGTGGCAGCCGACGTTTTGGAGCAAGGTCACGGTACAGGGGATATCGCTGCCGCTGTGGGCGCGATCGAAAACCTACTTGCTCTGCATCTACCCGGTTTTCACCCACTACTGAAGCTAGGTGAGCTTGTTGAGATCGGCACGGGTGTTCCTGCTGCCGCCCTCGATCTTGGATTGAACGTACTGGAACTCATTCAGGGAGGAGCGATGCTTGCCAATGGAGACAGCGTCGCCTCGGTTGATCTACCCGTTGTTGGAGTTCCTGGACTCGCTACTGTACGAGCTCGCATAAAGGCGATCGAACCACCAGTGCTTTCATCAGTCGGCAATCCAGAATTGGCCAAGCAGGATCCTTATGGTCCTGACCGGATTTTCGTTCGCACTGCACAGGTAAGAGCCTTGGTCGAAGTTGATCTGACTGGAGTGACGGGCCTAGTGAGCGACCTGACAAGTATCCTTTCTCCTCTGCTGACACCTCTCGTCAACTTCCTCAACTCCGCAGGTTACGGAGGACTGAATCTCATTGGCGCGGTGGGAAATCTACTCAAGGATGTGTTCGAGCTCCTACTTACCGTCTGTACCAACAACTGCAGCTCACGCAATGTGGTTTATACCGAAGTTGCGTCGCACCCTCTGCAAGTCAGTATTGATGCTGCAGCAGCAAGTGCACGCGTTACGGATTACGACTGCACCTCTTCCAAGGAACTCGAATCAGCTGCCCAGACAGAGATCGCACGTCTGCGTATAGGGCGTATGGATGAGGATGACTTATTCTCTTCAAACGTAATCCCAATAGTCGATCCAAGCCCGATTGTTGAAATCGGCTATCGCAAGGTGCGTCCCCGAAAGTGCGTGATCGTGTTGGGACTTGGATCGTGTGAAGACGAGCAGTGGCAGCAACCAAACGGCAATTGGGTTACCAATGCCAAAGCAACTGCCAAGAAGTATGTGATCTCAGGCCTCGGCGTTAAGGTCGACTCACCCGTTGGGAACACCACTCGTCCGGAGCTCGTATACATGAGCCCGGATTTGCCCGAAATCTGGGAGGAGCCCGCCTATCAGAGTATCTCGACAAGTTCCGTTGTCAGCAGTTTGGGAACCACTTTGGCCAACATAAATATCAAGGCGTATCAAACCCAACCGAATGGGCTGCTTGGGAACCTGCTGAATGGGACCTTCGAGTTAATCGCTGGTTTGATCTCTGCGTTGCAAGTCGTCATTGGAGACGTGTTAGGCAAGATTCTTGATCCTATTCTGAATGCGCTGCTCCCACTCCTGGGTGTCGATCTGGCGACCGCAGACGTAGGCGCCAATCTCACTTGTGAGGGTGGTGGGGCGATACTCATCGATTGATGCGATCGCGCTCTTCACCAGGAGGATCGTAGTGGAGAAAAATAGAGTTCCAGCGATAGCTTCTATCAAGCAGCAAGAGGGAGTATCGGCAATCGAGTTCGCTCTGATCCTCCCGTTGATGCTGCTGATTGCCTATGGCATCGTCTGCTATGCGTTGATTCTGCTGGATAAGCAATCACTGAGTTCGATCTCTGCGGCCGCGGCTGTGAACGCAGCCTCGACCAAAGACTCAAGTCAGATCACCTCGCGAATACAACAGGCAATCGATGATCATCCTTGGATCACCGACCGAATCGTGCCGTGCGAAGGTTCAACCAATTTCCATCAACTCCTTCCAAGTGGCCAGTTGCGCGTATGCGTGCAGGCCAATCCCATTCCCATGCCGGTAATAAATCTAGGAGTGTTTCAACTTCCTCCAGAAAATCAGGCATCACTACTGCGCAGTACTGCAACCGTTCTGTGGGCTCCTTAGTCTGTTAGGGCGTGACCAAATAGCTCACTCATCCCTCTCAATCGTCACCACCTTCGTCACCCCATTCTCACCGGGGTAGTTCTCGAACATCGCGGTGACGAGGTAGGGCATCACTTCGGGTAGCAGGTTTTGCAGACCCGTGCTCTGGACGCGGCCTTCGAAGATGCGTTCTCTCTCTTCGTCGTTGTGAGCGATGTTCAACTCCAGCGTGCGCAGGTAGCTGGGACGGGTGGTGTACACGTCGGGGCCCCAGTCGTTATAGAAGCCGTAGTAGAAGGGATCGTAGTAACGACCGTAACCGAAGTGATAGCGCACGTAGGGACGCGAACGATCGACGGTCACGCTCTGCGATTCCGCTTCCACGCGATAGTCCACTTCAGCGATCAATTCGGCATCGTTGCTGGTGGTGGGCTCGTAGCCGATGCGACGCAACTGCTCATTGATCAGGTTGGCGTAGTTGCGGAATTCGAGACTGGCTTGCTTGGCGGGATCACTCGCCACGACACGAATGGTTTCACCCGCTGGCAAAGGCCCCTCATGAAAGGTCACCACATCGCCGCGGAACATCGAGGTGCAGCCAGCAACCAAGAGCAACGCAAAGAGCGGTCCGACAAGGCGAAGCTGATGCAGGCATTTCATGGTCAGTCCTCCCGGCATAGCCGTTACGCATGAATTCGTGCGATGAAGAGGACATTGGGGCGCACTACCCTTTCATAAATGGCGACCAGCACCGCAATGGTGCAAGACGCGATCGGCATCGCATTTTCGACAATTCACCGCACGGTTGAGCCAAGCTCGCGTCAACATTTTTTTACACGGAAGTTCTGCGCCTCCTTCCTCCCCTCTTTATAATGGCGCGCTTTCGTCTGCCCACCCCGTACACAGCCGGACCTCACGTGAAATCAGACTTACTCAAAATGGCCCTGGTCCTCGGATCGCTGAGTTGGATCGGTCCCTTCGCGATCGACATGTATCTGCCGGCACTGCCGGTGATCACGGAAGATCTGCAGGCGAGTGTGTCAGGGTCGCAGGCCACCTTGATGGCTTACTTCATCTCGTTCGGCTTGAGTCAGCTCGTCTATGGCCCTGCTTCGGATGTGTTGGGACGCAAACCGCCGCTCTACTTTGGTCTCGTGGTTTTCGCGCTCGCTTCCGTGGGCTGCGCCTTGGCGCCGACGATGCAATGGCTGATTGCGATGCGCTTCGTGCAGGGCATCGGTGCAGCAGCAGTGATGTCGATTCCGCGCGCGGTGATTCGCGACTGCTACACGGGCAACGCCGCAACGCGTCTGATGTCCACCGTGATGCTGATCGTGTCGGTGTCGCCGATGTTTGCTCCGCTCATGGGCAGCGCTGTGACCGAGCCCTTCGGCTGGCGTGCCGTGTTTTTCGCCGTGGCGCTGATCTCGTTGATCGGCTTCGCGATGACCCGTTTCGGATTGCGTGAAACGCTGACACCCGAACGCCGACGTCCATTCAGATGGGGCGAGATGTTCCGTGCCTTCGGCGTGCTGCTGCGCGATGCCCACTACCTTGGTTTAGTGCTGATCGGCGGCATGGGAATGGCGAGTTTCTTCGCCTTTCTTGCCACGAGCTCGTTCCTCTATATCAACCACTATGGCCTGACGAGCTTCCAATACAGCGTGGCCTTCGCCTGCAACGCACTCGGCTTCTTCGCGGCGAGTCAGACTGCAGCGAACCTCGAAGCACGCTTCGGCGCCTTGCGCGTGATCAAGACCGCAGTGATCGGCTACGCCACAGGCGCCTTCACCTTGCTGGCGCTGGTGCTGCTGGGCTTCGACAGCTTCCCGGTGCTGGCTGTGTTGTTGTTCTGCACGTACGCCTTCCTTGGACTGGTATTGCCGACGGCGATGGTGTTGTCGCTCGAAGATCATGGCCCCATCGCCGGTACCGCAGCCGCGCTCGGTGGCACCTTGCAGCAGATGGTGGGTGCGAGCGCCATCGCGCTCGTGAGTCTCGTATTCGACAACACGCCGCTGCCCCTCGCCTGCGCCATCGCCACTTGCGCGCTCATCGCGCTGCTGTTGTCGCGCCTGGCCTTACGCTCGCACGGTGCGAAAGCTCCGGCGCACTGAAGGCTCGCACCGCTTCTGCCAGGCCCTGCCCCGCAGGGCCTTCCCTTTGCCCCCATCCCCCCTATACTGCGCGGCATAACAACAAGAACCGGAGCGCGGGATCGGCTCCTTCAGGAGGGGAACATGCGCCTAGCCAAGGCTGCCATCCGTAGTGCCATCGTCCGCCGCACACTCCTGTGTGCTTCTCTCACCGCCCTACTTTCGACTGCCGCATGGGCAGCCGATACTCCGCAGCCCGCGCCGCGCAACGCCGATGGACGGGTACTGATCAGTTGGGAGCCGGGCGGCGCCAAGGGACTGTGGTTCACCGACTACAGCACGCGCATTCCCTTCTTCAACGTCGAGGAGATCGCCTTCAAGCCCTGGGCCAAGGGCCTCTTCGATGCGCGCCAGGCGCACGACCTCGAACCCCATGCGCGCTGCAAGGCTTCCGGTGCGATTCGGCAGCTGCTCACGCCGTACGGGGTGGAAATCCTGGAAATTCCGGCGCTGCAGCGTCTCTACATCTTCGACATCGGCGGCCCGCACAGTTATCGCGTGGTGTACATGGACGGCCGCTCGCATCCAAAGGATTTCACTCCCGACAACTATGGCCACTCCATCGGCTGGTGGGATGGCGACACACTGGTGATCGATTCGATCGGCTACAACACCGATTTCTGGTTCGAACGCATGGGGCTGCCGCATACGGAATCGGTGCACGTGATCGAGTACTACACGCGCCGCAGCTACAACCAGATGGACTATCGTTTCGTGATGGATGACCCGCTCACCTACGACAAGCCGGTGGAAGGTCGGCTCAACCTGGTATGGCGTGAAGGCGAGGAACTGTTCGAATACGTGTGTCAGCAGTCGAACTACGCGCCGGAGCTGATGGTGAACCAGAACCTCGAAGCCATCGGCCGCACCAGCCCCATCGTACCTTGAGCGTTTCGCTCGCTACTTCACTCAGATAGCACAGAGCCGCGCTGCCGCTTCACGCAGCGTGGCTTCGCGTTTGGCGAAACAGAACCGCACCAGCCGCAGATCGCTGGGCGCGTCCTTGTAGAACACCGAGATCGGAATCGCCGCCACCTTGTACTCACGCGTGAGCCATTCCGCCATGGCGACGTCGTCGAGGTCTGAGCGAATGTCGCTGTAATCCGCCAACTGGAAATAAGTGCCAGCTGCCGGACGTAAGGCGAAACGCGATGAGGCAAGCAGCTCACAGAACAGATCACGTTTGGCCTGATAGAAAGCCGGCAACTCTGCGATGTGTTCCGGATGCGCAGCCATGTATTCGGCCAGGGCCACCTGCACCGGCAACACGCCGCAGAAAGTCACGAACTGATGCGCCTTGCGCAATTCACGCGTGAGCTGCGGCGGCGCCACGGCATAGCCGGTCTTCCAGCCCGTGAGGTGGTAGGCCTTGCCGAAGGAGCTGACGACCACGGCTCGACGATAGAGCTCATCATGTGAAAGCACGCTGGCGTGTCGAGCGCCGTCGTAGACCAAGTGTTCATAAACCTCATCCGACAACAGATAGATCTCACGATCGCGCAAGAGCGATGCGAGCCGATTCAAATCCTCCATCGCCAGGACAGCCCCACTCGGATTGTGCGGTGAGTTGAGGATGAGCAGTCGCGTGCGTGGGCTCAGCGCATCCTGCAGGCGTTGCCAATCGATGGAGAAATCCGGCAGTTGCAGCGGCACGTGCACACAGGTGCCGCCAGCCAGGACGACGGACGGTGCATAGCTGTCGTAACTCGGGTCCAACAGGATCACTTCATCACCGGGACGCACCAGTACCTGAATCGCGCAGAACAAGGCCTCGGTGGCGCCGGGCGTTACCGTAATCTCTTCGTCCACCACCACAGTACGGCCATAGCATTGCTGTACTTTCACCGCGATCTGCTCACGCAGGGCCGGCAATCCGGTCATCGGCGCATATTGGTTGTGTCCATCCCTTACCGCGCGCGCCAAAGCCTCGCGCAAGGCCTCAGGTCCGTCGAAATCGGGAAAACCCTGCGACAGATTGATGGCGCCGTGCTCCGCGGCAAGCTGCGACATGCGCGTGAAGATGGTGGTACCGAGCTGGGGCAATTTGGAGGCAAACATCGCTGCGTCCTGGTGGTCCTGGTTTGTGCGCTGCGTCGCAATCGCCACTCGATCGCAAGGCGCGCTGAGATGGCTTTCGCAGAAACGGCGGCGATTATTGCATGTCGTACGGCCACTGCTGAGGGGCTTGGTAAAATTCGCATCCAAAGTTCATTCAGCGTCCGTTCACCAGGTTCGTGCGATCAATGGGCAGTCCAAGTAGAAAGGTGTTCTCATGAAACGTGTACTTCCCTTGCTCACTACCTTGATGTTGCCGTTGGCTGTTTCGGCGCAAAGTTTTTCGGTGCGTCCCGGCTTGTGGGAGCACCAGATCCAGATCAAGAGCGAGAGTGGTCGTGTGGAGTTCGCACTCGAATTGGCACGCACGCAGATGGCGCTGTTGCCTCCCGATCAACGCGCGATGATCGAAAGCGTGATCGAAGCGCAGGGACTGAAGGTGGATTGGGTGAATCAACGCTTCCAGAATTGCATCACGGAAGAAGAAGCCAGCAGTGGCCGTTTCCGCTTTGCCGAAGCCGGCGGCTGCACCATCACCAATGTGCGCGAACAAGGCATCGCCACGCACATCGACTTCGTTTGCGCCCAGGGCCAGGGCAGCGTGCAACTCGCCGATGGCATCGAATACACCGGGCAATCGAGCATGACGCTCAACCTGGGTGGCTATCTCGAACAGGCAACGGCTACGCACAGCGGGCAGTGGTTGGGACCGAGTTGTGAGGCGCAGTGAGGTTTTGACGTGTCATGCGGGTTGAGCTGAGCGCAGCGAAGCCCGACGGGCGATGCTCGGCGAATCACGGCAACCTCGAACATCCCGCGTTGCGCTACCTACCTCGTGAAGCCCAACGAGCAATCCTGGAAAGAATCACGAGAGTTCCTGTCGATTGCGAACTCTCGTGAAACGCCGGAGCTCCACTCGTTGGGATTCGTGCCGCTCATCCAGCCAGGCCGCATAGCCCTGGCGTCATGTGGGCAGCAATATCTCCCTGCCATCCCACCCACTGCGACAGGCAAAGTGGTCCTGCCCTGACCTTTGTTTTATAGTGCGCGCCTTCCTCTTCCGGCGGTTCTGTGCATGTCCCTCGATGCAAGTTCTACGGCTGGACGCGGGCTACGCACGCTGCTTGCCGTCCTGATCGTCAGCCTCAATCTACGTGGTGCGGTTACCTGCGTAGGTCCCTTGTTGGAGTTCATTCAAGAGGAGTTCGCGCTGTCGTCGACGGCAGCGGGGCTTCTGAGCTCCCTACCCCTCTTCGCCTTCGGTTTCATTTCGCCCTACGCTGCGCCACTCGCGCGCAAGCTCGGCATGGAGCTGGCGATCCTGGTCGCACTGGTATTGCTGCTGGTGGGACTGGGCTTACGGTATCTGCCGGGCGCACCACTGTTGTATCTGGGTACTGCGCTCATCGGCATCGGCATCGCCATCAACAACGTGCTGCTGCCGGGGCTTCTGCGCCGCGACTTCCATCATCAACTGGCAACAGTGACCGCAATGTTCACTGCGGTGTTGGTGAGCGTCGGTGGCCTGGGTTCGGGCCTCGCCGTGCCGCTCTATGAAATCGGTGGTTGGCGTTTTTCGCTCGTCGCCTGGGCCATACCCGCACTGCTCGGTGTGTTGGTGTGGTTACCGGAGTTGCGCCACAACACCAAGAGCGATCCTTCGCCTGCACCCGCGGTGAAAAAGGTCTCGCTCTGGCGCGACAAACTGGCGTGGCAGGTGAGTCTGTTCATGGGTCTGCAATCGAGCGCCTTCTACGTGATGATCGCGTGGTTCACGAGTTTGATTTCCGATCTCGAAGGTCTGGATGCGGCGCGCGCCGGTTGGATTCTGTTCGTGTATCAGATCTTCATTCTGATCTCGGTGATGGCGGTGCCGCTCTTCGTTCGCGCACTGAAGGATCAGCGTTGGATCGGCGTGGGCTGTGCCGCCTTCATTCTCGCCGGCTATCTCGGTGTCTATCTGGCACCGGGACAGTCGATGGTGTGGATGTCAGTGATGGGCTTGGGCGCGGGTGGTTCCTTGGTATTGGCCATCACGCTGTTCGGCCTGCGCACGACGAACGCGGCGCAAACGGTGGGACTGTCCGGCATGGCGCAGGCCGTCGGTTACAGCATGGCAGCGGTGATGCCCATCATCATCGGCTTCCTGCATGACCTCAGCGGCGGTTGGGATGTACCGCTGTTATTGATGCTGGCTCTCAGTGTGGTGCAGGTAGTGAGCGGCTATCTCAGCGGATTGCCGCGCACCGTCGGCCAGCACTGATCACTTCTTCTTGAGAATCGAACCGAGCAGACCGCGCACGATCTGACGTCCCAAGGTACTGCCGACGGAACGCAGCGTGCTCTTGAGAAAGGCTTCTGTGGGACTTTGCCTGTTGCTCTTTCGCTGAGCGTTGCGTTGAGTCGTCTGCGCTCCACGAGGTTTCTCGACCGCCGGCGTGTTCTTGTTCAGGGGAGCCGCACGCTGCTCCGCCTTCTTCGCCAATAGTTCGTAGGCCGATTCACGATCGATGACCTGATCGTAGCGTCCCTTCACCGGCGAACGATTGAGCACTGCCTTGCGTTCCTGCGCATCGATGGGTCCGATGCGTGAACCGGGCGGTGCCACCCACACGCGCTCCACCTGGGTCGGCATGCCCTTGGTGTCGAGCGTGGAGACGAGTGCTTCGCCCACACCCAACGTCGTAATCGCTTCCGCGGTGTCGAAACCTGGATTGGCGCGGAAAGTCTGCGCGGCCACCTTCACTGCCTTCTGATCCTTCGGTGTGAAGGCACGCAAGGCATGTTGCACGCGATTGCCAAGCTGTCCCAACACCTCATCGGGCACGTCGGAAGGACGTTGTGTGACGAAGTAGATGCCCACCCCTTTCGAGCGGATCAGCCGCACCACCTGTTCGAGTTTTTCGAGCAGCGCCTTCGGTGCTTTGTCGAAGAGGAGATGCGCTTCGTCGAAGAAGAATACGAGACGCGGTTTGTCGGCATCTCCGACTTCGGGCAGTTCTTCGAAGAGTTCGGAGATGAGCCACAGCAGGAACAGACTGTACAGCAGCGGATCGTGAATCAAACGCGTGGCATCGATGATGTTGACCACGCCGCGTCCGCTGAGGTCGGTGCGCATCAAATCACCCAGCTCGAGTGCGGGTTCACCGAAGAAACGTTCACCGCCCTGCTCCTGCAGCATCAACAAACGACGTTGAATGGCATTGAGGCTGGCGGCGCTGACGCCACCGTATGGAGCGGCTTCCGCTACCCCCTCCTCCTTCATCCAGGTGAGCATGGCCTGCAGATCTTTCAGATCGAGCAGCAGGAGCCCGGCGTCATCGGCGATTTTGAACACGGTATACAGAACACCGGTCTGCACGTCGTTGAGATCGAGGAAGGCACTGAGGAGCAGCGGCCCGAATTCGCTGATGGTGGTGCGCAGCGGATGGCCCTGTTCTCCATAGAGGTCCCAGAACACCACGGGCGCGGCTTCCTGACGGTAGTCGGCGATGCCGATGCTGCCGATGCGTTCGTCGATTCGTGCCGAAGGTGTGCCGGAGGCTGCGAGTCCACTGAGGTCCCCTTTGACGTCTGCGAGCACCACAGGCACACCCGCACGGGAAAACTGCTCTGCCAACACTTGCAGGGTCACGGTCTTACCGGTGCCGGTGGCGCCGGCGATCAAGCCATGACGGTTGGCCATGCGCAGTTGCAGACGGGCGTCCACGCCGTTGCCGCCGCCGATGAGAATGCTATTGTCGTTCGTGCTCATGCTGACCTCCTGCCTCGCGAGCGGGCGATTGCAACGCATCGCCACGCTCTACGCAAGCGCAGGTGCGGCACCGGAGTCGAGCTGCAGCTCAGCCATTGAACGGGTTCACGATTGGCAGGGAAGACCAGGGGAGAGATCACTGCGCACCATGTGAACCGCATCACACGAGAAGGGAGCTTTTCGTGGGCAAAAAAAACCGCCGGATTGCTCCAGCGGTTGTGGCTTGCCGCAACTTTCGCGGCCAGTGAGGGGTAGTCGAGACCTGGTGCTGTGGCCAGCTCAGCTGTTGCCGCCAGCAGCTTGTTCGGAAATCAGCGCTTCCACTTGTGCCTTGTACTCGGCGTCGAGCGTTGCTTTGCGTGCCTGATAATCGCCGTGTACTTTCTCGAGCAGTTGTACCTGCTCAGGGGTCAATTCGATGACGGATACCACTGGTTTCAGCGTGCGCGCTGGTGCGACCGAGTCCGCGTCGTCGCTACCCAGGGCCAGGGCGGGCAGTACTGCAACCATCATCACAGCAAGCAACTTGTTCATGGCGTTTTCCTCGAGTCCTTTGGGTTCCGCACCACTCTCTGTGGGCTTGGTGGCTAATTTAGGGTGCGAAATTTCAAGAACTCGGGAGCAATCTTGGTAACTGCGAGGAACAATTCCGCAGAAAAAATGCAGCATTCCTGCACGTGCATTGCCCCACCTCGATCGCGCGCGGATAATTCGCCCATCATGCCAAGCGCATCCGCAGGTCATCGCCATGCGAAACATCTCGATTCTTCGTCACTCTCTTTTTCTTTCACTGCTGTGTTTCGCTGCGTTCGCTGGCGCCGCGGAAGACGATCACTACCGCGTCGATTGGCACGTGGCGCTCACGGCAGGTGAGGATCTCGCCAAGGTGGCGTTGGAAATAGAAGACGGCCGCCCCGTGCGCAGCTTACGTCTGCGTTTCGATCCCGCACGCTTCAGCGATTTCGAGGCAACCGGCGAACTCACCGTCACGGATGGTGAAGCGACATGGGTGCCGCCACGCAAGGATGCGAAACTCACGTACGCCGTGAAGATCACGCGTGAACGTGACAACAAGAATCAGGAGAAGAGCTACGACGCGCTGATGACCGATGACTGGGCTCTCTTCCGTGGTGATCGCATCACACCACGTATTGCGGGGCTGACTCGTCGCAAGGGTGCCGTGGCCGATACCTTGCTGCACTTCGATCTGCCCGAGGGTTGGAATGCGAACACGGGCTACTGGCGTTACGACGGCGCGGCCGATGGCGAAATCATCTATGAAATCGATGATCCCGAGCGCAACTTCGAGCGCCCTACCGGCTGGATCCTGGTCGGCGACGTAGGCAGTCGTCGTGCCGATGTCGGTGAGAACACCTACTTCTCGATCGTGGCCCCGCGTAACTCGGGCGCGGACCGCATGACGTGGCTGACCTTGGTGAGCCTGGTCTATCCGGAATTCGAGAAAGCCTTCGTGAAGGTGCCGTCGAAGATCATGATGGTGAGCGGCGACGATCCGCTCTGGCGCGGTGGTTTGTCGGGTCCGAACTCGTTCTACTTCCACAGCAGCCGTCGCGCCGTGAGCGAGAATGGTACGAGTCCGCTGCTCCACGAACTCACGCATGTGATCACGCGTATCAGTGGTCAGGAGAACGACGACTGGATCGCCGAAGGCATCGCCGAGTATTACGGAATCGAGCTTTCACGTAGGGCCGGTGGTATGACACGCGACAGGATGAATGCCATCCTCGACAATCTCGCCGATTGGGGTAAGGAAGCTTCCAAACTGCGCGTGCGTGCATCGACCGGTCCCGTGACGGCACGCGCCGTCGGCGTCTTTGCTGCGCTCGACAAGGAGATAGGCGAACTCACGAGCGGCAAGGAAAATCTCGATGCAGTCACGCGCCTCCTGATGGAAAAGCGTCGCGTCAGCCTCGATGATCTGCGTGAAGCCTTCGAGGAAGTCACCGGCAAGAGCTCCGCGACACTGAAGGATCTGGAATGATGCGTGTCACGCATCTCTGAACGAACTTCACAAAACTGCAACATCTTTGCGAGAGGAGCGCCGGTATGATCGGCGCCCCTTGCGTAAAGCACCACATAGAACAGACCTCGCGCACGAGGCAGCACGATCAGGAAGCAATCCATGGATACCAACAAGGGCGCCCATGCTCCCCAGCCCTCTTCTGCCAATTCATTCTGGCAAGAACTCGGCAACGCCATCCGCGGCATCGAGGCGGACTACACCAAGATCAGTGTCAACCGCGCGATCTTCCTACTCGCCATTCCGATGATGCTGGAACTCGTCATGGAGTCCACCTTTGCAGTAGCGGACATCTATTTCGTCGGCAAACTCGGACCTTCCGCCGTGGCCACGGTGGGATTGACGGAAACCTATCTCTATCTGCTCTACTCCATCGCGATGGGTATGGCGATGGCCGTGACGGCGATCGTCGCGCGCCGCATCGGCGAACAGGATCGTGATGCGGCAGCGATTTCTGCGGTGCAGGCGATTTGGCTCGGGGTTCTCATCTCCGTGCCGTTCGCGGTGGCCGGCATTTTCTATTCACCGCAACTGCTCGCACTGATGCATGCGGACGCATGGGCACTGACGGAAGGCTATCGCTACACGCAGTGGATGCTGGGCAGCAACGTGGTGATCGTGCTTCTGTTCGTGATCAACGCCATCTTCCGCGGTGCGGGCGATGCGGCTGTGGCCATGCGCGTGCTGCTGATCGCCAACGGCATCAACATCGTGCTCGACCCGATCCTGATCTTCGGCTGGGGTCCGATCCCTGCCTATGGTGTGGAAGGTGCCGCCATCGCGACCACCATCGGCCGCGGCATCGGGGTGCTCGTGCAACTGTGGAGTCTGTTCCAAGTCGGCAAGCACATTCGCGTACGCGCGGCGCATCTCTTGTTCGACGTCCGTGCGCAGCTCAACATCCTGCGCACCTCGCTCGGTGGCATCGGCCAGATGATCGTGGCGATGACCTCGTGGATCTTCCTGATGCGCATCCTCGCCGACGTGGGCAGCGCAGCGGTGGCAGGTGCAACCATCACGATCCGCATCATGATGTTCACCATGATGCCGGCCTGGGGCATGTCGAACGCAGCGGCGACGCTGGTGGGGCAGAACCTCGGCGCAGGTCAGCCGGAGCGCGCCGAATCCAGCGTGTGGAAGATCGGCAGCTACAACATGGTGTTCCTGATCGGAGTGTCGGTGCTTTACTTCTTCCGCAATGAGGAATTGGTGGCTATCTTCTCCGACGATGCAGCCGTGATCGCCGCCGGCGCCGAGTGGATCCGCATCCTGTCCTACAGCTATTTCGTCTATGGCTGGTGGATGGTGTCGGCGCAGGCCTTCAACGGTGCCGGCGATACGCGCACGCCCACCTACATCAACCTGGTGTTCTTCTGGTTGATCCAGATTCCGCTCTCGTGGTGGTTGGCGCTGCAGCTGGGTTGGGGACAGTCCGGCGTGTTCTGGGGTGTCTTCTTCTCCGAGACCGGGGTGGGGCTGTTCACCCTGTGGTTGTTCACCCGTGGCAGCTGGAAACACGTGAAGGTATAGAAAAGGGATGAGTGCCTCACCGCGGGACATCGCTGAACTGGTGCGCGCGGTGCAGGCCCGGGTACCGCTCGATGCCGCACGTCTGTTGCGGGGCGAGCCGATCGAAGTGATCGAAGCAGTCCTCAACGAACTTCCCAGCCGCCTCGCTCGTTCCATCACGGCACAGTTGCCCGAACCACTGCGCAGGCTCACCGACCTCGAGGAAGAAACTCCGGACAAGCTCACCGAGCTGATGGAGCCCGCGCAGTTGGTGTTGCCGCAGCACACGAGCGTGGAAGAGGCCATCACCGCTTTGCGCTCGCATCCGTCGCCACGCGAAGTCATCTACGTCTATGTGCTCGATGCTCGCGAACGGCTCTGTGGTCTCGTCGTGCTGCGCGACCTGCTCCTGGCAGAACCCACCCAAAGCCTCCAGCAGCTGATGCTGCGCCAACCCTTCGCGTTGGCGAGTGATCTGCCGCTTTCCGATGCCTTGAAAGCGGCGCTGGGGCGGCACTATCCGGTCTATCCCATCGTCGATCGCGAAGGTCATCTGCTCGGCATCGTGCGTGGTTGGCGCTTGTTCGAACGGCAGACCGTCGAGATCACCGCGCAGAGCGGCCAGATGATGGGCGTGCACAAGGAAGAGCGCGTGTTCAGCACGCTGTGGCAGTCATTGCGCTCACGCCATGGCTGGTTGCAGGTGAACCTGATCACGGCCTTCGGTGCCACGCTGATCGTGAGTCTCTTCGATGCCACGATCGCGCGCTTCGTGATACTCGCCGCCTTCCTGCCGGTGTTGTCCTGTCTCGCGGGTAACAATGGTTGTCAGACCTTGGCGATCACCGTTCGAGGAATCACGCTCGGTGATCTCGATGGCTATCCTTTGCATCGCCTGCTCTTGAAGGAATTGATGATCGGCGCTGTGAACGGTCTCGGCACCGGCGTGGTGGGCGCCGCCGCGATGTGGCTCTTCGCCACTTTGGCCGGCTTCGACGAAGCACCACTGTTGGCGCTCGTGATGTTGATGGCAATGGTCGGCGCCTGCATCTGCAGCAGTCTGCTCGGCACTGTAGTGCCATTGACGCTGAGAAGATTAGGCGCCGATCCCGCCACCGCCTCGAGTATCTTCGTGCTCACGGTGACGGACATTCTCGGCATGGGCTTGATGTTGCTGCTCGCGACGACCCTGCTGTGAAGCAGCGCGCCTACGATTTCTTGCGCGGCCAGAGCAGCGGCAGGAAGCCGGCAAGGAAGAAGATCGGCAACTTGAATACGTACACCAGGATCAACGACAGCGCGAGGCTGCCGAGGACCGACAGCAAGAAGGTGTTGTAGTTGGGCTTGGCCTGAACTTCGGGTTCTTGCGGCTCTTCTCGCAGCGGCAGCATCAGGCCGCACTGCATGCAGTAACGGGCAGAGCCGGGATTGATGGTTTGACAGCGTTCACAACGTTTCATGGACGGGATTCTAACTGCTCTGGGCTTTGCTGGTTGGATACTTCAGAGATACATGCTCATCCATGCAGATTCATGAAACAAACTCACGAACGCGCTCCTTTCGCACTAAGCCAGCAACTGTCGCACTACCTTCGCCAACTCCACGATCGACAAGGGTGAACAACCCTCGGCCTTGTTGCTGAGCGTGACATAGGCGCGCTGGCCGCCTTTCAAGGTGCCTGCGATGATGCGAGCCAGTTCGTTACGCGTAGCGGGATCTTCGTCGACGAGTTTGTTGAACGGTGAGTACTGATCGCGTGCCTCCTCGTAACCGAAGGCACCGTGCAGCGGATTGAGATTCCAACGACAGACGAGTGGACCCGGCCAGAGCGTACGCAGGATGGGCACCTGCTCGTCGATGCGCGGCATCTTGGCATGCAGCCCCAGACAATAGGTGACTCCGCTGTTGCGCAGCACTTCGACGAAACGCGGCGTGAGCCATTCACGATCCCGCACTTCCACTGCCACCACCGCGTCCGGTGCGCGCATGCGCACTGCGGGCAAAGCGCCCAGCATCGCATGCAGACGTTCGATCAGCTGCGGCATCTGGTCGAAGAGCTGCACTGGCAAGGGACTCAACTGAAACACCAGGGCACCCAGCTTGGGGCCCAATCCTTCGAGCGCGGGTTTGACGAAGTAGTGCACCGCACTGGCGGGATCAAGAAAACTCGTGTTCGTACGAAGACCACGACCAGCTTCGTCGCGCAGCAGTGCATCGGCGACGAGTGCCGGCGCCTTTACCACGAAGCGGAAATCGTCGGGCACCTGCATGGCATAGGCTGCAAACTGGGCCGCATCGAGTGGACGATAGTAGGTGCGGTCGATGCCGACGCAGCGCAAAAGCGGATGCTGCGCGTAGGCCGGCAAACCATGGCGCGACAAGGTGGCTTCAGGATAGTCCTTCTGCCACACGAGCCCCGCCCAACCGGGATAGTTCCACGAGGAGGTGCCGAGTCGCAGCGGCGAGGGCAACGCAGCACTCAACTCTAGGAGCGATTGCTCCACCGTGGCCGCCTCGACCTTGCGGCCGGACTTCTTGGTGGTCGCCGAAGGAGGTGCAGAGGAAGCCTCGGGCGGATCGAACAGCGAGTGTTGCATGCCTCGTTACTGCTGCAGTGCCGCGAATTCTTCATTCAGGTGATAGCCCTTGTCGGTGATGATGCGTTCGAGCACCACCAGCCGCTGTTTGATCGCGGCGAGTTCCTTTTGCACGTCGCCCTGCTGCATCTCGGTGAGCTTCGCCTGCAACTTCATCTGCGCCTTCCTGTGTTCGAAGTACATGCCGGCCAGGCCCATCACGGCACAGAAGCCGAAAACCATTGCCAAGAATTCCATAGTTGTTGTTCCTCTTCGTCAGTCGGATGTCGACCTAGGTCGGCCCGCATGCGCAAGAGCAACTACCATACCAGGAAATGCCTCGAGGTAAATCAAGGGCTTACTGCAAGCGGTGTTTACAAGAACAGCGATGAAGACCAACTGTTGGCGCATTCGCAGCCGCAACAGTTGGGACTTCTGGAATCGACGTTCAGCGTGTAGGACTCAGTAGATGGGGCGATTGCGGCGCAGATTGCGGCGCAGCTTCCTGCTCACGTAGCGCTCGATCATGCCGAAGAAGGTCTCGGTATCGTCGACGGCGATACCGCGTTTCTCGGATTGTTCGAGATAGGCGTCGAGCAACAGCTTCCACTGTGCGGGCTCGAGTCCGGCGCTGCGTCCGCCGGTATGCAGACGACCGAGATCGTTCGCGCGGATACGCAGCGAAGGCACGGGTCGAAACTCGTGCACACCGGCGAGATCCAGGATGGTCTGGATGCAGGACTTGGGATTGAAGAGCAGATTCGGGCCCTTGAGGTCGCGATCGCGCAGACCACTCGCATGCCAGTTGGCGAGTTCACGCCCGAGACTTTCGAGCATACGCGTAGCGAGGCGGCGGTTGGGCAATACCATCCACGGATTCAAGCCTTCGGCGAGACGGTTGATGAGGATGGTTTCGTAACCCAAGCCGCGACGCGCCACGATGTAGCAGAGCGGTGCCGGCGTATTGAGATTGTTGTCCAGCGCCTTGAGCCCCAGACGATAGGAACGATGCAACTGCGTTTCACGAAGACGCAGCAGCACGAGAAGACCTTTCAGACCTTCCTCATAGCGACGCTTGATGACGATGGGGCCGACCGGACTTTCACGGCGGAACACTTCTCCAGCAGACAGGCGCACGGAGTCAGCGAGGGGCGAATTCCTTTTCCACTGCTGGACCAGCTTCAGCCATTCCAGGGCCAGTGAAGGCGAGACCTCGGGGGAGAAGGCGAGCGTGTAGGCGCACCCGTCGACGGCAAAGCACTGGTAGTACATGGCTCAATGAGACTTCCGTACCGATAGCATGTTGACAGCACGATCAGTCAGCTCCCCTCATGCCGGTCCGATCGACAAGTATTCTGGAGAGAAATCAGGCTCTCCCCAAGCCCAACGACACGCTTCTGCGACGCGCTTCTCGTCGAGCGCGAATCTTACCCAAAGTTGCATCCGAAGGCCGTATTTTTTTGTTACCTATCCGTGTGTTATGTGGGGTTTTGACTGCCATCACATGGCAGATTTCTACACCAGCGCGTGTTGTACTATCCTAGACCGCCTGCCGTCCGCGCTCGATGACCTATCGACTTGCACTTCGTAAGACATGGCGAAAGACGCCGGGGACGAAGCTGCACCAACCCATGACGAGAGACCACCATGCAAATTACGGCCAACGCCACCATCATCTACTGCGAGCACTGGGCCGAATCCGTGCACTTCTACCGCGATGTGCTCGGCTTGCCGACCAGCTATGAAAGGGATGACTGGTTCATCGAGTTGCGCATCAGTGGTTTTGCTCACCTGAGTCTCGCCGATGCCTCGCGCTGCACCATTCCGCCCGCCAGGGGTGCAGGACTGACCTTGTCGTGGTGCGTGGAAGAACTGCCGCAATTACGAGAGAAGCTGCTGAACGCTGGTGTGCGTGTCACCGAAATCGCCAACGGCGGTTGGCGTTTGCCCTACTTCTACGCCTACGACCCGGAAGGTACGCGCATCGAGTTCTGGTCGATGGGTGAAAACCAGGCGCTGCCGGACGAGTAATCCTTAAACCGCGCCCGGCATGCGCTGGGCGCTCGAGATGAGCCGTCGCCTGGCTTGGGCTATAGTGCGCGCCATCGCAATCGGAGTTCTTCAGTGATGTCGTATCGTACGTTAGCTCTTTGTCTCTGCCTCACCCAACTCTCCATCTTCAACGGCCTCTTCGCCGCCGAAAATCCCTACGCCCGCATCGCCGGCACCTATGAGGGTGAAGTGTTCAATGGCGCGGACATGGATCCCGTCACCACCACCTTCACCTTGCAGCCTTCCGGTCGCCTGGTGGGCAGCTATACCGTCGATGAAGAAGAGGGCGCCTTCAGCGGCACGCTGTCGAACATCCTCTTCGAGGGTGAGCGCATCATCTCGTTGGAGTGGACGGACCAATTCGGTGAGGGTCTGGCGCTGATGGAGTTCAGCTCCGACTTCAGTTCCTTCGCCGGCGAATGGACCGACAAGGATGGGCAAAACCCGCTGCCGTGGACCGGCAAGAAAATCGCCTCCGACTAGAACTCGCTGATTCCCGCGGCAGTCGTCGCGTCCGGCGTTCCGAGCTCGGGGCGAGTGCGAGGCGCGTACAATGACTGCCTTCAGTTTCTTTCCCCAACCCAGGAGTAACCATGAGCAAGAAAGCATTACTGCTCTCCGTTACCGCACTGGCAATGATCCAAGCGATCCACTCGGCCCATGCCGCTGACGCCAATGCAGGTAAGACCACGTTCCGCGCCCAGTGCGGCCTTTGCCACAGCGCGGAACCCAACGACAACGGCGGTGCACAGGGACCGAGTCTGCAAGGCATCTTCGGTCGCGCTGCCGCCAGCAATCCGGATTTCTCCTACACCGAGGCACTGCGTTCATCCGGCCTCACCTGGAATGCAGAGACGCTCGATCGCTTCCTCGCCAGCCCCACCACGGTCGTGCCCGGTTCGGCGATGGTGGTGCCGCTGACGAAGGACGAAGAACGCGCCAACGTCATCGCCTACTTCGAAGCACTCGCCAATGGCACCTTCGCCGAAGCCAATCCGGCGCCACGTGGGCCAGGTTTCGCGTTTTCGGCCGAGCCGATCTCGCAGGAGAACGCCGATTGGCGTAACGACAAGCCAGGACGCGTGCATCGCATCGATCTCGACAAGCTGCCGGAGCCCTATGCCACGCAGGCCGTCACCAACTTCCCGCGTGTGGTACCCAAGCCGGGAGACGCCGAACTGAAAGTGCCGGAAGGTTTCAAGGTCGAGGTCTTCACCACCGAGGTGCAGGGACCGCGTTCGATGATCGTGGCCGGCAACGGCGACATCTTCGTGTCCGAGACTCAGAGCGGTCGCATCAAGGTGCTGCGTCCGAGCGCGGATGGTAAGTCCGTTGCCAGCACGGCCATCTTTGCGCAGGGCCTCTTGCAGCCGAATGGTCTGGCCTTCTACCCGTCGCAGGAAAACCCCGAATGGTTGTACGTTGCGGAGACCAACCGCATCGTGCGCTATCCCTACAAGCTCGGTGAGACACAGGCCAGCACGGTGCCGGAAGTGGTCGTGCCCGAGCTGTCGCCGGCAGGTGGCGGTCACTATTCCCGCGACATCGCCTTCTCGCCCGACGGCAAGCGCATGTTCGTCGCCGTGGGTTCGCAGTCGAACGTGGCCGAAGACATCTCGAAGAAAACAGTGGAAGAAGCTCAGGCCTGGGATGCGCAACAGGGCATCACCGGCGCGCCGTGGGATTACGAAGAAGCCCGCGCCGCCGTGCAGGTATATGAAGTGGGCAGCACTGCTCCCGGCAAACTTTTCGCCACCGGCATCCGCAACTGCGTGGGTCTGACCGTGCAGCCGGAAACCGGCGCGCTCTGGTGCACGACCAACGAACGCGACATGCTCGGCGACGAGCTCGTGCCCGATTACTCCACCCGCGTGCAGGAAGGCGGCTTCTACGGCTGGCCGTGGTACTACATGGGCTCGTACGAAGACCCGCGTCACGCCGGTGCGCGTCCGGATCTGGCGGACAAGGTATTGCGTCCTGACGTGCCCTACGCCGCCCACTCCGCCGCCGTGGACCTCGAGTTCTATCCCTTGCAGCCCAGCGGCGCCTCCGCCTTCCCGGCCGAATATGCCGGCGTCGGCTTCGCCGTGCATCACGGCTCGTGGAACCGCGCGCACCGCGTCGGTCACAAGATCGTGATGCTGCCGATGCGTAACGGTGAGCCTACGGGCGAATACGTCGACTTCCTCACCGGCTTCATTGCCGATGACGGCAACCCGTGGGGACGCCCTGCCGCAGTGACCGTGGCGCAGGACGGCTCGCTGCTCCTGGCCGACGACGGCGCCCACGTGATCTATCGCATCTCCTACGGCAACTGAGCCGCAACCGCCGGCGCCGCCTTGGCGCCGGCAGCTTTCCCCGCGTCACGAACGCGTAAAAAACCGTATACTCTGTGTGGATACCTTGTTTGGTGCAAAGTCGCTCCCCAGAATGCGTGCGTCGCAGATCAGGCGTCCCAGTCTGAACCCGCCTGAACGCTAAACCCCTCGGAGGGGGTATATCGTGCAGTCCCTCAAGCAAGACCTTCCCGCCAGCATCGTCGTTTTCTTCGTTGCCCTGCCCCTCTGTCTCGGCATTGCGCTCGCCTCGGGCGCGCCGCTGATGTCCGGCTTGCTCGCCGGCGTGGTCGGTGGCCTCGTGGTCGGTTCGATCAGCCGCTCCGCACTCGGTGTGTCTGGCCCGGCGGCCGGTCTGACCGTGATCGTGCTCGGCGCGATCCAGACTCTGGGCTCGTTCGAAGTGTTTCTCTCGGCGCTGGTGATCGCCGGCGTCCTGCAGGTAGCTCTGGGCCTATTGCGGGCCGGGGTGCTGGGCTACTTTTTCCCCTCGGCGGTGATCCACGGCATGCTCACCGGCATCGGCCTGATCATCATCCTCAAGCAGCTGCCCTATGCCCTGGGTCAGGGCCTCGTCGGCGGCGGTGCCAGTGGCTCTCTGCTCGCCACCTTGAGCAGCCTGGGTTCGGTGTTCCATCCCGGCGTGGTATTGATTTCACTGCTGTCGGCCTTGCTGCTGCTCCTGTGGGACAGCCCTGCCATCACCTCCAAACGTTGGCTGAGCCTCGTTCCTGGCGCCGTGGTGGCGGTAGTGGTGGCGGTGGCCTGTCAATTTCTGTTCCGCGCTTTTCCTGCGCTGGAACTCTTACCGAGTCAACTCGTGGCCGTGCCGGTGACGGAAACGCCGGCAGCCTTCCTCGACCTCTTGGTGACGCCGGATTTCTCCCAACTCACCAATCCGCTGGTGTGGGAAATCGCGCTCACGATCACCATCGTTGCGAGCCTGGAAACGCTGCTCAGTGTGGAAGCCATCGACAAGATCGATCCACGCAAACGTCTGACGCCGACCAACCGTGAGCTCGTCGCCCAGGGCGTCGGCAACGCGGTCGCCGGTCTGATCGGGGGTCTGCCGGTGACGCAGGTGATCGTACGCAGCAGCGTCAACATGCAGGCCGGCGCGCAGAGCCGTGCATCAGCGATTGCACATGGTGCCTTGCTGCTCGTCTCGCTGATGTTGGTGCCGCAGCTGATCAACCTGATTCCGCTCGGCGTTCTCGCGGCCGTGCTGATCCTCACCGGTTACAAGCTGGCCAAGCCCGCGCTCTTCAAACACATGTGGCAAGGCGGCATGGAACAGTTCCTGCCCTTCATCGTCACCGTGCTGGGTGTGGTCTTCACCGACCTGCTCGAAGGGGTGGCAATGGGCATGGCGGTGGCCATCGTGATCCTGCTGCAGCGTCACTATCAGAACTCGCACTTCCTGCATCTGAAGGAACGTGACACGCCGGACGATCGTCACGTAGTGACCTTGGAACTGGCGGAAGAGGTGTCCTTCCTCAACAAGGGCGCCATCAAGAAGGAGCTGAGCGAGATTCCCGATGGCTGTCTGGTGGTGATCGATCAAAGCAACTGCATCTACATGAACCCGGACGTGGCGGAGATCATCGCCGACTTCATGCAGAGCGCCCCCTCGCGCGGCATCCTCGTCGAGCTCATCACCACGCGTGCGCGTGATCGCAAACGCCGCACTCGCGCCTCACGCTCGCGCCTCAAACGTTCCGCCAGTACGACGCCGGCGCCACAGATCACTTCGCCATCGGCCTGACGGCAGGCAAAAAAAAAGCCCGGGACCAGCCCGGGCTTTTCATTTGCGTTGGTCTCAAACGCGCATCAAGCGCCCTGCGGCCATACGAAGTTCGGACGCAGACCTTCGTACACTGGACGACCGTCGTTCGGCTGCGGGTTGCCGGCAGCAGGGTCGTAGAAGGCGTGGTAGGTAGCGGGCAGCAGCGCAGCGTTGTAGTTCATCAGGTTCGGAACCACGACGCGGATACGCTTCTGTTTGTCGTCCAGCATGATCGGGGTGCCGCAGGTTTCACACAGGCAGAGTTCCAGCGGACCGTTCGGGTTCTGGTCGTTGAAGGGAACGCGCTTGAGCGTCTCGGCACCTTCGACTTTCAGATCACCGTGGTTGAAGAACACTACGTGCGTATCGGGCTGACCGGTCACACGCTTGCACACGGAGCAGTGGCAGGTGTGGTTGTCGATCGGGTAGGAATCGGAGTAGCTGGGATGATGCGCGCAGCCGCCGGAAAACATGTGGGACATGGGTAACCCCCTCTTACTTAGTTGGATTGTTTTTGGTGGAAAAGCACGCGGAGCATAAACGCGCAATGGGCTTGGCGTCTATGCTCCGCTTGGTTCGATCCTTGAATTAAAGACCAGCCGTTTTTTCGAAGAAGGGCTGACCGAGATCGTCGTGCAGGTCGATCAGGAACTTGTTGTTCTCCTGACAGATGTAGTCCTGCAATTCCTGACCTTCGTTCCAGCGGATGTCCCACTCGGCGGTCCACGGTGCGTCATAGGCACCCGGATCGTCGATGGTCACCTTGTAGTTGAGTTTTTCCTTGTAAGGACGGGTGATGCGCTCGATCGTGTGCAGCTGTTCGGTGTGCATGTAGCCGCTGTAGTCGAGCCAGGTCTTCTCGTTGTAGCCGATGGTGTCCACTACCAGCGTGTCGCCTTCCCACCAGCCGATGGAGTGACCGAAATAGGTCGGGTTGAGGTTTTCCGGATGCTTGCGGCCATCCATGTGGATTTCGCGCCAGACGTGTCCGCCACCTTCGAAGATGATGATGATGCGGTCACGGTTCTGGATGATTTCGGCCGGATAGGGCGTGGCCATGGAGCGCGGACCACCGGGCGGCAGACAGAAACCTTCGGGGTCGTACTTGGATGCGTTGCCGTTGTTGTAGTTCCACATCGCGATCACCCAGGGCTTGGCCGGAGCCGGGCCCGGCTTGGCCTGAGCGTTGGCGAAGTTGGCTACCCAGGGGATGCTCCACACGCCGTTGCCGCCGAGATCCACGGTGCCATCGGGCAGACGCGGAGTCGGAGTGCGCGGACCATCGACTTCGAACACGTACTGGTTGGTTTCGTCGTATTTCGCGGTGTTGGTCGTGAAGTAGATGCCGCCGGCCGCGCTGGCCTGACCGAAGGCCGCAGTGCTGGCGGAGATCGCTGCAGTCAGTGCCAGCAGCTGAAATTTATTGATGTTCATCGTAATTCCCCTTCGTAAAAACTAAACCGGAGCTTGCTCTGTTCATCCGACGCGTAGCGCACCTGGCTGAAGGTTCCGCATTAGACCGTACATCCATGCAAAGAATGTGCACCACGCCGCGGGCCAGATTTTCGCTATACGAAAGGACTTTCGCATGGCGAATCCATGCAGTCAACGAACCGAAGGGTACGTTTACGGCTCCATGGTGACTTCGGGCGATTCAGCGTTTGACGACGTTGAAACGCGTGAGCTCGCGTTTGGGGTCTTCCCACTCCGGCGCCAGCTCGGAGGCTTTGAGGTAATCCTCATAGGCTTCACGGATGCGGCCCGTTTCCTCGTGGGCAATGCCGCGGTTGAAATAGACCTTGGGCAAATCCTCTGCACCGAGTGCGATGCCCAGTGTCAGCGGATCTATCGCCTCGGCCCAGCGCTGCTGTGCCACATAGGTATAGCCCAGATTGACGTGGGCCACCGCCAACTCGGGCTGTCTGCGGATGGCTTCGCGGAAATCACGTAGGGCCTCCTCATATTCCCCGCGTGAAAAATGAATGACCCCTCGGTTGTTGTAGTTGCCGGAGGCGAGACGACGGGCGAAAGAGTCTTCTGCGATGGCCAGAGTGCAGACCTGCAGAGGCGAGACATCGAGGCGGGAACCGGTGATGTTCACGGGCTGCGGCTTGTCGACCTGTTTGGCCACCACCGAACAGAGTTCGGAATAGCCGCCGTCCAGAAAGGTTATTTCACTGGCCGCACCGACTTTGCAGGTCAGCGCCAGCACTGCACCGACGATGAGATAACGCGGGGTGGTCATCGTGTTCATGGCTTTCTCTCTTATTCTAATAAACAGGCCCTCTCGTTGGGCTCGTCAGTTTGTTGATACCGTGGGGTATATGACCGGAAGATCGGATCTTTCCTCGCCAATCGCCCTTCGGCTCGTGCCACTTTATTGACGCCGCTGGATGCGGCGATCGATCGCCACTACCATGCATCCCCACGGCAGGTTCCTACCCTAACGACAACAACTATATTCAACAGGGGAACATCATGAAGTCCATCCACCTCCATCCCTCCTTGTCGCTCGGTGTGTTGGCAGTCAGCCTCGCGCTGGGCGCAGTTTCGCAGCCAGTCCAGGCGCAGCCTCCGAGCGGACTCTTGCCTTCGACGATCGGCAGCGAAGCGACACCGGATCCGGCCGTCGTGCAGGAAGGAGAACAACTGTATGAGGCCAACTGCGCCGTCTGCCACCGCGATCCGGAACAGAATCCGCGCATGCCTCGCCACGATGCCCTGCGCACGCTCTCGCCCCACTACATCGTGCAGGCCCTGGAAGATGGACGCATGGCTCCCCAGGGCGCAGCGCTTTCCACAGACCAGCGCCGCGCGATCGCCGAATTCTTGACCGGTCAGATCTATGAGCCAAGAGACCTCGTGATCCGCGAGGGCTTGTGCACCAATCCCCCCCCGCCCGTCAATCTGAATGCCACCGCCCAGTGGAACGGCTGGAGCCCCAATCAACAGAACAAGCGTTTCCAAACGGCAGAAGCCGGCGGGTTGACCGCCGCCGATCTGCCGCGTCTGAAACTGCGTTGGGCCTATGGTCTGCCAGAGGAAGGCCAGACCCGCAGCCAGCCGATCGTGATCGGAGACCGCCTCTTCGTCGGTTCGCAGGCCGGTGCCCTCTACGCGCTCGACGCCAAGAGCGGTTGCACCTACTGGACCTTCCAGGCCCATGCCGGCCTGCGCAGCACGGTCACCGTGGCCCCCTACACCCATGCCGATGGCAATGAGGGTCATGCCGTCTACTTCGTCGACCGTCAGGCCTGGGTCTACGCCGTCGATGCCGAAACCGGCATCCAGCTCTGGAGCATGCGGCTCGAAGATCATCCCGGCGTACGCGCCACCGGCGCCCTCACCTATCACGAAGGCCGCCTCTACGTGCCGCTGAGCGGCATCAATGAAGGCAACATCGGCGCGAACCCCGACTATCCGTGCTGCACCTTCCGTGGTTCGCTCTCCGCGCTCGATGCCGCCACCGGCACCGTGCTCTGGCGCACCTTCACCGTGCCCGAACCGCAGCCGCGCGGCACCAGCAGCAAGGGACAGCCACTGTTCGGCCCGTCCGGTGTTGGCATCTGGGGTGCGCCGACCGTGGATCCGAAACGTCGCCTGATCTACTCCGGCACCGGCCCTGCCTACAGCGGCCCTGCCCCCGATACCACGGACGCGGTCATCGCCTTCGACATGGACACCGGCGAAATGCGCTGGATAAACCAATTCACAGTCGATGTCTGGTCGGGCGGTTGTGGCGCCAATTCCGACGCCAATCCCAACTGTCCGGACAACGTCGGTCCGGACGTCGATTTCTCCGCCTCGCCCATCCTCACCACCACCAGCGAGGGCAAGGACATCATCGTGATTCCGCAGAAATCCGGTGAACTGCACGCCCTCGATCCCGATGACGAGGGCCGCACCTTGTGGACCTATCGCGTCGGTCCGGGCAGCGCGGTCGGCGGCGTCTGGGGCAGCGCGGTGGACGGCGACATCGCCTACGCAGCAGTGGGCGGCTATTTCACCTCCGAGACCGGCGGCATCCACGCCGTCGACATCAAGACCGGTGAGCGCCTGTGGTACACGCCGCCGCAGGATCTGTTGTGTTCTCCCCCCGGCCCGGGTTGCAGCCCGACCCAGTCCGCCGCCGTCACAGCTTTGCCCGGAGCGGTACTTTCTGGTTCCGCTGACGGCGGGTTAAGGGCATACTCCGCCACCTCTGGGGAAGTCCTGTGGGTTTTTGACGCCAACCGCTCGTTCGAGACAGTCAACGGTGTCCCCGCCAATGGTGCTTCCTTCGACGGCCCTGGGCCCGTCATCGCAGGGGGCATGCTGTATGTGTTGTCTGGCAACGCTGGTTTCGTAGGCCGGCCCGGCAATGTCTTGCTGGCATTCAGCGTGGAATAGATTCGATATCCGAGAGAGGGAACATGAACCAACCGCCGATCCTTCGCCGACCGCTATGGCTGGCCACCGCATGCTGCACGCTGTTGCTCGCCGCCTGCGGACAGAGTGAACAACAAGCCACCGCACCCAGCGCGGCGCCCGCAACGCAGAATGCTGCAGCGCAGCCAGCTGCCGAGCGTCGCTACGCCGAAGTAAACCAGGAGCGCATCATTGCCGAGGAGGACACCGGCGAAAACTGGCTGTCGCACGGGCGCACCTACAGCGAACAGCGCTTCAGCCCGCTCACGCAGATCAACAAGCAGAACGTGAGTCAGTTGGGCCTGGCCTGGTACGCCGACTTCGAAACCAATCGCGGTCAAGAATCCACCCCGATCGTGGTCGACGGCGTCATCTACGTCACCGAAGCCTGGAGCAAGGTGCGCGCCTATGACGCCCGCACCGGCGAGCTGATTTGGTTCTTCGATCCAAAAGTGCCGGGCGAATGGGCGGTCAACGCGTGCTGCGACGTGGTCAACCGCGGTGTCGCCGTGTGGGAAGGTAAGGTCTACGTCGGCACCATCGACAACCGCCTGATCGCGCTCGACGCTGCCACCGGTGAGCAGATCTGGTCGGTACAGACCACGCCTCCGGATGAACCCTACGCCATCACCGGCGCCCCGCGTGTGGCCAAGGGCAAGGTCTTCATCGGTCAAGGCGGCGCCGAATTCGGTGTGCGCGGCTTCATCGCCGCCTACGACGTCGACACCGGCGAACGCGAATGGATCTGGTACACCGTCCCCGGCAACCCGGCCGACGGTTTCGAAAACCCGCAGATGGAAATGGCCGCCCAGACCTGGAACGGCGAATGGTGGCTCACTGGCGGCGGCGGCACGGTATGGGATTCGATCGTCTACGACCCCGTCACCGACCTCCTCCTGATCGGCACCGGCAACGGCTCGCCGTGGCCCTCCGAAGTCCGCAGCCCGGGTGGCGGGGACAACCTGTTCCTGTCGTCGATCGTGGCGCTCGACCCCGACACTGGCGAATACGTGTGGCACTACCAGACCACGCCGGCCGACAGCTGGGACTACACCGCGGTACAGCAGATCATCATCGCCGACCTCGAGATCAACGGTCAGATGCGTCACGTCGCGATGCAGCAGCCGAAGAACGGCTTCTTCTACGTGCTCGATGCGGCCACCGGTGAACTGATCTCCGCCGAGATGGTGATTCCGGTGACCTGGGCCAGCGGTGTCGACATGAACACCGGTCGTCCGATCGAGAACCCCGAAGCGCGCTACGACAAGACCGGCAAGGGCATGGTGGTGACACCGTTTTTCGGTGGTTCGCACAACTGGCACCCGATGTCCTACAACCCGAACACGGGCCTGGTGTACATCCCGGTTTCGCACCAGAACTACGGCTTCGTCGTCACCGAACAGGACGACAACCCGATGGGTCAGCGTCTCTCGATCAGCACGGTGCGTGGCGCCGCTCTCTATGAAGAACTCGACATCGCGCCGATCAACGAGCACTTCATGCTGGCCTGGGATCCGGTGAACCAACGCGAAGCCTTCCGTGTACCGAGCGGTAACCAGCGCAACGGTGGCACCATGACCACCGCCTCGAACCTCGTGTTCCAGGGCAGCCGTCTCGACAACAACTTCTACGCCTACGACGCCGAGAACGGCGAAGTGCTGTGGTCGTACAACGTGCAGACCGGTGCCCTCGCTGGCCCCGTCACCTACATGCTCGACGGTGAGCAGTACGTCGCCGTGGTCGGTGGTTTCAAGAACACCCGCAGCTATTACGAGAGCAATGGTTCGCGTCTGTTGGTGTTCAAGCTCGGTGGCACGGCACAGCTGCCGCCGGAGCAGGAATTCACCATGCCGCCGCTCAATCCGCCGGAAAACTTCGGTACGGCTGAACAGGTGGCGCTCGGTGAAGATCGTTACGAAACCTACTGCGGTGCCTGCCACGGCATCGACGGGCAGTCGCGCGGTTCGTTCCCGGATCTGCGTTACAGCCCCGCACTCAACTCGCAGGAGCTGTTCGATCAGATCGTGCTGCAGGGGGTACGTAGCGACAAAGGCATGGTGTCCTTCGCACAGGCTCTGCAGCCGGAAGACACCTTCGCTCTGCGTGCCTACATGACCGTACGCGCCAATGAGCTGAAAGCCGCTCAGGCCACTCCGCCTGCCCAGACTGCCCCAGAGCAGCCACAGCACGGCGACTAAGTCCAGGTTTGCGGGTGCGTCGCAAGGCGCACCCGCTCTCGTTTCTACCCAAACGAGTCGACTCCTCGCCGCAGCGGCTCGGAGCTTTTCGTTGTTTTTGGATAGGTACCCCTCATGAAACCAACGCATCCCCGCTCACTCACGCCGATCCTGTTGGCAGCCGCGATGGCAATGTCCCAGGCCCAGGCGGACATTACCCCTTCACCCGATTTCAAACCGCAGGATCTGCTCGGCCCCGTCACCGACAACTGGGTGACCAACGGCGGCAACATTTACAACCAGCGCTATTCCGCGCTCACCGAGATCAACCGCGACAACGTGGCCTCGCTGAAGGCGAAATGGCGCACGCATCTGAATGGTTCCGGTCTCGGCCCGCAGTATTCCGGCCAGGCGCAGATCCTCGAGTATGAAGGCACGCTCTTCATCATCACCGGCGCCAACGACGTGTTCGCACTCGACGTCGAAACCGGTGAGATCCTGTGGAACTACACGGCCAACCTCGATCCGGCGCGCGTGAACGTGTGCTGTGGTTGGACCAACCGTGGTGTGGCGATGGGCGACGGCAAGATTTTCTTCGGCCGTCTCGATGCCCGTCTGGTCGCGCTCGATCAACGCACCGGTGAAGTGGTGTGGGACATCCAGGCCGAGGATCCGGCCGAAGGCTTCGCCATCACCAGCCCGCCGCTCTACTACGACGGTATGCTGATCAGCGGCTTCGCCGGCAGCAACAAGGGCATTCGCGGCCGCATCCGCGCGTACGACGCGAAAACCGGCGCAGAAATCTGGACCTTCTACACCATTCCAGGCCCGGGTGAATTCGGTCACGACAGCTGGCCGCAGGACAACGACGCCTGGAAATACGGCGGCGGTTCCGTCTGGCAGACGCCCACGGTCGATCCGGAACTGGGCATGATCTACTTCTCCACCGGCAACGCCTTCCCTGAGTTCAACGGTGCGATTCGTCCGGGCGACAACCTCTTCACCACTTCGATCCTCGCGCTCGACGTCCGTACCGGTGAGTATCGCTGGCACTTCCAGCAGACCCATCACGACATCTGGGACTACGACTCCACCAACCCGACCATCCTGTTCGACGCGGAGATCAACGGTGTGCCGCGCAAGGGCATCGTGCAGATTCCGAAGAGCGGTTACGTCTACACGCTCGATCGCGTGACCGGTGAACCGCTGTTCCCGATCGAAGAAACGCCCGTCCCGCAGGTAGAAGGTCGCGCCACGTCACCGACGCAGCCGATTCCGGTTGGCGACAACATCCTGCCGCATCACATCGACGTGCAGCCCGAAGGCTGGAAACTCGTGAACCAGGGGCGCACCTTCACGCCGCTGCCGATGGAAGGCTATGTGATCTATCGCCCGCTAGCGCAGGTGAACTGGCCACCGAGCTCCTACGATCCCGAAACCCACACGATGTACATCTGCTCCACCGACCAGATCGGTGTACTGATCGCGGACGACACGCTCGAACCGCAGCCGCACCTGCCCTACGCCAACACCGCCTCGTTCGGTGCCATCGACGTACCGCGCCGCGGCCTCTTCACCGCGCTGGACCTGAGCACGCGCGAGATCGTCTGGCAGCAGCAGTGGAGCAACGATCGCTGCTTCAGTGGCTCCGCCGTCACCGCCGGTGGCCTCGTGTTCGTCGGCCGAGTCGATGGACGTCTGACCGCGCTCGACAAGCGCACCGGTGATCGTCTGTGGTCGTTCAAGACCGAGGCCGGCATCCACGCCGCACCGACCGTGTTCGAGCACAAGGGCAAGCAGTACGTCGCCGCCTTCTCCGCCGGCAGCGTGTTCGCGTCCGCCGTGCGTGGCGATAGCGTGTGGCTGTTCTCGCTCGACGGCACCATCGATGAGGTGAAGGAAGAAAACGCTTCTGCAGGTCCCGGCAACCAGCTGTCGCCGCAGCAGCTCTTGGCACAACTGCCCTCGGGGGAGCCCGACCTCGCCAAGGGCCGCGAGATCTACACGCAGAGCTGCGTGCCCTGCCACGGCGAGAATGGCCGCGGTGGTGAAGGCATCGGTGCGCCGCTCACCGATCAGTTGTCGCTCGGCGACATCGTCTCGCGTCTCACCTACGGTCGTAACCAGATGCCGGCCTTCGGCGCCGTGTTCGACAAGGAGCAGATCCGCGACATCGCGCACTACGTGAAGGACGAGTTGATCCCGGGTGCCTCCGGCAACTGAGCAGAAAAAGCACCAAGAAGAAAACGGCGGGAATTCCCGCCGTTTTTTTTTGCATTCGCTGTGGTTGAAGACTCGTACTTCGCCGCGTCGCGGCTGGGCGCAAGACTCGGCGGTTTGGAATGCGAAGAAGCAGAATGATAATGATTGCCATTTTTCTTCTCCGATTTTCTGCGCCACTTTTCCCAAGTCCACGCCGTTCCACGAGCTGCGCCGAAGCGCCATCCCGAGCTGAGCAACGACGCTTTGCGAAGCAGTTCATTTCACCTGGCGAAAATCGTTGCGCAGTGCAATGAAGAGACTATGATCGGGCGCAAGGTTCATCGATTCTTTCGTGGAATCTTGCTAAGTGGGGAGGCACTCATGAGCCTGCGTACCGTCGCCGCACCGGCCACCTGGAGTCTGTGTGTCCTGTCTTTGTTCACGCATCTCGCACTCGCCGATACACGCGAGGAAGAACAGCCGGAACAACCGAAACTCGATCTGCGCCTACTCACCTTCCATCCCACGCCTCTCCCCCAAGCCAGCTCCGACGTCCCCACGCAGCTCTATCTGAGACTCGAACGCCGCGACGAGTCGCAACAACAAATGGAATCGCATGGACACGATGCGGAAGACTTCGTTGCCGTCGACGTTCCCACTGACGAAGAAAGACTGCTGGCCTATCGGGAACGCATTGCGGATCTACAGGCACGCGATGGTCTCTATGCACCGGGGCTCGTGGAAGCCCACGAAGCGCTCGGCAAACTCCATCAACAGCTAGGTGAGCACGAGGCGGCGCTGGCGGCCTTTCAAGCGGCACAGCAGGTGATGCGCGCCAGTGCTGGCCTCTATAGTCCGGGTCAGATTCCGCTTCTGCGTGCGATGATCGAAACCAACCTGCGTCTCGGGCGCGTGCCGGATGCGCACGAATTGCAGCAGGCACTCCTGAATCTGCAGCAACGCGTGCATGGCAAGGATGAACTCGACTTCGTGCCGGCCCTGCTCGAATGGGCGGATTGGAACGTGAATCTTTATCTGAGTCAGGATTCCCGTGCGCTCACGCTCGAAGTCGCCCCCGGCATGCTCAACTACCGCAATCCCTTGTTGCAGGAAGCCTACAGCCGCTATGTGAAGGCGCTGCAGATACTGCAGGACAAGGAGATGCATGCGAACGATGCGCGACTGGTGGAGATAGAGCGCAAGTTGGCGGCGCTCAACTTCATGGCGGGACGCGAAACGGAACGATCGCTCAGAAATCTGCCCATCACACCGATTCCGGCGACACCTTCCGACCTCGAACGCATCTTGCAGCGCAGCAGTACGCTGCACTTCCTCAGCGGCCGTTCCGCACTCGAACGTGCCGTGGCCTATGGCTTCGTGGTCGAGCGTCCGGACTACGATGCAATCGCCGAACGCATGATGGCCTTGGGTGATTGGTACCTGCTCTATGGTCGTCGTGCCGAGGCCTTGAAGACCTACGAAGACGCGATGAAGCTGCTCACCCACGCGCAGGTGCCGGAACAGGAAGCCGAAAGCATCATCGCTGCCGGCATGCCGGTGCGCTTGCCGGACGAGGTCTATTTCGAAAGTGAACGTCCACGCTCCTACATCGGCCACATCGACGTCGCCTTCGATCTCAACAAGTACGGCACCGCCTCCAACGCCGAAATTCTCGCAAGCACGGCGGCCGATCCACGCATCGAACGCGAGCTGCTGCGCACGATCCGCGCCGGCAAGTTCCGGCCCAAGTTCAAGAACGGACGCGTGGTCGACGAGGACCGCGTGCAGCTGCGCTACTACTACGCCGTCGCCGGCCTCTGAGTGCGTTACTTTCCCTGCGTCTTTTGACCAGAACGGTGGACACACGGAGCCACGGTTGTGGCTACAATGCGGGGCGTTTCATTCGCGAGTCCCGTGTCCCATGAATGTTTGGCAACGCTGGGTGCGCGCACCTCAGACTCTGTGGCTGCGCCGCCTACTCTTTCAACTGCACCTTTGGCTCGGCATCGGCTTTTGTCTGTATGTGCTGATAGTCAGCATCAGCGGCACGGCGCTCTTGTTGCGCTCGCCCTTCTATCAATGGTTCGAGCCGAAATACGTCGTTCCCATCGCGGATGCGGAGGTGCTGACGGGTGAAGCACTGCAGGCGCGCATGCGTGAGGTCTATGCCGGTTTCAACGTCGGCTTCACCATCGAAGGTTATACGCCCGACCTCGCCACCTATGTCGTGATCAACGACGGCACGAACTACTTCCCGCACTACTTCGATCAATATCGGGGCGTCGACCTCGGCCCCGCCAATCCCTGGCCGATCAAGGCGGTGGAATGGGTGGGCGACATTCACGACGATCTCACGCTGGGTCGCCTCGGACGTCAGCTCAATGGCGTCGGTGGACTTCTGTTCGTGGTGATGAGCCTCTCCGGCCTCATCCTGTGGTGGCAGGGTCGCGCACGTTGGCAGGAAGCGCTCTATCTCAAACGCGGCACGCAGCGCTCGCTGTGGTGGCAACTGCATGCGGTGTTCGGCTTCTGGGGCTTGATCCTGATGTTCGCCTGGGGTGTGTCGGGCATCCAACTGGGACTGCCGCAGCTCCTGCGCTGGATGACCGACGTGCCGCAGGGGCCGCAGCCGAGTTCCACCTTGCTGCGCTTCTTCCGTGACGTGCACTTCGCACGTTTCGGCAGCGGCGATCTGGCACGTTGGTCCTGGATCTTGGTGAGCCTGGTGCCGACCGTGCTGGCCGTCAGTGGTGTGGTGGTGTGGTGGCGCCGGGTGGTGCTTGGTCGTTGGCTGCGCGCCGCACGCACGAGTGGTGCTGCGGCAGCCCCGACTTCCGCCGTGCCCGAATGAGCACGAGCTTTCCTTACTACTCCGCCTGCATGTAGACCAGTTCCCAGACGTGCCCATCGGGATCCTGGAAGCCATGCTGATACATGAAGCCGTAGTCCTTCGGTGTGCTGTAGGTCCTGCCACCTTCGGCCACCGCAGTGCGCACGAGGGCGTCGACCTCTTCACGCGTGTCACAACTGATGGCGTTCAACACTTCGGTCACCTTGTGCGCATCGCTCACCGGATTCGGTGAGAACGAGGAGAATTTTTCCTTGGTGAGCAGCATCACGAAGATGGTGTCGCTGAGCACCATGCACGCGGCGGTGTCGTCGGTGTACTGCGGATTGTTGGCAAATCCGAGTGCTGCGTAGAAGGCTTTGCTTGCTTCCAGATCTGCCACCGGCAGGTTGACGAAGATCATGCGGGTCATCGTGGAGTCCTCGGTGTCAGTTGGATTCGGTGGCCAGTTTTGCGCGCATCGCAGCATCCTTCGCGCGCACCTCGTCGGTGACGATCTCACCGAAATCCTCGAGTTCGATCACGGGACGGATCTCGATGTCGGAATCTTCCGGCATGGGATTCGGACAACGTTTGACCCACTCGATCGCTTCGGCCATGTCCTTCACTTCCCACAACCAATAGCCGGCCACCAGCTCCTTGGTTTCGGGGAAGGGCCCATCGATCACGGTGCGTGAGTCACCCGAGAAGCGAATGCGAACGGCCTGTGAACTCGGCTTGAGACCATCGCCTCCCTTCATGATTCCGGCCTCTATCAACTGCTGGTTGTAGGCCATCATCTGTTCGAGCAATTCCTGTGACGGCGGCACGCCCTGCTCCGAACTCGGTGTGGCTTTGACGAATACGACGACTTTCATGGTTCTCTCCTGACTGATGCTGGTTGATGGGCGCGCGACGAAGTCCGCGTTCACTGCTTAGTCGCAGCAGCGCGAACGAAATCGACAGGGCAGGAAAAAATTTTCGTCGCCGCTCAGGGCATGTCCGGCAGTTCGATCACCGGACGGATTTCCACCGTCCCCTTGCGCGCGCCGGGAATGCGGCCGGCAATGGCGATGGCGGCATCGAGATCGGGCACGTCGATGAGGTAGTAACCACCGAGCTGTTCGTGGGTTTCGGCAAAGGGACCATCGGTGATGAGCGTCTGTCCCTGGCGCACACGGATGCTGGTGGCGGTGGCAACAGGATGCAGAGGAGCGGCCGCGATGAAGCTGCCTTCTTTGTTCAGGGTGTGGCACAGCTGGCGGGATTCTTCCATGCAGGCTTCGCGTTCGCCTTCCGCCCAGACGTTCTCATCGGTGTAGATCAGGAGCATGTAGCGCATTGGGGGTTCCTTGTCGTCATTGGAATGAATTCGCCGAATCAGGGCGCCTAGACTTCGAAGCCCTCGGCGGAACCCAGCAAATGTACCACCGCATCGCGATAGAGCTGACGTAGATCGCGCGTGGGGCGCAGGTCGCGTCCGTCGAGCAGCGAGCCCGAGGCCAGTCCCGGCCACTCGGTGACGATCTTGCCACCCTGCTTCGCGCCACTGAGGCGAAATGCAACAGAGGCCGTGCCGTGATCGGTACCGGCGGTGCCGTTGACACGCACCGTGCGACCGAATTCGGTGACCACCAGCACCTGTGTATCGACCCAACGTTCGCCCAGGCCCTGTCGCAAGGCCCACACCGCCGAGTCCAGCTCACGCAATCGATTCGCCAGGCCTCCCTTGGCCGCGCCCTGACTCACGTGCGTGTCCCAACCGCCGCCTTCGAGCACCGCGATGGCAGGACCATCGTCTTCCGCGAGGAAACGCGCCGCGACCTGTGCGAGCTGAGGCAGGTTCTGGCCGGCCTTCGCGGCTTGAGCTTCGTCTTCTCCGACGAGCTGCTCCGAATAGAGCCCGGCCTGCAGACGTGGACCGAGGAACTCGTCTTCCTGATAGAGACGCTGCAGGCGCTGCAGCGTGCTTTCTTCGAGATCTGGCAAGGTGTCCGGTGTCCACGAGGCCACATTGGCCGGACCATGCAACACACGCGGCAGCACCTGACCGACAGCGACGGCGGATGGGCGTTCGGCGGCAAGGCGGGCGGCAACACGATTGAGCCAACCGCTGGCGCCGGGATCGACCCTGTCGAGACCGCTTTCCAAGACGTTCTGACCATCGAAGTGCGAACGCTCACGATAGGGCGTGGCGATGGCATGGAATACTTCGAGTTCCTTCGACTCATACAAGCCATGCATACGCGCGAGAGAAGGATGCAGCGCGAAGTGGCTGTCGAGTTTGCGCAGCTCTTCGTCCGGCACCAGCAGCGAATCGCGGAGCCCTGGCAGCGCGGGATCGCCGTAGGGTTGCACGGCGGCGAGACCGTCCAGGGCGCCGCGCAGGATGATCAGCACGAAACGTTTGTCGGTGGTCGCACTCGCTGCCAGCGACAGACCTGGAATTGCCGGCAAGAGTGCAGCGGCACTCAGCCCCTTGAGAAAACGGCGTCGCGAATTCATACGCCCCTCCATTGAAAGCTGGGACTGCCGAAGAGCAGCACCAGGCCCTGCTGCTCCGACTCCGCTCGTTTCAGTTCGGTGAGCAGCGCGTCGTGCGGTGGCAACAGCTCTTGCGCCAATTGCAGAGGATCGAGACCGGCAGGAATCAGCTTGGTCAAGGCGGTGAACCATTGGATGCGTTTGAGGATGGCATCCGGATTGCCCCACGCCGCAGCGGTATCGGCCCAACCCGCGGGTGAGCCCGCGTTGAAAGGTGTTTGTCCGAAAGTCTTCAGCGCCTGATTCAACGAACGCAGTACCAACTGCGGTTGCTCCGCCCGGCCCGGCAACATGCAGCCACGCGCAACGGAGATGACGAGATCCTCCGGACTCTTGAGCTTGCGATACTGTGGATCCCACGCCTGTTCCAATTCGATCAGCGCACCATGCACTGCCGGCAGCCAGCCACCGGTTTCGAGGAAGACGCGTTCGATTTTTTCCACCGCTTCGGGCGGCGGCTCATCGGCCACGAAGTGCCTCACCAACTTGCGCGCGATGTGGCGCGCCGTCGAAGGATGGTGTGCGAGATCACGTAATGCTTCTTCACCGCGTTGTTCACCCGGCACGGCGTAGGTTCTGCCCAACACGGTGTGCTCGCCGGGTTCGTGGTGAACGAGAGCGAAACGGTAGGTACCTGGCAAGGTGCTACCGTACTTGTCGGGTGTGAGCCCCGTGCGCAGATCCACTCCCCAACCAGTGAGGATGCGCGCCAACGCAGTGACGTCTTGCTGGCCATAACCCCCATCGACACCCAAGGTGTGCAATTCGAGCAGCTCGCGCGCGAGGTTTTCGTTGAGCCCCTTCTTCTGGGCAATGCCCGTTTTCGAGTTGGGACCTACGGATGAATGATTGTCGAGATAGATCAGCATCGCCGGATGCTGCTCCACCGCGAGCAGCAATTCGGCAAAGCTGCGGTCGAGATTGGATCGGATGGCCTCGTTCTCATAGGGAACGGCAATGTGGCGAAGCAGATCTTTCGCGCCGCCACCGCCAGCCACCACCGTGAAATGATTCGACCAGAAGCGCACGAGGCGTTCGGCGAACGGAGCCTCGCTATCGATGGCGGCCAGCAGACGCGCCTTCTGCTGCTCTTCCTGGCGCTCGGCGATGGTCTTTCTGATCTGTGCCTGCTGTTCTTTGACTCCGGGTTCCAATGCCCGTTTGCCGAGCTCGCTCAAACGCAACTGCAACTCGCGCCCTTCGAGCAGCAACGCAGGACTATCGGCGAAGGGCAGGAGCGCCGGTGGCATGACGGCGACCTGGCTCAACTGTGCCTTGAGCCAGCCACGCGGATCGGAGGCGATCGCCGCACGTTCGTTGGGGCGCTGCCCCAGACCAAACTTGTTGGCGGCAATCCAGGGAGCGGCTTGTCGTTTGTCCATCGCTTACTCCACAGACGACAGCGGGAGTCGGCCCGCAACGCCAGCAGGACTTTTCATTCTCGAAGGGTTGACTCCGATGCCATGCACAAGTTCCACCCCATTGCCAGCTTTGCGGGGCTCAGGTCGTCTTCGCATGCTTTTCCAGCGCCGCCAGCCGCATCATCAGGAAACGCTGCTGCGGTTCCTGACGCACCAGGGCCAGCGCACGCAGGTAGGCGGCCTTGGCAGCTTCGATGTTGCCGAGGCGTCGATGCAGGTCCGCCTGCGCGGCATGTGCCATGTGGTAGTGCTGCAGCTCACCACGATCGAGTAGATCGTTCACCAAGGTGAGACCGGCCTGCGGTCCCTCACACATCGCGACGGCTATGGCACGGTTGAGTTCGACTACCGGCGACGGGTTGGCACGCAGCAAGAGTTGATAGAGCGCCACGATGCGGCGCCAATCGGTGGCTTCGTGCGAAGGGGCTTCGGCATGCGCGGCGGCAATCGCCGCTTGCAAGGTGTAGCTACCGACTTCGTGGGCAGAGAGCGCATCTTCCAGCAAGGCCTTGCCTTCGGCGATCAACGCCCGATCCCAGCGCGAACGATCCTGATGTTCCAGCAGCACGAGCTCGCCATTGGCATCGGTGCGCGTGGCACGCCGTGATTCATGCAACAGCATCAGTGCCAAGAGGCCCTTCACTTCGGGATCCGGCAACAACTCCAGCAGAAGTCGCGCCAGACGTATCGCTTCTTCGGCGAGATCGGTGCGTGTGAGTGTGGCACCACTGGAAGCGTGATAGCCCTCGTTGAACACGAGGTACACCACCGCCAACACGGCATCGAGACGCTCCGGCAGATGCGCCGCATCCGGCACTTCGAAGGGAATGCCCGCCGCACGGATCTTCGCCTTGCCGCGCACGAGGCGCTGCGCCAGCGTCGCCGGTTGCAACAGAAAGGCACTGGCAATGTCCTCGGTGGTGAGACCACAGACTTCACGCAAGGTGAGCGCCACCTGTACCTCGCGCGCCAGCGCCGGGTGACAACAGGTGAAGATCAGTCGCAGACGATCGTCGGCGATTTCCTGGTCGCGCTCATATTGAAGGTCGGGCGCATACGCGAGTTCATCCTCGACCTGCTCGATGAATTCATCGGCACCGAGATCGATACGTTGACCACGGCGCAGACGATCGATGGCCTTGAAGCGCGCCGTGGACACCAACCATGCACGTGGATTGTCGGGCATGCCTTCGTGCGGCCAACGCTGCAACGCCGCTTCGAAGGCTTCGTGCAGCGAATCTTCCGCCAGATCGAAATCACCCACCAGCCGCACCACTGTCGCGAACAGGCGGCGGAAGTCGTTGCGATAGAGCGAGTCGATCTCGTTGTGCACCGGATACCTCTACGACGATGAGTGCGCGAATTGCAGCACAGAGCGCCGTGCGACTCAAATCGCCGACGCTGATTTGCGCAGAGCAGAAGCGCTTACATTTCGTTTACAGCTCGCATGAGCGGTGCGAACATCCGGCCATCTCGACCTCGCGTTCTTTAACAATCCCGCCGTCTTCATTCCGAGCGTCTCGCGCCTCTCGGCGCCGCGTTCACGTCCAAGTAGTCCAAGCAACAACAACATTCAGAGGGGAATCGTCATGCATGGATTCACGACGCGTCATCACAAACTATCCATCGGAGTAGGACTATCCTGTCTGGCACTCGTGGGGGCGAGCGCACAGGCACAGGACAACATCGAAGAAGTGCAGGTGACAGGCTCGCGCATTCAACGGCCCGGCATCACCTCGCCGGTGCCCGTCACGGCAGTGAGCAGCGAAGAGCTGAGTTTCATCGCGCCAGGCAACCTGTCACAGGGTCTGCAACAGGTACCGCAGTTCCTCAACAATGCCACCGCGCAGAACCGTGGCACCTTTCTTGGATCGGCCGGTCAGGCCTTTCTCAACATTCGCGGCATGGGCACGCAGCGCACGTTGGTGCTGCTCAATGGTCGTCGCGTGGCGCCTTCCGATCGGCAAAGCTCGGTGGACGTGAACCTCTTTCCCGACTCGATGATCAGCCGTGTCGACGTCGTGACCGGTGGTGCATCCGCGGCCTACGGTGCCGATGCGCTCGCCGGTGTGGCGAACTTCGTCGTCAACACCGACTACGAGGGCTTGCAGATCAACGTGCAGGGTGGCGAGACCGAGTATCACGACGGAGAGAACTGGGAAGTCTCCATCGCCGGTGGCTTCGACCTCGGCGAGCGCATGCATGTGATCGCCTCACTCGAAGGCTTTCACAACAGCGACATCCGCGGTCACTACGCCGGACTCGATGGCCGCGATTGGTTCGAACGGTGGGGCTGGGTGAACAACCCGGCGTGGCGTGCGAGCGATCCGCCCGGCACCAATCCACAGCGGCTGACCTTGCCACAGGTGCACTCGGCCAACTTCACTCCCGGTGGCAAGATCAATCAGCCGGGCTTCAGCTACAACAATCACACCTTCATCGAGGACGGCACTCAGACGCGCCTGTTCGTGCCCGGAGCCATCACCGGCGGCGGCGCGACTTCCGGTGGGCCGGAATATGAAATCGCGCACTTGGGACAGCGCGAGAACCTGCAGTCCGAAGTCGAACGTCAGAACATCTTCCTCAACATCGACTACGAACTGAGCGAGGCCACCACACTCAGTTTCCAGGCCATCGGCGGCAAGAACGCAGCGTACAACCACAAGATCAACGGCGGTCTCGGTCCGTCGATGATGGGCATCTGGGCCGGCACCATCTTCGTCGACAACGCCTTCCTACCCGACCACATCCGTCAGGCCATGATCGATCAGGGTCTCGACTCCTTCCGCATGGAAAAGGGCGGCGCCCTGCCCGGCCGCAACAACTTTCAGGACGATCACACCGACGGCACCGAAGTGAGCCAGCACATGTTCCTCATCGGCATGGATCATCGTCTGCGGAACGGCTGGAACCTCAACGCCTACTACCAGCGTGGCAAGAGTCACAAGCACATGCTGCTCGACAATCTGTTGCGCATCGACCGCTGGTTCCTCGCGCAGGATGCGGTGCGTCATCCCGACACCGGTGAAATCGTATGTCGCGTGAAGCTGTTCAATCCCACGCGCGAACAACTCGCCGAATCGGTGAAGGACGTGCTCGTACCATCACCGACCGGTCCAGAACCGATCACCGCGCCAGTGGGACTCGACGACACCATCGAAGACTGCGTGCCGCTCAACATCTTCGGTTGGGGCAACGTGTCGCAGGAAGCGCGTGACTATGTGGTGAGCGACAAGTGGGCGGAATCCTATGTAATTCAGGACTTCGCCGAAGCCGTGCTGAGTGGAGAACTGTTCGCCGACCGCGGCGTGGGACCCATCGGTTTCTCGCTCGGCGCCACCTGGCGCAAGGAAGATCTCGATCAAACTGCTTATCCGCGCGAAGTCGATGCGCTCGGACCGCCACTCAATCGCCCCGAACTCGGCATTCAAGGTATTCCCGCCGGCTACACCGGTGGTGCTCCGAACTTGCATGCCTTTTCCAACCTCACCACTTTCGGTGGTCAGTTCGACGTGTGGGAGGTCTTCGGTGAAACCCTGGTGCCGCTCTATGACAACGACGTGCAGAGCATCGACCTGAGTCTGGCGGCACGGCACTCCGATTACTCCCTGGCTGGCGGTGTGCTCACGTGGAAGGTCGGTCTCGATTTCCAGGTGACGGAATCGCTGCGCCTGCGCACCACCTATTCACGCGACGTGCGCGAGGCAACCTTCGCCGAGCGCTTCGACAAGGCCGGAGGTGGTGCCACCGTCAACGATCCGCTGTTCGATGGCCACCCCTTCAACATCTCCACGGCTTCCGGCGGCAATCCCAACGTCGAGCCGGAAGAAGCCGACACCTACGTCATCGGCTTCGTCTATCAGCCCGGCTGGCTGCCGGGTCTGGATCTGTCGGCGGACTACTACGACATCGACCTCACCGGCGCCATCGGCTCGATCGGTTTCCAACGTGTGATCGACGACTGCTTTGCCGGCAACCAGGAACTGTGCGCGCAGATCGATCGTGATCCCGTGACCAACCAGATCACTCGCGTCGAGGACTTCTTCACCAACATCGATGCCGCCGCAGCCCGCGGCGTGGATCTGGAAGCCTCCTATCGCACCGAGGTCGATTTCTTCGCGAATCAGGCCGAGACACTGACCTTGCGTCTGCTCGCCAGCTATCTCGCCGAGAACTCCAATACCCCTTCGGGCGGACGCAAGACCGATTTCGCCGGCTCGGGACAGACGCCGGAGTGGACCACGACGGCGACGCTGAATTATGCGCTGGGCCCCTGGAGTCTGTTCTTCTCGCATCGCTTCATCGACAAATCGAAGTTCAACGTGAACTGGGTGGAGGGTGTGGATGTCGACGACAACTATCTCGATGCCGTGCGCTGGGTGAACATGCGGCTCGGTTACACGGGCGAACTCGATAGCGGTGCCTCGTGGGAGGCCTTCATCAACGTCACCAATCTCTTCGGTGAGGATCCGCCGCCCAATCCTGCAGCCGTGGGACGTGGCCTGCCGGGCGGTGCGAATGCGATGCATCAGACGCTGGCCGTCGGACGCAGTTACGTGCTGGGTATGAACATGCGGTTCTGAGGGGGAGGGAAAAGAAGAAAGGGAGGGAATGTCAGACCGGCAAGGGCCGATGCGCAGCTTTCCCGGGTACGCATCGGACCCTGCCGCCCCGAAACCTTAGGGCCCTGAACCGTGCGCAAGGACCGTTGCGGGATTCGGTTGCCGGGGGTCCCTCCCCGCGGATTCCTGATTCAGTCTGCCTTCCGTTGGCAGAACTTGTCGGCAGAGCCGACAAGGGCCACATCCGTGAGGCGCTGGGCCATTCCCAGCGCGTAAAACATAGAACATCGTTGCGGTCCCACCCCAAGGCTTCCGCCTTGACGTCCTTCAGCAGGATCTTGTGAATCCGACCTCCGGACCGATTGGCGAGATAGCCTCGGCGTCTCCTGTGGCGGCTGACGAGCCCCGCTTACCGCCACCGTGGGGGGGAGACGCCGAGGCGTGACCATCCTGGTCGCCAAGGGTTCCTGAAACATCTGGCCGGCCTTCCGCAGGAAGAAGGTCGACCCGATCCTTCAGGAACTTCTTGGCTCTCGGCTTCCTGCAGGACCGTAACAACGCTCTGTCGCTGGTAATACAGCAAGGGTAGTGCCAACTTTATTTTATTATTTAGAATCAACTACTTAAGTATTTTTTTGACTTCTGAGGACCATCGCGAGCGTCTGCTATACCCGACAGACTTAGCCCTGTTTTAACAAGTGTTTGTTTTTATTGAAGTTACCTGTCGGGTTTTCCCGACAGTGGTTTCGAATACCCCTGTCGGGGGCCCCTTTGGGTGAGTGGACGCTCGCAGGGAGCGAGTGATGTGACGGGCTTCTCAGTCCGCGGTGTCACTGTCGGGTCGGAATCGCGCCGGATCGAGTCCGTGACGCTTGAGCAGGTTGTAGAACTCGGTGCGGTTGCGCTCCGCCAGACGGGCGGCCAGGGAGATGTTGCCCTGGGTGAGGTTGAGCATGCGCACGAGATAGTCGTGTTCGAAGCGCTCGCGGGCCAGGTTCAGGCTCAGCAGACGCTCAGGACGATAGCGCAGCGCGCGTTCCACCAAGGCGCGGGTGACGAGCGGTGTGCTGCTGAGCACGCTGCACTGCTCGACCACGTTGCAGAGCTGTCGCACGTTGCCGGGCCAGGGCGCGCTGACGAGCAACTCCGCCGCCTCGGGCGAGAAGCGTACCGGCTGACGACCATTGCGCGCCGCGAAGGCGCGGCTGAAGTGTTCGGCGAGCGGCAGGATGTCTTCGCGACGTTGACGCAGTGGCGGTAATTCCAGCGTCAACACGTTCAAGCGATAGAACAAGTCCTGACGGAAACTCCCCTGCTCCACTTTCTCCGCAAGATCCTGGTGCGTCGCCGCGATGATGCGGATGTCGACCGGAATCGGCATGGTGGCGCCCACCGGTCGCACTTCGCGTTGTTCGAGCACGCGCAAGAGTTTTGCCTGCGCGGAAATCGGCATGTCACCGATTTCATCGAGAAATACCGTGCCGCCATCGGCGGCCTGGAACAGACCGGGGTGGGCGCGCGTCGCACCGGTGAAGGCACCGGCAACGTGACCGAACAGTTCAGATTCCAAAAGTGCTTCGGGCAAGGCGGCGCAGTTGAAGGCGACGAAGGGTTTGTCGCGACGTGGGCTCGCCTTGTGGATGGCGTTCGCCAACACTTCCTTACCGGTGCCGGTTTCGCTTTGGATCAGGATGCTGGCATCGGCGCGCGCGGCGGCCTTGGCCTGTTGCAGCATCAGTTCCATCACGGCGCTGGTACTGATGATCTGTCGGCGCCATTCCTCTGCCCCGTCTTCTTCCTGCAACGGCACGGCACCCATGCTGTGCGCCAGCGCCTTGTCCAAGGTATCGAGCAGTGTCTTCGGTTCGAAGGGTTTTTCGAGGAAGCCGGCCACGCCCTGGCTGGTCGCCGCCACGGCGTCGGCGATGGTGCCGTGCGCAGTGAGGATCACGACGGGCAGATGCAGATAGCGCTGCTGGATCGCGTCGAACAGCGCCATGCCATCCATGCCTTCCATCTTGAGGTCGGTGACCACCACGTGCGGGCGACGCACGGCCAGCCGCGCCAGGGCCTTTTCGGCGGAGTCCACCGCTTCGACTTCGTAACGGTTGGCTTGAAGGCGCAGGCTGATGAGATGCAGGAGATCCTGATCGTCGTCCACCAGCAGCACGCGCGGACGCGAAGAATGCTCGATATTCGTGTGGGGCATGATTACGGCTGTCTGGTTTTCTGGGCTTCGTTGATCTCGCGCTCGATCAACTGCTGCTCGATGCTGGTGAGGGCGTCGATCTGGCGCTGCAGGCGCGCATTCTCCTCGCGCAGGCGTTCGAGTTCTGCGGTGGTTCCCTCGTTTTGCGGTTGATTTACACCGAGCACCTGTCGACGCAGACGGATCTGCGTGCCCACCAGTTGCCCGAGCGCACGTATTTCATCCGGATGTTCTGCTTCGCTGGCATCCGCCAGGCCCTTCAGCACGTCGGCTTCGCGTTGCCCGTTCATGACGCCGGTGGCGAGCAGCAGGAGTCCGTGGCGCAGCGCCACCATGAAGGGATCTTCACCGATTTCATTGGCGAACAGGCGATCGCGCTCGGCCACCAGCTCCTGCTGTGAGGCCTGTTTCAGCCACACGTAGTAGGCCAGCGGCGGTGGCAGGGATTCCGCCACCGGAGGTTCGGGTTCTTCGATGAAACTCGTACTGGTGCTGACGCAGCCTGCCAGTGGCAAGGCAACGAGAACGGCCAGAAGCCGAATGGACGGCAAAAATGACATGGGTTATTTCGTCTCCGATGATAGCGGCAGGCACAGACGGAACAGCGCACCTTTCCCCGCGTGCTTCACCAACATCAACGTCCCTTGATTGGCCTTGGCATACTCTTCGGCGATGGCCAGTCCCAGCCCACTGCCGCCGTAAGCGCCATCGTCCGCACTGGAACCGCGGTAGAAGGCTTCGAAAATGTGTGAGGCGTCGAGATCGGACACTCCCGGCCCTTCGTCGGCAACCTCGCAGATCGCCATGTCGGTGGCCTGCACCCGCACCGAAATCGTGCCGTCGAGCGGGGAATGGCGAATGGCGTTCGACAGGAGGTTGTCCACCACGACGCGCAATTGCTCACGGTTGCCGCGCACCGTCACGGACTCGAGTACCGTGGCTACTTTCAGACAACGCGCTTGCAGCGCGAGTTCCTGATTCGCCAGCACTTCCTGTACCAACACGTCGAAGCGGAAATTCTCCGGTGGTGCGTCGAGCACGGCGAAGCTTTCTTCGTGATGCTTGAGCAGTTCGTTGATGAGCGCCGTCAGACGCTGACAGTTGTTCTGTTGGATGCGCAGGATGTCCTGCTGACGTGCGTTGAGTCCACCCACCACGCCTTCCCGCAAGAGCGACGCACTTTCCTGAATCGCGGCGAGCGGCGTTTTCAACTCGTGCGAGACGTGGCGCAGAAAGGCACTGCGTTGCCGTTCGAGCAACTGCAGCCGCTCTCGCAACCAATCGAGCCGTTCGCCCAGTTGCACGAGGTCGGTCGGGCCGCTGATCTGCACCGGTTCGCTGGCACCGCGGTCGCCCAAGCGATTGATGGCGCGATGCACCTGCCCCAGTGGACGCGTGATCAGGGCGGTGAACACGGCCGCCATCACCAGGGCGGTGATCGTGAAGATCAATGCCTGCAGCGTGAGGATCTGACGCGAGCGGCGCGTTTCCTCGCGGATGGACTCGAGCTCACGCCGGGTCCAGGCATCGATGTCGGCGGTGATCGACTGCGTGGCACTGACGAGCGCTGGCAGCAGCGCCGTGGCGTCGCCGCGCAGTTCCGGCTGCCGCACCACTTCGTAGACCTTGTGCTCATGATCCAGGAGTCGCAGCGCCTGTTGCCCGAGCGCCGGATCGAGATCGAGGCTGCTCAACTGGCGCGCGGCGGTGTCGAAGGTCACCCGCCTCTCCTGGTAGACCTTGAGGATCTGCGGATCGCGCAGCACCTGGTACTGACGGATGTTGCGCTCCATCGCGAAGGCCTGCTCCATCAGGATCCTGCCGGCACCGATCGCTGCCACGGATTGGTTGACCACACGCTGACTCTGCTCACCCAGCGAATCGATCTGCCGCGCCGTGGTCACGAGCGCAACGATCAGAAGACCGGCCACCGTCAAGAAGCCGGTGACCGTCAGCTGGAAGATGGAGCGTGGCTTGAACGAAGGCATGGTCCCGCGGCCCAACACATGAACTTCGGTGCGGACGAGTCGGGAACCACCCCGGGGCTCTGTCGTCGCAGTCCGAACGGACCGGCAGTGTACCTACCCAGGGCGCCGGGTGCGAGGAGCAGAAACCCGCGAAAAGCGAAGGAAAAACGTAGTAAAGCTGCCCATACACCCGACACTGGCAGAGCTACGGAGTTGGGGCATGCGCTCCTTCGAGAGTCTTCGCCCAGCCATGGACCGTGGACCGTTCTCCTACGGCGCATGTGGCGCAGCATGCGCCTCGGACACCGGCCCATGGCTAGCGAAGCCAGACTTTCGCTCCTCAGAGAAACATGCCCCCGGAGACTTCGACACGCTGCGCCGTCATCCAGCCGAGGCCGCCAGTCAGGAGCGCGGCCACGGCACCGCCGATGTCCTCCGGTTTCCCTACCCGCCCCAAGGCGGTCTGACTGGCGAGGAAGGCGTTGACGTCTCGGTTGTCGCGCACGTGGCCACCGCCGAAGTCCGTCTCGATGGCACCGGGCGCAATGACATTCACCGCGATGCCACGCGAGCCGAGTTCCTTCGCGAGATACCGCGTGAGCACTTCCACTCCGCCCTTCATCGCTGCATACGGGCCGTAGCCGGGATAGGTGAAGCGTGCCAGCCCCGAGGAAACGTTGAGGATGCGTCCGCCCTGGGCGACGTACGGCAGCAGCGCCTGCGTCAGGAAGAACATGCCCTTCAGGTGCACGCGATAGAGCTGATCGAATTGCTCCTCGGTGAATTCCGTGAAGGGAGCGTTGATCCCCATGCCGGCGTTGTTGACCAGGAAGTCGAAGCTGTCGCGCTGCCACTCGTGCTGCAGCGCCTCGCCTACCTGCGTGGCGAAGGTGGGAAAGCTGCTGCTCGAGCCGACGTCGAGCGGCAGGGCCACGGCCTTGGCGCCACGGTTCTTGATTTCCTCCACCACCACCTGCGCATCCGCAGCGCGGTGCTGATAGGTCAGGATGGCGTGGACGCCCTGGTCGGCCAGGGCGAGGGCAGCGGCGCGGCCCAGGCCACGGCTGCCACCAGTGATGAGTGCGATCTTCGGTTGCATGGTTTCCTCCAGTGGTGCCACCCCGAATGGTGGTTGGCGGAAACTCTATTACCCAGAACCGGCAAGATAAACCGAACAATTTTGATTACACTGTTCAGAAATAACTAACAGTTAGCAGCCATGAATCAGCTCGACGCGATGCGGATCTTCCTGCGGGTGGCGGAGCTGGCCAGCTTCACGCAGGCGGCCAACAACCTGGGCATCCCCAAGGCCACGGTATCGTCGGCCGTGCAGCAATTGGAAGCGGAGCTCGGCACGCGCCTGTTGCACCGCACCACGCGCAAGGTGCAGGTGACACAGGACGGACAGGTCTATTACCAGCGCTGCAAGGATCTACTGGCGGATCTCGAGGAGGTGCAGGGCCTCTTCCGCTCCGGAGGGACACTCACCGGCCGCATCCGCGTGGACATGTCGAGCGGGCTCGCCACCAACTACGTGGTACCGCGGCTGCCGGAGTTTCTCGCCGCCCATCCCGGCATCGAGATCGAACTCAGCAGCACGGACCGCCGTGTGGACCTGATACGAGAAGGATTCGACTGCGTGGTGCGTGTGGGGAATGTCGGCGAGAGCGCTCTCATCGCACGGCCGCTGGGAGAGATACCGATCATCAATTGTGTGAGTAGTGACTACGCCGAGCGCCATGGTGTGCCGGACTCGCTCGAGTCCCTGGTGCACCATCGGCTGGTGCACTACGTGCAAAGTTTCGGCAACGCTCCGCCAGGATTCGAATATCTCGACGCCGATGGCATCGAGCGCAGCGTTCGCATGCCGGGCGCAGTCGTCGTCAACAACGCGCACACCTACACCGCGGCTTGCCTGGCAGGGCTCGGGATCATCCAGACGCCCGAGCCCGGCGTTCGCCCCCTACTGCGGGCAGGCACCCTGGTGGAAGTCCTGCCGCAGTATCGCTGCGCGCCCATGCCGATCACGCTGCTCTATGCCAACCGCCGCCATCTGCCACGGCGCGTGCGTGCCTTCATGGACTGGATCGCTGCGGTCGTCGCCGACGTTCTGCGCTGATCAGCCCTCGGCGGCAGCGGCAGCGCGTTTCTGGGCAACGGCACGGGCGCGGCTTTCCGCACGCTCACGGCCGCTGCGTTCGGCCAGGGTCGAAGCCACGTCCCTGGCATCGTTACGCAGTGCGTAGTCGACGGGCGTCATGCCGTTGCAGCGCAGGTCACGCGCCATCAGACGCAGGCCCTGATGCTTCGGAATCCCGATGCCGTAGAACTCAGCCACTTCACGGCGCATTTCCATCACGTCGTTCTTCCGCACTGCTTCGCAGATCCTGACCAGGGCTTCCTGGTCGACTCCGGGATCGGCAGCAGCCAGCACCTGACTACCTTGCAGCAGCGCGGCGGCTCCGATGAAAGCGGCGATGAGAGTTTTCATTTGTCATTCCTCTTAACAGGTTGTTGTTCTGTGTTCCGTCCACTCGCCGTGAACTTGGGAACCTGCTATTCAGAATGCGTGCCAAAAATTTTTCTGTGTAATTTCAAATACTTAATTGTGGCAAAGTGTAAGAATAGTGCACGCACCACCAACCATTGGCGGAGGCGACCAACATTGCGTAATCGTTGACGAAGAGGGAGGGTCTTGCGGGCTCGGGCACAGCCGCACCCGGTCGGATCAGCCCAATAACTGACGCACAATCAAGAAAATTTGGCGCAAATGCCGCTTTGAGATTGAGCGTGGAAAAACTTTACGCAATGATCCCGACGCTCGACTGGTGCTCCTCTGGGTAGGCCAGCGTACAAAGTACAAGCGGGTACAAACCCGTGCTGCCGCGCCAGACTGCGGGCATAACAACCAAGCATTACAAAGATGAGAGAGGGGAAACGTGAGTTACGAACATCGAACGCCACCCGTCCGCAGCCATAAATTCAAGCTGCTGACCCTATCCTGCGCTGCTGCCCTCGCGGGCCTGACCCACTACGCGATGGCCGCCAGCAACGACATTCCCGACTTAAATGGCGTCTGGCAGTGGGGCCAGTGCGTCGACGGCAGCGGCTTTCAGTGCATGGTGCTGGAAGAAAACGACCCCCGCCTGACCAATCGCGCGAAAGCCTATCGCGATGCGATCGACGAAGTGGCGCAGCCCAAGTACGACTGCGGTCCGATGTCGATCCCCCACATGTGGAGCGATCCCTACTCCTACGAGATCACGCAGATGGACGATCGCATCGTCATCGCCTACGGCAAGGACGACGTCGTGCGCACGATCTGGCTGGAAGGCCACGGTCATCCCAAGCCGCTGCCGCACGAGTTCTTCATCTTCGGCCACTCCGTCGGCCGCTATGAAAATGGCTCGCTGATCGTCGAAACCACCCGCTTCACCTTCGACCCGCAGGGTCTGAACGCCGACTTCAAACTGGCCTCTTCCACGCAGAAGAAAGTCACCGAGGTCTACACCCGTGACGGTGACGACCTGCTGCTGGAAGTCAGCACCATCGACACTTTCTTCCTCAAGGAACCGTGGTCGTTCAAGATCCGCCACCGTCGTGACCCCGAGCCTCTCGCGCTGCCCTGGGCCTGCGATCCGGAAGGTGCAAGGGATTCGCTGAAGTTGTTGCCGACGCAGTATCCAGATGACCCGCCCATCGTCCGTCTGCCGGACTGAGCGCAAGTACCGTCATATCGAATTGGAGACACTGACATGAACAAGATCAAACTAATGCTGACTGCGCTGACCCTGAGCCTGGGCAGCGTCGCCTGGGCTCATCACAGCACCAACGGCGTCTACAACGAAGAAGTGGAAGTGGAACTGGTCGGCACCGTGAAATCCTGGCGTTTCATCAACCCGCACCCGACTCTGTCACTCGACGTCGACGGCGTGGAATGGGACGTGAGCTACGGCGGTTCCGCCGTTGCGCACATGGTGCGTCGCGGTTACAGCGCGGAAACCTTCAAGCCCGGCGACCGCATCAAGGTCAAAGGTTTCGCCGCCAAACTCGAAGGCGCCCATGGACTGCTGGTACGCGGCAACCCGACGCGCGAAGACGGCACGCCCATCGTTGCCGGCGTTCCGCCGCAATAAGCTACCTGCCCGTGGAAACGCGGCCTTCGGGCCGCGTTTTCGTTTGGGGAACGAGCTCCGCGTTTCTTCGCTTCGCAGTTATTGATCCTTCGTTCTCTTAACAATCCTGAGCCTCTCGCTCCATCGCGACTCCACATCACTACTCTGATTCACCTCTCGGCAAGCCGCAGTGAACGAGCAGCCCAGACAGTGCGACTTGCTGCTGAGCCTGACCGAAAGCCATCGATTTGCCCCTTTTTCGCCCGCTTTGGCCCCGCGTCAAAATTTGGTATGAACGGCCAAAGTCTTGCACAACCCGCAGAACTAGCTGTTATAGTGCCCAGCCATGACCCTGCTGAATTCAGGGATGCGCCAGATCAGGCAGTTTCGGGCGGATTTCTCCCAGCGCGGATGGGTCATAGAGGGGAGCCGGTGTACCAGCTTCGCCGCGCGCAGGCTGCAGTGCCGGCTATGAGAAGTGAACGAGACCGCCCGGAGGCGGCATCACCATGCAGAGCCATACCCAGAACGACAGTACGCTCCGGTCCCAATCTGCCAACCCCGCTGTCAGCCAGCATCAGTTGCGCAAATCGGCCTTTGACATCGAAGTGCACTTCAGCGCTGCGAGTCCACAGAAAATCTCCTACCAACCCACCATCCCCTTACCACGCGCCCTCGTCCTCGGCTTCGTCATCGCCACCTTGGGTGTACTTTTCTACTTCAGCCTCGGCATCGCCGGCACCGTACACGCGGAAGCCAACACGGCGACGCGCTCCTTTGGCACGGCAGCCAATGATGAAAGTGAGCAGCAGCTCGCGATCACCGGCACACTGAACATTCCAGTACGTGCGGCACTCGGCCCCTACCTGGTCGCGCAGGCCTCGGGCGAGCCGATCATCATTCCGGTACGAGGCTCCTTGGGGCCGCCGCCTGCGGCAGTGCCCGAAGCCGAACGCTTCAGCGAACTGCCGGATGAAAGCCTGCGGGAAGTGACGGTGGTCGGCAGCACGGACGAGGCAGCACATCGTGCTTCACGCGAAAGCTGGCTCGCCTATTTGCGCGATCTGCAGGATGCGATGGAAGTGAATGAATCCGACCGCGCCTTGCGCGCGCAGTTCGAACAGGAAAAGGCCGAGTTCGCCAAGGCCTATCCGAGCGTCAATCTCGCCGCTCAGCTCTCCACTCCTTAGATGATGGTTACGGTGCAGACCGAAGAACTCGGTCTGCACTAATCCTTCTTACGCAGCAGCGTATCCAGCGTATCGACCACCAGCGCCCAGTCTGCGTCGACCAGCACCGATTCCAACAGCAACTTCGACTGCGCCGGTGTCCAACATGGCGCTTCATGCAATTGCATGGCGGGAGGGAGAGGAGCCTGCTGACGGATGAACTCGTCGATCGCCTGCTCGCTGTTGTCGAGCCCGAGCTGGGCAAAGAGAGCACTGAGAGTGTGGGTCGGCTCTTGCATACGGGCGCCTCCTTTCCTTGAGTGGGACGCCCACCCTAGCAGAGAGCCGGAAGACCGCAAAGCGAGATCCGCTTAGGCTGTGCTCTACAGCACTTTCCGATCGGAACTCAGCCGCGCCCGACGAAGGGCATGGTCGTGGCCATCACCGTCATGTTCAGCACGTTCGCTTCGGCCGGCAGGTTCGCCATGTAGAGTACGGCATCCACCACGTCCTTCAACTCGAACAGAGTCTCAGGTTTGCGTTCGCCATTGGCCTGCAACATGCCCTGCGTGAATGGCGCCGTCATTTCCGTACGCACGTTACCGATGTCGATCTGACCGCAGGCAATGCCGTAGGGACGACCGTCGAGCGCGAGACACTTGGTAAGACCGTTGATCGCGTGCTTGGTCATGGCATAGGGCACGGTATGCGGACGCGGCACCTGTGCCGCAATCGAACCGTTGTTGATGATGCGTCCACCCTGCGGCTGTTGTTCCTTCATCAGAGCAAAGGCGGCACGCGCACAAAGGAAGGCGCCTTCCACGTTCACTGCCAGGGTTTCACGCCAGGCTTCCAGCGGAATTGTATCGATGGTGCCGCTCGGGCCCAGGATCCCCGCGTTGTTGAAGAGCAGATCGAGTCGGCCGAACTGCGCCTTCACGCGTTTGAAACAACTATCGACTGCATCTGCATTCGTCACATCGCACGAGAGCGCCAGGGCTTGCGCTTGCGCCGCACCAGCTTCGGCTATGGCAGCTTCCAATGCTTCGATGCGACGACCGACGAACACCGTATGCCACCCCGCACGCAGCAATGCGATGGCGCAGGCCTTGCCAATGCCGCGGCCGGCACCGGTGACGAGGGCGACTTTATGCGAAGTGGACATGCGCAGATCCCGTTGAATCGAAACGATGGCGCGGCATTCTACGCGTCGAGCTTGCGCTGTAAACTGCGCGCCGTTTCGTTCAGATTGAGTTCAAGCTGAGTGTCTAAGATTGCACCCAGCTCTAGAACGAAGCGGGTGGGTCGCTGGGCTCGCTGTAGAAGGCTTCTAGAACCGCGTCACATCACGAGTGTGGCAACCCCGGCATCATTGCCGCCACGCGAAACCTGGACAAGGATTCGTTAGTACCAAGGAGAACATCATGAAAACCTCTCGTCTCACCGTCGCCGCTCTGATGCTGGGCCTCTTCACCACGGCCTGTACGACGGTCAACCCCTACACCGGGCAAACGCAGACCAGCAATGCAGTGCGTTACGGTGCCATCGGTGGTGTGGTGTGCGGATTGATCGGCGCTGCCGAAAGCAGCCAACGTGCCCGCAACGCCGCCCTCGGCTGCGGTGCCATCGGCGCCGGCATCGGTGCCTACATGGATGCGCAGGAAGCAGAGCTGCGCCAGCAGCTGGCAGGCACCGGTGTGCAGGTACAACGCAACGGTGATCAGCTGAACCTGATCATGCCCGGCAACATCACCTTCGCCACCAATGAATTCGCGATCCGTCCGGAGTTCTATTCCGTGCTCGATTCCGTCGCGCAGGTGCTCTACAAGTACAAGGACACGCGCCTCATCGTGAACGGTCACACCGACTCCACCGGTAGCGCCGATTACAACTACAACCTCTCCACCCGTCGTGCGACGAGCGTGAGCAACTATCTCGCTTCGCGCGGTGTGGATCAGAGCCGTCTGATTGCTCAGGGCATGGGTCCGAGCCAGCCGATCGCGTCCAACGACACCGAAGCCGGCCGCGCGCAGAACCGTCGCGTCGAACTGCAGATCGTCGCAGTACCCAACTCCTGAGCGCTACGCTCAACGAAAAACGCCGGCAAATGCGGGCGTTTTTTTATGACTGCGCAAAGTGCAGCACTACTGCGCCTTCACGTTTTCATACACGGTGGGAATGAAGCGACTCGGATCACCCCAGGTCGCATCGAACTCGGCGGTGACATTCGCTGCGAGCACGTCTTCCAGACTCTTGCCCTGCGCTGCCAACTCGGCCACACGTTGCTTCACCGTCTTCAACATCGCCACATAGGCGCGCAGCTCCGCCACCGTCGACAGCGGACCGATGCCAGCAATGACCTTCGTATCGTCATTGGCGAGAGCCAAGGCCTGTTCATCGGCCGCGATCAAACCATCGATGGTGCCCCCGGCGATGACCGGATAGCGGATCGGGCCGAAGAGATCGCCGAGATGTAAGACATTGGCATTCTCGTAGAACACGATGGCGTTGAACTCGGAATGCGCGGGCGGCGCGGCGATGAAGTGCACCGTTTCACCTGCAAAATGCAGTGTGAGCTTTTCACCGTGATCGATCGTCACCGTCGGCAAGGCTTCGGCCGGTGCCGGCGGACCACCGCGCTGACCTGCCGCCAACACATCACGTACACCGCGATGGGCCACGATGATGCTGCCAGAGCCACCGAAGCCGGCATTGCCATCGGTGTGATCGGGATGCTCGTGTCCGTTGATCAGATAACGCACCTCACCACCCGACACTTCTCTCACCAACTCACGAATGCGGTCGAACTCGGCCGGCCCTTTGCCATCGACCATCAAGGCCTCGCCCTCGCCGGCCAACACGCTGATGTTGGCACCGGTGCCGCCACTGATCATGTACACCTTGCCCGCGACGGGCGCAATGCTCAGCGGCTCGGGTGCGGCCGCACCCCACGCACTGCCCGCGACGACGAGACAAACTGAAGCGAGTGCGTTCTGGAACAGACGCAAGCGCGGGTGCGCGATTTTTGAATTGTTGCTCTTATTCATGTGCCTACCCTCTGCAACGGGAACTTCCCGGCACGGATTAAACCAGAAACTGCGGCAAATGACGTAAGCCTTGCCACCAATGACGTAGTCGACTCACAGCCAATCGACGTAAGGCGCTAGGGCATCGTGCGCATTGGCCCCTCGGTGGACCCTCCCGATACTCCCGCTCGGCTCATGCCTCATCCAGGAGAATATCAATGCCACAGGTTCACGCTCTTTCTGCTGCACGTCCCTTGCGTTTTCCCCTGAGTGCGCTGGCACTGGCACTCGCTGTCGTCGCCCTGCCCTCTCACGCTGCCACCATCGCAGTCGGTGACAACGCCACGATTTCCGTCGGCGCCGGTGTGCGCGTCGGTGCCGCGGTGGTCGAGGACGGCGCCCCCGATGGCGGCACCGCGACCGACTTCGACATCCTGAACATGCGTCTCTACTTCGGCGCGCAGATCACCGACATCATCAAGTTCACCTTCAACACCGATGAGATCTTCGGGGACGGTCCCGTCGACGTGCTCGACGCCATCGCGCAGTTCGAATTCACGCCGGCCTTCAACATCTGGGTGGGCCGCATGCTGACGCCGGCCGATCGCATCGAGATGAACGGCCCCTTCTACTCGCTGTCGTGGAATCAATACACCCAGCCGCTCTACGCCTCCGACCAGGGTGGTGATGCCGGTACCTACGGCCGCGACGATGGCGTAACCGTGTGGGGCACGATCGACAAGTTCCAATACGCGATCGGCGCCTTCGACGGCATCGAGGGTTACGGCAACGTCGAGGACAACGTGCTGTGGGCCGGCCGCTTCGCCTACAACTTCCTCAACATGGAGCAGAACCCGGGCTACTACACCTCGAGCACGTACTACGGCGGCCTCGGCAACATCCTCACGCTCGCCGTGTCCTTCCAGAGCCAGAACGGCGGCACCGGCAGCGCTACCAGCCCCGGTGATTTCAGCGGTTATACCGTCGACCTTCTGTCCGAAACCGTACTCACTGGCGGCGCCGTATTGACCATCGAAGCCGAGTACAAGGAGTTCGATGCGGATTGGACGCCCGCCACCGTACCCGTCGGCGGCAACAGCTTCGGCCTCTTCGATGGTGATTCCTGGTTCGCCACCGCCGCCTTCCTGTTTCCGCAGAACACCGGGCCTGGCAGGTTCCAACCCTACGTGCGCTACGTGGAAAACAATCCGAACGATGCCGATTCCAGCGACCTCACCGAGATCGGCCTGAACTACGTCATCAACGGCCACAACGCGCGCCTCAACCTCAACTACGGCACGGGTGACGCCAACATCAGCGGTTATCCCGGTGCCGATGTCGACGTCTTTTCCTTCGGCGCACAACTGCAGTTCTGAGCCGAGCTTCCAATAACGAGCACATGCCCACGCAAAGGAGATCTTCATGAAACTGCAAAAACTCGTCGCCAACATCGCTCTCGGCCTTGGCGCCGTCAGCATCTCGATCACCGCTTTCGGTCAGGACACCATCAAGGTCGGTGTGCTGCACTCACTGTCCGGCACCATGGCCATCAGTGAAACCACGCTGAAGGACACCGTCCTGATGATGGTGGAAGAGCAGAACAAGAAAGGCGGCCTGCTCGGCAAGAAGCTGGAAGCCGTGGTGGTCGACCCCGCTTCCGACTGGCCACTCTTCGCCGAGAAGGCACGTGAACTCATCACGCAACACGACGTCGCCGTGATCTTCGGCTGTTGGACTTCGGTGTCGCGCAAATCGGTATTGCCGGTGATCGAAGAGCTCAATGGCCTCTTGTTCTATCCCGTGCAATACGAAGGTGAGGAAAGTTCGAAGAACGTGTTCTACACCGGCGCCGCACCGAACCAACAGGCGATTCCCGCCGTCGACTACCTGATGAACGAACTCGGCGTGGAGCGTTGGGTACTGGCCGGCACCGACTATGTCTATCCGCGCACCACCAACCGCATCCTCGAAGCCTATCTGAAGGCCAAGGGCGTGGCGGACAGCGACATCATGATCAACTACACGCCCTTCAGTCATTCCGACTGGCAGAGCATCGTGGCCGACATCAAACGTTTCGGCAGCGCCGGCAAGAAAACCGCGGTGGTCTCCACCATCAACGGTGATGCCAACGTGCCCTTCTATCGCGAACTCGGCAACCAGGGCGTCTCCGCCGAAGACATTCCGGTGATCGCCTTCTCCGTGGGTGAAGAAGAACTCTCCGGCATCGACACCACGCCTCTGGTTGGTCACCTCGCCGCGTGGAACTACTTCCAGAGCGTCGAATCCCCCGAGAACGACGCCTTCATCGAAACCTGGCACAAGTTCATCGGCAACGAGAACCGCGTGACCAACGACCCGATGGAAGCCACCTACATCGGTTTCAACATGTGGGTGCAGGCAGTCGAGAAAGCGGGCACCACCGACACGGATGCGGTGGAAGACGCGATGATCGGCATCAGCACGCCCAACCTCACCGGTGGCATCGCCACCATGAACGCAGCACACCACCTCACCAAGCCGGTGCTGATCGGCGAGATCCAGGCCGATGGTCAATTCGAAGTGGTGTGGGAAACCGAAGGCCTGGTGGATGGTGACGCCTGGTCCGACTACCTCGAAGGTTCCAAGGACATCATCGCCGACTGGACCCCGCCGATCGAATGCGGCAACTACAACACCGTGACGAAGACCTGCTCCGGTCAGAACTACGAGTAAGACTCCTGATGCAGTACGTCTGGGAGGTTCGGCGGCAAGCGGACCTCCCCTTTTATTACGGCGACGAGGTAGGGCATTCAGCGTATTTGAGTGCCATCCGATTCATGAAAGTCTTGCCTCGTCGCCATTTCCTTTTCGACATGAACACGACGCGAGATATGGAACGCAGAGCCCGTATCCGCGCAACGACGACAGACTCTGCCAGCAGGAGAACGATTCGTGAACAGCCTGGCGCGTTTGAGCAGTGTCTTGCTGCTCGCAACAAGCCTGGGTGCATGGGCCCAGGATGGCGCCGACATGGCCGCCACGGAAGCGGCCTCATCGGCGAGCTCGACCGCCACCGCGATGCACGACGCCACGGAGCCCGCTTCCTCGCGTGACACGCTCTTGCGCGAACTCACGCAGGCTTCGCTGGCGCAGGCGCCGCGCGTGATCAGCGAGCTCGAACGAGTCGGTGGCCGAGAACTGCTTCCCTTGTTCGAAGCGATGTTGGAAGGCGAACTGCATTACGACGCCGACTCGCTACAACTGATGCGCATCAGCAAGGACAGCGGCGGTGTGGAACAGGCGACCGACGTGATCACGGGTGAAGCGCTCGGCCCCCGCACCAGTCGCAGCGCGGAGAAGGTCCGCATCAACAATCGTCTGCGCACCTTGCTGCGCGAAACCATTGCGCGTGTGAACCTGATGGAAGGCAGCGACGACGAACGTGCTGCCGCGGCGCGCGCCATGCTCGGTGGCATCAGCGGCGACAGCCTGCCTCTTTTGCGCGAAGCCTTGGAACGTGAAGACGATGGAGAGGTGCGCGGTTTGCTGGAAGTCGGCATCGCCATGGCCGAAATCATGGAAGCCAGCAACGACGAGGCACGCATGGCAGCCGTCGCCGTATTGAGTGGCCGTCTCGAACCGCCGGTACGTAATCTGCTTGCGCGCATCCGCAGCGACGAGAACGCCTCCTCGGAATTGCGTGAAGCCGCAGCCGAGGCGCTCGACAGCATCCAGAGCCGCATCGAGTTCTATCAACTGCTCGAGCAACTCTTCTTCGGTCTCAGCCTCGGTTCGGTGTTGCTGCTCGCTGCGATCGGGCTCGCCGTCACCTTCGGTGTAATGGGTGTGATCAACATGGCCCACGGCGAGATGCTGATGCTCGGTGCCTATTCCACCTATGTCGTGCAGCAACTGATGCCCAACCACATCGGTGCTTCGATCATCGTCGCCCTGCCCGTCGCCTTTATCGTTTCCGCCAGTGTGGGTGTATTGATCCAGCGCTACGTGATTCGCTACCTCACGGGCCGTCCGCTCGAAACCCTGCTCGCCACCTTCGGCATCAGTCTGATCCTGCAGCAGACCGTACGCACGATCTTCTCACCGCTGAACCGCCGCGTGTTGGCGCCGGAGTGGTTGAGCGGGTCGTGGCAGTACAACGAAGTGCTCTCGCTCACGCTCAACCGCATCTACATTCTCGGCTTCTCGCTGGTGGTCTTCGCCATCCTGCTCTTCATCCTCAAGAAGACCTCGCTCGGCCTCAACGTGCGCGCGGTATCGCAGAATCGCGCCATGGCGAAGGCCATGGGCATTCGTACGGATTGGGTGGATGCGATGACCTTCGGTCTCGGTTCCGGCATTGCCGGCATCGCGGGCGTGGCGCTCTGTCAGCTCACCAACGTCGGGCCGAACCTGGGCCAGTCCTACATCATCGACTCCTTCATGGTGGTGGTGTTCGGCGGGGTCGGTAATCTCTTCGGCACCTTGATCGCCGCCTTCACGCTCGGCATGGGCAACAAGTTCCTCGAGCCGATGACGGGTGCAGTGCTCGCCAACATCCTGATTCTCGTCTTCATCATCCTGTTCATTCAGAAACGTCCCAAGGGATTGTTCCCGCAGAAAGGGAGGGCCGCAGACTGATGTTGCGCCAGGGACCCGATTCCATCTTCGAACGCATCGGTGGTCGCAATACCACGCTCTTTCTCGGCATCCTGCTGAGCCTGACCGTGCTCGCCGCGCTCGGCAATCTGCTGATACCGGCCGAGTCGGCGCTGCACGTCAGCACCTATACCATCACGCTGCTCGGCAAATATCTGTGCTACGCGCTGCTTGCACTTTCCGTCGACGTGATCTGGGGCTACTGCGGCATCCTCAGCCTCGGCCACGGTGCCTTCTTCGCCCTCGGCGGTTATGCGATGGGCATGTATCTGATGCGGCAGATCGGCACGCGTGGTGTCTATGGCAATGCCGAGCTACCGGACTTCATGGTCTTCCTCAACTGGACCGAGCTGCCCTGGTACTGGTACGGCATGAAAAACTTCGGCTTCGCGATGTTGATGGTTTTGCTGGTGCCGGGCCTTCTTGCCTTCGTCTTCGGCTGGCTCGCGTTCCGTTCGCGTGTCACCGGCGTCTATCTCTCGATCATGACGCAGGCCCTCACCTACGCCTTGATGCTGGCCTTCTTCCGCAACGAAATGGGCTTCGGTGGCAACAACGGTCTCACCGACTTCAAGGACATCCTCGGTTTCAACCTGCAGAGCGATTCGACGCGCGTCACATTGTTCGTGCTCAGCGCGCTCTTCCTGGGACTGGCCTATCTCTGCAGCCAGTTCCTGATGCGCTCTCGTCTTGGCCGCGTGATTCTCGCCGTGCGCGACAGTGAAGCGCGCGCCCGCTTTCTTGGCTATCGCACGGAGCGCTACAAGGTCTGGCTGTTCGTGTACTCCGCCCTGCTCGCTGCCATCGCCGGTGCGCTGTACGTACCGCAGGTCGGCATCATCAACCCCGGCGAGTTCGCACCGCTCAACTCCATCGAAGTCGTGGTGTGGGTGGCTCTCGGTGGACGCAACACACTCTACGGCGCCGTGCTCGGCGCTCTGCTCGTCAACTACGCCAAGACGCGGTTCACCGCTTTGATTCCCGAAGGTTGGATCTTCATCCTCGGCGCGATGTTCGTGCTCGTGACCATCTTCATGCCCAAGGGCATCGCGGGCCTGTTGCAACAGCGTCGCAGGCAACAGAACGGATCCGGTCCTTCGCTCACCACGCAGGAGCGCCACGCATGAGCAGTCCCGAACTTGGCCTGCGCCACAAAGAGACAGGCATCGACGTCTCGCACGACATCATCCTCTACATCGAAGGTCTGAGCGTGAGCTTCGATGGCTTCAAAGCCTTGAACGATCTCAGCCTCTACATCCGCAATGGCGAGCTGCGCTGCCTGATCGGTGCCAACGGTGCGGGCAAGACCACCTTGATGGACGTGATCACCGGCAAGACCGCCTGCGATCGCGGCTCGGTCTATCTCGGCCAAAGCATCAATCTGCTCGAACACAGTGAACCCGAGATCGCTGCGCTCGGCATTGGCCGTAAATTTCAGAAGCCGACGGTGTTCGAAGCCCAGACCGTGTTCGAAAACCTCGAACTGGCGTTGAAGACCCACAAGGGGGTGTGGCGCACGCTCTTTGCACGCCTCGACAGCGCACAACGCGATCGCATCGACCACGTACTGCAGACGATCGGTTTGGAGAAGCAGCGGCACATGCTCGCAGGGGCACTGTCGCATGGACAGAAGCAATGGCTCGAGATCGGCATGCTGCTCGTGTCCGAACCGCGCCTGATGCTGGTGGACGAACCCGTGGCCGGTATGACGGCACAGGAAACGGAACGCACGGCGGAACTGCTCACCTCTCTCGCCGGCGAACGCACCGTGGTGGTGGTGGAACACGACATGGCCTTCGTGCGCAGCATCGCCAGAACCGTCACCGTGCTGCATCAGGGCAGCGTGCTTGCCGAAGGTACGATGGATGAAATCCAGAACAACCGCGAAGTGATCGAAGTCTATCTGGGCAAGGAGGCCGTTGCCGCATGAACGCCGTTGCAATGCAAGCACCTGCTACGACCAAGAGCGCCTCTCTCAGCATCCGCAAGGTGAATCAACTCTACGGCGGCACGCAAATCCTGTGGGATCTCGACCTCGAGATTCCGCCCGGTTCCTGTACCTGCATCATGGGCCGCAACGGCGTGGGCAAGACCACCTTGTTGAAATGCCTGATGGGACTCCTGCCGCTCAAGAGCGGCGAGATCCTGCTGAATGGCGAACCATTGCACACACGCGCCGCGCACGAGCGCGCCGTGCTCGGCATCGGCTACGTCCCACAGGGGCGCGACATCTTTCCGCTACTGACCGTGGAGGAAAACCTGCGCCTCGGTTTGCCGATCGGCATGAAGCGCCGTGGCGAGAAAGTGCTGCAGATTCCGGAACGCATCTACGAGCTCTTCCCCGTGCTGAAGTCCATGCTGCATCGTCGTGGCGGCGATCTTTCCGGTGGGCAGCAACAGCAGCTCGCCATCGCCCGCGCTCTGGTGCTCGAACCGTCGGTACTCATCCTCGACGAACCCAACGAAGGCATCCAGCCCAACATCGTCAGTCAGATCGGCGACGTCATCATGCAACTCCATGCCGAAGGCCTCACCGTGATTTTGGTGGAACAGAAGCTCGGCTTCGCACGCCGTGTGGGCAAGGAGTTTCGTTTGATGGAAAAGGGCCGCGTCGTTGCCAGTGGCACCATGCCCGAGCTCACCGACGCGCTGATCAAGGAATACCTGTCGGTATAGCTGCGCAGCGCCTACGTCATTTGACCACTAGGCGCTGAACCTCTCCTCGCTAGTATCGTCTCCACCGTGCGGGATGCGCGGATAAGAACATGCACAGTGCTCGATGAACTCGGCTTTCCATCTCACCACTTCCACCACCGCTTCGCGCTGGCCCGCTCAGCTCTCGCTGCGCTTTCGCCGATCCGCGCGCGGTTGTCGTCTGGTGGAGAACCGGCATCGTGGCCCTCTTGCCGTGCAACGCGCCTTCTACCCCGAAGGCGGCGATCTCGCCCACGTTTATCTCCTGCATCCACCAGGGGGACTCGTGTCCGGTGATCGTCTCGATGTACGTCTGACTCTCGAAGAAGAATCGCAGGTGCTTTGCACCACTCCCGGTGCAGGCCGTTTCTACGGCGCGCGCGCCGACCGCACGCTGCAGGAGCAATACAATCATCTCGCGCTTGCCGCCGGTGCGAGCCTGGAATGGTTTCCACAGGAAACCATCGTCTATCCCGGAGCTCATGCGCGTATGGATACGCAAGTGAGGCTCGCACGCGGTGCCCACTTCGCCGGCTGGGATCTCGCCGTGCTCGGCCTGCCCGCCAGTGCGCAACCCTTCACCACCGGCAAGTTGCAACAGCGCTTTCTGCTCAGCGTCGACGAAATACCGGTGTTGAGTGAATGCCTGCGGCTCGACATGAGCGAGCCCGCTTTGTTCTACGGCAAGGCTGGCCTACAAGGCTTGCCCGTGTCCGGCTTCTTCATTGCCGGCCCCTTCACGGAAGAAAGCTTGTCTTCCCTTCCCTACGAAGAACTGCGTACTGCAACCAATACCAGCCGAGACGCGCAATGCCGCATAGGACGTCTCGATCGTTTCCTCGTCGGCCGCTATCTCGGCCGCTGCGCTCAGGAAGCGCGACGTTGCTTTCTCGCCTGGTGGGCTCTTCTGCGGCCCTTGCTCCTGCAACGTCCGCTGTGCCTGCCGGCGATCTGGTCCACCTGATTCTGGAACGCACCGATGGAATTGCTACCACGAGAAAAGGACAAACTGCTGCTCTTCACCGCCGCGCTGCTCGCCGAGCGGCGCCTCGCGCGCGGCCTGAAACTCAACTACCCGGAAGCGGTGGCACTGATCAGCATGGCCATCATCGAAGGCGCGCGTGACGGCAAGACGGTGGCCGAACTGATGCATGAAGGGAAACAGGTGTTACGGGCAGATCAGGTGATGCCCGGCGTGCCCGAACTGATTCACGAAGTACAGGTGGAGGCGAGCTTTCCTGATGGAACGAAGCTCGTCACCGTGCATGACCCGATCAACTGAGGTTCATCATGCTTTTTGAAGCTACCACAGCACTACGAAAGGCTGGGACCTAATCCAATGGCACACCTCATCATGACTCCAGGCGAAATCAAAACGCTACCGGGCTCGATCGAGCTCAACGCCGGTAAACCGATACTCAAATTGCGAGTGGAAAACACCGGCGATCGTCCGGTGCAGGTCGGCTCGCACTATCACTTCGCCGAAGTGAATCCCGCCTTGCGTTTCGATCGTCACGCCGCACGCGGCATGCATCTCAACATCGCAGCAGGAACGGCGGTGCGCTTCGAACCAGGCCAAGGTCGTGAAATCGAACTCGTTCCCTTCGGTGGCCGCCGCACCGTGTACGGTTTTCGCGGCGAGGTCATGGGCAAGCTCTGAGGACTCACGATGGCCACGATCGATCGCGCAGCCTATGCCGCCATGTTCGGCCCCACCACGGGGGACCGCATACGCCTTGCCGACACCGAACTTTGGATTGAAGTGGAACAAGACCTCACTCGCTATGGCGACGAAGTGAAGTTCGGCGGCGGCAAGGTCATCCGCGATGGCATGGGACAAAGTCAGGCCACCGACGAGGAGGCGATGGACCTCGTCATCACCAATGCGCTCGTCGTCGACTGGTGGGGCATCGTCAAAGCCGACGTCGGCATCAAGCACGGCCACATCGTGCGTCTGGGCAAGGCGGGCAATCCCGATGTGCAGGACGGTGTAGACCTCAACGTAGGTCCTGGTACGGAAATCATCGCCGGTGAAGGTTGCATCCTCACTGCGGGCGGCATCGACGCGCACATTCACTTCATCTGCCCGCAGCAGGTGGACGAAGCGCTCATGAGTGGTGTCACCACCATGATCGGTGGCGGCACGGGTCCTGCCACCGGCACGAATGCCACCACCTGCACGCCCGGCATCTGGAATCTGCAGCGCATGTTGCAGGCCACCGACGATCTGCCGATGAACTTCGGTTTCCTCGGCAAGGGCAATGCCAGTTTGCCGCAGGCCCTCGAAGAACAACTCAGGGCCGGTGCTTGTGGTTTGAAATTGCATGAAGACTGGGGCACCACGCCTGCCGCCATCGACTGCTGCTTGGCGGTGGCCGAAAAGTACGACGTGCAGGTGGCGATTCATACCGACACGCTGAATGAATCCGGCTTCGTCGATGACACGCTCGCTGCATTCAAGAATCGTGTGATCCACACCTATCACACCGAAGGTGCCGGTGGTGGGCATGCGCCCGACATCATCAAGGCCTGCGCCTTTCCCAACGTGCTGCCCTCTTCCACCAATCCCACGCGGCCCTACACGCGCAACACGGTGGACGAGCATCTCGACATGCTGATGGTGTGCCACCATCTCGATCCCGACATTCCCGAAGACGTGGCCTTCGCCGACTCGCGCATTCGCAAGGAAACCATCGCGGCGGAAGACATCCTGCACGACCTCGGCGCCTTCAGCATGATCTCCTCGGACTCACAGGCGATGGGGCGTGTCGGTGAAGTGATCGTGCGCACCTGGCAGACGGCGCACAAGATGAAGGTGCAGCGCGGCGCGCTGCCGGAAGACGAAGGCAGCGATGCCGACAATTTCCGTGTCAAACGCTACATCGCCAAATACACGATCAATCCCGCGCTCACACACGGCATCGCCCACGAAGTGGGTTCGATCGAACCCGGCAAGCTGGCCGACCTCGTGCTGTGGCGCCCCGCATTCTTCGGCATCAAGCCCGCGCTTATTCTCAAGGGCGGTTTGATTGCAGCCGCGCCGATGGGCGATGCCAATGCTTCGATTCCCACGCCGCAGCCCGTGCACTACCGCCCCATGTTCGGGGCGCTTGGCAAGGCGGTGAACGAGCTGTCGCTCACCTTCACCAGTGCTGCAGCTGCCGAGAGTGATCTGCGTGAACGCCTGGGTTTGAAGCGCAGGCTCGTTGCCTGTCGCAACACGCGCACTCTCAGCAAGCGCGACATGAAGCTCAACGACTGGCTGCCGCAGATCACCGTCGACCCGCAAACCTACGAAGTACGCGCCAACGGCGAGCTCCTGACCTGCGAGCCCGCCACCGTACTGCCGCTCGCCCAACTCTACACGCTGTTCTGAGGACGCCATGCTCGAAATCCACGAACGCCTCGGCACTCACTGTCACGTTCCCGTGCATGCACGGATCGTGCTCACTCACGAACAACGCGAACGCGGTCGCTTGCGCACCGTCAGCAGCGACGGCGAGGAAGTGCGCATCTTTCTCGAGCGCGGCACGCCGCTCATGGTCGGTGAATATCTGCGCACCACCTGCGGCAAACATCTCGTCGTCGAAGGTGCCTGTGAAGAAGTCGTCACGGCCTACTGCAACAATTGGCTGGTCTTCAGTCGTGCCTGTTATCACCTCGGCAATCGCCACGTGAAGCTGCAACTCGGTGAACGCTGGTTGCGGCTCTTGCCCGATCACGTGCTCGAAGAGTTGCTGCAACTGCTCGGCCTGAACGTCGTGCACGAGCAGGCAGTGTTCATTCCGGAGAACGGCGCCTACGGTGCCGCCGGCCACCACCATCATCACGCTCACTCGCTGCTCCATGCCCACCATCACTGACGACTTGCTGGCGCAGCAACGCCTGTTGCGGCTCCTGCATCTGTGCAGCCCGAGTCTGCCGGTCGGCGCCTACGCCTATTCGCAGGGTTTGGAAGGTGCGGTGGATCTCGCTTGGGTAAGCGATGCCGAGACCTTGCAGGAGTGGCTACGACAGCAACTGCATCACAGCCTCGCGCACGTGGAATTGCCGCTGCTCTTGCGCTGCCATGCGGCTGCAGTTACCAACGATCTCGCGGCACTCGAGCAATGGAATGCGCTCCTGCTTGCTTGTCGAGAAAGTGCGGAGCTGCGTCTCGGTGATACCGCCACCGGCGCGGCCCTGGCACGTCTGCTGCCATCGTTCGGACTCGAACCGCCGGTGCTTCGGCCACCGACCTTGCTCGCACTTTTCGCCGTCGCTGCCGTGCACTGGCACATCTCCTCACAGGACTGCGCTGCCGCCTATGCCTGGATATGGCTCGAGAATCAGGTGCTCGCCGCCACCAAGCTGATGCCACTGGGACAGACGCAGGCACAGGCGCTGCTGTATGGCTTGCAGGAAGAAGTCATGCGCAGCGTGGCACGCGCGCAGCAACTCGACGATGAGGAGATCGGGTCCAGTTTGACCGGACTCGCGCTCGCGAGCCTGCATCACGAAACCCAGTACTCCCGACTGTTTCGCTCCTGAGGAGGCCCAGATGAGCATTCGCAAACAAACCCTGCGCGTCGGTGTCGGCGGTCCCGTCGGTTCGGGCAAGACCGCACTGTTGCGTTGTCTCTGCCTCGCCATGCGCGATCACTACGACATCGCCGTCGTCACCAACGACATCTACACCAAGGAAGACGCGCAATTCCTCACGCGGCACAAGGCACTGCCGGAAGATCGCATCGTCGGCGTGGAAACCGGCGGCTGTCCGCATACCGCGATCCGCGAAGATGCCTCGATGAACCTCGGTGCCATCGCCGATCTGCAGGCGCGTCATCCGGAACTGGATCTGATCTTCGTCGAAAGTGGTGGCGACAACCTCAGCGCCACCTTCAGCCCGGAACTATCGGATCTCACCATCTACGTCATCGACGTGGCCGCCGGCGACAAGATTCCACGCAAGGGCGGCCCCGGCATCACACGCTCCGACCTGCTCGTGATCAACAAGACCGATCTCGCACCGCTCGTGAATGCCTCACTCGACGTGATGGCGGCAGACGCCATGCGCATGCGTGGTGAGCGCCCCTTCGTATTCACCAATCTCAAGACCGGCACCGGCCTCGATGAGGTCGTCCGTTTCCTGGTACAGGACGGCATGCTCGAACCGGCAGGACTCGACGGCACACTTGCCGCCCTGCGCCGCATCGACCCTGCGCCCGGCAGTACGCAATTCCCCCATCTTTGATCGAGGACCCAGCATGACCCTCTACCGCCTCATCCCTTCGCTCAAACGACTCGCCGGCCTGAGCCTGCTCACCCCCATCCTTGCCCAAGCTCATGAGGGCCACGGCATTCCCGGCACACTGTGGCATGAGCTGCAACATCAGTTGTGGAACTTCGGTGGCTTCGTGATTCTCGGCGCCGTATTGCTGGCGCTGTGCCTGCGCGAGCGAAAGGATTGAGCGAAGAAGAATTTCGAACCATTCCTACAATTTGTTACAAGTAGCAACAGTTATTAGCACGAGCTGAGATGCAAGCGCCGGTGGAGTTACGTACACTGCCGACCTTTAGCTTGGCTCGTGTCGAATGCAGAAACTCTCGCTTGCTGCCGATCAGCTCATGCCTGGACTGCTCATCGTGGCAGCGGTACTGGTGCTATCTGGGATCGGTTTCAACGCAGAAACTTCTCTCTTCTATTGGTCTCGATCCGTACTCGGCGATCACCTGTGGTGGAGTGCGGGCTTCGTTGTCACTGCGGGCCTTTGCTACTGGTGGCGCAAGGAACGGGCGCCACTGATCCTCATCGCCGTGCTGGCGCTCTATCTCTGCATCGGCGCCGGTCCTCTCGCGAGCGGTGCTACTCTCGTGCTCTTCGCAAGCGCATGGAGCCTGGGCTATCTCGTGCTGCGCGCTGTGTTGCCAATACAACGGCGCTTCGGTCTCAGCCCGCCCCTCTTGTGTGGTCTTACCGTGATCGTGGCCTGCTTCAGTGTGCTGGTGCACTTTCCACTGAACGTTGCGCCGCTCTACTGGCTGCTGTTGTTGCTTCCACTCGCGCTGGTGTTTGCCTCTACGAGGACACGGCGAAGCATGCAGGAAGAAGTGCGCGCCGAACTCGCCGCCGCCGCTGCCTACCTGTCTGAGCTGCCGTACCACTATTGCGTGGGTTTGTTGCTGCTGATCGGACTGATCGCGCGTCATGCGCTGATCCCGTCTCTCTTCTTCGACGACAACGTGCTGCACCTGCGGCTCTGGACGGAACTGGACTATGCGCAGCGCGCCAGTTTCGATGTGGTCGCGCAGGTGTGGGCGGTGGCCCCCTTTGCGGTCGATCTCCTGCACGCCATCGCCTCGCTGATGGCAGGTGCCGATGCGCGTGCAGCACTCAACTTCTGCTTCCTCGCCATCCTGCTCCAGCAACTCTGGGGCATCCTGCATTGGCTACGCCTTTCGCCGTGCGCCTGCGTCATCGGTCTGGCTCTCTTCCTCAGTACGCCCATGACCGGCAGTTTGCTGCTCACGCTGCAGACCGAACTCTTTCTGGCGGTGCTCGCCACGAGCGGGGTGTACCTGCTGCTGCGCATGTCGCATCTGTGGTACAGCGCCACCCTGCTCGGGATTCTGGCGGCAGCGGCCTTGGCCGCCGCCACGAAGCTACCGGGCATCGTCCTCGGGGGCCTGATGGTGCTGGCGGCGCTCTACCGTCATTGGCCGCTGCAGTGGTCACAGTGGCGAGAGCAGAATACCGGCAGTCATCTCGCACTGCTGTGCTTCATCGCGCTGGCCGGCATTGCCGCGCTGCACTCCTACGTGAACGCCTGGATCGTGACGGGCAATCCGGTGTTTCCGCTCTACAACTCGATCTTTCTGTCGCCTTACTACGAGAGCAGTGATTTCAGCGACATGCGCTGGCTCACCGGTTTCAATCTGCAGAGCTATTGGAATCTCTTCTTCGCCACCTCACGGCATCACGAAGGGCTCGATTTCGCCGCCGGCTTCCAATATCTCGCGCTGCTGCCACTGGGTTTGCTGCTCGTCTTTCGTGGCCCGGCCGCACACTACGCCGTGCTCCTGCTGCTGCCGCTGCTTGGTTTCGGTCTGACGATGTTTTCCGCTACGCAGTATTGGCGTTATCTGTTTCCGGTGGTGCCGCTGGCGAGCGTGGTCATTGGGCTGCTGCTCTTCGGCATGGAACGGCAGAACACCTTGCGCCGTATCACTACGCTCGGCGTGTGCGGACTGTGTCTGACGCTGAATCTCTGGTTCTATCCTGGCATCAGCGGCTTCTACGGCATCGTGCCTAGTACCGCCTATTGGCCCGAAGGCAGAGAACGGCTGATCGCGGATCATCTGCCCGAACGTCATCTGACGAGTGTGGTGAACGAAAGAGCACCAGGCAGCCGCGTGCTCTATCACCCGGACTCCCCTTTGGGTGCCACGCTCCACGGCGATCCCTATTTCGTGGCCTGGTATGCGCCCTCGCACGTCGCACGAGTCGCGCAGGTCACTGACCTCGCGATGATGGCGGCATTCCTGCGGGAAGAAGGAATCGATTACGTGATCTGGAACATGGATGAGGAACCCGAGCCACAAGGGCAGCGTTGGCTGATGCGCGAATATCTGCTGCAGCACGCCCATGAACTCGCACGTCAGCGCGGGATCGCGCTGTTCGCCTTGGCGCCGGAGCATTCCCACCTTGACGACTGAAGCATCTGCAAAAGGAAAACTGCACTTCATGTCCCCCATCGACAGCGCTGCGCCCAAAATCGCTGTGGTGATTCCCTGCTACAAGGTCACGCAGCACGTGCTCGACGTCATCGCACGCGTCGGCCCCGAATGCCAACGCATCTATGCAGTGGACGACGCCTGTCCGGAAGGCAGCGGCGACTTCATCGAACAGCACTGCAAGGACCCCCGTGTGGTGGTGCTGCGCAACCCCAAGAACCTCGGTGTGGGCGGTGCCGTGATCACCGGCTATCGCGCCGCGCTGGCAGAAGGCATGGAGCTCATCGTCAAGATCGATGGCGATGGCCAGATGGATCCCGCGCTCATGCCGTCTTTCGTCGCCCCGCTCATCAACGGCGAGGCCGACTACACCAAGGGCAACCGCTTCTTCGATCTCGAAGGTCTGCACGAGATGCCCATCGTGCGTCTCATCGGCAATTCACTGTTGTCGTTGTTGAGCAAGTTGTCGTCGGGATACTGGGACATCTTCGATCCGGCCAACGGCTATACCGCCATCCATTGCGACGTGCTCAGACGCATTCCGCTGCACAAGCTGAGCGAACGCTATTTCTTCGAGTCGGACATGCTCTTTCGCCTGAACGTGGCACGCGCCGTGGTGCTGGATGTACCGATGACGGCCAAGTACGGCGACGAGATCAGCAACCTCAAGATCTCGCGCGTGGCGGGGGAGTTCCTGCTCAAACATCTGCGCAACTTCGGCAAACGCATCTTCTACAACTACTATCTGCGCGACATGGCGCTCGCTTCGATCGAATTGCCCCTCGGACTCGCCATGGTGCTGTTCGGACTGATCTTCGGCGGTGTGAACTGGATCCATTCGATCCGGGTGGGAGTGGTGGCATCGATGGGCACCGTGATGTTGTCGGTGTTGCCGCTCCTGATGGGGGTGCAGTTCATCCTGGCCTTTCTCGCCTATGACATCGCCAGCGTGCCGCGACGGGTGTTGCCACGCACGATGCACAATTCAGCGCCTCCGCGAGACTAGCGCATGCGCAAACAGTTTCTGATCTATGTCGGCGTCGGCATTGCTTCCGCGATCGTCGACGTCGGCACGATGCAGCTGCTCATCACCTTGGGCCTGCACTACCAGATCGCGGTGACCATTGCCTTCGTCATTGCGCTCGGCTTCAACTACACCCTGCATCAACGCCTCACGTTTCAAGCGCGCTACTCACACGCGACGGTCGTGCGCTATGGCGTGGTGGTGGGTCTGAACTACTTGCTGACTCTCGCCTGCGTGCAGCTTTCCGTCAGCGCGCTCGACAGCGTGTTGATCGGCAAGTTGGCTGCGCTGCCGCTGGTGGCGGTGCATGGCTTTCTGTGGGGACGTTATTGGATCTTCCGACGCGATTAGCACCCATCACTGCGCCGCACACCCGCCCAAAATACAAACGCCGCGTTACCGCGGCGTCTGCACCAGGTCCTGATGTTCTCAGCGCTGCACCTCTTCACCAGCGAGATAGACGCTGTTGATGCGGCGCGTGTTGGTGATGGCATCGAGCGGGTTGGCGTCGAGCACGATGAAGTCGGCCACCTTGCCGGCGGCGAGCGTGCCACGATCGTTGAGGCCGAGGAATTCGGCTCCGTTGCGCGTGGCCGCAGTGAGCACGTTCATCGGACTCATCCCGGCAGCCACCATGTCTTCCATTTCGATGTGCGGGCCCCAGGGTGTATTGCCATCCGTGCCCACGGTGATGCGCACGCCGGCCTGACTCAAACGCTGCAGGTTGCGCGCCTGGATGCCGAAGGCGGTGATCACGTTTTCCTGCCCCGTCGGCGCATCAAGCAATTGCTGCAGTTGCGCATCGGGAATCGTGCCGCGCAGCCATTCGAGATCGGTGGCGATGCCACGCGCCGGCAGGTTGGGAATCAACACCACGTGGGAGCGATCACGCATCATGTTGATGAATTCCTCGTCGATGTCCTGATCGCGCACGCCGTGCGCGAACACATCGATGCCGGCACGCAGGAGTTCCTTGGCATCTTCCAGCGCAAAGATGTGGGCAGCCACCCGCAGTCCTGCCGCATGGGCTTCTTCGATCACGGCGCGATAGAGCTCGGCCGGCAGCTTGTCGTACTGACCATTCCTGTCGTCCACCCAGATCTTGATGATGTCGACACCGCGTGCAGCTTCTTCACGCACGGCAGCGCGCGCTTCTTCTTCGGTGGTCACCCAATGGGGGGCTTCGGTGCGGCCGGGCTCGGGTGAAGTGATGCCACGACCGGCAGTGAAATAGAGCGCGATGCCCGGAGCTCGTTCCTCACGCACGGCGAATACGTCGGGTGTATTGTCCATGCCCATGCTGAGCGCCGCGCTCACACCGTAGGTGGCGCGTTTGCGCAGGTCTTCGATCAAGGCTTCGCGTTCGGTGCTCAGATGCACGTGTGTGTCGATGATGGTGGGCATCACGGTCTTGCCGCTGAGATCGACGCGACGGGCGCCGGCCGGCAAGGTCACCGCAGCAGCCTCACCCACGACGGTGAAGCGACCGTTCTCCACGATGAAGAGCCCGTTCTCGATCGGCGGCGAACCGTCACCGATGATGAGACGCGCGCCTTCATAGACGACGGCATCCGATACGACGGGTGCAGGTTCGGTGACGTCGGCGGGCACGGTGGGAGTGGCCTGTGTCTGTGCCGGCGGTTCCTGCGGTGAACAGGCACTGAGCAGGAACGCGAACGTGGCGAGAACGGCGCCGGAAAAACTACGAGGTAGAGCGGTGAAAGGCTGCATGTATCCCCTCCTTGGACCGGCGCGACTGAGCAGTGGGCATTGTTGTGTATTGATGACGCGCATGGCCGGCCGCGTGCGCGTGTTGCCGCATCATGGGCCAGTGGGGAGGATGGGTCAATTCTGGAGCGCCGCTCCGTTTATCCCGAAACGAACGAGCCCTCGTCCCGACAGGGAAGAGGGCTCGAACCTGCCAGCGCAGAGCTTGTCTGCTACTGCAGCAATTCCGCGCGACGCGACAGGATGTAGTTCTTGATGGCTTCCACTTCCTCCTCGCTGAGATATTGGCTGAGATTCGGCATCCCCATGCTGGCGTAGGCACCGCCACGCACGATGTTCTGGAAGATGTCGTAGGTGGCCGGCGAGGCATAGCGCAGATCCGCGATGGAGCCACCACCCTGCACGTTGCGTCCATGACAGAAGGCGCAACGCTCACCGAAGAGATCACTGCCGAGTTTGATCACCGCGGGATCGTCGTTGTACGCGACGGGAGTCAGCTCGGGCAGCGGCTGTCCCTGCACGGGCTGGATGTTCTGATCGCCGTCCAGCACGAAGGTCCACAGACGTCCTTCCGCCTTGTACTTACCCGATGGATTCACACCGAACAGTCCAGAAGCGCCACCCCAGCCGGCGAGGATCGAGATGTATTGCTTGCCATCGAGCTCATAGGTGATCGGTGGCGCCAGCATGCCCACGCCGAGATCGACGTCCCACAGTTTGCGTCCATCGTCGGCAGCGTACGCGATGAAGTGACCTTCCGAGGTGCCATGCAGCACCAGGTTGCCCGCAGTGGTGAGCGTGCCGCCATTGACCGAGTTCGGATAGTTGACCTGCCAACGCGGCTCCTGCTTGATCGGATCCCAGGCCAGCAAGGCGCCGGGTGTCGGGTTGCGCGGACCGGTGCCCGGTTTGTATTCGCTTTCCGGCAACTGCGGCAGATCGGAAGTGTTGCCGAGCAATACCCCCGTGTTCCAGCGACCGGGCTGATGTTCGAAGCCGGGCTCCGCCACGTAGTTGAAGCGGCTGCCCTGCTGCGTCGGGAAATAGACGAGGCCCGTGATCGGGTTGTAGGACATCGGATGCCAGTTGTGACCGCCACCGGGACCGGGCAATACCGTGGTCACGAAGTCCTTGTAGCGTGCGTGCGGATTTTCGATCGGGCGTCCGGTTTCCTTGCTGATGCCCGAAGCCCAGGTGACTTCGGTGAAGGGTTCGGCCGAAAGCAGTTCACCCGTGAGACGATCGAGCACATAGAAGAAGCCGTTCTTCGGCGCCTGCATGATCACCTTGCGCTCGACGCCATCGATGACGAGCTCGGTGAGCATCAAGGGCTGCACTGCGGTGTAGTCCCAATCGTCGCCGGGCGTGGTCTGGTAGTACCACACGACACGACCGGTATCGACGTCGAGCGCGACGATCGAGGAGAGATAGAGGTTGTCGCCCTGCCCCGCGCTGCGCAGCTCGCGGCTCCAGGGCGAGCCGTTACCGGTGCCGACGTACACCAGACGCGCTTCGGGATCGTAGATCATCGACTCCCACGAGGCACCGCCACCGCCCACTTCCCACCAGTTGCCGAACCAGGTTTGTGCGGCGAATTCGACGTCGGGATTTTCGAAACCATCGGCGGGATTGCCCGGCACCACCCAGAAGCGCCACACCTGCTCACCGGTGTTGGCGTCGTAGGCGGTGACGTAACCGCGCACACCGAGTTCGGAACCACCGTTGCCGATCACCACCTTGCCATCCATCACGCGCGGGGCGCCGGTGATGGTGTAGGGACGCTCGGGATCGACGGTCAGCACCGACCACACTTCCTCGCCCGTTTTCGCATCGAGCGCGATCAGGCGGCCATCGATGGTACCGACGAAGACCTTGCCTTCGTAGAGCGCGACACCGCGGTTGACCACGTCGCAGCAGGCCTTCCAGCCCATGCTCTTGTCGACCTTGGGATCGTAGTTCCACAGCAATCTGCCGGTGCGCGCATCGAGCGCGAATACGCTGCTCCACGGACGCGTGGCATACATCACGCCGTCGTGGACGAGTGGCGTCGCTTCGTGACCACGCACCTCGCCGGTGTCGAAGGTCCAGGCCACGCCGAGACGCGACACGTTGCTGTCATTGATCTGATCCAGAAAGCTGAAACGGGTTTCCGCCAGGTCGTGACCGTAGGTGAGCCATTCCCGGCTGGAGGCGGCTTGCGCCAATTCTTCGGAAGTCTGGGCCATGAGGCTCTGACCAAGGCTCAGGCCGAGCGAGGCAACCAGGATTGCGGAACGAATGCGTTTGAAGGCCATGGGTGAGTCCTGTCGTTATTGTTATATGGATGGGCTCGTGCGAAGAGGGGCAAGAGTATCGACGCGCGGCGCCTTCGTCCATCCCGGACACCACCTTTCTGACCTGACCGCTAGTTCCGTATCGCCGCCACTCTCGTAACAGCGGCCAGGATTGTGAAGCGGCCAAGGTTCATGTGCGTGCATCTGGCCTACAGTCGCTCGCATGAAGATGCTGATTGCCTGCTGGCTCTGGCTGGTGCTGAGCTTTCATCTGGTGCTCGCCGCGCTCGGCACGCTGCGCTGGGCGGAAACCGGGTATCCGCAATATCTTCCGTGGGTGCCGCTGGCGCTCGCGCATGAGCTCGGTCCCAGCACCTCCGCCAAGGTGCGACGCCTGCAGGAGAACCCGGACTCTTGCATGGCGGTATTGAATGAAGCGCAACTGCGCGTCACGCCGCTTGCGCTGCGCACCGAACCGCAGTGCACGATTCCCGATGCGGTATCGCTGCAACGTTTCCACTACGAATACGTGCCGTCCTACGTGCCGATGAGCTGTCCGCTCGCGGTCTCGCTCGGACTCTGGGAACGCCACATCGTGCAGAACGCCGCAGCGCAATATCTGCAGACCAACGTCACGCGCATCCACCACTACGGCACCTACAACTGCCGCCCGATCCGCGGAGGCCGCAGCAGCGCGCTCTCCACTCACGCCAGCGCCACTTCGATCGACATCGCCGCCTTCGACCTCGCCGACGGCCGCCGCATCAGCATCGCCCGCGACTATGGGAAAGAGGGACCGGAAGGAGAGTTTCTTCGCGCCATCAAACGCGGCGGCTGTCAGGTGTTCGGCACCGTCCTCAGCCCCGACTACAACGCGGCGCATGCGGATCATTTCCACATGCAGCAGCGTGGCGGTTTGTGTCGCTGAAGTGCCGCGTTCAATCCTGCTGCAACACCTGCAGTGCGACACGCGCCGCGGCGGTGCGGTTTTCGACACCGAGCTTGGGGAAGATCTGTTCGAGGTGTTTGTTGACCGTGCGCGGACTCATGCCGAGGATCTCGGCGATCTCGCGGTTGGTCTTGCCGTTGCTGATCCAGTAGAGCACTTCGGATTCGCGGGCGGTGAGATCGAGTTTTTCACGCAGTTGTACGTCACCACTCGTCACCACCTGATCGACCAATTTCAGCAAGGTTTCTCCGCCACCGAGATCCTGCACGTAGACCACTCCCAGACGATATTCGAGTTCTTCGAACTGCATGGCGGCGCCGGGCGTGGGATGTTTGCCGAGCCAGCGAATGAGCTGCGGCGCCATGGTGATCTCGCGCCAGAGCGAAGTGGCCTTGGCCTTGGCGAAGAGCGCATGCGTCTGCGGCGTGGCCCAACTCACCTTGCCCTGCGCATTCACCGAGAATAGGTATTGACCAGTGGAATCGAGTGCGCGCCATGCGGTGCTGGTCATGCGCGCATTGTCCAGATGCACTTCCATGCGCGCGACGAGTTCGTCGGGATTGATCGGCTTGGTGAGATAGTCGACGCCGCCGACCTTCAGACCACGCACCACACTTTCGGTATCACTGAGACCGGTCATGAAGATCACCGGGATCGAGGACAGCTCGGGAATCTGCTTCAGCTCACGGCAGGTATCGAAGCCATCGAGATGCGGCATGATCGCGTCCAGCAGAATCATGTCGGGACGAATGCGCTTGGCGATGGTCAGCGCCTGTTTCCCCTCGAGTGCAACCAGTACGTTGAATCCCGCCTGTTCGAGTGTCTCGTTGACGAGGCTGAGGGTGTCGGGGGAATCGTCGACCACCAGGATCACTTCATGACGTTTGCCCGTGTTCATGCCACCAGACTCTCCAATGTCACTGCCAATTTTTCGAATTCCATGCGCCGTGCCAATTCGCGGAAATGCGCCAGCGTGTTGGTATCGACCAAGGCCTGCGCTTCCAGCGCACCCAAACTTTGATTCACCCCACTCGGGTGGCCGATCTGCGCGTGCGCGAGCAGTTCACGCACGAGCGGATGATCGGGTACCTGCGCGAGATTCCCGGATAGAGGTGAGAGTTGCGGCTGCTCCGGCGCCGGCGTATCACCGTAGAGCCAATTCAGATTCAGTAGCTGCCCGATGCGCTCCAACAGTTGTTGGTTGTTGAGCGGTTTGACCAGGTAATCGTCGTAAGGCGGTTTGACCAACTGCCGATGTTGCTCACGCGCATCGGCCGACAGCATCACGATCGGCACGAGATAGCCCAGTTCACGCAGCTCCTGCGCCAAGGTGAGCCCATCCATGCCCGGCATGGTGACGTCCAACAGAAAGAGATCCGGCTGCACTTCCTTCAGAAGATCGAGACAGCTCTGCGCATCGCGCGCTTCGATGATGGTGAAGCCGAGCGGACTCAAGAGTTCGAAGATCAGGCCACGATGGATCGGTTCGTCATCGGCCACGATGATCAACTTGCGCTCGCCTTCGTAGCCGGTGATCACACGCGAAGGCTGCGTGGCTTTCGGATTCTCGATCCACGAGAACATCAAGGACACGGTGAAGGTCGAGCCCACGCCCGGTTCGCTCTTGATGCGCAGTTCGCCGCCGAGAATGTCGGTGAGCAGCTTGACGATGGTGAGCCCAAGCCCCGTGCCCGGCACGTTGGGCACTTCGGGACCACGCACGCGTTCGAAAGGATCGAGGATGCGCTGCAGATCCTTGCTGCTGATGCCCACGCCGGTATCGACCACGGAAAACTCCGCCACCTGATTGCGGTAGCGAATGTAGAAGTCGACGCTGCCCTTCTCCGTGTACTTGATCGCATTCGACAGCAGATTGATCAGAATCTGGCGCAAGCGTTTTTCATCGGTGATGACGTAGTTGGGCAACTTGCCCTGGATGTGACACTTGAAGTCGATGCCCTTCTCCGCCGCCTGCTCGCGGAACATCAGTTCCAACTGCTGAATCACTTCCGGCAGATTGACGTGATTGCGATAGATGTCGAGACGTCCCGCTTCGATCTTGGAAATGTCGAGCAGGCCTTCGATCAGGTCGGCGAGATATTCACCACTGCGCTTGATGATCTGCAGCGCATTGTGATGCTGCGGCGGCATGTCCTGGCGCCGCGCCAGCAACTGCGCATAACCCAGAATCGCATGCAGCGGCGTGCGCAGCTCGTGACTGATGCCGGTGAGATAACGACTCTTGGCACTGTTGGCGCGCTCCGCCTGCTCCTTGGCGCGTTGCAGCTGCAGGTCGGTTTTCTGATGCGCTTCGATCTCGCGAATCAGACGCAGCGTCTGACGCGAGCTTTCCTGCTGCGCCACGATGCGGCTTTCGTGCGCGAGCAGGAACAACCACGAGATCACACCGGAGACGATGAGGAAGATGAAGAACACCGTCACCAAGGTATGACGCAACAGTGCCACGTCGCCGGCATCGGCCGGCTGCATCTGGTAATAGACCAGGGCGAGGAGTACGGCGCTCACCGTGTTGGCGGTGACGAGAATGCCGAGAAATTGCGCCAGACGTGGATTGACGAGTTGTGTCACGCCTTCCGGCAGGAGCGGCCGCAGAAAACGCCGCAGCTGTTCGGAGAAGCGCGCCTCGTTCTTGCAGCTGTCCATGCAGCGCGAGTCGAGCGTGCAGCAGAGTGAACAGATCGCCCCCTGATAGGCGGGGCAATGACTCATGTCTTCCTGCTCGAAGGTGTTCTCGCAGATGCAGCAGGTTTGCTGGGGACGTTGCTTGTCCGGATTCGAGCTGACGATCAGGTTCTGCTTTTCCCACTGTGCCGCGTCCGCTTCCTGTCGCGCCAGATAGAAGCGTCCACCGGTCTTCCATGCGATCAGCGGCACACAGACGAAACAGCACAGCAGGCTCACGAAATGGGCGAGGTGACTCAGCGTTGCCCCGAAGATGCCGAGGTAGGCCATGATGCCGAGCGCGGAGGCGAGGGTCATCGACACCACGCCGACGGGATTGATGTCATACAGATGCGCGCGTTTGAACTCGACGTAGGAAGGGCTGAGTCCCAAGGGTTTGTTGATCATCAGGTCGGCCGACAGACAACCGAGCCAGCTCACCGCCACGATGGCGAACACACCGAGGATGGCTTCGAGCGCGCGATAGATGCCGAGTTCCATCAGAATCAGCGCGATGGTGACGTTGAACACCAGCCACACCACGCGCCCCGGATGACTGTGGGTGAGACGCGAGAAGAAATTCGACCAGGCGATGGAGCCGGCGTAGGCGTTGGTCACGTTGATCTTCATCTGCGACACGATGACCATCCCTGCGGCCAGGAGCAGCGACAGCGACGGTGAATGCGTCAGGTAGTTGAAGACCGTCTGATACATGTACGTGGGATCGATCGCCTGTTCCAGGTCGGCTCCGCGCGTAATGGCGAGATAGGCGAGGAAGGAGCCGAGCAACATTTTGATCATGCCGATGAAGATCCAGCCCGGCCCGGCCAGGATCAGCCAGAACCACCACTGGCGCTTGTTGTCTGCCGTCTTCGGTGGCATGAAGCGCAGGTAGTCCACCTGCTCACCGATCTGCGCCATCATCGCGAACAGAATCGCCGAGCACGCACCGAAATAGGCCAGGTTGAAGGCGTTGCCTCCTGCCAGCGTGGCCGGCGCATAACGGCTCCAATCTCCCACCTCGTCGAATTCGTAGAAGCCCACCAGCACCAAGGCCAACAACTGCAAGGTCAACCAAAAACCCTGCGTACCGATCTGGAACTTGCTGATCGCCGTGATGCCATGCGTGACGATGGGCACCACCGCAAGCGCACAGATCACGTAGCCCAGCCACAGCGGAGTCCCGAACAGTGCCTGCAAGGCGGAGGCCAGGATCGCGGCTTCGATGGCGAAGAAGATGAAGGTGAACGAGGCGTAGATGAGAGAGGTGACGGTGGAGCCGAGATAGCCGAAGCCGGCGCCGCGGGTGAGGAGGTCGATGTCGAGGCCATGCTTGGCGGCGTAATAGGTGATGGGCAGCCCGGTGACGAAGACCACCACTGCCACGGCTGCCATCGCCGCCATCGCGTTGGTGAAGCCATAGTTGAGCGTCACCGTGGCGGCGAGCGCCTCGAGCGCAAGAAAGGCGGTGGCACCGAGAGCGGTTTGGGCTACGTGGGCAATCGACCAGCGGCGCGCCTTCTTCGCCGTGAAGCGCAGCGCATAGTCCTCCAGGGTCTGATTGCCTACCCAGATGTTGTATTCGCGGCGTACCCGAAAGATCTGCTGCGTGGGTCGCATCAGTAACTGTTTGTATTGGTGGGAAATTTCCTTGCGGGATGGTAGCAAGGGGCTGGGGCAATCATAGTGGCTAAATGACGTAGGGCAAACGCTCGTGACACTGTGCTGCGGCTATATGGACAAGGCAGTTCGGCAACTGCACAATCGGTCCTCACCTGAAAGCAGCACGGCCCTCGAACGCGCAAGGCGAGGCGCACGAAATAATGAGAATGAAGCGCAATCAAGCATTCCCCAAAGTCCGCGGCACCCTGTGTGCCCTTCCTGTACTGTTGAGTTCCCTTGCAGTGCCCGCGCTGGCCCAATCCCAACAAGAGTGGGGTCTGATCGAGCAGTACTGCATGGACTGCCACAACGCCACCGACTGGGCCGGCGAATTGGCCTTCGACCTGATCGATCCCAACGCCCTGCACCAGGAAGCGGAGACCTTCGAAAAGGTCATTCGCAAACTGCGTGGCGGTCTGATGCCACCGCCGGGTCAGGATCGTCCCAGCAATGAAGAAGTGGCCAAGCTCGCCACCTGGCTGGCCGACACGCTCGATGCTGCCGTGGAAGGACAACCGGCCGGTCGCGTACCGCTGCGCCGCCTCAACCGCCGCGAATATCAGAACGCCATTCGCGACCTCCTGGGCCTCGAGATCGATGCCAGCAACCTGCTGCCCCAGGATGATCTCAAGGGCGGCTACGACAACAACGCCACAGCACTGCAGGTCAGCCCCGCCTTCATCGACCAATATCTGAATGCCGCCCGCACCATCGCGCACGATGCCATCGGTGACCCGCGCCCGATCCCGATCATGCAGACCTACGGCAACGTGGCCGACATGATCATCTCGCTGCCGCCGCGCGGCACGCCGGGCACGGGTACGCAGCAGCGCCACAACCAGGGCATGCCCTTCGGCACGCGGGGTGGCATGAGCGTGGTCTACAACTTCCTGGCCGACGGCGAATACGAGCTCACCATCGGTGACCTCGCCCTGGCGCGCGAAGTGCCCAACATGGAATTCGAGAACACGGTCGTCGCCCTGCTCGATGGTGAAGAAATCTTCCGCACCGTCATCGGCGGTGAAGAAGACCACAAGGCCATCGACCAGATCCAGGACGATGCCGTGGCCCAGATCAATGATCGCCTGCGCCGCATCCGCTTCCCGGCCAAGGCCGGTCAGCACGAAGTGACCGTCACCTTCATCCAACGCAGCTTCAGCGAAAGCGACGAGCGCACCCCGATTCCGGCGCTCGAAGGTGGTCAGGACCGTATCCATGGTGTGCATGCGCTGCAGATCCGCGGTCCGCTGCAGGTGGCCGGCATGAGCGAGTCGGAAAGCCGCAAGCGCATCTTCAGCTGCTATCCGCGCGAAGTGGCCGAAGAACAGCGTTGCGCCGAACAGATCATCAGCAATCTCGCCACGCGCGCCTTCCGCCGTCCGCTCACCGACGAAGACATGGCCCCGCTGCTCGCCTTCTACGAGCGCGCCCGCGCCGGTGCCGATTTCGAAACCGGGGTGCGTGAAGCGCTGAGCGCGATTCTCGTCAGCCCGCACTTCATCTACCGCGCCGAAACCGGTGGCGACACCGGCGACAAACTGGCGCTGAGCGATCTGGAGCTGGCCTCGCGTCTATCGTTCTTCCTGTGGAGCAGCATCCCCGACGACGAGCTGCTCGAACTCGCCAACTCCGGCAAGCTGCGTGACGAAGCCACGCTGCGGGCGCAGATCAAACGCATGCTCGCCGACGAGCGCGCCAAGACGCTGGTGGACGACTTCGCGTTCCAGTGGCTGCATCTGTCGAAGCTCGACGAGATCGTGCCCAACCGCGGTCTCTTCCCCTACGCCAGCAACTTCCTCGACCCGCGTCCGCTGTTCAAGGAAGAGTTGAGTCTCTTCATCGACAGCGTGCTGCGCAGCGATCAGCCGGTCACTGCCCTGCTCGATGCGGATTACACCTTCCTCAACGAGCGCTTGGCGATGCACTACGGCATCAACGACGTCAAAGGCAGCCGTTTCCGCAAGGTGAAGCTGAACGACGAAGCGCGCTACGGCCTGCTCGGCAAGGGCGCCATCCTGATGCTCACCGCCAACCCGAACCGCACTTCACCGGTGTTGCGCGGCGCCTGGATTCTGGAACGCATCCTCGGCACACCGCCCTCGCCACCGCCGCCGAACGTGGAGGCATTGCCCGAAAACAGTGGGGGTGGCCCAGCCAAGACCGTGCGTGAGCGTCTCGAACAGCATCGCGCTAATCCGTCCTGCTTCGGCTGTCACGGCGTGATGGACCCGCTCGGTCTGGCACTCGAGAACTTCGACACCGTCGGTCAGTTCCGCACGCACGACCGCGACACGCTCACCGCCATCGACGCCTCGGGCGTGCTGCCCGACGGCAAGGCCATCAATGGACCGGCCGATCTGCGCGAGGCACTCGTCGCCCGCAGCGACATGTTCGTACAGACGCTCACGGAAAACCTGATGACCTATGGTCTGGGCCGTGAACTCACCTGGCGTGACATGCCCACCGTGCGCGAGATCGTGCGCAAGGCCGAGGCCAACGGTAACCGCTTCGAAAGCATCGTCTATGAAATCGTCGCCAGCGAGGCCTTCCGCATGCGCGAAGGCCTGAGCGCGACCGAAACAGAAACACCTGCACAGCAGGTAACGCTTCAAACAGGAGGGCTCTGACATGTTCATCAGCAAGAAGCATCTCTCGCGCCGGACCGTCCTGCGGGGCGCCGGTATCGCACTGGGTTTGCCTTTGCTCGACGCCATGATTCCGGCCTCCACCGCACTGGCGCAGACTGCTGCTGCGCCGAAGACGCGCCTCGGTTACGTCTACTTCCCGCACGGCGCCGTGATGCACGCGTGGGTGCCGCAACAGACGGGTCGCAACTTCACCTTCTCGCCGATCCTCGAACCGCTCGAAGGTCTGCGCGACTACGTCACCATCGTGAGCGGCCTGCGCAACAAGGGCGGTGAAAGCACCAACCCGCATGGCATCATCGAAGAAACCTGGCTCTCCTGCGTGAACCCCAACGACCGCGACCGCAGCGCCGACGGCCTGAACGGCGTCACCGCCGACCAGCTCGCCGCACGCTACATCGGTCAGGAAACACCGCTGCCTTCGCTCGAACTGTGTGGCGAACCCGGTGGCGCCGTGTCCTACCGCACGCCGCTGCAACCGCTGCCGATGGAAGGCAACCCGCGTCGCGTCTTCTATACGATGTTTGGTCAGGGCGACACCTACGATGAGCGCATCGCCATCCTGCAGCAGAGCACCAGCTTGCTCGACTATGTGAAGGACGCCACCGCGAGCCTGAACCGCAAGCTCGACGCCGCCGACCGCGTGCGCGTGGCCGACTATCTCGATTCCGTACGCGAAATCGAACGCCGCATTCAAAAACTCGAGGAAGGCGCACGTGGCCTCGAACATCTGCCCGAAGCGCCGATCGGTCCGCCGGATGATTTCGGCGAACTGCTCGACATCCAGTTCGAGATGATTGCCCTCGCCTGGCAGACCAACCAGACCCGCATCGCTTCGATGCGCATGGTGAAGGAAGCCAGCATGCGCGTATATCCCGTGGTAGGTGTGGACGAAGCCTTCCATCCGCTGTCGCACCACCAGAACGATCCTTCGAAGTTCGAACGTCTGATCCGTGTACAGCGCTATCACACTGAACGCTTCGCCAAGTTCGCCGAGCGTCTCGGCCAGATCGAAGACGGCGAAGGCACGCTGCTCGACCACAGCATCATTCTGTTCGGCAGCAACATGAGCAACAGCGATGTGCACAACAACGATCCGCTGCCACAGCTGCTCGTCGGCAAGGGCGGTGGCATCAAGGGTGGTCAGCACCTGGCCTATCCGCAGGACACGCCGCATGCGCGCATCCTCCACACCATGCTGGAAAAAGCCGGCGTGCACGTGGACAAGTTCGCCGACAGCACCGGCCCGTTCGCGGAGGTCTGATTGAGCATGTTGCGCCTGCGCCCACTGCGCGCCGCCCTGTTGAGTCTTGCGCTGTGTGGGGCGCACTCGGCTTTGGCCATCGATCCTCCGTCTTCCGACATTCCTGCAAGCGAAGCCGTACAGTGGCGCGGACCTGATGGCAGTTCCGCGCTGCATTACGCCGTGTACGAGCAGGACGTCGAGCGCGTGCGAGCTCTCTTGCAGGCCGGCGCCGATCCCAATCTCAGCAACCGCTACGGTTCCAACCCGATGCAGCTCGCCGCCGAAGTCGGCGACGCCGCCATCATCAAACTTCTGCTCGATGCCGGCGCCGATGTGGACTCACCGAACCCCGAAGGTCAGACGGCCCTGATGCTCGTCGCCCGCACGGGCAAGGTCGATGCCGCGGAGCTGCTCGTCAAGAAGGGCGCCGACGTCAACGCCGTCGAACGCTGGGGCGGACAGACCGCTCTGATGTGGGCCTCTGCGCGGCGTCATCCCGAAATGATGGCGTATCTGATCAAGCAGGGTGCCGATCTGAATGCGCAGTCGATCGCGCGCGACTATCGCCGCCATCTGACGAAGGAAGGCCGCGCCAAGAATCTCGACAGCGGTGGTTTCACGCCGCTGCTCTACGCCGTGCGCGAAGGTTGCAACGCCTGCGTCGACGTCCTGATCAAAAGCGGTGTCGATCTCGACAAGCCCGATCCCGACGGCGTTTCGCCGCTCCTGCTCGCGATACTCAACGCGCGCTGGGACATCGCCAAGCAATTGATCGACGCTGGTGCCGACGTGCAGCAGTGGGACGTGTTCGGTCAGGCGCCACTCTTTGCCGTTGCCAACAATCGCAAGGCCAGCGGCCTACGTCCCAACCAGCCGCTGAATGAAAACGATGGCCTTGCCATCGTGCGTGCGCTACTCGAGCGTGGCGCCGATCCCAACATGCAGCTCTTCATGCGTCCCGCGAAACAGCGTGGCAACAACCTCGCGCGTGGTACGACGCCGTTGATCGCCGCGGCCAGCAACGGTGATCTCGAAGTCATCAAACTGCTCCTGGAACACGGTGCGGATGCCGCACTACCGCAGGCCGACCTGCAGACGCCCGTCTCCGCACTCGCCGGCGCACGCGGGCAACAGGCCCAGCTCGTCGAAGCATTGGAGTTGCTGCACGCAGCGGGCGCCGATCTCAACGTCGTCGCCGTACATCATCACCTGCTGCGCACGCGTGGCGGCTCGCCGCTGCATTACGCGGTGCGCGCCAACAACGACAAGGTGGTGGAAGCGCTGGTGCGTCTCGGTGCCGACATCGACATCAAGGATCACGATGGTCTGACCGCGCTCGACTACGCCATGGCCCGTGGCTTCGTGCCCTTCCTGGCGATGCGTCAGCCGCCGAACCTGAAGATGGCGGAGCTCTTGCGCAATCTCGGCGCGAAGGTGGAACTGGACGTCACGCCGTTCTGGCCCAACGTGGGTCCGCCCTTCTATTACCCGTGGAGCGTATTCCCGCTCGATCCCGCCGCCGAAGCTGCCGCGCTCGTGCCCGGCTCCTTCGACCATCAATGAGAATCAGCGAGAAAGCATGATGAAGCAGGTTCAAACCCGCCGGCAGTTTCTTGGCCGTAGTGCCGGCGCTCTCGGGGCCGCCGCCCTAGCCCCCTTGTGCCCCACTCTGCAAGCACAGACGGCAGCAGCGGAGATCACCCGCACCGACATCGGCTACATGCAGCTCATCCAAGGCGCTGGCTGCAACGCGGTGACGATTCCCGGCATGAACGAGAACGGCGCGCTGTTGATCGACAGTGGTCTGGCCGAGCACACACCGGCGCTCCTGCGAGCAGTGCAGGAAGCGACCTCACAGGAGCGTGTGCATACGCTCATCAACACGCACTTCCATCCGGAACAGACCGGCGCCAACGAAACCGTGGGCGCCGCTGGCGCTGTGATCATCGCGCACGAAAACACGGCACGTTGCCTGCGCAATGCGGTGATGTCCTGGACCTATGAAGGTCGCTATGGCCCGCTCGCCGACGCCGGCATTCCGAAGCAGATTTTGAAGAGCGACGGCAAGTTCAAGTTCGCCGGCCAGGAAATCATTCACGGCTACCTGCCCGCTGCGCACACCAACGGCGACATCTTCTTGTACTTCCCGATGCTCGACATCCTTATCGCGGGCGGCCCGGTGACCACCGACCGCTGGCCCGTGCTCGACATTCGTCAGGGAGCCTGGATGGGCGCCTTGATGGAGGCCTACGACAAGCTGAGTCACGTGGTGAGTGCGGACACGGTGGTGGTGCCCGCCCACGGCCCCGTCACCAACGGCACGGCCATCCTGCGCATGCGCAACATGTATACGGAGTTCCACCTCTGGCTCGCAGAGGAACTCAACATTGGCATGGGTTGGGATGACGTGGTGGCGAAGAAGCCGCTGGCGGAATTCGAAGACAAATACGGCGATTCCGACCACTTCGTCGAAACCGCCTTCCGTAGTCTGCAGATGGCCTACGTGCCGGACTGATCCGAGTACTGCTCCGACTACTACGCAGTCGCCTGCATCAGCGTGACATCGCGACGCGCCTCGCTCTCACGCTCGTTGCAGCGCGGCAAACACCCCAAGAGATCCGGCGAGCGCAACAGAGCCAACAGCTCCTTGCGCTCCAACCAGTGCAAGAGCTCGTCGAGATCCTTCGCTTCCTTCAACTTCAACTCCGCCGCCACGCGATCGAGATCGACGTGTCCGCGCGTGCTCGGACGCGGCGGCGGCAAGGTGCGACAGTGACGCGCCAGGGCTTCGGGATCGCGCAGGAAGTTGCGTAGCGAGCAGTCCTGCAAACGTTCCTGCAGGCGCGCTTCGAAGTCGTCACGCAGATGGAATTCCGCCGGCAGTTCGACCTCTTCCGGAATGCGCAGCAGATGCAGACGGAACAGCACCTTGGCGAAGGACTCGCTGCCACTGAGTGCCGACAGCGGAATCGACAGCACCAGGCCCACCAGGGTCGGCGCCATCCACGCCAGAAGCGGCGGTGCGGCCCAGTAGAGTCCCACCGTGAGCAGAATGCCGGCGAGCGTGTGACCACTGTGCTTGCGGATCAGGAGTCCCCACGGCACCGAGCTACGTCCACGCGACTGCGCTTCCCAACCCGAATCCTGTCCACTGAAGATTTCCCACACCTGACGCGAATGGATCAGCATGCACACGGGTGCGTAGAACACCGACATGAAGGTTTCGAACAGCACGCTGACGGTCAGTGCCAACACACCACTCGCCCGATGGGCGGCACGACTAAAGCAGGCGCGCAGATAGCCGAGGAATTTCGGGAACAACAATACGCTCATCGTGATGACGAACAGCGCGATCATGCGTTCGGAGTCGAACACCGGCCAGTTGGGGAAGAGCTGGAATTCCTCGGAGAAATACTGGAACTGCTGGGTGGCGATCTGCGAGGTCAAGAGCACACCGGCGCTGATCAGCAACAACCACAGCGGCGAGGCGAGATAGCTGAACACGCCGATCACCATGTGCACGCGGTTGGGCCAGCGCAATCCTTTGGCGCTGAGCACTGCCATGTGCTGCATGTTGCCCTGGGCCCAGCGTCTATCGCGCGTGGCCATGTCGAGCAAGGTCGGTGGACTTTCCTCCCATGAACCATGCAGCTCCGGCAGCATGCGCACGCTCCAACCGGCGCGACGCAGCAGCGCCGCCTCCACGAAGTCGTGCGACATGATGGCGCCGCCGAAGGGTTTCTTACCGGGCAGTACCGGAAGCCCCGCGGCAGCGGCAAAGGCGCGCACGCGGATGATGGCGTTGTGACCCCAGTAGTTGCCGTCATCGCCCTGCCAGGCGGTGATGCCGCGCGCGACGACAGGGCCATAGACGGCGCCCGCGAACTGCTGCAGGCGTGCGAACAGCGAGTGACCGCCCTGCAGATGCGGCAGCGTCTGCAAGAGGCCCACGGAGGGATCGGCATCCATCTCGCACATCAAGGTGGTGAGCGCATCGGCGCTCATCAGGCTGTCGGCATCGAGCACCACCATGTAGTCGTAGCGCGCGCCCCACTGCGTGACGAAGTCTTCGACGTTGCCGGCCTTCTTGCCGACGTTGTTAAAGCGGCGGCGATACCACACACTGACCTTGCCCGCGAGCGCTTCACGCAGCGCGTGATAGGCCGTGGTTTCCTGGATCCACTTGGCGGGGTCGGTGGTGTCGGAAATGACGAAGAGTTCCACGTGCCGCCCCAGGCCGCGCTCGGCGAGCGCCGTGCCCATGGCATAGAGTGCCGAGAACGTGCGCGAGGGATCCTCGTTGTAGACCGGCATGAGCAGTACGGTGAGACCCTGCGGCTTGGCATCCTTCGCCGCCTTGTAGCGGCCGCGTCCGAAGAAGAAGCCGGCAAGCGCACCGGTGGCGCTGACCGAAATCCATGCGAAGGTCAGCACGAACAACGCCAGCATCACCCACTGCAGTGACGTGACACCGACGATCGACACGATGCGGTACATCTCGTACGCCGCATAGGCCGTCAGTGCGGTGGCGCCACCGAAGGTGAGGAGCCGGGCGAAAAAGGTGCGCCAGCCCTGCCAGGAAAACTCCACGTTCGCAGGCGCTTCCCCGAGATCTTGCTCGGGCATCGCCAGGGGAGCGGGAGGAGGAGTCGAATTGCGCGCTAGCGTGTCCAGCGGTATAGCCATGTCTCACCCCACTGCTTGCCTTCGTGCGTGAGCATCATTCTGAGCTCCGCCACTGATTCCTGCTGAGGATCGAACTTCAGATAAACACGGTATACCCCACGACTTTGGATGTACTCACCGCGTGCATCGGTGACCACACCCGCACTCGAAGTGAAGTGCACTTCGAGATCACTCGGAAACTCGGCGGCATGGAAGTCCACCGAGAACACTCGTTCCGTTTCACTCACGCGGTTGGCGCGCGGGACTGCGCCCTGGCGCGTGTCGACTATGATGCCTTCGGCGCTGGGCTCGGGCAGATCGCGCCCCCAATGCATGCGGTAGGACAGCGTCAACGGCGTACCCGGCTTCAGCGGCTGCGCCGGCTGCCAGAAGGCGACGATGTTGTCGTAGATCTCTTCGTCGGCAGGAATCTCGACCAACTGCACGTGGCCTTCGCCCCACTGCCCCAGCGGTTCGATCCACACCGAAGGCCGTTTCTCGTAACGCGCTTCGTTGTCTTCGAAATCGCTGAAAGCCTGATTGCGTTGCATCAGCCCGAAACCGCGCGGACTGGCACCGACGAAGGCGGAGACCTGCAAGGTCTGAGGGTTGGCGAGCGGCCGCCACAGCTTTTCACCGTTCGTGTTCCAGATGGACAGTCCATCCGAGTCATGCACTGCGGGGCGATAGTCGTCGAAGCGCGTGTGATTGGTGGCATCGAACAGGAACATCGAGGTCAGCGGCGCGAGACCGTAATGCGTGAGCTCGCGGCGCGCGAAGAGAGAGGCTTCCACGTCGATCGTGGTGGTCACGCCCGGCTTGGCGCGGAAGGTATAGGCGCCCGTCACCGACTGACTTTCCAGCAAGGCATGCACCACGATTTCCTGCGCGGCGGACGGCGGTTCTTCGATCCAGAATTCGGAGAAGTACGGAAATTCCTCACCTTCCGGTCGCGCCGTATTCACCGCGAGGCCACGCGCGGACAGGCCATAGAACTGATCACGTCCGAGCGAACGGAAATAACTGGCGCCCTGGAACACCAGGAACTCGCTCGCCGAATCCACCTTGTTGAGTGGATAGGCCAGCCGGAAACCGGAATAACCATCGGCGATTTCATTCTGGTATTTCATGGCGGGTTCACCCCAGAACGAAAACACCCTGGGGCTGAACTCCACCCGGCGCGCGGTGCCATCCTGCACCACGTTCAAGTGGATCGGGTTCGTGAACATGAACCCCGGATAGAACAACTCGACGATGAAGTTGCGGTCTTGCCGCGCCCAGATCGCCGAATTGGGATTGAAGACGATGGCGCGGTATTCGTCGTAGGTCATCTGCCTGAGGGGGCTCGATTCTGGAATCACCCTCGGGCTGAATTCCTGCGTGGCGAGCTGCCGCGCATGATCGATCAACCATTGGCGATCGAAGGGTTTCATCGCAGGCGCCAGGGTCAGCTGCGGATGATCCTCGGGAGCTATCTGTTCCGCAGAAGCTTCCGTAGCAGGATCAGCCGTAGCAGGGACGGATGGCGGAGGCTCAACGGGAGCGGACTCCGTTGCGGTTGCCTCCGCCCCCAAGCTGTAAGGGGCGCCAACCAAAGACAGAAGAGAAGTTACAAGTATCCAGGCCGAACAACGTTTCACCTTAGTATCCTTGTAGAACGCGTTAATACACGGCCTGCAGTGCCTGATGCACGGCAGAGCCGTACTCACAACACGACATGACGCAGGACCTGCCCAACCTGAGCAAGGCTTTGCATTTTCCTTGCCAGCTTTTCGAAGCCGGGCAAGTCCGCGGCGCGCAAGCTTAACTCCAAATTTTTCGAGCGGCAAAGACCCGAAATTGCAGTAAATTCCTACACTGGCCATGTAAATCTTGCCGGGTAGAATCGACCTTCACCTCACAACCAAATAACAACAACGAGGAACTCCCAATGCCACCTGTCCTACACCTTAGCCATCGCCACGGCCCGCAGCGTTCCGCCGGCAGACTGCACAAGATCGGCTCCGGTCTGTGTCTATTGCTCGGTATGACGTTCATGAACGCCGGTATTGCGCAACCACGCCAAATTCCACCGGCACCAGTACCCGACGCTGTTGTGATGCCGCGACCAAGCGAAGCCGAGCTCGCGCATGTGCAGGCACTCGTCGCCGACTTCAAGGCCAAATTACCCGCAGCCGACAAGGCCATCGTGGACGCCTATCCCTGGCTGATCGAAATCGATCCTCATGCAGTCAATACCGCGATCATTCCCAATCTTTCGCCGAACTTTCAGGCCAAGCACGAAGACAACAAACGAGTGGCTCAGGCGGGCAACATCGACGTGTTGTTCATGGGCGATTCGATTACCGACTGGTGGCGTAACGAAAGCGGTCCCTATGCCGGCAAAGCCGTATTCGACGAATACTTCGGCGATCTCAAGGTGGCCAACTTCGGCATCGCCGGCGATACCACGCAAGGGGTCCTCTATCGTCTGGACAACGGAGAAGGCGAAGGGTTCAACCCGAAAGCGGTTATGTTGATGATCGGCACCAACAACACGCGCACACATCTTGCAGGAGAGATCGCAGAAGGCATCGGTGCGGTGGTGCTGTCACTGCAGCGTCATTTCCCCGAAGCGAAGATTCTGCTGCTCGGTGTATTCCCGCGTGCGACGCCGGATAGCCCCCTGCGTCCACAGATCGCCGAGATCAACAGCATCATCAGCCGGCTGCACGATGGCGAAAAGGTGTTCTACAAGGACATCGGCCACATCTTCCTGGCGCCGGATGGCACCATTCCGACGTCGATCATGAGCGATGGTCTGCATCCTTCGCCCGAAGGCTACAGACTCTGGGCCGAAGCGGTGAACGCGGATCTGCGCGCACTGTTGGATTGACACGACACAGCAACTCGGCGGCAACGCACGGTCTGCTGAATGTGAGGAAACCGTATGTTGCCGCCCTACTCCTTTGATGCGCCCGAGCGCGCCAATCTTGATGCTTCCCGCGGCTGGCTGCTGCTCGAGTTCGGCAGCAACGGTTGCGGCATCTGTCACGCCGCAACGCCCTCGATCGCCGCAGCGCTGGCGGAACGACCCGACCTTCTCCATCTGCGCATCCAGGACGGCAAGGGCCTGCGTCTCGGCCGCAGTTATGCTGTGAAACTCTGGCCCACCCTCATCCTGCTGCACGACGGGCGCGAAGTTCGACGTCTGGTGCGTCCTCGCAATACCGCAGAAATCAGCACCTTTCTCGCTGCATGCGGCTCCTCCTGAGCCTCTCCCCACGCACGGCCACGCGCGCTCTACATGCAACAAGACTCTTTACATGAGACTTTTGTCTCATTAAAGTCCTCGCATCTCAACAAGAAGGAGACCGACCATGGCCCTCACGCCCGCAGAGATGGATCGCAAATTGGATGAACACTTCGGCTACGAAGCCCGTGACGACGTCGAAGGCGTTCTCGCCACGCTCACCGATGACGTCGAGCACGACATCGTTGGACTGCCCACCGGCCCCGCCTACGGCCATGACGGTGCGCGTCGCTTTTATGAAGCATTGTTCCAGGACCTGAGCCATGGCGAAGTGAAGACGCTTCGGCGCTATTACGGCGACAGCTTCATGGTGGACGAATCACTCTGGAGTGGTCGCGCACCCGGCCGTCCCTTCGGCATCGAGGGCAACGACCGTCCACTCTCCTTCCGCTTGCTGCACGTGCTCGAGTTCTCGCTGGACGGGCAGATCCGGCGTGAGAACGTGTGGCTGGATCTCGCCGCCATCCTGCAGCAGCTGGGTGCGCCTGCGGCGGAGGCGGCATGAGTCGCAACACCGCAGCAGGCCGTCGCAGCAACCAGCGTCATCGCACGCGCAAGGATCTGCTGCTCGCGGCGCGTCGATTGCTGCAGACGCGCAGCAACCTGACGCTGGAAGAAGTCGCGGCGGAGGCCTTGGTGTCGCGCGCCACGGCCTATCGTTATTTCCCGAACATCGATGCGCTGCTGCTCGAGGCGGCGCTCGATCTCGATACGCCGGAACCTGCCACGCTGTATGCCGATGCGCGCGTCGGTGACGATCCAGTCGCACGCCTGAAGCATCTCGACGCCTCCTTCGAGGAAATGATCAGGCGCAACGAAACCGCGCTGCGCACGATGCTCAGTCAGTCACTGCGTGCCAGCACGAGCGAGGACGCAACCAGCGTGCCGCTGCGGCAGAACCGCCGCACCCCGCTGATCGAGGCGGCGCTCGCGCCGCAGCGCAGGAAACTGCGCGATGCGGACTATCGTCTGCTCTGCCGGGCGCTGGCGATCGTGCTCGGCACGGAGTCGCACGTGGTATGCAAGGACGTGCTGCAGTTGAGCGACGCGCAGGCGCGCAAGGTGCGGCAGTGGGCGATCGAGGCGCTGGTGGAGAAGGCCTTCGCGCAGAGCTGAGTTCTTTCTTAGAATCCACGCCTTCACTCATGCGTGGAATCTGTCATGACTGCCTTGCACACCCGACAATTCGCCACTCTCGTCCCCAGCGTCGTCGACGAGGACATCCTGCTGCTCACCCTGCATCGGCCTGCCGTACGCAATGCGCTCGATACGGTGATGACGAAGGAACTGCTCGAGCTTTGGCAGGCGCTCTACGTCGACAGCACGCCGTACAAGGTGGTGGTGCTGACGGGCAGTGGGGAACTCAGCTTCTGTGCCGGCGCCGACCTCAAGGAACGTCACGGCATCAGCACCGACACTTGGCTGCGGCAACACGCCGTGCTCGAGCAGATGATGCTCGCCATGCACGACTGCCCCATTCCCGTGATCGCCGCCGTCAACGGCACCGCCTTCGGTGGTGGTTTGGAGCTGGTGTTGAACTGCGACTTCGCCTATGGCTGTCCCGAGGCGCGTTTCTGCTTCCCCGAACCCAAGTTGGGTTTCATTCCCGGCGCACTCGGCACGCAGTGGTTGCCGCGGGCCGTGGGGCTCGCCCGTGCGAAGGAACTCTGTATGACGGGCGCGGTGTTCTCTGCCGAGGAAGCCCTGCAGTGGGGTGTGTTGACGAAGGTGGTGCCGCAGGCGGAGCTGCTGGAAACGACGCTCGACGCTGCGCGCCGCATCAAGGCGGCTTCACCGCTGGCAATCCGTCAGGTGAAGCAGGCACTCAATGCCACGCTGAGCAGCGATCTCGTCAGCGGTTATCGCCGCGAGATCGAGCTCTACAAACGTTGCATCGAAGGGCCTGATCGCATCGAAGGCGTCGCCTCCTTCTACGAAAAACGATCGCCGCGCTACGGTTGATCTAGTCGTCCTTCACGTAGGCCGGCCCGCGCAGCACCTTGCCGGGCAACTGCCCCGTGGGCTCGCCCCCTTCGATCACGAGCACGCCGTTCACCAACACGTAGGGCACGCCGATGGCATAGGACTTGGGCTGTTCGAAGCTGTTGGTGTCGCGCACGACTTCGGGGTCGAACACCACGATGTCGGCAGCGAAGCCCGGTGCGAGTTGGCCGCGTTCGCGCAAGCCCAGAATCTGCGCCGGCAGACTCGTCATCTTGCGAATCGCGTCTTCGAGCGTCAGCAGTTTTTCCTCGCGCACGTACTTGCCGAGCACGCGGGCATTGGTGCCGAAGCTGCGTGGATGCGGTACGCCTTGCACGTCGAGGTCGACCGCGGAACCATCGCTCGCCGGCGCCACCCAGGGTTGCGACAACACGAGCCGTACATTCGCTTCATCCTGGTTGTGGAACACACCACCGATGCTGCCACTTTCGATCGCCATCAGACTGATCAAGGTATCAGCCGGATCGGCTTCACCGCGCAGTTTGGCGATTTCCGCCACGCGCAGGCCTTCATACTGCTTGAGCTCCGGTGAGCGTGCGCGCGACATCGCGATGCCTTCCCACCAGCCATGTTCCTGCGAAAAGGCGATGAACTCGGGATCACTCTTGATGCGATCGCGCAAGCTCGAGTCGCTCAGATAGGCAGCGAACTGCTCAGGCCCCTTCTCCCGCATCCATACGGGAAAGTTGGCATTCCAACCATGACTCATCGCCGTGTAGGGATAGACGTCCGCGGTGATGTCGAGGCCACGTTCGCGCGCGGCGTTGAGCATCGCCACCTGCTCCGGCAGTTTCGGCCACAGTTCCTCTCCGCGAATCTTCAGATGCAGGATGTGCACCGGCAGACCGACTTCCTCGGCCACGCGCATCGCAAAGGCCAGTTCCTTCTCCTGCTCGTAACCTTCGCTGCCGATGTGCGAGAAGTAGACACTGCCGTGATCAGCCACCACCTGCGCCAATGCCAGGGTCTCTTCGGGGTAGGCTGGACCTCCACTCTCGAACATGTTGACGATGCCCCACGCTCCCTCGCGCAGTGAACGCGTGACGAGCGCCTTCATCTTCTCGAGCTCTTCCGGTGTGGCGGGGCTCGGGTCGTAACCCTTCACCACGCGTCGCACCTGACCTTCGCCGACGTGCGAGATGATGTTCATCGCGATGCCCTGCTTCTCCAGCAGGTCGAAGTATTCGGTGAAGGTGGTCCAGGTCTGTTCACCATCGTTCGGCAAACCGTCGCGCGGCGCGACACTGCCGCCCTCCCCCATCACGTCCAGCGTCACGCCCTGCCGGATCTTGCTTTGTCCGAGCGGATTGCCGAGCAGGTTGGTGTGCGTGTGCAGATCGATGAAGCCGGGTGAAACCACCATGCCGGTGGCATCGATGATGCGCGCGGCATCGGCATCACTGAGTTTGCCGATGGCGGCGATCTTGCCGTCGTTGACGGCGACGTCACCGTAATACCAGGGATTGCCGGTGCCATCGACGATGCGACCACCGCGGATCAAGACTTCGTAGTCCTGCGCCCAGGCGCTTGTGACCCAAAGGCAGCCGATCGCCAGACTCAGACAACCGCGCTGCAACAACGAGGGCGCTGCGGCAAGCAAAGAACGTAACACCATGCTTCCTCCTCTTGTTCGAACCTTCTGCAGGTACGAGCTGAAAACCTCAGAAGCACAGCAAGCGACGTGCCACGCCATGACGCGATTCAGGATCGATCGTTTTGCTTGAATTCGTTGGTACTTGCGCAGGGCGAACGCGCGGAGGCCACAGCGTCATGGATTCCAGATGCCCTGCTTTGGGGTAGAAGACTCTGCGCCGTGCACCCGATCGAGGCACGCCGGCAATGTGAGGAGACGATGAAGTGGTCGCTCAGCCGCGCAGATCGGGTTCGAACAACAAACGGATGTGAGTGCGAAAGGCCAGTACTTGCTGAGAGATAGGTTGGTTACTGTCGAAGAGACGCGCCAACATGATGCCGCCCTCGATCGCCGAGGTGAACATATCACCCAGCACGTCCACATCCACTTCCGTACGCGGTGGATACAAGGGGATGATTTGTTTCAAACGTGTAACGATCATCGCTCGCCAATGGAGCACGCCCTGCATCAAGAGTGCACGCATCTCCGAATCGAACTGCGACAGCTCGTAGATGAAGGCTCCCGCGAGACAACCCGGATGCACTGCCGTCTGGCCACCCACACCTTCCGCCAACAGCTTGAGGAACAGCAGCAGGCGCTGCAGTGGGTCCTCGCAGAGCGCATCGGCTCGATCCATGAATGCGTCGAACATGCGCGCATCTTCAGCCAGATAGCGCTCCACCAGGGCACGCGCCATGTCCGTCTTACCGTTGAAGTGATAGAAGAAACCACCCTTGGTGATGCAAGCTTCCTGCAGGATGTCTTCGATCGAAGTGCCGGTGTACCCCTTCTGCAGGATCAAGGATTCCGCGGCATCGAGTATGCGTTGTCGGCTGCTGTTCGAGCGTTCTGCCGTCTTCTCTATGGTCTTTTCCGTCATTGGATGGCCCTCCCTGAGGGGGCATTACTATACCGTCGGCAGTAAGCTGCCGACCCCAATGTGACCGCAGCGCCGCAAGCGCTACGAAAATTCTCCAACCCATCGTTTTCATTGAAATTTTTCTCACCTCTATTTCGCTACCCTTGGTCCACTGCTTTGACGAGCTCTCCTCCCTACACTGCGCACCCGGTCAAAAACAACAAGGAGGAGACCAACATGGCATCACCCATCGACATCTTGTTCGCCCCAATCACGCTCATCTGCGCCGGGATCTATGGCGCATTGATGTTGTGGGAGTTCCTGTCACCTGCGCGCAAGTTGCCTACCGTTCGTGGTTGGCAACTGAGTGGCGTCGCAGCCTTCGTCGGCTACATCCTGCTGTCGAACTATTTCCCCCTATTGTGGAGCGACGTTCTGGCAGATCTGCAACCATGGTCGCTGGCAGAGCTGCCCTTGTGGTTGCAGGTGCTGTGCGGTCTGCTCGCCTATGAGTTCGGCCTGTACTGGTGGCACCGCTCGTTGCACGGCTCGAACCTCTTGTGGCGCTTCTTCCATCAGATGCATCACAGCGCCGAGCGGCTCGACACCTTCAGCGCCTTCTGGTTCAGCCCCCTCGACATCCTTGGCTTCGCCTTCATCGGCAGCCTGGCATTGAGCTTCATGGGCATCGGCAGCGAAGCCGCGGTGATCGTGCTGTACATCACGCTGTTCCTGGCCGTGTTCCAGCACACCAACGTGCGTACGCCGCATTGGCTGGGCTTTTTCGTACAGCGTCCGGAGAGCCACTCGCAGCATCATCGTCGTGGTCAGCACCGCTACAACTATGCAGATCTGCCGGTGTTCGACATCATCTTCGGCACCTTCCGCAATCCTCTGCACCACTACGACGTAGGCTTCTATCCCGGTTCCGTCTACGAACTACCCAAGATGTGGCTTGGGCGCGACATCAGTTCGCCCAGCGCGGTGAAGGAACGTGCCTTGGTGCTCGAATGAGGCAGCGCCGATGACCCACCAATGAGCCTTTGAATGGCATGGTGCAGTTTCGCTGTACCACGCCATTCGAAGCATTGCAGCTTCGACCTCGTAATCAGAGGCAGCCCCACTCAGTAGATTGGGCTGAACGAAATGAAGCCTGACAGGGGATGTGGGAATGCTTCACTGCAAGCAAGAGGATCGCGCGTTGGACTCTGCGCAGACCAACCTACGAAAAGTACCAGAAGGAGTGGACGGATTAGCGCCGTGCCATGAAACCGCGGCGTAGTTCGGTGACGATGCCTGGCGCCGTTTGCTCGGCGCGCTTGATGTCGGATACATCGACGATGGTGCCCGCCAAGGCCGTGGGGCGACCGTTGTCATCACGCACGATGCGCACCACATCCACCACCCAAAGGCGCGAACCGTCGGCTTTCTGCAGCCGATATTCGCAGAGGTAATCGCGCCCGGCTTCGATTTCGACGGCGCGGAAACGGCGTGCATAGTCGCGGTCTTCCGCCACGATCAGGTCGAGCCAGTCGTCGAGCAATTCCCAACGATCGCGCGAGTAGCCGAGTATGAACTGGATGTTGGGCGAGACATAGGTGAAACGCTGCGTCGCCAGATCGAATTCCCAACTGAAGCTTTCCAACTTGCCGAGCAAGTCGCGCAGACGACGCTGTTGCATGCGCAGCGCATCACGTGCGGCCAACGTGAGCTGCCGTTCCTGACGCACGCGCTTGAGGTGGAAGTGCACGCCAGCGACGAAGAGCAGGAGCACGACACCCGACCACAACGCCAAGGTCTCGACATCCATCTCGCTTCTGGAATTCAGATACGGCTCGTCGGGCATGCCGCTGTAGATCAGACCATCGATGTTCGCATTGGGCTCCACGAAACCTTCTTCGGCGAAGATCTGCCGCATGTGTTCCCAACGCTGTGGATTCATGTAGCCGAGGCTCACGAGCAGCGGCTGGATCATCTCGCGCGAAATGCGTGCTTCGTATTCGAGACGCGCATAGCTCAACCCCTGCGAGTCATAGCGCTGCATGATCAGCTCGATCAATTCATGCGGATTGGCGAGCGCATATTCCCAACCACGCAGCGAGGCGTTGCGGAACGCGAGCACGCGGGCGGGATGGTCCTCGATCTCCTCTTCCGTGGTGGCGAGCACGTCGCTGTAGAAGTCGACGCCATAACGCGTCGGCAGGATGTAGCGCGTGCGCACTCCCGCTTCCTGCAAGGTGAAGCCCTGGTCGATCACATAGGCATTGAAGACGTCCGTCACACCATCACGCAACGCGAAGGGATCGTAGTTGGTGAGCTGGCGCACGTAGTCGCCTTCGCGCAGCCCCGCACGACGCAGCGTGGCCTGCAACTCAGCGTCCTGCGTGTCGGAGCCCAGCATGATGCGCTTGCCGACGAAGTGTTCGACGCGTGTGAGTCCCGAGTCTTCCCGCACGAGGAAGGCATAGGGACTGTGTTGAAAGATGGCGGCAAGTGCGATGACGGGATCGCCCTTGGCACGATGGATCAGGAGTTCGGCGCCACCGATGGCGTAATCGACCTCACCGGCAAGCAGCATTTGTACGGGCGTTCGCTCACCACTGAGCTCGCGTATCTCGACGTCGAGTCCGGCTTCGGCGTAATAGCCCTTCTCGAGTGCGGCGTAGTAACCAGCGAACTGAAAGGCGTGGCGCCACTTCAATTGCAGGACGATTTTTTCGCGCTCCTGCGCAGAGGCTTCGCCACCGAGCAGACACAGCACCAACAGTGCCCCACCCCAGCGCACCGTTCGGCTACGGCACAGCTCGCCCCACCATCGTTGGACCGGGCGAAGAGACGGGAGTGGATTCATGCAATGACGAGCTCTGGCTGAACAGTGCTCCGCTCGTTGCGCGGAGTGGCGGCACATTAGCCGTAGACCGAAGGCCGCGCAAGCTACTAGCGAATTAGTAGTTCCGTATAGGCAAAGTCCTTAACAGTCCTTAATCTTGCGCATTTTTTGAGGACCTCATGCGTAGCGTCATCCGTCGTCGCTCTTCCCGTTGCCCACGTTGCCAGCTCACCGTGCGCTGGTGCGTGTGCGCGGCCGAGACGCGCATCGAAACTCCACTCGCATTGACCCTGCTCACCCATCCGCGTGAACGCACGCGGCCGACCAGCAGCGGCAATCTCATCAGCCGTGTGTTCGCCAACTGCACGCAGGTGGAATGGGACACACGTCAGCCGCCACGGCCGGAGAGCTTGATTCAACCGCAGCGCGAGTTGTGGATTCTCCATCCGCAGGGCCACCGCTTGCCGGAACATGCCGATCCCTCACGGCTGCAACTGATGTTGCTCGACGGCGCCTGGACCGAAGCCGCGACGATGGCGAAATCGGTGGTGGGTTGGGGACGCCTGGTGAGTTTGCCGCTCTCCGGCGAAAGTCGCTTCTGGTTGCGCACCAAGCAGGATGCCGAACGTTTCAGCACCGCCGAGGCCTTGATGTTCCTGCTGCGCCACTTCGGTTTGAACGCAGCTGCCGACCAACTCGAAGCGCAGTTCGAGCTTCTCGTCTACGCCGGCCTTCGTGCACGAGGCCGCGTCGATCTCGCCGCCGCCTTTCTGGAAGGATCGATCCTCAATGAACGCTTGCCCGAACAGCTCGCGCAACTGCAGGCAAAGCGGCCATTGGTGGTATGAAAAAGAATCGAACCTTGTGCCGAACACCAGGCAGCAGGGGTGAACCAAGGTGCTGGCGCCGCAGGTGAACGAGAAACCAGGCGAGCTGCTCGTGTGAACGACGCGGATCCCAACGCGCGCTGCAGCGGACTTCGATGAAGCGATTGCAGATCCCACGTTGGGCTTCACCGGTGGATCAGCCCTACCTGCATGAGATGCGCTGCAGCTCCTCGTCGCTTGGCGGTGAGCGCAGCGAAGCCTAACAGGCGATGTATCGCGCTTCAGTGAATCGATTTGGAATCCCGTGTTGGGCTTCGCCTCGTGGCTCAGCCCAACCTATGGAATGGGTGGGACGAGACGCGGCTTAGTCGAGATAGGAACAGCAGTAGTCGGTCAGCTGCGTGACCTTGAGTTTGAAGCTGGAGTTGGCCGGCACTTCGAAGCTGGTGCCACCGGTGAAGTGCTGCCATTCGCTGCTATCAGGCAGGAGTACGTCGAGCTCACCTGCCAGGATTTCCATGATTTCCTTCTTCGCCGTGCCGAACTCGTATTCACCCGGCTGCATCAAGCCCAGGGTTTTCTTGCTGCCGTCGGCAAACAGGACGGTGCGGCTGGCCACCTTGCCGTCGAAATACACATTGGCGGCCTTGATGACGGTGACGTTCTCGAACTGGGACATGAGGCTTCTCCGGGGATGCTAAAGAGGCGCGCAAGATACGGAGCGCCATGCCGAGGGTCAAGGGCGGGTGTAGCAAGCTTCGCTTCAGAGCGAATGGTCAAGCCCGCTGAGAGCAGGGAAGAACTCCGATCACAACCAATGCGTGATTGGGCACCAAAACCTTGCCGCCGCACGCGGAGAACCCTGCACGAACTCGACCGACTTCGCCGGCGGGAGCGCGCTGAGGATGAGCAGTGTCGATGGGCTCGCCGGTGCAGCCATGGTGCTTGCCAAATTGACCTCACCACGATCGAAGACAACCGATTCGACATCGCGAAAGCGACACGCACCCGCTGGCGCGGCCCGTCGAAGAATGGCCGCGACGAACACCGATGCTCAGAAAATCGACTTCGCGGTGATGGTGGTGAGGTATTCGAGCGCAGCACCGCCCGCAAGGGAGTTGCCGGAAGGATCGAGTTCGGGTGACCACACTGCCACGGCATAGTGCCCGGGAAGTACCCCGAGGATGCCGCCACCGACACCGCTCTTCGCGGGGAGACCGACGCGATAGGCGAATTCACCGACCGCATCGTAGGTGCCGCAGGTCAGCATGAGCGCATTGATGCGCTTCACCTGCTGCGGTGTGAGAAAGGACTCCTTCGCATAGGGTGAAAAACCACCATTGGCCAGATGCACACCGGCGCGGGCGAGTTCGGTACAACTCATCGCCAACGAACACTGATGAAAGTACAGATCCAACACCTCGGCCACGTCGTTGTGCAGGTTGTCATGGCCTTTCAGAAAATTCGCCAAGGCATGATTGATGAAGCCCGTCTGCGCTTCCGACGCGGCCACTTCCTCGTCGAAATCGATGTCGAAACTGCCCGATAGCAATCGCACGTAATCGCGCAGCGCTTCCTTCGCATTCGGCAGATGAGTCAAGAGCGCATCGCACACCACGATGGCACCGGCATTGATGAAGGGATTGCGCGGAATGCCTTTTTCGATCTCGAGTTGGATCAACGAATTGAAGCGTGTGCCGGAAGGTTCGCGTCCCACCCTGCGCCAGAGTTCCTCACCACAGAGCACCATTGCGAGCGACAAGGTGAAGAGCTTGGAAATACTCTGAATGGAAAAGCGCTCGTCGCAGTCACCCACCTGATGGCAGGGACCATCGACACGGCACAAGGTCATGCCGAACTTGTCAGCCGGTACACGCGCCAAGGCAGGAATGTAGCTGGCCACCCTGCCCTTGCCGAACAGCTCGCTCACATGCGCTGGCAGTTCCTGCAAGGTCTTGTCGAAATCCATGGCACACCGTCCAACTCAGTTCACGGCGCCATGGCGCTCGACCTGCTTTCAGGCGGCGCCATAGAGATAGTCGCGGGTGATCGGCACTGCACCGTGGCCATGCGCCAATTGCAGTTGGAACACGACGAGATCGGAGTGACGGAAGGCTGATTCACAGGCAGCGAGATAGAACTCCCATTTGCGGCAGAAGGTCTCACCCAACTCCTGGGCAATCTCGGCACGTCGCGCCTGGAAACGTTCATACCAGTGCTGCAGCGTGTAGGCATAGTGCAGGCGCCATACTTCGGTATCGCAGAGTTGCAAACGGCTGCCTTCCACCGCCGTCATGATCTGCGACAACGAAGGCGTGCTGCCACCGGGGAAGATGTATTTGCGGATCCAGGGATTGGTCAGGCCCGCGGGACCGGAGCGGCCAATGGTATGAATCAGGGCCACGCCGTGCGGTTTCATCAGCTTTTTCACCTGATCGAAGTACTGACGATAGAAGGGGCTGCCCACGTGTTCGAACATGCCGATGCTGACGATTCGATCGTAGCTGCCGTTGTGTTCGCGATAGTCGGCGAGTTCGAACTGCACCTGATGCGCGCCGCGTTTTTCCTTCTCGGCACGCGCGACGGCGAGTTGCTCCTTCGACAGCGTGATGCCCACCACCTCGCAGTCATATTCGCGCGCGAGATGAAAGGCCATGCTGCCCCACCCACAACCGATGTCGAGGATGCGGTCGCCGGGTTTGATCATGAGTTTGCGCGCGATGTGCCGCGCCTTGGCCTGCTGTGCCTCTTCCAGCGTCATGTTTTCTTCGGGGAAATAGGCGCAGGAATAGAACATCTCGCTGTCGAGGAAGCGGCGGAACACCATCTCGGGCACGTCGTAGTGAGCGGCGACGTTGCGATAGCTGTTGCGGATGCGATTGAACTGCTGCACTGCACCGGCAATCGGCTTGAGCCAATCGGGTGCACCTTCCGCGACGGCGAAATTGGCCCGCAGCAGATTGAGCAGGTTGCGGACGCCACCCTGACCGGCATCCCAGCCACCCTGCATGTAGGTTTCACCCAACTCGAATTCGGGATCGCGCACCAGACGGCGCGTGGTTTCTTCGCTATTGAGAAGCCATTCCGCAGAAGGCTCGCCGCCTTCACCGAAGACATGCATGGAACCGTCCGGCATCCGTAACCGCAGACTTCCACGTTTGATGTGACGTTCCAGCAACGACAAGAACATCGCACAACTCCTTTGTCACCAAGGTGTCATGAAACTGGTTGCCGGCTATTTTGCAAATTCCTCGCGCGAAGACAAATCGAATCCGTATGAACTCAGGGACATTAGTTCCGATTGGGAACGCTCATGCCACCTGAGTTCAAAATTTATGCTTCCGTGATGCCTTATTTGTTGCCGAAGAAACTGCGCAGCGAGTTCCAGAGCCCGCGTTCACCATCCTGTTCACGACGGCTTTGCTGCGAGTAGCCCGAGCCAGCTGCTCGTTGCTGGGTGCCACCACCGTCGCGCCCCGGACGACGACCACGACTGCGACGACGCTGTGCATTGCCGTTCACCGGCTGTGACTGGCCGTTGTGACCATTGGCGCCAGCTTCGTTGTGCTGCTTGCGAGCTTGTCCCTGACGCCGCTGACCTTCCTGGCGCTGCAACTCTGCTTCACGCTCGAGTTCGATCTGACGCGGATCGCGATGCAGGATCACCGGATGCTGGCCATTGCGGATGTGAGCGTTGCGCGCATTCGCCTTGTGATTCGCTTGACCAGGACGTGCACTCTGGCCACGTTCCTGCTGCTGGGCACGATTCGGATTGCGCCCACGTTCGCCGCGACGCTGCGAACCACCTGCATTCACGACGTCGTCACGTCGTTCACGACGATTGTCATTGCGATCACGTCGCGCTTCGCCACGCGCTTTGGCTGCGACTTCCTTGCCTGCGGCAGGCTTCTGTACCAGCGGTGCGGGGGTTGGCGGCCGCTGCGGTAGAGCCGCTGTATCGAAGCTGCGACGTTCGATGCGACGCTTGATCAGACGCTCGATGTCGCGCAGCAGCTTTTCGTCTTCCTCACTCACGAGCGAAACAGCGAGGCCACTGGCACCAGCGCGACCGGTGCGACCGATGCGATGCACGTAGTCTTCGGCGACCTGCGGCAGGTCGTAGTTGATGACCATGGCGAGTTGATCGATGTCGATGCCGCGCGCGGCGATGTCGGTGGCGACCAACACCTGAATGCTGCCCGACTTGAAATCCGCCAGCGCCTTGGTGCGCTGGTTCTGACTCTTGTTGCCGTGAATCGCGGCGGCGGCCAAGCCATGACCCGCCAGTTTCTTGACCAGGTTGTTGGCACCATGTTTGGTGCGGCTGAACACCAACACTTGTTCCTTGGTGTCCAGCAGCAGCTTGGCGAGCAGACCCAGCTTGTGCTCCTTGTCGACCAGATAAAGTTCCTGCGTGATGGTTTCCACCGTGGAGTTGCGCGGTGCCACGTCGATCTCGAGCGCATTCACACAGAGGCCTTTTGCCAGCGCGCGGATCTCGGGTGAGAAGGTGGCGGAGAACAGAAGGTTCTGCCTTCGCTTGGGCAACAAGCCGAGGATGCGGCGGATGTCGCGGATGAACCCCATGTCGAGCATGCGGTCGGCTTCGTCGAGCACCAGGATTTCGATGTCCTTGAACTCGACCGCGTGCTGCTGATGCAGGTCGAGCAAGCGACCGGGCGTGGCGACGAGGATGTCGCAACCCTGCCGCAATGCCGATTGCTGCGGACCGATGTTGACGCCGCCGAAGACGACCACGGAACGCAGTTTCTCGTGCTTGCCGTAGGTTTCGATGCTCTCCTGGATCTGAGCGGCGAGCTCGCGCGTCGGCGTCAGAATCAGGGCACGCACCTGTTTGGCTTGCACTGGTGGCTTGCCACCGAGACGCTGCAACAGGGGCAGCGTGAAACCAGCGGTCTTGCCGGTGCCGGTCTGAGCCGCGGCCATGACGTCACCACCTTCGAGGATGGCGGGAATGGCGCGCTGTTGGATGGGAGTGGGAGTGGTATAGCCGGTTTCGCTGACGGCCTGCAGCAGGGTGGGTTTGAGGCCCAGGTCGGAAAAACTCATGTAGTACTCGCTTGCGCGGGACGTGCCCGCTTGGGATTTTCATCGCAATGGGCCGAGTATTTTGGATGTATGATCCAGAACGCCTGACCGCGCCATCTGAAGGACGAGATGGTATGCACCGTGTGCAATTCGATAGGCTGTCAGGACGGGATCCGAGCGACGCGTTCCTGGGAAGAACGTGGCAGCGACGCTGGGTCGGGGTCTCGCTGCACGGCAGAGCACCGGCAACGGTAGGCTTTCGGAGAAAGCGAAGACTGAAGCAAAGAACAGCACCACTTGCGGCAAAGTGGGCCACAAGCGGCTCGCAACGTAACACAGAGCCGTTGCGAAAGACAGCATCGTTTGCGGGCTTTGCCCATAGCGGGCATCCAAACCGCAGTTCTTGCATGGGAATTGCATGAATTTCGCACGCTTTACGGCTCAAAACGTCTGTGTGGAGGTTTCATGAACATTCCGGCTGCCACTTGGTTTCCACGCGCCCTGTTCTGCGCCGGTGCCAGTTTCCTGAGCACGTCACTGGCGGCCGCGCCCGATTGGGCCGCTGCCGAAGAGGAAACGCTGGCGCACTTCGAAGCCATGGTGCAGATCCAGACCACCGATCCGCCCGGCCATGAGGCCGAACTCACCGACTACCTGATGCAGGTACTGCAGCGCGAAGGCATCGACGTTGCCACCTATGCCCTCGAAGAAGGCCGCCCCAACCTCGTCGCACGCTTGAAAGGCAACGGCAGCAAGAAGCCGCTGCTCTTGATGGCGCATCAGGACACAGTGAACGTCGATGAGGAGAAGTGGAGCTTTCCGCCCTTCGGGGCCTACCTGGACAATGGCTGGATCTACGGCCGCGGCACGCTCGACGACAAGGACAATCTCACCGCGAGCCTGATGGCTCTGCTTCTACTCAAACGCGAAGGCGTGCCCTTGGATCGCGACGTGATCCTGCTGGCCGAAGCCGGTGAAGAAGGTTCGACGCATGTCGGCATCCAGTTCATGGTCGAGCAGCACTTCGACGCCATCGACGCGGAGTTCTGTCTGGCGGAAACCGGCAGCGTGGTGCGCCAGAACCGCCGTCCTGTCTATGCCGGCGTGCAGACCGTGGAGAAACTGCCGCGCGCCATCGAGCTTTTCAGCAACGGCACCGCCGGTCATGGTTCGGTGCCGCTGCGCGGCAATGCGGTGGTGCATCTCGCGCAAGCGGTGGAAGCCATCGGCAACTGGCAGGCGCCGCTGCGCCTGAGCGACACCACCACCGCTTTCTTCTCGCGCCTCGCCGAGCTCGTTTCCCCCGAGGAAGCCGCGCATTACCGTGCGCTGCTCGATCCGGGTTCACCGGCTGCGGCAGAAGCCTTCGAGTATCTGCTCGCCAATCAACCGGCGCGTGCGGCGATGCTGCACAGCACGCTCTCGCCGACCATCATCGAAGCCGGCTATCGCGTGAACGTGATTCCCTCGAGCGCACGTGCCATCGTGGACGTGCGCCTCTTGCCCGATGAAGACCCAGAGGCCTTTCTCGAGATGGTGCGCAACGTGGTGAGCGATCCCGACGTCACCGTGAGCTGGGCGCCGCGCAATCAACGTCCCGGTGCCAGTTCACGGCTCGACACCGAGGCCTACGCCGCGATCGAGAAGCACTACGGCGCCAACTACGGCGTGCCGGTGTTGCCGATTCAAAGCAACGGCGCCACCGACATGGCCTTCCTGCGCGCGAAGGGTGTGCAGTGCTATGGCGTGGGTCCGGGCATCGATGACGAGGATGCACCGCTCGGCTTCGGTTCCCACAGCGATCAGGAACGCATCCTCGAGAGCGAGCTCTACACCTTCGTGCGCACGTACTACGACATCGTGCGCGAATTGGCGGAGTCGCGCTGAAACTCAGTGGGTGAGTGAATAGACGACGGCGCTGGTGCCGAGACGGAATGCATCGGTCGAGGGTTCCAGTGGCATCGCGCCGTTGCTGTACCAGTCCCAGAAGTTGGCGAGGTCGTTGTTGAGACCGGCCAGGATGACCACCTGGCCCTCATCGTTGAAGATGGCGTGGTACTGGATCTCACCGCCAGGCACGTACTGACTCATCGCCTGCATGTCGTCGAGCGGCATGAAGGCATCGAACACGGGATGGTCGTCGGGAAGCGGCACGAAATCGCGATCGGGGAAGGCGCGCAGCACCTGTGAGCGCATCTGCGACCACTGTGCCGGACCATCGAAGTCGTCCATCAGGATGAAACCACCGCGCCCGATGTATTCGCGCAGGTTCTCCACTTCCTTTTCCGTCAGCTCCATTTCGCCGGGTTCGGAAATGTAGGCGAACGGATAGTCGAAAACTTCTTCGCTGCCGAGCTCGACGATCAGGAAGGAATACTCCTCCACGTCGATGCCCGTGGCGCGCGCAAGGAAGTCGTTCAGATTGCGATCGGAGTTCGGATAGTTGTGCGACCAGCCCATGTGCCCGATGCGGCCATTGGTGCCGAAATGTAAACGCGCCACGATCAGTTCCGTGGCGGGAGGATCGTTCTGCGGAATGCGGATCGGACGCCCATAGCGATAGCCTTGGGCAGCGCTGTACATCGCCGCCAGACACAGCGGCAGCGCAACGAGCAGCAACAAGAACGGTGAACGCCTCATGGCCCTATCCCACAGCAAAGGTGGGCGGAGTGTAGCGAATCCTGGCCGCGCCTTACACCGGGAACTCGCATGGCCGAACGCGGTCTCTTGTATAACCCTTCCTCGTCTCATTGGAGAGCGCCGCCATGGTGCGTCTGCCAGCGCTGCCCGTGTTCACGTTGCTGCTGACGGCTTCCATCGCGGCAGCTCAGTCAGAGCCCGGCGTCGGCATCGCCGTGTTTCGTGGCGGCGTCAAGGTCGGCGCGCTCGACCTGCCGCCCCCACCGACACAACCCTTCGCCTACCGCATACCCGACTTCGATCCCGCCATGCGCGACACCTTCGAGTTCGTAATCGGCTCTACCAAAACGTCCGCGCAAGGGGGGAATGCCAATGGTTCAACCGTGGCCTTCCTCGCCGAGGATGGTCTACTCACGGGCGAAGTAACGCTCATGGGGAAAGAATCGGAGCTGGACCCCGTCCACCATTTCGTCACGGCGGTCAATGTACTCGACGGCAGCCGCTATCTGTTCGTGAAACAGGAAAACATGAATCTGTTGGAAGTCGCCGACATGCTCACCTCGCTCTACCAGCAGATGTATCTGGCACTGAACCCCAGCGAGCGCTTCAGTCCAACGACCTTGCGATCAGGCGCGCTTCCCGCCTCCGAGGACTACACCACCACTGCCACGATCGATGGCGCCTGGCTCAGCATCGCCGATATTCAGGAACAGGTATTCCAACAGACGCGTTGTCATGTAGAGTTGGACGCCAACGTTTACCGTCCCGCGGGATGTGAATGAAGCAGAGAGGTAACCCCATGCGAACTTCCATATGCCTCACCGCTCTGTCATTGGTCTTGCTGACACCCCTTGCTGTCGCCCAATCGGAGTCGAAACCCACCCTCGGCATCATGGGCATCCCGCCCTCGGCAGCAGGTGCCCCTGCCGTTACCGCACCGCAGGCTACCCCACCGAATCTCTCCGCTTTTCCGCCGGGGAATTACGCGTCGTTCGGTACGACGGGATCACGTCTACCACCCCCCCAATGGGCCACGGCGATACCGGACTCACCGCCGCCCGAACCCGAGCTCATCGGCTTTACCATCGAAGGTTTCGAACCCTCCATGCTCGACACCTTCGACTTCTTCATCGGTAGCATGTATGACCTCGGTGCGAGCTCGGGTTCAGGCTCTGCCGTGGCCACGATCGATGCAGAGCAGGGTGTGATGTGGGCGCAGATGGGCAAGGAGAGCATTCCCGGACACGGCCGCGTCCACCACTATGGCGGCGCGGTCAACGTGCTCGACGGCCGCGGTTATCTCTTTCTCACGCACGAGACGATGAACCTGCAGGAAGCCGCATCGATGCTCAGCTCGCTCTACCGGCAGATGTACATGACGCTGAATCCCGGTGCTTCCCCGTTACGTCCCTTCCGCCTCCACCCGCAGGGTCCCGATCCCGACTACACCCTGGAAGAAAACGTGGTCCTCGACGGCCAATGGCTCAGCATCAAGGACATCCAGGAACAAGTGTTCCAGCAGACGCGCTGTCATCTGGAATTGCGCGATGACATATATGCAGTCGCGAGCTGCGAATGACGTAGCCGGCCAGTGGTCCTGATGAAAGCTTCCACCCGCTTCGCTCTCGTGTCCGCCCTCCTGCTGGCGCCGCTGGCACTGGCCCAGCCGGAGCAGGCGCGACCTGGCCTCATCGCGCTGCCCATGGGCGCAGGAACCGATGCGCCCCCGGTGCTTGCGCCACCTGCGAACGCGCAGAGCGTGACCACCATCGGTACCAGAGCGCCGCTGGGGGCACTGGAGGCACCGCCGTCGCTGACGATAAGTGGAGCGAGCGCCAACCTGGACACGGCCCTGGTCAGCTTTGCCCTCACCGGCTTCGCCCCCAGCATGATCCAGGACTTCGAATTCTTCATCGGCAGTGTCCATCACGACGGTGCGGGCTCCGGCGCCACCGTGAACGGCGCCGGCGTGTCGATGATCAATGACACCGCCGGAGTGATCTGGGCCGAGATCGCACGGCCCGCGCTTCCCGGCCATGGCCCTGCCCACGGCTTCGGTGCTGCGGTCGACCTGCGTGACGGCAGCGGCTATCTCTTCCTCCAGCAGGAGCAGATGAATCTCAACGAAGCTGCCTCCATGCTCACCTTGCTCCATCAGCGCATGAACAAGGTGCTGAATCCCAATGCGCCCTTACTGCCTGCCGTCAGAGTCGGCAGTGTCGTGCGGGCTCCTGACCCGGGGCATCTTGAAGAAACTCTCACCATCGATGGCCAGTGGCTGAGCATTGCTGAGGTGCAGGAACAGGTGTTCCAGCAGACGGGGTGCCGTCTGGAACTGGACAGCTCGGTTTATTACGTAGGGGGATGCGAGCGTTGAGGCGAATCGCTGGCCAGAAACGCTCAGCGCAGTTGACTGTCCTTGCTGCCACGACGGTTGTAGCCGGTGAAAACCACTTCCTCGGCGTCGGCCTCGGCCTGGCATTTCACACACAGGCGCACCCCGGGAACGGCCTGACGGCGCGCTTCCGGAATCGGCGCCTCACACTCCTCGCAGTGCGTGCGGGAAGGGCCCTTGCCCAGGCGGGCACGCGCCCTTTGCACCGCGTCTTCGACGTTGGCATCGATCTGATCCTGCACGGCCCCATCGCGAGCCCAGCCATTGGCCATGGAAGCACCTCCTGCCGACTAAAAAATATTCCAATCAAATCATGATGATACTAGACAAATTTGAGAAATACGGGGAAGATTGCCGACCATCCGCTTCTGCGGGCACTGCAGCCCTCCGCCACACGCTCAAAAAACGCTACAGGCAGGTACGAAGACCATGCAACCAAAGCAACTCGCCTTGCTGATTTTCGCATTGTCAGCCTTCGCACAACCCCTGGCCGCGCAGACCCTCAAAGGCTCGCGCGAATCCATGCAGCGCCAGTACCAGCTCGCCGTCAGTTACGACTACACCTTTCTACAGACCCCGAACGCCGTGCGCGACTTCGTCAAGGACGGCTACCTGGTGGAAGTCAAACCCAGCCGTACCGTGGACCTGCATGCGGTGAGCTTCCCCTACGCCCGTCCGGAAGTGAAGCTTTTCGTCGAGCGCTTCGGTGAGCAGTACTACAACACCTGCAAGGAAAAACTCACCGTCACCAGCCTGACCCGTCCCACCTCCCTGCAACCCGCCAATGCCTCCGAATCCTCCGTGCATCCCACCGGCATGGCCGTGGACCTGCGTGTGCCGCGCGACGACAAGTGCCGCCGCTGGCTCGAGAGCACGCTGCTCTCGCTGGAAGGCACGGGTGTGCTGGACGTGACCCGTGAATATCGCCCGCCGCACTACCACGTGGCGATCTATACCAAGATCTACAGCAACTACGTGGCCAGCCTGGAAGCCGCCGGCAAGACCGAAAGCAGCTTCGGTGGTGAATACGTGGTGCAGCGCGGCGACACCCTGTCGCGCATCGCCGAACGCACCGGCACCAGCATCGCCGCCCTGCGCAGCGTCAACGGTCTGCGCAACGACCTGATCACCGTTGGTCAGAAGCTGCGCCTGCCCGGCACCGAAACCAGCGACATCCCGACGCAGCAGATTGCCGCCAATGACGCCACGCCGGCCGAAGAAAGCACCTCCCTGCCCGTGCAGGCCGTCGCCGCGGTCGCCATCCGCAACGCCGCCAACGTGCAGCCGGGTAACGGCAGCTACACCGTTCGCCGCGGCGACACCCTCGGCAAAATCGCCGAACGTACCGGCACCACGGTGGAAGCCCTGCGCCGCACCAATGGCCTACGTGGCAACCTGATCTATCCCGGCCAGAGCCTGCAGATTCCGGGTCAGGTGGCCATCGAGCCCGGCGTACGCGTAGCCGCCAACACCACCCCCGCCCCCACTGGCGCCGCCGCCACCTACGTGGTGCGCAAGGGTGACTCGCTCGCCAAGATCGCCGAGCGCACCAACACCACGGTGGAAGAACTGCGTCGCAGCAACGGCATCCGTGGCACGGTGATCCACCCCGGCCAGACCCTGCAGCTGCCCGGCCAGCAGGTGGAAGAGCCGGCTCCGGTGCAAGTCGCACAAGCCGAACCCGCGCCGCAGCCGGTAGAGCAGGTCGTGGAGCCCAGCGCCGAAGAGGCCGTGGCCCAGGTAGCCGTGGCGCAGATCGAAGAAGCACAGATCGAAGAAGCCACTGCCGAGGTAGTCGGCCCGCCGGTACCGGAGGACATCATCTCCGTCGTCGCCGCCCAGGTTGCCGCTGCGAATACGTCGCAGGTCGCAGAAGAGCCGGCCCCGGCGCCAGCGCCTGCTGTCTATGAAGTCCGCAAGGGCGACTCCCTCGCCCGCATCGCCGAGCGCACGGGTGTGGCCATCGAAGATCTGCGCCGCTACAACCGCCTGCGCGGCAACGTGATCCACCCCGGTCAGGTGCTGCAGCTGCAGCCCGAACGGGTTGCCGCAGCCTCGACCAATGCCGGCGCCTCGGACACCGGTTCTTCCGGCCTAGTTCCGGCCATGGCAGTGCCAGCCGCGGCGACGCTCGTCGCTGCAGCGGAAGCCGAAGCGCAGCCCCAGGTCACCAGTTATTCGGTACGTAAGGGCGACACCCTCGCCAAGATCGCGCGCCAGACCGGCACCAGCGTCGAAGCCCTGCGCCGCGCCAACGGCCTGCACAATGACCTGCTGCAGATCGGCCAGAACCTCAACGTGCCTCTGAGCGACAGCTTCGAGCGCGCCGGCGATGCCACCATGGAAGTCGAACACAAGGTGCGGCGCGGCGAATCCCTCTGGCGCATCGCCAACAAATACGGCACCACCGTCGGCTCGCTGCGCGAAGCCAATGGCCTGCCCGACGACAGCCTCACCGTCGGTCAGGTCCTGCGCATCACCGTCGGCCTCGGCGACAACTGAACCCGAACCCAAAACCAAAGCCCCGCCTGCTCAGCGCACGCGGGGCTTTTTATTGTTGTGTCCCAACCTGCTCCCATTTAGGTACGTAGGTTGTGGGTTGGGTTGAACCCGCAGGGTGATCTCGCCGATTGATGAATTCCTTGGAGCCCTCGTTGGATTCAGATGCGTCGTCAGAAATAAAGCGCCACCAGCAACAGCACGAACAGCACCGCCGACAGACACTGCCAGAACAGCAGCGGATTGCGTTCCAGCAAGGGCCGGGAGACGTGAGCCGCCACCAGGCTCTGGTTGGGCACTTCCAGATCGCGCATGAACTCCGACAAGGACTCATAACGTTCCGAGGGACGCGGTGCGCAGGCCTTGCGCAGACACAGATCCACCCACAGCGGCAGATCCGGGCGGAAACTCCGTGCGAAACGGTATTGCCAACGCGAATAGGAACGGATGCGACCGACGTCGGGCGGCAGACTCTTGTAGGGCTTTTCACCCGTCAGCAATTCATACACCAATACCCCGAGCGAAAAGATGTCGGAACGATATTCGCCGCGCTCACCCATCAGATATTCCGGCGCCAGATAGTCCGCCGTACCCACCGGCACTTCCTCCGGCACACGGTTGTGCACATCGTCCAAACCGCGTACGTGCACCGTGCCGAAGTCCAGCAACTTCAACACGCCTGCGGGTGTCAGCATCACGTTGTCCGGTTTGAGATCGCGATGCAGCATGCCGAGCCGCTGCATCGCGCGCAGTGCGGTACAAAGTTGTTTGGCGAAATCGCGCACGACGTCGAGCGACGGTGCAGGATGATCGCGCAACCACTGGCGCAAGGTCTGTCCCTCGATGTATTCGCAACAGTGATAGAGAAAGCGCGTGCCCGCCTGTGGTTCATGGATCTTCATCAAGTTGGGATGATCCATGCGCCGCCCCACCCACTGCTCGCGTGCGAAAGCCTCGAGATATTGCGGGTCCTCGGCGAAGTTGAGCGAGGGCACCTTCAGCACGAACTTCTGCCGAAAGCGCGGATGACTCACGAGATATAAATGACTGCGCGGCCCGCTGTGCAACACACGCAATACGGTGTAGTCGTCGATCTTCTGCCCCACCTGCAGCACCGGTGGAATCACCCGCTCGGTGAGCCGACGATGCGTCTCATTCAAATCACCCACCGGCAGACGCTGCACGCGCAACATCAGGCACGAGGCATTGTCACGACTGCCTTCCGCCAAGGCCGAATCCACGATGTGTCTGGCCAAGCGTTCCAGCGCGGCATGGCGGCCTTCACCGATGAAGCCGATCTCGCCGGTGGCAAGCGGTGTCAGTAGCTCTCTAAACTGCTGGGGCTTCAGCGCTTCGTGCACACCATCGGTGGTGAGGATCAAGGTATCGCCCAGACGCAGGCTGCGCTGCTGATAATCGATCTTGAGGTCGTAATCGAGACCGAGCGCTCGCGTGAGCATGGTGCTGCCGTCCTGACGCCGCAGACAGTGATCGGTGCTGAGTTGGGTGAGTTGACCTCCGCGCAGACGCCAGATGCGGCTGTCGCCACAGTGGATCAGATGGGCGGTGGTGGACTTGAGCACGAGGCCGCTGAAGGTGGTGACGAAGCTGTCCTGCTTCGCTGTGCTGGCGTGCGCCTGGGCGTGCAGCCAGGAGTTGAGAGCACCGAGCACGCGTGCCGCCGAAGTGCGTACGTCCCAGGTTTCGGGAGTGCTGAGGTAATCCTGGATGAAGGTGGTGACAGTGGTCTGACTGGCGAGCTGCGCGTTCTCCGCACAGCTGACCCCGTCGGCCATCACCGCCACCGCGCCCTTCTGCTCGCGTAGCGGACCGCTCGGTAGCAAAGCGGCGAAGGCGTCTTCGTTGCGCGTTTTCGGCCCGGCACTGGTATAGCCGCCATAAATCAGGCTGAGACTTTGATTGGTTGCCATGAGCGCGCGCGCAGGATCGGTTGGGCTTATTTCAGCATTCATTCGCGTGTCCGGTACAGCGCCTGTTGGGCTTGAGATCGTGCGTAGTGGGCCGAACCTGCATGCGTTGGCCCGCGCCGTTACATGTCAACTACGTTGGATGACGACGGGCGATCTTACCGGCTGCAACGAGTCATTTCGGAACGCACTGGCGGCCGAGTCCGTAGTGCCTCTGCAACAAATCGATCACTGCGATGTTCAAAAAAGGTCGATGAGAATTTGCGCCTTGCACACAGGTCGAGGAGCCGCGGCAGCTCTTAGGCACATGCAAAGCGCTCCGTCCATGGTCGACGAGCATTCGTAGATCCCTTGTTGCGCTTCACTCCTTCAGACCGACCTACGGCATTTACGTCGCGCGCGATTGTTCGTTTCAGCCCACCTGTATGAGCTCCACCGTCCCATCCTCGTTCACCTCCGCGATGGAGCCGCGTGGTTCTTCCATGAAGAGCAGAGTGATGAAACCCACCACCGCGCTGAGGGCGATGATGAGGAAGAAGGTGGAGTAGTCGACGAAGGTGAGGATGAGGAGATAGGTCACCGAGCCGACGTTGCCGTAGGCCCCTGTCATTCCCGCGATCTGGCCGGTGAGGCGACGTTTGATGAGAGGCACCGTCGCAAATACCGCGCCCTCCCCTGCCTGCACGAAAAAGGCGCAGGCCATCACGACGATGGTGGCGAGCAAGAGCGCCCATTCGCTCGTGATGTAGCTCGCCACCGCATAACAGGCGGCCAGTCCAGCGGTGACGATGAGCAAGGTTTTCTTGCGGCCATAGCGATCCGACAACCACCCACCACCGGGACGCGAGACGAGATTCAGGAACGCATGCGTGGAAGCGATGATGCCGGCCCAGATCGGCGTGAGTTCGAAGGTCTGCGCGAAGAAGAGCGGCAGGATCGATACCACCGCCAACTCCGAACCGAAGTTGCAGAAGTAAAGTACGTTGAGGATCGCCACCTGCTTGAACTTGTAGCGATGCAACTCCGGCACCGGCGTGTGCAAGAGACCACGGTTGGTCTGCCACACCTTGTGAAAGTCGAGCAGCAACACGAGCAACACCGCAACGTAGACCGCCTGTGTGATGCTTTCGCTCAGAAGACCGAAGCCCGCCGGCGACAGCCGCCACGCCAACACGATCAGACACAGATACATCGGCACCTTCATCACATAGAGAAGAACCAAATCACCGACGCTCGTCACTTCCGTCGCACCGAGCGACTTCGGCTTGAAATAGGTCGAACCCTGCGGCGTGTCGCGCACGCCGTGATAGAACACGAAGCCGAAAATCAGGCTGAGCAGCCCAGTGAAAGCGATCGCATAGCGCCAACCGTCCTCGCCACCGAACCATAGCGCCAAGGTCGGCAGCGAGAACGCCGCGGCGGCGGAGCCGAAATTGCCCCAGCCGCCGTAGATGCCTTCCGCGGTGCCGAGTTCGTTGTGCGGAAACCATTCGCTGATCAGACGGATGCCGATGACGAAGCCGGCGCCGATCACGCCGCAGAAGAAGCGCGCCAAGGCGGCCTCGCCCAAGGTATCGACAGTGGCAAACCAGAAGCACGGGAAGGCGCCGAGGATGAGCAATCCCGAATACATCAGGCGCGGGCCGTAGCGATCGACCAACATGCCGATCAATACGCGTGCCGGCACGGCAAGTGCGACGTTGACGGTGGCGAGAGCGACGAGCTCCGAAGCGCTGGCACCGAGACTGGTACCGATGGCCTGCATCAAGGGGGCGGCGTTGAACCACACCACGAAGGTCAAGAAGAAGGCGAACCAGCTGTAGTGCAGAACACGCATCTTCCCCCGAAAGCTGAACAGGTTGAATTTCTCGACGCTCATGATTCCTCTATGGTTGTAGTGCGGACTGCGTGATGGATGAGACTCAGGACGCGGCGCCTTCCGTGGTGGCGCGATGCTGAGCCAGAAGTTGTTTGAGTTCGGGGATGCAGGAGCCGCAACCGGTGCCGCAGCGCAGGCTGCGTCCGAGGGCGGCGACGGAAGTGCAACCGCTGCCGATGGCAGCGATGATCTGCGTCTGGCTCACTTCATGACAGCTGCAGATGATCATGCCCGGTTCCGCCAGTTCGCTGTCGTGATCCGCCAGCACCTGCCAGGTACCGCCCACACGCGGGCGACGCACCTGCAGCAAACGCCGGCCGGGTGAGGGCAGTTGTCGCGGTGTCGGTGCCGAGAACAAGAGCGCGACGAGCGTGTTGCCGGCGAAGGCAGCTAGGCGTTGTTCGCCCGGACCGGCTTCGATGGACTTCACCCACTGCACCTGCGGCAAGGTAGCGGCAAGAAGATTGCGCAGCTCGGCAGCGCAAAGTGCGGCGTCGAGCGCGATGCGATAACACCAGCCGCCCGGCACGGAGCGCTTGTCCCAGTACGCACTGCGCGTACGTCCGAGCTGCAGCGCGTTGCACTCGTCCAGTTCCTCCGGCAGCTCGTGTCGCAGCAGCAGCATCAGCCACTGATGCATCGGGACTGCTGCCACCGCCACCGCTGCCAGCTTGCTTTCCGGTTGTCCGGAATACGGATCCACGCGCGCGTCGATCAGGCGACTCACACGCGCATTGCTGGCGAAACGATCGTTCCAGTGGATGGGGATGAAAATTTCGCCTGCGCGTAGCCCGGAATCGGGCAAAGCCGGGAGCAGCACTTCACCATGCGCACTGCGCACATGGGCAAGATCGCCCTGGGCCAGGCCGAGCTCCGCCATCAGGGTGGGCGGCAACGAGACGAAGGGATGGGGACTGTGCTGCGTCAATCGCGGCACCTGGCCGGTGCGCGTCATCGTATGCCACTGGTCACGCAGACGGCCGGTGTTGAGCAACAGCGGAAACTCCGTGCTGGTTCGCACTTGCGGCAATTGCGCCTGCACTGGTACGAGCTGCGCACGACCGCTGCTGGTGTAGAAGCGCCCCTCGGTGAACAGACGTGCCGTGCCCTTCGGTGCCGCCTGCGTCACTGGCCACTGGATCGGTTGGAGCGACTCGTATTCGCTGGGACTCAAATGTTGCAGCGCGCCGATGTCGAAGGCGCGGGTGCCGTCGTTTTCGAAACCCGACAATGCGGCATGTTCGACGAACACGTCGCGCGGACATGCGTAGGGAAACTGTTCAGCGAAACCCAAACGCCGCGCCACGTGCGTCACGATCTGCCAATCGGGCTTGGCTTCGCCGCGCGGGACGAGCGCAGCACGTTGCCGTGAAATACGTCGTTCGGAATTGGTGACGGTGCCGTCCTTCTCGCTCCAGCCCGTCGCCGGTAGCAGCACGTGCGCGAAAGCGCTGGTGTCCGTGTGCCGCACGCAATCCGACACCACGACGAAGGGACAGGCTGCGAGCGCTGCGCGCACCTTGTCGGAATCCGGCAGACTCACGGCGGGATTGGTGCCCATGATCCACAGCGCCTTGATGCGACCGGCGTGCATCGCATCGAAGAGATCGACGGCCTTCAGACCGGGCTTGGTGGCCATGTTGGCCGCACGCCAGAAACGTCCTACGCGCTCGACGTTCTCCGGGGAAAAATCCATGTGCGCCGCCAACTGATTCGCGAGACCGCCGACTTCCCGTCCTCCCATCGCGTTGGGCTGACCAGTGATCGAGAACGGTCCCATGCCCGGCTTGCCGATGCGACCGGTGAGCAGATGACAGTTGATGATGGCGTTGCACTTGTCGGTGCCGGTGGCGCTCTGATTGATGCCCTGCGAGTAGAAAGTCACCACCCGCTCAGTGGTGGCAAAGAGACGATAGAAGCACTCGAGTTCTTCGGTGGTGAGCGCGGTTGCGGCGCTGACCGCATCCAGCGTGTAGGGAAGCAACGAAGCAAAAAGTTCTTCCGCCCCATCGCAATGTGTCTCGACGTAGGACTCGTTGCAGTACCCCCGCTGCCATAACCAGTGCAGCAGCCCATTGAAGAGAAAGGCATCGCTGCCGGGGCGCAGCGGGAGAACGAGATCGGCGATGTCGGCAGTGGCGGTGCGCCGCGGATCGATCACCACCACCTTGAGGTCGGGGCGCGCTTCGCGTGCGGCGGCGATGCGCTGAAACAATACCGGATGCGTCCACGCCGCGTTCGAGCCGGCGAGCACCAGGAGATCGCAGAGCTCGAGATCTTCGTAGTTGCAAGGCACGGCATCGGCACCGAAGGCACGTTTGTAAGCGGCCACGGCGGATGCCATGCACAGTCGTGAATTGGTGTCGACGTTGCTCGAACCGAGAAAGCCCTTCAGCAACTTGTTGGCAACGTAGTAGTCCTCGGTGAGCAGTTGTCCCGAGAGATAGAACGCCACCGACTCCGGCCCATGCTCTCGCACGGCATCGGCGAATCCAGCGGCGACCGTATCGAGCGCCTCATCCCAACTGACGCGCTCGCCTTCGATTTCCGGATATAGAAGACGTTGACCATGCCCCAAGGCCTCATGCAGCGCGGTGCCCTTGACGCAGAGCCGACCGAAGTTCGCGGGATGATCGGCCGTGCCGTTCACTGGGTGCAGTTGCGTGCCTTCGGCTCCCGCGACCGGCGTGACATCCACACCACAGCCGACACCGCAGTAGGGACAAGTGGTGCGGATCGTGCGGGGCGTGCCGGGTTCGTGCTTGGCATTCATGCGTCGGCTTGCCTCAGCCCGGCACCTTGCAGTACACGGCGCCATCGCTCACCCGAACTTCGTACACGGGCACGAACACGCTGTCGTCTTCCAGACAATGACCATCACGCAACGAGTAGTGATGTTTGTAGAGCGGCGAGGCCACCACCACTTCGCCCCCGATGTCACCGACGATGCCGCGCGACAGCACGTTGGCACCGCCCATCGGATCGTAGTTGCCGATGGCATAGACGGCGGGTTCGAGTTCCGGCAACCAGAACAGCGCCACCTGGCGCCCTTCGCACAAGGCACAGACACCGCTGCCGGGAATCAGGTCATCCAAGGTACAGAGCAGCACCTCGCCGAGGTCCTTCGGATTGCGCTCGATCTTGCTTTTCATGTTCATCACACACCTGCCTCGCTGACGGTCTTCTCCTCTTCGCGGGCGGGACGGATCTGGCCACGCTCGCGCACGAACACCACCTGCGGATCCTCGTCCTGCGCATTGACGAACTGACGGAAGCGTTTGAGACGTTCGGGATCTTCGATGGTGGTCTTCCATTCACACTGATAGGTGCCCACCACCGCTTCCATCTGCGCTTCGAGTTCGGCACAGATGCCGAGCTTGTCGTCGATGATCACCGACTTGAGATAGTCGAGACCGCCCTCGAGATTCTCCAGCCACACCGACGTGCGCTGCAGACGATCGGCAGTGCGGATGTAGAACATCAGGAAGCGATCGATGTAGCGGATCAGCGTTTCGTCATCGAGATCGGTGGCGAAGAGATCGGCATGACGCGGCCGCATGCCACCGTTGCCGCACACGTAGAGGTTCCAGCCGCGCTCGGTGGCGATCACGCCGAAGTCCTTGCTCTGCGCTTCGGCGCATTCACGCGTGCAGCCGCTCACGGCGCTCTTGAGTTTGTGCGGGCTGCGCAGCCCCTTGTAGCGGTTCTCGAGCAGGATGGCCATGCCGACGCTGTCCTGCACGCCGTAGCGGCACCAGGTGCTGCCCACGCAGGATTTCACGGTGCGCAGCGCCTTGCCGTAGGCATGTCCGGTTTCGAAACCGGCTTCCACCAGTTCCTTCCAGATCGCCGGCAACTGATGCAGACGCGCACCGAACATGTCGATGCGCTGGCCACCGGTGAGCTTGGTGTAGAGATCGTATTTCTTCGCCACGCGCGCGATCACGGCGAGTTTGTCGGGCGTGATCTCACCACCCGGAATACGCGGCACCACGGAATAGGTGCCGTCCTTCTGCATGTTGGCGAGGAAGGTGTCGTTGGTGTCCTGCAGTCCCACGTGCTCGGTCTTGAGCACGTATTCGTTCCAGAGCGAGGCGAGTATCGACCCGACCGCGGGCTTGCAGATGTCGCAGCCAAGACCTTTGCCGTAGCGGTGCAGCAGTTCGGGGAAGGTGCGTATGCGCTCGACCTTGCAGATGTGAAAGAGCTCCTGGCGCGAATAGGCGAAGTGCTCGCAGATGTGGTTGTTCACCGCCACGCCGCGCTTGGCGAGCTCCGCATCCACCACACTCTTGAGCAGCGCCGCGCAGCCACCGCAACCGGTGCTGGCCTTGGTGCACTTCTTGATTTCACCCAGGCTCAACGCGCCTTCATCCATCGCAGTGACCACGGCGCCCTTGGTGACGTTGTGGCAGGAACAGAGCGTCGCCGAGAGTGGTAAGGCATCGCTGCTGAGCGTGGGCTTGTTGCCGGCATCGGGCAGGATCAGCGTTTCCGGATCTTCCGGCAGTTCGAGACCGTTGAGCGCGTACTGCAGCAGCATGTCGTAATCGCTGGTGTCACCGACGAGCACGGCGCCGAGCAGTTTCTTGCCGTCGGCAGACACGTTGATGCGCTTGTAGATGCACTTCTTCTCGTTGGCGTACTGGTAGCACACGCTGCCCTCGGTCTTGCCGTGCGCATCGCCGATCGAACCCACTTCGACGCCCAGCAACTTGAGCTTGGTGCTCATGTCGGCGCCCTGGAACGGAATCTTGTTTTCGGTGAGCTGACTCACCGCGGCATCGGCCATGCGATAGCCCGGTGCCACGAGGCCGTAGACCATGCCACCGAACACTGCGCATTCACCGATGGCGTAGATGTTGGAGTCGCTGGTGCGGCAGTGATAGTCGATCACGATGCCGCCGCGCGGCCCGATTTCGAGCCCGGCCTCGCGGGCCAGCGTGTCTTCGGGACGAATGCCGGCAGAGAACACCACCAGATCGGTGTCGAGCGAGGTCTTGTCGGCGAACTGTAGGCTGAGGCGGGTGTCGCGCCCGGGCACGATCTTCTGCGTTGCCTTGGAGGTGTGCACGTGCACGCCGAGCTCTTCGATCATGCGCTGCAGGAACTGGCTGCCACGCGCATCGAGCTGCACGCCCATGATGCCTGGGCCGAATTCGACCACGTGTGTGTCGAGTCCGAGATTGCGCAGCGCATTGGCGCATTCCAGACCGAGCAATCCACCACCGATCACCACTGCCTTGCGCGCAAACTGTGCTTCGGCACGAATGCGGCCGAGATCGTCGATCGTGCGATAGACCAGACAGGCCTGATGATCCGCACCGGGAATCGGCGGCACGAAGGGATAGGAACCCGTGGCCAGCACCAGCTTGTCGTAGCGGAATTTGCGGTTCTTGGAAGTGGTGACGATCTGCGCTTCGCGATCGATGCTAACCGCCGCTTCGCCGAAATGCGCCTCGATGCCCTTGGCCTCGTATTCCTCGGCCGAAGTCAGCGCCAGATCTTCCGGCTTCTTGCCAGCGAAGAGTTCCGACAGATGGACGCGGTCGTAGGCCGGACGCGTTTCCGCACCCAATACCGTGACGCGGAACGGCCCACCCAGCCCTGCCAATTTATCGGCGTAGTAATGTCCCACCATGCCGTTGCCCACCACCAATACGTCGATGGTTTTCTTGTCCTTGGCGTTGACGCTCAGCTTCTCGTTCATGCTTCGATCCCGTTTTCCGGAACAAAAAAAAAGCCCACGTCGAGTGTCGACGTGGGCCTCATTACCCTAACCCTAATGCCTGGGGGTACCGCTGGCAGGGGATCCGCAAGTTGAGAGAGAGAGGAGGAGGAGAACGGCCTGCGGATCCCCTGTCACGAGCAGAACCTTGCACAGGCCGTGCCAGAATCGAAAAACCCTTGATTTCAGGGCTCGAACGCGCGCCGGTGAGGAATCACCAAGCGAGCACGCACCAGCAGCGACCGCAGTGAGTGCGCTTCGCACTCATTGAGTGCACTCAAGAATCGAGGGGCACCAGACTGCGATCGGGGCCGAGCAGGATGCCGGGCTCGCTTTCCCACGGCTCAGCATGAGTGCCCTCGCCGCGCCGACGCTCGTGGGATGGTGCCGGCAAGTCGAGATGGCGCGCCGCTTCGCGATAGAGATCGGGCCGGAAGCATTGCTGGCTGAGACTTGCCACCTGGTCTTCGGGAATGGGGTTGCCGAGGGCGAAACCGCATTGTCTGACGATGGCATCGGCGGTGGAGCGCCACGGAAAGCCGGCGTGGTAGGCCCCGAACACCAGAAAGTCTTCCATCGTGGTGGCCTCACTCGCCTTGTTGAAGCGTGGACGCCCGGTGAGCGCGGGCAGGAGCACGGTCTCCGGCAGATTGAGATAGCGCGGCTGCGCCAGGATGGGCGCCATCGCGCGACGCTCCGCCGGCTCACCGAGACGCAGGCAGGCTTCCATCAATGCGAGTCGCAAACGCAGATGCGTCTGCGCGTAGCGGCGATGCCAGATGCCATTCACCGCGAGCACCTTCTCCGGCGCGTTGTTCCAGATCTGATGACCGGTGACGACGATCGTGCCGATGCCATGCTGCACCGCGAGCGAGTTCCACGGCTCACCCACACAGAAGCCGTCGATGAGACCTCGCGCGAGGCTGTCGCACATCTGCTCGGGTGGCAGCACGATGATCTTCACGTCGCGATCGGGATCGATGCCACCGGCCCTGAGCCACATGCGCAACTGCAAGGTGTGCATCGAGAAGAGATGCACCGTGGCGAACGTGAAACGCTGCGCGCCACCCTTGATCCGCGCCGCCAGTGTCCGGCTCATGGCAAGTGCATCGGGCAACCCTGCTCCATTCGATGGCTCACTCGTCAGAGCAGAAGCGAGGTGACTCGCAAGCGTCAGCGCATTGCCGTTGAGATTGAGCACGAGACCGGTCAACAGCGGCACCCGCAGACCGCCGACTCCATAAGTGGTCATCAAGGGCAGTGGCGCGAGCAAGTGCGCCGCATCGAGATCACCCACCACCAGTCGATCGCGCAGGTTGGCCCAGGACACTTCACGCACCAGGTCGACTTCGAGCTCATAGGCTGCGAAGAGGCCCTTCTCCTTGGCATAGATCAAAGGCGCACTGTCGGTCAGCCGCATGAAGCCGATCCGCAGACGCTGCTTTTCCGGTGGGGCCAGATGCTTGGTGCTAGTCATGAGGAATTCCTGTCGGAGGCGCCGAAGGTGGTGAGCACCATCTTGGCGACGTCGCCCAGCTTGAGATTGTTGTCCATCGCCATCTGCAACATGGTCTTGTGCGCGGCTTCCTCACTGATGCGGCGATACTTCATCAGCAGAGCCTTGGCCTTGTTGATGCGCTTCTGCGTTTCGAGTTCGTTGCGGGTTTCTTCCAGCGCACTGCGCATGGCCTGGAATGAGGAGAACTGCGCGAGCGCGACCTCGATCACGGGTTTGACCTTGGCTGGATTGAGTCCTTCGGTCATGTAGGTGCTGATGCCGGCTTCGAAGGCTTGGCGAATGTAGGAGGGATCGTCTTCCTCCGTGAACATGACCATCGGAGTCGGGTTGTGTTGATTGACGACGGCGAGACTTTCGAGGATGTCGCGGCCGGGAAAGCGCAGGTCGATGAGGACGATGTCGGGCCGGTGACGTTCGATCTGAAACAGCAGCGCGGAGGTTTCGGAGATGATGGAGACGACGTCATAGCCTGAGTCTCGCAGCCTGGCTTCGACCGCGGCGACGCGCGTAGCGTCGTCATCGACCAGCATGATGCGAAGAGGCGTATTCGTCGGGGAGGTACTGCTCAAACCGTTACTTCCTGAAATGTCGAGGCACGGGGCGTTCTCATTGCCGTGCCTTGGGTGGCAATGATCCGCCTAGTTGCGCCATCAGGAAAGCGTTGCTCCGGTTTTGCGCGTTGTTTCCATGATTGTCGTGAGCTTGCCGCGAGGAGCGTGCCCATGGGGCGGCTTTTCCTCAGCGTCCCCCTTCCCGATTCCGCTCATCGATGGTTTTGAAACCATCATCTGCGAGTTGCACGGTTGTAGTTTGGCAGAGAGCCACCGGCGCATCCCGACATGGACCGTTCAAGTCTTGCCCCGATATCGAGATCGATGCTTCCAAATAGGCAGTCACTGGGATTTCCCGTGTTGCGCCACTTACGCCGCAAAGGCACAGCGGCCGGATGCAGTCTTCAACCTTGGGCCGAGAGACTGTGTCGTAGATCCTTGCAGCAGCAGCCGCTGCTTCCTCACGATCGGAACTCCTCGCCGGCTGTCTATGACCGATGGCAGAACCTTCCAGTCACGCATCGATCGAAGAGCACCCAGCGGGGTTCGCCCTCGCCTCAGCGCAGTTCATGGGAGCGGCGAGACACCCGCGCGAATTTGGTTGCTCGCACGTCAAGGCTTACCATGCCGTCTTCTTCCACAGCGACGCGACACCATCATGAGCAAGATACCCACCATCCCCGCCACCGAGCGTTTGACCTTTCGTTTGATGGATCGCAGCGATGCGCCGCTGTTGTTCGAGCTGGATCAGGATCCGGAGGTGATGCGCTTTCTCAACGATGGCAAGCCGTCGACCTGGGAGGAGATCGAGAACTTCTTCGTGCCGCGCATGGAAGGATTCACCAAGGCCGAGCTGGGCCATGGCCTGTGGGCAGTGATGGATAGACAAAGCGATGCCTATCTCGGTTGGATCCTGGCGCGGCAATACGGCATCGGCACCACCTACCATGAACCAGACAACCTCGAACTGGGTTGGCGTTTGAAGCGCTTCTGCTGGGGCAAGGGCATCGCCACGGAAGCCGCACGTGAAGTGATGCTGGCGGTGCTGCAACTCGATGCGAGCATCCGCGTGGTGTCGGCGATTGCCGATGCCGAAAATGTCGCGTCGACCACCGTCATGAAGAAATTGGGCATGCGCTATGTCGATGATCGCGTGCACGTGACGCCGCTACGCACCTTCGACGTTGCGTACTACGAAATGCCGGCGCCACGAGAGTTGCTGCGCGATCGTTGAGTGCGCACTTCCTTCTCAGAAGCTGAACGTCACCCACGACCAGAAGACCTGCTTGTCGACCTTCGCTGCGATGTCACCCTGCCGGTAGTCGGCGTACTTCAGACCCAGCGTGTAGTTGTTGCGGAAAGGCCGCGTCCATTGCAGGTTGAGTTCTTCACCGAGATCGTCGACGCCCGGAGTGCTTTCGTTGGCTTCGAAGTCATGCCACACCAAGGTGGCGGTACCACCGATCACCGGCAAGGTAGCGCTGAAGCTGAGATAGAGATCCTCGATGCCTTGTTCGGGTGTAGTGAGAAATTGATCGGCCCAACCCTGAAAGGCATGCAGCGTGGCGAGTGGCGTGGCGAAGCCGTAGGCACCGTCGTCGGACCCGAGCACTTCATAGCCCAACTTGCCATTGATGCCCTTCACCGTCACGCCACCTTCGAGCAGGTAGTAATCCACACTGAAGTCGGCAGCACCGCGTTCGGAATCCTGCGTGGCGTATTCGATCAGATAGCTCACAGGCAAAGCGCCGAGCGTTTTGTTGCCGGTCAGGCGCACACCATAGGTGTCGAGCGAGTTGTCGAGCGGAATGTCTTCTTCGAGCAGATAGGCATAAGCCGTCAGTGCGCCGATGGGTGTGTCGATCACGCCATGCAGCAGATGGTCTCTGCTGTCGATGTCCTGGTCCTGCGCAAAGACGCGTTCGCGGCTGGTCAGGTAGTGATAGTCGATGGTGTAGGACTCCTGCTTGTATTCGAGCGTCAGTGCGTCATAGCTCTGATAGTCCTGGCGCCATGGCACGGCGCCGACGAAGCGTTGATTGTCGTAGCGGATGTCCTGTCGTCCCAGCTTCGCGGTGAAACCGCCGCTGACGTACTGCAGGTAGGCCTGATTGACCTCCGTGGTTTCGGGATCGGCGATGGTCGAATAGCGGCCGGCATTGAAACCGGTTTGCGGCACCGTGTAGTCGTCGACGCCAACGATGTGCACGTCTTCCACTTCCAAGGCCGCGCTGAAGCCCTTGAACCCGCCGGTGGTGTATTTGAGGGCGGAGCGGAGCGTCAGTGCTTTTGCGTCTTCGAGCGCATTGTCTTCACTGACGGTTTCATAGCGCAGGTTGAAGACACCAGAGGCCTTGCCGCCGGTGAGCGCGGCTTCCAGACTTCGTTGCTCCTGCGCCTGAGCGCCGACTGCAACGAGAAGCGTGGTGCCGACGAGCGCATTGCGTACTGCCGAAGAGACTTGCATGCGAACCTCCTGTTAGCCGCGCGCAAGAGTGCAATTGCGCGCCTTGTTGTTGTGAACAGCGTTTTCGGGCCGAGCCAAGCCGCACCGCGGGGCGGCGTGCGTTGGCGATTGGGAATGGGTCAGGCGACCGAGCGTCTGCGCATGGCTGCTGGACTCTGACGCGCACCGGCAGCAGTGCCGAGCGGCTCCACCTTGCGCTGCTTCTCGTAGAGGAAGCGCAGGACACGTGCACGCAGCGCCGCATATTCCGGCAGATCCGCCAAGGCCAGGCGATCCCGTGGACGAGGCAACTTCACGTCCAGAATCTCGCCGATGGTGGCGGCAGGTCCGTTGGTCATCATCACGATGCGATCGGACAGCAACACGGCTTCGTCGACGTCATGCGTGATCATGATCACCGTGTTGCGCAACTCGTTCTGGATCTCCATCAGACTGTCCTGCATGTGCGCACGCGTCAGTGCATCGAGCGCACCGAAGGGCTCGTCCATCAGCAGGATCTGCGGCTGCATCGCGAGGGCGCGGGCGATGCCGACGCGCTGTTTCATGCCACCCGAGATTTCATGCGGCAGCTTGTGCATGGCATGCGCCATGTGTACGAGAGTGAGATTGTGTTCGACCCATTCACGGATCTGTTGCTTGCTCCAGCTGCCGCCCTTCACCTGCTTCACCGCGAGTTCGACGTTCTGGTAGGCCGTGAGCCAGGGCAGGAGACTGTGGTTCTGGAACACCACCGCACGCTCGGGACCCGGTTCACGGATCTCCTTGCCGTTGAGGATCACACCGCCGCGCGTCGCCTGCATCAGACCCGCGACGATGTTGAGCACCGTCGACTTACCGCAGCCGGAGTGACCGATGAGCGAGACGAACTCACCTTGTTCGATCTTGAGATCGACACCCTTCAGCGCCACGAAGCTGCCGCTCGGTGTCGAAAACTCCTTGTCCACCTGACTGATTTCGAGAATCACACTCATGGCTTTCTCCTATGCCTCAGCGCGTCGCCGTGCCCTTGTCCCAGCTCACGCGACGCTGGATTTCCTGCATGCCGCGATCGAGCAGAAAGCCAATGAAGCCGATGGTGAACACCGCCACCATGATGCGGCCGAGCGACTCCGAGCTACCGTTCTGAAATTCATCCCACACGAACTTTCCGAGCCCCGGGTTCTGCGCCAGCATCTCGGCGGCGATCAGCACCATCCAGGCAATGCCCAGCGATAGACGCATGCCGGTGAAGATCATGGGCACCGAGGACGGCAGCACGATGCGGCGTACGTGTGCGAGCGGTGACAGCCGCAACACGCGGCTCACATTGACGAGATCCTGTGGAATCGAAGCCACGCCCACCGCGGTGTTGATCACCATCGGCCAGAGACAGCAGAGCGCGACGGTGATCATCGAGTTGATGAAGCTCTTCGGAAACAAGGGTTCGTCCGCGGTGTAGAGCGCACTCACCACCATCGTGACGAGCGGCAACCACGCGAGTGGTGAAACGGGCTTGAAGAGTTGGATCAAGGGATTCAGCGCGAGATTGAGTGGGCGATTGAGACCGATCGCGATGCCGAGCGGCAAAGCCACGGCCATCGCGATGGCGAAACCACTCAACACCGTCACCAGCGACGTCTTGATCTGATCGATGAAGGTGGCCTTGCCCGTGTAGGGCCGAATCCGTGCCTCGTAGGTTGGATCCTGCGCCAGACGTTGCGCATTGCGTTCTTCCTGGCGCGCATAGAATTCCGCCGCCTTCACGCGTTCGCGGCGATGTTCCTCGTACAGATTCCCTGCTTGCTGCCACACGGCTGCGGGTCCCGGGAAAGTGCCGAGCGAGGTTTCGATGCGTGCGGCCGCGACGGACCAGAGCAGCAGAAACACCGCGATGCCGAACAGAGGGATCGTGCAATGACGCAGCAGGGCAGAGCCGGCGCGACTCAGTCGCTGCAGACGCGAGCTGGGCGCGGCGAAGTTGAGCAAGGTAGTGGCCATGGTGCTCTCCTTTCTCGATGCGTGCGAAGTTCAGAGCTTGTCGTCGCCCTTGAGGCCGATCGTGAATTGCTCGATGTAGGCATTGGGCTTGGTGCCGTCGTAGACGAGCCCGTCGATGAAGTCGCTCGTCGGTGGTTTATAGCCACTTTCCGTTGCAAAGTCGGGGAAGTCCTCGGGCTTGGCGAGTCCGTCTTCGATGAGCGATTGCGCCGCAAGCGCGTAGAGATCGGGGCGATAGACCTTGCGCGCGGTCTCGTCGTACCAGGAATCGGGCTTGGCTTCTTCGATCTGGCCCCAGCGCCGCATCTGCGTGAGATACCACACGGCGTCGGAGTAATAGGGATAGGTGGCGTGATAGCGGAAGAACACGTTGAAATCCGGCACTTCGCGCTTGTCGCCTTTTTCGTATTCGAAGGTGCCGGTCATGCTGTTGCCGATCACCTCGGCATCGGCGCCGACATAGTTCGGCTGCGACAGGATCTTCACCGCTTCGGCGCGATTGGCGTTGTCATTCTCGTCGAGCCACATCGCGGCGCGGATCAGTGCGCGCGTGAGACGAATCGTCGTGTTCGGATATTGCTCGGCAAAGGCTGCAGTCAGGCCGAACACTTTCTCGGGATTGTTCCTCCAAAGTTCGTAGTCGGTGATCACGGGCACGCCGATGCCCTTGAACACGGCCTGTTGGTTCCAGGGTTCACCGACGCTATAGCCGTAGATCGTGCCCGCTTCGAGCGTGGCCGGCATCTGTGGTGGCGGTGTGACGGAGAGCAGCGCTTCGGCATCGATCTGGCCGGTGGTCTCACCCTTGTGGGGTGCGTAGTAACCGGGATGAATGCCGCCGGCCGCCAACCAATAACGCAGTTCGTAGTTGTGCGTGGAAACCGGGAACACCATGGCCATGTTGAAGGGTTTGCCGCTGGCGTTGTACGACTCGACGACCGGTTTGAGGGCTGCCGCGCTGATCGGATGTTGCGGCTTGCCGTCGGGCCCCATCGGAATGTGTTCCTTCATCGCCTGCCATACCGCATTGGAGACGGTGATGGCATTGCCGTTCAGATCCATCGAGAACGGCGTGATGATGTCGGCCTTGGTGCCGTAGCCAATGGTGGCGGCGAGCGGTTGTCCAGCCAGCATGTGGGCGCCATCGAGACGACCGTCGATCACTCCATCGAGCAACACCTTCCAGTTGGCTTGTGCTTCGAGTGTTACGTAAAGGCCTTCGTCTTCGAAGTAACCTTTTTCATAGGCGATGGCGAGTGGCGCCATGTCGGTGAGCTTGATGAAACCCAGCGTGAGTTCTTCTTTCTCGGGAAAGCCCAACGCACCTGCGTGTGCGGTGTCGATGGCGCCAGCCAGCATGAGCAGGCTGGCTGCACGCAAGAGGCGACGCCGCCCCAAGGTGTGAACGGAGTTGGAAGGACGGCGCTTGCTGTTGCACTTCATCATGGCCTTCTCCTACGCGGCGGTCACAAAACACGCACAAAAAAAAAAGCCTGCAACCCGGGGGAGGGTTGCAGGCATCATTACCTGAAAGACTTAGAGGATGAGCGTGCCGCCATCAGCCTCGCTGCTGAAAGGACACGCCCTTACCTATCCAAGAAGCGTGCCAAACTCGTCGCAAGCCAGAAAACACCGAAGAAAGCAGGCAATTACGTGGTTTTTGACCAAGCTCCCCATATCCGATGCACGTAGGCGCAACTCACCGGTGCGCACCACTTTTGCTCTCATCGTGCTAGCGCTGCACTTTGCTGGAGCGCCGCCAACTCTTGGGCACTTGACGCGGCTTTTGAGGTGCGTTCATCACCTTTGAATGTTGTGGCTCTAGCGTTGGCCGCACAGGGACCTCAGCCGGCGGCGCGCAGGAACTCACGCAACAAGCCCGCCGGCGCTTCATCCCACCGCGAGTACTCGAATCCATCGACTCATCCAACCTACGGCGTGTTAGTCTCTGCGCTCGAGTTATGCAGGTACCCCCTCATAACGCGAACTCTTCCGCAAGCCCCTTGGATACCGTAAGGAGTTCCCCATGACGCAAATTTCTGCCTATGGCGTCCAGAGCGCCACTTCACCCGTTGCTCCCATGCGCATCGAACGGCGCGAGGCGCTGGCGCATGACGTCGTCATCGACATCCTCTACTGCGGCATCTGCCACTCCGACATCCATCAGGCGCGCAACGAATGGGGCGGCGGTTCCCTGTACCCGATGGTGCCCGGCCACGAGATCATCGGTCGCGTGAGCAAGGTCGGCAGCGAGGTCGGCAAGTTCAAGGTGGGTGATCTCGTCGGTGTCGGCTGTTTCGTCGATTCCTGCCGCACCTGCGCCTCCTGTGCCGAAGGCCTCGAGCAGTACTGCGAGAACGGTGCGACCTTCACCTACAACGCCGAAGATCCCAAGCACGGTGGTCTGGTGTTCGGTGGTTACTCCGAGCGCATCGTGGTGGATGAGAACTACGTGCTGCGCGTGCCGGACAATCTCGATCCCGCCGCAGCCGCTCCCCTGCTCTGCGCCGGCATCACGCTCTATTCACCGCTGCGTCACTGGAACGTGCAGCCGGGTCAGAAGGTGGGCATCGTCGGTCTCGGCGGTCTCGGTCACATGGGGGTGAAACTCGCCTCCGCGATGGGAGCTCATGTGGTGATGATCACGACTTCTCCGCACAAGGCACAGGATGCGAAGAAACTCGGTGCGGCCGAAGTGCTGATTTCCAAGGACCCGGAGGACATGGCGAAGCACGCGCGCAGTTTCGATCTGATCGTCGACACCGTGCCGGTGCCGCATGACCTCAATCCCTACATCAGCCTTCTCAAACGCGACAAGACGCTCGTGATCGTGGGCCCGCTCGACCCCGTCGGCGTGCACGGTGCCAACCTCATCACGCAGCGCCGTGCCGTGGCTGGCTCCGTCATCGGCGGCATCAAGGAGACGCAGGAAATGCTGGATTTCTGCGGCAAGCACAACATCACGAGCGACATCGAAGTGATCAAGGCCGACTACATCAACCAGGCCTACGAGCGCATGCTCAGGAGCGACGTGAAATATCGTTTCGTGATTGATATTGCGTCGATGAAGTAAGCGATTCGGCTCTTAAACAAGCAGATTTCCAATAAGCTCACGAGTGCTGAATACCCGTTTCTGGACTTCGTAGAGTAGATCTCTTGAGCCGGTATCAATGCCGTAAACCGATAGCTCACTTCTGACCATTGCTTTGCGGAATCGGAGCTGCTGCTTCGCGAACGGCATTCGTAATTTCGCCAGATTTTCTTTGCGTTGAGCCACCTCAAGATTCTGTCTTTCCGACAGCACATCTTCATGGTCCGTAAGCGTCCGACATACTTCATAGGCTGCAAGTACCCACAGCCAGAACTTTCCATACACCTTGTTAATCTCATGTGATGAGATCGGCTTCTGTCCTCAGGCATCGTCGAGCAGCTTAAGAAGCTCATCGCCAAGTTCTCTCACGATATCGCCTTGGATGTGGCTGTAAATTGAAAAGGTGACTAGAGGGTTTTCCTTGTAGAAATTCTGGATAACTTCGTCTGCTCCTAGATATTCCTGCATACGGCCCCCGGCAAATGAAGGTGGATCACAACATCAGCCATACCAAACCTTCCGTTGAAAGGCACGCCAACGGGACCGCGCTGGCTCTTCGCGGTATCAAATTGGCTACCCAAAAGTCTGTTGCGTCCATTCGGCACCATCCCTTCCCCAACCAAAGGCGCGCCGAATCCCCCCGTCCCAGGTGCAGAGCCTTGGATGGATATCTCACTTTGGGATTCGTCTTTGGCTCACTGCCTACCTACGAAACTGCCACCTCAACGATATCCAAGGAGCAGCGCACACAGGTATGGAGGGTCGTCTCAGGCCGGGCACGCGGAGTGCCCGACAGCCATGGATTGGGTGACACCGAGCTGCCTCGGGTAGCTGTATGGAATATTTCGCGAAACCCTGAGGGCATGGTTCGGCGCCGCTGCGAGAGGCCGTTGCAGACATGGATGTCCTCAACGAGCCTCCAGGGAGGGATTCACGAGGTGCCGACCGCACAGCGATGAACCGCGCGTTTCCACTGATCCAGTAAAAGCCTCCTACCTCGTTGGGCTTCGCCTTCGGCTCTGCTCCAGCCCGGCATAGCCGGGCGTCGCTCAGCCGGCGCGTACGCTTCGGGGAATGGAGGAGCAGCGCAAGCAGATATGGAGAGTTGCCGCTGGCCGGTCCCGGGGTGGGACCGTCGAAGGCCAGGGATGGCCTGAGCCGAGCCGCCAGGGATGGCTTCATGGCGCGTCTCGCCCCGGGACCGGCCAGCGGCGACCCCGACTCCTAATTAGAAGCGCTGCGACCAATCAGCCACCGTCTACATCACCAAAGCACTACAAACACAATCACAGCGCCCGTAAAAAGAATCGGTATAATGCGCGCTTTTTTGAATCCAGACCTTAGCAGTAGGAGCACTGCCCCCCATGAACCTCGACGCGATCGCCATCGGCAACAACCCGCCTGAAGACATCAACGTACTGATCGAAGTACCGATCGGCGGCCACCCCATCAAATACGAGATGGACAAGAAGTCCGGCACCCTCGTGGTCGACCGCTTCCTGTACACCGCCATGTCCTACCCGGGCAACTACGGCTTCGTGCCGCACACCCTGTCCGATGACGGTGACCCGATCGACGTCCTCATCTGCAACACCCGCCCGCTGATCCCGGGCTGCGTGATCAACGTTCGCCCCATCGGCGTGCTGGTGATGGAAGACAATGCCGGCCAGGATGAAAAGGTCATCGCCGTACCCTCCCCGCACCTGACCCAGCGCTACAAGGACATCTACAACTACGACGACCTGCCGGAAATCACCCTGCAGCAGATCGCCCACTTCTTCGAGCACTACAAGGATCTCGAGCCGGGCAAATGGGTGAAGATCGGTGATTGGCGTGACGCCAGCGAAGCCCGTCGCCTCATCACTGAAGCGATCGCGCGCGCCGCGGCGGAAAAGAAAGCTTAAGAAGTACTTCGGAACGCAGCGGCGGCTCAGTCGCCGCTGCCGCCCAACAAGGACAAAAGCGCCTGTACGTGTTCGCTGGTCTCATGACCGAGCGGCGTCAGGTAGCCCCCATCCGGCAGGGTCAGCATGCCCTTCGCGTGCAGACGCCTGGCGGCCTCGATCACGGCGGCGGAAGCGTCGCGGTGAATCTTGATTCCCTGCTGCTCGGTATCGAGATCGAAGCGGGCCAACAGTGCCAGCTCCTCCAACTGCGCCTGCGTGAACACCATCGCCCTCCCCTCCGAGCTCCTTGGATGCTGCCTCGGCAGCGTCGATTTGAACGGCAGGCCATGCGGCCGGCCGGCGTGGCTGCGGCCTCGTCGCAGCGGTTCCGGGACGAGGCCGCGCGACCTCAGCTGTGGTCGCGGATGTAGTTGCGTTCGTACTCGGCCTGGGCAGCGTCCTTTTCCTTCTTGATCGCCGCACCGCGCCGCTTGGCTTCGGCCAGCGACACCGAGCGCGTTTTCTGCGTGCTGATGGCAGGCAAAGACAGCATCCGTTCTACTTCAGAAGGTTCAGCCTGGCAGGCCGGACATTCCGCGGTCTGATCCACACGAACCAGCTTTTCGAACTGATGGCCACAGCGCTTGCACTGAAACTCATAGATTGGCATGTACTTTCCTCCCCTTACTTCAAGGCGGGGAGGTATAGCACCGTTCCCGGCTTTCTCCAACAAGTTCCGCTGTCGTTTGGGGGCGGAGGGCAGAGGCGCGAGCGGCTATAATCGCGCCCCTTCGACTGCCGACCATCCGACATGCGCCTCGACCGTTTTCTCAGCCACAGCGCCGGCCTGCCGCGCTCCCGCGCCAAGGCGCTGATCGCCCGTCAACGTGTGCGGGTCGATGGCGTGGTGGTGCGCGATCCCGCCACGACCGTAACGGAAGGTCAGGTGATACAACTCGACGAACAGGAACTGAGCTGGCCGCGTCCCTACTACGTGATGCTGCACAAGCCGACCGGTGTCGTTTGCAGTACCACCGATCCCTCGCACACACCCGTGCATCTTCTGATCGATCGCCCGTGGGCAAGTGAACTCCACGCTGCCGGTCGCCTCGATGCCGATAGCACGGGCCTGGTGCTGCTCACCAGCGATGGAGAGTGGAGTCATCGCATCACGAGTCCGCGCCACCATTGCGACAAGAGCTATCTGGTCGAGCTCGCGCGTCCGCTCGATGGTGCGTTGGTGCAACGCTTCGCCGAAGGCATCGTGCTCAACGACGATCCCACACCGACCCTGCCCGCCCAGCTCGAAATCCTGGGCGAAAACCAGGCACGCGTGATCCTGCGCGAAGGTCGTTATCACCAGGTGCGCCGCATGTTCGCCGCCTGTGGCAATCACGTCACGGCACTGCATCGTGAGCGCATCGGCCCGGTGACGCTCGACGCTTCCCTCGCACCGGGTGGCTGGCGTGAACTCACCGCACAAGAAGTGGAAGCCCTGCGCCATGCGTGATGCCGCACTGACTGCCCTGTTACGAGAAGCCACAGCCGGTCCCGGCCTCGTCGTGCTCGACGAAAATCACAGCGATTCCCTGCCCCCGCCACCTGCGGGTGAATGGCGCGCCGCGAGCAATCGCTGCGACGTTGCCCATGCCGCGCGCACTGCCGGTTGGAACTGCGCGTGCAATGACTTCGACTTCAACGCCGTCGCGCCACTACGACAGGCGCTCTATCGCATCTCCAAGGAAAAGCGCGTGGCGGAGCATGTGCTGGAATCGCTGTGGGAAAAGCTGGAAGTGGGAGGTGAACTCTGTCTCACCGGCTACAAGCAGGAAGGCGTGAAAACACTCGCCAGCCGCGCGGCCACAGCCTGGCAAACGACGGCGGCACTCGAACGTGGCGATGGTGGCTTGCATCTCTATCGCCTGCGCAAACATGCGCCCTCGGTGGAAAGTCTTGCCGACGGCGCCTATCACCGATTGCGCGAGATCGGCGAGTGGCAAGGCACGCCGCTCTGGAGCAAGCCCGGCATCTTCGCCTGGGATCGCATCGACGACGGCAGCCGTCTTCTGCTCGAACAATTGCCACACACCTTGCAAGGCCTGGACCTTGCCGAATGCAGCGGACTCGATCTCGGCTGCGGCTATGGACTCCTGGCCCTGGCATTGGCACAGGCCGGTTGTGCGCGCGTCATCGCCACCGACAACAACGCCGCCGCGATTGCGGCAACGAGTCACAATCTGCAGCAGGTATCAGTCCGCGATGGTGTGCAGGTGGTGCTGGACGACTGCGCCGGCAGCATCCGCGAACGCGTCGATCTGCTGCTCTGCAACCCACCCTTCCATCAGGGCTTCGCGGTGGAAGGCAGCTTGACCGATCGTTTTCTTGCCGCTGCGAAACGCTTGCTCAAGCCGAAAGCTCAGGCGCTGTTCGTGGTCAACGCCTTCATTCCGCTCGAGCGCAAAGCGCAGGAACATTTCGCGCGCGTGGAGACCTTGGCCAACGATCGCCGCTTCAAGGTGCTGCGTCTCACGCTCGAGCAAACCCGCAAGGCGCGTTGACGCTAAACATAGCGACGCAACAACAGGCTCGCGTTCACCCCACCGAAACCGAAGCCATTGCAGAGCACGTGCGTGATGCGCATCGCGCGTGCCACGCCATGCACGACGTCGGCTTCGCCCGCTTCCTCATCCGCTTCTTCGAAGTTGAGCGTGGGCGGTGCGCATTGATCGCGCAGCGCCAATACACCGAACGCCGCCGCCAAGCCACCCGCTGCGCCCAACAAGTGACCGGTGGATGCTTTCGTGGCAGAGATCGCAGGTCGATGCGCACCGAAGACACGACGCAAGGCCCGCAGCTCGGCAAGATCGCCGAGTGGGGTCGACGTCGCATGGGCATTCACATGCTGAACGTCTTCGGGGGCGATCTCCGCTTGGCGCAGAGCCTGCCGCATCGCACGTGCCGCGCCCTCTCCATCTTCGGGTGGGGAGGTCATGTGATGGGCATCGGCACTGGTGCCATAGCCCACGATCTCCGCCAGCGGACGCGCGCCGCGCGCCAGGGCATGATCCAAGCGTTCGACCACGAGCAATGCCGCGCCTTCTCCCATCACGAAACCGTCCCGCGCACGATCGAAGGGACGCGACGCGCGCGCCGGTTCGTCGTTGAACGCCGTCGACAAGGTCCGCGCGGCCGCGAAGGAACCGAGGCTGACGCGATCGATGCAGGATTCTGCGCCACCGCACAGGGCGATGTCGGCTTCACCGGCGCGGATGAGACGCGCGGCATCGCCGATCGCTTGCAGGCCCGCGGCACAGGCCGTCACCGGCGCGCCGAGTGGTCCCTGCAAACCGAAGCGAATCGACACCTGCCCCGCCGCCATGTTGGCGAGGAAGCTCGGCACCGTGAAGGGCGACAGCCGCTTGGCGCCCCGTGTTTCCGCCACGCGCACCGCATCGGCGATGGCGCCGAAACCGCCGATGCCCGATGCGATCACCGTGGCAGTGCGTGCCTTGGCCTCTGCATCCGCGGGGAACCAACGCGCTTGCGTCAAGGCATCCTGCGCAGCACCGAGCGCGAACTGGATGAAGCGATCCATCTTCTTCTGATCCTTAGTCGGCACGACGGCGTCGACGTCGAAACCATCGGCGACGGCCATGGTGCGTACCGGCACGACGCCAGCGATCTTTGCCGGCACATCCGGCACCAGCTCCGGTTCCAAGGCCACGACGCCGCTCTCTCCTGCAAGCAGACGGCGCCAGACGGCTGCAAGGTTGCAGCCAAGCGGTGTCACCAGGCCGAGGCCGGTGACGACGATACGGGTGGAAGTATTCATGAGGTGATCCTCTGCGGTGGCTCCACGGTTGCCACCGCATAAACTGTGCCGATCGTTCTAGTGTTGCGCAGTGGCAGCTGCTGGAACGGGTGCTTGTTTGCGCAGCAGGGGCACCAGGAGTGCAGTCAGGAGGAAGGTCACCATCAGCAGCACGAAGGTGTCGGAGAAGGCCATGGTCTGCGCCTCGCGTACGGTCAGCCGATAGAGCCCCTGCATCGCCGCGGCCTGCGCGCTCCAGGCATCGAGGCCTTGCTGGGTGAGCTGTTGCTGCGCACTTTGCAGCAGCTCTTCCATCGGCTGCTGTCCCGGCTGCAGATGTTCACGCAGTCGCACGAAGTGCAGGTTGCCGCGATCGTTGAGCAAGGTGCCGCACAGCGCGATGCCGATGGCACCACCGAGATTGCGCATCAGATTGAAGAGTCCCGACGCCAACTTGAGTCGTTCCGGCGCAAGACCACCGAGCGTGAGCGTCACCGCCGGCGCCACCGCGAACTGTTGCGCCGCACCACGGAAGATCTGCGGCAAGAGCAGTTGGTCCGCCCCCCAATCGTGGGTGATCGGCGAGAAGAACCACATCGAGACGCCGAACGCGGCGATGCCCACCATCATCAACCAACGCAGATCGACGCGGTTGGCGAAGAAGGCGTAGAGCGGAATGGAGAGGAGTTGTGCAACGCCCGTGGCGAGCACGGCGAGTCCGATGTCGAGCGCGCTGTAGCCGCGCACGGTGCCGAGAAAAAGCGGGGTGAGATAGATCGTCGCGAAGATGCCGATGCCCACCACGAAGGAGAACAAACAGCCGAGCGCGAAGTTGCGATCCTTCAGTGCGCGCAGATCCACCACGGGCTGAGGATGTTTGAGCGTACGCAGCACGAAGGCGATGCCGGCGAATGCAGCGATCCCGGCCGTGGTACGGATGATGTCGTCCGAGAACCAGTCCCAACGCGGACCTTCTTCCAAGGTGTATTCCAGACAACCGAGAAAGATGGCCATCAACACCATGCCGAGATAGTCGGCGCCGCGTAGCAGTTTCAGGTTCGGCCGATCGACCTTCACCAGCAGCGGCACCACGATCGCGATGAAGAGTCCCGGCACCACGTTGACGAAGAACAGCCAGTGCCAGGAATAGTGATCCGTGATCCATCCGCCGATGGTCGGGCCCAAGGTCGGCGCCAGTGACGCCAGACCGCCGACCAGCGCGGCAGCCACCACGCGCTGCTTGCCGACGAAGAAGGCGAAGGCGGTGGTGAACACCATCGGAATCATCGAACCGCCCAGAAAACCCTGCAGCGCGCGGAAGGCGATCATGCTCTCGATGTTCCAGGCCCAGCCGCACAGGATGCTCGCCACGGTGAAACCCGCGGCGGAGGCGGCGAAGAGCCAGCGTGTGGAAAAGACCTGCGCCAACCAACCCGAGAGCGGAATCACCACGATTTCCGCGATCAGGTAACTCGTCTGCACCCACACGAGTTCATCGTGGCCGGCGGAAAGGCCACCACCGATGTCGAGCAGCGAAGCCGACACGATCTGGATGTCCAACAGCGCGATGAACATCCCCAGACACATGCTGGCGAAGGAAAAGGCGCGCGTGGACAGCGGCAACAGGTGCGGCGGCTGCGGAGCGGCGGCGGTGTCCATCTCAGTGTCTCGTATCTACCGTGGCAACGACGGAAAGCCCCGGGCGTAGCAGCGCGCTCAGTGCCTCATCGGCGTCGAGCTGAATGCGTACGGGCACGCGCTGCACGATCTTGGTGAAGTTGCCGGTGGCATTTTCCGTGGGCAGCACGCTGAACTGCGAACCCGTGGCCGGCGCCAGACTGGCAACGCGACCCTTGAAGATGTGTCCGGGCAGAATGTCGGCCTCGATCTCTGCCGGCTGTCCCGGCCGCATGTCCGCCAGCTGGTTCTCCTTGAAGTTGGCATCCACCCACAGCCCTTCGGCGGGCACCACCACCAGGAGCTGCGCCCCAGCGGCGGCATAGGCACCTTCGCGCACACGGCGATTGCCGATCACGCCATCGCGCGGCGCCCTGATTTCCGTGAACGAAAGGTCCAATAAGGCACGTTCGTGGGCAGCCTGCGCCTGCAGTAGCGCGGCCCGCGCCTGTTCCATCTGCGTTTCGATCACGGCGATCTGCTTGCGTGCCGCGTCGAGTTCGGCCACGGCCGCACGTTCGGCAGCGATGGCTTGCTTGTGGACGGTATCGGCCTGTTGCCAGCTTTGGATGGACACCGCGGACGTGCTGGAGAGCGAGCGATAACGTTCGGCATCGTCGCGCGCACGTATCGTTTCGGCTTGTGCCGAAACCACCGCCGCTTCGGCTTTCGCGATCACGGCATGCTGTAGTTCGAGCATGGCCTTGAGGTTGTGCAGCAAGGCCGTCTGCGCCGCGACGCGGCCTTCGGCTTCATGGACCGCGGCTTGGTATTCACGATCGTCCAGTTTGACGAGCAGTTCACCCGCCTTCACCGCCTGGTTGTCTTCCACCAGGAGTGCCGCGACATAGCCGGGCACCTTGGCGCTGAGTGCCGTGAGCTCACCGCCGACGTAGGCGTCGTCCGTGTGTTCGAGAAAACGCCCCGCCACCCACCAGTGCTGACCATAGGCCATCGAGGCGAGGAGTGCGGCGATGCCGAGCACGCCGCGAATCAGTTTCCTGCCTTTGGAGGACTGCGTGCCCTGCTCCGCCAGCGGCAGCGTATCTGGCGTTCGTGTTGCGCTGTTCATTTGCTTTTCCCTCGCTTTGGCTTCGCCTGCAGCTGTTTGGTACCGCCTTCGTGCTTGGCGGCGAGATAGGCGAAGCGTCGTTTGACCGATGCATCTGCCGCCGGCCCCGGCGCCATCGTGTATTCCTCGGCATTGAGAGGACGGCCGGTATCGAGATCCATGAGCCCGACACGTACCGGTCGTCCCGTGGCACGTTCGACGAGCTGCACCATGCGGCCTTCGGGAAAGAAATGGCGATTGCCCCAGTCGACGAAGGCCTGCATCACCGTGCGGAAGGACCAGCCGAGCTCCGTCAAGTGATACTCGTAGCGCGGCGGTTTTTCGCTGTACTGACGTTTTTCCAGCATGCCGGCCTCGACCAGGTCGTTGAGGCGGCGCGTGAGGATGTTGGGCGCGATACCGAGACTCTTGGCGAACTCGTCGAAGCGGGTGAGGCCGGTCATGGCGTCGCGCAGGATCAAGATGCTCCACCACTCTCCTACCCGATCCAGACTGCGCGCCACGGGGCAAGGCATGGAGCCGAGGTTCGTGTGCTTCTTCGTCTTCATCGCAGACACCTAACTTTCAAAACGATAGTTACTCTAGGCACATAACTTTCATTTTGCAAGTAGCTTTTAGTGCGGATGCACGCAAGCCCGCAACGTGACTACGTGTCTACGGGCGGGTTGGTTGGCGAAGGGCGTTACAGCGGGGATGCGGCAGCCCAGCGAGCTGCCGCGGGAAGTGCTCAGGGCTCGGCGAATTCGGGGCGATACCAATACTGCGAATGACAGGCCTCGCAGGCGGCATCGAGTTGGGCGCCGTATTCGATGTAGGCGTCGACGTCACGCTTTTCGATGGCATCGAGGATCTGCAGCGCCGAGGCCTGCAGACCCTGCGCGAAACCATCCCAGGCCACACGATCTTCATCGAGTTTGGCCTGCACTTCGTCCGGCAGGTATTCGTAGTCGGGGAATTCGGTGGTGGAACCGGGCGGGGCCACACGGCGACCAGGGATCATCAGCGCGTTGGCACCTTCGATGATGGACACGGCCTCGTAGCGCAGCGCGGCCCATTCCTCGTCGGTTTCCGGGCGATAGTCGTGTTCGCCTTCTTCATCCACTTCGAAGCGAACGGCGTTCCATAACTCATCCGCGCTCGGATCGATCAGACTGTTCATCACGTCGCGGATCGTGGCGGTGGTGTTGAACAGGCTGAAATCGGCGACGGGAGCCGGCGCGGCACTGGTGGGCGCAGGAGCGGGAGCGGCGTTCTGTTCAGCGGGCGCGCAGGCCGCAAGCAACAGCACGGGCATGAGATGGGCGAGTTTTTTCATGACAGCCTTTCCTTGCTTGGAAGTGGCCCGATTATACGGCGCCACCTGCGGCTGTCACGGCGCGGGCCGCCTCAGTCCCCTAGCGCCAGCAAAAAAAAGGGACCGGCCGGTGCGAAGGCGCGGTCCCTGCAGAGGGGATCGTTGAGACCAGTCCAAGGACACGTCAGGGAAGAGTAAAGGTGTCGGTAACTCCGTTTACTTCCACCGTGTAGTTGCCCGCTGGCAATTGGGCAACGTCCAGCGGAAGCGAAAGATCGAAGGGCGAGTTCGGCAATAGCGAGGCACACACCGCGCCCGGTTCCATCACCGTTTCCGCCACCACCACATGGAAGGTGTTGCCGACACGAGTCTGCGCCGGCTCTTCCAGCGCCACACAGGCCACCGACGTGATGCCCTTGATGTGAACGCTGGCCTGAATCTCGGTGTCGAGCCCCGCGGCGGAAATCAGTACGGCCTCGACCTTTTGGATTTCCACGAGAGGGCGCGGCTCGGCCGCAGCGACTTTCAGCGTGCCATCGGCTTCGCGTCGCAGCTGGACGTCGCGGTAGTAGTGATTGCCATCGGGGCCGAGCGTTGCGACCGCATCGAGATGCAAGGTTCCGTCCTGGAACACCGGCACCGCGGCTTGTGCAATCGAACCCAGCACCAGCGTCAATCCCAACCAAGGCAGCACGTTCATAGGGGACTCCGATAATCGACCCCGAAGCGTTCTAGGCTCGTCCCTGTATCCACGAACGCTCCGGACGCGCGCATCTTGCCGCGACGTTCGCAGAGAGGCTGTTTTGGGAGTGTATGAACAGTGTTAACAAACTGTACGGATGCGATCCGTAGGTGGGGCGAAGGCAGGCGTTTGCGGCGCAGCGCGCTCAGCACAGCCACGCCCAACACGGGATGGCGGGTGCAGCAGCAGTGCAGTATCGAACATCGCCGGCTGGGCTTCGCCTCACGGCTCAGCCCGACTTACGACGCACCCGAACCGGCGTCGTCCGAGGAAGGAATGTGGAGGAACGAAACGGCGGGATTACTCAGCTTCCAGCGCTGTCCCGCCCTGCAGCTTTTTTCGCGAATCGTAGACCGCCTTGACGATCATCAGCACGATCACGGCCACGGCACCGAGCCACTGCGGCAGGTCCGGCAGGCAGAGCTTCTGACCCACGTAGACCAAGATCACCGCGAGCACGCTGCGCACCCATTGTTCGTCGATGGTGCGCGTCATGTGACTGCCGATCCAGATGCCGGGCACCGAACCGATGAGCAAGGTGCCGAGCAAGCCATAGTCCACCGTGCCCAAACTGGCGTGACCGAGACCCGCCACCAACGTCAGCGGCACGGCGTGCGCCACGTCGGAACCGATGATGCGATTGATGTGGATGGTCGGATAGAGCAGCAGCAAGGCGGTGACACCAAGGGCACCGGCGCCCACGGAAGTGAGGGTCACCATGGCACCGAGCACCACACCGAGCAGGAAGGTCAGCACCGGCACGGCGGGGCGCGGCAGATGCTGTTCGTGGTGAGCCGACTTCATCAGTTCATGACGGAAGATCACCGACAGTGAGGTCAGCAGCAAGGCGATGCCCAGCCAGAAGCGGATGCTGGAGATCACCGCATCCGAATCGAGACTGTAGCGGCCGATGAGCCAGGTCGTGATGAGCGAGGCCGGGACACTACCGAGACCCAGGATGCCCACGATGCGCCAGTCGATGTTGCCGAGCTTGCCATGCGCCAGCACCCCGACGCTCTTGGTGAGACTGGCGTAGAGCAGATCGGTGCCCACCGCCACGGTTGCCTTCACGTTGAAGAAGAGCAAGAGAATGGGTGTCATCAGCGATCCTCCGCCGACGCCGGTCAGACCGACCAGCCAACCCACGGCGAAGCCCGCCACTATGTAACCCCATTCCATCTGCTACCCCCGGAAAAACTGTGGGGGCGCACTCTACCGACTGCGTTATCCGCCACAAAATAACTTTTGGCCCTAGTTTATTCCTTTGAGCTATAAGAACACATACGCATCGAGTCCCGAGGCTGCAATGCGCGTAGGCAATGGTAGACTTCGCCACTTTCCGGAGTGCCGCATGCCATCAGTCCGTTCCTTCTTCCACCAGCTTGTTCTTGCTGCCCTCCTGGGCCTCGCCGCCATGGCCTCGCAGGCTCAGGTGCCGGCGGACGATCCCTTTGCCACGCCGGCCGATCCCTTCACCGCAGCGCCGGCCGCTCCCGCCCTGCCCATGGTGAACGTCGAATTCGACGGTAGAAGCCAGCAGGTGCAGGTGGAAGATCCCTCGAATCCGATCGTGCTGATCCAGACCACGCGCGGCAGCATGCTGTTCGAACTGTTCCCGCGCGAGGCGCCCGAGACCGTCGCCAACTTCCTCGGCCTCGCCGACGGCTCCAAGCCCTGGATCGATCCTTTCACCGGGGAAGAAATGCAGCAGCCCTTCTACGACGGCCTCACCTTTCACCGTGTGGTCAGCGGCGCACTGATCCAGGGTGGCAGCCCCACGGGCGACTCGCACGGCTATCCCGGCTTCCTCGTACCCGACGAGATCAACGCCGCCACCTTGGGCCTCGATCGCATGACCGTGCTCGACACCAAGGGCGAGCCCAATCCGGTGTTGGGCATTCGCAGTCAGGAGGATTTCCAGGAAGGCGTGCTCAAGCCGCTCTACGACTCGATGGGCATCACGTCCAGCGCGCAGCTCGAAGCGCGAGTGGGAGAAGTGGATCAGCGCCTGCGTGCGCTCACGGTGAAGCAATTGTTCGAATTGCGCGGCTATCGCTATCGCGACGATCTGGTCTCGCGCGCGCCGGTACGCGGTGTGATCGCGATGGCCAGCACTGCGCCCAATCAGAATGGTTCGCAGTTCTTCATCACCTTGGCCGATGCGGATTGGTTGCTCGGCCGTCACACCGTGTTCGGCAAGATCCGCGCCGGCCTCGAAGTGCTGGATGCCATCGGCCGCGCCCGCGTCGATGCCGAAGGCCGTCCTCAGCCCGACATCACCATCCTTTCCATTCGCGCACTGCAGCGCTGAGCGCTGGTCGTTCCGTCGTAGGTGGGGCTGAGCGGACCGGCGCAGTCCAACCTGGGAGTGCAAAGTGATTCACTGAAGCTCGATACATCATCGCTTGTTGGGCTTCACTACGCTCAGCGCCAACTTACGCAGCCCAATCTGCCGTGGTTTCAACCTTCGCCGACGGGGGACCCCGTCAGCTGGCGCACGAAGATCTGCTGCAACTGCGGATTTCTGACGATGTCGCTGAGGTGGTACTGCCCCAGCGTTTCGAGGAAGGCGACCTGCGCTCTGCCGAGAATCTGCTTGAGACTGCAGTAGCCGTTGATGGGACAGGTGTTGTTCTGGTTGTCGAAACATTCGACCAACATCGTGGTCTCGAATTGCTGCACGACGTCGCGGATGTTGATCTCTTCCGCCGGCCTTCCCAACTTGATGCCACCATTGCGACCCTGCGTGGTCGTGATGTAGCCCAGTTGCGACAACTGGTGCACCACCTTGCGCAGATGCTCCTTGGAAATCCCGTAGGCCGCCGAAATCCTGCTGATGGTGACCGTGCCCGGGGTGGAGCCGGTGTAGATCAGCACGCGCAGCGCGTAATCGGTGTAGAGCGTCAGACGCATCGGATGCGGCCTCGCGGTTCAATGGTCGGGGAGGACAAAGCATAGAGAAGCACCGCAACAGCGGCAAATCGCTTCCGCGCGATGCCCCTCACCGCATATGTGGGTTCAACCAGGGACAGGACAAGCCGCAATCACCGACTCCGACTAAATGTATTGCCGCGGATAGGGTGGCAGAGAATCGAGAATGGCGCGCCCATAAGATCGTGTTAATAAGCGCTGATCGAGGATCGTGATGGTGCCGCGATCGCTCTCGCGTCGCAGCAAACGACCACTCGCCTGAATCAAACGCAGCGCTGCTTCCGGCACCGCGATTTCCTGGAAGGGATTACGGCCCTGCGCCTTCACCCAATCACCGAGCGTGGCATCGACCGGATCGTTCGGCACAGGGAAGGGAATCTTCGCGATCACGACGTGCGTGCAATAGTCACCGGGCAAATCGATGCCTTCGGCAAGCGAAGCAAGACCGAAGATGATGCTGGCCTGGCCCTTGTCCACCGCCTCCTTGTGCAGTCGCAACAATTCCTGTTTCGAGTAATCGTCCTGCGCCAATACCTTGCGGCGGAACATCGGATCCAAGCCTTCCAACACGTCGAGCAACTGCCGGCGTGAGCTGAACAGCACCAGGGCCCCGGTTTTTTCCGTGAGCAACTGCGGCAGGCGCGCGATGATCGCCCGCGTGTGTGCTTCGGCATCGGCTGGATCGAAGCCCTGTCGCGGCAATTGCAACACGGCCGCTTCCTGATGACTGAAGGGACTCTGAATGCGATGGAAACGCGCCGAGCCCGGCAGACCACAGCGCTCCGCGAGGAAGTCGAAACTGCCGAGCGTGGTGAGCGTGGCGGAAGTCAGTACCGCGCCATAGCAACTGCTCCAGAGTTTGTCCTGCAGCGCTTCGGCGGCGAGCACGGGACTGGTGTAGAGCGTGATGTCGTGCTGCGTGCCGTTGTCGTTGAACACCATCCAGCGCGCTGCGGGCACGGCGCCCTTCGCATCGGCGCGCGAAAAATGCAGACAACATTGCGCGGCGGCTTCACAACGAGTTTGTGCGCCGCCGAACAGCAGAAACCACGACTCGGCTTGTGCTTTCTCCACTTCGCCGCCCTCGCCTTCCATGTTGTCCTTCAGCACCGCGACGATCTTGTCGAGCTTCGCCGCAAGTACCGCGAATTCCAGCCCCAAGGCGTCGAGCGGACTGCACAATGCGGAATCGACCACACCGCCGGGGAACACGAACTGACCGATCTCACCGCGCACTGCGCTGGCTTCGGCGCGATCGACATAGGGCTCCAGCATCAAGAGATTGTCCTGCACGGCCACGCGTGCGCTGCCGGCGAGATCCACCGCTTCGCGCAAGAGCGGCGCGAGACGACTCGGCTCCGACAATTGCGTCGCGGTGCGCTGCATCAAGGCACTCAACTGATCGAGCCACTGCGCCGTAGTGCCGAGCCGCAACTGATGCGTGAAGTGGCTGATGCCCTTGCCCGGCAGTTGATGCGCTTCGTCGAACACGTAGATGGTGTCGGCCGGCGCCGGCAGGATCACGCCACCACCCAAGGCGAGATCGGACAGCACGAGGTCATGGTTGGCGACCACGCAATCGACCTTCTCGAGGTTGGCGCGGCTGCGGAAATAGCAACAGGAACTGAAGAACGAACAGCGGCTGCCGGCGCACTGACCGTGTTCGACGGCCACTGCACGCCAAACCGGTTCTTCCAGAACTTCGGGCCAATCGTCGCGATCACCCTGCCATTGTCCGCTGCTGAGTTGATCCAACATGCGTTCGTACAGAGCGCGATCGGGTTCGAGCTGTTGCTCGAGTTCAATCTGAAACAGATCACGCAAGGCATCGGCGCTGCTGTTGCCGCTGCGCAGCAGATTGTCGAGTTTGGCGAGGCAGAGATAGCGTCCGCGCCCCTTGGCGAGCGCATAGGTGAAACGCAGTTCACTGTGCTGCAAGAGATCAGGAATGTCCTTGAGCAGCACCTGCTCCTGCAGCGCAACGGTGGCGGTGGCGATGACGAGTTTCTTGTCCAGTGCTTTCGCCACGGGCAATGCAGCGACGAGATAGCCGAGCGTCTTGCCCGTCCCCGTGCCGGCTTCCACCACACACACGCCGGGCTCGTCGCTGAGACGCCGACCTTCGGCGTCCTGTTCCACCTCGCACAAGGTGCGCGCGATCTCGGCGATCATGCGCTTCTGTCCCGGACGCGTCTGTAGCGACTTGCGCTGCAGCATCAGGGAATAGGCGCGCTGGATGGTCTGTTTGAGTTCGTCGGTCAGCATGCAGACACCGCGATGCCGGTGAAACAAAACTGCGTATCAACGCAGAGCAACGAGGGGCAACGCGGCGCGTACCGATCAGCAGGCACAGGATTCGGGATGCAGGGCATTCCGATTGAGGCGACAGAGTTCGATCTGTCGCAACACCGGGTTGGCGTACATGCGCAGCACATAGGGATGCAGCGCCGCGTCGAGCCCTTTCAGACGCGACAGGAGCAGCTCGCGCTTGTGTGCCACCACCGCATCGCTCACGTTGAAGCGCGAGGCGAGCGTGGAGAAATCCATGAAGTCGGGCTGCAGTTGTTCCACCGCCAGATAGTTGACGAGCGTGAGCCGATATTTGCTGATGATCTGCGCGTCGATCTGCTCCGCCACTCCTTCGGGCGTCACCGCATCGTCCACCTGCAGACGCGTGCCGAAGCTCACGTGCACCGCGCCCTTCTTGCCGATCATGCCGGTGAGGATGCTGTTGACGTCGGTGTTCTCGTCCTTCTTGTAGCTGCCCGTCGTATCGATGGCGTGCAGTTCCACCGCCTTGGCGGCATCGCAGGGATCGAGTTCGTACGAGATCGCCACCGGTACGATGTTGAGACGGTTCACCAGTTCATGCAGCGGCAGATCCTGTTCGCGCCCTGCCATGTGCAGCATCTTGATGATGGCGCTTTCGGTCTTGTCGACTCCGTCCTTGGCGCGACCTTCGCGCTGTGCGATCCACACGTTCTGACCGGTGGCGATGCAGTGACTGATGTAGGCCGACAACTGTTTGCTGGCCGCCAACTTCTCACGCCCCTGCAGCGAGCGCTTCACGATGAAACTCTTGTTGAGCTTCATCAGGTCGGACAGGAACGGACGCTTGAGCAGGTTGTCGCCGATGGCGATCTGCAGCGTGTCGAAGCCCTGGTGATAGAGCATGTAGTTCACCAGCGCCGGATCCATCGTGATGTCGCGATGGTTGCTGATGAAGAGATAGGGGCGGCTCGGATCGAGCGCGTCGAGGCCGCTGTGCGTCAAACCGTCGGTGGTCTTCTCGATCAGCTTGTCGAGGTATTTTTCGATGATGGCCTGCACGTCGCGAATGTTGTTCACGTGCTTGAGTTCGCGCCGCAAGGCCACCTGCACCACCCGCGCCGTCAGCGCCGGCAGTACACGAGACATGGTAGGGAAACGAAACTTGGCCAGGGCCCTGGACAGCGCCAGGTCCTCCACCAGCCGGTCGACCACGCCGCGCACTTCACTGTCATAGTACGGGCGGATGTCGTCGAAATCGTGCATCAAAACCTCTGGATACCCCCCGAATAGGGTTCTGCGAACCGCGGGTCTACGGAAGCGCGCCATTCTATAGGAAACAGGGCCGTTATTTCACGATTCCAACCATCGCCAGAAAGCCCCCGATCCGCCCCGTTTTTGGGCGTCACGAATGCGTAATCGGCGGATTCAGACCCCAACCGTTGATGCAGGGGTTTTCCGTTCGAGGCCGGTGTCCCTTGTGGGCTTGCTCTCTTCGAATATGGTGCAACCTGGGCGCAAAGATCTCTCCAGGCCTTCGCAGAGCTCAGGCCGTTCGCGCGGGCGCAAGCCAAACTGTTGGCTTGCTCTCTTCGAATACGGTGCAACCTGGGCGCAAAGATCTCTCCAGGTCCTCGCAGAGCTCGGACCGTTCGCGCGGGCGCAAGCCAAACTGTTGGCTTGCGCGTTTTCCGCGCTCACCCCGGCCCGTTGAAGGGCTGGGTGATCAAGAGATAACCAAAGAACAACAGACAACACACCAAGGCCACGTTCATCGCCAGACGATTGCGATGCTCGGCCAACCATCGCTGCGGCGCGTTGAGGAGGAGCAGGAGCATGGCGAGCAGCGGCATGAAAAGCGAACCCGTGATGGCGTAGAGCTGCACGATCCAGACTGGTCGACCAAAAATCAGCAGCAACATCGGCAGGAAGCACATCGCGCAGAGATAGGCGCGGTAGTGGGTCGAATGCATGATGCTGGTATCGCTTTCGAGCACGCTGCGGCGATTGCGGTAGTGCGCGACGAAGTTGGTGAACATGTAGGGCACGCCGTGCCACACCCCGAGCAGCGAACTGAACACCGCACCCCAGAAGCCGATCAGAAACAGCCACTTGCCGAGCTCGCCGCTGTAGGGCACCAAACGCTCCGCCAACGACAGTGCCATACCATTGCCCGAGACCACTTCGGGTCGCACACCCGCCGCCACCAACATCACCGCGATGGCGAAGAGCGCGGTGAGACCATAAGCGACGCCGAGGTCCCAATGCATCATGGACAGCTTGTCCCTGCCCTTCCAGCCCGCCTCGCGAATCCAGTAACCATAGCTGAGTAGCGTCACACTACCACCCACACCACCGACGATGGCGAGCACCGAACCGAGACTCCCCGCCGGCAAGCCGGGCTGCAGCGCTTGTACGAACAATTCGGGTTCACGCAGCAGGATGCGGAAGGCGCTGTACAACACCGTGGCGAACATCAGGGCGATGAAGAACTTCATCATCCGCTCCACGAGTGACCAGCTGCCGAACAGCACCATCAGCAAGCCCACCAGGCCGTGCAGGATGCCCCAGCTCGTCACCGACAACCCCGGTACGAGCGCATAGGCGGCCAGACCGCAGGCTGCCATCAAGGCGGCCGCGACCATGAAGCTCCAGAGCAGAAGGTAGAAGAAAAAATAGATGCTGACGAAGCGCGGGAGATGGTTGATCCAGCCTTCGATCAGGGTGGTGCCGGTCACGAGCTGCCAGCGGCCCACCCCTTCGTTGAGGCAGAACTTCAGTACTCCACCCACCACTGCCGCCCAGATCAGCATCGGGCCATATTCGGCACCGGCGACGGCGGCAGCGACGATGTCCCCTGCCCCGAGGCCCGTGGCTGCCACCACCAGGCCGGGTCCGCAATTCCGCCAGAGCGTGCGCAGGTTCATCGCGGGCGGAAGGCGCGCATCAATCGATCACGCGCGCCGAACGGATCATGGTGGGCTTGGTGTCGAGCGACTCGAGATAGTTGGCGCCATCGCTCCACAGGCGTCCCTGGTCGAGTCCCATGCCCGGATCACCGACCTGGACGAACTGATCGACCACGTCCATGCCCTCCACCACCTTGCCGAACACGGTGAAGTTGTACTGCGGCTCGGCCAGACGGTTGTTCTCCACGTAGTTGATGAACACCTGCGTGGAGTTGGAGTTGGGGCCGGCCTTGGCGAAGGCCAAGGTGCCACGCTCGAGCGAGAACAGCGTGGGGTCGTCGTTGAAGGTGTTGAACTGCCAGCTGTTGTAACCATCGCGCCAGTTCACTCCGAACTGCGCCACGAAGCCCGGCACCACGCGCGAAATCGGCGTGTCGTTGTAGAAGCCGTTCTCGACCAACTCGATGAAACGCTGCGCGGCATTGGGCGCTGCCTGCGGATAGACCTCGATGGTGAGATCGCCGGCATCGGTCTGCATCAGCACCGTCTGCTTGACGGTGAGCACCGGCACCTCGGACTCCTTGCCCGGCAGGGGTACCAACGTGTGTTCCAGCGGCTGGTTCTGTTCCGCCGCCGCGATGGCGCCGGCGTTGTCGCCGCTCGGCGTGTCGGGCGAACAGGCCGCCAGGGCAAATAGGGGGATGAGCAACAGTGTCGGACGGAGTCGCAACATCAAGGGATCCTCGTATACGCAAAACTGGGGCGCGAAACTAACAGATTCCGCGCCCCGCTGCATTGCGAGGAGGCCTTGGCTACCGCCGATGGCGCTGATGCACGGGCCGAGCTGAGCAGTTGATCGGTGGGGCGAAGGCAGACGCCGGCGGCGCATCGTGTCACGCGCAGCGGCGCGGCCCGCGGCCCTGCCGCGTGGCTGGGGAAGTGCGCACTACGCGCTCTCGGAGACGCAGGAATTGTTTTCGACGAGCGCGAGGTAGTCGGACAACTGCCGCCCTGGCTCAAGGGGAAACGGCTGCTCCAACACATCCAGACGGCGGATGCGGTCGAGGCGGAAGGTGCGGAAGCCGCGACGCAGTTCGCACCAGGCGATGAGCACCCACACTGGCCCGAAGAAGACCATGCCGAGCGGGCGTACGCGCCGCTCGCTTTCCCTTCCCTGTTCGTCGACGTAGTGGAAACGCAGATAGCGCTGAGCCCGGATGCTCTCGCGCAATTCGCTGAAACTCACTTCCCATGGCGGGCGGGCGCTGCTGGGCGCGGAGAACAGCACCAGTTGCTGCAGATGGCTCTGGAGAGTCGGCGGCAACACGGCTTCGATGCGCTCGAGCGCGGCGCGTGCCTGCGCGGCGAATTCCTTGTCGGTCCAGTTGTTGACCATCGCCGCGCCCAGTGCCAAGGCCTCGAGCTCCTCGGGCTGGAACACGATCGGTGGCAGTTCGTACTTCTTGTCGAAGAGATAACCGACGCCGGCTTCACCACTGATCGGCACGCCGCTCGCCATCAGCGATTGCAGATCGCGATAGACCGTGCGCTCGCATACGCCGAAGTGATCGGCGATGGTACGGGCCGTCACCGCACGCCGGCGCCGCCGCAGAAACTGCACGATCTGGAACAAGCGCTCCGCCTTGCGCATGCGTCCTCCTGATCAAGTGCCGCAATGATACGCACGGAAATTACCAGGCTCTACACGCTCCTGACAGGATGCTGTCAGGAGCCTCTGCTTATGCTGACACCCGCCAAGAAGCAACGTCGGCTCAACAGAAAAGGAGTTTGCAGCATGATCGGTTATGTCACCGTCGGCACTGATGACTTGCCTGCCGCCACCGCTTTCTTCGATGAACTGTTCCGCGTACTCGACGTGCCTCGCTGCCTGGAAAAACCCGGCCGCTACGTGGCGTGGTCACGCGGACCGGAACAACCCGCGCTCGCCGTCACCGTGCCCTGGAACAAGCGCGAAGCCACGCCGGGCAACGGCACCATGGTGGCGCTGGCGGTGAAGACGAAGGAGGAAGTGGCTGCGCTGCACGCGAAGGCGCTGGAACTCGGTGGCGTCGATGAAGGCGCACCCTGCTACAGCGCGGACGAGGACATGGGCGTATATGCCGCCTATTTCCGCGATCTCGACGGCAATACCTTCAACGCCTTCTGTGTGGTGCGCGAGTGAACCATGCCTGCGAGCGAACGAGGAACCCGAGGGCGGATTGAATACGGCAAGGATCAAGCGGCAAATTCGGGTTCCACGTTCAACGCAAGATCTCTTGGTGGGCTTCGCCACTTCGCAGGCTGACGAAGACAACGCTTGCGGCACACGGCGCCGCGCACACTCCGAGCACCACACGCCGCGAGGCTGGATCTGAACCGCAAGGTGAAGCCCAACACACGGTGTGTGCGAGCAACGTTGCCGGCGAACGAGCAAGATCCCTATGCCAAAGACAGACTCGTCTGAGGCGCCTCCAATCCCACCCACGCTCCCAGCTCGCGCGCGTAGTCGGCCAGCTCCTGCGCCAGCGCTGGGGGTAGTTCGCTTTCGGCGGCGAGCTTCGCCCAGAATTCCCCGTAACTCACACCCGCCCCTTCGATCTCACCACGCAGACGTCGCGCACAGTGCTCGCGCCAGCGCTCTTGTTCACCGGCATCTAGCGTGTGCGGATAGTTGCGGGCGCGATAGCGGAAGAGCAGTTCCTTCAGACGCGGATCCTGAAAACGCGGCGCCAATTCACTCAAACGCGAAGGATGCAGCGAATGCACCTGCTGCATCAGACGACGATCGGCATCGCCGAAGAAACCACCATAGAGCTGCAGATCCACATCCTGCGGCGCGAACGGTGCGTCATCGGCAAACACCTCACGCACGCGTTCCAACAAATCGGCCTGTGCCAAGAGTTGCTGCCGCCGTGCTTCGACCAAAGCCAGATCGATGCGATAACGCTCGAGCACCTGCGGTGTCAGCACGCCGAGCGGCGCCACCGCCGGACTGCGGTTGATGTGGATGGTCTTGAGCGCAACGCGCTCTTCACCTTCCTCGAGTTCTTCCGTGCGCTTGTAGAGTCGAGCGCGGATTTCCATGGCATCGCAGTCGAGCCAGCCGGACGGATCACGCAGCAGATCGACGACGATGATGCCGTTGTTGTTGGTGGGATGTTTGCACAGTGGCATCACGATGCCGAGACAACCACGCTCCGCCGGGAAGCGCTGCGATACGTGCACCACCGGACGATGCTGCGCCAGATCGAGCTGTGCCAGCACGCGATTCTTGTCACGCAGACTGAAGTAGAAATCGAAGAGCCGCGGCTGCTTTTCCTTGATCAGCCGCGCGATGGCGATCGTGGCATGGACGTCGCTCATCGCATCGTGCGCGGATTCATGAGAAATGCCGTTCGCTGCGGTGAGCAGCTCCAGCCGAAAACTCGGCAGCCCATCCTCGCGCTGTGGCCACACGATGCCCTCGGGCCGCAGCGCCTGCGTCATGCGCACGAGGTCGATGAGGTCCCAGCGCGAGTTGCCGTTCTTCCATTCGCGCTCATAGGGATCGTGCAGACAGCGGTAGAACAGGTTGCGGCTGATCTCGTCGTCGAAACGCATGCTGTTGTAGCCCACCACGCAACTGCCGGGCTCGCGGAATTCCGCCAGGATGCGCGTGCAAAACTCGTCCTCGCTCAGCCCTTCCCGCTGGGCACGCCGCGGGCTGATGCCGGTGATGCGGCAGGAGATGGGGTCGGGCAGAAAGTCCGGCGCCGGGCGACAGAACAAGGTCACCGGTTCGCCGATGGGGTTGAGGTCGAGGTCGGTGCGCAGGCCTGCGAATTGGCAGGGCCGGTCGCGGCGCGGATCGCCGCCGAAGGTTTCGTAGTCGTGCCAGAACAGACTGGCCATGGTGGCTCCCTGGTTGCTGCGTGGGCGGGCGCCACGCGAAGAGCCCGGAGTATAGGAAGCGACCTGCGTCGCGTCATCCCGCCGTCGCGCTTCGTCTTCCCCCCTTCAAGCGTGTAAGATTCGCCCACTTTTTGTCCGCAGTAACCCCGCTCCCAGGATCACCCATGCAATTCACCGGCTCTCATGTTCTGTCCATCAGCCAATTCGACACCGCCGCCGTCGAGCGTCTGTTTCAAGTGGCCGACGCCATGGAGCCCTACGCCCGTCGTGAAAAGCGCACGCGGGTGCTGGACGGTGCCATCCTGGGCAACCTGTTCTTCGAGCCTTCCACCCGTACCCGCGTGAGCTTCGGCTGCGCCTTCAACCTGCTCGGCGGTCACGTGCGCGAGACCACCGACATCAAGGCCTCCGCGATCTCCAAGGGGGAGAGCCTCTACGACACGGCACGCGTGATCAGCGGCTATAGCGACATCATCGCCATGCGCCATCCCACCGCCGGCTCCGTGGAAGAATTCGCGCGCGCCAGCCGTGTACCGGTGATCAATGCCGGAGACGGCCCCTCCGAACATCCCTCGCAGGCGCTGCTCGACCTCTACACCATCCGCAAGGAGCTCAACATCGCCGGCCCGGTGGAGAACCTGCGCATCGCCATGGTGGGTGACCTCAAGCACGGCCGTACCGTGCACTCGCTGAGCAAGCTGCTGAGCCTGTACAAGAACATCCACTTCACCATGGTGTCGCCGCGCGCCCTGGCGATGCCGGGTGAAATCATCGAAGAACTGCGTCGCGCCGGCCACACCGTGGTGGAAACCGACAACATGGAGGAAGGCCTGCACGACAACGACACCGTGTACCTCACCCGCATCCAGGAGGAGCGCTTCGCCAGCCAGGCCGAGGCCGACCTCTACCGCGGCAAGTTCCGCCTGAACCAGGCCATCTACACCCGCCACTGCAAGCCGAACACGGTGATCATGCATCCGCTGCCGCGTGACTCGCGCGCCGAGGCCAACGAGCTCGACAACGACATGAACGAGCATCCCAACCTGGCCATCTTCCGCCAGACCGACAATGGCGTGCTGATCCGCATGGCGCTCTTCGCCCTGGTGCTGGGTGTGGCCGATGAAGTCGACAAACACGCCGAAGAAGTCACCTGGTACACTGCCAAACGCTTCCGTAAGTTGCCTCCGCTTTGAGGCAGTCCGCCTTCACCAGCTGCACTGAGCGTGAGGAATCACCTCGCGCAGTGGCGGGACCCGTGACCAAGTCCGGATTGAGCCCTTTCATAGGTTGGGCTGGGTGACGAAGCTCCAAGGAAGTCTGCTTCGCCTGCGGCTCAGCCCAACCTACCCCTCTCGCGCCTGAAACCATGCCCCACATGGGCGGCTGAACATCGGCACCGCCCCGTTCGCACGACCGGGAAAGAAAATTCAAAAATTTTCCCCTTCCCGTGTCGATTCCGCCTAAGCTCCTGCGACTAAGAAGGAGCCCCGCCTGTGCACAGGCGGGAAAACGACAACGGGCAGAGGGGACGCCCTCCCCAGGGAACGAACGGAGGAAAGCATGAGCAAGGTAAGAGTGTTGGCGGGCACGCGCAAAGGCGCTTTCATCCTCAGCGCCGACGGCAAGCGCGACAAATGGCAGATCGACGGCCCCTTTTTCGGTGGCTGGGAGATCTTCCACATGAACGCCTCGCCCGTGGATCCCGACCGCATCTACGTCTCCCAGACCAGCTCCTGGTTCGGCCAGATCATCCAGCGCTCCGACGACGGCGGTAAGACCTGGTCCCGCCCCGGCACACCGCCCGGTGAAGCCACGGTGACGCCGGAGGGTTTCCCCGTCGCCGAAAGTCACAAGTTCACCTATGACACGAACGGCGCGCCGCTCGGCAACCACCTCTGGTACGACGGCACGCCGCGGCCCTGGGAGTTCAAGCGTGTGTGGCATCTCGAGTGCGCGCACGACGACCCCGACACGGTCTACGCCGGCGTGGAAGACGCCGCGCTCTTCAAGAGCACCGACGGCGGCAAGAGCTGGCAGGAGCTGAGCGGACTGCGCGGCCACCCCAGCGCCACGCAATGGGCACCGGGCGCCGGTGGCATGGGCCTGCACACGATCCTGCTCGACAGCAGCAATCCCCAGCGCATCTACGTGGCGATCTCTGCGGCCGGAGCCTTCCGCAGCGACGACGGCGGCCAGAGCTGGCGTCCCATCAACAAGGGGCTGCATTCACTCTACATCCCCGATCCCGCGGCGGAGGTAGGCCATTGCGTGCATCGCATCGCCATGAACCCCGCACGGCCCAACGTGCTCTACATGCAGAAACACTGGGACGTGCTGCGCAGCGATGACGGTGGCGAGAACTGGTACGAGATCAGCGGCAACCTACCCACCGACTTCGGCTTTCCCATCGCCATCCACGCGCACGATCCCGACACGGTCTACGTCGTACCGATCAAAAGCGATTCGGAGCACTATCCGCCGGAAGGCAAGCTGCGCGTCTATCGCAGCAAGAAAGGTGGCAACGAATGGGAAGCGCTGACAAAGGGTCTGCCGCAGGAAAACTGCTACGTGAACATCCTGCGTGATGCGATGGCGGTGGATACGCTCGACTCCTGCGGCATCTATTTCGGCACCACCGGCGGCCAGATCTATTGCTCACCCGATGGCGGCGACAACTGGCAAGCCATCGCACGCGACCTGCCGCCCGTGCTGTCAGTGGAAGTGCAGACCCTGAAGTAAGAGACAAAGATGAACGGCTATTCCATAAAAGTGCAGATACCCTTTCATCTGCAGAATCTGGCGCAGGCACCACAGGAAGTGGTGCTGCGCCTGAACGAGACACCCACCGCCGCGAGTGTGATTGCTGCGCTCGAAGCGAAATACCCAGCCCTCCAAGGCGCCGTGATCGATCCCCACACCGGCAAGCGCCGCCCCCTCCTCCGCTACTTCGCCTGCCGCGAAGACTGGACCTTCGAACCCGTCGACGCTCCCCTCCCCGCCCCCATCGCCGAAGGCCGCGAGCCATTCCTCATCGTCGGCGCGATTGCGGGTGGGTGAGCGCGGAAAACGAGCGAGCCAACAGTTTGGCTCGCTCCCGCGCGAACGGTCCGAGCTCTGCGAGGACCTGGAGAGATGCCCAAGCCCAAGTTGCACCGCATTCGAAGAGAGCAAGCCAACAATTTGGCTCGCTCCCGCG
>Ga0182743_1000056_pt1 | contig 228970 bp, 217 predicted proteins | sample eDN3rd30CKraftOP_FD_128522 | JGI IMG/M metagenome (GOLD analysis project Ga0182743, IMG submission 128522) | Enriched Organic Plus compost microbial communities from Emeryville, California, USA - eDNA 3rd pass 30_C Kraft OP (version 2) (version 2) ...
CGCCGATGGAGTGGCCCAGGATGTGGGCTTTCCCGATACCCTGCGCATCGAGCACCGTGGCCAGGGCCTCGGCCAGTTCTTTCCAGCCGAGTCGTTTCAGCGCGGGCGAGCAGCCGAAGCCGGGGGCGGTCCAGGCCAGCGTCAGGCGTGAACGGCCGAAATGATTCAGTTGCGGCAGCCACACTTCGGCGGTCGAGCCCATGCCGTGCAAGAGCACCAGCGGGGTGTTGCCTCGGCCAGAAGCCAGCCAGGAGGGCAGGGTGTTCATTCAAACACCTCGCACAGCACGCCGCGTTCGACGACGTTCCGCCCATCGAGCTGGACCGTGCAGTTGCGCAAGGGCAGGTCGAAATGCCCCAGCGTATGCCGGCCGGCGAGGTCGTTGGCGCCGGTCGAGTACAGGAAGTTGCCGGCGAAGGCGCGGAGTTCCGTGCCATTGGTTTCGGTCTTGTCGAACATCTGCAGGGCGTCCCATCGGGCGTTGGGGTTCATGCCCCAGCCGACGTGGCTGACGGCGTAGGCTTCGCGATCGCCCCAGGCGGCCATGTAGCTGCGCATCAGTTCGGCATCCAGGCTCTTGCCTTCGATGCGGGTGACGTAATCGTTCTCGATATGCAGGATGACCGGGTTCTCGAGGTAGCGCTTGAACGTGAGGTTGACATCTCCGGTGTCGAGCACCAGGGTGCCGTTGACCGAATTGGCTTGCGGGAAGGCCAGGCAGATGCCGCCGGGCCAATGCTGGACGAGGCCGGGGCGGTCGGCACCACCCCAGACGCCGCCCACACGGGCGCCGCCGACGTTGATGTCGAGGTGGGTTCCGGCCTCGGAGGTGACTGTCATGGTCTGGGCCTTGGCCAGCATGCGCACCCCGTTCTTGACGCGGCCGGTGAGATCCAGGTCGGTGGTGAGCCGATCGAGGATTTCAGGATGTTCATTGCTGACCATGATGACGCGGGCCCCGGAAGCCAGGATCTGGGGCAGCTCCGGCGCGTGCAGCAATCCTTCGACCGTCAGGTCGACGATCAGCCCCGGGCCCGACAAGGCATCGAGAACGGGTTTCATGTTCTGGATGACGTGGGAGGCCCCGGTGGAGCGCACCGGGACAGGCGTGTTGGAAGGCAGCGATGGCACGACGATGCGCACGGGAATCGCTCCCATACGCGCGATGGCCAGCTCGGCCAGCTGCACGTTGATGGCGCGGCTCTCGGTTTCCGTCAGGATGCGGACGATTTCGCCCTGTTCGACTTTGCATTTGCGAAAGGTCGCTTCAAACGCGCGCAGCCATTTTTCCTGCACTTGCATGCCCTGCTCCGTGGGTAAGGCGGCCGCACTGGCCGCCGGTTTTTTTATAAATAGACCTATTGGTCGATTAATAATAAAAACCCACCGTATTGAAGTCAACGGATTTCAGGGGTTTTTGGGATTTATATAGGGTAAATGCGGAGTGTTCGGCGATCGAATGCCTGAATCTGCTCTTGGGCAAAGGTTCTATTAACCCGACCGGCAGGACGAATTGTCGCGCTCGATCAGCCGAGTGGCAGCGGGCCTACAGGCGGAACTGCTGATCCTGGCGCGGCACGGCAGCGCTCCAGCCCAGTTCGTGGCCGATGCGCATCCGCAAAGTGTCTGCGGCCTGGGGCTCGCCATGGACGATGAGCACCTTGGTCGGGGCGTGTTCGAAGCCCCGCAGCCAGCGCATGATCCCATTGGCGTCGGCGTGGGCCGACAGGGTGGGCAGTTCGGTGGTCTCGGCCTCGACGGGAACCCATTGACCGTGGATGCGGATCTCCCGCGCTCCTTCCAGCATGGCCCGTCCGCGCGTTCCGGCGGCCTGATATCCCGAGAACAGGATTGTGTTGCGATGGTTGGGAGCGAAGGCGGCAAGGTGGTGCAGGACGCGGCCGCCGGTGGCCATTCCGCTGGCGGAAATCACGATCTTGGGGAAAGCGCTGGCGGTGATGGCCTTGGAGTCCTCGACTGACTCGGCCAGCGTGATCATGCGGCCGATTTCGTGGCATACGTCCGGCGCCAGTCGATGGTCTTCCATGTGCTTGCCCATCAGGACGCTGGCGCTGATGGCCATGGGGCTGTCCAGGTAGATGGGAATGGCCGGAAGGCGTCTGGCCCGCTTCAGGCGCCACAGGTAGTAGGCCAGCGACTGGGCGCGCCCCACGGCGAAGGCCGGGATCACTACGGTGCCGCCCCGCTTGACGGTGCGGTCGATGATGTCGCTCAATTGCTCGATGGGGTCGGCGGCGTCGTGAAGGCGGTCCCCGTAGGTGGACTCGACCACGATATAGTCGGCCTCTTTGATGGGCTCGGGGTCGAACATGACAGGGTCGTCGTAGCGTCCAAGGTCGCCCGAGAACGCAAGCCGCGTGCCTTGCCAGGCAATGGACGCTGTGGCGGCGCCCAGGATATGGCCGGCGCGTCTGAACGTCAGAGTGGCATTGCCGGGCAGCTTGAACTCTCGTCCGAATTCCACCGTCCGGAAAAAGTCCATGGTGCGTTCCACCTCGTGCGTGGTGTACAGGGGCAGAGCCGGCGAATGTTTGGAAAAGCCTTTCCGGTTGGCATATTCGGCATCTTTTTCCTGGAGATGCGCGCTGTCGCGCAGGATCAGCTCGGCCACGTCGCGTGTGGCCGGGGTGCAATAGATCGGGCCGCGAAAGCCCTCGCGAACGAGGCGGGGAAGGTAGCCCGAGTGATCCAGATGCGCATGCGTGAGAACGACCGCGTCGATCGATTGCGGTGGAACCGCCAGGGGCTCCCAGTTCTGTTCGCGCAGGTTCTTCAGGCCCTGGAACAGGCCGCAGTCGACCAGGATGCGATGGTCGCCTAAGGTCAGAAGGTGCTTGGAACCGGTGACGGTGCCGGCACCGCCCAATGAGGTGAAAGTCAGCATGGTGTGACGTCCGCATTCAGGTTGGCGGGTGGGCCCGCGGGGTTGCCGAGGAACCGGGCCAGCGCGGCCACGGCGTCTTCTGCCGTCTCGCTGGCGCCCGCCCAGGTGCAGGCCAGCATCAGGTTGCGCGGCAGGTCGAAATCTTCAACCTCGTAGTTCTGAGAGTCGAAGCCGTGCTCGTCGTGGTCGATCTGGTCGCGCAGGTTGCCCTGGGCCGTGAAATAGGCCCATACGGGGATGCCCAGTGCAACGGCCATCCCGACTTCGAATACGGTGCCGGAATCCGGCTCGTGCCCGCGGAAGTGGTTCAGATTGGCCAGCACCGCGTCGCAACTGCGCAATGCCGCCATATTGTTGCGGCAGATGACGGCCGCGGTGTCGCGTTTGCTCGGGCCCGGGGTTGCGGCATTGTCGAAGGGGTAGACCCCGAGCAGGCCGTGGCGCGCGCAAAGCGACTTCAGGTAGTCGCCGCGTTGCACGGCGTCTGCGCGAAAGACGTCGAACCCGGCAAGGTAGATGCGCTTGGTCATGACTGTCCTCGTGAACGTATGCGCATGCGATAGGGGGTGCATCGGCTTATTGTGCCACGCGCCATGTCCCTGTGGCGATATCCCGTGGCGTTCAGCCCATCTCTTCCAGCCGGCGCAGTGTGTCGGGGTCGCGGTCACCCCCGAAGTACTTGGCGAGCACTTGGTCGAACACCGCCGCATCCGGCGCGGCGCAGGAAAACAGCGTGGCGCACGACCGCAGTTTCATTTCGTCGATGGACCCGAAAATCGCGTTGGCGCTGCGACCCTCCACTGAGAGGACGGCGTCCATGCATTCGGTGAGGCGCGGCCCGAGCACGGGATGGCGCAGATAGGCGCGGGCTTCTTCCAGACTTCGGATGGCATAGTGCTGTGATCTGGCGCTGAGTCCCAGCCCTTCGATTTGCGGGAAGATGAACCACATCCAGTGCGATCGCTTGTGTCCGTTGCGGACCTCGGAAAGCGCCTGCTCGTAACAGCCGGATTGAGCCAGGGCGAAGCGATTCAGGTCATGCGGATCCGAGTCTTGGGTGTTTCCCATGGCGGGCTCCCAGAAGGCGCACACATTCGAGCCAGACGAGGCAGGACGCCAGCAAGGCGGCGAATGTGTCCAGGTTGGAGAGGGCCGGCGTCGCAAAGCCCATCAGTTGCCGCAGCCAGGGCAGGCCAAGCATCAGGGCCAGTATCAGCCCCATGCCCATGACCATGCGCATGACCCACGCATTGGCCAGGATGTCCGGATGCAGCATGAAGTGGTTCTTTCCGCGGTTGGTCAGGATGAGCATCATCACGTTGATGAGCAGGGCGCTGTACAGTACGACGCCGGCCTGCGGCGGCTCCCAGCCGTGGGCTTGCATCCAGGCGTAGCCGCTCAGCAGCACGGCTGCCACGCCGACGCCCTGCAGCAGGGCAGGCAGCAGTTCGCGCCATCCGAAAGGCGAATGATCGAGCGCGCGGGGCGGGCGCGACATGATGTCTTCGTTTTCCGGCTCGGCCTCGAACACGATGGCGCAGGCCGGATCGATCACCAGTTGGAGCAGCACGATGTGGATGGGCAGCAACAGGGCCGGCCAGTACAGCACGGTCGGGATCAGCGTCAAGGCAATGATGGGGATGTGCACGGCGAACACGAAACGCGTCGCATTGCAGATGTTGTCATAGAGACGCCGGCCCTGGCGCATGGCCGCGACGATGTGGGCGAAGCTGTCGTTCAGCAGCACGAGATCCGAGGCCTCCCGGGCCACGTCGGTGCCTCGTTCGCCCATGGCGATGCCGACATTCGCGGCTTTGAGCGCCGGGGCGTCGTTGACGCCGTCGCCCGTCATGGCGACGATCTCGCCGCTGGCTTGCAATGCCTGGACCAGGCGTAGCTTGTGTTCCGGTTTGAGGCGCGCGCAAAGATCCACGTGGCGCAGGCGCTGGCGCAATGCGTCATCGTCCAGCGCATCGATCTCGGCTCCCGTGATCACGTCGGGCCGGTCGGACAAGCCGACCTGCTGCGCAATGGCCCGCGCCGTCGCCGGATGGTCGCCGGTCATCATCATGACCCGCACACCCGCTTCGCGGCATTGCTGCAGGGCACCCGGCACTTCCGGCCTGGGAGGGTCGGCCAGGGCCACGAGCCCGAGAAACTCGAAATCGAAATCGTGCTGGCTGACGGGCCAGTGCCGGGGCGTGGGGCTCGATCCGGCGCCTTCGCCCTGCCAGTGCCCACAGGCGACGCCCAGGACCCGCAAGCCGCGTTCGGCCATCTGCTCGACCTGGAGCCGGATGGCGTCGCGCTGCGGGGGAGCGAGGTGGCAGAGGTCGGCCACGGCTTCGGGTGCGCCCTTGGTGGCCAAAAGAAGCCGATCGGGGGAGTCGCTTGGGAAAACCCGGGTCATGGCCAGGATCTCACCCGAGAGCGGATACTCGTGGATGGGCAGCTCATCGTCGTGGACGTGTTCGGTGCCGGCGAGCCAGTCGTGCCCAAAACGCTGGATGGCTTTCTCCATGGGGTCGAATGGGTCGGCGGGCGTGGCCAGCATGGCGAACTCGGTCAGCCGATGGAAGGCTTCCGGCAAGTCGCGGGCGCCGTCGGCACTGAAGGCCTCGCTGCCGGTGGCCAGTTCCGCGACGGCCATGCGGTTGAGGGTCAGGGTGCCCGTCTTGTCCACGGCCAGCAGTGTGATGGCGCCCAGCGTCTCGACAGCCGTGATGCGTCGCGTCAAGACCTCGCGCCGGGCGATCCGCCACGCGCCGAGGGCCAGGAACACCGTGAGGATGACGGGGATCTCCTCGGGCAGGATGGCCATGGCCAGCGTAATGCCCGACAGCAGGCTGTCGAGCAGGGGGCGGCCATTCCACAGCCAGCTCAGCAGCACTTGCGCGCCCGCCAGCCCCAGCGCGGCGAGGCCGAGCCGGCGTACCAATCGGCGCGAATGGCGTTGCAGCGACGATACGGGTTGCGTGGTGGCCGCGAGGTCGGCTCCGATGCGTCCCACGGCGGTCTCGGCGCCCGTTGCCGTGACTTCGGCCAGTGCGAGGCCGCGAGTCGCGACCGTGCTGGCGTGCAGCAGGCCCGGCGCGTTTGCGGCGTCTGCGCTTGCGACGCCAGGAGGCGCCGGCACTTTCGCCACGGGCACCGACTCGCCGGTGAGCAGGGATTCGTCGACGTCGAGCTTGCCGTCGATCAAAACCGCGTCGGCGGCGATGCGGTCGCCCTCATGAATGACGAGCAGGTCTCCCTGGACGACCTCCCGCCCGGCGATGCGCAGTTCCTGGCCTTCGCGGATGACCAGGGCGCGCGGTGCGGAAAGGTCGCGCAGCGATTCGAGCACGCGCTGGGTGCGCCTTTCCTGGACCAGGGTGATGCCCAGGATCACGAATACGAAGCTGAGAAGGAAAATGGCTTCGGCGCGATCGCCCAGCGCCAGGTAGATTCCGCCTGCCGTCAGGAGCATCAGGAACATGGGTTCCGTCAGGATTTCCCGAAGCATCGCCCACGTGGATTTCGGGGCCGAGCCGGGGAGCAGATTGGGACCTTGGCCCTGCAGCCGGCGCTGTGCCTCGGCGTGGCTCAGCCCATGGGGGGTGTTTGTATTGATTCGGGACACGCGGCTCGAGTTTGGCATGGGGTTCCACGGCTGTGTTCGAATGCATGAAGCTCATTGTATCGGCATCGTCCAGGCGGGATGACGCCGGTGTCCCGACAGCCTTGGAAACTAATTGCCCCGGTTCCTGTCATACCGATTGGGGTGGCGCATGCTGTCGATCGACAGTCTGCCGGTATCGGCAGGCTGTGTTGAACAAGGAGCATTGCATGAATACCCTGAGTTTGCGCCACACACCTCGTTACGCTGCCGCATTGCTGGCTGCCCTGGCCTTGGGCGGTATTGCGGCCTCGCCCGCCGCGGCCGCTGAAAGCACGACCGCAACGCATGGCGAGGCGACAAGTGCGAAGGCAGGCACACCGAAAACGGCAGCCATGTCCGAAGCCAAATACCTCAACGGAGGGGTTGGCGAGGACAGCCAGGCCGCGATGCGTAAAGCGGCACACGAATGGCCGCTGCATATCACCTTCTCGGAAAAATCGGATAACGCTTTCGTGGCCGATGTCGGGCTGAAAGTGCTCGATCATGCGGGCAAGACCGTGCTGGCGATCGACAATGCCGGCCCCATCACCTATGTCAAGGTGTCCCCCGGCGAATACCGCATTGTTGCCAGCCATAAAGGCAAGACACTCACCCGCAGTGTGCGTGTCGACCACAACACCAACGTCTATTTTCACTGGGAAGGCTGAGTCTTCGGAGCTCAGCGTCTTTCGCAATCCGTGTTGATCGCGCATGCCCGTTTGCGCGGGCATGCTGACACGAGACACGGTCCTGGCGGTCGTCATCGCCATGACCGCCAGGCCGCGATGTCGAAAATTTATTGCATCGGACGATGCGTTCCGCTGCAATGGCGTTAAGCTAGTGCGGGAGCTTTTTGCGAAAGACATGAAACTCCCGCTTCAATTTGTCATTCCGTCATGTAAACAGAGGGGGGATGTCACGTGTCTCGTGATTCCTGCGCAGCTTGGATTGTGGCGGGGGTGTTTGCCACGGCGATGGGCTGGTCGATGGAGGCTGTGGCCCAGCAGGCCAATTTCCACCCCTGCAATGCCCAGCCTGCCTTGCCTATCTGCAAACAGGGCTATGGCAAGCGCATTGCCGTCAGGCGGTGGGGGGCGCAGCCCGAGCCACTGGACCCGGACGCCGCTGCCAAGGCTGTGCTGGTTACCCAGGATCCGGCCTTGGAAGTCAAGAAGCTGACGTCCAGCACGATCATGGTGCAAGACGTCGATACGTCCGAGGTCCTGTTTGCCCGCAAAGAGAATGTCGCGCGGCCGATCGCTTCGATCACCAAACTGATGATGGCGCTGGTGACCGTCGATGCCGATCTTCCCATGGATGAGATGATCGTGATTGGCGCTGACGACCGCGAAACAGGCAGTGAGTTGCCCTCACGGCTGTCGGCCGGCACAAGACTGAGCCGCTCTGATCTGCTGCGCCTGGCGTTGGCGGCTTCCGAGAACAGCGCGGCGCGCGCGTTGGGGCGTAGCTATCCGGGGGGCATGAAGGCCTTTGTCGAGGCCATGAACGCCAAGTCGCGGGCCTTGGGCATGGCGGACTCGAAATTCGTCGACCCGACCGGCATATCCAATGAAAACGTCGCTTCGGCAGCAGATCTGGTCAAGCTGGTTCATGCGGCCTCGCAACGGCCCGTGATCCAGCGGTTCTCAACCGAGATCGAGTATGAGGCCGCTGAACAGACTTTCCGCAATACCAATATGCTGGTGGGCCGTCCAAACTGGAAAATCCTGGTATCCAAAACGGGCACCACCCGGGAAGCCGGCGGCTGCCTGGTCATGTTGATCCAGCTGGGCGGTCGAAATTTGGCCGTTGTGCTGCTCGATGCGCAAGGCATGAGCGGCTCACGATTCGGCGACGCGGTGCGCGTGCGGCGCATCGTAAGCCGCGAAGTCAAGGCAGATATGGCCTCCAGCTTATAGGCCTGGCCGCCATGCCGCCGTGGTACGGCCGCTGAAAAGCAAAACGCCAACCCGTGAGGGTTGGCGTTTTGCTTGAATAACTGGTGCCGGCTAAAGGAGTTGAACCCTCGACCTTCGCATTACAAGTGCGCTGCTCTACCAACTGAGCTAAGCCGGCGACGGCGTCATTCTACCTGAAAACGGGGCGCATTACTTGACGATGGTCAGGCGCGGACGCTTGGGATCGTCGTCGGGCGAGTCGGGACCGTCCCCAGGTTTTTTGTCCGCTGGCGGAGCCGTTGCAGGCGAAGCGTCGGATTCGCCGCCCGGGTAGGTCTCGGAAGCCTGCACCTCGAAGCCCATGCCGGCGCCGGTTTCGCGCGCGTAGATGGCCGAGACGGCGGCAACGGGTACATAGATGTCTTCCGTGACGCCGCCGAAGCGGGCCTGGAACTCGATGTATTCGTTGCCCAGCACGAGCCGGTTGGTGGCCAGCGTGCCGATGTTCAGCGTGATCTGGCCGTCGTGGATGTGAGCCCGGGGGACCACCGTATTGGCGTCCACGGTCACCACGATGTGGGGCGTGTAGCCATTGTCGGTGCACCACTCGTGCAGCGCGCGGATAAGGTAGGGCTTGGTGGAGGTCTCAGACATGGGCTTAGCGGCGCATCACCTTTTCGGAAGGCGTGAGCGCTTCGATGTAGGCCGGACGCGAGAAAATGCGCTCGGCGTATTTCTGGATGGGTGCGGCGTTCTTGGGCAGTTCGATGCCGTAGTGGTCCAGGCGCCAGAGCAGGGGAGCCACGGCCACGTCGAGCATGGAGAATTCCTCGCCCAACATGTACTTGTTCTTGATCAGCAGCGGAGCCAGTTGGGACAGGCGGTCGCGGATGTTCTGCCGGGCGTTCTCGAGCGTCTTTTCGTCGGGGTTGTTGCGGTTCTCGAGCGTCGAGACGTGTACGAACAGTTCTTTCTCGAAGTTGTAGAGGAACAGCCGGGTGCGTGCGCGCATGACCGGGTCGGCCGGCATGAGCTGCGGGTGCGGGAAGCGCTCGTCGATGTACTCGTTGATGATGTTGGATTCGTACAGGATGAGGTCGCGCTCGACCAGGATAGGTACCTGGCCGTAGGGGTTCATGACGGAGATGTCTTCAGGCTTGTTGTAGAGATCGATGTCGCGGATTTCGAAATCCATGCCTTTCTCGAACAGCACGAAGCGGCAGCGTTGCGAAAAAGGACATGTCGTTCCGGAGTAGAGCACCATCATGGCGAGGTTTCCCATCTAGAAGTAAAAACACGAGCAGAAAAACGCTGCTCAGAAATAGGAAATAGGCGTATACATTACGCCTATTTCTGTTCGGCAGCCAGTGCGCCGGCTGCCGGGTGCCGCAAGCGGACTTATTTGACGTCTTTCCAGAACGCGGCGTTCAGACGCCAGGCGACGACCAGGAACAGCCCCAGGAAGAGCAGAACGAAGACGCCGATCTTCTTGCGCAGCAGTTGCACGGGCTCGGCCATCCAGCCGAGGAAGTTGCTGAGATCGGCCACGTTGTTGTCGAAGGCCGCGGCCTTGGCGGCATCCGCGGGCTTGAAGGCGGAATGGCTGACTTCGGGGCCGCGGTAGTTGGCGAGGTTTTCGATCTTGACCTGCGCGTAGCCGTCGGCATCGTAGCTTGCCGTGCTGCGCGTCCAGGCTTCCTTGCCGTCCTTCTCGGTGCGCTGGATGGTGACGTGGTCGTAGGTTTGCGGACCTTGCAGTTGCCACAGTACGTTGGGCATGGCGACGCTGGGGAATACGGCGTTGTCCCAGCCGGATTTCTTGGACGTGTCGCGGTAGAAGGTGCGCAGGAAGGTGTAGATGTAGTCCACGCCGGAGGGGCCGAGGTTTTGCGACTTGGCCCGCGCGATGACGGAGAGGTCGGGCGGGGTGGCCCCGAACCAGCGCTTGCTGTCGGCGGGGCGCATGGCGATCTTCATGAGATCGCCCACCTTGTCGCCGGTGAATAGCAGGTTCTTCTTGATTTCCTCTTCGGTCAGGCCGATTTCGGTGAGCTTGTTGTAGCGCATTGAGTTGGCGCTATGGCAGCTCAGGCAATAGTTGACGAACAGCTTGGCGCCGTTTTGCAGGGACGCCATGTTGTTGATCCGATCGGGGGCATGGTCGAGCCTGTATCCACCCTCGGCCGCCATGACGGCCGAGCAGGTGAGCGACAACGCGAAGGCACCAAGCAGCTTTTTGATGTTGATCATTCCGTGGGTCCTGTTGGCTTAATGGGCATGAAAGACGATGCGTTCGGGGACCGGCTTGAACGTGCCGCGGCGGCTCCAGAAAGGCATCAGGAGGAAGAAGCCGAGGTAGATCAGGGTGCCGATCTGGCTCATCAGGTTAAACGTGGCGTTGGGCGCCTGCGTGCCCAGATAGCCCAGGATCAGGAAGGTGACGATGAAGATCGCGTACAGGTACTTGTGCCATGTGGGACGGTAACGGATGGAGCGCACCGGGGATTTGTCCAGCCATGGCAGGAAGAACAGGATCACGACGGAGCCGCCCATGGCCACCACACCCCAGAACTTGGCGTCGATGACACGCAGCAGGACAGCGAGAACCACCAGGATGACAGGCACGGCGATACGCCAGGAGCCGCGCAGCCCCCCGCGGAAGAACAGCGCAATGGCGCCCAGCACCGAGCAGACGGCCAGCACCCAGGTGAAGTCGGCCGTGATCGCACGCAGCATGGAGTAGAACGGCGTGAAATACCAGACCGGGGCGATGTGCGGCGGGGTCTTGAGCGAGTCGGCCGGGAGGAAGTTGTTGAACTCCAGGAAGTAGCCGCCCATTTCAGGCGCGAAGAAGATGATGGCCGCGAAGACGATCAGGAAACCCGCCACGCCCACGATGTCGTGCACCGAGTAGTAGGGGTGGAAGGGAATGCCGTCGATGGGGTGGCCATTGGCATCCTTGGGGCCTTCTTTGATTTCGACGCCGTCGGGGTTGTTGGAGCCGACCTCGTGCAGGGCGATGATGTGAGCCACGACCAGGCCCAGCAGCACCAGCGGAATGGCGATGACGTGGAAGGCGAAGAAACGGTTCAGCGTGGCGTCCGAGACGACGTAGTCGCCGCGGATCCAGAGCGAGAGTTCGGGCCCGATGAAGGGGATGGCCGAGAACAGGTTCACGATGACCTGCGCGCCCCAGTAGGACATCTGGCCCCAGGGCAGCAAGTAGCCCATGAAGGCCTCGCCCATCAGGCACAGGAAGATGGCCATGCCGAAGATCCAGACCAGTTCGCGCGGCTTGCGGTAGGAACCATAGAACAGGCCCCGCAGCATGTGCAGGTAGACCACCACGAAGAACATCGAGGCCCCGGTGGAGTGCATGTAGCGGATCAGCCAGCCCCAGGGGACTTCACGCATGATGTACTCGACGGAATCGAATGCCAATTGGCCGTCGGGCTTGTAGTTCATGACGAGGAAGATGCCGGTGACGATCTGGATGACCAGTACCAGCAGCGCGAGTGACCCGAAGAAGTACCAGAAGTTGAAGTTCTTCGGGGCGTAGTATTCCGACATGTGCTCTTTGAAGAGGGACGTAAGCGGAAAGCGCCTATCGATCCATCCCAGCAGTCCTGTCGTTTCGACGGTTTTATCTCCAGCCATGGAAACGGTTCCTTTGGTTCTGATGCGTGTGGGCTATATATGTACAGGTGGGCGGCTCAGGCCTTGTTCTCTTCGTCGATGCCGATGGTGATGTGCGAACCATCCGACGAAAACTCGTAGGGCGGGATTTCGAGGTTGTCGGGCGCGGGCTTGTTTTTGTAGACGCGGCCGGCAAGATCGAAGATCGAACCGTGGCAGGGGCAGACGAAGCCGCCTTCCCAGGGGCTGGGCAGGCCGGGGCCGTCGCCGGCGGCCAGGTGCGGCGTGGGGGAGCAGCCGAGATGTGTACAGATGCCTACCGCAACGAAGTACTCGGGCTTGCGCGAACGCCATTCGTTCTTGGCGTACGGCGGCGTGAAACCAGGGCGGTCGGAGTTGGGATCGGCGAGCTCGGAGTCGACGAGCTTGAGATCCTTGAGTTGGTCAGGGGTGCGGCGCAGGATCCAGACAGGCTTGCCCCGCCATTCGACGGTACGCATCTCGCCAGGGGCGATGCCGCTCACGTCGACCTCGACCGGCGCGCCGGCGGCGCGGGCACGGTCGGAGGGTGCAAGCGAGCCCACGAAGGGGATGGCCGTGGCTACCCCGGCCACGCCTCCGACTGCACAGGCGGTGGTGACCCAGAAACGGCGCGAAGGGTCGGACGGCTGATTGGAATCAAGTGGAACGGAACCCCCAGCCTGTAACGTATCCTGACTCATTCTTGTATCCTTGTTGGAGCCGCACGCGGCAAATGTATTGCGAGTTGTCTCTGATGAATTGGATCTTGCAACGGCGTATTATACCGATAGCCCGCTATGGGGTGAATTGGAAAGGACAAATCCATGAGCAAAGTCAAAGGCTTTCTGAGTGAATTCCAGGAGTTCGCCGTCAAGGGCAACATGATCGATCTGGCCGTCGGTGTCATCATCGGGGCGGCATTCGGCAAGATCATCGACTCCCTGGTCAAGGACGTCATCATGCCTTTCGTCAGCTTCATCCTCGGCGGGCAGGTCGACTTCAGCAATCTGTTCTGGGTGCTCAAGGAACCGGCCGATTACGCCGGCCCGCGCACCTACGACGCCTTGACCAAGGCCGGGGCCAATGTACTGGGCTGGGGCAACTTCGTCACCATCCTGATCAATTTCATTCTGCTCGCCCTGGTGGTGTTCTTGCTGGTCAAGCTTGCCAACAAGGCGCGCACCAAGCTGTTGACGCAGGCCGAGGCGGAGCCCGCCCCGACGCCCGACGAGGTTCTGCTGCTGCGCGAGATCCGCGATCTGCTGAAAAAGTAAGCGGATTTGTTCCGGGCGGTTCGGGCGGTCCGGCTGGACCGTCCGCCCGGGTGCAACAGCGGTTTCAGGCATCAGACCGGATTGTCCAGGTCCAGGAAGCTCACCTGTATGCCGAATTCTTTCCTGATCGCCTCACCCACGGCCTGGACGCCGAAACGTTCGGTTGCATGATGGCCCGCCCCGATGAAGCCGCAGCCGCTTTCGAGGGCCAGGTGGTAGGTGGGCTCCGATGCCTCGCCAGTGATGTAGACATCCGCCCCCGCGTCGATGGCCGATTGCATGAACCCCTGGGCGCCGCCGGTGCACCACGCAATGCGCCTCACGGTTTGTTGTGGATTGCCAACGATCAGGGGTGTGCGGTGTAAGCAATTGAAAACGCGCTCGCCCAGTTCTCCCAGGGTGAGCGGCGTGTTTCCGCGGCCGAGCCAGACCAGCCCGTCGGGACCGCAGGTCTGCGGCAGGCCCTGGCTGTCTCGGTCGGGTTCGAGGCCAAGTACCCGTCCCAGTTGCGCGTTGTTGCCCAGAGTCGGGTGCGCATCCAGGGGCAGGTGGTAAGCGAAAATGTTCAGCCCGTGCTCCAGCGCAAGCGCCAGGCGCCGCCGCTTCGGGCCGCGTATGCAGGGATCTTCGCTCTTCCAGAACCAGCCGTGATGCACCAGAATGGCGTCAGCCCCCTGCTCGATGGCGGCTTCCAGCAAGGCCAGCGAAGCGGTGACTCCGGTGATAATGTGGCGGATCGAGTCTTTGCCCTCGACTTGCAGCCCATTGGGGCAATAGTCCTTGAAACGAGCGGGCTGCAGCGTGGCATCGAGCCAGCGGGCGAGCTCTTGTGTGGAAACCTGGTTCATTGTTGGCATGAGTCCTATGCGTCGATTTTGGCTGTTGTTCGCCCAGACAGTAACCGTCTGCCTGGGTATTGTATTCATCGTGACGACCTTGCGGCCCGACTGGCTGCCCCGTTCGGCGGCGCCGGTCGGGGCTCCCGCGGCCTCGGTTGCCACCCTTCCGGCCGCCTCGGGCCCGGTGTCCTATGCCTCTGCCGTGGCGCGGGCAGCCCCGGCCGTCGTCAATATCTATACGGCAAAACGGGTGCGCGAGCCCATTGTGCCCTTGCTGAACGACCCTGAGCTCGCCCGGCTGTTCGGCGACATGCCGGGCATGAGCCGTTCGCGCCAGACCACGGCCCTGGGGTCCGGCGTCATCGTGCGCAAGGACGGCTACATCCTGACCAACTATCACGTCATCGAGGCGGCCGATGCGATCCAGGTGGCCATCAACGACGGCCGTCAGGCCCGTGCGGAGCTGGTCGGGGCGGATCCGGACAGCGATCTGGCCGTCCTCAAGATCAATTTGCCGGATCTTTCCGCGATCACGTTCGACGAGGACGAGGACTTGCGCGTGGGTGATGTCGTGCTGGCCATCGGAAACCCGTTCGGGGTGGGGCAGACCACCACGCTGGGCATCGTTTCAGCCCTGGGCCGCAACCGGCTCGGCATCAATATTTACGAGAACTTCATCCAGACCGACGCCGCCATCAACCCTGGCAACTCGGGCGGGGCGCTCGTGGACGCAAGTGGCAGGCTTGTCGGGATCAATACGGCAATCTATTCGGAAACCGGCGGCTCGCTGGGCATCGGCTTTGCCATTCCGGCCAAGGCGGCGCATATCATCATGGATCAGATCATCAGCACCGGCAAGGTCACGCGCGGCTGGCTGGGCCTGGAGCCCCAGGACATCACGCCTGAGCTGGCCCGGGCGTTCAATCTGGAAAGACGCAACGGCGTGATCGTGGCCAGCGTATTGCGCACCGGCCCGGCCGGCCAGGCCGGCCTGCGGGTGGGTGATATCGTGACCGGCCTGAATGGCCAGGCGGTGGAGGATACGGGCGGCTTCCTGAACCAGATCGCCGTGCTCAAGCCCGGCAGCCAGGTGCCCATGACCGTGCTGCGCTCCGGCAAGGCGCTGACCCTGGAAATCAAGGTCGGCGAACGCCCGGCCATGGGGCCGGGGGGGAGCTCACGCCGGCGTTGATGATGCCTGGCGTGGGGTCAATGGTCTGATGTGGTGATTTCGCCGGACGTATCCTGGCCCGGCTTCTTGCGTGTCATGGAGCTGGCCACCAGCAGGCCCAGTTCGAACAACAGGCACAGCGGGACGGCCAGCATGAACTGGCTGAGTACGTCGGGCGGCGTGACGACGGCCGCAATGATGAAGGCGCCCACGATGACGTAGCCCCGTGCGCTGCGCAATTTCTCGACGCTGACGATGCCGGTCTTGACCAGCAGGATGACGGCGATCGGGACTTCGAAGGTCACCCCGAACGCCAGGAACATCGTCATGACGAAGCTCAGGTAGGCTTCGATGTCCGGCGCCGGCGTGATGGACTGCGGGGCGAAGGTGGCGATGAAGTGGAAGACTGTGCGGAACACGAAGAAATAGCAGAACGCCATGCCCATCAGGAACAGCAGGGTGCTGGAGATGATCAGGGGCAAAGCCAGGCGCTTCTCGTGGATATACAGGCCGGGCGCGACAAAAGCCCAGGCCTGGTACAGCACCACGGGCAGTGCGATGACGAAGGCGGCCAGCATGGTGACCTTGATGGGGACCATGAACGGCGTGATCACGCCGGTGGCGATCATGCGTGTTCCTTCCGGCAGCGACGCGAGCATCGGCTGAGCGAGGAAGTCGTACATCTTGGAGCCGCCCGGATAAATCATCAGGATCCCGAACACGACAAGTACGGCCACCACCGCCCTGAGCAGGCGAGTGCGCAATTCAATGAGATGCGAAATGAAGGAATCCTGGCTTTCCGCCGGCTGGGTGTCCTGCGTCACGGGCGTGTCTCGGTGGAAGAGTTCGTGGTGGGCCGAGGCTGTGTGGGGGTGTCCTCGAAACCAGGCAAAGGCAGTGTCTGCGTATCGGGAGCCGGCGCTTCGGCGGGGGCGTTACTGCCGCCGGAGGCTTCCGGCGCCGCGGTGGCCCCGGTCTTGAACGATTCGGACGCGTTGCGCAAGGCATCCTGAGCATCGTCCAGCGGCTTGCGCAAGGCCGCCTGCGCTTCTTCGAGCGGGTTGCGTAGGGTGTTGCCGGCTTCTTCCAGGCTGGATTTGACGGATTTCGCCGCTTCGTCCATCTGGGATTTCAGGCTCGACAGCGCCTCGTTGTCCATCTCGCGCTGGATGTCCGACTTGACGTCATTGACGTAGCGCTGTGCCCGCCCCAGCAACAGGCCGACCGTGCGCGCGACCTTGGGCAGGCGTTCGGGGCCGATCACGATCAGCGCGACGATGCCGATCAGGAGAAGTTCGCTGAAGCTGATGTCGAACATGTAAGACGTAACCGTTGATTGGCGGGGCGCTGCATATCGGCCCGGCCGGGCAGCGTGAGGGCGTCAGGCGTCGTGCTTTTCCTTGGCCTGGACATCGATGGTGTCGCCGTTGGCGCTGCGTTCGGCGATGGATTCAGGCTGCTTGCCCGCGGGAGGTTCATTGGTGGCGTCGGCCATGCCTTTCTTGAACCCCTTGACGGCGCCGCCGAGGTCCTCGCCCATATTGCGCAGTTTCTTGGTGCCGAATATGAGGGCGACAATGACCAGGACGATAAGCCAGTGCCAGATGCTGAAACTACCCATAGTACTCTCCGTTAGGCGGCCGCTGCCGCAGGTTTCTGCCGGGGGATGCCCGGCGGCCTGGATGGTGCAGGCCACATTCTACCCAAGCGGCCCGGCTTGTGCGGGAATGTCGGCCTCTTTAAACAATATGCCGTTTCGGGGGCGGTGCGCAAGCGCCGTGCGGGTTATTCCGGGCGTGGGCGGCTGGCCTTTTCGACCAGGCCTGAGGTGCCCTCGCGCCGGGCCAGTTCGCGAAGAATGTCTTCGGGTCGCAGGCGATAGTGGGCCAGGGCGACCAGGCAGTGGAACCAGAGGTCGGCGGTTTCCGCGATGATGCGGTCGGGCCGTTCGTCCTTGGCGGCCATCACGAGCTCGGTGGCTTCTTCGCCGATCTTCTTGAGGAAGGCGTCGGGCCCGCGGGCCAGCAGCTTGGCGGAATAGGAGGACGACGGGTCGCCCCCATGCTCCGGCAGCCGCGACTCCAGGGTGTCGGCCAGCCGGAACAGGATGTCTGAGTCGTCGCGCGAAGGGGTGGTCATTTGTAGATCAGCTCCGGGTCTTTCAGGACGGGATCGGTGGTGCGCCATTGCGCGGCGTCACCCTCGCCTTCGAGGCGGCGGAAGAAGCAGCTTTCGCGGCCTGTGTGGCAGGCGATGCCGCCTTTCTGCTCGACGCTCAGCAGAATGACGTCGCCATCGCAATCCAGGCGGATGTCGCGCACGATCTGCTGGTGCCCGGATTCTTCGCCTTTGCGCCAGAGCCGCTTGCGCGAGCGCGACCAATACACGGCGTGGCCCGTGGCGGCGGTCTCGGAGAGTGCTTCGGCGTTCATCCAGGCCACCATCAGAATGCGTCCGTTGGCGGCGTCCTGGGCGATGGCGGGAATCAGGCCGTTCGCATCGAACTGGACGCTGTCGAGCCAGGAGGGGGTCATAGTCTTACCTTGATGCCTTGGCTTGCCATGAACTCCTTGGCCTGCCGAACCGTGTATTCGCCGTAATGGAAAATGCTTGCCGCGAGGACGGCGCTGGCGCGGCCGGTGGTCACGCCATCGGCCAGATGCTGCAGCGTGCCCACCCCGCCCGAGGCGATGATGGGGACCGGCACGGCGTCGGCCACGGCGCGGGTGAGCTGCAGGTCGAAGCCCGATTTGGTGCCGTCGCGGTCCATGGAGGTGAGCAGGATCTCGCCGGCGCCATAGTCGGCCATGCGTGAGGCCCATTCGACGGCATCCAGGCCGGTGGCCTTGCGGCCCCCGTGGGTGAAGACTTCCCAACGGGGCGCCTCGCCGGGTTGCGAGCACAGGCGGGCGTCGATGGCGACCACGATGCACTGGGAGCCGTGGTAGTCGGCGGCCGCCTTGACGAGATCCGGGTTGGCGACGGCGGCGCTGTTGATCGAGATCTTGTCCGCGCCCGCGTTGAGCAGCCGCTGGATGTCCGAGACCTGGCGAACTCCGCCGCCGACGGTCAGGGGGATGAAAACCTGTGAGGCGACCGCCTCGATGATGGGCAGGATGAGATCACGGTTGTCGCTGGTGGCCGTGATGTCCAGGAAGGTGAGCTCGTCCGCGCCTTGTTCGTTGTAGCGTTGGGCGATCTCGACGGGGTCGCCCGCGTCCACGAGGTCGACGAAATTCACGCCCTTGACCACCCGGCCGGCCGTGACGTCCAGGCAGGGGATGATGCGGCGCGTGAGTGCGCTGTCGATGGGGTCAGGCGAGGGAGTCATGCGGCGCCCAGTTCGTCCGCCAGATCCTGCGCTTCGGCGAAATCGAGCGTGCCTTCGTAGATGCTGCGGCCGAGAATGGCGCCTTCGACGCCTTCGTGCTCGACTTCGCAGAGTGCGCGGATATCGTCGAGGTTGGTCACGCCGCCCGAGGCGATGATGGGTATGCTGACATGCTGGGCGAGCTTGACGGTGGCTTCGATGTTCACGCCCGACAGCATGCCGTCACGGCCGATGTCGGTGTAGATGATGGCCTCGCAGCCGTAGTCCTCGAACTTGCGCGCAATGTCGAGCACGTCGTGGCGGGTGAGCTTGCTCCAGCCGTCCGTGGCGACTTTGCCGTCGCGCGCATCCAGGCCGACGATGATGCTGCCCGGGAAGGCGCTGCACGCATCGCGCAAAAAGCCGGGGTCCTTGACGGCGGCGGTGCCGATGATGACGTAGGAGAGCCCGATGTCGAGGTATTTCTCGATCGTGTTGAGGTCGCGTATGCCCCCGCCGATCTGGACGGGGATTTCATCGTCGAGCGCCTTGAGGATGGATTTGATGGCCACCTGGTTTTTTGGCGTGCCGGCTACCGCGCCGTTCAGGTCGACCAGGTGCAGCCGCCGCGCTCCTTGTTCGAGCCACTGCTGGGCCATGGCCGCGGGGTCTTCTGAAAAGATGGTGGCATCGCCCAGGTCTCCCTGGCGCAGGCGCACGCAGTGTCCGTCTTTGAGGTCGATAGCGGGAATGAGAAGCATGATCGGGGTTCGTTGGGGCAGGAAAAAATGGGAGGCAGCGAACCTCAGGGGTTCCAGTCGATGAAATTGCGATAAAGGCGCAGCCCGTGGTCGGCACTTTTTTCCGGATGGAACTGCACTGCAAAGATATTATCCGCAGCCACCGCGCAGGTAAAGTTTACGCCGTAGTGGGTTTCACCCACTGTCAGGGCCGGATCGGAGGGCCGCGCGTAATAACTGTGCACGAAGTAGAAGTGGGTTTTGTCCGGGATGCCTTCCCACATGGGGTGCGGCCGCGTCTGCACGACCTGGTTCCAGCCCATGTGCGGCACCTTGAGCAGTTCCTGCCCTTGCGCGGCAGGGTGGCCGCCTTGGGCGTACTGCGGGCCGGCAAAACGGACGACTTCGCCGGGGAAGATTCCCAGGCAGGGCGTGTCGCCTTCTTCGCTGTGGGTGAACAGCATCTGTTCGCCCACGCAGACGCCGAGCAGGGGCTTTTCGCGTGCCGCCTGCAATACGGCAGCGCGCAACCCGGATTCGTCCAGGGTGCGCATGCAGTCCGGCATGGCGCCCTGGCCGGGGAACACCACCCGCGAGGCATTCAGGATTTCATCGGCCTTGCGGCAGATGCGGATGTCGGCATTGGGCGCGGCGGCATGCAATGCACGAGCCACCGAGTGGAAATTGCCCATGCCATAGTCGACGATGGCGATAGTATTCACGATGAAGACAACAGGAAGGTCAGCCCTGGATCAGAGTACGCCTTTGGTCGATGGCACGACGCCCGGGCTGCGTGGATCGAGTTCGATGGCCATGCGCAGCGCGCGGCCGAATGCCTTGAAGACAGTCTCGCACTGGTGGTGCGAGTTGGTGCCGCGCAAATTGTCGATGTGCAGGGTGACCAGGGCATGGTTCACAAAGCCTTGGAAGAACTCGCGGGCGAGGTCGACGTCGAAGTTGCCGATGCGGGCTCGTGTGAAGGGCACGTGGTATTCCAGCCCGGGACGCCCGGAAAAATCGACGACCACGCGTGTCAGCGCCTCGTCCAGGGGAACATACGAGTGGCCGTAGCGGCGCAGCCCTGCCTTGTCGCCGACGGCGGCGGCAAAGGCCTGGCCGAGCGTGATGCCGACGTCCTCCACCGTGTGGTGGTCGTCGATATAGGTGTCGCCGTCGCACTGGATGTCCAGGTCGATGAGGCCATGGCGTGCAATCTGGTCCAGCATGTGGTCCAGGAAGGGCACGCCGGTGTTCAGGGACTGGCGGCCGGTGCCGTCCAGGTTGATGGCGACCCGTATGCGGGTTTCGTTGGTGTTGCGGGTGATGTCGGCGGTACGCATTGCGGAGCTCAGGTGTTGGGGGTGAGGCGGTATTGCGCACTGGCGGCGTGCGCCTGCAGCCCTTCGCCTTCGGCGAGGGTGACGGCGATACGGCCCAGGGTTTGCGCGCCAGCCTTGGATACGTTGATCAGGCTGGAGCGCTTCTGGAAATCATACACGCCCAGGGGCGAGGAAAAGCGCGCTGTCCGGGAGGTGGGCAGCACGTGGTTGGGGCCGGCGCAGTAATCGCCGAGCGATTCCGAGCTGTAGCGGCCCATGAAGATTGCGCCGGCATGGCGGATGCGTTCGGCCCAGCGCTCGGGGTTCTCGGTGGAGATCTCGAGGTGTTCCGGCGCGATGTCGTTGGCGATTTCGCAGGCCTCTTCGAGGTCGCGCACTCGAATGAGTGCGCCGCGGTTGCTCAAACTTTGGCTCAGGATGTCCTTGCGGGGCATGCCGGGCAGCAGTCGCGCGATGGCGGCTTCGACCTGGTCGAGATAGGCCTCGTCGGGGCACAGCAGGATGGCCTGGGCGAGTTCATCGTGTTCGGCCTGGGAGAAAAGATCCATGGCCAGCCAGTCGGCCGGCGTCGTGCCGTCGGCGATGATCAGGATTTCGCTGGGGCCGGCGATCATGTCGATGCCCACCGTCCCGTAGACACGGCGCTTGGCGCTGGCGACGTAGGCGTTGCCGGGGCCGACGATCTTGTCCACGGGGGCGATGGTGTCCGTGCCGTAGGCCAGTGCGGCCACGGCTTGTGCTCCGCCGATGGCCCAGGCGCGATCCACGCCGGCCACGGCCGCGGCCGCGAGGACGATGGGATTGCGCACGCCACCGGGGGTGGGCGTGACCATGACGACTTCGGGAACGCCGGCCACCTTGGCGGGGATGGCGTTCATCAGCACCGAGGAGGGATAGGCCGCCTTGCCGCCGGGCACGTAGAGGCCGACGCGGTCCAGCGGCGTGATTTTCTGGCCCAGGACCGTGCCGTCGGCCTCGGTGTAGGTCCAGCTCTGGCTTTGCTGGTGTTCGTGGTAGGCGCGCACCCGTTGGGCGGCGGCCTCAAGGGCGGCGCGCTGCGCGGCGGGCAGCCCGTCGAGCGCCTTCTGCCATTCGCTCTTGGGTATTTCGAGCGCGGACACGGCGTCGGTCTGGATGCGATCGAAGCGCCTGGTGTAGTCGAGCAGCGCCTCGTCGCCCCGATGCTGGACGTCCTTCAGGATGTCCGCGGTGACGCGTTCGATGGCTTCGTCCTGGGAGGCGTCGAAGGCCAGCAGCGCGCGCAGTGACCGCGTAAAGTTGTCGGAGCGGGAGTCGAGACGATTGATCTGAGCCATGGCACTAGGGAAAACGAGGTGTCAGCAGATAAAGTGTATACCTTAACACCTTAGGCTGCCGAAGCGCGGGCAAAGGCGTCGATCAGGGGCTGCAAGGCCTTTGAGCGGGTCTTGAGCGAGGCCTGGTTGACGATGAGCCGCGAGGAGATCGGCGCGATGTCTTCGACGGCCACCAGATGGTTCGCCTTGAGAGTGTTGCCGGTGGAAACCAGGTCGACGATGGCGTCGGCCAGGCCGACCAGCGGCGCCAGTTCCATCGAGCCATACAGCTTGATGAGATCGACATACACCCCTTTGCGGGCGAAGTGTTCGCGTGCCGCACGCACGTATTTGGTGGCCACGCGCAGGCGCGAGCCCTGCATGACGGCTGCCTGGTAGTCGAAACCCTCGCGCACGGCCACGCACAGGCGGCATTTGGCGATGTTGAGATCGATGGGCTGGTAGAGGCCGCCGGTATTCTGCGCCGCGTGCTCGAACAGGACATCCTTGCCCGCGATTCCGAAATCCGCGCCGCCGTATTGCACATAGGTCGGCACGTCGGAAGCGCGCACGATGATCAGGCGCAGGCCCGGGTCGCTGGTCGGCAGGATGAGTTTGCGCGATTTTTCGGGGTTTTCCGTGACCTGGATGCCGGCGGCTTCCAGCAGCGGCAGGGTTTCTTCGAAAATGCGGCCCTTGGAAAGAGCCAGTGTGAGCGGTTGCTCGGCGATCATGAGGGCTCCCGTTTGATGCGTTGGATCTGCGCACCGACGGAGCGCAGCTTTTCTTCCATGCGCTCGTAGCCGCGGTCCAGGTGATAGATGCGTTCCACGACCGTGTCGCCCCGCGCGGCCAGGCCGGCGATCACGAGGCTGGCGGAGGCTCGCAGGTCGGTGGCCATGACCGTGGCCCCGGAAAGCTCCGGAATGCCCTTCACGATGGCGGTGTGCCCGTCGATTTCGATGTCGGCGCCCATGCGGCGCAGTTCCTGCACGTGCATGAAGCGGTTCTCGAAGATGTTTTCGACGATGACGGCAGTGCCTTCGGCAATGGTGTTCAGCGCCATGAGCTGGGCTTGCATGTCCGTGGGGAAGGCGGGGTATTCATAGGTGCGGAAGCTGACTGCGCGGGGACGGCGATGCATGGCGCAGCGGATCCAGTCCGGCCCGGTTTCTATCGTCAGGCCAGATTCCACGAGTTTGTCGAGGATCGCGCCCATGGTTTCCGGCGCGGCCCGGCGCAGCATGATGTCGCCGCCGGTGGCTCCGACCGCGCACAGGAAGGTGCCGGCTTCGATGCGATCGGCCACGATGGCGTGTTCGGCCCCGTGCAGGGAGTCGACCCCGTCGATGATGATGCGGTCGGTGCCGTGGCCCTGGATGCGGGCGCCCATCTTGATGAGCAGCTCCGCCAGGTCGACGACCTCGGGTTCGCGTGCGGCGTTCTCCAGCACGGTGCGCCCCTCGGCCAGGACGGCTGCCATCATGAGGTTCTCGGTGCCGGTGACCGTGACCATGTCGGTACGGATGGTCGCGCCTTTCAGGCGCTTGGCCCGGGCGACGACGAAGCCGTGCTCGATGCTGATCTGGGCGCCCAGGGCGGCCAGGCCCTTGATGTGCTGGTCGACCGGACGCTGGCCGATGGCGCAGCCGCCGGGCAGGCTGACCTTGGCCTCGCCGAAGCGGGTCAGAAGGGGGCCCAGCACCAGGATGGAGGCCCGCATGGTCTTGACCAGTTCGTAGGGGGCTTCGAGGCTGTCGACCTGGCTGGCGTTCAGGCTGACCGCATTGTCGCCGCGCTGTTCGGTGCGCACGCCCATCATGCCGAGCAGGCGCAGGGTGGTGTCGATATCCCGAAGGGCCGGCACATTGTCCAGCGAGAGGGTTTCAGCGGTGAGCAGGCTGGCACACAGAATGGGCAGGGCCGCATTCTTGGCGCCCGAGACGACAACCTCGCCTTCGAGGCGGCTGCCGCCGGTGATCTGGAGTTTATCCATTCGGATTGGCTTTGTATTCGTCGGGGGTGAGGGTGCGCATCGACAGGGCGTGGATCTCGCTCTTCATGCGGTCGCCCAGGCTGGCGTAGACGAGTTGGTGGCGGGCTATGGGGCGCTTGCCCTCGAAAGCCGCGCTGACGATCACGGCTTCGAAATGCGAGCCGTCGCCTTGAACCTCCACGTGTTCGCAATCGAGGTTGTCGGCAATGTATTGGCGCACTTGTTCGGGGGTGGGCAGCATGTCGTTCAGTTCCGGAGTTTGTAACCCGAGGCCAGCAGGCGCAGGGTCAGCAGACAAAGTACGGCGAATACGCCGGCGACGACGGCAAGGCTGTGCCAGGGCGATACGTCGGAGACCGAGAAAAAGCCATAGCGGAAGCCGTCGATGGTATAGAAGATGGGGTTCCAGCGTGACACGGCCAGCCAGAAAGCCGGCAGGCTGTGAATGGAATAGAACACGCCCGACAGGAATGTGGCGGGCATGATCAGGAAGTTCTGGAACGCCGCAAGCTGGTCGAATTTCTCGGACCACAGCCCCGCTATGATACCCAATGTGGCCATGATGCCGCAGGAAAGCACGGCGAACACGAGAACCCAGAGTATGTTCGTGGGGTACAGGTCGATGAAGAACAGGGCCACGATCCAGACGCAGACGCCTACGGCCAGGCCGCGCACGATGGCGGCCAGCAGGTAGGCCCAGAAGATCTCGCGATGCGACAGGGGCGGCAGCAGCACGAACACCAGGTTCCCCGTGATCCGGCTCTGGATGAGCGAGGACGACGGGTTGGCGAAGGCATTCTGCAGCATGCTCATCATCATGAGCCCGGGAATGAGGAAGGAGGTGTACGAAATGGTGCCATACACCTGTACGCGTCCCTCGAGCACATGGGCGAAGACGAGCAGGTAGAGCAGGGCCGTCAGCACAGGGGCGGCGATCGTCTGGAAGCCGACCTTCCAGAAGCGCAGGAGCTCTTTGCGCAGAAGGGTGGGAAAGCCGGAGCCGACGTCGGTGCGGGCTTGCAACACGCGGGCGGTCATGCGGCAACTCCAAGGGGTTCGTCACTGTTCATGATGCGTACGAAGGCGTCCTCGAGGTCGGCGCCGCCGACCCGGGCGAGCAGAGCCTGGGTGGTGTCCAGCGCAACGACCTGGCCCTGCTTGAGCATGGCGATGCGCCCGCACAGGGCTTCGGCCTCTTCCAGGTAGTGTGTGGTCAGCAGGATGGTGTGCCCTTCACGGTTGAGCCGGGCGATGAATTCCCACAGGGTGCGGCGCAGATCCACGTCGACGCCGGCCGTCGGCTCGTCAAGAATGATGACGGGGGGGCGATGAACCAGCGCCTGCGCCACCAGGACCCGGCGCTTCATGCCGCCCGACAGGGCCCGCATGTTGGCATCGGCCTTGTCCGATAAACCCAGGTTGGCGAGGATCTCGTCGATCCAGTCGTCATTGTGGCGCAATCCGAAATAGCCGGACTGGAGCCGCAGCGTCTCGCGCACCGTGAAGAAGGGGTCGTAGACGAGTTCTTGCGGCACCACGCCCAGGGATCGGCGAGCCATGCGGTAATCGTTCACGACATCGTAGCCGCAGACCCGCGCGGACCCCGAGGTGGCTTGGGCCAGGCCCGCGAGAATCGAGATGAGCGTCGTCTTGCCGGCCCCGTTGGGGCCCAGCAGGCCGAAGAATTCGCCGTGCTCGACGGTGAGGCTGACGCCTTTGAGTGCGCGGAAGCCGACCGACTGGCGAGCCTTTGGGGTGACGAGCTTGCTCCATAGCGAGGGGCGGGACTCGTACGTCTTGGAAATGTCGGTGAGTGTGAGTGCGGACATCTATTTGTTACGGGAGTTCAGGCTCGCGATGAGCCCATCGATGCCGTTCCGGTTGATTTCGTCCGCAAACTGGTTGCGGTAGTTCTGGATCAGCCAAATGCCTTCGACGTTGAGGTCGTAGATCTTCCATCCGCTGGCGGTCTTTTCCAGGCGGTAGTCGATGTTGACGGCCGGGCCGTTGCGCTGCGAAAGGGACGAGCGCACGACGACGTCGTCGGCACCTGCTTCGCCGCGGAAGGGGTTCATGGTCAGGGCAGAGACCTCATCGACCCTGGACAATGCGCCGCTGTATGTGCGGATCAGGGTGCCCTTGAAGGCTTCGGTCAGGTCGGTGCGCTGCTGAGGAGTGGCTTGCCGCCAGTAACGGCCGGCGGCAAGCCGCGTGGTTTTCTCGAGGTCGACGTAAGGCTGGACGTATTTCTCGACCAGTGCGTTGATGACCTTGATGTCCCCGCGCTTGGCCGCGGGCTCCTGCCGCAGGGCCTCCAGTGCGTTGTCGGCCACGGCGCTGACGAAGTCGTTGGGATCGCCCTTGACGTCCACAGGCTTTTCCGCGAGCGCGGGCGAAGCGGCCAGAAGGCCGATCACGCCCGCGGCCGTCACGCGGGCGACGATGCGGGGAACAAATGCGATGAGACGGGATAGCATGCAGGTACTCCGGTTTATTGCTTGGCCTTGGCCGGCGCGGTGTCGGTCGCCGGTTCGTCGAGCGGGTCCTCGTAGTTAGGTACGTTGGATCCGGTGTCCGCCTGCTGGCCCGCGATCAGGGATTTGCGGCGTTGCAGGTAGGCATCGCGGATGAAGCTGTAGCGGTCGAGCGCAACTTCGGTGACCAGTTTGTCGGCGTCGAGCAGGTTGGCGCGAAGGTCGACCAGACTGAGGGCGATGATGGAGTTGCGCAGCGGCACGTTCTCGATCGCCATGATCGGCGTATAGGACGAGACATCAGCCAGCAGCGAAGCGCCCATGGCGGAACCGTCGCGGACCGTCGTGCCGCCGACGAACGGCACCACGATATAGGGGCCGGGCCCAAAGCCCCACACTCCCAGGGTAACGCCAAAATCGTTGACGATGCGCTTGGATCCGTTCATGGAGGCGACATCGATACAGCCGCCCAGGCCCATGGTGGAGTTGAACAGCACGCGTCCCAGGCTGTTGATGCCGTCGTGGCCGCGTCCTTGCAGGAAGCTGTTGATGGAGGACCAGGCGTCGGCCAGGTTGTTGAAAATATTATGGATACAGGTGCGAACGGGCTTGGGCGTGACCGCCTGGTAGCCCTGCGCCACAGGTTTGAACACCGCGCGGTCGACCGTGTCATTGAAGGCGTAGACATTGCGGTTGAACCCCTCCCAGGGGTCGTCCGGATTTGGATTGGGCACGCTTGCGCAGCCTGCAGCCAATGTGACGGCGGCAAGGGCGGGCAGCAGGCGCAGCGAGCGCGCGCGAATGTGAAGATCCGTTGTCATGGTTTTTTTCTCTGGTATGGGGCCGTGTTGCCACGGCACGCCGAACGGTGATTTTACTGCTTCGTTTGCGCGGCGCCGTTGGCGGGTTTTTCCGATGAGGCCGTGCCTTCTTTACTGGCCGAACTGTATAGAAACTTGCTGATCAGCTCTTCGAGCACCACGGCGCTCTGGGTGTACTGGATGGTGTTGCCCTGTTTGAGCAGCTTGTCGTCGCCGCCCGGGGTCAGGCCCACATATTGTTCGCCCAGCAGACCGGAGGTGAGGATCGAGGCTGAGGAATCCGCCGGAAAGGTGTACTGGCTTTCGAGGTCGAGGGTGACGATGGCCTGGTAGCGTTGGTTGTCAAAACCGATGCTCGAGACCCTGCCCACCACCACGCCGCTGCTCTTGACGGGGGCCCGCACCTTCAGGCCGCCGAGGTTGTCGAAGCGGGCCTGCACCTGATAGGTGGGCGCAAATGTGAACGAGCTCATGTTGCCCGCCCGCAGGGCCAGGAATACAAGGGCGACCAGCCCCAGCAGAACGAACAGGCCTACCCAGAAATCGGTTTTTTCGCGCGTCATGGTGATTCCGTGTGCTTTCAATTGCTGAACATCAGTGCGGTGAGCAGGAAGTCCAGGCCCAATACCGCCAGCGCCCCGCTGACGACGGTGCGGGTGGTGGCCCGGGATACGCCATCGGGCGTGGGTTTGGCGTTCCAGCCCTCGTATAGGGCGATGAGCGTGACGGCGATGCCGAAAATCACGCTTTTGATGACCCCATTGAGTACGTCGTTGATGACATCCACGCCGGCCTGCATCTGCGACCAGAAGGCGCCGGAGTCGATGCCGATGAGCAGGACGCCGACCACCCACCCGCCGATCACGCCGACCATGGAAAAAACGGCAGCGAGGACGGGCATGGCGATGACGCCGCCCCAGAAACGGGGAACCAGGACCCTGCGTATGGGGTCGACGGCCATGACTTCCATGGCGGCCAGTTGTTCGCCCGCCTTCATCAGGCCGATTTCCGCCGTCAGGGAGGTGCCGGCCCGGCCCGCGAAGAGAAGGGCCGTCACCACCGGACCCAGTTCGCGTGTGAGCGACAGCGCGACCAGCAGCCCCAGGGCTTCTTCCGAGCCATAGCGGTTGAGTGTGTAATACCCTTGCAGCCCCAGCACGAAGCCCACAAACAGGCCGGAGACCGCGATGATCAGCAGGGAATAGTTGCCGATGAAGTGCACTTGTTGCGAAACCAGGCCCGGGCGCGACACGGCGATGCCGCTGCGGCGCAGGATGGCGGCCAGCAGGCGGGTGAAGGCGCCGAGATGATAGATGGTGCCGCGCACCATGCCGCCCAGCCCACTGATGGTTCTGAACAGCACGCTCATGGCTCAATTCCTTTTTGACGCAGCCAGTTTTCGAAGGCGGGGGAGTCGGGGTAATGGAAAGCGATGGGACCGTCGGGCTCGCCGTTCAGGAACTGCTTGACATAGGGGTTCGTCGAAGCCGAGAGCTCCTTCGGTTCGCCTTGCGCCAGCAGCCGGCCTTGCCCGACGACGTACACGCGGTCGGCGATGGAGAAGGATTCGGCCACGTCGTGGGTGATGAGCACCGAGGTGCATTGCAGGCGATCGGTCAGGCCGCGGATCAATTGGGCAATGATGCCCAAAGAGATCGGATCCAGCCCGGCAAAGGGCTCATCGTAGAGGATGAGCTCGGGCTCGAGCACGATGGCCCGGGCCAGCGCCACGCGGCGGGCCATGCCGCCCGAGATTTCGGAAATCTTCAGGTGTGCGGCGGCGCGCAGGCCGACCGCATTGAGTTTTTCGAGCACACGCTCGGTGATCTGCTCTTCCGACACGGTGGTGAGTTCGCGCAAGGGAAAGGCGACATTCTCGAAGACGTTCAGGTCTGTGAACAGCGCGCCTTGCTGGAAGAGGACGCCCATGCGCTGGCGCAGGGCGCGCAGCCCGTCGTTGCCGACCTTGGCGATGTCCTGGCCGAACACGGTGATGGTGCCCCGCTGCGGCAGGATCTGGCCGGTTGCGCCGCGCAACAGGGTGGTCTTGCCCGAGCCCGACCCGCCCATCATGGCGATCACCTGGCCGCGGTGCGCATCAAGATCGATGTCGGCCAGGATAGTGCGGTCGCCGTAGCCCAGGGCGACGGCGTCGAAGCGTAGGAGTGGTTCGGCGATTGCCATTGCGTCGGAATTTGTCATGGACACTGCGGATCAACCCTGCATTGTATCCCGTGTTTTCCGCTGGGCGAGCACAGCGTGTCCCATTGAGCCCAGCGCAGGAAAGAAAAGCCGGCCATGGCTGGGGAGCCTGGCCGGCTGTCGCCGGATGGAATGCGATCCGATCAGCGGGGTAGGGTGGTAGCCCCCATGAGGAATTCATCCACGGCGCGTGCGCACTGCCGCCCTTCGCGTATGGCCCACACCACGAGGGATTGGCCGCGGCGCATGTCGCCGGCGGCAAACACCTTGCTCACGCTGGTGGCGTAGTTCTCGGTGTCGGCCTTGGCATTGCCGCGGCCGTCGAGCTCGACGCCGAAGGACGCGAGCACATTCTTGACCGGCGAGACGAAGCCCATGGCCAGCAAGACGAGGTCCGCGGGGAGTTCGAACTGCGAACCTTCGACTTCGCGCATTTTCATCTGGCCGGTGGCGGCATCCTTGTACCACTCGAGCCGGACGGCTTCGAGCTTTTCGATCTTGCCGTTCTTGCCGACGAAGGCGGTCGTGGAGACCGACCAGTCGCGCTCACAGCCTTCCTCCTGGGAGGACGAGGTGCGCAGCTTCAGGGGCCAGTAGGGCCAGGTCAGCGGCTTGTCCTCGGATTCGGGCTGCTTGGGCATGAGCTCGAACTGCGTCACGGACGCCGCACCCTGGCGGTTGCTCGTGCCGATGCAGTCCGAGCCGGTGTCGCCGCCGCCGATGACGATGACATGCTTGCCTTTGGCGCTGATCTGCTTGGTCACGCGATCGCCCGCGTTGGCCTTGTTCTGCTGGCCGAGGAACTCCATGGCGTAGTGGACGCCGCGCAACTCACGGCCCGGAACGGGCAGGTCGCGCGGTGTTTCGGCACCGCCCGCCAGGACAATGGCGTCGAATTCCGCCTGCAGCGACTCGGGCGTGCGGACGGTCAGCCCTTCTTCGGCATCCTCGGCCGCCCCAATGTAGGTGGAAGGGCAGAACTCCACGCCTTCGGCCTCCAGTTGCGCCAGGCGACGGTCGATATTCGACTTTTCCAGCTTGAAGTCGGGGATTCCGTAGCGCAGCAGGCCGCCGATGCGGTTGCTTTTCTCGAATACGGTCACCGAGTGGCCGGCCCGGGCCAATTGCTGGGCACAGGCCAGGCCCGCCGGGCCCGACCCGACGACGGCAACTTTCTTGCCGGTCTTGCGGCTGGGGGGCTGGGGGATGACCCAGCCTTCGGCCCATCCCTTGTCGATGATGGCGTGTTCGATCGACTTGATGCCGACCGCGTCGTCATTGATGTTGAGCGTGCAGGCCGCCTCGCAGGGTGCGGGGCAGATGCGGCCCGTGAACTCCGGGAAGTTGTTGGTCGAATGCAGGACTTCCAGCGCTTCCCGCCAGTTCTGGCGGTAGACGAGGTCGTTCCAGTCGGGAATGATGTTATTGACCGGACAGCCATTGCTGCAGAACGGAATGCCGCAATCCATGCAGCGCGCCCCCTGGATCTTTGCCTGCTCATCGGTCAGCGCGGGGACGAACTCCTTCCAGTGCTTGAGCCGCTGCACAGGCGCCTCGTAAGTTTCCGGAACGCGTTCGTACTCGATGAAGCCAGTGATTTTGCCCATGATTTCCTTCCTCAGGCGGCAAGTTGATGCGGGTTCGTGGCGCGCCACATTTCCGTGATGGCGCGGCGGTACTCGATGGGCATGACTTTGATGAATGCCTTGCGAGCCTGCTCCCAGTCGTTCAGCAGATCGCGCGACCGGAAGCTGCCGGTGTAGCGATAGTGGTCCTCGATGAGGCGGCGCAGGATCGACTCGTCGGTTTCGCGTTCACCGCCACGGGCCAGGCTGTGCCAGGTTTCCATGGTGTTGGCTTCGACCTGTTCGGCGTGGCTGAGCACAGGTTCGAGGTCGACCATCGAGGTATTGCAGCGGCTGCGGAACACTTTGTGCGGATCCCAGACGTAGGCGACGCCGCCCGACATGCCGGCCGCGAAGTTGCGCCCGGTCTCGCCGAGCACGACGACCGTGCCGCCGGTCATGTATTCGCAGCCATGGTCACCGGTGCCTTCCACGACGGCGGTGGCGCCCGAGTTGCGCACCGCAAAGCGCTCGCCGACCACGCCGTTGAGGTAGGCCTCGCCCGAGAGCGCGCCGTACAGCACCGTGTTGCCGGCGATGATATGGTCGGGCCCGAAGCCGCGGAAGTCATTGGGCGAACGTACGATGATGCGCCCGCCGGAGAGGCCCTTGCCGACATAGTCGTTGCCTTCGCCGACCAGGTCCAGGGTGATGCCGTGGGCCAGGAAGGCGCCGAAGCTCTGTCCGCCCGAGCCATTGCACTGAATGTGGATGGTGTCGTCGGGCAGGCCTTCATGGCCGTACTTGGCCGCCACGACGCCGGACAGCATGGCGCCGACGGTACGGTTGCGGTTGCGCACCGGGGTGATGAACGATACTTTTTCGCCGCGTTCGATGGCGGCCTTGCTCCGCTCGATCAATTGGTGATCCAGCGCGGCCTCCAGGCCGTGGTCCTGGGCTTCGGTGTGGCGGCGGGGCGATTCGGTGGCGATGTCATGAAAGACACGGCTGAAATCCAGCCCCCGGGCTTTCCAGTGCTCGATGCCTTTGCGCATGTCCAGCAGGTCCACGCGCCCGACCAGATCATCGAAGCAGCGGATGCCCAGTTGCGCCATCAGTTCGCGGACTTCCTCGGCGACGAAGAAGAAGTAATTGACGACATGCTCGGGCTTGCCGGAGAACTTTTTGCGCAGGACCGGGTCTTGCGTGGCCACCCCCACCGGACAGGTGTTCAGGTGGCACTTGCGCATCATGATGCAGCCTTCGACGACCAGCGGTGCCGTGGCGAATCCGAACTCGTCCGCGCCCAGCAGCGCGCCGATGACGACATCGCGGCCCGTCTTCATCTGGCCGTCGGCCTGGACGCGGATGCGGCTGCGCATGTTGTTGAGCAGCAGGGTCTGCTGGGTTTCCGCCAGGCCCAGCTCCCAGGGCGTGCCGGCGTGCTTGATCGACGATACCGGCGAGGCGCCCGTGCCGCCATCGTGGCCGGCGATCACGACGTGATCGGCCTTGGCTTTGGCGACGCCGGTGGCGACAGTTCCCACGCCGACTTCCGAGACGAGCTTCACCGAGATGCCGGCTTGCGGGTTCACGTTCTTGAGGTCGTGAATGAGTTGCGCCAAGTCTTCGATGGAATAGATGTCGTGGTGGGGCGGGGGCGAGATCAGTCCGACGCCGGGCACGGAGTAACGCAGTTTGGCGATGTATTCGGAGACCTTGTGGCCGGGCAACTGGCCGCCTTCGCCGGGCTTGGCCCCCTGGGCCATCTTGATCTGGATCTGGTCGGCGCTGGCGAGGTACTCCGCCGAGACGCCGAAGCGGCCGGAGGCCACCTGCTTGATGCGCGAGCGCAGCGAGTCGCCGGCTTGCAGGGGGATGTCGGCCTCGACGCGCTCGGCACCCAGCACGGATGCCAGGGAATCGCCTTTGCGGACGTTGCTTTTTCCGGTGCGCATTTCTTCGCGGTAGCGCAGTTCGTCTTCGCCGCCCTCGCCGGTATTGGATTTGCCGCCGATCCGGTTCATGGCGACGGCCAGGACCGAATGCGCCTCGGTAGAGATCGATCCGAGCGACATGGCGCCCGTGGCGAAGCGCTTCACGATTTCCTTGGCGGGTTCGACTTCGTTCAGGGGAATGGCGCGGGCCGGGTCGACCTTGAACTCGAACAGGCCGCGCAGCGTCATGTGGCGGCGTGTCTGGTCATTGATGAGCTGCGCGTATTCCTTGTAGGTGCTGTAGTTGTTGCCGCGCGTCGCATGCTGCAGCTTGGCGATGGAATCGGGCGTCCACATGTGCTCTTCCCCGCGGACGCGGAAGGCGTAGTCGCCCCCGGCGTCCAGGGCATTCTTGAGCACGGGGTCGTCGCTGAACGCGGCCCGGTGCTGGCGCAGCGCCTCTTCGGCCACTTCGAAAATGCCGATGCCTTCGATGTGGCTGGCCGTGCCGGTGAAGTACTTGCGCACCAGGGAGGAGCTCAGGCCAACGGCTTCGAAGATCTGCGCGCCGGTGTAGGACATGTAGGTGGAGATGCCCATCTTGGACATGACCTTGTTCAGCCCTTTCCCGACTGCCTTGATGTAGTTCTTGGTCGCCTTTTCGGGGTTGGGCATGGTCGCCAGCGCCTCGAGCGCCAGGTAGGGATGCACCGCCTCGGCGCCATAGCCGCCCAGCAGGGCGAAATGGTGCACTTCGCGGACCGAGCCCGTCTCGACGATGAGGCCCGTCTTGGTGCGCAGGCCGGCGCGGATCAGGTGCAGGTGGATGGCCGACGTCGCAAGCAGCGCAGGGATGGCCACCCGCTCGCCGTCCACCTTGCGGTCGGTGACGATCAGGATGTTGTAGCCGCTCTGCACGGCGTCGGCGGCGTTCGAGCAAAGCGCCGCGATGCAGGCCTCGATGCCTTCCGGTCCCCAGGAGGTCGGGTAGGTGATGTCCAGCTCGAAGCTGCGGAACTTGTTGGACGTGATCTCTTCGATATTGCGGATTTGCGCCATGGCGGCGAAATCCAGGACTGGTTGCGAGATCTCCAGCCGCAGCGGAGGGTTCACGTTGTTGATGTCCAGCAGGTTGGGCTTGGGGCCGATGAACGACACCAGCGACATCACAAGCTGTTCGCGGATCGGGTCGATGGGCGGGTTGGTGACCTGCGCAAACAATTGCCGGAAGTAGTTGTAGAACGGCTTGGACTTGTTCGACAGCACGGCCAGGGGGGCGTCGTTGCCCATCGAGCCGGTGACTTCCTCGCCATTTTCGGCCATGGGCTCGAGGATGAACTTGAAGTCTTCCTGGGTCCAGCCGAAGGCCTGCTGGCGATCGAGCAGGGAGGTCGTGGACTTGGCCGACGCCGATTCGGTCGGCGCGGGCAGGGATTCGAGCTTGATGCGCAGCCGCTCGATCCATTGGCGATAGGGATGGGCATTGGCCAGTTGCTGCTTGATCTCGTCATCGTCGATGATGCGGCCCTGCTGCAGGTCGATGAGGAACATGCGGCCGGGTTGCAGGCGCCACTTCTTGACGATGCGGTGCTCGGGGATGGGCAGGGTGCCGGCTTCCGACGCCATGACGACGAGATCGTCGTCGGTGATCAGGTAGCGGGCCGGGCGCAGGCCGTTGCGGTCGAGCAGCGCCCCGATCTGGCGGCCGTCGGTGAAGGCCATGGCAGCCGGGCCGTCCCAGGGCTCCATCATGGCGGCGTGGTACTCGTAGAACGCGCGCCGGTTCTCGTCCATGGCCGTGTGCTGTTCCCAGGCCTCGGGAATCATCATCATGATGGCATGGGCCAGCGAGTAGCCCGACATCACCAGGAGCTCCAGGCAGTTGTCGAAGGTGGCCGTGTCGGACTGGCCTTCGTAGACGATGGGGTACAGCTTGGCCAGGTCCTCGCCCAGCACCGCCGATTGCATCACGCCTTCGCGGGCGCGCAGCCAATTGAAGTTGCCTTTGACGGTGTTGATTTCGCCGTTGTGGGCGATCAGGCGATAAGGGTGGGCCAGGGGCCAGGCGGGGAAGGTGTTGGTCGAGAACCGTTGGTGGACCAGGGACAGGGCCGAGACGGCGCGGCTGTCGGCAAGATCGCGGTAATAGCGGCCGACCTGATCGGCCAGCAGCAGGCCTTTGTAGACGACGGTGCGAACCGAGATCGAAGGCACGAAATATTCCTGGCCATGAGCCAGGTTCATGCGCTGGATGGCGTGGCTGGCGGTCTTGCGGATCACATAGAGTTTGCGCTCCAGTGCGTCGGGCACCATGATGTCCGGGCCGCGGCCGATGAAAAGCTGGCGGATGACCGGTTCGACGGCGCGCACGGTGGGCGACATGGGCATGTCGGTGTCGACGGGGACGTCGCGCCAGCCCAGGACGACCTGCCCTTCATCGCGCACTGCCCGCTCGAGCTCCTGCTGGCAGGCCAGGCGCGAAGCGGTTTCTTTCGGCAGGAAGACCATGGCCACACCGTATTCGTCGGGCGGCGGCAGGGTCACGCCTTGGGCGGCCATCTCTTCGCGATAGAGCGCATCCGGAATCTGGATGAGGATGCCTGCGCCGTCGCCCATCAGCTTGTCGGCGCCCACGGCGCCCCGATGGTCCAGGTTCTCCAGGATTTTCAGGCCCTGCTGGATGATGGCGTGGCTTTTCTTGCCCTTGATGTGAGCGACGAAGCCCACGCCGCAGGCGTCATGTTCGTTGCTGGGGTCGTAAAGGCCCTGGGCGAGCGGCAAGCCAATGCGCGAGGCGTCGATGGGCACGGCCCGGGGAGATGAAGGCTGGGAGGGGTGTGACATGTGAGGCTCCGCGAAGGGCGTGGTCGTCAAGCGAATAAGGGCCAAGATACTGCGATTCCCCTGCACCCGCAACAGAAAAAATAAGGGTGCGTCCCTAATTAATTTGACTTAAAAAATGTTATTGATAAAATAGGGACATGTTTAAATCAATGATTATTTTGAATAAAAAAGAGATCATCCAGAGCAGGAAGCATGGCGTATGCCCCCAAGGCAGTGTGTTTCGGCGTGTAAAAAAGTGGTTCGCGCGCCGCATCGCCGGGCGCCTGAAGCGTCGGGGCTGATCCTGGGGTAAATGCGCAGGGGCGCCTTTGGCGCGTGTTCAGCGCGGCGGAAGCGGGGTGTCGTCCGCCGGGGCGGCGGGCTTGCGCGGCCGGCCGCGTGCCGCAGGGGTCGCGCGCCGGTTGGCCTGGGTGCCGAGCTTCTCCAGAAAATCGGCATCGCCCAGCGCCCATTGGCCGAACAAGGCCTTTTCGATTTGCGCCGCGGTCGAGGCGGACAATCCGGCGGCCAGCCGCTCGCGATGGCGGGCCTGGCGTTCGAAAGGCGTGTTGCCGGCGCGCCAGTAGTCCGGGTGGTCGGTGAGCGGTACGGGTATGGCTGGCGCGCCGATGTGCGACGCGGCGGAGGACCAGGGCCAGGATTCGGCCCGTTCGAGGCCAAGCAGCCGTTGAGGCAGGGTTTCCAGCCAGACCAGTGCCGGGATGGTCCATGCGCCTGGCTGTACGATGGCGCTGCGGTAGCGGCCGGAATAGACCCGTCCGTGCTGCAGCCGTGTCGCGTAGCGCAGCCCGAACGCCTGAAACAGGCGTGACAGATCCTGAGCTGCGGCAGGCGTCGCCAGGATGGTGAGGCGATCGGTCAGGAGCACCCACCCGTGAATGGACGCATTCAGATCCCGCACGGTTTCGGCGAACCAGCCGGTCAGTAGGTCCAGTTGTCGGGCAGGGGTGGGTTCCGATGCACCGGCAAGCGGGCGGGCGAAACTTGCCGTGGCAAGCTGGGGCATATCCGGTACGTAGAGACGCGGGAGTCTGGCCATGGATCGAATAGGGCTGAAACCCCCGTAATTTAACCCGCCCGCCACTTATTGCATAATACCGGGGCGCTGACGGCGCGCGGCATGCGCGTTTCTGATAGGGCGTAACTCATATTTCCTATAACGACGATGTGGAGGCCCATTGATGGCGCTTGAGCTTGAACTGGTCAGTGAACACCGCTGCTTTGGCGGTACCCAGCGTTTCTATCGGCATGCATCCGACACCATTGGCCTGCCCATGCGTTTCTCGGTCTTCATCCCCGAGGCCGAGGCCACGCAACGGCTTCCTGTGCTGTTCTATCTTGCCGGGCTGACCTGCACGGAAGAAACCTTCATGATCAAGGGTGGGGCGCAGCGTCTGGCCGCGCAGCACGGCATCATGCTGGTGGCGCCCGATACCAGTCCGCGCGGGGCCGGAGTGCCCGGTGAGGACGACGGCTGGGATTTCGGCACCGGCGCCGGGTTCTATGTGGATGCCACGCAAAGCCCCTGGAGCACGCATTACCGCATGGAAAGCTATGTGGCGCACGAGCTTTTCGATATCGCCACCACGGTGCTTCCCGGCGATGCAGGGCGTGCGGGCATTTTTGGTCATTCGATGGGTGGGCACGGCGCGCTCGTGCTGGCCCAGCGGCATCGCGACAAATACCGCTCGGTTTCGGCGTTTGCGCCGATTGCCGCGCCGACCCTGTGCCCTTGGGGCAAGAAAGCCCTGGGCGGGTATCTTGGCGATGACCCTGCCAACTGGGCGGGGCACGACGCCTCTCGCCTCATGGCGGCATCGAGCTGCCCCTTCCCCGACGGCATTCTGGTCGACCAGGGCTTGTCCGACAACTTCCTGGCCGAACAGCTGTACCCGGAGGAGTTCGAAGCGGCATGCGCCAAAGCGGGCCAGCCCCTGGTGCTGCGCCGGCACGAAGGCTATGACCACGGCTACTACTTCATTTCGACCTTCATGGAAGACCATATCGCCTTTCATGCCGAGCGGCTCAACATGAAGTGATCGCAGGGCAGGACGCCGGCGTTGGACCGGCCCCAAAACCGCGCCGGCCTGGCGCGGTTTTTTTTGATCTTGCTGCTGGGTATTGGAGATTTGCTTATTACGTATATGACGTTAGTAAATTAACGATTAAACGTTAATATCTTGATCGTATAGAAGACGTATACGTTACAGCCTGGGGTTCTAACGATACGTCGACCAGCCCAATGCTCGTCCAAATTTCGAGGGTGTCAAGAATATGCGTCTGATCCGATCTGCCGTCCTGGCCGCGCTGTTGCCAGCATCTCTTGTGGCGCCCGCCGGCGCCGCGGAACCTGTCAATGTGGGTTTTTTCTCGCATTTGTCGGGTAATTTCGCCGAATATGGCGCCAGCTTCAAGAATGGCGTCGAGCTTTACCTGGATAAGGTCAAGGCCGAGGGCGGTATCGAGGGTCGTCCGATCAACCTCATCATCGAGGATGATCGCAACTCGCCGCAGGAAGCGGCATCGGTGGCGCGCAAGATCGCCGCGACGCCAGGTGTCGTGCTGGCCATCGGTTCGTGGTCGACCACGGCGTCGCTGGCTGCCGCCCCCATCTTCGCCGAAGCCAAGATCCCGCAGATCAGCCCCACCTCGTCGCATCCGGATTTCAGCAAGCAAAGCCCTTATCAGTTCCGGCAGAACAACACCGACGACATTCTTGCCCAGTACAACGCCGACACCATCCAGAAGGTGCTCAAGGCCAAGACGGTCGCCATTCCGTATTCGCAGGATGACTGGGGGGTCTACACCGGCAAGGCGACGGCGGCGGCCATCGAGAAGGCCGGCGGCAAGGTGCTGCTGCTCGAGAGCGTGCAGCCCAACGCCAAGGATTTCCGGCCCTTCATCAGCAAGATCAAGTCATTGAAGCCCGAGGGTGTGTTCCTTGCGCTGCCCTACCAGGAAGCATCGATCTTCATCCAGCAGTTGCGTCAGGCGGGTGAAACCATGCCAGTGGGCGGCGGCATTCCACTGACTTCACCCAAGTTCATCGAATTGGCGGGCAAGGCCGCGGAGGGCGTGGTGCTGCACACCATCTTCTTTGCCCAGGACCCGGCTCAAAAGGATTTCACCGACGCCTACAAGGCCAAGTACGGCCGCTTGCCCGATCAGTTCGCCGCGTTGGCGTACGACGCGACCGGGGTGGGGCTGGAAGCCATCCGCCGGGCGATCCGCTCCGGCAAGCCGCTCACCGGCCAGGCCGTGCGCGACGAGCTTGCGAATGGACCGGCCTACAAAGGCGTGACTGGGGTCACGAAGTATGAGAATGGCAATGTGCACAAGGACCCCATCTTCATCCAGGTGCACGACGGCCAGTTCCGCCTGGCGCAATAAGGCAGTTCTTGGCGCATATTTTCCCGTCTTCCGATCCACACGCCGGGCCCGACAGGGTGCTGGCGTGTGACCTTATTCCGGCGTGGCTCATTCCGTGATCGAACTCTTTCTCAGTCAAATACTCAACGGCTTGGCTATCGGGCAGGTGTATGCGCTGATCGCATTGGGCTTCAGCCTGGTGTTCGGCGTGTCCAATCTCATCAACTTTGCCCAGGGCGCCCTGTTCATGCTGGGCGCCTTCTTTGCATTCACGGGCGTCACCTTCTTCGGGTTGCCGTTGTGGCTGGCCGCCGTGGCGTCTGTCGTATTGGTATCCCTGCTGGGTATGGCGCTCGAGGGTGTGGCTCTGCGCCCCTTGACCAATGGGCCGTACATCGCGCCGGTACTGTCGACCCTGGCCATCAGCATCATTGTCGACCAGCTCGCCGAAATCATCTGGTCGCCCGAGGGGCGGTCATTTCCGTCGCCCTTCGAGGAAGTCACGTTCTATGTCGGTTCGGCTTACTTCACCAGCACGGACATCCTCATCTTCGTGTTCGGAGGATTGTCGGCCCTGGCCTTGACCTGGTTTCTGAAGTACTCCTGGATGGGCCGCACGGTGCGCGCCACGGCGCAGGACCGCGATGCGGCGGCGCAATTGGGTGTGCGCACCGACGATGTGCGGCGTCTCGCTTTCGCGTTGGCCGGTGCGCTGGGCGCCATCAGCGGTATCCTCGTCGCGCTGTACTTCAAGAGCGTGTTCCCGCAGATGGGCATGCCCTTTGCGCTGAAGGGCTTTGCTGCAGCGTTGCTGGGCGGGCTGACCAGCATCCCGGGCGCAGTACTGGGCGGCATGCTGCTCGGCGTGGTCGAAACGCTGGCCAGCGCCTATGTCGGCGAGGGCTTCAGGGATCTCGTCGCGTTTTCGTTGCTGCTGGTATTTCTGCTCTTCAGGCCGCAAGGGCTGTTGGGCGATCGGCGGCTGGACGCCTTGGGCGGGGCGGGGGGCGCCTCAGGGCCGATGCCCAGCACGAGCCTTCTCGCCTCGGCGTCCAGCCAGCGCGCTGCGCATCGCATCTGGGACCTGCCGCCCTGGGGGTTCCTGCTGGCGGGCGCGGTGCTGGCTGTTTTGCCTTTCGTGACGCAAAACGCCTACCTGCTTCAGGCGGTGGTGTACGCCATGATATTCGCCATGCTGTCGGCCAGCGTCTCGCTGGTATCGGGCTCCATGGGGGTGCTTTCCATCGGGCATGCCGCGTTCTATGGCGTGGGTGCCTATTCCGTGGCGGTGCTGGGCCATACCTGGGGATGGCCGGCGGAGTTCGCGCTGCCGGCCGCCGTCGTGATCACGGCCCTGGTTGCCGCGGTGGCGGCTCTGCCGCTGTACAAACTCAGCGGTCACACCGCGGCGCTGGGTACTTTGGCGATCGGCCAGATCGGTTTCCTGGTCTTCATGACCTGGCTGCCGGTGACGCGCGGGCCGATGGGCTTCCTGAACATCCCCGCGCCGGTGTTCGATTTCCTGGGCGGATTGCGCCTGTCGACCGTAGGGCAGAAGTACTGGCTGGTGGCGCTGGTCGCGGCCGTCGGTCTTTTCCTCGTCCAGCGCCTCGTGGATTCCGATATCGGGCGCGTGTGGCGCGGCATGCGCGAAGACCGTTTGGCCTCGCATGCCGCAGGCATCCCGGTGCGCCGCTACCTGTTGATGGGGTTTGCTGTTTCGGGTGCTTTGGCGGGGGCGGCGGGTGGCCTCTTTTCCTACGTCCAGAGCGTGATCAGCCCTGACAGCTTCAATGTGCAGGCTTCTTTGCTGATCTTGACGATGGCTGTGCTGGGTGGCCTGGGTAATCTCACCGGAGCGGCCTTGGCAGGTTTCCTGCTGGCGATCGTGCCGGAACTGCTGCGGCCTTTCGCCGAATGGCGCATGATCGTGTACGGCGCGATCCTGCTGCTGATGTTGCGGTGGAGACCGCAAGGTTTGTTGGGGGCGCGCTGAAGATGGAGCATCAGACCGGATTGCGTGTCGAATCGGTATCGCGCCATTTCAGCGGTGTCGTGGCGGTCGACGATGTGAGCCTGGCCTTGGCGCCGGGTGAAACGCTGGCGCTGGTGGGGCCCAACGGCGCGGGCAAGTCGACGCTCATCCAGTTGATGAGTGGAGTCGACCGTATCTCGAGCGGCCGCATCTTCCTGAATGGGCGGCGCATCGATCGCCTGCCCCCCGAGCGCATCGCCCGGCTGGGCCTGGGGCGCAGCTTTCAGACATCGCGGGTGTTTCCAGCCTTGTCGGTCTGGGACAGCGTCATGCTGGGTACCCAAGCCAATCTGCTGTCGGGCGGCCACGGGAGGATCCTGGCCAATGCCGCACACGAGGTGCTCGCCACGCTGATGGGCACGCCAGGATGGCGCCGCCGCGTCGAACAGCAGGAGCACATTGTGCGCGAAACCTTGCAACTGTTTGGCGACCGTCTCTGGCCGCGGCGGGATCAGCCGGCGTTCAGCCTGTCTTACGCCAATCGGCGCCGGCTCGAGATCGCCCGCGTGCTGGCCGCACAACCCGATTACATTCTTCTCGATGAGCCGGCGGCCGGGATGAACCCGACCGAAACCGGCGAACTGACGGACCTGCTCCTGACCTTGCGTCAGCAGTGGCCCCAATTGGGCATTCTGGTCGTCGAGCACAAACTTTCGCTGGTTCGCAAGGTGGCCGACCGCGTCATCGTGCTCAACCAGGGCAGGGTTCTGGCCGAGGGCGAGCCGGATCACGCCCTGGATCATCCCGAAGTGGTCGAGGCCTACCTGGGCCGTCAGCGACGTTCGGGCTCATCGGATGCGCATCTTGGCTGAAGACATGGGTACTCCTTTTCTTTTGATCGACGACATCGACGTGCACTACGGCGCCGTGCAGGCGCTGTTCGGGGTGAGCCTGGAGTTGCACGCGGGGGAGGTCGTCTCGGTGCTCGGGGGGAACGCCTCGGGCAAATCCACGACACTCAAGTCTGTGCTGGGCCTGGTGTCGCCTTCGCGCGGGCGTATTCTCCTGGAGGGGAAAGCGATCCGCGGGCTGGCGGCGCCGGACGTCATCGATCTAGGGGTGGCCAGCGTGCCGGAAGGCCGGCGCGTATTTCCCGAAATGTCGGTGCATGAGAACCTGTTGATGGGCGCTTATCCGCGCCGTCGGGACAAGGCCGGCATACAGAGCGATCTGGACGAGGTGTTCACCTCGTTCCCCCGCCTTTACGAGCGGCGCCGCCAGCCGGCCGGGACGCTATCAGGCGGCGAGCAGCAGATGCTGGCCCTGGGGCGTGCGTGGTTGCGGCGGGGCAAACTGGTCTGTATCGACGAACCGTCGATGGGCCTGTCGCCGAAGTTCGTCGACATGGTTTACGAGGTGCTGTTCCGCTGGAAGGCGGCGGGGCAGACCATACTTCTGGTCGAGCAGAATGCGCGGATTGCGCTGGAGCTGGCCGATCGGGCCTATGTGCTGCAGCACGGCCACGTCATTCTCAAAGGGGCGGCCAAAGACTTGGCCGCCGATCCCATGGTGCAGAAAGCCTATCTGGGGGCTGCATGAAGACAGTGAATATTGAAACGGACGTCCTGGTGATCGGGGCCGGCGGGGCGGGCATGAGCGCAGCGATCGCGGCCTCCGGATCGGGAGCAAAGGTGGTCATGGTCGACCGCAGCCTGATCGGGCGCGGCGGAGCGACCATCATGGCGCAGATGACGGTGGCGGTCGCCCTGGGCGAACAAGTGCCCGATGCGTGGCAACGCCATTACGCCGATACGCTCAAAGCGGGGCGGGGGCTGTGCAGCGAACCGCTGGCCCGGCTGCTGTGCGAATCGGGCGTCGACGCGATCCGCCAGATGGATCGCTGGGGCGTGGGGTGGGCCCGGGACGGCGAGCGGCTGGTTCAAGCGCAGGCTCCTGGCCACGACCGTCCCCGCTGCGTCTACGTCGATTACTTGAATACCGGGCCGGCCGTCGCCAAGACCTTGCGCACGCAGGTGGCGCAGGACGATCGCATCCAGCGGCTGGGCGACATCCTGGTGGTGGACTTGCTGGTCGAGCAAGGGCAGGTAGTCGGCGCCGTCGCCCTGCACCTGACGACAGGCGACGCATTGCTGATCCAGGCGTCCGCGACCATCGTCGCCACCGGCGGCCTGACGCGCTTGTACAAGCGCAACAGCGCATCGCTGAACATGGGCGGGGATGGCTATGCGCTGGCGCTTCGCGCGGGCGCGCGCCTGATCGACATGGAGTTCGTGCAGTTCTTCCCCATCGGGCATCTGGCGCCCCGGCTGGTCGGCTTTGATCCGATCATGTGGGATCCTTTCCGCTACAAGCTGGGCGGTCGTCTGCTCAATGGCCTGGGTGAAGAGTTTGTCGAGAAATACGGCCATGCGGCCGAGCGCGAGGGGTATACCGTCACGCGCGATGCCGCCACCTATGCCATCCTGAAAGAGGTCGAGGCGGGACGGGGTTCGCCGGCCGGCGGCGCCTATCTGAGCTTCCAGCATGTGCCGGAAGCGACGCTGCGCAAGGCGTTCGGCCCCATCATCGACAAGCTGGCGGCCCAGGGCATCGACCTGACCAAGGCACCCATCGAGGTGGCTCCCATCGCTCACTATCACATGGGGGGTATCCGGGTCGGCGTCGACATGAGCACGGACATCGAGGGGCTGTACGCGGCGGGCGAGGCCGTGGGGGGCGCCAACGGCGCCAACCGGCTGTCCGGCAATGCCATTACGGAAGCCATCACGTTCGGCTTTCAGGCGGGGCGCAGCGCGGCGGCGCATGCCCGGTCGGGGCAGCGGGTCGCTGCAGACCGGCTCGTCGAGCTTGCGGGGCCGGCGCTGGCACTGCTCGAGACGGCCCCTGTTCCGGCGCCGTCGATCAATGTGGCCGCACTGATCGCCGGCCTGCAAGCCGTCATGCAGACGCACGTCGGGCCGTTCCGGACCGAAGCGGGGCTCGGGCGCGCGCTCGAGGAAATCGCCTCGATCAAGAGAAAACTGGGCGAGGCGCTGCCCGGTGGCGATGGGCCGCAGGATCCGGTCCGCCTGGATGCCCTGGACCTGCGCAACATGCTGCTGGTCGCCGAGGCAGTCACGCGCAGCGCGCTGGCGCGACGCGAGAGCCGGGGGGCGCATCAGCGGGATGATTTCCCGGGGATGGACGAGGCCTGGACGTTGAACCAGCTTCTGGGCTGGCGCGACGGACATTGGATGTTGGAAACACGAGCCGTCGAGCGGCTGCCTGTCGAGGACGTGGCGACGGACGACGAGAGCCAGGGGGTACGGACATGAGCAAACAGGACAATCCGGGCATGATCTGCCTGAACGTGCAGCGTGGCGTTGGGGGCAGCGAGACCCGGGTGCAGCGCTATGAATTGCCGGAAGGGGCCGCGGCATCGCTGCTGGATGGCTTGCGCTGGGTGCGCGAGCATCTCGATGACACTTTGGCATTCCGTTATTCGTGCATCAATGCCAATGCCTGCAAAGAGTGCATGATGCTGCTGGACGGGAAGGTCGTCTATGCCTGCCTGGCGCGGCTTCAGCCCGGGGTCGAGCATACGGTCGCGCCCTTGGCCAACAAGGCGCGCATACGCGATCTCGTATCCGAAATCGCCCCGGTCAAAGAGCGTTTCGGTGCAGCCGGAGACGACGATGAGCAATGACAGCGCTTCCGGCCGGGAACCCCTGAGAATCATGTCTTCGGCCCATCTGGCGTCGGGCGCCTACCCGGGGCTTTCCGAGCTTGAGTTCGGCCTGATCGTGGCCAACAACGCGTTTGCGCGCTGGGTGGTGCGCTGCATGCGCGCGGCAGGCGAGTCCGACCTGGGCGCAACCGATATTCTGGTGCTGCATCATGTGCACCACCGGCAACGTCAAAAGAGGCTGGCCGATATCTGTTTCACCTTGAACTACGAAGACAGCTACGTGATTAACTATTCACTCAAGAAACTCCAGAAGATGGATCTGGTCGTCGGCGAGAAGATCGGCAAGGAAGTCTTCTATGCCACGACCGAATCCGGCGCGGCGCTTCTGGATCGATTCCGCACCGTTCGCGAACGGTGCCTTTTTCCAGGGGTGTCCGGAGAGTTGTCCGACAGCGAATCGCTTTCAGCCATTGCAGAGCGCTTGCGCATGCTGTCGGGGCTGTATGATCAGGCCGCGCGCGCGGCGTCCTCGCTATGAACATGACGCAAGAAGCCCCGTTTGGCCAAGGGGAAGGCCGCTGGCAGTTCTGGATCGACCGCGGGGGTACGTTCACCGATGTGGTGGCGCGCCGGCCCGATGGACGTCTGGTGACCGCCAAATTGTTGTCCGAGAATCCGGAGCACTACGAGGACGCCGCCGTGCAGGGGATCCGGCAGCTTCTGGGCCTGGCCCTGGGCGAGACCGTGCCGGCAGAGCGCATCGACGTCGTCAAAATGGGCACGACGGTGGCGACCAACGCGTTGCTAGAGCGCAAGGGCGAGCGGGTGTTGCTGGTCGTCACGAAAGGTTTTCGGGATGCGCTGCGCATCGCCTACCAGAATCGTCCGCGCCTTTTCGACCGTCACATCGTCCTGCCGGAACTTCTCTACCAGGATGTCGTCGAGATCGACGAACGTCTGGCCGCCGACGGGTCCGTCGTGCAGGCCTTGGACGAAGCGGCTGCGCACCAGGCCCTGGCCGAGGCGCGCGGGCGCGGATTCTCGTCGATCGCCATCGTGCTGATGCATGCTTATCGCAACGGCGCGCACGAAGAAAGACTGGCGGCCATGGCGCGCGAGATGGGCTATGCACAGGTTTCGGTGTCCCACGACGTCTCGCCCCTGATCCGTTATGTGGCGCGCGGCGATACGACCGTCGTCGACGCTTATCTGTCGCCGGTGCTGCGCCGCTATGTCGACCGCGTGGCCGCGGCACTCGCCGGTGTGCGGCTGCAGTTCATGCAGTCCAGCGGAGGGCTGACCGATGCGCATGCCTTCCAGGGAAAGGATTCTGTGCTGTCCGGACCGGCCGGAGGCATCGTCGGCATGGTGGGTGTTTCCAGGGCCGCCGGATTCGACCGTGTCATCGGCTTCGACATGGGCGGGACCTCGACCGACGTCTCCCACTATGCGGGCGAGTATGAACGCGCGTTCGACACCCTGGTGGCGGGCGTGCGGCTGCGCGCGCCCATGATGAGCATCCATACCGTTGCGGCGGGTGGGGGCTCCATCCTGCATTTCGACGGGGCTCGCCTGCGCGTGGGGCCTGAGTCCGCCGGCGCCAACCCCGGGCCCGCCTGCTATCGGCGCGGTGGGCCGCTGACGGTGACGGATGCCAATGTCATGCTGGGCCGCATCCAGGCGCGACACTTCCCGGCCGTGTTCGGCCCGGATGCGGATCAGCCGCTCGATGTCGAGGTGGTGCGGTCGCGGTTTGTCGAGTTGGCGGAACGAGTGCGCGCCGCCACGGGTCGCGATGTCGGTTGCGAACAATTGGCGCAGGGGTTTCTGGAGATTGCGGTGGCCAACATGGCCAATGCGATCAAGCGCATTTCGGTACAGAGGGGTTACGACATCACCCGTTACACGCTGACGACGTTTGGCGGCGCGGGTGGCCAGCATGCCTGCAAAGTGGCAGACGCCCTTGGCATGCCGCGGGTGCTGGTGCCTCCATTGGCGGGTGTGTTGTCGGCTTATGGCATGGGGCTTGCCGCCTCGACAGCGATGCGCGAGCGCTCCGTTGAACTGCCCTGGGACGATGACGGCGAGGCGCAGGCGCGCCGCGTCGTGGATGAGCTGTCGGTCGCCGCGCGCGACGAGCTGCTGGCTCAGGGCCTGAGCGACAGCGGCTTGCGCTTCGATCGCAAGCTTCACGTGCGTTACGAAGGCACCGATACCTCGCTGCCGGTGACGCTGGATACGGCAGCGGTCATGCGCTCGGAATTCGAGAAAGCCTACCTGCAGCGATTTTCTTTTCTCATGCCCGAGCGCCGTCTTGTCATCGAGTCGGCCGCCGTGGAGGCGATCGTCGACGAGTCAGAGCGGATCGCCGCGGCAGCCGCTGCGCAGACTCGACCGGGCGAGCCGGTCGCTGCGGACACGGTGCAGATTCATGTCGATGACGCGTGGCGCGAATGCCCCCTGTATCGCAGTGTCGAACTTCAGGCCGGCGATGTGGTGACGGGGCCGGCCATGATCTCCGACGCCAACGCGACAACGGTGGTGGATGCGGGCTGGCGCGCTTCGGTCACTCCGCGCGGGGACATTCTCCTCGAGAGGGTCGAGCCGCGTCCTCGGCGGTTTGCCATCGGAACGGATGCGGATCCGGTGATGCTGGAGATTTTCAACAATCTGTTCATGTCGATCGCCGAGCAGATGGGGTATCGGCTGCAGAACACAGCGCACTCGGTCAACATCAAGGAGCGTCTCGATTTCTCGTGCGCGATCTTCGATGCGCAGGGTGAGCTGGTCGCCAATGCGCCGCATATTCCCGTGCATCTGGGGTCCATGAGCGCCAGCATCAAAGCCGTCATCCAGGGCAATATCGGGCGCATGAGCCCCGGCGATGTGTATGTGCTCAATGACCCGTACGCGGGCGGCACGCATTTGCCGGACGTGACGGTCGTGACACCGGTCTTCGACAGTGCCGGGCGGAACATTCTCTTCTATGTGGGATCGCGCGGGCACCATGCCGACATCGGCGGCATCACGCCCGGGTCCATGCCTTCCAATTCCCGGACGATCGATGAAGAGGGCGTGCTCATCACGAACTTCCTGCTCGTGCAGGCCGGGCGCATGCGCGAGCAGGAAATGCGCGCTCTGCTGGCCGAGGCCCGTCATCCTGCTCGCAACATCGACCAGAACCTTGCGGACCTGCGCGCGCAGATCGCCGCCAACGAAAAAGGGCGCGAAGAGCTGTTGCGCATGGTCGATGCCTTCGGCCTCGATGTGGTGCAGGCCTACATGCGGCATGTGCAGGACAATGCGGAAGAGTCCGTGCGGCGCGTCATTGCGACGCTCAAGGATGGACATTTCGTGCAGGAGCTGGACAACGGCGCCCGAATCGAAGTGTGCCTCACGGTCGATCGCGAGGCACGCAGCGCCACGCTGGACTTCACTGGGACATCGACCCAGCTGCCCAACAATTTCAATGCTCCGCTTGCCGTGACCACCGCCGCTGTGCTGTATGTCTTCCGCACCATGGTCGATGACGAGATCCCGATCAACGCGGGCGGGCTCAAGCCGCTGCGCATCGTGGTACCCGAGGACTCCATGCTCAATCCACGCTACCCGGCCGCTGTGGTGGCCGGCAACGTGGAGACATCATCGTGCGTCACCAATGCGCTTTATGGCGCCCTGGGAGTCATGGCCGGCAGCCAGCCGACCATGAACAACCTGACGTTCGGAAATGCACGCTACCAGTACTACGAGACCATTTCGGGAGGCTCAGGCGCCGGGGGGCGTTTCGACGCCCAGGGCAACCTCGTCGGCGGCTTCGATGGCACATCGGTGGTCCAGACCCAGATGACCAACTCGCGCCTCACCGATCCCGAGATCCTCGAGCTGCGCTTCCCTGTGCGGCTGGAGCGCTATGTCATCCGCAGCGGTTCCGGCGGAGCGGGGCGCTGGCGTGGCGGCGATGGGGGAATCCGGACTTTGCGTTTCCTGGAGCCCATGACGGTATCGACCTTGTCCAATGGCTGGATCCATCCCGCCTTCGGCGCGGCGGGCGGGCTGCCCGGCGCCGTGGGGCGTTCCCGCGTGATCCGGAGCGATGGTCGTGTGCAGGAGCTGGCTCACGCGGACAGCGCCGAGCTGGATGTGGATGATCTCTTCGAGATCGAAACCCCCGGTGGCGGGGGCTTCGGCGCGGCGGGGCCTATTTGAGCAGAGCCCATTCCCCGTTCTTGACGGTGATCAGCTCGCGGCCCCGCTGATCGAAACCGCTGTGGTCTTCGGGCGTCATGGTGTAGACGCCCTGTGTGGCGACCAGCTCTTTGGTCTGCTCCAGGGCGTCGCGCAGGGCGCTGCGGAACGCTTTGGTGCCGGGCTTGTGGTTCTTGGCGGCCAGCGGAATCGCCTGCTGCAGCAACAGGCCGGCATCGTAGACATTGGCGCCGAAGGTGGCGGGTTCTTCGCCGTACATGGTCTTGTAGCGGGCGATATAGTCCTGGGCGACTTTCTTGGAGGGGTTGCTGTCGGGGATCTCGGGCAATACCAGCATCAGGCTGGCCGCCAATATCGTGCCTTCGACGTCCTTGCCGCCCAGTTTGAGAAAGCCCGGCAGGGCCACGGCATGCGTCTGGTAGATCTTGCCTTTGTAGCCCTGCTTGACCAGCGTGACCTGCGGCAGTACCCCTGCGGCGCCTGTTCCGGCGACGAGTATGGCATCCGGTTTGGCGGCATAAAGCTTGAGGGCCTGCCCCGTCACCGAGTTGTCATTGCGCTGGAAACGTTCGACAGCGACGAGCTTGATGCCATGCCGGGCGGTCAGGTCCTTGAACACATTGAGCCAGTCTTCCCCCAGCGCATCATTTAGGCCAATGAAGCCGGCCGTCTTGACGCCGGTCTTGACCATGTTGTCGATCAGGGCCTGCGCAATGATTTCGGTGTTCTGCGTGGTCTTGAACACCCACTTTTTTTCGGGTGTCATGGGCAGCACGACCAGGGCTGTGCCCACGGGCGCCAGCATGGGAGTGCTCGACTCGGCCGCGAACTGGATGACGCTCATGGCGTTGGGCGAGCCTGACGGACCGATGATGGCGTCCACCTTTTCCTCGGAGATCAGTTTCTTGAAATTGGTGACGGTCTGCGACGTATCGCTGGCGTCGTCGAGGGCGATGTATTCGATGGTCAGGTCGCCGGCCTTGGCGGGGAGCAGCGGCACACTGTTGCGCTGCGATTTGCCGATGAGCGCCGTCGGGCCGGTGGATGACGTGACGACTCCGATCCGGACTTGAGCCAGAGCGGGTGCTGTTCCAAGGGCTGCGGCAACAACGAGGGCAAGCGCGGCGGGGCGAAAGATCATTATGGTGCTCCTGTTGGTCTACGAGGTGATGACGTTGAAAACGTGTAATCGCAGAGGGCTCGGAGCACCCTGTAGGCTGCAGCGGCCTTGAATGCTTTAAGCGTAAAGGGCTTGGTCGGCCAGAGATATCCGCACAAGCCCTAGTGGCTTGACGCCAGGCGGGGCCGGGCCGGCCCGCTCCGGTCAAATAACAATGGATCCGATACTAGCGCCGCCGCACACATACAGTGTCTGGCCGGTGACGAAGCTGTTGGCAGGGTCCGAGAAGAACATGACGGCGCGCGCCACGTCGTCCGCCCGGCCCAGGCGTTGAACCGGGATGCCCTTGGCAATGTTGGCTTCGCGGTCGCTGCCTGCCTCCACGACGTCATAGAACATGTCGGTCTGGATGGGGCCGGGGGCCACCACGTTGGCCGTGATGCCCTTGGGGGCGAGCTCGAGCGCCCAGGTCCGCGCCATGCCGATCATGCCGGATTTGGTGGCGGCATAAGCCGTGCGGGTCTGCAGGCCCAGCGCGCCGCGGGAGGACATCAGCACGATGCGGCCGAAGTGGTGTTTCTTCATGGCGGGCAGGCAGGCCTGCACGATGGAGATCGCCGAGCCGAGGTGGATCTGGGTCAGGCCTTGCAGTTCTTCCAGCGAGACATCCTCGACCAGATTGGGCCAGATGACGCCGGCGTTGTGGATCACATGCGAAACGTCGAAGCGCGATGCGATGTCGGCGGCGGCCTGCTGCGTCGCCTTGGCGTCCAGCAGGTCGACCTTGACCGAATGCAACTTGGGGTGGCTGAACTCCGGGTCGCGGCGGGCCATCGAGATGACGGTATAACCGGCATCCAGCATTTGCCGGCTGATTTCGGCTCCGATGCCGGCGCTGCCTCCGGTCACGATGGCGGTATAGGATTGCGTCAAGATAAGCTCCTGTCGATCAAGCGGCGTCGTTGGGTACAAGTGCCAATACCCGCAGTGGGCTGCCGGAGCCACTGCGGATCTTCAGGGGCGCCGAGAATATGACCGAGCCCTTGGGCGGCAACTGGTCCAGATTGGTCATGCATTGCAGGCCATAGCGGTTGTTGCCGTGCATGAAGTAGTGGCAGGGGAAAGGCGGGTCCAGGTGCTGCGCCTGGCCCGCATCGGTGCCCACTGACTCGGTGCCGAAGCCGTGCACGTTGCGCTCTTTGATCAGCCAGGGAACCACTTGCGAATCCGGCCCCGGCGAATGGGCGCCATCGTCCTGCATGTTCAGATAATCGGAAGGCTTCTCACGCTTGGACCAGTCCGTGCGCATGAGGACCCAGGCGCGTTCGGGAATGCGGCCGTGCTTGGCTTCCCATTGCTCGACGAAATCGATGGTCAGCAGAAAGTCGGGGTTTTCGCGCGATTCGGCCGAACAATCGATGACGCAGGCCTCGGCGATGAACGCATCCAGAGGGATGGAGTCCACGGTATTGTCGGGCAGGTCCTTGCCCGACACCCAGTGCGCGGGGGCATCGAAGTGGGTGCCGGTGTGTTCGGACATTGAAAAATTGTTCCAGTACCAGGCCGGCCCGCGCTCGTCATAGCGCGAGATCTCCTCGATGCGGAACGGCCACGCCTGGCCGAATTCGGGCGGCAGCACGATGGTCGGAAAGTCGGGCGAGAGCGTTTCGGTCAGGTCGACGAGCCTGATCTTGCCGCTCAGCAGCTCGGTCATGAATTGTGTGAGGATATTGGTAGTCATGGTTATTGCGGTATCCGGCCGGGTCAGGCCTGGTTGCCGAGCTCACGTTCGAGGCCCTTGGGGTTGTCCTGCATGCGGGCGAGGAATTCCTGCGCCACATCGCCGACATACGCTTCTTCGGTGCCGGCCTGAAGCGCGCGCACGATGGCGGAGGCGATGGCCGACGGACTCACGCGAGGCGGCGGAGTGAGCTGCTCCCACTCGTGGTCGATAGGCCCCGAGAAGACATGGATCACGCGTATGCCCGCAGGGCGCAGCTCGTTGCGCAGACATTGGCTGGCCGACAGGGCGGCGGCCTGAGAGGCCGACCACATGCCTCGCGTGGGTAGGCTCATGTGCGCGTAGATGGACAGCGTGTTGACCCAGGCGACGGCGCTGTTCACGCCATCCGAGGCCCGGGAGGCCATGGCCGGACCGAAGTGCTGCGCCAGCCGCATCAGGCCGAGGCAGTTCACATCGAGGGCGTCGCGCGCCTTGATGATGTCCCGGCCGGACAGGATGCCGCCTTCGCGGGCGTAGTCGGCCGTGTTGACCAGGATGTCGACCTTGCCGCCGATGGAGCGCGAAATCCGTTCGACGGAATCCGTGTCGGTGACATCGAGGGCCTGCGCCTGCACGCGCTCATCCTGGCATAGGGCGTCGAATGCCGCATTCTTCTTCCAGGGCTGTGGGTTGCCGGCAAAGACCGCGCTTGCGCCGGCATCCAGCAAGGCCTTCACCGTGGCCCGGCCGACGGCCGAGGTGGCATCCGTGACGAGTACGCGCCGGAATTTCGGGTCGCAGGAGGTTTCGCGCAAGGTCTTGTCGTCTTCCATGTGTGGCGTCGGTTTGTTCGGCAGGGCGATCATGACGGCCTGGCCGCTGCGATCGAGTTTGAGGGCCAGCCGGACAGCCTCGCCATCGATGCAGTCGCCGTGGACGTGAGCGATGGCGACAGGGCCTGCATCGAGCCGGACGGTGCCGATACGCCAGGGCAGCCGTTCGCGGAAATACAGGTCGTTGCTATGGTGCAGTGTCGTGGTGGCCAGCAGGCGGCCTTTCGGCGGCACGGCCTGCCACTGCAGTCGCTCGGACAGGCACTTGTGGCACACCTCGCGCGGCGGGTACTGCACGGCCTCGCATTCCTGGCACACCTGCAGTTCGAACGTGCCGCGCGCCGCGGCGGCGGTCAGGCCCAGAGCGCGACGGCTGCGCAGGGCAGGGGGGCGTGTCGGTTGGCGGGTGCGCTCGACCGGATTCTTGCGAGGCGGTCTGGATAAGGGGTTTGTCACGATAGGCCTCTCGCCAGTAACGCCGCCGCGGTACAGATGCCGCGGTCGTAATTGATCATGCCAAAGCCGCTGACCAGGCCGGTGGCGGCGTTCTCGACCTGGCAGGCGCCGGCCGAATCGGTCAGTTGGCGCAAGGCTTCCACGATGCCCAGATAGCCTCCGGCCGCGCCGGCCTGTCCCACCGAGAGCTGGCCGCCGTTGGTATTGAAGGGAAGGCTGCCGTCGACGGTGAAGGTATTCTCCCGGACGAATTGAGGCGCTTCGCCCTTCTTGCACAGGCCGAGGTCTTCCATCTGCATGAAGTTGATGACGGGATAGTCGTCGTAGGCCTGCAGGAAGTCGATGTCCTGAGGCCCTACGCCGGCATGTTCGTAGAGTTCGTCTTTATCCATGCTCCAGCCCCCGCGGATCTGGATCGGGTCGTCGATCCAGGCGTTGTGCCGCTCGATGGTCGAGAGGATGCGCACATAGGGGAGGCCGAGTTCCTCGGCCTTTTCCTGGCGCATGACGAGGAAGGCGTCGGCGCCGGCGCAAGGCATCACGCAATCGAACAGGTGGATGGGCTCGGTGATGACCTTGGCGTCGAGGTACTGCTGCAAGGTCAGCGGCTTTTTCATCAGCGCATTGGGGTTGCGAAGCGCATTCTCGCGCTGGGCGACACACAGCTTGCCGAAGTCCTCGCGAGTGGCACCTGTTTCGCGCATGTAGTGCTGGGTCAGCAGCGCAAAACTGGCGTTGGGGCCGCCCGCCCCATAGGGGTAGACGGCATCCTGCGCAAAGCGCGAGAACTGGCTGATGGTGTGGCGGAAGGAATCCACATGGTTGGTGTCGCCGGAAATGCAGGCGACGATGTCGGCATCGCCCGCCTGCACGGCGCGTGCGGCACGGCGCAGGCCCACTACGCCGCTGGCTCCGCCCATTGGGATATGGTCCAGCCAGCGCGGCGTCATGTTCAGGTGCTGGGTCAGGCCGACGGCGGTGTCAGGGGCCAGCGTGAAGCTCGAGACGCACATGCCGTCGACATCGTCCTTCAGGATGCCGGCGCCACGGATCAGTTCCGCCAGGGCGCGCCCCAGCCACCAATGCGCGCTGTGTATGGAGTATCGGACATAGGGGATGGTGACGGGCACGGTGGCCACCACCCCTTCGTAGCTGGCGCGGCGCCGGGTCATGAGGTGACTTCCTGGCGTTTTTTCATGGCGCAGGTATCGATGCAGTTCGGTGCGCCGACGAGCCCCGGGGCCATCTTCTTGAGCTCGCCGCGCTGAATCTTGTTGGTGGCGGTCAGCGGCAGGGCGTCGACGAACGCCACATAGCCGGGCACCTTGTAGTAGGCCAGGCGCTGAAGGCTCCAGGTCACGATGTCCCGGGCCAGGTCGGCCTGCGCATCAGCGGGCTGGGGGGTGGCGGTGACAATGCAGGCCAGCACTTCGTCGCCGCGCACGGCATCCGGCACGGCCGCGACGGCGGCAGCCTTGACCATGGGGTGCTGCAGCAGGACGCTTTCGACTTCCACAGCCGCAATGTTCTCGCCGCTGCGGCGGATCACGTTCTTTTTGCGGTCGACGAAGTGCAGATAGCCCTGCTCATTGCGCCGAACGATGTCGCCGGTGTGGAACCAGCCGCCTTCCCAGGCTTCCTGCGTGGCGGCCTCGTCCTTGAGGTAACCCGAAAAGAAGCCGAACCGGGGGTTGGGGCCGGCGTGCTTGACGAGCAGTTCGCCGTCTTCGTTGACCGCTGCGTCCTGCCCCTTGTCGTTGATCAGCTTGACCAGAACGTCGGCGGCTTCCTTGCCGAAGCAACTCGTGCCCGTGAAACGGGGTTCATGGTTGGCGATGATGACGGCGCCGGAACCGGTTTCCGTCATGGCCCAGGCTTCCAGCAAGGGAAAGCCGAAGCGCGTCTCGAACGTGTCATGCAGGCTGCGGTCGATGCCGGCGCCGAAGCCGAAGCGGACCTGATGCTGCGTATCCGAGGGCGATGGGTCGGCCTTCATCAGGATGGCCGGCATCACGCCCAGGTAGTGGACTACCGTGGCGCGCGATTCGCGCACAGTGTCCCACCAGGAGCGCGGGTGGAAGCGGTCGAGCGAAATGAGGCAGCCGCCGGTGGCGATCATGCCCATGGTGGAGCACGCCATGGCGTTCATGTGCACCAGCGGCAGGGGCGTGATCATGCGCTCCACCCCTTTGCGCAGGGAGACGAGACCGTCCAGCGAGGCGTACCAGTTGCCGCAGTGCAGGAAATATTCGTTGGAAAGGATGCAGCCCTTGGGGCGTCCGGTGGTGCCGGAGGTATACAGCAGCGCACATTCGGTGGCCGTGTCCACGGGCTTGCCGGCCAGCGGCGCCGCCACGGGAGCCTTGGGCGGTGCGTCGTCCGGTCCGATCACGAGCAGGGGGCTGCCCACCGCCGCGGCGGCGGCTTTCAGGACCGCCTGATGGCTGGGCAGGCTGATGGCCACGCAAATCTCGGAGTGCCCGACGAGGTATTCGAGTTCGGCCGACCGCATGTCGGCATTGATGGGCACCACCGAAACGCCCAGGGCATTGAGGGCGAACCAGTGCAGGAAGAACGACGGCCGGTTCTCGAGCAGCAGGCCGGCACGGTGGCCGTGGCCATACCCAGCCGCCTCATAGGCGGCCCGCAGCGCGTCGACCTTGGCGAGGAAGGGGGCGTAGTTCTGTTCGCCCGCTTCGATGCCGTAGACTTGTGCCGTCTCGGGCACGGTGCAGAGAAAGGGGTTTTCCGGCCATTGCCGGGCGGCCTTGGCAAAGGCCTGGTAGACGGAGGATGTCAATCTATGTTCCTCATTACGTGCATTACATGAACAGCTGGATGCTGCGCAGCGCGGATTCGCAGTTGAGCAGATCCACCCGTTTCCGACGGATGCGCAGCGAGCCGTCCAGCGCCAGCAGTTCGTGCGTGGCCCAGCCCGCGTACAGGATCTGTTGATCCAGGCGCGCCTCGACATAATGGAAAGGGGTGCGCACCACGAATTGCCCGTCTTGTGGCTTGTGCCAGGCGTGCCCGGTTTCGATCTCGACGCGGCCCATCAGGTGGTGGCAGCGGCTCTTGGGCTGCTGCGAGTACGTGCGCTGGCCGGACAGGCGCTCGATGCGCACTTGCAGCAGCAGCTTGTCCTCATACATGAGCGAGCCTTCCAGCAGAGGGTCGGTCTGGCCATGGGTCAAGGGCATCCAGTAGCGCCCGTCTTCTGTGAACAGGTTGAGCCAATCGCTGAAACGCTGCTCGTCCAGCATGCGCGCCTCGGCGTGGACGAAATCGATCAGTTGCTGGTCGCTGAATGCACTCATGAGGACTCCTTCATCGACGCGGTCATGTAGCGGGCCCACGCCTGGTATTGATTACGCATTTGCCATTCGGTCGTGCCATTGGTGGCCTCGTTTTTGCGGTGGGCCTCGGTGGGATCGTAGAGGCGGGCGACATTGACCCAGTCCAGGCCGCGCGAATGCAGCCCCTGTTGCGCACGCATATAGACCTCGTGATCGTCGTGCCCGACCACCGAGGTGGGGGCATTGATGAGGCGGTTGTACATGAGCGTGCGCTCGAGCAGCTTGTCGGGTGCGCCGACCAGGCGGAAGGTCCAGGACTCGACCAGCGTCTTGTTGGCCGCCAGCGGCTTGAAGATGCGCAGGGTCTGGATCGGACCCTTGACCATGATGTTGGGGAAGTAGGTGGTGTTGTGCCGCACGTCGCTCAGGATCTGCTTGGCACGCTCTTCGCCGTAGGTGTTGATCATGGCGTCCATGTAGCCGGGGATCTCCGAATAGGCCGCATGGATGGAGTTGTTCACCCCCGTGTGGCCGTGCCCGTTCTCCCAGACCCGGATGCCCATGCCTTCATAGAAGTCATAGGACGAGATGAAGGGGGCAAACTGCTCCACGGCCATGGGCTTCGGGGTGTGGCGCTCTTCGCTTTCCCAGATGCGCACAGCGGTTCCGGCCGACGATTCGTGCGCCACCATGGGATGGCAGGTGTCGCTCTGGTTGTCCACCAGCATTTTCCAGTTGCAGTCATGCATGTAGCGCAGAGGGCTGCCGGCGACTTCGAGCCGGCCGGCCGGAGAGCGGTCGATCATGTTGTCCAGCGTGGACAGGGCCTGTCCGAAGAAGTCCTCGAAGCTCTGGCCTTCGGGATTCAGGCGGCAGAAGATGAAATCCCGGTAGTTGCGCACGTTCTCGACGGCGGCCATGCCATGGCTGGCTTCGCACTGGCTGAAGACTTCGGGGTCGTAGCCGCGCTTGAGCGGCAGCGCCAGAAGGTCGCCATTGAGCTTGAACGTCCAGGCGTGATAGGGACAGCGGAAGAACTTGCCGGTATTGCCATAGAGGTCGTTGGCGACCTCCACCCCCTTGTGGGGGCAGCGGTTGTGCAGGACTTTGACGCTTTGATCGGCATCCCGCACCATGATTACCGGCTGATCGCCTACCGTGGTGGTGTAGAAGTCGCCCGGGTTGGGCACCTGGCTGGCATGCCCCACGTAGACCCAGGTATTGGCAAAGAGGTGCTCCATCTCGAGTGCGAAGATCTCATCGCTCACGAAGAGATCCTTGTGCACTTCGGTCGGCCTGACCAAATCCTGGACGGCCTGTGGATTGTTGCGGTAAGTCATGTCTCTCACACCCTAATTAAGGAAATGATGTCAGGAGGCGGACTGGGCGGGCTGAGCCAGGAGCGCATCCAGTTTGGTGCATTTTTCGTCGGCCAGGGCGGCGTCGCGCAATTGCCTGAGGCGGGCGGCGGCATTGGCCTGGCCCAGCAGCCCTTCGGCCGCTTTGATCAGACGCTGGTATTTGCTTTCGCCGCGCTCATGGGTGTCGCTGTAGCCTTTCACCAGGCGGCGGCAATTGACGATTTCGACAGCCAGGTCATAGTCTTGCTTGACCGAGTCGCTGATGAGCTTGAGCCATTGCGCGAGGCTGCGGGCTTCGACCTGATGACGCAGCGTGCTGCGCCGGAAGCGGCGCATGCCACCCAGCAGATACAGCATCAGGAAGCCCGAGAGGGTGCCGCTTTGCATGAAGCGGCCCTTGCGGCAGAAGCGCTCCAGCAGCCCGCTGATGCCTTTGGAGTCCTGGATCCACCGCCCCAGCCTCGCCGGCAGCGTGCCGCAGATTTCCGCGACCTGCGGATGCATGTATTCGGTGGTGTAGACCAGTTGGTCGGGCTTGGCCTGGACCTCGGTGCGAACGCGTTCGAAACGGCTGCCTCGCGTCTTGAGGTCGGCGACCCGGATGACGTCGTCATAGGCCATGGCCACGGCCACATAGCGGGCGGCTGCGGTGGTCAGCGCCCAATCCTTGGCCTGGCCGCCGAACTGGCTGTCCAGCTTGTGCAGCATGTGCATGTGCTCGAGGTATTCCTTGCCGTAGCGCAAGTCCTGGAATTCCAGCGTGCGGCGCAGCCCCGCGACCAGCATGGGCTGGGCCTGGGCCGGGAAATTCTGTTTGATGTCGTCGAGCAGACGGCGGACTTGCGGGTTGCTGGCCGTTTCGGGCACTGCCGGAACCGGGCGGCGGGTATCGATGGCGTCGGGCGCTGCGGGCGCATTGCGGGCGGCTTCCAGGCCCAGGGCGAACGCCTTGAGGCTGGCGTTCACGCCCACGCCGCCGCGCCGGATGGTTTCTTCGAAATCCTCGCGCGAGAACGGCAGGGTGTTGCTGCCCGCGATGGCCCCGAACATGCTGGCGCTGATGACGCTGCCGGCCTGGTCGGCCAGCGCTTGCAGGTCGAAGCACAGGAAGCGCTTGGCGGCCTCCTTGCCGATTTCGATGACCTTGTTGGGATCGGCGATGCCATTGCCCGGCGCCGCCTTTTCCGCGACGGCGTAGCTGCGGTGCGAGGATGAGATGAGGGTGGTGCGGTCCGGCGTGACGAGGCCGCGCTGGATGGATCGCCCGCCTTCCATGAGTTCGGCCGCCACCACGAGATCGACATCGCCGGGGGTGGGCATCATGGCCAGCGCCGGCGGCCGTCCGGCTGCCTTGACGGCGTCTTCGGGCATGAGTTCGACGTAATAGATCGTTGCGCCCGTGCGTTGGGCAACGCCCGGAACCGAGGTCGTCTGTGCCCACCAGTGGGCGTGCTCGGCCATGTCGACGATCCAGTCGGCGAGGACGCCGCCGCCCTGGCCGCCCATGGCCAGGATGGCGATCTTGATGGGGGTTCCTGCGTGAAATTGTGTGCTTGCCATGGGAAGCCTTCGTTATCCTGATCGTAAAGAATGTCTTAGATGGAGTATTCAGCCAGGCGGCTGCTGCGGCGGGCCTGCAGGAAGCCGATGACGCGCTGGCGCATCCGGGCCATGAAGAGGTCCCACTTGCTGGGGTTGTGCACGATGTCCGCGCGGTAGAAAGACGGGCAGAGCACCGCCGCGTGCGAGACTTCGCCGCAGTTTCCGCAGCCCACACAGGTATTGTCGACGTAGGCGACGGGGTCTTCCTTGAGCGGGTCGCCGCTGTCCTTGACGGTCAGCGAAGGGCAGCCCGAGAGCCGGATACACGCGTGATCGCCTGTGCAGACGTCGGGGTCGACGCCGAAACGCTCTTTCACGGCGCGTTTGCCTTCCTTGACGGCCTTGTTGAACAGGGGCTTTATCCGGCGCTGCTTGTTCAGCATGCACTCGGACTGCGCGATGATGACCTTGGGGCCCGTTTCCTTGGTGGTCAGCGCATCTTCGATGGTGGCGCGGACCTTGGCGACGTCATAGGTGCGATCCAGCACGCGGACCCATTTCACGCCGACGCCCTTGACGGCATCGACGATGGGGTTGTTGGTGGAACGGTGTTCGTTCTGGGCGCGGGACGACAGGATGTCCTGTCCGCCGGTTGCGGCAGAATAGTAGTTGTCGATGATGACGATGACGCCGTCGTACTTGTTGAAGACCGCGTTGCCCAGGCCCGAAGACAGGCCGTTGTGCCAGAAGCCGCCGTCGCCCATGATGGAAATGGTGCGTTTGGACGACGGGACGTTGAAGGCCGCGGCGCTCGCAGCGCCCAGTCCGTAGCCCATGGTGGTGGCGCCCAGGTTGAAGGGCGGCAGAATGGAGAACAGGTGGCAGCCGATGTCACAGGAAATGTGATGTTCGCCCAGGGTTTCCTGGGCCAGCGTCAGGGCCGAGAAGATCGGGCGTTCGGGGCAGCCTGTACAGAAGCCGGCGGGGCGTGGCGGGACGACCTGAGCCAGTTCCTTGACCTTGGCCTGGAAGACGAGGGGTTGCTCTTTCACGGCCGGGCGGGACACCTGGCTGACTTCCATGGCCGTGTCCTGCGAGGCGGGGCGCACCGTGGGCGTATGCCCGTTTGCGGCGGCGGTAGGCGCCTCGATGACGGGCAAGGCTTCGGGGTAGTGCTTTTCCAGGAACTTCTGCAGGCCGTCGCGCGTGACCGCCGTGGAGTATTCGCCCCCGACGGGCAGCACATCCTTGCCGGACAGGGCGGTGGTGATGCCCGCCTGGCGCAGGATCATGTTGATGTTCTGCTCGATATAGTTGGGCTGGCCTTCTTCGAGCAGCAGCACGGATTTCTTGCTCTTGCAGAACTCGATCACCTCGTCGTCGATGACGGGGTAGGTGACGTTCATGATATACAGCGGAATGCGGCTGTTGCCGAAGTGGTCGGCCAGGCCCAGCAGTTGCAGGGCGCGGATGACGTTGTTGTACAGGCCGCCCTGGCAGATCAGGCCGATGTCCTTGAGGTCGCCGTCGATGAACTCATTGAGTTTGTGCTCTTTGATGTAATTGACGGCGGCGGGCCAACGCTTCTTGATCTTTTCTTCTTCGTGCAGGAAGGAAGCCGGCGGCAGGACGATACGGTTCAAGTCCCGCACCGGGTTGGCCATGGCTTCGCTCAGCGTGAAGGCGGGCCGCTTGTTGTCCTTGGCCATGAAGCGGCCATGCACGTGGCAGCCGCGAATGCGCAACTGCAGAATGACCGGGGTGTTGCTGGCCTCGGAGAGCAGGAAACCGTCCTCGACGGCCTTGACCATGCTTTCCAGATTGGGACGGGGGTCCAGTTGCCAGATCTGCGACTTCATGGCGAAAGCATGGGTGCGCTCCTGCATGATGGAGGAGCCTTCGCCGTAATCTTCGCCGACGATGATCAGTGCGCCACCCGTGACGCCGCCGGAGGCCAGGTTGGCCAGGGCGTCGGAGGCGACGTTGGTTCCCACGGTGGATTTCCAGGTGACCGCCCCCCGGATGGGGTACATGACCGAAGCGGCCAGCGTGGCCGCCGCCGTGGCTTCCGAGGCGCTGGTTTCGAAATGCACGCCCAGTTCTTCGAGGATTTCCTCGGCATCGGCCAGCACGTCCATCAGGTGGGAAATCGGCGAGCCCTGGTAACCCGCCACGTAGCCCACCCCTGATTGCAACAGGCCTTTGGTGACGGCGAGAATACCCTCGCCACGAAATTCCTGGCCTTCGCCGATGCGAAGTTGCTGGACTTCTTTCTTGAATGAACGCTCTGCCATTGCAGTTCTCCTGGGAGTCTGAGTTGTTTTTGAGATCTCGCCGGCAACGGGAACGGTCCGGTCGCACGGTAGTGCGCATCCGGACCGGAAGGCTCTGGCTCTTCAGGCGATCGGGATCGGGTAGCCCCGGCACCCCGGCCGGCGAGAATCATGAAAATTCATCTATTTCGAAAATTTAATTGAGGATACGGGGGATTGGGTATCAGGGCAAACCATTACATTGACGCTCCAGGGCAATTGGTCTACGATTTTTTTCCACAAAGGAATAGCCATGCAGAAAGCCGAACAACCTCGTTTCGTGCATCGCTACCTGGCATCCGTACTGGCGCTGGCAAGTCATCGAATCTCCGAAGAGTTCCACGTCGAAGTACGCAAGGCCGGCTTGACGGTCACCGAATGGCGGGTGTTGGGTAGTTTGATCGGTAGCGAAGGAGAAACCGTGGGGGCTCTGGCCGAATTGGCCGTGACGAAGCAGCCCACGCTCAGCAAAGTATTACCCCGGCTCGAGGCCGAAGGGCTGGTCGCCATGGAAACGGTGCGGTCCGACCGGCGCCAGACGCTCGTGACCATCACCCCAAAGGGCACGCGCCTCATCGGGGGCCTGTGCGACAGCGCCCTGCGCTATCAGCATCGCGTGCTCGAGCGTCTCGACCCTGACGAGGCCGATCGGCTAGTCGATATGCTCCGTACCATCATCGCCCGCTAGGCCGGGCGTCTGCCTTGTGCGCGCTCCTGAAAGGGGGCGGTCCATTCAACGGCAAGGTCATCAGGTCTGCTTCGTATCATGAAGACAGCCGCGATGCCGTGTTCGCGCGCGTGCTGCAGGCCCAGGCGCGGCCCCATGCTTTGCAAGGCAGTGGCCAGGGCATCGGCCAGCATGCAGCTGTCGTGCAGCACGCTGACCGATTCGAGCGCATGCGCCACCGGCCGCCCGCTGCGAGGATCCAGGGTGTGGCCATAGCGCCGGCCCTTGTGCCAAATATGGCGGCGATATTCCCCGGAGGTGGCGATGGCGCAGTCCCGCAGTGCCACTGGAAGGCCGTCGGTGTGTGGCACAGGTGATTCGATCTCGACGATCCAGTCCAGCCCTTCCGCGTTGTGCCCGCGGGCCTTGAGTTCTCCACCCAGTTCCACCAGATAGTCCGTGATGCCGTGCTCGTCCAGGACCTGCCCCATGGCGTCGACGCCGTAGCCCTTGGCAATGGAGGAAAGGTCAAAGTGCAGGCCGCCGGGTTGCCAGACCCCTCGATGCTCGGTGTTCAGCGCTGTTTTGCGCCATCCGCCCGACGCCAGGGCGCGGGCGATTTCCGCCTCCTCCGGCGGGGCTTGCACGGACCCTTCCGGACCGAAGCCCCAGAGTGATGTGAGACGACCCAATGTGGGGTCATAGGCGCCCCTGCTTTCCTCGGCGGCGCCAAGCGCGGCCTGCAGCACCTCGAAAAACTCGTCCGGTATCTGGTACCAGCCCCGGGGGGCGTGGTTCAGTCGTGTGATCGCGCTGTCGGCGTCCCAGGTGCTCATCTGGTCGACAATGCGGTCGAGAACGGCCTGAGTCGTCGGCCCAAGCGTGTCCGGAGCGTGCCCGCATCCCAGGCGCATGGACCAGGTGGTGCCCATGCTGGTGCCTTCGAGCAGGGCCGTTTGTCGCGATGCGTGCATGGCAGGCCTTGTCGTTTCTACTGCGGCAGAACTTCCAGTGTGGCCGAGTATGACAGTGTGCGCTTGTCGGCCTGGGCGACCGAAGTCACCGTGTCGGACGCTTGTGCATGCAGCCAGTAGCGTCCCGCGGCGGGCCACGTGACCTGGATGCTGCCTTTGTCGTCGGTCTTCGCGGTGATGGCGTTCAACTGATCGCGATAGCGGCTGCCCTCGGGGACGATTTCGATTTCGGCGTCAGGCAGGGGCTTGCCGTCCAGCGTCAACGTGAAGCCGGTCTTCTCGCCGGCGACCAGATCGTTTGGGTGGGCGGCCGGGGTGAGCGCCAGTCCCCGATCGATGCGGTCCAGCTGGCTGGGCTTGCCCTTGGTGACAAAGGTTTCGACGCGGCTCAGCCGCTCCTGCACCTGCAGACCTTCGGCCCGGGCCGGGACCTTGTCGGCCAGGTTTTCCAAGGGGCCGAACCAGCGCCGGGGTTTGCCGTCCTCTTTCCAGGTGGCCATGGCCCCATGGTTGACCACGGCGATGCGATAGGTGCCGTCGGTTGTGAGGTGGATGTCGAACCCGCTGCGCACTGCACCGCTGAAGGCGTTTTGCGCGGCGATGTCTTTACCCGCGGGATCTTTGATCTGCAGCCCATTGAGCGCCATGGGCCGGTGGTCAAAGTAGAACTTGTCATTGCCGACGGCGGCATCCACCGTCACCCAGGCCTCGTCGCCGGACAAGACTGTCGAAGAGGGCAGAATCCAGGCGTCGTGGGCCTGCGCCAGAAACGGGGCGGACAGGCCCAGAGTCAGGAGCAGGGGGGCGATGAGCGATTTCATGTGGGCGTTCCTGTGTCGATGGGGTGGGGGTCTTGGCTTTATCCGGCCTGTAGCGGGCTCGGCGTTCAAGGGCGAGTGGTCAGGGATACGGCGCCCAGTTCGTGGCTGCCTGTCACGGTGGCCGCGCCGGGCTGCTGGGGAGGCCATTTGAGCGGCAGCCGCAGGAGTTCGCGGCCGCCTTTCTCACGCGCCGCCTCCACGGCGATGGTGTAATGGCCGGGTGGGAGGTCTTTCAAGGCGGTCGCGGTGTCCTCGAGCCGGAGGGTGTGCTTGCCCGCCGCACGAGTGGCTCCGCTGACGCCATCAGCCGGGGCATCCTGATTGCGGCCGCTGATGCGCCACCATTGACGCAGGTCTTTCAGCCATTTCTGGCCTTCTGCCTTGGGTTTTTCCCGCTCGTACCAGACGGCGACGTCACGCACGGTCTGCCGATCCTGGCTTTCCAGCCAGATGGCCACGTAAGGCCGATGGTATTCGGCCACGTCCAGCCGGGGAATTTCGACGTTGACCAGCAGTTCCGCTGCCTGGGCACCTGTCCCGAACAGGCCGGCCAGCATGCAGGCAAGGGTGTGAGTCCGAAGGCGTCGATTCATGTTCGTACCTTTGAGGGTGGAGGTTCAATGACTGAAAATCATGAGCAACACCGCTGGCCCAACCAAGCCCAGACCTACCAGAGGCCAGGTCGAGAGGCGGTGCCGCGAGTGCAGCTTGAGCAGGAACAAACCGGTCATTGCAAAGATGATGCAAGCCACTGCGAACAGATCGATGAACCAGTTCCAGGCCAGTCCGGTGTGGCGGCCCTTGTGCAGATCATTCAGGTAGGCGATCCAGCCGCGGCGGCTGTGCTCGTACTGCACGGACCCGCTCGTCCGGTCGATGGACAGCCAGGCGTCCGCGCCGGGTTCAGGCAAGGACAGATAAATCTCGTCGGCGGAGAGTTCGGCGGGGCGGGCGCCGATATGGATACCCAGTTGGCTGTCCAGCCATTTTTCGGCCGTGACCGGCAGGCGGGTGGTCTTGCGGGCGGGGTCGAGCCGTTCGATTTCGGCCAGCACGTCGGCAGGGAGCGTTGCGCTGCGGTTGATCACCACCGGCCGTGCTTCAAGCCAGGCCGCGTTGTTGAGCGTGATGCCTGTGGCGGCAAAGAGCAGCAGGCCGATCAGGCTGAGGGCTGAACTCATCCAATGCCATTGATGCAGGGTCTTGAGCCAGCGGTTGCGGTTTTTATTCGGGGAATCGGCTTTCATGTCCGGGCGGCGTTAGGCTGAGCGCAGATTTTATAAGAAAAACAAGAATGATTCTCATAAGCAACAATGGAAATTTGTTTCAACTGTTTCATGCCCGAACTTTCGCCCCTGCGGAGCGTCTAATTTCCAATTGAGGATCGTCCGGCCGCCCCATCGTCCCGCAGGCGCGGGGCCCATCCCCTTACGGCAACAAGGGGCTCCGCCTTCCCCGGGGAGCAACGTTGGAGGGCCGCCCGGACGTTCATTAGCACTCCGGTTGCCAGAGTGCTAATATCAGACATAATGGTCTGTCTGCAGAAAGGATTTTCGATGACAACGAGTTCTCGCTCCCTGGCCCTGTCCGGCAACCAGTTGGCGGTGGCCATTTCCAACCCCGGCGCCCTGGGCACGATCGAGGCCTATATCAGCGCCGTCAATCGTCTGCCCATGCTGACCCAGGAACAAGAGGTCGAGTTGGGCAAGAAGGTGCGCGACGAGACCGATCTCGACGCCGCCCGGCAGCTCATCCTGTCCCACCTGAGGCTGGTCGTTTCCATTTCGCGCCAGTATCTCGGCTATGGGCTCGCTCATGCCGACCTCATCCAAGAGGGCAACGTCGGGCTCATGAAGGCGGTCAAGCGCTTTGATCCCGACCGCGGGGTACGCCTGGTGTCGTTTGCGGTTCACTGGATCAAGGCTGAAATCCACGAATACATCGTGCGCAACTGGCGCATGGTCAAGGTTGCGACCACCAAGGCGCAGCGCAAGCTGTTCTTCAACTTGCGCCGCATGCGTCCCGATGGCCAGACGCTGGGCACCGAGCAGATCAACGAGATCGCCCGGGAGCTCAATGTGCGTCCCGAAGACGTCAGCGAAATGGAGGTGCGCATGTCCGGCCAGGAAATGGGCCTGGAAAGCCCGCATGACGAAGAGGACGCCTTTGCGCCCATCGCCTTCCTCGCCGACGATACGCAGGAACCTTCCCGGGTTCTCGAGCAGCGCGCTCACGACCGGCTGCAAGGCAGCGGGCTGGCCGAAGCCCTCGAGACGCTCGATCCCCGGTCGCGCCGCATCGTCGAGGCGCGCTGGTTGCAAGATGAGGGCGGTGCCACCTTGCACGAGCTGGCGGCCGAGTTCGGTGTTTCTGCCGAGCGTGTGCGCCAGATCGAATCGGCAGCGTTCAAGAAAATGCGACTGGCTCTGGTTGCAAATTAATACAATTTTGCCCTCTACACGGTAGAACTTATGGCGGGACGAACGGACTAATTACCTATGAGCTCCATGCTGAAGCCTCCGGGCTTTTGGATTGTTCATTCGTCCGCTTCTGCTTCTCCTCAATCCCCTCCCTTTTGAAGCGGATGTTCCGGGACACCATCGGTGTCCCATTTTTTATGCGCGCGTGAATTGCATCCAATGCGTCTGGTCCGCTTTGCGGACTTGATTGCCGTCCTCTCCTCCTGGCTTTTCAATTGACTCCGGCATCGAGCCGAGGCGCCCACGATGGCGTGGGTGCCCAATAAGTAGATCAAAGAAACCTCAGGAGACATGTCATGAAGTGGAGATTTCACGCGCTGATGCGCAGTGTGGTGTGCCTGGCCATGTTTGGAGCGTCTGCCATGGCCGTGCATGCCGCCGAGTGGCCGGACAAGCCGATCAAGCTGGTGTTGCCTTCCAGCGCCGGAACGCCGATCGATATCCTGGCCCGGGTGGTCGGCGAGCAGATGCAGAAGCAGCTGGGACAATCCGTCGTGGTCGAGAACAAACCCGGGGCTGATGGGTCCATTGCCGCGACTGGCGTCGCGGGAGCCAAGCCCGATGGCTATACCCTGCTGCTGGGCAATGCGGGCATCTTCACCATCATCCCCAGCTACGACACGCATTTGTCCTACGACCCGATCAAGCAGTTCTCCGCCGTGGCTCGGGTAGTGACCGCTCCCCTGGTCATCGACGTCAGACCGGGACTCGAGGCCAAGACGCTGCAAGAGTTCGTGGCACTGACCCAGGCCAAGCCCAATACCTACACCTACGCCAGCAGCACGGGCCGAAGCGGAATCGCCTATCTGTTCGGCGAGCAGATCAAATCCCTGGGCGGGGCCGACCTGACCTGGGTGGGCTATTCCCAGGACTCGGGGGCGCTCAACGACCTGCTGGCCGGTCGTATCGACATGTATATCGATGCCGTCGGCACCAGCCTGCCCCATTACAAGACCGGCAAGCTCAACATCCTGGCGGTGCTGGGCGACACGCGCTCGGCCTTGCTCCCGGACGTGCCGACCGTCAAGGAAAGCGGTTTCAAGGACGTGGGCGGAGACGCATGGGTGGCGATTTTTGCGCCGGCCGGCACGGCCCAGGATCGTATCGCGAAAGTCAATCAGGCGCTCAAAGTCGCATTGGCCGACGAGGCCGTGCGTGAGCGGCTCATCTTCAATGGCTTCAATCCGGCCTACAGCACCCCGGATGAACTCGAGGGCATCGTGCGCGCAGACACCGCGCGCTGGAAGGATCTGATCTCCCGACTCAAGCTGGAGCGCAAATGAGCCCCAATTTCCTCATCATCATGGCCGACGATCTCGGCTATTCGGATCTCGGATGCTATGGCGGAGAGATCGCCACCCCGCGACTCGATGCGCTGGCGCGGGCAGGGCTGCGGATGAGCAGTTTCTATTGCGCGCCGTTCTGTTCGCCCAGTCGTGCCATGCTGCACACCGGGCTGGACGCGCACCTGGTCGGCTTCGGCGCCCTGAAAGAGGTGATCGATCCGCGCCAGGTCGGCAAGCCGGGCTATGAAATGTATCTCAACGACAGGGCGCCCACCTTGGCCGAGCGTCTGCGCCAGGCGGGGTACCGCAGCTATCTGTCGGGCAAGTGGCATCTGGGGCGCGATGTCCGTCATGGCCCGCAGGCCCGGGGGTTCGAGCGATCGTTCGGCCTGGTCGATGGCTCGGCGTCTCATTTCGATGAAACCGCCACATGCGCCGACGATCCCCACGCCCGGCCTCAGGCATGTTTTCGAGAAGATGGGCGGGATGTCCATCTGCCCGACGGCTTTTACTCCTCACAGGCCTATGCCGACAAGCTGATCGAATACCTCGAGGCCGACGATGGCAGCCAGCCCTTTTTTGCGACGCTGGCCTTCACGGCGCCGCATTTTCCCCTGCACGCGCCGGATGAGTATCTGGCCCGCTACGCGGGCCGCTATTCAAAGGGCTACGACGCATTGCGCACCGAGCGGCTCGCGGGTCTCGTCGCACAAGGCCTGCTCGAGCCTGACGCAAAGCCTTTCCCGGGATGCGCGAACTGGCCCCGATGGGAGGACTTGCCCGCCGGCCTGCAGGCATTGGAGGCAAAGAACATGGAAGCCTATGCGGCCATGGTCGAATGCATGGATTTCCATATCGGACGGGTTGTCGACACGCTCAAACGTCTGTCGCGCCTGGAGAGCACGTTCATCGTCTTCCTTTCGGATAACGGGCCAGAAGGCAACTCCGTGCTCGATACCATGCGCACGCGCGACTGGGTGCGCCAGCAGATGGACAACCGCCTGGAGAACCGCGGCAAAAAGCGCTCTTTCATCGAGCAGGGGCCGGGCTGGGCGCTGGTCAGCAGCACGCCCAACCGCATGTACAAGTCGTTCACCTACGAGGGGGGAATACGCGTGCCCTTCATTGTCGCGGGTCCCGGCATCCATGGGGCGGGCCGGGTCGTGCACAGTTATGCGCATGTTACCGATGTGGTGCCCACCTTGCTGGACCTGGCCGGCGTGCCGGCCTCGATGCCCTGGGGCAATGCCTCCGCGCCCGAGCTCAAGGGGCGGTCGATGGCGGCGTGTTGGCAGTCCGGTGCAGAGACCATCCACCCGGTGGACCATGTGGCCGGCTGGGAAATGCAGGGCCGTGGGGCTTTGCGTGCCGGGAACTGGAAGCTGGTGCGCTCGAACCGCCCCTGGGGCACTGGCTCCTGGGAGCTCTTCGATTTGAAATCCGACCCGGGGGAAACGCAGGACCTAGCCGAGGCGCGCCCGGACATCGTGTCCATGCTGCTCAGGGACTGGGATGCCTATGTCGTGGCCAATCAGGTTGTCGATGCCGCCGACATGGCCGATGCCATGTCCTACAGTAATATGTGCCGATATTATGAAGACTTGGCATTGGATCTGGAGACTGTGAATGACCACACCTGAGCCCGGCGAATACTGTCTGTTCGTGTTCTGGGAGAGCGGCTCGACGGTCGCCGACGTGGCGGCCGATGCCCTGCGGCCTTGCCTGGGGGCCATCGCGGGGCTGCGGCGCGCGATTTTTCATCTGCCCCAGGCGGCGATCGATCCCTTGTTGCGCGAGGAGCATGTCAAGCAGGCCGTGCTGCAGCTTTATTTCGACGATCGCGGTCCGATGGACGAGGCTTTGCGGACATCGCTGGCTTCTTGCCTCGAGGCGATCGGGCGGGCGTTGCCGGCCCTGTCGGCATGCGAGACATCCGTGCAGGCCATGCGGGTATGCTGCCGTCGATCCCCTGGGGGGGCGGCTTCCGTCGCGCCGTCCAGCGTCTACCTGGCCGGTTACGAGGGGGGCGCCGAGGACCATCAGCCATGGATCGACGAGTATCTGCGGGGCCATGTCGGCCTTATGCAGCAGTTGCCCGGGCTCCGGCATCTCGAGGTCTATGCGCGACTGTCGGACTCCCCGGCGTCGCTGGCTGCCCAGCGCTGGATGCTGCGTAACAAGGTGGTTTTCGACGATGCCCGGGTCATGCAGGCGGCGCTGACGTCCCCGATACGAGGGAGCATGAAGGCGCACCGGGCTGGCATGCCGGCCCTGCCCGGCAGAACGGAGCACGAGCCCATGATCGCGTATACGCTGGTCGGGGCGTGATATGGGCAGCCGCGCCGTCGGCGGTGCGGATGCGCCAGGCATCCAGTCCCTGGCGCGGGGCCTTCGGGTGCTCGAGGTCCTGGCGCAAGAGGAGAGCCTGGGCTTTTTGCAGTTGAAGCGCAGCACCGGCTTGCCCAGCGCAACCCTGACCAGGGTGCTTCAGACTCTGGTCAAGGAAGGATGGGTGTCGCGCCGCGTCATCGACGGGCATTATCGTCTCAGCGCCAAGGCCTCGGTGCGCAACGCCCTGAGCCTGGCTCGCATCCATCTGGCGGAAATCGCCGCCACGGCGCTTCAGGAAATGCACCGCAGTGTACTGTGGCCGTCGGACATCGCCATCTGCGACGGGGCCAAGATGGTTTTCCTGGACAGCAATCGTTCCGGAAGCCCGCTCATGATCAACCGGCAGATCATGGACAAATACCCGCGCATGTTGTGGTCCGCCAGTGGCCGGTGCTACCTGGCCTTTTGTCCGCCCGCCGAGCGGGCGCAAATCCTGAGCAATCTCGAGGCGTCATCCCATCCGGACGACAGGGCGGTCCTGGACACCCGGTGGGTGCAGAAAGTGCTGGAGGAGACCGCCGCACAGGGGTACGGTGAGCGGCAGAGCGGCTATCCCAGCCCAGACCAGTTGTTCCAGGGGCAGTTGGGGGCCATCGCCGTGCCCATTCGGGTGGGGGCCAACGTCATTGCCTGCCTCAGCCTCATCTGGGTGGTCAGCATGGCCAGCCAGGAGCAGATCCTGCAGACCCGGCTCGAGCAGTTGATTCACACCGCCCAGGCCATAGGCGCCGCTTTCGAGCAGCACGGGTATGTCCAGCCGCTCTGGCTCGATCCCCGCTTCGCCGGGCAATGAAGAAACCCAAAAAGGCGTATCCTACGCGGAGACGAAAACGTTGCGAAACGTGGGTACGGGAATACGGCGATGGAAGTGGGGTTTCTGATCTTCGGCCTGGCGGGTTTGCTGGCGCTGGTTTGCTTCATGCCGGCACTGGCTGGCCGCCTGTATCTGCCTTACTCGGTGTTGCTCGCCATCCTGGGTTTCGTGCTGGGGGGCATTATCCATGTGCATAGCTGGGCGCCGGTCGTCATGTCGGATTTTCTCGACTCCCTGCAGCACTATGAGGTGTCTTCGGAAACCTTTCTTTACGTATTCCTCCCGGTCCTGCTGTTCGAGACTTCGCTGGCCACCAACGTTCGGCGTCTGCTCGACGACATCGGGCCCATCCTGCTCATGGCGGTGGTGGCGGTTGTGGTGTGCACCGTTGCAGTGGGCTTTGTGCTCAGCGCGGTGTCCGACTATGGCCTTATCGTCTGCCTGCTGCTCGGCGCGATCGTCGCCACCACGGATCCGGCCGCCGTCGTCGGGATCTTCCGCAACGTGGGCGCCCCCAAGCGGCTGACCACATTGGTCGAGGGCGAATCGCTCTTCAATGACGCGGCGTCCATCGCGCTGTACTCGGTGTTGCTGACCATGTTGTCCAGCGGCGGCACGCAAGTCTCGGTCCATGCCATTTTCTCCAGCTTCACATACAGCTTCATCGGCGGCGGCCTGGCCGGCCTGCTGATGGGGCGCCTGGCCTGCTGGCTGTTCATCTTGCTGCGCGGCTGGCCCATGGCCGAGATCACGCTCACGGTCGCCTTTGCCTACCTGACTTTCTTCATTTCAGAGCACTATCTTTCCGTGTCCGGCGTCGTGGCGACCGTCATCGCCGGTCTGGTCATCGGCTCGTCGGGCCGGACGCGGATGTCTCCCACCACGTTCGAGCATCTGGAGCAGTCCTGGTCACAGTTCGGTTTCTGGGCCAATTCACTGATTTTCGTGTTTGCCGCCATGCTGATCCCACGCATGATGGTCGATGCCACGTGGACAGAAGCGGTGCTGGTCGCCCTGTTGTTTGTGGTGACGCTGGCGGCGCGCAGTGTCATGGTGTTCGGGGTGCTGCCGTTTTTCGGGCGTTTCGGCCTGGGGGCGCGGGTCAGCCGCTCGTATCGCATCGTCATGGCCTGGGGCGGGCTGCGGGGCGCCGTCTCGCTGGCCTTGGCGCTGGCCGTGACCGAACAGCACAACGTGCCGTATGAGGCGCGGCAATTCATCGCTGTGGCGACGACCGGTTTTGTCTTGATGACCTTGTTCATCAACGGCACCACCTTGCGCCCGCTCATTCATCGTCTGCGGTTGAATCAGTTGTCGCCGATCGAGCGCACCATTCGCAACCAGGCGCTCATGGTGGCGCTCGAAGACCTGCAGAGCCGGACGACGGAAATCGCACAGAACGAGGGCATCGGCTCAGAGGCTCAGGCCCGCATCTGTTCGGTGTTCAGTACGACCATGGCCAGCGCCAACGATGGTCAGGTGCGCCAGATGACGATGGACGAGAAGGTCGCCATCGGCCTGGCCATCGTTGCGGCCAGAGAGCAGGAAATGTTCTTCGAGATGCTCAAGACCCAATTGGTGGACTGGCGCATCGCCGAGAACCTGCTGGCCCGGGCCGAGCGCATGAGCGATGCCGTGCGCTCCGGAGGGCTGGCTGGTTTCCAGGCGGCCATCGTGGCGGACTTGCGCTATTCATTGCCCTTTCGCCTGGCCTTGAGGGTGTATTACCTGTTCGGCATCCAGCGTTGGCTGGCCTATGAAATGTCCAAGCGGTTCATGAGCCTGACGAGCAAGCGTTCCGAGGCCCAGCACTTGATCGCCTTTGCGCGCAAGGAGCTGCCGCCCCTGTTGGGCGGCGACGCGACGGAGATCATCGTCAATGCGCACAAAGAGCGCCTGGCCAAGCTGGACGGCGCCTTGCAGGCGATGAGCCTGCAATACCCCTCTTTCGCCCTGTGGCTGCAGGAGTCCTACCTTGGGCGCATGGCCCGCGCGCTGGAGCGCCGGCGTTACCGCGACATGTTGTCCCAGTTCCTGATCAGCGGGGAGGTCTATGCCGACCTGGTGAAGCAGATCGAGCAGCATTGGCGTCATGTCGACGAGAGCCCGACATTCGACATCGCCATGAGCGCCGAGGACCTCATCAAGCGTGTTCCGGTGTTCGAAGGCTTGTCGCCGGACACGCTCTCGGCCATCGCCAGGCTGCTCAAGCCGCGTCTGGCCGTTCCGGGGCAGGTCATCAGCATGCAACCGGGACGATCCAAAAGCATGTATTTCGTTGCATCGGGCGCCGTGAGCATCACCCTGACCGACGGCACGCAGGTGGAGCTGGGCAGTGGGGAGTTTTTTGGCGAAGTGGCCCTGTTCGACGGGCAGGAGTTCGAGGCCCGTGTCGAGTCGCTGGCGTACAGCCAATTACTGCTGCTGTCCGAGCGCGATTTCAACGTGCTGCTGGGGGGGGATCCGGGCTTGAAGGAGCGCATCGAGACGGTGGCCCGTCAGCGTTTGCGGGCCTTGCAAGTCTGGCGCGAATTCCAGTCGGGGGAGCGTCAGCACGAGCCCCTGCCGGATTTCACCGCCCGGCCGCCCATGCTCGACGACTGAGCCGGGGCGATCAGCCTTTCTGCAGAATCTGCCTGATGTCGTGCGCGATATCGGCCGCTGTGGCATCGCCGCGCAGCAGCGAGCGGGCTTCGCCGTTCTGGTCCAGCACGTAGAACGCCGAGCTGTGATCCATGGCATAGTCGTCGGGCGTCTTGCCCGGCGACTTCGCGTAATGGGCCCGGAAAGAGCGTGCCGTCGCTGCCAGTTGCGCCTCTGATCCCGTCAGGCCCACGAAAGCCGGGTTGAATGCCCGGGCGTAGCGTCCGAGAATCTCGGGTGTGTCGCGCCCGGGGTCTACGGTGATCATCAGCACCTGGGTCCGGCTTGCATCCGGTCCGAGCAGCTCCATGGTCTGGGCAAGTTGCGCCATGGCGGTGGGGCAGACGTCGGGGCAATGCGTATAGCCGAAAAACACGATCACGACCTTGCCGCGATAGTCGGCCAGACGGCGTTGCTTTCCGTCCGGGTCGATCATGTCGAGGTCGCGCCCCAGATGCGTGCCAGTGATGTCGCTGCCTTGCAGCGCAAGTTGTCCGGGCGCGGCCTGGCTGCTGTCGTTGCAGCCCGCCAGGGCCAGCAGGCCGGCGGCAAGTGCTCCGGCCAGGAAAGTGCGTCGTGTCATTGATCCGGGTATCTCAGAGCAGCCTGACCCAATGGTCGATCAGCAGTGCGCCGAAGAGCAGGGCCAGATAAAGAATGGAGTAACGGAACAGCTTGCGCGCCAGGGCGTCGCTGTAGGCCTTGTACAGTTGCCAGGCATACCAGACGAACAGGCTGCTGAGCACGATGGCCGCAGCCAGGTAGGCAAAGCCGCTCATGCGGACCATGAAAGGCAGCAAGGTGGCGGCGAACAGAGCCAGGCTGTAGAGCAGGATGTGCAGGCGCGTGAACGCGCTGCCATGGGTGATCGGCAGCATGGGCAGCCCGGCTTTCTCGTAATCCAGATTGCGGTACAGGGCCAGAGCCCAGAAATGCGGGGGCGTCCAGATGAAGATGATGAGCACCAGCACCCAGGCTTCGGCCGGCACCGAGTTGGCGACGGTTGCCCAGCCGAGCGCGGGAGGCATGGCGCCCGAGAGTCCGCCGATGACGATGTTCTGCGAGGTCCGCGGCTTGAGGATGATGGTGTAGATGATGGCGTAGCCGACGAAGGTGGCGAACGTCAGCCACATGGTCAGCGGGTTGACCCAGTGGTACAGCACCAGCATGCCCAGGCCTCCCAGGAGCCCGGACAGCACGAGCACTTGCATGTTCGTGATGGTGCCGCGCGCCGTGGCCCTTCGCGCCGTGCGCTGCATCTTGGCGTCGATTTCCTGCTCGATGAGGCAGTTGATGGCGAACGCTGCAGCCGCCAGCATCCAGATGCCCAGTGTACCGGCGGCGACCAGCCGCATGTCAGGCAGGCCGGGTGTGGCGAGGAACATGCCGATGATGGCGCAGAAGACGGCGAGTTGGGTTACGCGCGGCTTGGTCAATACCATGTATTGACGCAGGAGGCCGGACGGTTGCCCTGTAATGGTGGTAGTCATGCGGCTATTGTAGTCCGGTCCGCGCGAGCGAGTCGGACCAGAAGAGTGACTGTGATGAGAACGAGGCCGGCCGCGCCGCCGTTATGCAGTACGGCAATAAGCAGGGGCCACTGGAAGAATATCGTGGTCAGCCCGGTCAGCAACTGGGCCAGCAGAAGAGCCAGCAAGATGTTCGCCGGCGCGCGCAGGCCGGGCTCACGGCGCAGCACCAGCCCCAGTGCGCCCATGTAAAGGAAGACCACGAAGGCAAAGTTGCGGTGAACCCAGTGTATGGCCGTCAGCGCGGTCTGTGAAATGGCCTCGCCCGATGGCAGCTCGCCCAATCCGCGTATCAGCGAAAAGCCGCCGTGCATGTCCATGGGCGGCAGCCATTCGCCATGGCAGGTGGGGAAATCCATGCAGGCCAGGGCGGCGTAGTTTGTGCTCACCCAGCCTCCCAGCGCCATCTGCACATACAGCAGCACAAGGCCTGCCGCAGCCCAGGGCATCAGGACCTTGGCCTGGGGGTGGACGATGGGGTGCTCTTTTTCGCGGGCGGCCAGCCAGGTCATGAGCGCCAACAGGGTCATTCCACCCAGCAAATGGGTGGTCACGATGATAGGCATGAGCTGGTGCGTGACGGTCCAGGCCCCGAAGGCGCCTTGCACGCAGACCGCGACCAGTGTGACGATGGCCAGGCGTGGGGAGTTTCCGAGGATTCTGCGATGCCGCCACGCCATCCAGGCAATGCCGATGATGAGCATCCCCAGAATGGAGCCCGCATAGCGGTGGATCATCTCGATCCACGCCTTCGAGAAGCTGACAGCCCCATAGGGCATGGATTGCAGGGCCTGTTCAATGTGCTCCGAGGCCCCCAGGGGGGTTACCTTGCCGTAGCAGCCGGGCCAGTCGGGACAGCCCAGGCCCGAGTCGGTCAGGCGCACGAAGGCGCCGAACATGATGAGGTCCAACGTCAGGAACCAGGTCAGGAAAACCAGTTTGCGGTAACGGGCCTTGATGCGGTCGATCATGGTGTACTAGCCAATGCGGGAATTGCGAAGCAGTTTGGTGATGTCGTTGCGGACAGAGACGGGGTCGGCCTTTTCCGGGAATTGCATCATCAGGTTGCCGAGAGGGTCGATGATCCACATGGGCCCGGCCAGGGCACTGGCGGGCTCGGCAGCGCCGGGCGCCAGATAGGCAGCGGCTTTTGCGGCGTCGGCTCGCAGGATGATGGTGCCTTTGTAGGCATCCTGGATGACCGGCGGAATGGGGGCCTGGTCGGTGACGAGCCAGACACGGGTCAGGCGCTCGACATTCTTGCCTTGGCTGGCGTGCGAATTGCGCAGGATGAACAGCTTGGTCACGCAGGATTCTGGGCAGGCGCCCTGGTCGGCCGTCAGGAGCAGCCATTTGCCCTTCAGGCTCTGCAGGTCGAAGGACTGGCCGTCCAGAGTCTTGAGATCGAGGGCTGCGGCGTCCGGCAGGGCGCGCTGGGGGCTTATCAGGGCGCCATAGTTGGTGGTCGCTTCAGGACGCAGGCCCAGGCTCGGCACAAAATAGGCGAGCGTGCCCAGTATGAGCGGCGCCAGGCAGACCAGGAGGATCCAGATCAGGGGCTTGATGGATCGCGGCTGCGCCGGGGGGGCGGAGACGGGTGATGGGGAGGGAGGGTTCACCACAAACGGTCCTTGCATGCGTAAATGATCAGCGGGGTGCGGGCGGGCCACGGCGGCGCCAGGCCTTCCAGGCGACCGTCACAAAGGCGATGCCGGCGATCGCGGCAAAGCCGAACCATTGCAGCGCATAGCCGCGGTTCTGGTCCGAGTCTATGGGAGGCAGCGGCCACTCCTGGATGAATGGAGGGCTGGCGCTTGGCTTGCCGTCCGCCGGGGTTTCTTCGAGGACGACGGGTATCAATTGTAAGCCGGTTGCGCGCGCCAAGTCTTCCAGGGCCAGATTCTGCACGATGGGGGGGCGGCGGTCTGCGTTAGGCAGGTTAGCGGGCAGGGCAGGCGAGTCGTGCCGCGACCAGAGTTCGAACATCCGGGGGACATGGCTGGCCATCTGGCCTTCCACGGCCTGCCTGCCCTCGGGCCGAGGCAGCGGGGGAAGGGACTGCCCAGGCAGGATGGGGCGAGGCAGCCAGCCTCTCAGGACCAGCACGGCGTCTCGGCTGGACGCATCCAGAAGCAGGGGGGTGGCCACCCAGTAGCCGGGCCGGCCCTTGAAGTTGCGGTTGTCGAGGAGTACGGTGAATTCGTGCAGCCAGATGCCGTCAGCCCGGGCTTTGCGCCAGGGAATCAGATCGGAGGATGGGGTATGGGCCGTCAGGGCGATGGGCGCCGCATGGCTTCCCTCTGCGATCGACCGCCGGATGGCGTCACGTTCGCTGGCTCGGCGCAATTGCCAATTGCCCAGGCTGAGGCAGGTGCCGGCCACTAGGGCGAGCGCGATCAGGGCTACCCAGGTGCGAAAAAATGATGGGGAAGCGGCCATGTCTGCAATAATCCGGGTTTCACTGGAGATCGTTCGATGCGTGCCGTTGTAATCCTGGCGTTCCTGGGCATTCTGGCCAGCCTGACCTCCGCCCTCGTGTACCTGATGCGCGACAAGGGCAAGACCAATCGCACCGTCAACGCATTGACCTGGCGGGTCGGCCTGTCGATCGCCTTGTTCCTGTTCGTGCTGTTTGCGCACTACATGGGTTGGATCGAAAGCACGGGCTTGTCGGCGCGCTGATCGGTTGCCAGCCGTAAAAAAAAGGCCGGCAAGGCCAGCCTTCCTGTCGGGAGCCGGGCCGGCCTGTGCTGCGCAGGCCAGCCCGCCGGGGTCAGAACCAGTAGACGAACAGGTACAGGCCGAGCCAGACCACGTCGACGAAGTGCCAGTACCAGGCGGCGCCCTCGAAGCCGAAATGGTGGTCGGCGGTGAAGTGCCCTTTGATCAGGCGGAACAGGATCACGGTGAGCATGGTGGCGCCCATGATGACGTGGAAGCCGTGGAAGCCCGTGAGCATGTAGAACAGCGATCCATAGGCGCCCGAATTGAAGCGCAGGTTCAGTTCGGTGTATGCATGATGGTATTCGTAGGCCTGGCAGGCCACGAAGGTGAAGCCAAGGATCACCGTTGCGGCCAGCCAGAAGATGGCCTTGCCGCGATGGCTGGCGCGCAAGGCGTGGTGGGCGATGGTGAGTGTGAGGCCGGACGACAGCAGCAGCGCCGTGTTGATGGTGGGCAGCCAGAAGGGGCCGACCGTTTCGAACGGCGAAACAATGCCGGCGGGTCCCAGATTGGGCCATGTGCCGCTGAAATTGGGCCACAGCAGGGTCTGGTGATCGAGGTTGCTCAGCCAGGGCGTAGTGATTTCACGGGTGTACCACAGCGATCCGAAGAACGCGGCGAAGAACATGACCTCCGAGAAGATGAACCAGGCCATGCTCCAGCGGTAGGAGTGATCGACGCGCCGGCTGTTGAGCCCGCCTTCGGATTCGCGGATCGCGTCGCCGAACCAGCCGAACAGCACCACGAACAGGGACAGGATGCCGACCAGGAAGATCCAGTGACCGGCCGCATAGCTGTTGATCCAGAGGGCGGCGCCCACGAGCATCAACAAAAGGGAAACGCTGGCGCGAACCGGATGAACCGAGTTGGCCGGCACGTAGTAGTAGGGTGCCTCGGTACCGCGAGCCGAGTGACTTGCACTCATGTTTATCTCCTGATACGAATTATTTATTGAGAACTATACGACATTAAACCGCCTGGCTGACGAACCATTTGGCGATCAGAACCAGACCGACGACGAACACCGCGGTTGCGATCAGGGCGGCGATGATCAGGTGCACCGGATTGAGCTTGCTGATGTCCTCGCGGTAGCCCTTGCCCTTGCGCACCCCGAAAAGCCCCCATCCCACAGCCTTGAGGGTCTGCAGGAAGCTGAGCTTGCGTTGGGAAAGGTCGCGCAGGTCGTCGCTCATTTCGGTGTCCGTGTCATGAGCCCATCAAGGCGCTGCCGCGCACGAAGGTCCAGGCGATGATCGCCAGGACGATCACGGCCAGGATGAGACCGGTTCTGCGATTGCGGCGGCGCTGTTCGGGCGTCATGGCTTACTTGATGACCGGAGGAGTCGTGAACGTATGGTGCGGAGCGGGCGAGGGCACCGACCATTCGAGACCCTCGGCGCCTTCCCAGGGCTTGGCGGGGGCCACTTCGCCGCGGCCTGCGTAAGCCTTGAGCACGACATACAGGAAAAGCAATTGCGACAGGCCGAACCAGAAGGCGCCGATGGTGGCCACTTGGTGGAAGTCGGTGAACTGCGCCGCATAGTCGGCATAGCGGCGGGGCATGCCGGCCAGGCCCAGGAAGTGCATGGGGAAGAAGGTGACGTTGAAGGAGATCATCGTCGACCAGAAGTGCCACTTGCCCAGGCGCTCGTCATACATGCGGCCGGTCCATTTTGGCAGCCAGTAGTAGGCGCCGCCGAACAAGGCGAAGAGCGAGCCCGCCACCAGAACATAATGGAAGTGGGCGACGACGTAGTAGGTGTCGTGGACGGCGATGTCGATAGGAGCGACGGCGACGATCAGGCCGGTGAACCCGCCGATGGTGAACACGAAGATGAAGCCGATCGCGAACAGCATGGGGGTTTCGAAGGTGAGCGAACCGCGCCACATCGTGGCCACCCAGTTGAAGATCTTCACGCCGGTCGGAATGGAGATCAGCATGGTGGCGTACATGAAGTACAGCTGGCTGGTGACGGGCATGCCGGTGGTGAACATGTGGTGCGCCCAGACCAGGAAGGACAGGATGGCGATCGCGGCCGTAGCGTACACCATCGATGCATAGCCGAACAGGTTCTTGCGCGAGAAGGCCGGGACGATGGCGGAAACAATGCCAAAGGCCGGCAGGATCATGATGTAGACCTCGGGGTGCCCGAAGAACCAGAACACATGCTGATACAGGACGGGGTCGCCGCCTCCGGCCGCATTGAAGAAGGCGGTGCCGAAATGGCGGTCAGTGAGCAGCATGGTGACGGCCGCGGCCAGCACCGGCATCACGGCGATCAGCAGGTAGGCGGTGATCAGCCAGGTCCAGCAGAACAGCGGCATCTTCATGAGGGTCATGCCCGGTGCGCGCATGTTCAGGATGGTCACGATGATGTTGATCGCGCCCATGATGGACGAGGCGCCCAGGATGTGCACGCCGAAGATGGCGAAATCCATGCCCGGGCCCATCTGCAGCGACAGGGGGGCGTACATCGTCCAGCCCGACGCCGTGGCGCCGCCCGGAACGAAGAACGACACCGTGAACAGGGTGGCGCCCACGGGCAGCAGCCAGAAGCTGAAGTTGTTCATCCGCGCGAAGGCCATGTCGGACGCGCCGATCTGCAGCGGGATCATCCAGTTGGCGAAGCCCACGAATGCCGGCATGATGGCGCCGAAAATCATGATCAGGCCGTGCATGGTAGTGAACTGGTTGAACAGTTCGGGCTGGAAGAACTGCAGGCCCGGCTCGAAGAGTTCGGTGCGCAGCAACAGGGCCAGCGTGCCCCCTTCCAGCAGCATGGCGAACGAGAAGATGAGGTACATCGTCCCGATGTCTTTGTGGTTGGTGGCAAACAGCCAGCGGCGCCAGCCGTGAGGCACGGCATGGGCATGGTCGTCGTGCCCGACGTTGGCGGGGATGTGATCGGCAGCAACACTGCTCATGATTGACTCCTTCCTACTGCCGGGCCGCCTGCGTGGGCGGCTCCGGCGATGACTTTATGCTCTGTTGTTTTGTCTGGGCCCGGGTCAGCGCAAGGCGGCGACGTCGGACGGCTGGACGACGGGATCCGGCCCCTTACCGGCATTGCTCCAGGCATTGCGCGTGTAGGTGATGACCGAAGCGATCTCGACGTCGTTCAACTGATCGCGGAATGCCGCCATGGCAGTGCCGGGATGGCCGTTGAGCACGGTAAGGATCTGTCCCTTCATGGGGGCCAGCACGAAATTGGTGCTGCCGTCCAGTGCCGGGAACGTGTTGGGCAGGCCTTTGCCGTTGGCCTGGTGGCAGGCGGCGCAGACGGAGTTGTAGACCTTTTCGCCGCGGGCCAGGAGGTCTTCCTTGGTCCAGGGCTTGGAGGGATCGTCGGCGGCGTTGGCCAGGGCCTTTTTCTTGTCGGCGGCCCACTTGTCGAAGTCGGCCTGGGACACGACCTTGACCACGATGGGCATGAACGCGTGATCCTTGCCGCACAGCTCGGCACATTGGCCGCGGTAGGTGCCGATCTTATCGGCGCGGAACCAGGTGTCGCGCAGGAAGCCGGGGATGGCGTCCTGCTTGACCCCCAGCTCGGGCACCATCCAGGCGTGGATGACGTCGGCGGCGGTCAGGACGATGCGAACCTTCTTGTTGACGGGGACGACGAGCTCGTTGTCGACTTCCATCAGGTAAAACTCGCCGCGCGGCTCCTGGCCGGTGATCTGGGCCCGGGGGGTGGAGAGAGTGGATTCGAACTGGACGCCGGCGGCGGCGCCGTCGACATACTGATAGCCCCAGCGCCATTGGTAGCCCGTGACTTTCACGGTGAGGTCGGCACTGGAGGTGTCTTTCATGGCCACCACGGTTCGCGTGGCCGGCAGTGCCATGGCAATGACGATGATGAACGGGATGACCGTCCAGGCGACTTCGATGCCGACATGCTCGTGGAACTTGGAGGCGACCGCCCCCTTGGACTTGCGGTGCATGATGATCGAATAGAACATCACGCCGAACACGGCAATGAAAATGACGGTGCAGATGATGAGCATCATCCAGTGCAGCCAGGCGATATCCCGGGCGATCTGCGTCACTCCTTCGTGGAGATTGAGCTGATTGACCCTGGGGCCCCCCGGCATGTCTTTCAATTGGGCACCGGCATAGCCAGAAAAGAGCAACAAACCAGTCCCCAACACCCCTCTCAACTTCTTCATGCTGACCTCGTTATTCGCGTGCTTTCGCCAAAAGGTTGACATGGATCAAGCTTCGATCAGTGCTCCCCTCGGATCGTGCACCTTATCATGGGATGGCAGGCTTAGAATACGCTGGCCTCTGTGTACCTGCTCGAATTGATTGCTATGAAGCCGCGGGAATTATAGCGAACAAGCTGCTTCGGCAACATACCTGTTTCTTGGGCCGCGGCGAGGCGGCGTCCAGTGTACAGCAGTGATGGCGGCCGCGCTTAAATTACAATACGCCCATGAAGCCCGCTCCAGACTCCGCGCTCGTTTCCGCCATCGGCAAGCGCTATCGACACCTTATCGCCCGCATTCAGCAACTGCCTCCGGCGGGTTCGCGCCCCTTAACGGTGGCCGGCCGTGTCAGCGGCTGGATTTCCAGCAAGGCCGTGCGCGCGGTCGAGGGTCAAGCAGGGGTCAGTGTGGGCCCCGAGGCGGTGCACATTACGGCACTACCTGCGCAGCGCCTGTCCATGAACAAGGTGCTGGCGCGTCTTGCGGAGTCGCTGCGGGACGCCGGCTGTCTCAAAAGCTGGCGCAACGAACTCCTGGACGTCATCGGCGAAGGGCGCAAGCTGGGCTGTATAGAGCGTGCCGCCATGCGGCCGCTCGGCTTGCTGACGACGGCCGTGCATCTGAACGCCTGGACTCCTGATGGGCGGCTCTGGATCGCCCGGCGCGCGTCCACCAAGGCGACGGACCCCGACATGTGGGACACGCTCGTCGGTGGGTTGGCCGTGGCGGGTGAGTCGTTCGACGCATCCCTGCTGCGGGAAAGCCAGGAAGAAGCGGGGCTGCAGCCTGCCGAGATGGCCGCGCGCGACCCCATGCGCACGATCCTGCGCATGCATCGCAGGCTGCCGGAGGGCTATCAGGTCGAAAACGTGCTGGTCAGCGAATGCGTGCTGGGCCCTGACGTCAGGCCCGTCAATCAGGACGGGGAGGTCAGCGAGATCCGCCCCGTGTCCATGGATGAGCTGTGGGATTTCATCCTGGGCGGGCACTTTACTCTGGAGGCGGAACTGGTCGTGCTGGATGGGCTGCTCAGGCGTGTTTCGCCTGGCGCCACGCTTGCATCGCTTGCTGCGCCTCTGGTTCCAGCTCATCAGGCCGCAGGGTTCGCCATCCGTTGAAGATCATCAGCGCATAAGGCTTGGCCAAAGCGGCGGCGGGCTTGCACAAGCGCATCTCCTCCCCCTCGGAGGGCGATTGCGACCGCCAGTAATTGATGGCGGATTCCAGGTCGGTCAGCGAGTAGGGTTCTTGCATGGTCGTTGATTAGACGGTGGGCCGTAGTTCAATTAAGCTTACATCATTGCCCGGGGCGCTTCGCGCGTCGCGGCTGGTCTATCGAAATGCAACGCCATCAAGGAGCCGCCATGACCACACAAACTGCCAATCCCTTCGTGTTGCCCGGGTTTGGGCAGGCAGGCGAGCTCGGCAGCAATCCGTTGCTGGCCAGCATGGAAATGATGCGCCAGGCGTGGCTGGGGCTTGCCGGTTCGGGGGCATCGGCCACCCAGGGGCTTGCGGCGCCCTTGTCCATCGAAGAGCTCGACAAACGAATCGCCGACTTGCGCACCATCGAGAATTGGCTGCGCATGAACATGTCCATGTTGGCCAGCACCATACAAGGGCTCGAGGTGCAGCGCGCGACCATCGCAACGCTCAAGTCTTTCGTGAGCATGCCGGTGTCTGAAGAACACCCCGACGGTAATGCCTCGCCGCTCGAGGTTGCCCTGGGCCTCAAGCCGTCTGGGCAGGCCCGCATCCGCCCGGCAGCAGAAACCCAGGCGGCGCGCGAGGCGGCCCCCGGCCTGTCGTCGGCCGACCCTGCGCGCGCCTGGTGGAATCTCGTGCAAGATCAGTTCAACGCGCTTGCCACCGCCACCAGCCAGGGTGCGCAGGCTTTCCAGGCGGCCCAGCAGGCGGGTGCGCACCCCGAGCCTGCCGCGGAGGGCGATCAATCTGCCGTAAAATCGTCAGTCGAGTCGCCGGCTCCGGCGGCACGCAAGTCCGCGCCCCGCAAGAGCCGTACCACGTCGACCAAGGCGCGCAGCCGCAGCTGATTTCCGCGGGGCACGCCCCGCATTGCCTATTTTTATTACGTCGTTGCAAATCGAATGCTGAATATCGTGATTTTGGCCGCCGGGCTCGGAAAACGCATGCAATCCGACCTGCCCAAGGTGCTTCATCCCATTGCCGGCAAGCCCATGCTGGCTCATGTGCTTGACAACGCCAGTCAATTGAATCCCGATCGCGTCATCGTGGTCGTGGGGCATGGAGCCGACGCGGTGCGTTCGGCTTTCGCCGGGCGCGCCGGCCTGGAGTTCGTCGTTCAGAGCCCCCAGCAGGGTACGGGGCATGCCGTGCAACAGGCCGTGCCGCAGCTGCTGCAGGGCGGCGAAGACGATGCGACACTGGTCCTGTATGGGGACGTGCCGCTGGTTCAGCCGGCGACCTTGGCGCGCCTTCTGGCCGCCCGTGCCGACGGCATGGCGGTGCTGACGGAAACCTTGTCCGACCCCACCGGCTACGGACGCATCGTGCGCGACGCACAAGGCCAGGTCGTGCGCATCGTCGAACATAAAGATGCCAGCGATGCCGAACTTGCCATCCGCGAAGTCAACACCGGGATCCTGGTGGCGCCGACCGCGCGACTGAAGGACTGGCTCTCGCGCATCGACAACCGCAATGCGCAGGGCGAGTACTATCTCACCGACGTGGTCGGGCTTTCTGTCGGCGACGGGGTTTCCGTTCACGCGGCACAGGCGGATGCCTCCTGGGAAACGCTTGGTGTCAACAGCCGTGTGCAGCAGGCCCAGCTCGAACGCATCTGGCAAGGCGAACTCGCACGCCGCCAGCTGGAGCGCGGCGTGACGCTCTCCGACCCCGCGCGGTTCGATGTGCGTGGCGAACTCGTCTGCGGGCGCGATGTGTTCATCGACGCGGGTTGTGTCTTCGAGGGCAAGGTCGAGCTCGCCGATGGCGTGCGCATCGGCGCCCATTGCGTGATCCGCGATGCGCGCATCGGCGCAGGCAGCCATGTCGAGGCCTTCAGCCACATTCAAGAGGCTGTCGTGGGCGACGGCGCCCGCATCGGGCCTTACGCTCGCCTGCGGCCGGGCGCGGACATCGGGAATCATGCGCATATCGGCAATTTCGTCGAGGTCAAGAAGAGCCGTCTGGGCGAGGGCTCGAAGGCCAATCATCTGGCCTACATCGGCGACGCCCAGATCGGCGCGCGGGTGAACATCGGCGCCGGAACCATCACCTGCAATTACGATGGGGTCAATAAGTTCCAGACGGTCATCGAGGATGACGCCTTCATCGGCTCAGATACCCAGCTCGTGGCTCCGGTCACGGTCGGCCGTGGGGCCACGCTGGGTGCCGGCACCACTTTGACCAAAGACGCCCCGGCCGGCGAATTGACGATTTCCCGTGTGGCCCAGAAGACCATTTCCGGCTGGACCCGCCCTACCAAGAAAAACTAAGTGCCTAGCGAAACCCCACGACCATTCCGAGAAACTTCGCCACCCAGCCGCGAGCGGGTGAAAATGGCCGACGGACTTGAGCCGCCTCGGCTGTATTGGGCGGTCGCCACGCTGATGCTGGTGCTGACGGTGGCATCCCTGGATGCCACGATGTCCAACGTGGCCTTGCCGGCCATTGCACAAGAACTGGCCATTGCGCCTGGCCAGGTGATGTGGGTGATGATCGCCTACAGCCTGGCCGTGGTGGTGTCCCTGCTGCCTTTTTCCGCCGTTGCCGAGCGCATCGGGTTCAGCCGCATGTTTGCGTTGGGCTTGACTGTCTTCATGGTTGGGGCCCTGGCCTGCGCGGTTGCCCGGTCCTTCCCCTGGCTGTTGGGCGCCCGCGTGGCGCAGGGGCTGGGTGCCTCCATGCTCATGTGCCTGTTCGGGGGCCTGGTGCGCCATATCTACCCATTGAATAAGCTGGGTTTCGGCATCAGCCTCAATTCCCTCATGGTTGCCACCATGTCGGTCCTCGGGCCACCGATCGGAGCCTTCATCTTGCAGTGGGCGTCATGGCGGTGGATTTTCGCCTGTTACGTGCCCTTGTGCATGATTGCATACTTCGGTATCCGCTTTCTGCCCGACGTGCCGCGTACACGGCATCCCTTCGATTGGGTGGCCTGCGTGCTCAGCATTCTGGTGTTCGGCCTCTCGATCCTGGGGCTGGACATGCTGCCCCAGGCGTTCCTGCAAGCGTTGGCTCTCATCGCGGTGGCGATCATTGCAACCTTCGTGCTGTTGCATCGCTCGCGAACACAGACGGCGCCGCTGGTGCCGGTGGATCTGTTGCGCATCAAGCCCGTGGCCTACGCAGTCGCTGCCTCGTGCTGCTCGTTCGCGTCATCGATGGCCGCCTTTGTCGCCTTGCCTTTCTATTTCCTGGATGTCTTGAAGTTCAGCTATTCGGACATGGGCTGGTTGCTCGGCGCGTGGTCCATCGGAACCGCCATCATGGCGCCCGTGGCGGGCCGCCTTGCGGATCGCCATCAGATTTCCGTGTTGTGCGGAATCGGGGCGGCCTGCATGGCGCTCGGCCTGTTGTGGACCTCCCTGCTTCCCGCCGGGACGGGGCTTGCATGGGTCGCGGCCTCCATGTTGGTAGGCGGGGTCGGGTTCGGTTTCTTCCAAAGCCCCAACAACCGGGCCATGCTGGCGGGCGCCCCGCGCAAGCGCAGCGGCGCCGCTGGCGGCTTGCAGGCGACGACGCGGGTGTTCGGGCAGAGCCTCGGCACCGCCCTGACCGCACTGGCCTTCCATGCCAGCACCCAGCATGGGGCGGTGCTGGGCTTGGTGGTGGCGATTGCCTGCGCTCTGGGTGCCTTGGCCATCAACGTGGCCCGCTATTTCAGCGCTGCCCCCGATCTGGAGTTCTGAATGGATCGTCCCATCCTCCAATTGAATATCGAACGCGGCTGGCGGGGGGGGGAGCGCCAGACTTTGCTGACCATGCAACAGTTGCGTGAACTGGGGGAGTCGGTCGAGCTCGTGGCCCGGCGGGGTGAGGCATTGGCCTTGGCGGCCCGGGCAGAGGGGTTCACGGTCCATGAGGTCGATGGTACGGCTGGCCTGGCCGGCTTCCTGCTGCGCCGCGGCCGCCGCTTTCGCGTGCTGCATGCCCAGACGGCCAACACCCTGACCTGGTTGGCCTTGCTGAAGAAATGGGTGGGGCGGCCTGTGGTGTTCACGCGCCGTACGGCGTTCCCTTTGTCGCCCGAGCGACTGCGCAAGACGCTCTGGAAATGGCGCAAGGTTGACGCTTTCGCCGCGATCAGCGAGGCGGCCGTGCGCCAGCCGCGTGAGGCGGGGTTGAGTGTCCGGCTGATTCGCAGCGCCGTGGTTCGGCGGCCCATCGACATGGATCGGGCCCTTGATTTCGGGTTGCAGTTTGCCCTGCGCGGCAAGCGCGTCGTGGCCACGGCGGCCGCCCTGACCCGCGAGAAAGACCCTTGTACGCTCATCCGGGCCATCGATATCCTGCGTCGTTCGCGGGATGATTTCCTGTGCCTGCATCTGGGCGCCGGCGGGGATGTCGAAGCCGAGGCACAGGCGCTGGTGCGCGAACTCGATCTCGAGCCTTACTATGTGTTTACGGGCTTCCAGGACCGCGTGGAAGACCTGTACCGCCTGATGGATGTCTTTGTGCTCAGTTCGCGGGAAGAGGCGCTGGGCAGCAGTGTGCTGGACGCCTTCTTGTATTCGGTGCCCGTGGTGTCGACCGATGCCGGCGGCCTGCCCGAGTTGTTGGCCGGCGGGCGAGGGCTGCTCGTTCCTGTTGGCGACGCGACGGCTCTGGCCGAAGCGATCGGCCGCGTGCTCGACGATGCGGACCTGCGCGGCGACATGATCGAAAAAGCGCATGCCTACGTTCTGCGCGAACACGATGCCAAAGCCATGGCCCGCCGTTATCTCGAGCTCTATCGGAGCCTGGATGACGCAGGCTGACGCGCCATGCGCCGCGGTCAGGGTAGAACGCTGCGTGTTTCGAACTTCGACCGGTGCACTGAGAAGAAGCTGCGGACATTGCGCACGTTGGCTTGCGAGGTGAACACCCGGTGGGCCATCTCGTGGTAGGCCGGCATGTCGGCGACCTGAGCAATGAGCACGAAATCCGGACCGGGCGATACCCGGTAGCACTGCAGTATGGCTGGTTCCCGGTTCACGAAAGCCTCGAAGCGGTCGAGGTGTTCGGCCGTCTGGACGTCCAGGGTGATTTCCACGATGGCCGTCAATGAGCTGCCCAGGCGTTCCGCATTCAGGATGGCGACCTGCTTCTGGATGACGCCCAAGTCGATGAGGCGCCGGACCCGGCGCAAAGTGGTCGGCGGCGAGGCATGGACGCGCTGGGCAAGTTCCTGGTTGCTCAGGGCGCAGTTGACCTGCAACTGATCCAAGATGCGTCTGTCCAGATCATCCAGCTCCGGAAGCACGGGCTTGATCATTTCGTTCAAAAAATCATCAATAATGAAAGAATATTAATTCTTGCATGGATTGAGAAATAAAAATACATAACTCTTGTAATTAAGAAATCTTATTTCTTCCAAGCTTGCGCACAATACTGGCACTCACTTAATTCTGGAGTCTGATTCTATGTGTGGCATTGTTGGCGCGGTTGCGCAACGCGACGTTACCCCTGTCCTGCTCGAGGGGCTCAAGCGCCTGGAATACCGCGGCTACGATTCCTGCGGCGTGGCCGTACACGCAGACGGCGCGGTACGCCGCGCACGCAGCACGCAGCGCGTGGCCGAGCTGGAACGCGAGGTCCACGATTCGCAACTATCCGGCTTCACCGGCATTGCCCACACCCGCTGGGCCACCCATGGCGCGCCAGCCACGCACAATGCCCATCCCCATTTTTCCGGGCCTGTCGGCGGCGAACCGCGCATCGCGCTCGTTCACAACGGCATCATCGAGAACCACGATGAACTGCGCGCCGAGCTGCAGGCCGCAGGCTATGTGTTCGAAAGCCAGACCGATACCGAGGTCATCGCCCACTTGGTGGACCACCTTTATGCGGGCGACCTGTTCGAGGCCGTCCAGCAGGCCACACGCCGCCTGGCGGGCGCCTACGCCATCGCCGTCTTCTGCCGGGACGAACCCCATCGTGTCGTCGGCGCCCGCCAGGGTTCCCCTCTGGTTGTGGGCCGCGGCAGCGGCGAGAACTTCCTGGCGTCCGATGCGCTGGCCCTGGCAGGCACCACCGACCAGATCATCTATCTGGAAGACGGCGATGTCGTCGATTTGCAACTGGCCCGCGTCTGGATCGTGGATGCTCAGGGCCGTCCGGTCGAGCGCCAGGTGCACACCGTGCATGTGTTTTCGGGCGCCGCCGAACTGGGGCCCTACCGCCATTACATGCAGAAGGAAATCTTCGAGCAGCCGCGCGCGGTGGGTGACACGCTGCAGGACATCGAAAGCATCACGCCCGAGTTGTTCGGCGACCAGGCCTACAAGGTGTTCTCCGACATCGACAATATCCTGATCCTGGCCTGCGGCACCAGCTATTACGCGGGGTTGACTGCGCGCTACTGGATCGAATCCATCGCCAAGATCCCCGTCAACGTCGAGATCGCCAGCGAATACCGCTATCGCGACAGCGTGCCCAACCCCCGCACACTGGTGGTCACCATTTCGCAGTCCGGCGAAACGGCCGACACCCTGGCCGCGCTCAAGCACGCACGCAGCCTGGGCATGGAACACACCCTGACCATCTGCAACGTATCGACCAGCGCCATGGTGCGCGAGTGCAAGCTCAGCTACATCACGCGTGCCGGCGTGGAAATCGGCGTGGCCTCGACCAAGGCATTCACCACCCAGCTCACCGCCCTGTTCCTGCTGACACTGGCGCTGGCGCAGGTCAAAGGGCGCCTCAGCACCGAGCAAGAGGCCGATGCGCTCAAGTCACTGCGCCATCTGCCCGTGGCGATCGGCGCCGTGCTGGCGCTGGAGCCGCAGATCATCGCCTGGGCCGACCGTTTCGCCAGCAAGGAAAACGCGCTGTTTCTGGGCCGCGGCATGCACTATCCCATCGCCCTGGAGGGCGCTCTCAAGCTCAAGGAAATCAGCTACATCCACGCCGAAGCCTATCCGGCCGGCGAGCTCAAGCATGGCCCCCTGGCCTTGGTGACCGAACACATGCCCGTGGTGACCATCGCCCCACGCGACGAACTGCTGGAAAAGCTCAAATCCAACATGCAGGAAGTCCAGGCCCGTGGCGGCGAACTGTATGTGTTTGCCGATGCCGACACCAGGATTGTGGCGGTTCCCGGCATGCATGTGATCCGCATGCCCGAGCACTACGGCAAGCTCTCCCCCATCCTGCACACCATCCCGCTGCAGCTGCTGGCGTATCACACCGCGTGTGTGCGGGGGACGGATGTCGACAAGCCGCGAAATCTTGCCAAGAGCGTGACGGTCGAGTGATGCGGCCAAGAGCGTAGTTCTTTTTACAGACTTGGCCCGGAACACTCCGGACTGCACATGGGGAAACTCTCTGAAAGGCCTGAAACGCCTTCAGGGAGTTTTTATTTTTGGTTGGCCGATGTGGGTTACAGTGCGTGCTCAAGCAAAATGCCGTTTGGCGTTTGTAGTGAGATGAGATGGGTGACGGGAATGGGCGGTAGTGCGATAAAGCGGATCGATTTGCTGCGGCTGGTGCTTTTTGTTGCGATCGCAAGCGGCTTGCTGACGCTGGTGAATGCCTTTTATGCAAGCTATCAGGTTCAGCGTCAGCAGTTGGTGGAAAGCTCGCTGGAAAGCAATTTCAACTACGCGAAGAAACTGGCGAGCAGCACCGATGATTTCATCAGGTCTGCCCAACAGCAATTGGCGGTGAGTGCGCGTCTGCTTTCCTCGTCTCTACATGAAAGAGCAAAACTGGAGGGTGAGGCCGAAAGGCTGAGGACACAGACCGACAGTTTCAATTCCGTGCTGATTCTCGATAGAAATGGGGAAGTGCTTGCGGCATCGCCGGAAACCCTGCAGGTCGTGGGGCAGACAATAACGACCCCGGGAGTGAGGCATGCCCTGAAGGCCCGTGAATCGAATGTCAGCGAGCCTTATTTGTCAACGGCGGGGAACTTCATCGTTTTTATCTCCCAGCCAATAAAAAGTGCAAGCGGCGAGTATTTGGGCCTGGTTGGGGGAAGCCTGTATCTCAAGCAGGAGAGCATCCTGAATCATATGCTCGGGAAGCACTACTACAGGGACGGGTCATATCTCTATGTCGTGGCGAGCAATAAACAGATCATCTATCACCCCGATCCGGCAAGGATAGGCGATATCGTGTTGGGCAACTCGGTGATCGATCGGGTCATTGGCGGGGGGTCGGGGAGCCAGGCGGTAGTCAACAGCAAGGGGATAGAAATGCTTGCGGGCTATGCCCCCATTTCCTTGGTGGGCTGGGGGGTGGTTGCCCAACGCCCGGTTTCCGCCGCCCTGGCGCCGCTCGATGGCCTGATGCGTCAGGTGGCATACAAGATTCTCCCGGTGACATTGATTTCGTTGTTATTGGTGTGGTGGTGTGCCCGAAAAATTTCCGAACCATTGAGGTTGCTGGCGGTCAATGCAAGAAATATGCATGCCTATGAGTCCGAAGAGGAAATTAAGAAAATCCACTCTTGGTACTTTGAGTCGTATGAGTTGAAAAAAGCCCTGCTTTTGGGAATGGGGTTTTTGAAGAAGAACATCGAAAAACTGAATAAAGACGTAAGAACCGACCCCTTGACGGGGTTGGGCAACCGAAGAAGCCTTGAGGCTGGGCTTGAACGATGCGAGCGTCAGAACTTGCCTTTTTCCGTGATATCGATGGATATCGATCATTTCAAAAGCGTCAACGATATGCACGGCCATGATGTGGGTGATCTGGTCTTGCGGATCGTCACCGGGAGCATGAAGAACGCTTTCAGGGAAATTGATGTTCCGTGCCGTGTGGGCGGCGAGGAGTTCCTGATCTTATTGCCTGAAACAAATCGGGATACCGCCCACAAGGTGGCGGAGAGATTACGGAAGCAAATCGAAAGCACAGATATGCCGAAAGTCGGGCATGTCACCATTTCTCTTGGCGTCGCCAGTTGGCCCAGCGACTCCGAGGATATCGCAACGGTGCTGAAGATTGCCGATGAGATGCTTTATAAGGCCAAGCGTAATGGCAGGAACCGGGTGGAGGCTTTTAGGGCGACAGAAGAGGGCGTACTCTCGCAGCCTGAGCTTTAAGAGACAGTAAAACGGAATCCGGGCCGCTTGCGCGGCGAATGAAAAGGCGCCAAGCCGGGGGGGTTATACCGAGCGCAGTTCGGCAACGTTGACTGTACTTGCTCCACAGGCCTGTACCAGCTCCGGATCGTGACTGGCGAACAGCACCACGCGATCCTGGGACCAGATTCTGAACTGTTCCGCCAGAACGGCGCAGGCCGGCGCGTCCAGCCCATTGCTCGGGCCGTCCGCGACGATGACGGCCGGCTCGCCCAAGGCGGCCGCCGTCAGGAAGACCTTGCGTCGCGTTCCGGTCGACATCTGCTCGAAGCGCTTGTCCAGATGCGGTTCCAGCCCCAGCCTGTAGGCAAGATCGAGCACGCTGTCGTCAAGAGTCGCGTTCTTGGCCGAGGCGACTTGCTCGAGCAGTCCACGCCCAGTCTGCGTGGGGAACATCAGGCAATCGTCGGGCACATAGGCGAGGCGGGCTTTGGCTTGCAAGGGCGAGTGGGTCAATGAATGCCCGTCGACCCAGACGTCTCCCGCGTCCGGTGCGACAGCGCCGGCGATGATGCCCAACAAGGTGGATTTGCCGGTACTGGCTTCTTCGCAGAGCGCCACACATCCGGGCGAGAAGGTGTGAGTCAGCCCCTTGAATACGAGATGGTCGCCGTAGCGTTTGGTGAGATTGTCGATGCGTAGCATGGCCGAAAGTGTACGCATGAACGCGGCGCGCCGCTAGAGGGCCTGGCCGCCACTTCCATATTCCCTTCGGGCTTATCAAGAAAGCGTTATTCTTTCAGGCCATGCTTTGCGATTATGTTCGCAACCGAAATATACAAAAGTTAGCCCTTGATCGGGCTGAATGGAATCGTGATGTACAAAGCTTACGCTCTTCTGCTCTTGGCAACCTTCGTGTGGGCAGGCAACTCGGTTGCGGGCAAGTTGGCGGTTGGCCATGTCTCGCCCATGGTGCTCGTCACGGCCCGGTGGGCAATCGTGATGGCGGCGCTGTATGCCTTCCAGCGAAAACAGATCGCCGCCGATTGGCCTGCGATTCGGCCGCGCTTGGTTTATTTGCTTGTACTGGGAACGCTTGGTTTTACCGGATTCAGTGTTGCCCTTTATTACGCCCTGGTTTACACAACAGCGATCAATGGCAGCATTTTGCAAGGAGGCATCCCTCTTTTTGTGTTTTGCGCCAGTTTCATTTTGTTTTCCAGCCGGATACGCGTGGAGCAGGCGGCAGGATTCCTGATTTCCTTCATAGGGGTGATCCTCATCGCAGCCCGGGGTGACTTCGGTAAATTGATCGCTCTCGACATCAATTTCGGGGATGCGCTGATGCTCGCAGCGATTATTTGCTACGGCGTCTACACGGCCATGTTGCGCAGCAAGCCTTTGATGCACTGGACCAGTTTGATGTTCATCCTCTGTTTGGGGGCAACATTGACATCCCTGCCTTTGTTGTTCCTCGAAATGGCACAGGGGGCCACGATATTTCCGGACCTGCAAGGCTGGTCCGTTATTGTCTACGTCGTTATCTTTCCCAGCCTTCTTGGGCAGGTTTTCTACATTCGCGCGGTAGAGCTGATCGGCGCGAACCGGGCTGGGCTGTTCATCAATCTGTTACCCATCTGGGGGGCGTTACTGGCGATCACCATGCTCGGGGAGGCGTTCCACCTTTATCATGCGGCGGCATTGGTGATGATCCTGGCCGGCATTGGCCTTGCCGAGTACGGTGGACAAAAGCTGAGCAAACGCGAATAGTCGCTCACGATTGCAAATAGCTTTCGAACGCCGCTGGTCGTCCGCAATCGACTTGCGCGCCTCACTCTTGACCCCATTTTGCACAGTGATTTTCCGACCTTGTTGCCGTATAGTCTGGTTGCAAATCATCGCCCGTTACCAGACCTACCAGAAGAGGAGACCCTAATGTCACGAAAACTGATCAATCCCCCCGAGCTTCATCCTGCCCCGGGCTTCAGTCATATTGCCGTCGCGGCGCCAGGCTCTGTTGCCTATATCGCCGGGCAAGTTGCCCTGGCTCCCGATTTCTCCGTCATCGGCGGTGATGATCTGGGGGCACAGACCCGGGCGGCCATGCGCAACATCGAGGTGGCCTTGCGGGAGATCAACGCGACCTGGGAGGATGTTGTCCGGCGCACGATTTATACACTTCATCCCACGCAATACGAAGTCATCACCGCGGCGATCGAAGATGTCCAGAAAAGCAAGGATCATCCAGCCCAGACAATTATCGGTGTCACCGGCCTGGCGGTGCCTGGCTTGCTGATCGAAATCGAAGTCACCGTCCACCTGCCTGCCTTCGCCTGAGGGCGCGTCGTGTCTTGCTGCATTAGGAAAAATTCATATCGTGCCTGTCGATCTGCCCGCCTCCAGCAAACCTGTCGGCATCTTGTACCGGCATGACATGTCGGCGTCGCCGCTGGTGAAAACGGCGTTGGCTGCCGCCAGGGATGCCGTGGCCAGGATTACTGGTGTCGATGCGTAGTATCTCAAACGCCCACCACGCAGTTTCGGGAGATTTTCTTGGCCTCGTATAGGCGGTCGTCTGCGCGTCGGGCGGCTGTCTCCAGGGGTTCGTCGGGGTACAGCGTGGCGACGCCGATGCTCACCGTGATCTTGAACAGCTTGCCCTCGTGGTCTGCGACGGGAGAGGACTCGACCCGCTGGCGAAGCTGCTCAGCAATGGTCATCGCCGCCTCTTTGCTGGTGTTCAGCAGCACGGCCATGAATTCTTCCCCACCGTAGCGCGCCGCTATGTCGGATGACTTGATGCTTTGAGTCAATAGCTGAGTGAACTGACGCAAGACTTTGTCGCCCACCGAGTGTCCACGCTCATCGTTGATACGCTTGAAGTGGTCAAGATCCATCATCAAGAGCGCCATGGGCTGACTATCCTTCAATCGACGCGCCTGGCTGACGCTCTGGATCAGCGCCCCACGGTTAAGAAGGCCGGTCAGGGGGTCATGCGTCGCTTCGCGATATAGCCGCAACAGCATGCCCAAATGGAAGTGGTTCGTGGTCAGTGTGATGGACAACAATGCGGACAGCAGCCAGATTTCCTGAATTCCCTTCATGGACAACCATTGGCCACTGACATGCAAAGCGAAAACCTGCAAGGCGATAAGAGCCAGGCCGAAAACAGCGGATTCGATCAGCGTGAAGGGAAAGATGCCGAGTACGACGATCAGCATGTAGGGGATGAAGCTATAGCCGATCAGATCGTTAGCCTGGCCGGCTGGCAGCGTTGCCAGCACCAGCGCGAAAAACGCCGCGGGCAGGCCGATCAGCAAACCGGCGCAGGCCCGGGCCATGGGGATGCGGCCGGGGCTGCGCCGCGCCATGAATACCGCGAATGCCAGGCCGGCGACCATCGCGATGCGGCCCCATATCGCGGCGTGTTGTGTGGCCTCGGGCAGCATCAGCGAGTCGATGATCGCCCAGAAGGGGCTAAGCACCAGAAAGATGAGACCGACGGTAAACACCCTGTTGTGTATGAATTCGGCACGGGCGAAGGCAAAATCGCGAGAGTGCCGGCTACCGGACAGGGTATCGCGCACCGAGCTGGTGCTCATTGATCGCCAGGTGGCTAGGCTCTGGTGGTGGCGGGGCGAAGTGAGTGCGCTGTGGCTTTCAGTCATGGGGCGATTGTAGTGTGAACGTGTCGCGTCCTGCCTTTCCTGCATCCTCCCGCGTGAAGAGCGCCAAGGACGGGCCTCGCAGGTCCAGGCACAAGGCCTTGAACAGTTCGATGGCGTTCATCTGCACGTTGCGCTTGTGCACGATGCCGATGTCCACACTGGCTTTCGCGGCTGCGCAGGGCAGCATGCGCAGCTTTTCGCGATCGGCGCCCGAAGACAGCGCATACACGGGCATCAGGGCTACGCCGTTCGTGATGGCGACAATGCGCTTGATGAACTGAGCCTCATTCGATTCGGTTAGAACCTGTCCGTACCCGCCGCTAGGCAGGAATAATGCGTCGGTGATGCTGCGGGTGCCGCTGCCCGGTTGAAACAAGACGAAGGGGAACTCCCTGAGCTCGTCGATCGACACCGTTGGGCGTTCAGCCAGAGGGTGGGTCGAGCGTACGACGAAGGCATGCTCTGTCCTGGCCAGGGGGACACTGACCAATTGCGTGCTGGTGCCGGTGATCGGGGCGAAGGCAAGGTCGGCCGTGCCCGCCAGAACACGCTTGACCGCGGCCCCTGCGGTTTCAGCGGCGGTGAAGATCACGTCGATGCCCGGATACTTTGCGATGAAGGCTTCGCACAGGTCTCCTAGCAGGTGCACGATGGACAAGGATGTGGCGGCGATACGTAGTGAGCCGGTGACCGGCCCTTTGCGCGCATGGGCGAAGTGGCTTTCAAGCGCGGCCAGTTCAAGCTGGATCTTTTGGGCCGAGGCCAGCACCGCCTGGCCGGCGCGCGACGGGTAGACCTTGGGCCGAGCCCGGATCAAAAGAGTCTCGTCCAGTTCTTCCTCGAGGCGCTTCAATTGATGGCTGAGCGCCGATTGCGTCAGCCCCAGTTGGGCCGCCGCTTCACTGAAGCTGCCGGTATCGGCGATCGCCTGCAGCGCCTTCAATTGCTTGAGTTCCATTTTGCCTTTCCCTCAACGGACCTGTCGGCCATGATCTTCGTCCGCTGATTGTATGAAAATTATTAATAGTCGATCGCCATGAACTTTATTGACCTTCATAAATTCAAGCTCTTAGACTTTCTCCAGCCGGTGGGGCGCCTCCATGGTTGTGGCGCGCTCGATCCGGCCTTCAAAAATATCGATAACGGAGACACCATGTTCACGCCCACACTCTTGAAGCCGCTCTCGTTGACCCTTCCCCTGAAGAACGCCCTTGGCGCTTCCTTGTTCGCACTGGCCGGCCTGGCTGCAGCCGGGGTTGCCTCGGCACAGGAAGTCACGTTGAAGGCGGTCAGCGCGTTCAATGAGCAATCGTTTTTCTCGCGGCATTTCGAGGCTTTCGTGAAGAAGGTCAACGAAGAGGGCAAGGGCCTGGTTCAAATCAATTACATCGGCGGGCCTCAGAATATTCCTCCGTTTGAGGTGGGCAATGCTGTGCGTACAGGGGTTGCAGACTTGGCCAATGTCACTGGCGTGTTCTACACCAACATCGTGCCCGAGGCGATTGCCATGGCGTTTACAGAGCGCCCGGTTACCGAACTGCGCGCCAACGGCGCCATGGATTTCATGAACGCGTTGATGGCTCAGAAAGGCTTGATCTACCAGGCTCGCCTTAGCGACCATGTGCCGTATCACATCTATACGAACAAGGGCTTCACGGGGGATCTGAAGGGCCAGAAGATGCGCATCACGCCCGTGTATCGCGATTTCTTCATGGCCTTGGGCGCGACCGTCGTGCAGACATCGCCGGGTGAGGTCTATACCGCGCTCGAACGCGGTGTGGTCGATGGCTATGGCTGGCCCATCGGCGGCATGATGGATCTGGGCTGGCAGGAAAAGACCAAGGCGCGCGTCGATCCCGGTTTCTACAGTTCCGAAAACGGCGTTCTCATGAATCTGGCCAAGTGGAACAGCCTGAATCCCGCTCAGCGTGAGTTCCTGAGCAAGCAATTTGCCTGGGCCGAGGCGCAGAACGCCCAGTACCTCGAAGAGATCGCGGCAGAGGCTCGTCAGCAGGCCAAGGCAGGGATTCAGGTGATCACGCTCGAGGGCGGGGCCGCCGTCAAATTCAAGAAGGCCGCCAATGATGCCGCCTGGGCGCGCGTCAAGGAGATCAGCCCGCAGCACGGTGACAAGCTGCAAGCCTTGTTCGGGGCTCCCTGACCATGGCAGAGCGCTCATTCAAGCAAGAGGTGACCAAGCTGCGCCTGGGTGAAGGACAGGAGTTCGAGGGCGAGGGCATCCTGGCCGTCACCAAGGCGCTGCTCCAGGCCGGTGTCGCATATGTCGGGGGTTACCAGGGCTCGCCGGTGTCGCACCTGATGGATGTCCTGGCCGATGCGGACGAGGTTCTGGGCGAGCTCGGCGTGCACTTTGAAAACAGTGCCAGCGAAGCGACGGCAGCCGCCATGCTGGGTGCGTCGGTGCACTACCCCTTGCGCGGTGCGATCACCTTCAAGTCGACGGTCGGAACCAATGTGGCATCCGACGCCTTGTCCAACCTGTCCTCGGGCGGTGTTACGGGCGGTGCTTTGATCATCCTTGGCGAAGACTACGGGGAAGGCTCCAGCATCATCCAGGAGCGTTCGCATGCCTTTGCCATGAAGTCGCAGATGTGGCTGCTCGACCCTCGGCCCAACCTGGATTCGCTGACCCGGGCAGTCGAGAAGAGCTTCGAGCTGTCTGAGGCCAGCCGTACGCCCGTCATGCTGACCTTGCGTGTACGGGCTTGCCATGTCCATGGCCGCTTTCAGGCCAAAGACAACAAGCGTCCGGGGTTCACGCTGAAAGACGCGATGGAGAATCCCAGGCGCGATGTGGAGCGCATGGCCTTGGCGCCAGCCACTTTCCTGCACGAGCACGAGAAAGTCGCGTCGCGCTGGGGGGCGGCGCAAGAATACATCCGCTCCGCCGAACTGAACGAGGTCTTCGTCGGAAAAGAGAATCACGGCATCGGGCTCATCGTTCAAGGCGGCCTGTACAACACCCTGATGCGTGTGTTGACGCTGATGGGGTTGGCGGACATCTATGGCAACACCGCCGTCCCCATTTACGTCATGAACGTCGTCTACCCCGTCATTCCCGACGAGGTCTTGCAGTTCTGCGCAGACAAAGATGCCGTGCTGATGCTGGAGGAGGGGCAGCCGGAATTCATCGAGCAGGAGCTGCACACGATTCTGAACCGCGCCCAGAGCGCGGTGGCCTTGCATGGCAAGGATATTCTCCCCCGTGCGGGCGAATACACGCCTCGCGTGCTGATGAAGGGGCTACGTCGATTCTTTGAACGCAACGCCCCCGGCCTGGCCGCGCGCAAGGCTTTGCCCACGGGCGTGGCCCAATTGCTCGAGCCCAAGATCGTTCCGATCGTGCCCTCCATGCCGGGTGTTGCGCTGGAGCAGGTGGATGGCGTGCTGCCCAGGCCGCCCTCGTTCTGCACGGGCTGCCCCGAGCGCCCCATCTTCACCGCCATGAAAATGGTGCAGAACCGGATCGGGTCGCACTATGTCAGCGCCGACATCGGCTGCCATCAATTTGCCGCTTTGCCGCCATTCAACATCGGGGCGACGTCCATGGGCTATGGCCTGGGCGCCGCGGGGGCCGCCGCGTTCAATACGCCCGACGCCAGGCGGCGCACCGTGAGCATCATGGGTGACGGCGGCTTTTGGCACAACGGTCTGACGTCCGGCATCGGCAATGCCGTCTTCAATCGCAGCGACAACGTCACTGTCATTGTCGACAACGGCTACTCGGCGGCAACGGGGGGGCAGGATATACCCTCTTCCAGAGCCGACTCAGCCACGCGCGACACGCGGCATAGCATTGAAAGCGCGGTGAAGGGGGTCGGTGTCAAATGGGTGCGCACGGTCAGCCGGACCTACGACCTGCAAGCCATGCAGGAGACGTTCGAGCAGGCGCTGACCTCGACCGAGCCGGGGCCCAAGGTCGTGATCGCGCAGTCGGAGTGCATGCTCAGCAAGCAACGCCGCGTTCGTCCATTGAAGCGCAAGCTGGCCCAGGAAGGCCAACGCGTCGTCAACGAACGTTTTGGCGTCGACCATGACACCTGCACAGGCGATCACTCGTGCATCCGGCTGTCGGGCTGTCCGTCGCTGTCGATCAAGGAGAACCCCGACCCGCTGCGCCGCGATCCGGTGGCGACCGTGCTTTCCAGCTGTGTGGGTTGTGGCCTGTGCGGCGAGGTCGCCCATGCCGCCGTCCTGTGTCCCTCCTTCCATCGCGTCGATGTCATCAGTAATCCCCGCCGCTTTGAGGCGTGGAGGGCCCGCCTGAGCCAAGGCATCATCCGGTTTCTTCAACGCCGCCTGGCCCGCAAGGAGTATCGCCATGTCGCTTCAGCTTGATGTCACCCCTGTAAAGATCGCCATTCTGGCCATGGGGGGCGAAGGCGGCGGTGTGCTGGCCGACTGGATCGTCGCGACCGCCGAACATGCCGGCTTCCATGCCCAGACCACGTCCGTGCCGGGTGTGGCCCAGCGCACCGGCGCAACGATCTACTATGTAGAGGTCCTTCCCGTGCCGCGCGCCTCGGCGCCGGTCCCCATCCTCAGTTTGATGCCCGTCCCGGGCGATGTCGACGTCGTGCTGGCCTCAGAGCTCATGGAGTCGGCGCGCGCTGTTCAGCGGGGGCTGGTCACCCGGGACAAGACCTTGCTGCTTGCGTCGTCCAATCGTGTCTACGCCATGCCCGAGAAAACGGCCATGGGCGATGGGCGCCAGGATTCGCGAGCTTTTATCGAGGCCGGCCGGAAAGCGGCGCGTCAGTTCATTTGCCGCGACTTTGCTGCCATCGCTGAAACACACGGCAGCGTGATCAGTGCCGCGTTGTTTGGCGCATTGGCGGCGTCGGGGGCGCTGCCCTTGAGTCGCGAGGACTTCGAGGCCACCATCCAGCGCAGCGGAGTCGGTGTCGCCAACAGCCTGGCCGCTTTTGATGCCGGCTTCCAGGCCTGTCGCGACGAGGCCTCGGGCAGCACGGTTACCCCTGATTCGAGCCGGATCGGCGGGGTCACCCTTGACGCCAGATTGGCCGACCTGGACGCCTGCATCGCGCGCGACTTCCCGGATGCGGCGCATGCCATATTGCGTGCCGGCGTGGAGCGTACCGCCGACTATCAGGATCCGGACTACGCCCGGAGCTATCTCGACCATTTGCGCCCGATTGCCGCGATCGATGCGCTTTCCCGCGGCAGCGGCCGTCTGCTGGAGACGGTCGCGCGCCATTTGGCCTTGTGGATGACTTACGAGGATACAGTGCGCGTTGCCGAACTGAAAATACGTCGTACCCGTTTTGACCGCGTGCGCCATGAGCATAAGGTGCCGGAAGGCCAATTATTTGAAATCAAAGAGTTCTTTCATCCACGTCTGGAGGAGATCGCCGATACGTTGCCCAAGGCTTTGGGCAACTGGCTTCTGCGCACGAGTTGGGCTCGCAATCTGGTGGGGCGGTTTACCCGTAAAGGCCGTATCGTTCACAGCAACCGAATGGGGGGCTTCCTGCTGCTTTATTCGGTGGCGGCGCTGCGCGGCATGCGTCGGCTATCCTTGCGTCATGCGCGTGAACACGCGGAAATCGTCAACTGGTTACGGCAAATCGACCAGTATGCGCATGCCCAGTATGAACTGGCCTGCGAGATCGCATTGTGCCAGGGGCTGGTCAAGGGTTATGGCGACACCCACGCTCGCGGTTTGAAAAATTATCGTACGATCATGACCGCGCTGCCGCATTTGAGCCAGAGGCCGGACGCTGCCGCGCAGCTTGCGCAGCTCAGGAAAGCCGCACTGGCCGATGAGCAGGGCAAGGCGCTGGAACAGCAGCTTGCGGCCTTGCCAGCCTGAACAGAATATTAGAAAAGGAATCCCTGATGTCGCTGACTCACCACATGCCCATAGAAATCGGTTTCAAGCATTGCGATCCCGCCGGCATCGTGTTTTATCCGCGCTATGCCGAAATGCTGCACGACACCGTGGAGCACTGGTTCAATCATGGTCTCAAGATCGGCTTCAACTACTTGCACATGACGCGCGGAATGGGGATTCCCATGGCCAACCTGAACGTCGATTTCCGCATTCCCAGCAAGCTGGGCGACCAGCTGACCAGCAAGCTGGTGGTCAAGCGGCTTGGCCGTACCTCCATGCAGATGCTGGTTCGCATCTGCGGCCCCGATGACGCCGTTCGGGTCGAGGGAACGCTGACCGTGGTCTTTGTCGCCCTTGAGCAAACCCGTCCTGTCGAGATCCCGGAAGATTTCAAGGCACTGATCCTGCCTTATCTCGAAGCCGAGACTGAAAGCGCTTGAGCCTGAGCGCGACGCTGTATAGTCGGAGCCGCGCGGTGCTTTTTCAGGCACTGTGCGGCTTCGCATTGCAATTGTTCTCCAGGTGCTTGAATCATGGCCATCCATACGCTTGATCTGGGCGATGTGCGGATTTCCCGCATCATCGAGTCCAGCGGACCGTTGCTGCGCCCCGCCGAGGTATTTCCCGAGTCCGATCCCGACACGATCGCATTGAACCTGGATTGGCTGGCGCCCGATTTCTACGACCCGCAGACGGATCGCCTGATCATCGCGATCCAGTCCTTCCTGATCGAAACGCCCTCGCACCGGATCCTGGTCGACACCTGTGTGGGCGATTGCAAGCAGCGCGTCAGGCCCGATTTTCATCAGCAGCAATGGCGCTGGCTCGACGGCCTGCACGAATTGGGGCTGTCGGTCGATCAGATCGACATCGCCGTCTCCACCCACCTGCATGTCGACCATGTGGGGTGGCACACGCGTTTCGACGGCCAGGAATGGGTGCCCACCTTTCCCAAGGCCCGTTACCTGTTCACGATGCCCGAATGGGAGCACTGGAAGAACAACGAGGGGCATCCTGACCTCGCCAGAGCCGGCGACTACATTGGTGATTCGGTCTGGCCGCTGTTCAGGGCGGGCCAGGCCGACTTGGTTGCCATGGACCATGAGATCGTGCCTGGCATACGCCTGTTGCCCTTGCCGGGCCACACCCCCGGGCATGTCGGCGTGGAGGTCGAAGGCTCGCGGGCTTCGGCCCTCTTGACGGCGGATCTGTTCCATCATCCGCTCCAGTGCTGCTATCCGCACTGGAACACGCGCTTTTGCCTGGCGCCGCTGCGGTCCAGGGCCACCCGTTTGAAGACCCTGGCCAGACTGGCCCAGCAAGGCACGCTGCTCATGCCGGCGCATTTCCCCTCGCCGAATGTCGGCCGGCTGGAACTGGTGACGGATGAGGATCCGGATGCCGTCCGCGGCCATGTCTATCGGTATCGGTTTCTGGAGTCGTCGGCGGAATGAGTGTGCATGATTGGCTTTACCCCGCATCGGTGCTGCTGACGGGTTATGTCGTCCTGGGTATCACGGGATTCGGCTCTGCGCTCGTGACGGTGCCATTGTTGGCCTGGATCTGGCCATTGCCAGAGGTCGTCGTCCTGGCGATTCTTCTGGACATCCCGGCGGCGATGCTGCATGGGGGACTGAACTTTCGGCAGGTTAACTGGCCTTCCGTGACGGGCATGCTTCCTGGCATGTTGGTCGGAACCGCGATAGGCCTCGGGTTGGCGGGCTTGTTCGACCAGCGGTGGCCGCTGTTCATCCTGGGGGTGTATATCATGCTGGTCGGCCTCAAGGCGTGGCGCCGGCGGATTCATGTCCAGGGCAGCATCTCGCCCCTCATGTACCACGCCGGAAGCAGCCTGGTGGGGGTCATCGAGGTCATGTTTGCCACCGCGGGCCCCATGGTCCTTGCCATCCTTCAGCGCCGTCTGCCCGACATCGCCGCTATTCGCGCCACCGCCCCGGTGACCATGGTGGTGGTTGGTTCGATCGCGGTGGCGGCGCTCCTGGGTTCCGCCGGGGTCGACAGCACGGAGGTCATGTATCGTTGGGCCTATGCATTGCCAGTCGCTCTGCTGGGCGTCGTGCTGGGCAATCGCGTGGCGCGCCACTTGCCTGTTCCGCTTATGGCACGGCTGATCGCTGTCCTGCTTTTTACGAGTGGTTTGTCGCTGACGCGTCACATGTGGGTGTAGTGCCCGGACCCGGAAGCCGGCCGGGCAACCCTGTTTACCGCATCGTCACGAACTCTTCGGCCGCACTGGGGTGGATGGCGACGGTCTGGTCGAAGTCCTTCTTCGTGGCGCCCATCTTCAGAGCCACGGCAAAGCCTTGCAGGATCTCGTCCATGCCCGCGCCGATGCCATGGATGCCCACGATGCGCTCTTCTTTGCCGACGCACACCAGTTTCATCCGGGCCGCCTGGCGATGCCGGGTCACCGCGGTGTACATGGTGGTGAAGGACGAGGTGTACACCTTCACGTCGTCGCCATATCGCTCACGGGCCTGCGGCTCGGTAAGACCCACCGTGCCGATCGGTGGGTGGCTGAAGACCACGGTGGGGATGTTCTCGTAGTCGAGATGCTCTTCGGGCTTGTTGTTGAAGAGGCGCTCCGAGAGCCGGCGGCCGGCCGCCACGGCCACGGGTGTCAGCTCGACGTGCCCGGTCACGTCCCCGACGGCGTAGATGCCGGGCGCAGTGGTGTTCTGGTATTTGTCCACCACGATATAGCCGCGATCATCGCGCTTGACCCCGACCGCATCCAGATTCAGGTCTTTCGCATGCGGTTCGCGTCCAATTGCCCAGATAAGGCAGTCCAGCACCTGCTCTTGGCCATTTTCCAGTTGCAGGGTCAGGCTGCCGTCGGCGTTCTGGATGACCGCTTTGGGCACCGAGTGCGGGTGCAATGCGGGGCCGTCGGCCAGCATTGCGGCAACCAGGCCATCGCTGAGCATGGGGTCGAAGTGACGCAAGGGGGTGTCGCGGCGCACGAAAAGATGGGTGTCCGCACCCAGGGCGTGGAGCACGCCCGCCAGTTCGACGGCGATATATCCGGCGCCGACCACGCCCACGCGTCGGGGCAGGGACGTCAGCTCGAAGAATCCATTCGAGTCCAGGCCCAGCTCGGCTCCCGGGATGTCCGGGCGCACAGGTTGGCCGCCCGTTGCGATCAGGATGTGGTCAGCGGTATAGCGCTCGCCGTCGACTTCGATGCTGCGGGCATCGACGAAGCGCGCGTAGCCGCGGATCACGTCGACCTTGTTCTTGTCGAGGCCCGATTCGTAGGACTGGTGGATGCGTTCGATGTAGGCGCTGCGGTTGGCAACCAGGGTGTTCCAGTCGAAGCCGTTGACGGTCGTGTCGAAACCATAGTCGGGGCCGTAGCGATGTATGGCCTCGGCCACCTGGGCGGCATACCACATGACTTTCTTGGGGACGCAGCCCACATTGACGCAGGTGCCGCCGATTGCTCCGGCTTCGATCAGGGCGCATTTGCGGCCGTACATGGCCGCCCTGTTCGCCGAGGCGATGCCGCCGCTGCCCCCGCCGATCGCAATGTAGTCGTAATGCCTGCTCATGCCGCGTCCCCTGCTGAGATTGAGTCAATCGATGGGGGATGCTAGCAGACTCCGGCGATGCGGTGGAACCCCAACTGCCCGCTTCGGCCGGGGCCGGGGTACCGAAGCGGGGGCGGATTTCAGCTGTTGGCCTTGAAGTTGACGCTGCGGGCCACCGAGGCCCAGAGTTCGCTTTCCTTGTCGCGCAGAGTCACGATTTGTTGAGGTGTCATGGGTGCCGGCTCGACGCCCATGTTGATGAGGCGCTCTTTGCCTTTGGGCGAGGCGAGCTCGGTGTCGATGACCGTGTTGAGTTTTGCGACGGCGCTGGCGGGCATGCCTGCCGGGCCATACAACGCCTGCCAGGTCTGGAGCTCGAAATCGAAGCCCAGTTCGCGAAGGGTGGGAACATCCGGCACGAAGCTGCTGCGCTGGGCGCCCATGGTGGCCAGCATTCGGATCCGTCCGGTCTTGTGCAGTTCCAAGGCCTCGGTGACGGGGGAGAAGCCGGCGGCGATGTTGCCGCCGACCAGGTCCACCATGGCGGGGGCGATGCCCTTGTATGGGACGTGGGTCATTTGGATGCCCAGCCGTTGCGTTGCCGCGACCCCGCAGAAGTGGATGAGGGTGCCATTGCCGGCCGAGCCGAAGGTGGCCTGATCTTCATGCTTGCGCACCCAGTTCTGGAATTCGGCGACGGTCTTGGAGGGGGCCGCCGGGCCGACGCACAGCGCCAGGTCGCTGACCCCGATGCGGGCGATGGGGGCGAAATCGTCCGGCTTGTACCGGAGGTCTTTGAAAACATGGGGGAAAAGGGTCATGGGGCCTTGCGGACACACAAGCAGCGTATCGCCCGTGGCCGCCGCGGATTTGACGGAGTCCACGGCAATGCGGCCGCCGGCACCGGGTTTGTTCTCGACGATGGCCGTACGCCCCGTTTGCTTGGAGATGATGTCGGCAACCAGACGAGCCAGGGCGTCGGTGCTGCCGCCGGGGGCGAAGCCGACCACGATGCGAATGGGGCCGTCGTTGGCCTTGGCGGTAAGGGACAGGGCCGGCGCTCCGATCAGTGCGGCGGTGGCGGCGAGAAAACTACGGCGATGCATTTAGGTGACTCCTCCAGATGACTCGGTGTTTTGTTCTTTGCTTTATGGTTGAACATTTAGCCATGGCCTTGGTTGAGCCGAAAGGGGGGATTGTCCGGATATCCAGACTTTAGTTCCTGGTCCGCCGCCGCCTTTCGAGCGCCTGCGGCGCCGTCCTCACTAAAAGAGGCCGATGGCGAGTCAGACGGCGTCCGGATGACGCATGGCGTGTGAATCGGGTTATCATTTCCGGCGATATCCAGGCGAGATTTACCCTTCATCATGATCAAGTTAGTTATCGTGGCGCTTGTCATCGGCAGTGTCGCTTACGTGCATTTCCGTGGCCGGGTGCGCTATCGATTCTTCCGGCAGTTGTCGGATCACTCCAGTTTCATGGCGCCGGTCAACGCGTTCCTGTACCTGTTCTCCAGCGTCCCTGACCGGGCCTATCACCCTGCCAGCGCCTTCCCCGAGCTCGAGGCGCTGACCAGCCGTTGGGAAGAGATCCGCGACGAGGCTCTCAAGCTGGAAGGGCACATCAAGGGGTCGAAGAAACTCGACGACGTCGGCTTCAACTCGTTCTTTCGCCGAGGCTGGAAGCGGTTCTACCTGAAATGGTATGGCGGCAGCCATGAGTCGGCCCTCCAGCTCTGTCCCAAAACGGTGGAGATCCTCAACGGCATTCCCAGCATCAAGGCTGCCATGTTTGCCGAGCTGCCGCCTGGCAGCACGTTGATGCGGCATCGCGACCCCTATGCGGGCTCCATCCGCTATCACCTGGGATTGCGTACTCCCAACGATGACCGCTGTTTTATCAACGTCGATGGTCAGGCCTACAGTTGGCGCGACGGCGAGGCGGTGCTGTTTGACGAGACATTCATTCATTTCGCCGAGAACCAGACCGACCAGGACCGCCTCATTTTGTTCTGCGATGTTGAAAGGCCCATGAAATATCGGTGGGCTGCTGCGTTCAACCGGTGGTTCGCACGCCATGTCATGGCGGCTGCGGCCTCGCCCAATGACGAGAACGACCGTACCGGGGGCATCAACCGGTCGTTCAAGTACATCTACAAGTTCCGCGAGGCCGGCAAGCGCCTCAAGGAAAAAAACGAGCCTTTGTATTACGTGATCAAGTGGCTGCTCATCGCGGGCATCCCCCTTGCCTTGCTGATCTGGCTTTGATTTGGGCCGGGCATGAGAAAGGGATTGGTTTTCGGCGTAGCGGCGCTGGCGGTGTTGGTCGGTTTGGCTGCGCTTGCCTACCGGTATTGGCCGGCCCCCGGCGTGGCCTACATCGACCCCGCCGACCAGGCCATCGTGCTGCGGGGCAAGCCCGTTTACGCCAACTATTGCGCGTCCTGCCACGGCGCCGATTTGCAAGGGCAGCCAAACTGGCGAGAACGTTTGCCGACAGGGCGGTTGCCCGCCCCCCCGCATGATGTGACCGGGCACACATGGCATCACCCCGATGCCTTGCTGGTCGATATCGTGAAACACGGCCTGGTGCCAGGCCGCACGGCGCCGCCGGGCTACCAGAGCGATATGCCTGCCTACGGGGCGCTGCTGTCCGACGAGGACATCATCGCCGTGCTGGCCTACATCAAGAGCAGTTGGCCTCCCAAGGCGATCGAGCTTCAGAAGACGCTGACGCTGGAGCAGCAGAAAGCGTCGCGCTGACGCGCCTCCGCCGGCTTCCTGGCCACGGTGCTTATTTGCCGTTGGATGGCTGCGGCGGGATGCTGCGCAGATAGGCGATCATGGCCGCCATGTCCGCATCGTTGATGTTCTTGTACCAGCCGAAGGCCATGGGCGGCTTCAGGTGCGCGCCCTTGGAGTCGATGCCTTCGCGGATGGCTGTTGCAATCTGCGCATCGGTCCAGTTCTTGAGGCCGTCCTTGTCGGGCGTCAGGTTGCGGGAGACCGAGACGCCCCAAGGCCCTGGGAACTCCTGGCCTCCCGCGCCCATGCGGGTCATGTCCAGCATGCCGTCTTTCTTGCGCGGCGTGTGGCATTCGAAGCAGTGTGCGATGGTGACCAGGTATTTCCCATAGTTCACGGTGTCTGACGGGGGCGGGGCGGCGATGTCCTTGACGGGGGGGCCGTAATTGGGCGGCAGCGTCATCTTGTAGGTGGATTTGGGCACTTGGTTGTGCACCGGCGGCTGAGCCATGATGTAGGTGACGATGGCCTCGAGATCTTCGTCGGCCATCTGGCGATAGAACGGGATCGGCATGGGGGGGCCGATGACGGTTCCGTCGGGACGGATCCCTTCGCGTATGGCCTTGGCCAACTGCGCTTTCGTCCAGTTGCCTATGCCTGTTTCCTTGTCGGGGGTGATGTTGGGGGCATAGGCCATGAACATGGGGTCCTCGAACGGCATGCCGCCCGACAGCCCTTTGTCCATGAGGGGCTGGCCTTGCGGTCCGCGGGCGACGTGGCAGTTGCCGCAGGCCACCATGCTGTTGACCAGGTAATTGCCTCGCACCATGAGTTGCTGCTCATCGGCCGCGGCGGCGCCGGCCAGGGTCAAGGCCAGCGCAAAAGCTCCCAGCTGCAAATGCTTCATGTCTCTTCCCCTGTCATGGCGCGCTTCGATGGCGCTTTGGTGTGTTCGGGGAAGTGTAGAAGTGGGCATACAGGCCCTGCCATCGGCCATATGGAGGAGTAAGGCGGGGCTATCCGCTGTGCTGCATGTCGCCGTCGATGGGCAGAGTCTGGCCCGAGATGGAGCGCCCGCTGTCCGAGGCGAGGAACACCGCCAGGTCGGCGATGTGCTTGGGGTTCACCTGATATTTGAGCGACTGTGCCGCCAGGGCGGAGCGCGATTCTTCCTCGATGCTTCGGCCGCTGATCTTGGCGCGGTTGGCGATGACGTTCTGAAACCGCGGGCCGTCGACGGCGCCGGGCTGGATCGCGTTGACGCGGATGCCATATTGGCCCAGCTCCATGGCCAAGGTCTTGGTGAAGCCGACCAGCCCCCATTTGGTGGTCGAATACGCGATGCGGTTGGGGTAGCCGAAGCGCCCGGCGGCCGAGGACATGTTGATGATGGATCCGGCAGGGGACTGCTTGAGATGGGGGATGGCGAGCCGGCTGACCTCGAAGGTGCCGGACAGGTTTACCTGCAGCACCTTGCTCCAGTCGGCCGGATCGAGGGCTTCGGTCGGCGCCGTGGGGCCGGCGATGCCTGCGTTGTTGACCAGCACATCCAGCCCGCCCAGTGCTTGCACGGCGCGATCGACCATCTGCCGTATTTCGTCCGCCTTGGAGACGTCGCAGACCATGGTGCCGATGGCGGGGTAGGCGCGTTGCAGTTCATCCAGCCCGTGCCTGTCGATATCGCAGACAAAAACCCTGGCTCCATGGGCGGCGAAGGCCTCGGCAATCGCCCGGCCTATGCCGGCTGCGCCGGCGGTGATCAGTACGCGTTGGGTGTTCATGAGGGGGCTCCGGTCGTGTTCTAGGTGCCAGGATCTGCGTCAGAGTGCTGTGTTCGGTAAGAGAGGGCGGTTTCCCGCAGGGATTGCAGAACCAGTTTAACGGCAGGACTGTGATCCATGCCACGCAATTGAAAAACAGCCAGGGGCCCGAAGGCAGGAAGCTTCAGCGGCAGGATGGCCACCGCGCCGCGCTGGACATATTGGCGGGCAACGATGGCCGGCAGCACGCCGATCGCCTGGGCCGACTCGATCAGCACCATGTTGTGCACGATGGAGGCCGATCGCGCGATACATCGGGGGAACAAGCCATGGCGTTCCATCAGCAGCTCGATGCTGCCCGAGACGGGGCTGCCTTGTGGGGGCAGGACCCAGGGGTAGCGCTGCAAATCCTTCCAGTCGAGATGCTGATCATGGGACAAGGGATGCGCGGCTGCGGCGACGAGGGCCATCGGCTCGTCAAGAAGAACCACATGCTCGTAATCCGTTTGCAGGGTCGCCTTGCCGAGCCGGCCCACCACGAGATCGAGCTTGCGTGTGTTGAGTTCCGGGGTCAAAGATTCGATCGTCCCTTCCCGTACCACGACCGTGACGGCGGGGGCGTGGCTGTACAGGCGCATGATGCTGTGGGGAACGAGGTAGGCGGCCGACGATGAATTGGTCCCCAGGTGAACCTGGCCTGAGATCTCTTCGGTGACGGCGGACAGTTCTTCGCCGACCCGGTCCAACTCGCCCAATATGCGCCGTGCGTAACGAATGAGAATCCGTCCGTGGGGTGTTGGAAAGGACCCCCGGGCCGTGCGCTCGAAAAGCGGGGCGCCCACCATGGTCTCGAGCTCGGCCATCATCTTGGAGGCGCCCGGCTGGGTCGTGGCCATGACGGAGGCCGCCTCGGATTGCTTGCCCACCTCATCCATAGTGATCAGGAATTTCAGGTGGCGCAGTTTCAGCCGGTCGCGCAGGTACCACTCTGATTTGAGAGCCATAGGGTGGGTGGTTTCACTACTTTATATCGTTATGGATATGTTAAGTTCGAAAAACATCATTAGTCAATAATGTTCAAGGCTTCTACTATTGAGGTGTCCTAGAGAGAACGCTGCGGGAAAAATGCATGGCGCCTCAGGACATCGTTCGCGATTTCCCCGGAGGAGCTTGTTTCATGTTCAAATTTTCGCTGTCTGTTCGCGCCTTGCGGCGCATGGTTCTGGGGCTGGCCTTTGCGACGGCCGGCGCATCGGCATCGGGCTTTCCCGATCACGCCCTCACCCTCATCGTGCCCTCGGTGCCGGGCGGCGCCGGCGACACGGTGGCGCGGGTTCTGGCCGAGGACATGTCCAGGATCCTGGGGCAATCCATCGTGGTCGAAAACCGTGCCGGCGCCGGCGGCATCGTCGGGGCGAAAAGCGTGGCTCACGCGGCACCCGATGGCTATACCTTGCTCTTCGCGTTTGATTCGACATTGGCCGTGTCGCCCTATCTGCTGTCCAAGCCTCCCTACGATTCTGAGAAATCTTTCGCTCCCATCGGGCAGGTTGGCGCCGTTCAGTACACGCTCGTCGCCGCGCCCGACCAGGGCATACGCAGCGTCAACGACCTGATCCAGCAGGCCAAGGCAAAGCCGAATTCCATTCCTTATGCCTCGGGCGGCGTCGGCTCCATTCATCAACTCATCATGGAAGTGTTCCAGGGCAAGGCCGGGATTACGCTTCAGCACGTGCCCTACAAGGCCGCGCCCCAGGGTTTCAATGATCTGATGGGCAACCACGTTTCCGTGATGTTCATCGCAAATGGTCCCGGCCTGGCTGCTGCAAGCGCCGGCAAGGTCGTGGCGCTTGGAACCGCCGGCAGCCAGACGGCGCCAGGCGTGCCCAGGCTGGGTGATCTTGTCCCAGGGTTCGAGTTTGAAAGCTGGTTTGGCCTGTTTGCGCCCGAGGGGGTGCCGGCCGATCGTTTGCAGACCCTTTCGCTTGCGCTCAAGCAGGCCTTGGCCACCCCTGCCGTGCAGTCCAAGATGGATGTGGCCGGTGTTGTCCCGCAATGGTCTGACGGCAAAGCCATGGGTGAGCGCCTCCATCGGGATATCGGCAGCTACCGGACCATCCTGAAAGAGAAAGGCATCAGCCTGGATTAACCGACTCACGACTTTTGATACACAGGCAATGAATATCCTCCTGATCACCTCCGACCAGCATCGCGGCGACTGCTACGGATTTGAGGGCCGCCGCGTCAAGACGCCCCATCTGGACATGCTGGCCCGAGACGGTACTCGATTTGCGTCCTGCATCACACCCAACATCGTGTGCCAGCCATCGCGGGCTTCGATCGTGACCGGTCTGCTGCCCCGTACCCATGGGGTTCGCGACAATGGCATCGATCTGCCGGTCGAGGCCGGAGAAAAGGGCTTTGCCGGCAGCCTTGCGAAAGCGGGCTACCACACCGGGCTGATTGGCAAGGCGCATCTGTCCACGCACCACACATTCGCCAAGACTGGGCGGCCCGAGTGCCAATACAGTCAGGCCGATTTCGAGCATTGGAATGGGCCCTACATGGGTTTCGAACATGCCGAGCTGATGGTGGAGGGCCATAACTATTGGCTGCCGACCCAGCCGCCGGGGGGCTTGCACCATTCTCGCTGGCATTACGGCGATGGGCTGGGTGAAGAGCGCAATCGTCTATATCAGGCTGATCTGGGCCCGGACACTCATGCCCCCCAGACGTTCTATTCCGGCTTGCCGGTCGCTTGGCACAATTCGACCTGGGTGGGCGACCGCACGATCGAGTACCTGCGTGCGCATCGAGATCGTCCATTCTTCCTGTGGGCGTCGTTTGCGGATCCGCATCATCCATTCGATTGCCCCGAGCCCTGGTCGCGGCTGCACGATCCCGAGGACGTGGATCTGCCCTTCCACCGCAGCACGGATTACGAACGCCGTCCCTGGTGGCATCGGGCCAGCATGGAAAGCACGCCCGACGGCGATGCCGCAGTTCGCGCCTTGCGGCAGAATTTCTCGCGCATGCCGACCCAGCCCGATGGGGCCCTGCGGCACATCATCGCCAACTACTTTGGGATGATTTCTCTGATCGACCATCAGGTGGGCCGCATCCGCAAGGCCCTGCACGAATATGGCCTGGATGAAAACACGCTGGTCATCTTCACCTCTGACCACGGCGATTGGCTGGGCGATCATGGCCTGATGCTGAAAGGACCGATGGCCTATGAGGGCGTGTTGCGTGTCGGTCTTGTCTGTGCCGGCCCCGGTGTGCGGGCGGGACAGGTGGTGCACGAGCCTGTGTCGACTCTGGATCTTGCTCCGACCTTCATGGATTACGGCAAGGCGTCGAGTCTGGGGCCTTTGCATGGGAAATCATTGCGGCCTCTGCTTGCCGGCGAGCCGCAGACGCGCGATTTCGCCTACAGCGAATGGGACGTTGCCGCTTCTCGCTGCGGGGTGGAGCTGCAACTGAGGACAGTGCGCACACGCGATTGGAAGCTGACGCTGGAGCTGGGGTCCGGCGCGGGTGAGCTCTATTGCCTGAAGGACGATCCGCACGAGATGGACAATTTGTTCGGGGATGCAGGGGTGGCGGCGGTGCAGCGTGAGCTGACCGACATGATCCACAGCCGTCCGGATGATGCGTTGGCCGTACCCTTGCAGCCTTCGGGGATAGCGTGAGTGATTACAGGCCCAGGTAGGCTTGCTGGACCCGTGGGTCGCGGCTGACTTCATCGCCTGAACCCGACAGTGCGATGCGTCCGTTTTCGACGACATAGGCGTGAGAGGCGATTTTAAGCGTGCTTTGCGTGTCCTGTTCGGAGATCAAGATGGTTAGTCCTTCGTCGCTGAGTTTCTGTATGGTGTCGAAGATGTAGCGCGCCATGATGGGTGCCAAGCCAAGGGTGGGCTCGTCGAGCAGCAAGAGCTTGGGGCGGGACATCAGCCCGCGGGCGATGGCCAGCATCTGCTGTTCCCCGCCTGAGAGCGTGCCGGCCAGTTGACCGCGCCGCTCATGCAGCTTTGGGAAGAGGGCGAACATCTCGTCGCGTCTCTGTTGCCAGCTGGCCCGCGCCCGTGGCGCGATAGCGCCAAGGCGTAGGTTCTCTTCGATGGTGAGTGAAGGGAATACCTTGCGCCCCTCAGGTACCAGGACCATGCCCGCTTCGACTCGCTGATGGCTGCGAGCCTGCGTGGCATTGCTGCCGTCGAACGTCACTTGACCCCGAAACACGGGGAGTACACCCGACAGCATCAACATCAGGGTGGTCTTGCCTGCGCCGTTGGCGCCCACGAGGGCCGTGATGCTGCGGGGCAGGACCTGCACCGAAATGCCGTGCACGATCTCCATGTCGCCATAGCCCGTGACGACCTGATCCAGTGAAAGCATTGAGGCGGTCATCGCGATTCTCCGAAGTAGACCTCGTGCACCTTGGGGTGCTTGCCGATTTCGTCAGGCGTGCCGGTGGCGATCACCTCGCCGTGGTGCAGGACGACGATGCGCTCGGAAAGGTTCATGAGGGCTTTCATCACATGTTCGATGATCAGGACCGTCAGCTTGCGTTTCTGATGCAGTCGGGCAATGGTGTTCGACATGTCGGCCACCTCGGTGGGCGTGAGGCCCGCCATCACTTCGTCGAGCATCACGATTTCGGCCCCGGTGCAGACGGCGCGCGCCAGCTCGAGGCGCTTCTGGCCGGACAGCGTGAGTTCGCGGGCGGGGTAATCCGCCTGCCGGGTCATCCCCATGTCCTCCAGAACACGGCGGCAGTGCTCATGGGCCGCGGCCTTCCCCTGGATGCCGGCGGCCCCGAACATGGCGGCGGTGAGCAGGTTTTCCATGACGGTGAAATTGGGGAAGGGCTTGACGATCTGGAAGGTGCGTCCGACGCCCTGGCGGCAGACCTGGTCGGGGCGCAGGCCGGTCAGGCGCTTGCCATCCAGGGTGATCTCGCCGCTGCTGGGCGGGATATGGCCGGTGATGACGTTGAACAGGGTGGTTTTTCCGGCTCCGTTGGCCCCCATGATGCCCAGCATTTCACCGCGGCGTACATCGAAGGAGACCTTGCTGAGCGCCCGCAGGCCGCCGAAGTTGCGGCTGACGTTCTTGAGTTCCAGGTGGCTCATGCTTTCTGCTCCATCAGGCGACGGCGGCGGTTCTGGAACCAGCCCAGCAGCCCCTCGGGCAGCTTGACCACAAACAGCACCATCAGGCAGCCAAGAATGATCAGGTAGTACTGCGGCGCTTCGACCCAGAGCAGTTCGGACAGCAGCACGAGAAAGGCCACACCAAGCAGCGGCCCGCGTGCGCTATCGCCACCGCCGATGATGGCCATGACAATGACGTTGATGGAAATCATGGGGTCGAAGGCCTGGCTGGCTTCGAAGTAGGTCGAGCGCAGGGCCATGACAGCACCCACCATGCCGGGGATGATGGCCGACAGCACGAAGGCCGTTCGCTTGAATCGTGCAATGGGAACCCCTAGCGTCTCGGCGGCTTCCTCGTTCTCGCGCAACGACTTCAGGCCATGGCCGAAGCGCGAGCGATGAACGCCTTCCAGCAGCACGGTCGATGCGACGGCCAGCACCAGCATGATGCCGTAGATGATGGTGATGTCGGGCGTGCCGAACAGCAGGCGGCTGGATATCCCCATATAGGCCTCAGCGGCCATCAGCAGGTATTTGACCAGCTCCGCCAGGCCAAACGTTAGGATGACGAAGTAAGGGCCGCGCACACGCAGGACGGGCGAGCCGACCAGAAACGCGAACAGGCCTGCGAGGATGCCGGAGGCGATAATGGCCAGCCACAGAGGGATTTGCTGCCAGGTCACCACCACGAGATAGCTGCCCAGACCATAGAAGACGACATGCCCCAGGGAGATATAGCCGGTCAGGCTGCTCAGTACTGACCAGCTTTGGGTCAGGGCCAGCCACATCAGCATGGAAAGCCCGATGCCGATAAGGTAGTCGCTGCCCGAAAATGGCAGATAAAGGAAGATGGCGGCAAGGACCGCCCACAATACGGCGCTGGAAAGTTTCATGGTCCGAGCCTCCTGCGAAAGAGGCCTTGAGGCAGCAGAATCAGGGTCAGGACAAAAACGCCATAGAGCAGCACGGAGCGTAGGGTGGGCGAAGTCAGCGCCACCCCGTAGGTTTCGAGCAGCCCAAGAATCAGGGCCGCCCCGAAGCCCGCCGCGATGTTGCCCAGCCCGCCAAGGATGATGACGATGAAGGCGGCGATCGTCATGGAGAACCCGATGAATGGTGAGAATTGCTCCATCATGCTGATCAGGACCCCCGCCAGGCCCGCCGCGCCGAAGCCGATGGCCAGGCTGACCTTGTGCACCTGTTCGACGTTGACTCCGACGATGCGGGCGGCGTCGGAGCGTTCGATGACGGCGCGCAGCGCCAGGCCGAAGATGTTCCAGCGCAGGAAGGCCGCGATGGCCAGACAGGCGAGAATGGCTACTGCCAGGGCTGCCAGGCGATTACCTGTCATGGACAGACCGCCGAAGCGATGGATCTCGCTGAGGTACTGGTAGGCTCGCGGGGTGGCTGTTTCGACGGACACCATGACGTTCTGGATGATCATGGACAGGCCAAAGAACAGCAGCAGGGAATTGGCTTCCAGGCGGGCTGTGCCGCCGGCTCTGGCCATGAGGTTCTTCAACAGCCCCGAATACAGCAAGACGCCCAGCAGCGCGCAGGCCAGCGTCACCACGATGGCCGACCACAAGGGGGCGATGCCTAGGCCGGTAAACAGCCAATAGGCCGCATAGGCGCCGATCATGACCAGGTCGCCATGCGCCACATTCAGCAGGCGCATGGTTCCATAGGTCATGTTCAGCCCCACGGCCACGATCGCATAGACCGAGGCCGTGAGCAGCGCCGCGAACAGCAACTGGCCTGAGAACAGGACTTCAAGCACACTCATCGACAACTCCGGTGAGACTAGGTGTTACGCACAGCTCACTGAGCGGTCTTGCGCATGAACTTGCTGGTGGCGATGGAGGCCGGCCAGACCAGTTCGAGTTGGCCCGACTGTATCTGCAGGAAAGCCACCGGCGTCGTGACGTTTTCTACGCCCTGGAACTTGACCTTACCGTTGATGGTGTCGAAGGTGTCGCTCGAAATGGTCTTGCGCAGCGCTTCCTTGTTCAGCCCCGCCTTTTGCACGGCCTGCTCCATAATCTGGAGAGACATGTAGGTCAGTGCCGCGTTCAGGTAGTCGGGCTCGTGTTTGTAGCGGGCGACGTAGTTTTCTTGAAAGGCTTTGGCGCCGTTCCATTCGGTACGCTTGGGAGACCAGTGTCCCATCGTAATGACTCCATTGGCGCTGGCGCCCACGGCGTCGCGAAAGGCGGCGGTGGATGGGCCGACCGCGACGAATTGGAAGGGGCTGGAAATGCCGACTTCGTGGGCCTGCTTGGAGTAGAGCACGGAGTCAGAAGGATATGACAGCACCAGCACGGCGTCCGGATTGGCATTCTTGACCTGAGCGACGATGGGCGTCATATCCTTGATACTGGGCGGGTATTCGGTCGAGTACTTGATTTCGATGCCGGCTTTCTTGAGTTCTGGCTCCAGAGCGTTCTTGAGTTCCTTGCTGAAAGGCAGGATGTTGGAGACTATGGCAGCCGACTTCACCTTCTGCTCGCCCATCATCTTGACCAGTTCGACGGCCATTTGATCTGGAATGGCCGAGGTTGGGAACCAGATATAACCGGCCTTGACTTGGCGCAGGGCGACGGAGGCGGCGGTGTTGCCCACTACCGGGAATTTGTACTTTTCCAGCACGGGCGTCAGCGCGATCTGGAAGGGGGTTCCCCAGGGTGCCAGCAACAGGTCCACTTTGTCGTCCGTGATCAGCTTCTCGTAGATGCGCACCGAAACATCGGGTTTGGACTGGTTGTCGTATTCAACGAATTCAACCTTGCGCTTTGTACCTTCAACGTCCATGCCGCCTCGGGCATTGACTTCGTCCTTCCACATTGCGTAGACGGCAAGCTGCTCCTGAGCGGCAACGGCAAAGGGGCCTGTCTTGGACATCGAGAACCCGATGCGCAGTGGGTCGGCGGCCTGGGCCGAGGCCATGCCTAAGGCGCCAACCAGGCTGGCGCAAGCGAGGGCGGTTCGCAAGAAAAGTCGGCGTGTTTTCATATTTGTCTCCGTTATCGATGGATTATCTGTTGCAACACACATGGACGAGGGCTCTGGACTGCGGCAGGCTGTGAAAGGCCTGCCATCGGGGGAAAGTCATTTTGCCGGCGCGGAAGACTCCTTGTCGCTGAGGTCGGTCATCCAGGCTTTCAGGGTGTTCACCCAAAGGCCGCCTGGTTCGCCCGCCGCGTAGCTGGCTTCGAAATGATCGCAATCTGGCAGGACGAGCGTCTGCACCGCCGTGCCATTCATGTGCAGGCGCTCGGCCATTTCTCTGGCCTGGCGCACCAGGTGGGGAAAGTCTTGGGAGCCATAACTGATGAGGAAAGGGCAGACGGTCCCCTGAACATGCTCGATGGGAGAAGCCTTGGCCTCGTTGCGCTCTTCGACAGGCCCCAGGAAACGGGGCCGCACGGCCATGCCGGACTCGGGGCCAAAGTAGTACACGCCCGATACCGGGGCGCAGCCCCGGATAAGCGTTGGGGATGACAGGCCCGCCTGCGTGCCGAGGACTGCGAGCAGAGCAGCATGATGGCCGCCTGCTGAGTGTCCGCCGACGAAGATCCGGGCGGGGTCGATACCCAGGCGGGCGGCGTTCCCGCCTACCCAGTTCACCGCGGCGGCACAGTCGTGCATCGCAGTCGGGAACATGTGACCCGGCGCGAGCCGATACCCGGCGGTCACGAATGTGATGCCCTGTGCATTCAGGGCCGGGGCCATGAAGGCCATCCATTCCTTGTAGCCATTGGTCCAGCCGCCGCCATGAAAGAATACGAGCGCCGAGCCGTCGGGTTGGTCCGCCGGATAGACCAGCAGGCTCTGATAGGGGTCATCACCGTAGCGGACCTCGGTACCCGGTTTTTGGCCGGCCATGAGGCCTATGAGATGGTCGTGGTAGGCCGCAGCGTTGGCCGACATGGGCTCTTGCTCGTAATAGCTCAGGAACGCCATGATCAACGGACCTCGCGCTGTACGATCATCTTCGGATCGATCAGTTTGCCGGCCTCGACGATGCGATTGCCGTCCAGTTCGATGGTGCAGTCGCGCATGGGCACATCGTAGTGGCCGCGTGTCTTGCGCTTGCCGCCGCCTTGGGTGTTGGGGCCGGTCGAGAACAGGAAGTTGCCGGGGAAGCAGCGTGACGCGGCGCGGCTGCGTTCGGGAGAATCGCCATACAAGGCGATGGAGTCCCAGCGGCATTGCGGGTTCAGGCCCCAGCCAAGATGCGATATTGCGTAGGGGTCCTGGTCGCTGGTGCTTTCCTTGCCATCGGCCAGCCATTCGCGCATCAGGAGGGCGTCCAAGCCACCTTCGATCGATGTGATGTGCCCCTTGTCGACTTTGACGATGATTTCGTCCTGCACATAGCGGCAGTAGGGCAGGATGATGACGTCGCCAGGCTGAATCACCACAGTGCCCCTGGCACTGCCTTCGTTGGGGAAGGTATGCACCAGGCCCACGCCCCAGTGGTCGAAGCGGCCGGGCTCGTCCGCAAAGCCATACTGGCTCATGACAGGGTACTCGCCGCATTCATAACGCAGATCGGTGCCGGCCGCGCTGGTCACATGCACGCTGCGGGTCTTCTCGTAGATGCGATGGGAGTGCATCACGGCTTCCTTGAGGCCGGCGGGCGCCTGCAGCATGTAGAGGTCGTCGGGCGCGTCGATAATCATCTGCACGCGCACCCCGTTGTTCATCACTTGCTTGAGCCAGGCCGCGAACAGCGGAACGTGGAAGATCAACACCATGTCGCTGACCATCAGGGCCTCCAGCGTGCCTTTGCAAGTGCCGATCGTGGGCGTGCCTACGTTGGTCCAGCCGGGGATGGCATTGACTTTCATCTCGTAGATATTGGCGCCCAGCATGTCGGCCGCAGCAAAGGCGGCCTCGATGTATTCGGTGCGCGTTCCGAGGTCGCTGACAATGGCGATGGTGTTGCCCGGGGCGATCCGGCACAGTTCGAATTGTTTTTTGAACAGGGCGGCGAGCTTTGCTGGATTGGTGACTTGGGTTCTGATATCGGCGGCAATCATGTCGGTCTCTTTTGTTTTGATAGTGAATGTTTAATAATGAATGACATTCGTTTTTGTGAAGTATAAATACGGTAAACAGCCAGACCATTGAGGTTTACCCTTGTGGTTCACTATGTCGGTCGGACAACCGACAGAAAACAGCCTTTGCACGAGGAGTGCTGATTTGGTTCAGGTAAAAAAAGTGGAGGTCAAACAAGCGATTGAAAACGCGGCGTGTCGCTTGTTCATGGAAAAGGGCTACACCAACACCAGCGTTCCGCAGATAGCCAAGGCCGCTGGGGTCTCGCCGGCCAATATCTACGTCTATTTCCGCTCGAAACTGGACATCCTGACTGCCATTTATGAGGGCTGGTTCGACTTGAGGTTGGAAGAGCTCGAGAAATCGCTGGGACGTTGCCGGAGTGCCCGGCAAAGGCTATACAAGATTTTCGAGACGATGTGGGTTGACATTCCCACGGCGGACAATGGCTTTTGCAATAACCTGATACAAGCCCTGTCCACCAACCCTGTCAAAGAGGACTATCAGCCGACATTGCGGCTTTCCATCGAACACAGACTCGAACGGATGCTGGCTGGGTGCCTCGGAGAGTTCGATGCGGAACGTCACAGAATGATCACTCATATCGTGTTGATGGCGTTCGATGGCTACGCGCTCAATGTCCATCTCAATGGTGGGCAGACGGCCACCTCCCGCGACATTGAATTGTTCTGCGAGATGGTGTTGAAGTCGGTATAAATATGAGATTTTTTCATCTAATAGGCGAATAAATATCGCCCACTCTCATTCTGTGCTGTGTGAGAATGGATCGTCATGATTCATCCGCTGCGGCAGCGGCGGTCCACAGTTTGAAGAGAGTATTTCCATGCAGCGAACCGTTCCCCCTTTTCGTGCCGACGTCGTCGGCAGTTACTTGCGCCCGGCATCAGTCAAGACCGCGCGCCAGCGATTCCTTGCCGGGGAGCTGTCCAGGCAGCAGTTGCGGGCGATCGAGGACGATGCCATCCGCCACAGCGTAGGCTGTCAGTGTGCCGCGGGCCTCAACGTCGTGACCGACGGCGAGTTCCGTCGCGCCTGGTGGCATTTCGATTTCTTCGAAGGCCTGCAGGGGGTGGAAGGCTACGACGCGGAGCAGGGTATCCAGTTCTCGGGCGTGCAGACCAAGGCGCGCAATATCCGTGTGGTGGGCAAGCTGGGTTTTGGCGACCACCCCATGCTCGAGGATTTCAGGTACCTCAAGAGTGTCAGCCAGGGGGCGACACCCAAGATGACCATTCCCAGTCCCAGCGTGCTGCACTTCCGGGGCGGGCGCAATGTGGTGAGTCACGATGCCTATCCTGACCTGGACGTGTTCTTCGAGGATCTCGCGCAGACATACAAGGATGCGATCAAGGCCTTTTACGATGCAGGTTGTCGCTACCTTCAGCTGGATGACACGGTTTGGGCGTACCTATGTTCCGAAGAGCAGCGCCGCCTGGTGCGCGAGCGAGGCGATGACCCGGATCAGCTAGCCCGTATCTATGCGCAGGTGCTGAACAAGGCGCTGGAGGGCAAGCCCGCCGACTTGGCCGTGGGCCTGCATGTATGCCGCGGCAATTTCCGTTCCACCTGGATTTCCGAAGGCGGCTATGAACCGGTGGCGGAACTTTTGTTCGGCACCGTCAATGTCGATGCTTTTTTCCTCGAGTACGACACCGAGCGCGCGGGGGGCTTCGAGCCGCTGCGTTTCGTCAAGCCTGGCTCGCAGCAGGTGGTGCTGGGCCTGGTCACCACCAAGACGGGTGAGCTTGAAAGCCGCGAGGCCGTGAAGGCCCGGATCAAGGAGGCGTCGCGCTATGTGAGCCTGGATCAGCTTTGCCTGAGCCCTCAGTGCGGGTTTGCCTCGACGGAAGAAGGCAATGCGATCACCGAGGCTCAGCAGGCAGCCAAGCTGGCGCTGGTGGCGGAGGTCGCGCGCGACGTCTGGGGGGGCTGAACCGGCTTACGCCAGGGCGACGAGCGGAAATGGGGCGGCTTAGCGCGTTTCATTGCCGTTCTGTTGCTGTTCGATCAGGGAGTCCTGGATCGCGTAGTAGGCCGCCGAGGCCTTGCGCAGGTTGAACCGTACGCAATCCTGGACGCGAGCGATGTCTTTGTCCAGGAATGCGTCGAGGATCTTTCGAGTGGATTCCAGCGACCATTCCCGGAACTGTTTGTCGCTGAGTGTGGCCAGGCGCACGGCCTCGACGTGATCGGCCAGGCGGGTGATCATCGAGGCCAGGTGCGGGTTGGGCACCATGCCTATCCAGGTGGTCCGAAAGAGGTCGTTGGCCTGCATGTAGCCCAGGACATCATTGTTGTCATGCGCCTTGATTGAAGCCTCGGTGGCCTTGCGCATGATGGCCAAGCCCTCCAGGTTGGCATGTTCGCAGGCGCTTGCGGCGGCCGAGGGCTCAAGCAGCAACCGCACTTCGAACAGTTGGGCAATGTCGGTGGGGGTGAAGCGGCGCAGCACGAAACCGCGAGACGTGCTTTCAAGCAGACCTTCATTCTTGAGCTGCATCAGCGCTTCGCGCACCGGCATGCGCGACACCGAAAGTGTGGCGGCGATTTCGTGATCGACCAGGCGGTCGGACAAACCGATTTCGCCTTTGCGCATGCGATTGCGCAAATGCAGGTAGACCTGTTCGCGAATATTCAATTTGGGCGGCTGGCTGCGCCGTGTGCGCGCCCTGGATTTTTCGGTGATGCGGGTCATGGCTGCGGGCCCGGAAGAATGCGAAAAGAGCAGTGTGCGCAAGCGTGCTGCGCTGCGCATTGGGTTTCCTCGACCGTGACCCCGCCTTGCAGTACCAGTTCGCCCACGGTGCCCAACATGCCGGCGATCGCATGGCACACCGGGGTCTCGCTGGGGCCGAAACCCGCCGCAAAAGGGCTGTTGTGCACCTGGAGGCGCAGGCCTTTTTCATCGCGGGTGAACTGCCAGGATCCCCAGCCGAGTTCGGCCGAGTAGCTGCACATGGTACCCAGCAACTTTTCGGTGTCGCCCCCCAACTGTTCGAAATAGGCCTTCGCGGATTTTCCGCCTGACTCCCGTACCGACTCGGCGAAGGCGCTCAGGGCTTCCTGGCCGGCCTTGGCCCCCAGGCGCCGGAACACACCCATCAGGACATCGGCCCGCAGCATGACATAGCGCCGATCGGCGTCCATGATCTGCCCCGCCTCGGTTTGCCATTGCATTCTATCCAGTAGTTTTCCCGACATGCTGGTGTTCCTTGTCTGCTGTCTTATTCGCCATTGCCCCGCCCTTTGCCGCATTCGAGACAAGGGTTGTTCCAGTGTAATACTTCTTGGGTGGATTCTATCTATTTGATATCGAATAATAAATATCTAGGGAAAACCATAGTCGACCAGTTATTTATACAAACAATATACTTTTTGCCATTGGTCGTGAGCGGCTTGACGATCGGTATCCGCGCCAAACTCCGGGTATGCCGGAGCATGGGGCGCATGTCCAACTTTCAAGGAAGATTCCATGAGTAAATGGCGAAAACTGGCAGCAGGCTTGCTGTGTGTCCTGTGCGCGTATGGCGGCGGTTCGGCGCTGGCGCAAGAGTCGTCCAACGAACTCAAGATTGCCTACCCGGTTGATATCCCGAACTGGGATCCCACTGCAGTCACCTTTCCCGCAGGGCAGTCCATTTACAAGGCCGTGTTCGACTCCCCGCTGTTCGTGGGCGGCGATCTCAAGGCCGGGCCCCGCCAGATCAAGTCATGGCGCTGGCTCGACGACACCGGGACGCGGCTCGAGGTCCAGCTTCGCGACGACATCTACTTTCACGACGGCAGTCCGTTGACGGCCGATGACCTCAAGTTCACGCTCGAGCGGGCCGTCAAAGACAAGACCCTCGCGCTGAACGGCATGCTGCCTACATTGAAGTCGGTCGACGTGGTCGACGCGCACAAGGCCGTCATCAATTTTTCCAAGGCGACACCCACGGCCCTGAAAGGCCTGGCCTTCCTGTCGGCCTACATCCTGCCCAAAGCGTATTTCGAAAAGGTCGGTCCGGAAGAATTCGCCAAGCGTCCCATCGGCGCCGGCCCGTACAAGGTCGTCGATTACCAGCGCGGCTCGCGCATCACCCTCGAGGCTTTCGACAAATACTGGCAAGGCGCGCCGGCCATCAAGCGTCTGGTATTCGATATCGTGCCCGACTCCTCGGCCCGTGTCGCCGCGGTGGAATCCGGTCGTGTCGATATGTCGGTGCAGATCCCGGTGCGCGAGGTCACACGCCTGGAAAAGAACCCCAAACTGGTAGCCAGCGTCTATCCCTACAGCGAGCTCTACATTCTCCAGATGCCCAGCTATGTGGCCGAGTTCCAGAACGAGCACGTGCGGCAGGCCATGCAGATGGCGATCGACAAAGCCGGGCTGTCGCGGGCGTTCTACAACAACAAGGCATTGCCGGTGTCGGTGCTGGCTACGCATGGTTCGCCGGGCGACGTGCCTGACTTCAAGGTCGAGTTCAGTCCTGAAAAAGCGGCGCAGGAACTGGCCAAGGCTGGTTACAGCAAGGAAAAGCCGCTGAAGATCCGCATGCTGTCCACCAACAACACCTTCCCGTCCGACTACGATGTGGCGCGCGCCATCTCGCAGATGTGGTCGAAGATCGGCATCGAGGCGCATGTCGAGGAAATCACGGTAGCCAAGTACCTGGAGCTCAGCCATTCGTCCAAGGTCCCGGGCGTGATGCTCTATAGCTGGGCCAATGCCACCGGCGACCCAGAGATCTTCACGGGCCGCATCCTGGATCCGCGCCTGCGCTTCTCCACGTGGAAAGAGCCTGCGCTGGCCGGGGAGCTCGACGCGCTCAACGTGCAGATGGACGAGGCCAAACGCATCGAAGGCTATAAGGCGCTCAACCTGAAGGCGGCCAAGAACGCCTGGAGCCTGCCGGTCCTGCAGTCGATCTCGACCATCGCCTACAAGAAAGGGCTCAACGTACAAACGTACCAGACCGGCTACATCCTGCCCCAGGAGTACTCGTGGAAGAAGTAATGGCCACTGTTTCAACGAGGCAGGGGGGAAGCCATGGGTAACGTGGCCCACCTCCTGGGGCGCAAGTTGATCACGGCGTGCGCGATGGCGTTGCTGCTGTCCGTCGTCGTGTTCATCGTCCTGCGCATGATCCCTTCGGATCCCCTGGCCATGATGTTGCCGCCGTCGGCCACCCAGGCCGACATCGACATCGTCCGCAAGGAACTCGGCCTCGACGGCTCAATCTTCCAGCAGTACGTGGTCTGGCTGGGGCATGCGTTGCAAGGAGATCTGGGGCGCTCCATCTTCTTTCGGGAGTCGGTCGTCTCGCTGTTGCTGACGGCCTTGCCCCCGACCTTGGAGCTCGTGCTGGTCAGCCTGGTGATGGCATTGCTCATTTCCATCCCGGGCGGCGTCCTGCTTTACAAGCTGGAGCGTCGCCGGGGGGAGATGCTGGCCGACTTCGTTCTGGTGTTCCTCTTGTCCGTCCCGTCCTTTCTCTGGGGCATCATCCTCATCGTCGTATTCGGGGTGATCTTCCCAATATTGCCGTTCATGGGACGGCTCGATCCGGAATTCTCCGTGAACGCCATCACCGGCTTTGCGCTGATCGACACCGTGCTGCAAGGTGAGTGGCGTGCCTGGCTCGATGCCTTTTCCCACCTGATACTGCCGGCATTCGCTCTGGCCTTGTCGTTCAGCCCCATCATCGTGCGTGTGCTGCGTTCGAGTCTGCTGGATACCGCCACGGCCCAGTATGTCAACGTGGCACGGCTGAGGGGGCAGTCGGAATGGCGGGTGTTGGTGCATCACATGTTCAAGAATGCCGCCCTGCCGACGTTGACGCTCATCGGGGTGCAGTTCGGCTTTCTGTTCGGGGGCACGCTCTTGATCGAGGTGATCTTCTCCTTTCCGGGAATCGGCAATCTGATGGTGCAGGCAATCAAGAACTTCGATCTGCCTCTTATCCAGGGGGTGGCGCTGGTTTTCTGCCTTATGGTGCTGGTCGTCAATTTCTGTATCGATGGCCTGTATGCGGTACTTGACCCCAGGCTCAGGACATCATGACGACAACGACTATGAAATATGCCGGGGCCCGCAGCGGTTTGGCCAGGCTGTGCAGCCATCCGAAGGTCGTGATCGGCGGCGTGATGGTCCTGATCTTCCTCCTGGTTGCCCTGCTGGCACCATGGTTGGCCCCCAACGACCCCAATGCGCAGGATTTGCTGGCGACGCTGTTGCCGCCGGCCTGGTCCGAAGGCGGGCTGGCCCAATACCCACTGGGCACGGATGCGCTGGGACGTTGTGTATTGTCCCGTCTGATCTTCGGCAGCCGCATCGCCCTGCTGGTGGCGGTGGTGGCAGCGACCGGCACCATGCTGCTAGGCACCGTGCTGGCCATCCTGGCCGGCTATCTGCGCGGGTGGTTCGACCGCAGCATCAGTTTCATCGTGATGCTCTGGATGGCTTTCCCGCCCGTGGTGTTTTCCATGATGTTGATGGTGGGCCTGGGCACAGGGGTCAGCAATGTGATCCTGGCCGTCATCCTGGTCGACTGGACGCGTTTTTATCGCGTGGTGCGCGCGGAAGTCCTGGTCGCTCGTCAGCGCGAATATGTGCATGCCGCGCGGCTGCTGGGGTTCTCGCACTTGCGCATCATGTTGCGCGAGGTTTTGCCGGGCGTTGCGCCCATCGTCATCACGCTGTTCAGCCTTGAAATGGGCGTGGCGATCGTGGTGGAGGCCATCTTGAGTTTCGTCGGCTTGTCCGTGCCGTCCAATGTGGTTGCCTGGGGCGTCATGCTGGCCGATGGCCGTGACCAGATCTATCAGGCCGGCTGGAACCTGATGGCTCCCGTGGTGGGCATTGTGTTTGCCGTACTGGCTTTCAATCTGCTGAGCGATGGCCTGCGTGTGGTCCTGGACCCGCGCCTGCGTAAAAGAGGGAGCGAATGATGCCTCCGGTACTCGAGTTCAAGGACGTTTCAGTCAGTGTCAAAGTCGGTGAGGCTGAGGTCGCCTTGCTGCGCAAGGTTTCCTTCGAGGTCGGCAAGGGGCGCATCCTGGGCCTTGCGGGCGAATCGGGCGCCGGCAAGAGCATGATCGGGCGGGTGATTTCCGGCCTGTTGCCGGATAATCTGCGGTTTTCGGGGGGCGAAGTCCGCTTCCAGGGGCAGACGCTGACCGGGCGGCTGGCCCGCTCCTTCCTCGGTCGACGCATCGCCTTCATCCCGCAGGAGCCTTTGTCGGCGCTCAATCCCGTTTACACCATCCGCCAGCAGATGTACGAACACATGAAGCATCAGGGCCTGCCCCGTGCCCAGTGGGAGTCATACTGCATCGAGCGCCTGCTCGAGGTCGGACTGCCCGATCCGGCGGATCTGCTCGGCCGTTACCCGCACCAGCTTTCGGGCGGTCAATGCCAGCGGGTTCTCATCGCCATGGCCTTTTCGGGGGATCCGGAGCTGATCGTGGCCGATGAACCCACCACGGCCCTGGACGTGGTCACCCAGGCCCAGATCGTGAGGCTGTTGCGCGGGGTGCAGCGCAAGCACGGCACGGCGGTCATCCTGATCACGCACGACCTGCGCCTTGCCGCCCACGTCTGCGATGAAGTGGCGGTGCTCTATGCCGGCGATGTGGTCGAACGCGGCCCGGCGCGCAGCGTGCTGGACGCGCCCAGCCATCCTTATTCCTGGTCTCTGAAAATGGCGACGCCCAGCCTGGAGGGCGAGCAGTATGTGCTGCCCACCCTGGCAGAGCTGATGCCCGGCCTCAAAGACATGGTGTCCCTCGTCGGCTGCCGATTCGCCCGGCGCTGCCCGACGCGCAATGCCGAGTGCGAGAGCCGTCTGCCCAGGCTCGAGCCCGTGGCCGAAGGGCACTATGTGAGCTGCGGCGGCCAGTGCCGGACTGCCGCGGGCAGCCGCAAGACCGAGCCGCATGTGCTGCCCGCGCCGAAGAACGCCTTGGGACGGCCGTTGCTGGAACTGCGCGACGTCAGCATGACCTATCACGGGCAGGGGCGCCGCCGCGGGCAGGTTTTTCATGCCTTGCGGCCGATGTCACTGTCCATCGCGCCGGGCGAGCTCGTGGGCGTAGTCGGGGAAAGCGGCAGCGGAAAGAGCACGCTTGCACGCTTGATCGTCGGCCTGCTTGAACCCACCGGAGGTTCCGTTCACGTCGAAGGCGTTGCTCGCCGTGGCGCCTCGGGAATCCAGGCAGCACAGATGCGGGAAACCGTGCAGATGGTGTTTCAGGACCCTGATTCGGCGCTGAATCCGCGGCGCACGGTCGAAGCCCTGGTTACGCAAGCCCTGGAGATCCGGCGCGACATTCCCCTGGCCGAACGCGGTCGCATCGCCCAGCGCCTGATGGGGCAGGTGGGCATGGCCCTGGATGCCCTGGGGCGCTTCCCTTCGCAATTGTCGGGCGGGCAGAAACAACGGGTGAACATCGCCCGGGCGCTGTGCGTCACGCCCCGCCTTCTGGTTGCCGATGAAATCGTTTCAGGCCTCGATGTCTCGGTGCAGGCGCTCATCATGAATCTCCTGCTCGAGCTGAATCGCGAGTTGGGCATTGCAGTGGTGTTCATTTCGCACGATCTGTCCGTCATCCGCTACTTGTGCCAGCGCGTGCTGGTGATGCGGCACGGCGAGGTGGTGGAGCAGGGCGAGACCGAAAGTGTCTTCGGGAATCCCCAACATCCTTACACGCGTTTGCTGATCGGATCGGTGCCGCCGGACGATGCGGATGCAGTCTGGCCGGCGCCGGACGGGAGCGAGGAAGGCATCGTGTCGTCCGAGCAGGTATTGGAGTGCCAGTCTTAGCACGGCTGCTCGCCGTTCATGGCGAGTTCTAGGAGTTGAACATGAGTCGATATCGAGACGACAGAAACGCCCTGTTGGGGCTGGTCGCGGACAACCAGATCCACCGCGATGCCTATCTGAGCGAGGAAATTTTTGAGATCGAGCGCGAGCGTCTATTCGCCCGGTCCTGGCTGTATGTGGGTCATGAAAGCCAGGTCCCGGCCATGGGCGAATACATCACAGTCGATCTGGCCGGCAGCCCGGTCATGATGTTGCGCGACGCCGATGGTTCCATACGCGTGTTGATGAACCGCTGTGCGCACAAGGGCGCCCGCATCGTCAGCGAGGGTCGCGGCAATTCGGGGCGAGTGCTGCGTTGCCCTTATCACGCCTGGACTTACAAGCTGGATGGCGCCCTGATCGCCGTGCCGCTCAAGGCCGGCTATGAAAACACCGGATTCAGGCAGAGCCCCGCGGCGCAGGGTTTGTCCGCGCCGGGAGGCGTCGAGGTGTACCGCGGGTTTGTGTTTGCGCGCTTGAGCCACGAAGGCCCGTCGTTCCGGGAGTATTTCGGCGACGTGCTGCAGGCCTTGGACAACATGGCCGACCGCTCTCCCGAGGGGGCGCTGCAGGTGGCGGGCAGCAGCATACGCAGCGTGATCCGGTGCAACTGGAAGTTCTACCTCGAGAACATCAACGACACGGTGCACCCCATTTCCACGCACGAATCGGCCTCGGCCACGGCACGCAAGGTGGGGGCGGAGTTTGTCGAGAGCATGCCGACGGTCATGGAGCAGTTGCTGCCTTTTGGGGCGGGTTACGATTTCTACTCCAAGATGGGCGCGCAGACCTTGCCCAATGGGCACAGCATTCTGGGCACTGAATTCAGCATCCATACCGATTATTCCGATGTGCCGGGCTACAAGGAATCCCTGGAACAGGCGCACGGCGTCGAGCGTGCGTCGCAGGTGCTGGCCTATTCGCCGCAGAACGTCGTGCTTTACCCCAGCCTGGCCGTCAAGGGCTCGCCGCAGATCCTGCGTGTCCTGAGGCCGCTCTCGGCCAACCTGACGCAGCTCGAGGTCTGGGCCTTCCAGCCCAAGGGGGCGCCCAAGCTGCTGCTCGAGCGCGGGCTCACCTATAGCCGCCTGGTGTTCTCGCCGATGAGCGTCGTCGCCCACGACGACGTGCATTTGTTCGAGAGCCAGCAAAAGGCGCTGGCGGCGTCCGGCAATCCCTGGGTCAATCTGCAGCGGCAGTTCGATCCGGCGGAACTGGAACATGGCGCCAATGCCTTCGACGATGGCAACAATGAACTGATCCTGCGCAATCAATACCGCGCCTGGTTGGCAATGCTGACCGATGCCCGCATAGAAGAGGAGGCTGCCTGATGGAATGCCTGGTTTCAACCGATCGACTGATCGATTTCGTCTACCTCGAGAACCGTCTGCTCGACGAATGCCGGTATGCGGAGTGGTACGAGCTTTTCGCCGACGACGGTGTCTACTGGGTGCCGACCCAGCCGGAACAGACCGACAAAGAGGGCGAAGCGTCGATCGCTCTGGAAAGCAAACTGTTGCTCAAGTTGCGCATTACCCGGCTTGCCCACGAGCGGGCCCATTCGCTGCAACCGCGTGTCCGAAGCCTGCATGTGGTGCAGCAGCCGGTCGTTGGCGAGCCCGTCGACGGGCTGGCTTCGGTGTCGTGCAATCTGGCCTACTTCGAGTACCAGAATGGCAATCAGATCGTGCTGGCGGCGCAGGTCCGTTACTTGTTGCGCGAGTCGGTTGATGCCTTGCGCATCGTTGAAAAACGTGTACAGTTGCTGGGTTCCGATGGCTATCTGCCGGCCATCCAGTTGTTCATCTAAGTGGTTCCAATGAGCTTCATTTCTTTGCCGACAGAAGGCATGCCCACCTCCCAGGTATACAAGTTGCTGACGGGGGTGGTCGTGCCGCGCCCCATCGCCTGGATCAGCACCCGCGATCGCAATGGGGTGGTCAATGTGGCGCCTTTCAGTTCCTTCAATTATGTGGCGCACACGCCGCCCATGCTGGCGGTCAACATATCGGTTCAAGACGACGGCCGACTGAAGGATACGGCGCGCAATATCGTCGAGACGGGCGAGTTTGTCGTGAACGTCACGCCGCGTGCAGCGCTGGATCCTATGAACGAAAGCAGCGCTGAATTCCCGCCGCACGCCAGCGAGGCCGAGCACCTGGGCCTGCAATTGCTGGGTAGCCAGGTGGTGAAGGCGCCCCGTGTGGCGATGTCGCCTGTGCAGATGGAATGCCGTCTTGTGCAGACGGTGCCGCTGGGGCCGGGCATCAATACCCTTTACATTGGCGAGGTGGTTGTTTTCCATCTGGCTGACCGGGTGTACGACGGGCGTCATGTCGACACCGTGGCGATCGACCCCATCGCCCGTCTGGGCGGGCCGTTCTATACGACCCTGGGCGAAGTGATCCAGCGTAAACGCCCGTCAGCGCCGGAGAGCGCGGCCTGAGCCCTCCGGCATGGGCGCCCGTTTAGGTTTCCAGTCGCCTTGAACTGATGCGGTAGCGGAATTTTTCCGGGTCGAGGCTGTCCAGGCGGCCGTTGGCTGTTTCTCCTTGCGGGTACATCAGGAAGGGTATCGGCCCGTGGCGGGTGCCGGGCAGCACGACGTCATGGTCGTGGTTGTAAGCCACCCAGTTCATTTCCCATGCCCCAAATAGCATGACCTGCGCCGCCCGAACCTTTGGATGGTCGATGGGAAGGTCGCCGGGTTTTTCTTCGAGCATGACCTTGCGCACGTCGGCGGGGTCGACGGGGATCCATCCGTAGCCGGCGGCATAGAACTCAGCCCTGCAGTGCTGGGCCTTGGTGATGTCACCGGCCTTGCCCAGGCTGTTGTAGCCGAATTCGGAGTCGGTCACGCGCACCCCGTAGGCGTCGCGCGCGGGGATTCCGGAGGCGCGGGCCAGCGCAACGAACAGGGCATTGATGTCGGCGCATTTGCCGTTGAGGTCGTTGGCGGTGAGCATGTAGCGCACATCGCCGATACCGCAGCCCGGGGTGCTGGCCGTGCGGCAGGTGTTCTGGACGACCCAGGCGTAGATGGCACGGGCCTTCTCGATCGGGTCATGGCGGCCCTGAGTGATGCGGTCGGCAGTCTCTTTGACGATGCCGTCCGTGGGCAGGAGCACCGTGGGTCGCAGGTAGTGCCGCAGCGTATCAGGGTGCTCGGCCGGAAGCCCAGGGGGCGGCGGCCGGCTGAGGTCGACACGGACATTGCGGGTTTCGACCTGGCTGGTGACGGTGATGCGGCGCACGGCTGACGCCTCTGGCCATTGCGCGGCCACCATGTGGGCGGTGTCGCCCCGTGCCCCCACGAGTTCGGCGTGCCCGCCTTCGATCTGGAAGCGGGTCTGCACATGCCGCTGGTAGGGGGTGCCTTGCGCATATGGAACGGGGATCCAGATCCGGGTCGGGTCGCCGGGAGCCGAGACGGTGACTTCTGTGGTGAGTTCGAAGCGTCGCCACCCGGCCGTGACGGGGGCGGCTGACGCCAGCGCGGGCAGGCCCGCGAGTCCGGAGGCATACAGCACCCCCGCGGTGGATGAGAAATGCAGGAAGTTGCGGCGGTCCATGACGGCTCCTCGTACTTGTTACAGCAGTTGGAAGAAATGGCCCAAGCCTCGGGCGGATAGATCAGCGGTGGGGTCGGGCCATCGTAGCACCCGGTTCAGAGTGTGGACAAGGGGTCGCCGCGCTCGGATGCGGAAAACAGCTTGAAAATCAGATTGCGCAGCCACTGATTGCCGGGTTCCCGGTGGAACTTAGCGTGCCAGAACATATTGATGCCGATCTGGGGCAGATCGATCGGATGGGGCAGGTAGCGCAGGCGAAAAGGTTCCGCATAACGCAGGGCATAGAGTTCCGGCACGGTGGCGATCATGTCGGTGGTGGCCAGAATATGCCCGACGGCAACGAAATGCGGCACCAGCAGGCGTATACGCCGGCTGGGTGAGCCGCTATCGATGATTTCGTCCATTTTGGCGTGCCCGGTGCCGGCCGACACCACCACGGCGTGTTCCGCATTGAAGAATTCACGCCGGGTGATCCGGGCCTTGTCCAAGGCGTGGCCTTGCCGGAACAGGCACACATATTTCTGCATGAACAGACGCTGCTGGAAGAATCCCGACTTGAGCTGAGGCAGCAGGCCGATGGCCAGATCCACGTGTCCGGCTTCCATCTCGTTGCGCAGGTTGTCCGAATTGTTGCGCACCGTGCTCAGCTTCACGCCTGGGGCCAGGGTTTGAAGCTGGGCCATCAGACGCGGCAGCAATTCGATCTCGCCCAGGTCGGTCATGGCGACGATGAAGCTGCGGTCGCTGGTGGCCGGGTCGAATGTGGCTTGCTGGTTCAGTGTGTTGTGTATGGTGCTCAAGGCATAGGCAATGGGTTCGGCAAGCTGCAGCGCATAAGGCGTGGGCTCCATGCCGCGCGAGGTCCGCAGGAACAGCTCGTCGCCCAGCAGGCCGCGCAGGCGGCGCAGGGCATTGCTGACCGTGGGCTGGGTCAGCCCCAGCTTGTCCGCTGCACCCGATACGCTGCGTTCCATGAGCAGGTGGTGGTAGATGACGAGCAGGTTCAGGTCAACGTCTTTGAGGTCCATGGGGTTCCAGGGATATTCACAAAATCTATACAGTCAATTCATAATATTCTATTTATAAATTCTGGTCCGATCCATATACTCTCCTACAAACCTGATAATGATAATGTGGTGGGACGACTCATGGATTTGCACGTTCAGCCGCTGGCCCAGACGCTGGCGGTGAATTCCGGCGACAACCTTCTCGAAGTGCTGCGCGCGAACAGCGTGCCGATTTCATACAGCTGCATGGCCGGCCGTTGCGGTACCTGCCGTTGCAAGGTGGTCGACGGCCAGGTTCTGGAGTCGGGCCGCGAAATAAAACGCACCAATCTCGATGATGGCGGTTATGTGCTGGCCTGCATGAGCGTGTTGACTGAGCCCTGTACGGTGGAGATCCCCGAGCCGGATGAAATCGTCACGCATCCGGCCCGCATCATCAAGGCCAAGGTGGCCGCCATCGAAGACATGACGCACGACATCAAGCGCGTGCGTCTGACGCTCGCAAAACCGTTGGACTATTCGCCCGGCCAATATGCCACCTTGCAGTTCACGCCGGATCACATCCGTCCTTATTCCATGGCGGGCCTGGCATCCGACGGCGAGATGGAGTTTCACGTCAGGGTCGTGCCGCAGGGACGGGTCAGCAATTATGTCGCGAACGACCTCAAAGTCGGCGATGCTGTTCGCGTGAGCGGTCCGCTTGGCACTGCGTACCTGCGCCGCAAGCACGAAGGGCCGATGCTGTGCATCGCCGGAGGAACGGGGCTCGCGCCGGTTCTTTCGATCGTGCGCGGCGCGCTCGCGGAGGGCATGGGCAATCCGATACATGTGTATTTCGGCGTGCGTTCGGCTGAGGATATTTACATGGCCGACGTGCTCGAGTCCTTGGCGGCCGGGCATCCGCAACTGGCCGTTCATGTCGTGGTGTCGTCGGGGCCGGTGCCGGCCGGCTTGAGAGGCGGACTGGTGACCGATGCCGTGGCGCAGGACTGGAGCAGCCTGGAAGGTTTTCGTGCCTATGTGTGCGGCGCGCCGCCCATGGTCGAAGCGGCGGCGCTATTGCTGACCGGCAGAGGGGTGCCCTCCGAGCATGTCTATGCCGATGCGTTCTACGCAAGCGCCGCTTGATTCGTGACCCGGCCGGCGCGTGGGTCGCCGACCGAAAAAGTATTTGAAGCGAGGAGATGAGTCATGAGTGACATCCCTGTGGTTTTCCCTGTCGATCCCAAATGGGAAGGCGACGGCACCAGCCGCATTCCCTTCTGGGCCTATACCGATCCCGAGGTCTACAAGAAGGAGTTGGAAAGGCTGTTCTACAGCAAACATTGGTGCTATGTGGGTCTGGAGGCCGAAGTTCCCAATCCGGGCGATTTCAAGCGCACCCTGATCGGCGAGCGCTCGGTCATCATGACGCGCGACATGGATGGCGGCATCAACGTCATCGAGAACGTCTGTGCGCACCGCGGCATGCAGTTCTGCCGCGAACGCAACGGCAACCGCAAAGAGCTCGTCTGCCCCTACCACCAGTGGAACTACAGCCTGAAGGGCGACCTGCAGGGTGTGCCTTTCCTGCGTGGCGTCAAGCAGGATGGCAAGGTCAACGGCGGCATGCCCAAGGAGTTCAAGACCAAGGAACATGGCCTCAACAAGCTCAAGGTGGCCACGCGCGGCGGCGTGGTGTTCGCATCCTTCGACCACGATATCGAAAGCTTCGAGGATTTTCTCGGTCCCGAGATCCTGTCGTATTTCGATCGCCTGTTCAACGGCCGCAAGCTGACCATCCTGGGTTACAACCGCCAGCGTATTCCGGGCAACTGGAAGCTGATGCAGGAAAACATCAAGGATCCGTATCACCCCGGTCTTCTGCATACCTGGTTCATCACCTACGGCTTATGGCGTGCCGACAACAAGGCGGCCTTGCGCATGGACGACAAGTTCCGGCATGCGGCGATGATCTCCACCCGCGGCAACAGCGGCAACAAGAACGAGGTCACCAGCGGCGTCACCAGCTTCAAGGAAAGCATGGAGATCCAGGACAAGCGCTTGCTGGACATCGTGCATGAGGACTGGTGGGGCGCCCCCACGGCCGTCATGCTCACGGTGTTCCCGAGCGTGATCTTCCAGCAGCAGGTCAACAGCGTGTCGACGCGGCACATCCAGCCCAATGGGAACGGCAGCTTTGACTTCGTCTGGACACATTTCGGCTTCGAGGACGATACCCCCGAGATGACGCAGCGGCGTCTGGTTCAAGCCAATCTGTTCGGGCCGGCTGGTTTCGTTTCGGCCGATGACGGCGAGGTCATCGAGTTTTCGCAGAACGGCTTCGACCAGAAGCCCTTCCACCGTGCGGTGGCCGAACTGGGCGGCTATGGGGTCGAGAATACCGAGCACATGGTGACCGAGACACTGATTCGCGGGATGTACGACTACTGGCGCAAAGTGATGGAGATCTGAGCAAATGGACTTGCAAACGTTTATGGATCTGAATCGGCTGTACGCTGACTACGCCAGCGCCGTCGATGCCAAGGATTGGGAAAGGTGGGTGGATTTCTTCGTCGAGGATTGCGAATACAAGGTGCAGCCGCGCGAGAACCACGAACGAGGTTTTCCGTTGTCGACCATGTGGTTCATCAGCCGCAACATGCTCAAGGATCGTGCCTACGGCATTCGCGAAACCCTGTTCCATGACCCCTACTACCAGCGTCATGTCGTCGGGGCACCGCGCGTCATTGCGCACAAGGACGGTGTGATCGAGTCCGAGGCCAATTACGCGGTGTTCCGCACCAAGTACGATGGCGAATCCACCGTATTCAATGTCGGGCGCTATATCGATCGCATCCGCGTGACCACGGAAGGCCTGAAATTCGAGGCTCGGCATTGCATTTACGATTCCGAGATGATCCCCAATTCCATCATTTACCCCATCTAGGCGAGGCAACAACATGGCAAATCAATGGATCGACGCGCTCGCGTCCGCGGATGTCCCCGAGGACGACGTGATCGGGGTGGATGTCGCCGGGCGCCAGCTGGCCATCTACAGCGTCGAAGGCGAGTTCTTCGCGACCGACAATATTTGCACCCACGGCCATGCGCGGCTGTGCGACGGCTTCCTGGAGGGCTTCGAAATCGAGTGCCCGCTGCACCAGGGCCGCTTCGACGTGCGCAACGGCCAGGCCTTGTGCGAACCGCTCAATGAAGACATCAAGACCTATCCGGTCAAGATCGAGGGCGGGCGCGTCTGGGTGGATCTCGACTGAGTCTTCCCGTTCAGGGACTCAAGCGGCCGGCGCCTCGCCGGCCCAGGCGCGCCGCAGCAGGCCGCGCAGACCGTCTTCGCCCAGCGGGCGAGGGTTCCAGTAAGGGTTCTTCAGCGCCAGTTGCACGGCCAGATCGATGCCGGCCTCGGGCATGCCCAGTTCGCGTAGCGAGCTCGGCACATGCAATTGGGCATTGAGGCTCCACAAGCCCTTCGCCGCATTATCGCTGCCCAGCGCCCGGGCCGCCCTGACCATGGCTTCGGGTGCGCCGGGAGTGTTGTACGCCACGGTGTGGGGCAGCATGACCGCGTGGGTCTCGGCATGCGGCAAATCGAAGGCACCCCCCAGTACATGACAGAGCTTGTGGTGCAGGGCCATGCCGGCCGAACCCAGGCAGATTCCGCAGAGCCAGGCGCCGTAGAGGGCGTCGGACCGGGCCTTCTGGTCAGTGGGGGTATGGATGATCGTGGGAAGCGCGCGGGCCAGGGCCGCGATGCCTTCCTCGGCCATGAGCGAGATGACCGGATTCCGATCCTGCGCATACAGGCCTTCGATTGCATGGGCCATGGCATTGAGGCCGCTCGTGGCCGAGATGGCCGCAGGCAGTCCGAGGGTCAGGCCGACATCGTAGATGACGATCTTGGGCTGTATGTTGGGGTGACGGGTCGTCGTTTTCACGCCATCCCGGGTTTCCCCAAGAATGGACGTCATTTCCGAACCGGCATACGTGGTGGGGATGACGATCTGGGGCAGGCCGGTGCGCAAGGCGATGGCTTTGCCCAGGCCGGTGGTCGAGCCGCCGCCGATGGCGACGAGGCAATCGGCTTCGAGCTTCTGGACATGCTGGACGGCTTTTTCAGAAACATCGACCGGGGTGTGCATGACGGCCTGGCTGTAGGTGCCGGCGCAAATGGAGCCGAGCTGTTCAGCGATGTTCTCCGCCGATGCGGCTTGTCCCGGCGTGGAAAGCACAAGGGCCCGGAGCGCCCCGAGGCGTTCAAGTTCGGCCGGCAGTTTTGCCAGCGTTCCGTCGCCGAAGACGACGCGGGTGGGCAGGGCTTCGTAGATGAAATCGTGTTGATTCATGAGGCTTACCTGTTTGGAGCGCTGTCGGCTCCATCATACGCCCAAGGGCGCAATCAGCAGTGCATTCAACTGATCCAGGGCGGCCTGTCCTTTGTAGCGCGGTATTCGGGCCATGACATAGCGGTCCGGCCGCACCAGCAGCCAGTGTTTGCGGGCCTGCGCAGTGTGGCGCTCGAAATCGCCGGTGAGGTCGCGCACCGTGGTCACCCCGGGAAGGGCGGGGAAAGGGTTGTGATGCCGTGACGTGACGCAAATGCGCCGCACCCCCAGCCGGGATTCAAAGGCCTGCGCCTCGAGGCCGTCGAAAGCGCCCGAGGGATCGTCGGTGAAGGCGATGAGGGCAAAGCCCGTTCCCAGAATCTCATCCAGCGGGCGCGGGATGCGGTCTTCGGCCTCGACCAAGGGCTGGGCCAGCATCCGCCCCACCTGGGTCACTCGTGCCTTGGCGCCGTCGGGCAGGAAGAACCCTTTGGAAAACCGCGGCTTGGGCTTGTAGCGCATTTGGGTGATGTAGTCATTGATCGGGGGGATCAACTTGAGTGCGCGAAAGCCGGCCTGAATGAGACGGGCTTTGGCCATGGTCTCGGGCATCATGATGCGCCCCAGCTTGACGGCCATTTCGATGAGTTCCCATGCGTGTTCAGGGCGTTCCTGTCCGTAGCTCTCGAGCAGGCCGGGGGCGAGCTGCCCCTTGACGACGGCGGCCAGCTTCCAGGCCAGGTTGGCGGCGTCGCGCAAGCCGCTGTTGAGCCCCTGGCCGGCGAACGGCGGCGTCAGGTGCGCGGCATCGCCCAACAGGAAGACTTGGCCCTTTTGCCATTCGTCCGCCATCCGGGCATGGAATGTATAGACTTGCTTGCGTACGATCTCCACGCCTTCGTCGGGGCCGTGGTCGCGCAGCAATTGGGCGACGAAAGCCGGGTCGGTGACTTCGTCATCGCTCTCGCCATCCAGCAGCATGAATTCGAAACGGCGGCTGCGGTTGGGGCCGGGGAGGTTGATGCCGGGACGGCGGGGGTCGCAATAGACACGGGTCTGGCGATAGTTGTCATGCGTACCCTTCAGGTCGATGATGAGCCAGCGCTTTTCGTAGGTGTAGCCCGACATGCCGATGCCCAGCATGTGGCGGATGGGGCTCCGCCCCCCATCGCAGGCCGCGACATAACGGCTCAGGTGCGTATAGCTGGATCCGTCCGGGCCCTTGACGGTCAGCGCGACGTGATCCTCATGCTGCGTGATCGCAAGAAGCTCGTGGCCGAAGCGCAGGTCCAGGCCGGGGCGAGTGCGCAGCGCGTCAGCCAGCAAGGCCTCGAGTTCGGGTTGGGCGAAGGCGCTGCGTCGCGGGTGTCCGTATTCGGCCGTGCTTGGCGAAACGGCGGCAAATGGGCGGCGGTCAGGCCCAAGGTAGATCGAGCCGTAGTCCATGGCGCAGATGCGTCGCACCTTGTCGGCCAGACCGGCCGTTTGCAGCGTGCGCAAGGATTCGTCGTCGATGGAGACGGCTCGGGGCTCCTGGACGGTTTCCAGTTTGCGCTCGATAAGCACCACGGGGATGCCATACGTGCCGAGCAGGTTCGCCAGCATGAGGCCGACGGGGCCGGCGCCGACGATGGTGACGGGGGAGACGTCTTGGGACTGCATGGGGTTTCCTTCTGCGGTAGTGGCCGAGATGCCGGTCAGGGGGCTTCGCCCGAGAGTCGGGTCAGTGCCTCGGAAATGCGGCCGGCCGCCGTGACGACGCCCATGATCAGGCGTTCTTCGCGGCGCCTGTCGACTTGGGACTCCCAGACGACGGCGCTCAGGCTGTGCTGCACATGGTCCGAGCCGGAGAAAATCGCTGCGGCGATGCCCATGCGCCCCGCATCGACCTCGCTGCGTGAAACGCAGTAGCCGCGCTTGCGGATGTCGCGCAGGCCGGCGCTGAAGGCCTTCCAGTCGGCGCCAAGCCCGGCCTGGCGCAAGTAGTCCGCATTCAGTTCGTATTCGCGTTTCTGGACGCGCCAGGGCTGGTGGGCCAGGATGACTTTCGAGGTCGCCCCCTGGAACAGCGGCATGGGGCGTCCGCGTTCGTAACTCACTGCGCCTTCTTGCGTGCCGACAAGTTCCTGTTGCACGCACATGACCTTTCGGCGGTACATCTGACTCAAAAGGAGGACCGTGCCGGGTTCCATCGAGGCGGCCAGGGCCGAAAGAATGGGCCCAGCCACCTGGGAAAGAGGATCGGTGGCGCGGATGATGCGATCGAACTCGATGAAGGCCGGGCCCAGGCGGTAGCCTCCGCCGGGCACTTCGTCGAGATACTCGAAGCGGATCAGGCTTTGGAAATACCGGTAGGCGGTACTGATCGAAATGCCCAGTTCGCGCGATACCTCGTCGACGGTCCAGACGGGCCGTTCGAGCGTGAACAACCTCGGGATGGCGAGCATGCGCTCACTGGAACTGGTATGCCCGCTTGTCATGATGGCCTGCCGGTGATCGGATCCTGAATCAGACTTCGTCCGCGATGGGGTTGCGCAGTACGCCCACCTGGGTGATTTCGATCTCGACGGTATCGCCCGGCTTCATCCACACCTGGGGATCGCGCTTGAAGCCGACTCCGCCCGGGGTGCCGGTGGCGATCACGTCGCCGGGTTCGAGCGGGGTGAAAGCCGACACGTACTCGATGATTTCCTCGATGGAGAAAATCATGTCTGCAATGCGCGCCTGCTGCATCACTTCGCCGTTGAGGCGCGTGGTCAGTGTCTGGGCGCGAATGTCGGCAATTTCGTCGGTCGTGACAAGCGTCGGGCCGAAGGCGCCGGTGCCGACGAAGTTCTTCCCGGGGGTGAATTGGTGGGAGTGGCGCTGCCAGTCGCGCAAGGTGGCGTCGTTGTAGCAGGCGTAGCCGGCAACGTGCTGCATGGCGGAGTCTTTGCCGATATAGCGTCCGGGACGACCGATGACCACGGCCAGTTCGCCTTCGTAATCGAGCGCGGTGGAGACGTGGGGCCGGATGATGGGATCGCCGGCGGCAATCTGGCTGGCGGCAAACCGCGTGAAGATGGAGGGGTGCTGTTCGACGGGGCGGCCCGTTTCCTTGCGGTGCGTCTCGTAATTCAGCCCGACGCAGATGATCTTCTCCGGGTTGGGGATCACAGGCAGCAGGTGTATTTCGTGCATGGAAACGACGGGCGCCGCGGCCTGCACGGCGCGGGCCTCATCCAGGCCGGCGGCGAGCAGCGACTTCAGGTCCGGATAACGGTGGCCGAGCAATGCCCCCAGGTTGGCCACGCGCTGGCCATCGAGTTGGACACCGTAGCTGGAGCGGCCGTTGCGGCCGACAAAAGAAATGAGACGCATGTGTAGCCTTCAGAGGAATAACGATGTGAATGATAAGAAAAGGGAATGGGCGGGCGTTCAGCTTCGCAGATAGGCTTTGCCCCAGCTGTTGAGCGTTTTTTCGCGGTGCTGCCAGTGTCCGACGGGGCGCTCTTCGTTGACCTGTTCGAGTTCGGCGGAGATCTCCAGCCAGTTGCGGTCGGGATCGCGGATCATGAAGAACAGGTTGTTGCCGGGCCCGTGGCGGCCCGGGCCCCAGTCGAGCTGGATGTCGTGCGTTGCCAGAAAGTCGGCCCAGTCACGAATCAGGTTCCAGTCGCCGGCCTCGTAGCAATGGTGATCGAAAACGTTCTGGGGGGCCAGGAAGATCGCCAGCACATGGTGTTCGGTACCTGCCCGCAGGAAGGACGAGCGCAGGCTGCCGTCGTCGGCATAGACATTGTCGGAGGTGCGCAAGCCCAGGACGTCCTGGTAGAAGGCCAGCATGGCCTCGATGTTCGTCGTGCCCAGGGCAAGATGCTGCAGCCGGGCCGGCAATCCTTCGTGTTCGCGGCTGCGCGGGTCGTGCCCCAGCACGATGCAGTTGCCGTCGGGATCGATGATCGAGAACGCGGCGTCGTCGAAATAGGGCGAAGGCGAGATCCCGATCGGTAGGCCTGCCTCGCTCAGTCGCCGGCGCGTGAGCTGCAATGCTTCGGGCGATGACAATTGGAGGGCGAAGTAGCGCAGCGTGCGCTCGGGCCCGGCCGTGAATGCCATGCGCCGTTCGCGGCCTTCGCAGAGAAACGTGCCGTCGGCAAGCGGCGTGACCTGCGACTGCATCGCCTGGGCATAGAAGGCCGCCAGGCTTTTTGGGTCGGGCGAGTTGACGCCCAGGTGATCGAGATGTGCCGTAAAGAGAGTCATGTCGGGTTCCGTGATGTGTTCATCCGCCGGCCCGGCGATGCCGGGCCGCGGACGCGCGATCAGACGCCGGGGTCCTTGACCATCGGGATGGTTTCGAACTCGACGTTGTAGATCTGGCCATCCTTGCCGCGTTCGGCGCGGCGGATGTAGACGTTCTGGATGATGTCGCGGGTTTCGGGGTCGATCTTGACCGGGCCACGCGGGCTTTCCCAGCTCATGCCTTTCATTGCCGCCAGAAGCTGGTCACCCGTTGCATTGGGGCCGGCCTTCTTGAGTGCGGCGTAGATCAGGTGCATGCCGTCATATCCCCCGATGGACATGAAGTTGGGGCGCATCTTGCCGTCGGTGAGCTTTTCGAACGCCTTGACATACGCCTTGTTCTCGGGCGAGTCGTGTGCGGCCGAATAGTGCTGCGACGTGACGACGCCCAGCGCTTCGTTGCCCATGCTGGGCAGCAGGTCGTCGTCGAGCACGTCGCCCGTGCCGATGAGCTGGATGCCGGCATCGGCCAGATGCTTCTCGGTGAACTGCTTCATGAGCGTGATGCCCGGGCCCGAGGGCACGAAGACGAACACGGCGTCCGGCTTGGCGTCGCGCACACGTTGCAGGAAGGGGGCGAAATCGGGGTTCTGCAGCGGGACGCGCATGCTTTCGAGAATCTTGCCGCCGCCCGCCGTGAAGTGCTTGACGAACACCTTCTCGGCGTCATGGCCCGGGCCGTAGTCGGTGATCAGGGTGATGGCCGACTTGATCTTGGGATTCTTGGCTGCCCAGTCCGCCAACGGCGCGGTGTTCTGCGGCAGCGTCTGGGACGTGCGGACGATGTAGGGCGACTTTTGCACGATGGACGAGGTGGCTGCGGCCATCACGATCATGGGCACCTTGGCCTGAGTGGCGATCGGGGCGGCTGAAAAAGCCAGCGGCGTGAGCCCGAAGCCGGCCAGCACGTTGACCTTCTCCTGGACGACGAGTTCCTGGGCGATACGCTTGGTGGTTTCGGGTTGCAGGCCCCCATCGTCTTTCAGGATGAGCTGGATCTTGCGGCCGTCGACGGTGTCGCCGTGCTGTTGCATGTACAGGCGGGCGGCGGCATCGATCTGTTTGCCGGTCGATGCGAATGGCCCGGTCATCGGGACGATCAGCCCGATTTTGAAGGGCTCGGCCGCGAAGCCGGCGCTCGAGGCCAGCAGGGTCGCCGCAGCCAGAGCCGTCGTGAAGTGGCGTTTCATGTGTCTCCTCCTTGGAGTGGGTTATTTCATTCAGAAATACCTATTACCGATAAATCAATTTGTTAATTATTATGAAATTACCGTATTTCGATAATTTAATAAAAATTGATTCCATAGTAAAGAGGTGCTGACAGTGTGCCCCCTGATACGGCTTGTGACAATCCGTCGCCGCTCGGGGTAAGTGCTAGGATGTGAGCTGCTTCTGGGGCATTTGGACGCAAGGAAAGGAGGGGGGCGGATGGCGCGGATGTGGCTGTGTTTGGCGTTGTTGATGGTGTGTGTCGGCGCCCGGGGAACGGCGGTCGAAGACGCTGCGTTCGCGGATCCCGAAGCGGCCAGCGGCTACCAGTCCAAACAAGAGGTTCGCGCCAGCCGTTACATGATGGGTACGGCCAACCCCCTTGCCACCGAGGCGGGGCACGCCATGCTGGAAAAGGGGGGAAGCGCCCTTGACGCCGCCATTGCTGCGCAAATGGTCTTGACTCTGGTGGAGCCGCAGTCATCGGGTATCGGCGGCGGCGCTTTTCTCGTGTATTACGACCGGAACGGCCGTATCTTGTCGGCTTTCGACGGCCGCGAGACGGCGCCCGCCGCGGCACGGCCGGATCGCTTCCTGCGCGACGGCGAGCCTCTGTCGTACCGGAATGCCGTCGATAGCGGCTTGTCGGTCGGTGTGCCGGGTTTGCTGCGCATGCTCGAATTGGCGCATCGGCGCTATGGCAAGCTGCCGTGGCCAGCGCTGTTCGAGCCGGCCATACGCCTTGCCGAGGAGGGGTTTCCGGTGTCGCCGCGATTGCATGCGTTGATTCAGGGGAGCGCCGGCCTGGCGCAGCAGAAAGCGGCGGCGGATTACTTTCTTGACGGCAAAGGGCGGCCCTGGCCTGTCGGGCACATATTGCGCAACCCTGCGCTGGCGGACGTCCTGCGCGCGGTCGCCGAGCAGGGGGCGGACGCTTTCTACACCGGGGATATCGCGCGAGCCATTGTGGCCGCCGTGCATGCCCATCCCACCCCAGGGGACATGACCCTTCGGGATTTGTCCGACTACGAGGCCAGGATCAGGCAGCCCTTGTGCGGTCCCTATCGCGTATACCGGATTTGCGGCGTGCCCGCGCCCAGCTCGGGGACGATCGGCGTTCTGGAGCTGCTGGGCGTGTTGCAATATTTCCCGGTGTCCTCATACGCCCCGGCTGGCCTGGAAGCGGTGCATTATTTTTCCGAGGCAGGCCGGCTGGCATATGCCGACCGCGACCATTACGTGGCTGATCCCGATTTTGTCGATGTGCCCACTGAAGCCTTGCTCGACCCCGCCTACCTCCAGGCCCGCGCCGCGCTGATCCAGCCGGATCGCAGCATGGGGCGGGCACAGCCGGGCGATCCTCTTGGAACCCTGTCCGGGTTCGGGCGTGACAATGCTCTGGAGCTGCCGTCGACCAGCCATATCGTGGCGGTGGACGATTCGGGTGATGTGCTTTCCATGACTTCCTCGATCGAGGCTGCGTTCGGAAGCAAGATCTTCGTGCGAGGCTTTCTGCTGAACAACGAACTCACGGATTTCTCATGGAACCCCGTCGATGAGGACGGCCGGCCGGTTGCCAATCGAGTCGAGCCCGGCAAGCGTCCGCGCAGCGCCATGGCGCCCCTGATCATATTCCGAGAAGGCCGGCCGTACATGGCCTTGGGCTCCCCGGGAGGGAGCGCCATCATCAATTATGTCGCCAAGACGGTTGTCGGGGTGCTGGACTGGAGCCTCGATATTCAGCAAGCCATCGCCTTGCCGAACTTCGGCAGCCGCAACAGGGAAACCGAACTCGAGGCCGGCTCGGTCGTCGACCGTCTGGCCGAGCCGTTGCGGGCCATGGGGCATACCGTTCTGACAAAGCCCATGACCAGTGGCGTTCAGGGCATCGTGATCGACGAGAACGGGCTTCATGGCGGCGCGGACCCCCGGCGTGAAGGCCTGATCATGGGCGATGGGCCGTGAATGTGGATGTAAGATTACAATGAGGCCGCCCGGATGCAGGGCTGAGGCCCTTGCACGCCCGCGAATACACGAATACAGAATAATCCTGGCGCCACCATCGCTTTGATTTCGGAGAATACGTCCTATGAACGCAGCATCGACCCCCGTCTTGAACGCACCCGAGTGGGTCCGCCACGAAGGCTTGAAAGCCTGGGTGGCCAAGATGGCCGCCCTGGCTCAGCCCGACCGCATCGAATGGTGTGACGGCTCCCAGGAAGAATACGACCGCTTGTGCGAACAAATGGTGCAGGCGGGCACTTTGCGCCGGCTAAATCCCGCCAAGCGTCCCAACTCTTACCTGGCCTGGTCCGACCCGAGCGACGTTGCGCGCGTCGAGGACCGTACCTTCATCTGTTCGCAGCACGAGGAAGATGCCGGCCCGACCAACAACTGGGTTGACCCTTCTGAAATGCGGCACACCCTGGCGGGGCTGTTCGAGGGCTGCATGCGGGGCCGCACAATGTATGTGGTGCCGTTTTCCATGGGGCCGTTGGGCTCGCCGATCGCCCATATCGGCGTGGAACTCAGCGATTCGCCCTATGTTGTGGTCAACATGCGCATCATGACGCGCATGGGTCGCAAGGTCTACGACGTGCTGGGCACCGATGGCGATTATGTGCCTTGCATGCATACGGTCGGCAAACCCCTGGCCCAAGGCGAGGCCGATGTGCCCTGGCCTTGCAACGACACCAAATACATTGTCCATTTCCCCGAGACCCGCGAGATCTGGTCCTTCGGTTCGGGCTACGGCGGCAACGCCTTGCTGGGCAAGAAGTGCCTGGCCTTGCGCATCGCGTCCAGCATGGGTCACGATCAGGGCTGGATGGCCGAGCACATGCTGATCCTGGGCGTGACGTCGCCCGAAGGCAAGAAAATGCACGTTGCCGCCGCCTTCCCCTCGGCCTGCGGCAAGACCAACTTTGCCATGCTGATTCCGCCGGCCTCGCTCGCGGGCTGGAAAGTCACCACCATTGGCGACGACATTGCCTGGATCAAGCCGGGCGCCGATGGCCGCCTGTATGCCATCAACCCCGAGGCGGGGTATTTCGGCGTGGCGCCGGGCACGAACGAGAAGACCAACTACAACTGCATGGCCTCGCTGCGCGAGAACGTGCTGTTCACGAACGTGGCGCTCACCGATGACGGCGACGTCTGGTGGGAAGGCATGGGGCCCGCTCCCGAGCACTGCATCGATTGGCAGGGCAATGACTGGACCCCCGACTGCGGCCGCAAGGCGGCGCATCCGAATGCGCGATTCACCGTCGCCGCCAACCAGAACCCGGTGATCGATCCCGATTGGGACAATCCCAAGGGCGTGCCCATCGATGCATTCATTTTCGGCGGTCGCCGTTCGGATACCGTTCCGCTGGTCACTGAGGCGCGCAACTGGGTTGAAGGCGTCTACATGGCGGCCACGCTGGGTTCGGAAACCACCGCGGCGGCAGCCGGCAAGCAGGGTGTCGTGCGGCGTGATCCCTTTGCCATGTTGCCCTTCTGCGGCTACAACATGAGCTCTTACTTCCAGCATTGGCTCTCGCTGGGGGCCTCCTTGCAGTCCAAGGGCGCCACCTTGCCGAGCATCTTCTGCGTCAACTGGTTCCAGTCGGACGAGCAGGGCAAGTTCATCTGGCCGGGCTTCGGCGAGAACATGCGCGTGCTCAAGTGGATGCTCGAGCGTATCGAGGGCGACGCGCAGGGCCAGGACAACCTGTTCGGCGTCTCGCCGCGTTACGAGGACATCACCTGGGACGGGCTGGATTTCGGGGCCGACCTTTTCGAGCGGATCACGGCCATCGATCCGGAGGCCTGGCGTAAAGAGCTCAGCCTGCATGCAGAACTGTTCGACAAGCTCAGCAAGCGTCTGCCGGTCGAGCTGCCCGAACTGCACGCGCATTTCTCGGCCCGCCTCGAAGAGGCCTGAGCTACCTCGGCGGGAAAAGCTCTCGCGGGGTGGCTCCTAGTTGTTCGCGGAATGCGGCGATGAAGGCCGATATCCCTTCGTAGCCGCAGGCAAGCGCGACATCGGTGACGCGGTCCCCGCGCTCCAGCAAGGGCAGTGCGCTGAGCAGGCGCAGCCGCTGCCGCCACAGTCTGAAGGTCAGTCCGGTCTGTTGCCGGAACAAACGGCTGAGGGTGCGTTCCGACACCCCCAGCCGCAATGCCCACGCTTGCAATCCCTCTTGTGACGCCGGTTCGGCCTGCAGGGCCGAGCACAGCCGACGCAGCCTTGGGTCGGCGGGAAGCGGCAGCATCAGGTCTGTCTCCGGTGCATTGGCGACCTGATCCAGCAGAACCGCCACCAGTCTTCCGTGAGGACCGCTCTCGTCGTAGGCGACGGGAAATCGGCCAAAGTCGCGGATCAATTCCCGCAGCAGCGGCGAAACCTCCAGTACCTTGCAACTCGATTCCCGCCGGGGTGCGCATCGGGCGGCGATGTACAGGCTGTTGATCTGGGTGCCCGCCGAGTAGCGCACCCGATGTTCGATTCCGGCGGGGATCCACACCGCTCGTTGCGGGGGGGCCAGAAACAGGCCCGACGAGGTCTGTACCCGCAGAACGCCTTGAGTGGCATAGGAAAGCTGGACCCAGGGATGGCTGTGACGATAGCCCAGCGGTTTGTTGGGCAGGCTTTCGGCGTGGCCGTAGACAGGTCTGGGCAATGTCTTGAGGTCGCTCAGGCGCCGGGCGATGAGCGAGGGGTTGTCTGGTGGGCGATGTTCCATGTCAGTCTGTCGTTAGACGGAATCCACGACTCACGTTAACGTGACGGCACGCTTTTGGCAACGTCTCGTCAACCATCAAGACATCATGTCCACATTCCGACTCCTGTTCGATCGTTTCACGCTCACTCTTATCGCCGTCGTTACGGCGGCGACCCTGATCCCGGCACAAGGGTCCGCCGCAGTGGCATTCGAGTGGATCACCACATTCGCCATCGCCCTGTTGTTCTTCATGCACGGCGCCAAGCTTTCCCGCAGCGCCATCATCGCGGGTGCCACGCACTGGCGCCTGCATCTCCTGGTGTTCAGCTGCACTTTCATCCTGTTCCCGTTGCTGGGCCTGGCGCTGCGGCCTGTGCTGGAACCCTTGCTGGGCAATGCCTTGTACCTTGGGGTGTTGTACCTATGCGCCCTGCCCGGAACCGTGCAGTCGGCCATCGCCTTCACCTCCATCGCGCGCGGCAATGTGCCGGCGGCGGTATGCAGCGCATCGGCATCCAGCCTCGTCGGTATCGTCGTGACTCCCGTTCTGGTCGGATGGATGCTGGGCGTGGGGAGCGGCGCGGACTCTACACTGGACGCGATCATCCACATCAGTGTCGAGCTATTGCTGCCGTTCGTGGCGGGGCATCTGTCACGCCCCTGGATCGGCGCCTGGGTCGACCACAATCGGAAATGGTTGAAGAACGTGGATCAGGGGTCCATCCTGCTTGTGGTCTACACGGCGTTCAGCGCGTCGGTCGTCGGCGGGCTATGGAAAACCGTGCCTGCGACGGCGCTGGCGACTCTGGTCGTTGTGTGCTGCGTGTTGCTCGCCGTGGTCCTCGTCGCCACGACTCAGTTGGCCCGCAGACTGGGGTTCAACAAGGAGGACGAAATCACGATCGTGTTTTGCGGTTCGAAGAAGAGCCTGGCCACGGGCGTGCCCATGGCGCAGGTCTTGTTCGTCGGGGCCGCGGTCGGTCCGGCCTTGTTGCCCCTCATGATCTTCCACCAGATCCAGCTGATGGTGTGCGCGGTGCTGGCCCAGAGATACGACCGGCGCGCCTCTCTGGACCCTGCGGCGGCTTAGGACGCCGCCTGATCCTCGCCGTCGGCGGGGGTTTCAGGGGTACTGCCTTCGGCCGGCGCGGTTTCCTGAGCCTTTTCGGCCTTGCGCTGGCGAATCGCCTCGGCACGCCGGCGGGCAGCCAATTGCTTGGCGAACCGGGCCTCGGCAACAGTCACCGTGCCTGACGGATTGCCATCAAGGTCGAGCCTGGCGGTTTCCTCGACCAGGCAGCTCCAGTAGCGGCTGCCTTGGCACCAGGTCTTGACCGCCTCGGTGATTTCTTCCTTGCTCAGCTTGATTGTCTCGATGCGCTCGTGCAGGTCTTTGTGTATGCCCAGTTTGAGCGGCACTTTTGGGTCGGGTCTCTTGGGGAAGGCCTTGGGATAGAGACGTTGCAGGCGCGAAATGGCAACGACCACCGGATCGACCGCTTCGTCTTTCTTCGTGGCGGCAGGTCGAGGGTTGCGTCGCGGCTTGCGTGGCGTTTGTTTTTCCCGCCGTTCCTGCTCGGCGCGGGCAGCGAGTTCGCGCCGGAGCTCGGCAAGTTTTTCGAATCCCATTGCGGAGGTATTCCAAGAGTTGCTATTGCTGCGATTGTAGCAATCGGAAGGCGAGGTTGCGGGTAGGGGGCTTCTTATAATGGATGGCTAGTCTATTTGAGGAATACGGCCGTCACGCCATGACTCCATTCCAGGGAAAACTTCGCATTCGGCATCTCGAGATCGTATTGGCGGTGGCCGAATTGGGAAATCTGTCCAAAGCGGCGGAACACCTCGACATGACTCAATCCGGTCTTTCGCGCGCCATTGTCGATATCGAGGACTGCGTTGGAGGGCAGTTGTTCGAGCGGACGGCCCGGGGATCCCGGCCCACGGATCTCGGGGTCGTCCTGTGTCAGCATGCGAATCGATTGCTCGGGGATTTTCGCAAGGCCCAGACGGATCTGGCCGCTGTCCAGCGGGGCGAGCTTGGCAGCCTGACCGTGGGGTGTTTTTCCATGTTCAGTGGTTGGCCTTTGCCTCAGGCGGCGCGTCTGTTTCGCAATGAGATGCCGCGTGTCTTGCTGAGTATAGAAATCGGTGGTGCCGAGCGTTTGCTGGAGGATCTGGATTCGGGGGCGTTGGATATGGTGGTCGGCCGCAGTCCGGCCGGGCCGAACCCCCAGATTTATCGGACCATGGCATTGCTGCACGATCCCCCCGTACTGGCGTGCGCGCTGCATCACCCCTTGGCTGCGCAGCGGTCATTGACTTTGGCCGATTGCCTGGCTCACCCTTGGGTGACCGCGCTCCCGGGCAGCCGCTTTCGCCTCGAACTGGAGCGGCGCCTGGGAGTGCAGGGCCACGACATCCCTCCCATGGTGGGGGCCCTGTCCATCGAGTTCGGACGCGAGATGATCGCATCCGGCCAGTATCTATGGATGTTGCCGGGCAGTGTGGCGCAGATCATGCAGGCACGTGGCGAAGTGCTTGTGCTGCCGGTGTCTCTTGGTTTGCCGGCTTCGCCCTTGTCTGTCATCTGGCGCAGAGATCGATCGAGCACCCGTCATGTGCGGGCCTTTGCGTCCATATTGGCGAAGGTGGTGAAAGCAGACCCATGAGTAAGGCGCATGGGCATTCCTCTTATGCTCATGACGTTTTGCATTGAACGCGGCCTAGAATCGGGCATGACCTGTTTCGAGATGGCTGCATGCAAGAATTGATCGAAGTCCCTGTCACCGAAGGCACTATTGTGGGGAGGCGCCAGGCGGGCGTTTGCCGGTTTGATGCCATTCCTTATGCCGAGCCGCCAGTGGGTGAACTGCGCTTTCGGCCTCCCCGGAAATTGCGATGGCAGGGGCGGCTGGATGCGATCCATCGGGGCCCGATTGCTCCACAAAGGCGCTCCCGGCTTGCACCCGCAATTGGCGATTTTCACGCGGACCAATCCGAAGACTGCTTGCACTTGACGGTATGGACACCGGCTGCCGATCACGGGCGTCGCCCGGTAGTGGTGTGGCTGCATGGTGGAGCCTGGGTGACCGGCGCAGGTGCCCTGGACTGGTACGACGGCACTAATCTGGCCGTGCGTGGAGACATGGTTGTCGTCGCACCCAATTATCGGCTGGGCGCACTTGGCTGGCTGCATGTGCCCGGCGAGACCGCCAATGTCGGATTGCTCGATCAAGAGGCGGCCATAGACTGGGTGATCGAGCATATCGATGCCTTTGGAGGCGACCCCGAACGAATTACCGTCATGGGGCAATCGGCAGGTGCTTCCAATGCCGCGTGTCTGTTGACGCGTGCTCCCCGTTTCAGTCGGGTCATCTTGCAGAGTTCGTCGCTGGGTCGAGGACTATGGACGTCAAGCAAGGCAGCAGACTTGGCGCGGCATGTACTCGACGCAGCCGGGGTCGGCTCGCTCGAAGAAGCTCGAGCGTTGTCCGCAGATGCGCTGGTCGAAGCCCAGCATGCTCCTGGTGTGCAGCGGTTTCTTGCTGAGGAGGGGTCCGGCCGGGCTGCGTATTGTCCGACGGCGGATGGGGATGTCTTGCCGGTGGCTTACGAGCAGGCCTTGCGGCAGGCTGCGACACGGGCCGATGTGCTTGTGGGCCATACGCTCAACGAGATGGCATCCTTCCCGGGCTGGGGCCTGGATGCCGACGCGCAGCGGGTGGGGGATCTTGTGTTCGGCGCATTTGCGCGTCAGTGGGCGGCTTGGGCCGCAGAGGGTGGGCGCGATGCGAGGCTGTATCGATTCGATTATTCCGCCAGTTCGCGCTTCGGCGCGTGCCATTGCGTCGAGCTGCCATTCGTATTTGACACGCTCGAGTCATATGTGGGCTCTCCCATGCTGGATGCGGCAGAGCCTGTTGACCTGGCGCGTCTTGCAGCACAGGTACAGATGTTCTGGGTTGCATTCATTCGAGGGGAAGGACCGGCTTGGCCTCCTTATCCGAAGCAGTATTCATTCAATTGATTCCGCCAATTAATCACTATTCAAGGAGACTCGAATCATCATGTTCTCATCTATTCGTAGGGCAGTTGTCGCTGCCGCCGCCATGTCCGCTTTGTTGGGCGTATCCGCGCCGGCCTTGGCCGATTATCCTGATCGGCCAATCAAAATTCTGGTCAGCAACGGACCGGGCGGGCCTGTCGATATCATGGCGCGCATGCTGGCCGATCATCTGGGCACCAAGTGGCAGCAATCGGTCGTTGTGGAAAACCGCCCGGGAGCGTCGGGCATCATCAGCACCAATGCGCTGGCCAAGGCCCCCAAAGATGGCTACACGCTGGCGATGGTCGTGTCCTCCACAGTGACTATCGTTCCATTCGCTTCGTCTCAGATGCCTTTCGATCCCGTTCAGGATTTGCAGCCGATTTCTCTGGTCGCCCGCACACCTTTTGTTTTTGTCGTGCCGACCAGCAGCCCGATCAAGTCCTGGGCTGATTTCGTCGCACAGAGCAAGAAGCGAGACATGAACCTCGGCTCTTTCTCGATCGGCACGGCATTTCACTTGGTTTGGGAGCAAACGGCCAAGCAGGCGGGCATCAAGGCGTTGTATGTGCCTTCCGCTTCGTCGGGTAAGACCCAGAACGATTTGTTGGGGGGGCAACTGGATATTTCGCTGGATGCGCCGGCAAGCGCGAAAGGTCTGATCGATGGGGGGCGGCTGCGTGCGTTGGCGGTCACCAGCGCTCAACGATTCCCTGGATTGCCCGATACGCCGACCCTGGCTGAATCGGGGATGCCGGGCTATTCCGCTGAGCCGTGGATCGGGCTGATGGCTCCGGCAGGAACGCCCGCAGCGCTCATCGATAAGATCGGTAAAGACGTCAATGTCGCATTGAAGGACCCTTCCATCATCAAACAATTCGCTGCCGTGGGCATGATCCCGGAGGGCAGTACGCCGCAAGAGTTGTCGCAGGCGATGGAGCGTGATCGCAAGGACATGAAACCGCTGGTGGAGCAATTGGGCATCAAGTTGCAGTAGCGACAACCCGGGCGCATTCTCGCCCAGAGAACTTGCCGGGACGCCGGTCCGATCAAGACGATCCGTGCCGTGTCGCCTGATAGCGTCGCCACACGTCATGCACCAGGCCGGCGAAGGCGACCAGCCAGGCGATCATCGCCGCGTACAGGAAGACATGCGGCAACGGCGCCAGGAAATCCAGCCCCATCACATGGCTGAGGTTGCGGGTGCAGGCGGCGTACATGCCGAATGGGAACACCACACCCCAGTACAAGGGGTCGTACTGGATCGGAAAGCGGCGCCACGCATGACGCCAGAATCCCAGTACGAGCAGCAGTGGTATCCACCAGGTGCCGGCGGCCCAGAAGAACAGGGTGAGTCCCTTGAGAAAGGGCAGGATCGCCGTCAGGAAAGGCACTTCCGGGGCGTTCACGATAAGTTGCGTGCCGGCCAGAGTCGAAATGGCCATCGCCCCCATATTGATCCAGTACGAAGGGGAAAGGTCGGCCGGCGCGAAACGCAGGAACAGGTAGCGGAAGAAAATCAGCGCCATGATCCAGATATAGAGCATGCCGCCCCACAGCCACATGGCCAGCGCCACGAAATTCAGGAGAGGGGCGCCTTGCAACCCGCCCGGCCCGGCCAGCATGCCGCCCAGCACTGCCAGCGACTGTGTGGCCACGACGGCCAGCAGCCAGCTTCCGCTCAGGCCGCGGTCCAGCCCCGGTTTGTCCTGCCGGATCGTCAACGCCGCGAAGATCGAGTAGGTGAGTCCAAGCCACAGCAGCGCGGCCAGCCCCCAGAGCAGCCAGCCCAGCCGGTGGCTGCCGTCCAGCATCACAAACTGGCCGCCGAGGATGTTCGCGGCCGCCACCATGGTGAAGAAGCCCGGTCCCCGGAGGTGGTCGGCCATGTCACCGAAAAAACGCCGCGGATAGCGGACCATGCGCAGGGCGGTCAGAGCCCACAGAGCAATGAAAAAGGCGATGTTGAGATCGAAGAGGGCCCGTGCGATGCGGGGCAGGCCCAGCATCTGTGCGGCCAGGGAAACAATGCCCGTCGCCATCACCAAGCCGAAGCAGGCCGGCGACATGTCTTCCAGGCCCCAGCCGTTCGTGTTGCGGGCAGCGTTCATGGGGGATATGCGAATGGGGGTAAGCGACCGGCGGGGGCGGTGTCTAGGGGGCAGCCTTGGGCTTGACGAACTTGAGCGTCATGCGGTCGCTTTCGCCGATGGCTTCATAGCGTGCGCGATCGACATCCTTGTTGCGATAAGTGGGAGGCAGCGCCCAGACGCCATTGGGATGATCGGCGGTGTCCTTGGGGTTGGCATTGATCTCGGATTTTCCAGCCAGCTTGAAGCCCACGCTTTCGACCATGCGAGTCACAAAGGATTCGTGCATATAGCCCGAGCTGGCGCTTGAATCCTGAAGGCGGTTTTCCGGAAGGCGGTGTTCGACCACGCCCAGAACGCCGCCGGGCTTGAGGGCGTCGTAGGCGCTGCGCAGCACTCGCTTGAGGTTGTCTTCGCCCAGGGCCAGCCAGTTGTGCAGGTTACGGAAAGTCAGGATCAAGTCCACACTGCCGGGCCGGGCGTAATCGAGTTTCCCCGGCGGCTCGAAAATGGCGATTTCAACCTTGCCATACAGGCCGGGATCGGCCGCGAGCTTCTGCTGCAGGCGGATGGTCTGGTTGCGCAGGTATTCGTTGGGCGAGGCGGGATCCGGCACGGCAGCGATGTATCGGCCTCGGTCGCGCAGGTAGGGTGCGAGGATTTCGGTGTACCAGCCCCCGCCGGGACTGAGTTCGACCACGGTCATGGCAGGGGTGGCGCCGAAGAAGGACAGCGTTTCGTAAGGGTGGCGAGCGGCGTCGCGCGCAACGAAGGCCGGCGTGCGCGTGGGGGCGGCGATGGCTGTTTTCAGCGGGTCGTCGCGATCTTGCGGCGCGGCGTGGGCCGTGATCCCAGACGCGGCCAGGATGGCAGCCACGGCAAGGTGATGAAGGCGCTGGAGGTTCAGAAGATGCATGCCTGTTCCCTAGAGTGTTGCATGAAGCTTACCAAGAATTGCGTCTTGTCCCGGATTGTAAGCCCGCACCGCCCGCCAAAACCGCCCGCTGAATCTGCCGGTGGCCGCAGGCGCATTACAATCGTTTCAAAAGATGAGATGAGCCATGCAAGGAATCGACCCGAAGACGCTGACGATAGTCTCCAGTATTCTCGCCGTGATGCTGTCGGTCATCCTGTTCACGATGCGCAGGGGCTTCCCGTCGAATGTCCGGGGAATAGGGCACTGGGCAAATGCCGTGCTGCTTTTCGTCGTTTCCGCCATTCTTTTCGTCCTGCGGGACACATCCCCCTTGTTGCATGTGATTTTCGCCAATGGCCTGTTCATCGCCGGTCTATTGCTGATGGGTGCAGGGCTGCTGAAGTTCGATGATCGTCCGGCGCGGGGCGGCAAGGCGGTTGCGGCGGCCATGGCGGCCCTGTTGGCGGCCATGCTCTGGTTCACGTTCGTCGACCCGTCGTTCCGTGTCAGGCTGGTGCTGGCGGCAAGCGCGCTGGCCTTGCTCTTTGCTGGCATTTCTTGGCTGGCTCTGGGTACGGGGCGTCTCAGTCTGGGGCGGGCCATCACGAGCACGGCGTTCGGCGTTTCCAGTTTGATTTGCCTGATGCGTGTCGCCACAATGCTGATCGGATTCGATCGGCCGGACGGGCTGTTTGATTTCAGCCGCCTGCAGGTTGTGTACCTGGCGGGCTTCAATGTGGCGCTGCTTCTGGGGACGGTCGGTTTCATCCTGATGGTCAATGAGCGTATGCGGGAGTCTCTGGAGTTCCTTGCTTCGCATGACGCCTTGACCGGAGTCTTGAACCGCGGGGCATTTTTTTCGCAGGCGGCCGCCGCCTATAAATCCTGCCAGCGTCAGCAGACGCCCTTGTCGGTGCTGTTGCTGGATCTCGATCATTTCAAGAAGATCAACGATCAATTCGGTCATCACGTCGGCGATCGCGTCCTTGTCGAGTTCTGCCGTGCCGTGCGGCGGGTCTTGAGGCCATCCGATGTGCTGGGTCGGTACGGGGGCGAGGAGTTCGCCGTGCTGCTGCCGGCCACTTCCGGCGCCATAGCCTTGTCCGTGGCGGAGCGCATCCGCCATGTGGCATGCCGAAGCGATGCGCGGCCGATACGTACGGTCAGCATCGGGTGTGCCACCACCGTGCCGCCCTTGCTCAGTCTCGACGAGTTGTTGATCCAGGCCGATGAGGCCCTGTACCAGGCCAAACGCAATGGACGCGATCGAACCGAGGCCTGGGCGCCGGACCCGGAAGGGGGGCAGTCCCTTCCAAGGCTCGAAACTGGCATTCGGCGTGCCCTGGATCCTCATGGCCAGCCCCAAATCCTATGAATGAGTAAGTGGAGAACTTAAAGATGTCCTCGAAGAAAGCCCCGTCACGCATCGCCGTCATTCCCGGCGACGGCATCGGCAAGGAAGTGATGCCGGAAGGCCTGCGTGTCCTCGAAAAGGCGGCCAGCCGTTTCGGCCTGGATCTGCAATACACGATGATCGATTGGGCCAGCTGCGATTACTACCTCAAGCATGGCGACATGATGCCGGCCGACTGGAAGGCGCAACTGAAGGATGTGGACGCCCTGTATTTCGGCGCCGTGGGTTGGCCGGCCACGGTGCCGGACCATGTCTCCTTGTGGGGCTCGCTGCTCAAGTTCCGCCGCGAGTTCGATCAGTACATCAATCTCAGGCCGGCGCGCCTTTTCGAAGGTGTTGCCGCTCCCCTGGCGGGACGCAAGGCCGGCGACATCGATTTTTACGTGGTGCGAGAAAACACCGAAGGTGAATACACCAATCTGGGCGGCGTCATGTACCCCGGGACGGAGCGTGAAATCGTCATCCAGGAAACCGTGATGAGCCGTTTCGGCACCGATCGTGTCCTGCGCTATGCCTTCGAGCTGGCCCGATCCCGGCCGCGCAAGCACCTGACTGTAGCGACCAAGAGCAACGGTATCGCCATCAGCATGCCGTGGTGGGACAGCAGGGCGGATGCGGTGGCGGCCGACTATCCCGACGTCCAGGTGGACAAGCAGCACATCGACATTCTGGCGGCGCGTTTCGTGCTGCAACCCCAGCGCTTCGATGTGGTCGTGGCCAGCAATCTGTTCGGCGACATCCTGTCGGACCTCGGTCCGGCCTGCACCGGCACCATCGGCCTGGCGCCGTCGGCCAACTTGAATCCCGACCGCAGGTTCCCTTCATTGTTCGAGCCGGTTCACGGATCCGCGCCCGATATCTACGGCCAGGGGATCGCCAACCCCATTGCCATGATCTGGTCGGGGGCGCTGATGCTCGATTTTCTGGGGTATCGCGAGGCGCATGATGCCATCGTGCGCGCCATCGAAATCGTCCTAAAGGATGGGCCGCGAACGCCGGACCTGGGGGGAAGGGCCTCGACGCAGGAGCTCGGCAAGGCCATTGCCGAGCTCGTCTGACTGCGTCTCAGCTGCACACCTGGTCGTTGACGGCGTGATCCGTCACATGTAGCTCGTCCACTTGCGTTCGTAGTCGTTGACTGCAAACTCTTCGACCATGAAGTCGATGAACGAACGCACTTTGGCCGACAGGTGTTTGCGGCTGGGGTAGGCAATGTTGATCTGCAGGCGGGGCAGGTCCCAGTCGTTCAGGACAGGCACCAGCCGTCCTGCCACGATGTCGTCGTAAATGATGTAGCTGGGTTGAATCAGTATGCCCAGGCCGTTGAGGGCCGCTGAACGCAAAACCTGTCCGTCATTTGATTCGAGCGTGCCTTGCACATTGACGACTCGCTGCTGACCCCGATGGGTGAGCTTGAGCTCGTTGGGGTTGTTGGCGTGCACATAGACCAGCATGTCGTGTTTGAGCAGATCCTCCGGGCTGCGCGGCGTGCCTTTTTTTGACAGGTAGGCGGGCGAAGCCGCCAGAATGCGGCGCGTGGACGCCAGGCGGCGGATGGTGATGGTGCTGTCCGGTTCGTATTCTCGGGTACGGATGGCGACGTCGATGCCATTGTCGATCATGTCCAGGTAGCGGTTGGCTGTTTCGACGTGCACCCTTACCAGCGGGTAGCGTTGGTGGTACTTGGGCAGGCGCGGCGCAATAAGCTGCATGGCGAACGAGAGCGAAGCGCTCAGGCGCAAGATGCCGGAAGGGTTCAGGGTGCTGCTGTTCACGGCGGCTTCCGCGTCGCGCAGTTCGGCCAGAACGTGGCGCGCGCGTTCATGGAACTCTTGTCCTTCGCCGGTCAGGTAAAGGCGACGCGTGTTGCGTTCCACCAGTCTGACTTGCAGGCGGTTTTCCAGCGAGGCCAGGTAACGTGTGGCCGCTGGGTTGGACAAGCCCACGGCCTCGGCTGCCGCGCTCAGGCTGCCGCGTTCCGCCACTTCCACGAACAACGCCAATTCGGTGAATCGATCCATTCTTCCGTTTTTTGGAATAGTAATTTGCAAAAATATTGTTTTTCAAATGTTTGTGAAATTATAAAGTTCAGCTCGCCGGCCTTTCAAGGCCCACCTACACAGAGGACACACCATGCGCAACCTCAACCAAGACAACATCACCCAGGCGGTCATCGCCAGTTTTGCCAATACATCGGACCCCCGTCTGAAAGAAATCATGACTAGTCTGGTGCAGCACCTGCATGCCTTTGCCCGCGAAGTGAAGCTGACTGAAGAAGAGTGGTTCCAGGGCATCGATTTTCTGACCCGCTGCGGCCATATCACCGATGACAAGCGTCAGGAATTCATTCTGCTTTCGGATGCACTGGGTCTGTCCATGCTGACCGTGGCCATGAATAACGACAAGCCCCAGGGTTGCACGGAATCCACTGTGTTCGGCCCTTTCTACGTGGAAGGTGCGCCCCATTACGAATTGGGTGACGACGTGGCCAACGGTGCCCACGGTACGCCCTGCCTGGTGCGCGGCACGGTCAGGGGATTGAATGGCGAACCCATACCCGGGGCGGAACTGAATGTTTGGCAGTCGGACGAGGATGGGCTATATGACGTTCAGCATGCCGGGCTCGATCATGCGCAGGGGCGCGGCGTCGTGACTGCCGACGAGAACGGGCATTACCATTTTCGCTCCATTGTCGCCGTGCCGTATGCGATTCCGCACGATGGTCCAGTGGGGCAGATGCTGGATGCCACGGGCCGTCATCCCTGGCGTCCGGCTCACCTGCATTTCATGATCAAGGCCCCGGGTTACGAGACCCTGATCACCCACGTTTTCCGCGACCATAGCGACTATCTGGATTCCGACGCGGTGTTCGGGGTGCGCCAGTCGCTGGTGTGCGATTGGGTAGAGCAACCGGATGGCACGTATCTGATGCAGTATGACTTCGTCCTGAACCCTGTGAAGGCGAAGTAAGCGGAGGCTGGGGCATGATTCGACACATCGTGATGTGGAATCTGGCCGGCGACAGTCTCGAGGCCAGGCAGCGCAATATCGAACAGTTGCAGCGCAGTTTCCATAGCCTCAACGGTCGCATACCGGGGTTGCGGAAACTTGAGATCGGCGTGGACAGCAGCCGGGTGGACTATTGCGTTTCCAATCCCGATGGCGAAATCAGGAATTCAGCATGAGAGATTTTGTTTACAACATTCAATCGTCGAGGGTCGTGTTCGGGCCGGGGTCGCTTGCCCATCTGGAGCGCGAAATCGATCTGCTTGGCGCCCGGCGCGCGCTGGTGCTTTCAACCCCCGATCAGGGCAATCAGGCGCACATGGTCGCCGAACGGCTGGGCAGCCGGGCGGCGGGTGTATTCCCGCGCGCCGTGATGCACGTGCCCATCGAGACCGTTCGTGAAGCACGGGAAGAGGCCCGTCGGCTGGGGGCCGATTGTGCGGTTGCCATCGGTGGCGGCTCCACGACCGGTCTTGGCAAGGCGATTGCCCTGGATTCGGGGTTGCCGGTGCTGGCCATCCCGACGACCTACGCCGGAAGCGAGATGACGCCCATCTACGGCATCACCGAAGCCGGCTTGAAAAAGACGGGAAGGGACGCGCGCGTGTTGCCGCGCACGGTGATCTACGATCCCGATCTGACTCTGACCTTGCCGGCGGCCCTGAGCGTGACCAGCGGGATGAATGCCATCGCGCACGCCGCGGAAGGCTTGTATTCGCAAGATAGCAATCCTGTGATGGATCTGATCGCCGAGGACGGGATTCGAGCCCTGGCCCAGGCATTGCCTACGATCCGTCATCATGGCGACGATATCGAGGCGCGCGGCGACGCACTGTACGGAGCGTGGCTATGCGGGATCGTGCTCGGCAATGTCGGGATGGCCCTGCATCACAAGCTTTGCCATACGCTGGGGGGCAGTTTCAATCTGCCGCATGCCGAAGTCCACACGGTGGTGTTGCCGCAGGCCATCTCCTTTAATGCCGAGGCCGCCCCGCAAGCCATGCGTCGCATCGAGCGTGCCTTGGGGGTGGCGGGTCGGGCCAGTGCTGCTGCGGGCCTGTTCGATCTGGCGCGCGACAATGGCGCGCCAGTGGCCTTGAAGGACATTGGCATGAAGCTGGCCGATCTGGATCGCGCCGCGGAGATTGCGGTGAGCAACCCTTACTGGAACCCTCGCCCCTTCGGGCCGGCGCAACGCGACGAGGTCCGTCAGCTGTTGCAGCGCGCGTATGAAGGCGTGCGGCCGGATTGAATTCCGGAGTAGCGTCTGGGGGCTATTCGAGGGCGCCAGAAAGTTGCAGTGCCAACCACAAAGCCACTCCGCCGAATGACAAGGTGATGAGATAGCCCGTGACGACGGGCTTGCCGACCTGTGTCCCGCCCGTTGTCCAGGCGATGGCCGCCTTGATCACCATATTGGCGATGGCGGCAAGGCTTGATGCCCACGCCACCGTCGTGGTCGGCAGGCTGCCGGTATCATGCAATCGGGCAAGGGAGATCAGGATCGCATCGACACCGCCCAGACCGGACAGGGCTGACAAGACATAGATGCCGCCGGTGCCCAGCCACTGCTGTGCCGCCGGGAACAGGACGGCAATGAGCGCCAGGAAGGTGGCAAAGCCCAATGCGGTGCCGAGTTCGAACGGCTTCATCGACTCGATGCGGCTGTCCTCTTCGGCATCATGAGGTGAGCGCCGCCATATCCACAAGGCCAGGCCCAGCATGACGAGCCAGCACATAATGGCGGTCGCGCCGACGCTGAACAGCAAGGCCGGGGCGATGATGCCGACCAGAACCGCCATGCGCAGGAACATGACGCTGCAGGCGGCGAGCGTGGCGGAGGCGACGGCGTTGGCCATCAGGGGCTGGCGGCGTGCATAGCGCGCCAGGGTCAATGTCGCCGCCGTCGATGAGGCAAGGCCGCCCAACAGGCCCGTCCATAATATGCCGCGCTCGGATCCGCTCAGGCGCATGGCGAAATGGCCGGCCAGCGATAGCCCGGCCACCAGGATGACCGCCCACCAGAGAATATAGGGATTGAGCGCGGCGTACGGGCCCAGGCCGGTGTTGGGAAGATAGGGCAGGATGACCAAAGACAGCACGAGCAACTGGAGTGCCGCGGTCAGTTCCTGATGCTCGATCAGCCTGATCCAGCCGTGCAGCGTGGGCTTGAGGTTCAGGAGCACTGCCGCGATCACGGCGGTGGCCAGGGCCAGGGCGACATTGTCCAACGCGGCGAAGGTGCCGAGCACCAGTGTCAGCAACATGGCCACGGCGGTGGTTGCGCTCAGATTGCCGGACAGTTTCGCGCTGCGGTAATACGCCGCCGTCAGCAGCATGGAAAGCCCGATCAGCGCGGCAATCAGAGGCCAGGCGCCCAGGGTCGGCTGCAGATGCCCCAGCACGCCGCCGAGAAGTCCTGTCAGGGAAAATGTCCGCAGACCTGCCACACGGCCACCCTCGGGGCTATCGCGATTGCTCCATCCCCGTTCCAGCCCGATCAGCATGCCTATCGCCAGCGCAGCAATCAGGCGGAGGGCGTCCGGTGGCAGAGTGAACCCGTTCATAGTGTCCTTTTGAAATGATCTTGCGCCGCTGCGTCGCGGCAAATTACCAGGAAGATTCGAGCTGCGCCAGGTGTTCGGCCAGAAAGTCGATCAGCACTCGAACCTTGACCGACAAATGTTTGCGGCTTGGGTACAGGGCGTGGATGCCAAGCGTCGAGGCTCGGTAATCGGGCATCAGTTCGATCAGTCGGCCTGTCTTCAGGTCCGGGCCCACCAGGAATGTCGGCTGCAAAATGATGCCTTGTCCGCTCAGGGCGGCAGACCGGCACGTTTCGCCATTGTTGGTGTGCATCCAGGGCCGCGTCCTCACGCTGACGGGCCCCCGCGGGCCCGTGAAGTGCCATTCATCCTTGGTGGACAAGTAGCTGTATGCAATGATCTGGTGGTTGCTCAGATCGGCTGGGTGCGACGGTGTGCCGTGGTCTTCGAGATAGCCGGGCGAGGCACAGACCGCCATTCGGGCGCTGGCCAGACGCCGGCTGACCAGCGAAGAACTTTCCAGTGCGGCGATCCGGACAGCGAGATCATAGCCCTCGTCGACCAGATCGACCAGGCTGTCCGACAAGGTGATGTCCAGCGTCACGAGGGGATGGCGTTGACGGAACAGGCCCCATAAAGGGGCCAGGTGCAGGACGCCAAAGGTGTAGGGGGCATTGACGCGCAGCAAGCCGCTCACGACTTCTCGCCGTGAGGTGATTTCCGCCTCGGCCTCTTCAAGGTCGCTCAGCAGGCCTTTGCTGCGTGCATAGAATGCCTGGCCCTCCGGGGTCAGCGACACCCGCCGCGTCGTACGGTGGAGCAGGCGGCTACCAAGCCGGTTCTCGAGTTCCACGACATGGCGTGATATGGCGGCCTTGGACAGGCCCAAAGTCTCTGCGGCACCGACAAAGCTGCCTGCTTCGACCACCGCGTTGAAACTCTGCATTTCCAGGAATCGGTCCATTGTTTCGAAATTTTAAACAATAAATCAATCAATTCGGAGTTTATCTGTTTATTCTGAGCCAATATAGTAGTGGCATATTTATTCAATCACGGAGAGTTCCATGTCCAGTACTGCCAATCAAAATGCCCTGACCTTGCTGGGGCGTCTGATGTTCGCCGCGTTGTTCCTGCCTGCCGGCATCGCCAAGCTGACCGGCTTCTCGGGGACCGTGGGGTATATCGCATCTGCCGGCCTGCCTGCGCCCGCGGCGGGGGCGGTCTTGGCCTTGCTCGTCGAGATACTGGGCAGCGTTGCCTTGATCGTCGGCTTTCAGACGCGCATTTCGGCGCTGGTGCTGGCGGTGTTCACGTTGGGCGCCAGTGTGTTCTTCCATCCTTACTGGAGCGTGCCCGCCGATCAGGTGATGGTGACCCAGTTGCTGTTCTTCAAGAATATCGCGGTGATCGGCGGCTTGTTGGTCCTTGCGGCCCATGGCGCGGGCGGCTGGAGCCTGGATGCCCGCCGCCGCGCCTGACGCGGGTGACCTACAGATAGCCGAGCAGTGACCACCAGATCCCGCCGATCACCAGCCACACCACCAGATTCACGATGCTCATGATCAGCCCGGCCAGCCACCACTGGCCCAATGTGGTGTAGCCCGAGTTGTAGATGATCGGCGAGGTCCCGGTGGCGTAGTGGGTCAGCGTCATCATGATGCTCGACGCGGCGGCCATGATCAGGGCGAAGCCCATCGGAGGGGCGCCCAGCGCGATGCCTGTGGCATAGAACGCCCCGAACATGGCCGTAATGTGCGCGGTGGTGCTGGCGAACATGTAATGGGCGTACATGTATGCCAGCAACAGCAGCAGGCTGGACCAGACCCAACCGATGCCGAGGTGCCGGATAGCCCCTTCCAGGCTGCTTGAGAACCAGGGCACGATGCCCAGCTTGTTCAGGAATCCGGCCATCATGACCAGGGCCGCGAACCAGACGACGGTGTCCCAGGCGCCTTTCTCGGCCAGCACGTCGCCCCAGGATAAAACACCGAAGACCAACAGCAGCGCCAGGCCACTGGCGGCGGCTGCCGTGGCGTCGACGGCGTAGGCACGGCCCAGCAGGAGTTCGGGCACGCCCGCCCACAGGAACAGAAGCCAGGCGAACACGCCCAGCAGGATCTTCTCGTCCTTTTTGATCGGTCCGAGTTCGCGCAGCTTGCCTTGGGCGAAATCGCGCGCGGAATGGGTGTCGGTGATTTCAGGGGGGTAGACCCGGGCGAGCACCAGCGGCATGAGCAGGATGGCGGCAAGTCCCGGCAGCAGCATCGCGATCGCCCAGGTCCCCCATGACAGGCTGATCTGTGCGCCGGTGGCCTCCGCGATCAGCTTGACCACCAGGGGATTGGGGGCGGTGGCCGTGATGAACATGGCCGAGGTGATCGGATTGGCGTGATAGTTGACCAGGGCCAGATAGCGCCCGATCTTGCCTTCGGTCTTTTCTTCGGGGGTGGAACCGAAGCTGATCGCGATGGATTTCATGATGGGATGCATGATGCCCCCTCCGCGCGCTGTATTGCTGGGCGTCACGGGGGCCAGCACGAGCTCCGAGAGGGCCAGCGCGTAGCCGATGCCGATGGTCTTGCGGCCGAACAGGGCAATGAACCAGTAGCCGATGCGTGCGCCGAGCCCCGTCTTGATGAGACCGCGGGATATCATGATCGATATGCCGATCAGCCAGATCAGCGGGTTGGCAAAGCCGCTGAGCGCATCGGTGATTGCCGTGCCGGGGTTGTTGCTGGTTACCCCCAACATGGCAACCAGTGCGATGCTGATCATGGCAAGGGCGCCGATCGGCATGGCCTTGCCGATGATCGCCGCGATGGTCGCCACGAACAGGGCGAGCAGATGCCAGGCGGGGGGCTTGACCCCTTCCGGCACCGGAATGACGAACCAGATCATCAGGCCCAGGCCGACGGCGACGAGCGCAGGCACGATTTTCAATCCATCGTCTTTCATGAGTGGTCTCCGGGGTGCTCGAATGTCGTGGCGATGCACTGGCCTCGCCCCCCATGCTCGAGACCAGGCGATCAGTATGCCCTCAAATCCGGCAGTCGAGCTTGCGTCCCGTCAAACCGGGGTGTCATGCGTGCGCCCGCAAGAATCAGGAAACCACCCGGTTGCGCCCCTGGCTTTTGGCGCGATAGAGGGCGGCATCGGCGGTGGAGTAGGCCTGTTCGAAGCGGGTTCCGGGGGCGCTCCAGCTGACGCCGAAGCTGGCCGTGACGGGATGCGAAGGCAGGCTCGAGAAGGCGCGTCCCGCGACATCCTGACGGATCGTTTCGGCGATGGATACGGACTCTTCCAGCGCCGTGTCCGGCAGCAGTATGGTGAATTCCTCGCCGCCCACGCGACCGATATTGCCCCGGCCTTTCAGGGCGAAGGAAAGCCGTTCGACGAGCTCCTGAAGCACGGCGTCGCCCGTCGGGTGGCCAAACGTGTCGTTGATGCGCTTGAAGAAGTCGATGTCCAGCATGATCAGCGACAGTGAGGACTCGTCCAGGTAGCGCTGCGCCTGTTCGAAGACGGCGCCGCGATTCAGGCTGCCGGTCAGGTTGTCATGGCGTGCCTTGTAGTCCAGCTCCGCGCTCAACTGTTGCAGTTTGGCATTGACGGCATTGAGTTCCGCCTCGGTGCGGTCGCCGTGCCGGATCAGCCGATGGGTTTCACGCATCAGGCGTTGGTAATGCTGTACCAGGTCTTGCAAGGCATGGCGGTACTTCCCCGTGTCGAGGTCGGTTTCTGTGAGGACGGCCCGGGCACGCGACAGGGCCGCCATCTCCGCCTCAAAAAGATCTTTGTCCACGCTCAGCCCTGTACCGCATGGTCCCGGAAGGTCAGGTCGGCGAAGTCTTCGCACAGCTCCTGGCCGAATTCGTAGATCGTGTCGTCTTCCTCATCGTGATACCAGTTCAGGATGACAGGTGTGCCCGCAGCGGCCTTCTCGTTCAGGGCGTCGAACAGGGAGAACAGCATCTTGGTGCTGGAGCTGTTGAAATACGCCAGGCCGACGTCGATCGTGATCGGCTCCGACGACGTGTCGTGTTCGAGGAAGCAGCGCAAGGCCGCGATGATCTCTCCCCAGAACATCGCGGCGTTCTCGGGATAGGCCTCCCCCTTGATCGACAATTGGCGCTCGTCGAACCGGAAGTCAATTTCGGGGGAACTTGCAGTGGCCGCAATAAAGATATTCGTCATGGTTCTACATTCAAGATAATGCGCGATGTCGACAGGCTGGGCATGGGCATTCAGATGGTGGCTTTCAGGTAAAAAAGAACGCTGTCGCTGCCATGGCTCGGGATGAACTCGAACTCCAGGGGGGCGCTGGCATCGCGGGCCACGGTCAGCAGTCCCAGGCCGGCTCCCTTGCTGTCTTCCGAGGTTTCGGCGCGCAGGATCTGTTTGTATTCGCGCTTAATGTCGTCGATGGTCAGGCTGCGCAGGTGTTCCAGTTTTTCACGCAGTTTCTGGGCGATGTCGGCATGCACGGGGTTGGCGCAGTGCAGGTAGTAGCGTCCCGCTTCGGTCGAAATGCAGATCGATCCGTGGCGCACTTCATCGTTGAAGTCTGTCGAGTCATTCTGGGTGTAGGCATCGACCGAGTAATGAATGATGTTCTGCGTCATTTCGATGAATGACGAAAACAGCTTGCGCCGGGTAGTGTTGGCCGCGCCCACATGCTCGACGCGCATTTTCACGGCGTCGGCCACAGCGGCGATGATGGTTTGCGAGAAGTAGCCTTCGTAGTAGAAGATGACATCGCGCTCCTCCGCGCACTGGCAGAATATGCGCCAGTGCAGGCTGTTGTTGCGGTTGCTCGTTAAAACTGGAGTGGTCATGTTGGCAGGTTCAGTCAAGGCGCAGACACAATAGGGTGAGGTCGTCCCGGCGAGTATGCGTTCCCTGGTAGGTCCGGAACTCGTCCATCAGCCGCTGCGTCAGGTCGGGCATGGGAGACAGACGGTGCCGCTGCAGCGCCTCGCGCAGCCGCCGTTTGCCGTAAGCGATGTTCTTCTGGCCGCCGATCTGGTCGATCAGGCCGTCGGTGCTGCAGCACAGGATGGTGCTGCGTGCGAGTTGCGTGTTGCGGTTCTTCCAGGCCATGTCGGCCGGCGTATCCGCGTATCCCAGGCCGATGCGTTCGCCGTCGATGGTCTCAACGTTCTCCTGGTCTGGCGCCACGATGAACAACGGCATTTTTGCGTGGGCGCTGGTCAGCATCAGATTGGCTTCATCGAGCCAGAAGAAGACCGCGTCCATGCCGTCGTTGGAGGAATCGGTGTCCTGGCTGGCAAAGTGCTGCCCCAATGCCACTTTCATGCTGCGGCTGACTTCGGCCATCAACCGGCCCGGGTCGCGCGGCCCGTATTTGCTCAAGGCGTGGCGCAACGAGGACGATGCGATCAGTGTCAGGAAGGCGCCCGGCACGCCATGCCCGGTGCAGTCGGCAATCGCGGCGAACCAGCCGTCGTCGAAACGCTGGAAGTGATAGAAATCGCCCCCGACCATGTCGCGGGGCTCCCAGGCGATTTCGACGTCCCGCAGCGTGGCCTGCATGGCGCTCAGGGACTCGCTCAGCATGGCGCGCTGGATGGTGCTGGCGTAGGCGATGCTTTGCATGACCTGACGGTTCTTTTCCGTTTGCAGTTCGACCAGGACATGCATCAGGTCCAGGCCTGAGCCGATGCCGACGAAGGCCTCGCCGTCCACGATCAGGAAACCGTCGGCCAGAGTCTTGTCGCCGGATTCGACCGCTCGCGCCGCCAGGGTTTCGATGGGAGTGCCCACATCGACGATCAGTGGCGATTTGTCCATGAATGCAATGCTGCTTTTCTTCTCATACAGCTCGCGGTAATACGGCTTGGACATTTGCGACATGAAAATGTTGCGGCTGATCAGGCCGATGGGGCAGCCGTTCTCCAGTACGGGCAGGCTGACGAGGTCGCGATGCTCGCCGAAGATCCCCAGCACCTCGGCATTGGTCATTTCGGACGTGACAGCCGGTACTTCGATGACGAGCAATTTGGCTGTGGGGTGCTGCAAGGTGCGCATCGAAGCCGACAATGCGCTGAATTTGTTGGACACAATGACAGTCTCTGCACGCGAATACACGAAAACGGGACGCCCATCGGGCGCGGCGCGCTTCCGACGAGTTGCCAGATGGTAGTCACATGGCGTTACGCCAATGTGACAAAATAAAACATGGTGCCTCGGGTGGCGGATTGCCACGGGCTGGTTTGCGCTGGCGGCGTTCTATCGAGCAACGCAGCAGGAAAACAGAGTGTTGATACTGGCAGGGAGTATCTGATAAGATACTCCGGACCAGTATAAGAAGGTTCGTCCATGCCGCACACCCCAGAGGAAAAAAAACGCGTTCTAGCCCGCGTGCGTCGTGTACGCGGGCAACTCGACGCACTGGAGCGCGCTCTGGAGGAGGGGACTGATTGCGGTCCGATTCTTCAACAGATCGCGGCCGTGCGCGGCGCCATCAATGGCTTGATGGCCGGTGTGCTTGAAAGCCATCTGCGAGAGGAATTCGCGCAGCTTGGGGCCGCCAGCGAGACGTCGCAGAAGTCCATTGACGATGTCGTGTCCCTCGTACGTACCTACCTTCGATAATGCTGATTGGCGCCCGCCTGGATGGGCGCTCGACTCTCTCCCCCCTTCGTAAGGATTGTCATGAAATCACGTGCTGCTGTTGCGTTTGCCCCAGGCAAGCCGCTGGAAATTGTCGAGATTGACGTCGAACCTCCCCGCAAGGGTGAGGTTTTGGTGAAGATCACCCATACGGGTGTGTGCCACACCGATGCCTTCACGCTTTCCGGGGATGATCCGGAAGGCATCTTCCCCGCCGTGCTGGGCCACGAGGGCGCCGGCATCGTTGTCGAGGTGGGCGAGGGCGTAACCAGCGTCAAGCCCGGCGATCATGTCATTCCGCTCTACACCGCCGAGTGCGGCGAGTGTCTGTTCTGCAAGAGCGGAAAGACCAACTTGTGCGTGGCAGTGCGGGCGACGCAGGGCAAGGGCGTCATGCCGGACGGCACGACGCGTTTCAGCTATAACGGCCAGCCTGTCTACCACTACATGGGTTGTTCGACCTTCAGCGAATACACGGTCGTGGCGGAAGTCTCGCTCGCCAAGATCAACCCCGATGCTAACCCCGAGCACGTGTGTCTGCTGGGTTGCGGTGTAACCACGGGGCTGGGCGCGGTAAAAAACACCGCCAAGGTCCAGGAAGGCGACTCGGTCGCGGTGTTCGGCCTGGGCGGCATCGGCCTTGCCGTCATCCAGGGCGCGAAGCTGGCCAAGGCCGGCCGCATCATCGCCATTGACACTAACCCGGCCAAGTTCGAGCTTGCCAAGGTGTTCGGCGCCACCGACTGCGTGAACCCCAAGGATCACGACAAGCCCATTCAGCAGGTCATCATCGACATGACCGGCTGGGGCGTCGATCATAGCTTCGAATGCATCGGCAATGTCAACGTCATGCGGGCTGCGCTGGAGTGTGCGCATCGCGGCTGGGGCCAGTCGGTCATCATCGGCGTGGCGGGCGCGGGCCAGGAAATCTCCACCCGGCCTTTCCAGCTCGTGACCGGTCGTCGCTGGCTGGGCACTGCCTTCGGTGGCGTGAAGGGCCGTTCCGAGCTTCCGGGCATGGTCGAGGACTCCATGTCCGGCAAGATCCAGCTCGAACCGTTCGTCACCCATACGAAGCCCCTGTCCGAGATCAACGAGGCCTTTGACCTGATGCACGAAGGCAAGTCGATCCGCACAGTCGTCCACTACTGATCATGGCATAGCAGCGCCGCCCGTCCCTGTCATTCGCGCGGGGGCGGGCGGCGCCGTCTTTCCTGGGGTGTCGTACCTACCGGGCGTGAGGCCGGCACGGGTACGAGCCTCCTTGCAGGTCAGGCCGCAGGCAGTGCAATCGGCGACACGTGTCCGCCAAGCGGCAGCGGTTCTCTGCGCGTGAGCGCCGGATTGTCGGCGGGCGCGGAGAAATCGCTTTTCAGGCGGAAGGTCGCGACGATGCGTGCTAGCTCTGCGGCCTGATCCTGCAAGGCCGCCGACGCGGCGCTGGCTTCTTCGACCAGCGCGGCGTTCTGCTGTGTCACTTCGTCCATCTGCCCGATGGCCAGATTGACCTGCTCGATACCGGCCGTTTGCTCTTTGCTGGCCATCGAAATCTCGCCCACGATGTCGGCCACTTGCTTCACGCTGTTTACGATGTCGCGCATGGTGTCGCCCGCGGTGCCCGCCAGGCGGGCGCCGGCTTCGACCTGCTGAACGGAGCCGCTGATCAATGTCTTGATTTCCTTTGCCGCCGTGGCCGAACGCTGGGCCAGGCTGCGTACTTCGCTGGCCACCACGGCAAAGCCGCGTCCTTGTTCGCCGGCTCGCGCAGCTTCGACCGCAGCGTTGAGCGCGAGGATGTTGGTTTGAAAGGCGATACTGTCAATCACGCCGATGATGTCTCCGATCTGTTTTGAAGACTGATCGATGGCATCCATCATGTCGACCACTTGCTTGACGACGTCGCCGCCTCGCTCAGCGACATGCGATGCCGCCATGGCAAGCTGATTGGCCTGGTGCGCATTGTCGCTGTTCAGTTTTACCGTCGACGTGAGCTGTTCCATCGACGCGGCCGTTTCCTGTAACGAGCTGGCCTGTTCTTCGGTGCGGGCCGAAAGATCCGTATTGCCGGCGGCGATCTGCCTTGATGCCGATGCGATCGATTCGGCTCCAGCACGCACATGCGTGACGACCGAGGCCAGGCTCTCTTGCATGGCGCTGATCGCCTGAACAAGGCTTCCGGGGCGGCGTGCGGCGCCTTCAATCGCCACGGCAAGGTCGCCTTCCGCGATGCGGCGCGTCACTTCCACCGTATAGACGGGCTCCGCACCCAGTTGTTTCATGATGCTGCGCGTCATGTACAGCGCGATGACGATGCCCAGGATGACCGCGGCAACCGCCAGCACCAGACTCCAGGCGAACATTTGTTCGGTCAGGGCGATGACCTGGGCTTTGGTTGTGGCGACTTCATCGTTCTTGCGCTTGACGAGATCCAGCAAGGGGGGCGCGCATTTCGCGCCAGATCGGCGTGTCGTTGTCATTGAGGAGGGTGATGGCGGCAGCGCGGTCGGTCTTTGCGAGTTCCGCGGTTTTCTTGAGGATGGGCAGGCGCTTTTTCTGCCCATCAGCGGTGCCTTGCAGCACGGAGGCCAGGGCGGGATCCGAGGCGCCGAGCGGCATGCTGAGTTTCATGACGGCATCGAATTCGGCCGTGGCGGCATCCAGGTTCTGGTAAGCCCGTTCGTTGCCCGGGTCGAGCACGATGTTGCGCAAGGCCTGGCCGATCTGCAGGCCCTGAGCGTAAAGGGAGGTGGCGTTTTGCAGCACTTGCTGGTCAACATCGACAAACTGTGCAAAACGGTTCTTGGCACTTTGCATGCCGGTCAAGGCAAGGCCCAGGGCAACGATGAAGCATGCAAGGACGAGTGCCATGCACACGATCATCCGGGTTCGGAGTTTCATGGTGTCTATTGGGTGGGTGTTGGAAGAAGTTGCGCGAAAATGGGCCTGCAATGAGACCCATTCGTTTACGGCGCCAGTGAGTGAAACTATAGGCTTGCCCTGACTTGAGGGCTGATGCGGGGGGCTTTGGATGCCATACGCCCGCGGGAGGGCCGGATTATTCGCTCTTTGTCGTGACTACGACCTCCAGATATTCTCCTGGAATGACCAATGAGGCGTCTCCGCTTTGGTTGTGGCGGCCAAGCAACTCCAGAATCTCTTGCGCCATGGAGGACTGCTGCTCAGGCGCCAGGGAGGCAAATGCTTTGTGGGTTGGTCCATAGTAAGCTTTGAATACTTCCAGCCAATGCTCGGGCGATTCGTAGCGGAATGTGAATTGCCGGGGTGAAGCCTCGATCGAGAAACCCGGGAACAGTGCGCGCAGGGCGTCCTTGTCGCCCCAGCGCGTGGGGGGCCGCAAGCCGGGTGAAGGTGGCATGTAGCGGCTGACCAGTTTCAGCAACTCTCCGATGAAGCCTTCGGGGGTCCAGTTCGCCAAGCCGATGCGGCCTCCGGGGACGACCACGCGCGCGAGCTCGGCCGCCGCTCGTTCCTGGTTCGGAGCGAACATGACCCCGAAGGTGGACAGTGCGACATCGTAACTGCCGTCGGCGAAGGGCAGCGCCTCTGCATCCGCCTCCTGGAACGAGACTGGTAGCCGCTCTGCGGCGGCTCGCTCTTTGCCGCGCGCAAGCAGATCGGGAACGTAATCCGTGGATGTGACTCGGGCAAACCGTCGAGCGGCGGCAAGGGTGGCGTTGCCGTTTCCAGCTGCCACATCGAGCACTTTGCTGCCGGCTCGCAGGTCCACGGCTTCACAAAGATTCTCACCCACGATCTGCAGTGTGGTTCCTATCATTGCGTAGTCGCCGGAAGCCCATACAGCGCGCTGGCGCTCCTTGATTGCCCGATAATCGGGGGTCGTCTGTTCAGCAAGCATGGTTGTCTCCTTCATCGTGATCGGCGCGGGCCGGTGTGTTCATCTCCGGGGCGCGCCTGGGGCCAAACTTTTTGAAGTCATGATGCGCTCAGCACCTTGGCTGCGCTAGTTCAGTTTCTGAATCGTGCGCTTTGCTCCCGGAGCAGTACACTCGTCATGTCGTGGCCGCCGCTAAATGGAGGAGTGCACATGACAAAAGACAGCTATCAGCAGTTTTGTCCCGTTGCGATGGCGGCAGATGTCTTGTGCCGCCGATGGACCATGCTGCTCCTGCGCGAGCTGTTATTGGGGTCGGTCAGGTTCAATGAGTTGCGGCGCGGCTTGCCGCGCATGTCGTCGGCCCTGCTTGCCCAGCGGCTGCGCGAGCTTGAGGCTGCCGGCATCGTGGCTCGCCCCCGACCAGCGCCCGGCAGCGACACCCGCGAATATCACTTGACTGCGGCGGGGCGAGAATTGCGCCCTCTCGTTGAGAATATGGGAGTCTGGGGGCAGCGTTGGGTGACCACCGAGGCCACGCTTCGTCATCTGGATGCCGATTTGCTGATGTGGGATGTTCGTCGTCGCGTCGACGTGTCCGCGATGCCCGATGGCCGCAGTACGATTCAGTTCATTTTTCCCGAGCGTCCCGACCACGGGCGTCTTTATTGGCTGGTTGCAGCAAAAGGGCAGGAAGTCGATCTGTGCACCGTAGATCCTGGTTTCGAGGTCGATCTTTATGTGACTACGGACCTGCGCACGCTGACCGAGATCTGGCTCGGAAACACAAGTCTTGCCGCTGCACGCAAGGCTGGTCGCTTGACCCTGACCGGCAATCGGCAGCTCGCCACTACGTTTGATGCCTGGTTCGCCCTGAGCCTGTTTGCGGCGGTCGAGAAGCAGGTTGCTGAACGCTCTGTCGCTGAATCGCATTGACTGAGTGTCGTGCTGCGTAATTGGATCGACACCAGGATAGTCATCCCTGTTCGACCTTGTTGCAGAGACGAATAGTACAAACCCTGATTTTTGCATACAAATTTGTATGCAATTATGCATGTAATAAACAGGGCTTAGTAATCGTCGTTTCTTGAGGGACATGAAAATGGCTAATGCTTCCAGCGGAGTAGGCGAATTTGCCGACGCCGCCTTGCGCGACCGTGTGACCCAGTGGTTGTTGATCGAGGCTGAAATGATCGACGACCAGCGTGAGCGTGAATGGCTCGACACCATGGTCAGCAGAGACCTCGTGTACCAGTTGCCCCTGCGGCAAACTGTCGAACGCAAACGAGGCAAAGGTTTCATCGAGGGCTGCTATCACCTGGATGAAACCTGGGGCTCCTTGAACAACAAGCTTCGACAGAATGAAACCGGTCATTCGTGGGCGGAGGATCCGCCCTCGCGCACGCGCCACTACGTCACGAACATTCGTGTGGGCAAGCCGAAGGATGGAGAGATGGCGGTTCGCTCCAATCTGCTTTTGTACCGCAGTCGTCAGGATGAGCTTCCTCCCCAGGTTTTCTCCGGCGAGCGCCATGACGTCCTGGTTGAAAGTGAAGGATCTTTTCTGTTGAAGCGCCGAGTGATCTATCTCGACACGACCGCGATCACCTCGCACAACCTGGCCTTCATTTTCTGAGCGTCGCCACGTAGGAGCTTGAAATGACTGTTTCTTTTACCTCTGCCGATCATGCCACCGATGTCGACGAACTGATGCGATCGCTCAGCGAGGGCATTGATCATGGGCGTGTTCCGGCCAGCATCTACGGCAACTCAGCCGTCTATGAGCGCGAACTGCGCCAGATTTTTGCCCGTTGCTGGGTCTTCATGGCCCACGAGTCCGAACTGCCAAATCCGGGCGATTTCGTGGTCCGCAAAATCGGAGAAGATGATTTCATCGTCACACGAGACAACGACGGCGGAATCAATGTGCTGTTCGATGCGTGTCGCCATCGCGGAGTCAAGGTCGCTCGCGAAAGCAGCGGGAATACCAAGGGCTTTGTCTGCCCATATCACGGTTGGACGTATGACATCAAAGGCAATCTGACCGGTGCTCCGTTATGGCGCAGCGCCTATGGCGAAATGGACAAGTCTAAAAATGGCCTGTTGAAGGCCGTCCAGGTGGATTGCCATCAGGGCCTCATCTTCGCGACGCTCGATGAAAGCGCGCCGCCTCTCAAAGAGTATCTGGGCGGCATGGCATGGTATCTGGATCTGATCTTCGGCCTGAATGAGCACGGGGTCGAGGTTCTTGGGCCGCCTCAACGCTTTGTCATCGATGCCGACTGGAAATCCGGTGCCGACAACTTTTCGGGCGACGACTACCATCTAGGCACGCTGCATCGTTCCGCAATCGACATTGGCGCGTTTCCCGTGCCTTTTGCCGAGAACATGAAGGGCTATCACATCCAAGCGTCGCCGGGGCACTCCTTGTCGTTCTCGATGGCTTCATCCGAAGAGGAGCCGGGGCCCCGGTATTTCGGTTTTCCGGAAGAGATCAGCAAGACCTTCAATACGTCAAGGATCACGGAGCATCAACTCGAAACCGCACGCATGTCGAGGGTGTTCGTCGGAAACGTGTTTCCCAACTTCTCCTTGCTGCTGCTGCCAACCACTGATGACGCGACTCGGCATCCGGCAACCGGGATGTTGACGATCCGCTGCTGGCAACCCAAGGGCCCCGGAAAGATCGAGGTCTGGAACTGGTACGCCGGCTACAAGAACATGTCTCCCGAGCTTAAGCGCCGCACCTATCTTTCGGGCTTGGCAACGTTCTCCATGGCAGGCACCTTCGAGATCGACGACACCGAGCCCTGGATCACGATTGCCCGCACGGGCCGGTCGGTCACAGCGGAAAAGCTGGGCATGCAACTGAACTATCAAATGGGTCTGCCCGATATCGGCATCGCCACGGAAATCAAGGACGGCAGTTGGCCCGGCCCCGGCGTCGTATACAAGAGCCGCTTCGAGGAGGGTGTGCAGCGCAACACTTTCCGTTTCTACGCGGCCATGATGCAGGCGCAGGAAGGCGAGTTCCCGGCGCTCACTTTCAAGGGCGAGCCGGTATCGGCTGAATCGTGATCCTGTAGCGCGTGATGCGGTTCTGATGGAAGGTGTCAAGATGAAAAGACTGGATGGCGTGACTGCGATCGTGACCGGCGCCGCTGGCGGCATTGGCCGCGGGATCGTGCGCCGCTATGTGGAAGAAGGCGCCCGGGTGCTGGCGGTGGATATTGATGGTCATCAGCTTGCCGGACTCAGGAACGAACTGGGCTCCATGGTCAACGTCATGGAAGCCAGCGTCGCCAGAGTCGATGACAATCGGCGAATGGTCGATGCGGCGCTTTCCAGCTTCGGGAAATTGGATGTCTTTTGCGCCAATGCTGGCATCTACGATCAGAACGTGGCACTCGAGGCACTCAATTGCGAGCAGATCGACAAGAGCTTCGACGAGATCTTTGCCGTCAATGTGAAAAGCATTCTTCTTGCCGCGCGAGCCTCCTTTGAGGCATTGCTCCAAACCAAAGGCACGCTTATTGCCACTGCATCGTTTGCGAGTTTCTCGAGCGCAGGCGGCGGAGCGTTGTACACCGCCTCCAAACATGCAGTTGTGGGGCTGGTCAAGCAATTGGCCTATGAATTCGCCCCCGATATCCGCGTCAATGCAGTGGCACCGGGTATCGCTCCGACTCGCCTCAAAGGCCTGAATGCCCTTGGCCAACAGCCCAGGGATTCGGTCCTGGAGGGTACCGAGCATGTCATTCCCTTACAGGCGATACCAGATTCCGATGCCTATGGCGGCCTGTACGCATTGCTGGCTTCGCGTCGGGATTCGGGCCATATCACGGGCTCCATCTTCAATGCCGACAGTGGGCTGTCCATCCGGGGTACCGCCAAGCCGGGGGGGCGCGTCAGATAGCTTCATACAAAGTGATGGCCCGCGCATGCGAGAGCGGATTCAGTCCCTGTTCAGAATGAAACCCTGAGGTGATCGTGGAAATTCTAGGATTGGTGTGGTTAGGTTCACGTACGTCAAATTACAAAGCGATGCGTGATTTCGCGGCCGATGTCCTCGGCTTGGATGTTGGCATGGAGCAGAAGGATGCGGTCGTATTCAGTCTGCCCAACGGAGATGCGTTCGAAGTCTTCAAGCCGACCGACACAGAGCACAGTCACTTTTCTCACCCCGTAACCGGTTTTCTTGTGGCCGATGTCGATGAGGCCCGGCGCGAGCTGGAAGCAAAAGGCGTTGAGTTCGTGGGCGAGGTTCATCGCGGCAGGGCGGGCGAGAACTGGGGGGCGGCCTGGACGCATTTCCATGCGCCGGATGGTCATTTGTACTGCCTGGTCAGCCGCTTCGAGCGGCACCCCGGCGGTATGGCCCGCAACTTTCGCGAGCTGCGCATCTGCATCAAGACCGACGACCTTGACGCCGCAATTCCGCTCTATGAAGAGGGGCTGGGCATGAAGGCCACCGAGGTTTGGGAGCATCCGGGTGGTGAAAAAGGGGCCTTGTTCGCCGTCACGCCTGCCGCCATTGAGTTGTTTTCTCCCAGTCAATGGGATTTTGTCGATGAGCACGAAGCAGGCAATACCTTTGGCAAGGATTTCGCGCTGCGTGTCGAGGTCGATCGAATCGAGCCCTTGGCAGAACGCCTGGAGCGGCAGGGCGCCAAGACATTGGGCGAGAAGCGCCATGTGCCCTGGGGACAAGAGGTAAAGCGCGTGCTCTTGCATGACGCGGTTCATTTGTCCTTGAGCGAGCTCGAGCTCCACGAGCGTGTCGAGCGCGCGGCGCAGAGGGCTTTGCTGCCGGACTGATCTTTCGGCGGCAGATGTGGGTGGTGTTGCTGTTGTGGTTTTTCCAACAAGGCAGGGCGCTGTGCTCTGTTCAGTGTTCAACGTATCGGTGCACCGCACGTGTGCCAGACATAGTCCAGACCGAGGAATTACGATGAAACTCAAAAGCATCTTCAAGGCGCTGACGATTGCAGGCGCGCTGTCTTTTTCTGTTCCGGGGTTTGCCGCCGGATGGTATCCGCTCGATGTCAATCAGATTGGCCCGGATGGAAGCGCCAAGGTGGTCCAGTTTCAAGGGGTCGAGAAAGCAGCTAAGCCCTGGAAGATCTGTGCGGCCTTCCCCCATCTGAAGGATTCCTTCTGGATGGCTGCTGATTATGGGATGGTTGAAGAGGCGAAGAAGCTCGGCCTCAAGCTGCAGATCATGGACGCTGGTGGCTACCCCAATCTCAATAATCAGATCTCCCAGATCGAAAACTGCGTCTCCGGTGGCGCGCAGGCCGTCATCCTCGGTGCGGTCTCGCGCGATGGCCTGAACAGCCTGCTGGAAGTCCTCAAGAAAAAGAACATTCCGGTGGTCGACGTTTTCAACGGCGTTTCCTCCGAGAATGTGGGCGCGCATGTGTTGGCTTCCCCGTTTGCGGAAGGCTACAACTCTGGCCAGTATCTGGTGAAGCGCCACCCGCAGGGATCCAAGACGGTGAAAGTGGCCTGGCTGCCGGGCCCGGCCGGGGCGGGCTTTGTCGAGCAGTTTGACAAGGGGTTCAAAGAAGGCATCAAGGGCGGCGCCATTGATGTCGTCGAAACCAAATACGGCGACCTGGGGAAAGAGGTTCAGGCTCGTCTTGTGGAGGACGTGCTGCAGACGCACAAGAGTCTGGACTATATCGTGGGTTCGGTCGTCACCGCCGAGGCTGGGGTACCGATCTTGCGGGCCAACAATAAGCTGGGTCAGGTGAAACTGATTGGCCTGTACATGACCCCTGGCGTGTATCAGGGCATCAAGCAAAAGGCTATCGAAGCCTCCTATCTCGAACCCGCCGTGGTCATTGCCCGGATGGCGGTGCATCAGGCCGTGAAATTGCTTGAAAATCAAGACGTCATCAAGATGTTGGTGCCGGTTGGCCGCTTCTACGATCAGACCAACATTAATGAGCTGGATGCGGGCAAGGCCTTTGCGCCGAGCAGCTTCCGTCCTGTATTCCAAGTGCAGTGACGAGGGGATGAACATGGCTGCGCAATGTGCACCTGAGGGCTTGATCGCTGGAGCGGCATTGGCCGATGGGGCGCAGCCTGTTCTCTCAATCAGGGGGCTGGCGAAGCGCTATGGGAGCCATTGGGCGCTCAAGCCTGTCGATCTGGATTTCTTTCCGGGACAGGTTCATATCCTGTTCGGCGAGAACGGCGCAGGAAAGTCGACACTGATCTCGATGCTGGCGGGTGCGCTTGCGCCGACTGAGGGGACGATCTCCATTGCTTCCTTTTCCGGTGGTTTCGGATCCGTGAATGAGGCCCGGGAGCGCGGCGTGCGCGCCGTGTTTCAGGAGTTTTCGCTGGTGCCGAATCTCGGCGTTGCCGAGAACATCGTGCTCGGCAACGAGGCTCTCACCTCCTTTGGCTTGCTCGACAAGCCGGCGGCCCGAAAAGAGGCGCGCGAACTCATCCGGCAACTGGGCTTCGATCTGGACGAGACTGCTCTGGTGGCAGACCTGGCGCGTGGCAAGCAGCAGATGGTCGAGATCTGCAAAGCCGTGCGTGCTGTACCTAAGGTGCTGATCCTGGATGAGCCCACCGCTTCGCTTTCCACGCATGACACGCGAGCCCTGTTCGATCTGATTCGGCGGATCAAGGCGGAGGGCACGGCGATCATCTATATCACGCATCGCATGGAGGAAATCCCCGCGCTGGGCGATGTCGTCACAGTGCTGCGCGACGGTCAGATGATCGCTCAGGTTCCCGCCAAGACCGAGGAATCACGGCTGATCGAGTTGATGAGCGGGCGCAAGGTGTCCGACCTTTACCCTCAGCCCAGAAGCGAACTGGGGAAGGTCCGTTTTTGTCTTGACAGCCTCAGCACGACGGACGGCAGCGTGAGGAATGTTTCCTTGCGTGTGCGTGAGGGTGAGATTGTCGGCGTCGCTGGCTTGGTCGGCTGCGGAAAAAGCGAACTGGGCCAGGCGTGTTTCGGTCTGATTCCCCATGCCTCGGGTAGCCTGACAATCGATGACCGTGCAGCAAGGTTCAGTCATCCGGCGGATGCGATTGCCGCCGGGCTCTGGTATAGCCCGGCCGATCGCAAGCGGGATGGTTTGGCTCTGGGGCGTCCTGCCCAGGAAAACATGCTGATGTCGGCATTGAACTTCGGGAAGCTCCAAGGTTTCTTTCTGCGGCGCAGCCAAGAGCGTGAAATGACTGCCTGGCAGTCCGGCAAGGTGGAGTTTCCCTGGAAGCGGACAAAAGAGGCGGTTTCCAATTTCTCCGGCGGCAATCAACAGAAGATCATGCTGGCAAAAAGCCTCGGGCAAGAGGTCAATGTCTACATTTTCGACGAGCCGACAGTTGGGGTCGACGTCGGTGCGCGCCAGGCGATCTACCGATATCTGCATGATCTGACGGCGGATGGTGCGGCGGTCATTCTCATTTCTTCCGATCTTCCCGAGCTGCTGGGACTGTCCAATCGGATTGTCGTCATGCACGCCGGGAAGGTTTCAGGTGAGTTCGAACGGGCTGATTTCGATCAGCACAGAGTACTTGAACAGTTCTTTTGAGTGATCATCACGATGTCTACCATATCCACGCAGAACGTTTCCCCGGCGCCGCGCAACGCGTCGGAAGCCGCCGCAGCAAAGCCGAGCTGGCTGAGTACGCATCAACACCAATTGGTGCTGCCGAGTCTGTTTCTTCTGGCTTTGCTGGTCTTCGCCGCCTTCGCCCCGGACTTCTATTCAGTCGACAACCAGCTCAACGTATCGCGTCAGGCGGTTTACTTGATGCTGGTGTCCTTGGCGCAGTTTGTCGTGCTGGTCGGAGGGGGCATCGATCTCTCCGTGGGCACCGTTGTCGCCCTGTCCTCTATTTCCGCTGCAATGACGATGAGCGGCATCTATCAGGATGGCTCGGGTTCTGCGAGTTGGGCTATTGCAGCCGGAACCCTGGTGGCCCTGGTGGTCGGGGCGGTGGTCGGCTTGGTCAATGGGTTGGGCACCGCGTGCTTGCGCATCCCGTCATTCATGATGACATTGGGCATGTCGTCTGTGGTGTTCGGCATTGCGCTGCTGCTCAGCGCCGGGGTGCCCATCTACGGTGTGCCCCCCGAGTTCGGCGAAATTTTCGGCTATGGCTCCTTTCTTGGGTTGCCCATGCCTGTCGTTGTCGCGCTTTTGATGATTGTCCTGGTATATGTGCTGCTGGAGTGGTCGCGCTACGGGCGTCATCTCTATGCCATCGGAGGCAACGCCCGTGCCGCGATGCTCTCGGGGGTGAGGACCCGCCGCGTCACCATCATTGCCTTTGTGCTGTCGGGCATGCTTTCAGCGCTGTCCGGGGTGCTCCTGACGGCGCGCCTGGGGACCGGAGAGTCAACGGTCGGAAGCACTTTCCCCCTGGAATCGATCGCCGCCTGCGTCATTGCCGGTGCGTCTCTCATGGGGGGAACAGGCAGAACCCTGGCGGTCGTTGCTGGCACCTTCCTTATCGTCATGGTGCAGAACGGGATGAACCTGATGCAGATCGGGGCCTATGCCCAAACAATGGTGGTGGGCGCCTTGCTCATCCTGGCCATGTCTTTCTCCAGAAAATGATCGGCTTTCATTCTCTGGCGAAGTGTTGAATCGTTTTAGTTATTTTTGTGAGGTATGAGTGATGGATTTACAGCTGAAAGGCAAGTTTGCGTTGGTGACGGCAGCCAGCAAGGGGATCGGGAAAGCCGTTGCCGAGCGACTGGCGAGCGAAGGGGCGACTGTCGCTGTGGCGTCACGCTCCGCCTCTGCCAAGGACGCCCGAGAGTTCGAAAGCGGCGGCCGTATCATGCCTTTTGCGCTCGATCTCTCCAATCATGAAGAGACGGGGAAGTTCGTCAGCAGGGTCATCGAGCAGTTCGGCCGTCTGGATATCGCGGTTCTGAACACGCCAGGCCCCACGCTCAAACCCTTCCTGCAGACCGAGCTGGCGGATTGGCAGTCGGCCTTTGACTTGCTGGTTCGGCCTGCTGTGCAGCTGGCGCTCGATAGTGCGCGCCACATGGTCGGGAACAAGTCGGGCAGCATCGTCTTTCTGACCTCTACCTGGGTGAAGCAGCCCGCGCCATCAGGGGCCTTGTCCGCATCCATGCGGTCGGTGCTGTCCTCAATGAGCAAGCAGATGGCGTTGGAGCTCGGCCCCAGCAACGTGCGGGTGAATCAGGTTCAGCCCGGCGCCACCGGTACCGATCGAATGGCCAATATCGTTCGGATGAAAGCCGAACGCAATGGTACGACGCCGCAGCAGGAGATCGACCAGGTAGTGCGCGAGATTCCGCTTGGACGTTGGGGCGAGCCCGAAGAAGTGGCCAGCGCCGTTGCCTATATTGCGTCGCCGGTGGCCGGGTTCGTGACCGGCGCCACATTGCAGATCGATGGCGGCGCCATACGTTCCGTGTAATTGCGTCGCCGATTGAATTCTGGAGAAGTTTGATGAGCAAGTCATTGACTGAGTTATTTGTCCAACAGTTCAGACTGTGTGGGCTTGATGAGACCCAAACCATTGCCGTCATTCACGAGCATGGCAAAAAGCCGCAGTACGTCGATGCCGCCGTAGCCGCTGCCCGCGCGCTCGGGGCGGGGGCGGTGGTGCTGGGGGCGTCCAGTTTGTCCAATCCGACCCTTCCCCCCTATACCTCGGATGGGCGCGAGGTGCCGGCGCTGCTGTCCGCCGCCGGCGAGTGTGATCTGGTCGTCGATGTGACGGTGGGCGGCTTGATCCATTCGAACGTGCGTACCCGAATCATCGACAAGGGCAAGCGCATGTTGTTTGTCGCCGAGCCGGCCGATGTGCTCGAGCGGCTGATGGGGTCGCAGGAGTTGCGCCGCGAGGTGGATGCGGCCGCTGAAATTCTGAAAGCGGGCAGTGTGATGCATGTCACCAGTGCCGCCGGAACCAACCTGACCTACGACATTTCCTTGCCCGACCTTCCCATCACGCGTCAATGGGGCTATGTCGATGAGCCAGCGCGCTGGGATCACTGGCCCAGCGGATTCATCGCGTGCTTCCCCCGGGATCGCAGCGCGCAGGGCACCATCGTGCTTCAGGCGGGCGATGCGGTCATCCCCTGGCAGCGTTACATTCACTCGTCCGTCTGCCTGACGGTCAAGGATGGCTTCATTACGGAAATCGAGGGCGATGGGCCCGAGGCCTTCCTGTTGCGTGACTACTTTGAACGCTGGAACGATCCGCAGGTGTACGCGCTTTCGCATGCGGGGTGGGGTATGCATCCCAATGCGAGCTGGGCGGCGATGGAGGTCTACGATCCCCGGACCTTGTATGGGCAGGAGCTGCGTTCGGTTTCGGGCAACTTCATGTGGTCGACCGGCTCAAATCGTTTTGCCAACCGGGAAACACCCGCACACCTCGATATTCCGATGCGTGGCTGCTCGGTGTTCGTCGATGGCCGTGCCGTAGTGGTCGATGGCCAGTTGCAGAGCATGACTGAATTTGTGGCGTGATTGACGGGAGGTTTTGGGTCCATGGATAGAAAAATACTTGAGTCTGCGATTCTCAAACTTGGCCAGACTCCCGCGCTTCTCGCGCGTTTCAAGGCCAATCCCATTGAGGTGGGCGCCGAACTCGCACTGGATGCGCATTGGTCTGGGGTGATCGCCCGGGGTGAACGCAATCTTCTGCGGTCGGCAGGGGTCAACGACGGAGTCACCATTCTGGTGAGTCGGTGGTTTCAGGACGATCTTTCCGACAGCAGCAGTAGTGATCAATTTGTTTTCGATGGCCGAAGCGCCACGGAAGAGCCGGATGTTCCGTCAAACCTGGTCTTTGCCGGCGGCTGTTCGCATGTGCCCGATCTGTTGGCGCGTCCTGAAATCGATCCTGCTGATGCCATCGCCCGGCTGACGGCGTCGTATGGCCGTTTGAAGGAGTCGCTCGCGGCCGCAAGCCCGGACGTGCTCGTGGTGACCACGGATTGTCACTTCCAGAGCTTCGAGACCGGGGCTTTTGTGGTCGGGGTCAATCGCGACCATCAGGGCTCCATGGAGTTTTTCAAGCGTCCGGACCTGAATTTGAAGATCAAGGGTGACCCCGAGTTCGCCAACGCCATTGTGAATTGTGCGCGCCGCAACAACCTGGAGGTCGAGGCGGCGCCCGTGGTCAATCTCGATCATGGTCTGATCGTTCCTTTGCGTCTGGTGCTGCCCGATCAGGATCTTCCAGTCGTGCCCATCGTGACGCAGCCCGCCCGGACGTTCTCACCCTATGGGGCGCGGGCGTTTGGCCAGGCGTTGCGGCAGGCCATCGTGGCGTCGGGCAAGCGGGTCGCCTTGCTGGCGACCGGGGGCCTGTCGCATTGGCTTGATCCTGGCAAGTTTGGCGTGGTTGATACCGTATTCGATGACTATATCCTGCAGATGCTTAAACATGGGCGCGGCCTCGATCTGGCCAACCTCGAGCCCTATCCACTGCTCGATCATGGTCAGTACGAGTTCCTGAACTGGCTGATCGTCCTTGGGGCGCTAGGTCCGGGCATTCGCGCCGAAGTGTACGCGTACGAGCCACTCGAGGCGTCCGGCGGCGGATGGACGGTCGTCAACATGAACATCGATCAGCTCGAGGTTGCCAATGTCTGAACCGAATCCGGAAGGGAAGCTTCGGGTGGCGCTGGTGCAACTGCGTCCGGGCCTGGATGTCCAGGCCAACCTGGGACGCATCCTCGACAGCATTCGCCAGTCGGGGGATCTGGGCGCCGACCTCGCGGTCATCCCCGAGAACGCCATGTGCATCGGCAGCAATGCCCAGATGCGTGCCGCGGCGGTTTCGGTCGATGGCCCTGAAATCACCGCGGTGCGCAATGCGGCGCGCCAGGCCAACGTGGCGGTGGTGTTGGGGGGCTTCAAACAGAAGTCCGATCGGCCATTACTGGGCAACACGGCCTTGGTGATCCGCAGCGACGGCAGCATTCAGGGTTCTTATGACAAGCTGCACCTGTTCAATGCTGTGGTTGCTGGCCAGTCTTTTCGTGCGTCCGATGTGGAGTCGGCGGGCGAGGATCTGGTCATTGCCGACATCAAGGGCGTGAAGGTCGGCCTTTCCATCTGCTTTGATATCCGTTTCCCGGAAATGTTCAGGAAATTGGCGTGCGCCGGCGCGCAAGTCATACTTATCCCTTCCGCCTTCACCCAGACAACTGGCGAAGCGCATTGGGAAGTGCTGGTTCGCGCGCGCGCCATCGAAAACGAGGCCTACGTGGTGGCTTCGGCTACCATTTCATCGGGCGAGGCGGTGGAATCTGGGTTTGCCACGTTTGGTCATGCACTCGTCGTCGACCCATGGGGCCGGATCATGGCCAATCTGGGGACGGCGCCACATGCTGTGCAAGTGGTCGACCTCGACATGCAAAACGTGGCGGAAATACGGAAAAAGCTCCCGGTTCTCGATGTGGCGCGCGGCGATGTCTACCGGAAAGCACCTGTGCTCATTTGATGAATCGCCGCAGTGCGATTATTGTTGATGGCCGTTGATGTCAGGGCGGGGGAAGTCAACTCGGGCACAGGCCGGGTTGGCCCGGCCCCCGGAATAGTAATCAGGTTTGGCTAGAGGATCCCGTCAAAGTGGTTGAAAAAAGAGGCCATCTGGTCGATGAAATTTATGATGTGCTGGTAGAGCGCATCGTCAATGGCGTGTATCTCCCGGGGCGAAAACTGTCCCAGAGCGAGTTGGCCGACGAACTGGACGTCAGTCGTACGCCTTTGCGAGAGGCGCTGAACCGGATGCAGCAAACGGGACTCGTGGTGGCTACCACCAATCGGGGCATGGAGGTTTCTCCTGTAACGCTCGAGGAAACCGAGCAGCTTTATGCCATGCGGCTGTTGATCGAGCCTCCGGTGGTGGCGGCCATCACCGAGCAACTGTCTGTGACTGACCTGCGCAAGATGGCCGAGGCCCTCGACCAGATGCAGGCGGCTGCTGATCGCACCAAGGATTTCCAGGACGCCCATCACCGTTTCCACGAAGTGGTTCTGGTGCATTATCCCAATGCGCTGCGCGACATGATTGAGTCGATTTATCTCAAGGTGACTCGGCATCAACGCATATATTTCAGCCGCCCGCGTGTGCCCGAGGAGTTTTGCGCGATTGATCGGCTCTTGCTGGACGCCTCGCTGGCGCGCGATGGTTTGCAGACCAAACACATTCTCGAGTTTCACTTGATCGACGCCGCCCTGGGGCTGATGCGGGATGTGACTGTCGAGTTTGAGCCCACGGCCTTGATGCTCGCGGCTCGCGGGGTGGGCATCGAGATTGCATTTGGGCAGGTGGTCGACGGAGCCCACTGGCCAGCCCGTATCCGTTGGCCCAGAGGAGGTCTGGGCGATCTGCCCAGCATGAAGACCACAAATCTGGTTTACGAGCCCGACAATTAAGCCATTCCGGCGCATTCTCTGAAGAAGACATGCCGATCCGGTCTTGCGGCCTGGATCGCTGGGGAGCCGTGCGCCCAGATTTTAGACAGGCTCCCGCATTCCGCCTGGCGCCAATGAAGAAAACCCATTTACCCTGAGAGGAGTTGGAGACATGGAAGCATTGTTCAAACCAGGAAAAATCGGTGGGCTTGAGATCAAGAACCGCATCGTCAAATCCCCCCAGTCAACGGCGCTATCCAACATGGACGGAACGGTGACGCAACGCAGCGTCAACCATTACAAGCGCTTGGCCGAAGGGGGAGTCGGGCTGGTCATGACCGAATACACCTACATTGACGATGACGCGGCCAAGGCCATTCATAACCAGTTGGGCAACGCGCGTCGCGAACATGTTTCCGGCATGGGCTGGCTGGTCGACGAGGTGCATGCCGCCGGCGCCAAGATCGGCATGCAACTGGCGCATGGGGGGCGGCAGAAGTTTCTGGGTACGGCACCGATCAAGGCCGCCTCGGCGGAGTCCTGGGATTACGTCGAGATGCAATACGGCGAAAAGCCCGTGCCTATGACGAAGGCAGAGATCGAGCAGGTGATGGTCGATTTTGGCGATGCCGCCTTGCGGGCCGTGCAGGCGCGTTTCGATCTGGTCGAGGTGCATGCGGGTCATGGGTATCTGATCACCAACTTTCTGTCGCCGTTCACCAACAAACGGACGGATGAATACGGGGGCTCTTTCGAGAACCGAATCAAACTGCTGATTGGCATCGTGCGCAATATACGCGGCAAGATACCTCGTTCCACACCACTCAGTGTGCGGCTCTCAGTTGTGGACTACGAGAAAGAGGGCATCACCATCGAGGAAACCGTGGAGCTGTGCAAACGGCTCGAGGCCGAAGGGGTGGATGTCATACACTGCTCCGGGGGGCACCACGCTCTCATGGAATATGAGGTCAGTCCCTGGTACATGCCCCGCGCCTTGCACCGATGGGGTTGGGAGCAGATCAAGGCCAATGTATCGATTCCCGTCATTGGGTCCGGTTCAATTGTGTCGCCCGATGTGGCGGCGGATATTATCGGGTCGGGCAGCGCCGATTTCATCTCGCTCGGGCGGCCCTTGCTGGCCGATCCCGACTGGGCGCTGAAGACACAGCAGGGACGGGTGGCCGATATCGTTCCCTGCATACGCTGTAATGACGGGTGCCTGCATCGCGGCCTGAATGTCGGACGCAGTGCCGGGTGCACGGTGAACCCGTCTATGGGAGAGGAGTATCGCTATCCTGTCGTCAAGGCCGAGCAAAGAGTCCGGGTGGCAGTTGTGGGCGGCGGTCCTGCCGGCATGAATGCCGCCTGTGTGCTGACACAACGCGGTCATGAGGTGGTGCTGTTCGAATCGCGAGAGCTGGGCGGGCAGTTGCATACTGCGACGCGTCTTGAGATGAAGAAGGATCTGCGGGCACTGTTGAGCCACCTCGTTCACAAAGTGGAGGCCCTTGGGGTCGAGGTCAGAAAGGAGGCCGCCACGGCGGATATGCTCATTGCGCAAGGCTTTGATCGCGTCATCCTGGCCACCGGCGGCACGCCCGTTCAGTTCGGTTCGCGTGGCTCTTCGGATGTCCATGTGGTGTTGGCGAAGGACATCGCAAGCGCCGAAGAGGTTCAAGGACCCGTTGTGATTGTCGGAGCCGGCCTGACAGGCTGTGAAACCGCCTTGTGGCTACAACAGGCGGGTCATGGCGACATCACGCTGATTGATTCCGCCTCCAGCGTACTTTCTCGGGGTTATGTGTTCACGGATGAAATGGGCATGCCCACGATTCTGGACAGACACCACATCGCCGTGCATACCGGGACCGAAGCGCAAGAGTTCGCAGAGGGTGGGATTGTCGTCCGCAATGGCTCGGGTGTCTCTTCGGTCGTGCCGGCGAGAACCGTGGTGGTGGCCTGCGGTTACGAAGGCCGCTCGGAACTTTATGACGCGTTGCGCAGCAAGGCTCCGCAATTGCCTGTCGAACGGATTGGGAGTGCACGCAAGGAGGGCCGTGTGATGGATGCATTGCACGACGCCTTCTTCACCGCCAGAAACTGTTGAACGGAGGTTGTTTTGAGTACCAAGGATAATCAGGTGTATTCCCGGCAAGGGTTCGGTGCGGTGATGGCCCCCCGTCCTCCTTATGGTCTGCTGATCATTGATCTGGTCAATGGATTTGCCGATCCAGCCGTTTTCGGAGGCGGGAACATTCCCGAGGCGATCGCCAACACACAAAAGCTGCTGGCGATCGCGCGCGCTCACGGCTGGCCTGTTGCGCATACCCGCATCGTCTACGCCGACGACGGAGCCGACAGCAACATCTTCAGCATCAAGGTACCTTCCATGCTGGGGCTCACTGAAAATAATCCCAATAGCCGGATCGTGCCCGAGTTGGCGCCGGCCCAAGGCGAGTTTGTCGTGCGCAAGAACGTGCCCTCGGCATTTTTTGGTACGCCTTTGGCGGCGTGGCTGACCCAGAGGGGCGTTCAGACCTTGCTGGTTGCCGGAGCGGTGACCAGCGGTTGCGTGCGCGCCAGTGTGGTGGATGCCATGCAGTTGGGGTTTCGCCCATTTGTCGTTTCCGACTGCGTGGGCGATCGCGCCTTGGCGCCGCATGAGGCCAATCTGTTCGACATGCAGCAGAAATATGCCACGGTGGCCGAGTTGGATGAGGTCGTGCGGATGCTTGATTTATAGCCGGGCTCAGACGCCGTATTGATCTTTCAACTGATGCAGCAGGGCGTGATAGGCCTCGTGCTTTCCTTCGCCGACGCGCTCTCGCTCGATCACGTCGAATTGCCCGGCCAGGCGTTCGTCGACGTCCGCAGGGATCAGGCGTGCCGCCATCACGAAGAGGACGTTGTTTTCCTTGTCGATGTGCGCGCGAAGCATTTCGCTGTAGGCGTTGGCGTGTTGTGTGATCTGTGTGGCGGCGGCCCTGTCGCCTGCTTGAAGGCGTTTCAGGTTGTCGGCAATTGCCCTGACGTGGCCTCGCCCCGCGTCGTGCTCGGACAGCATGACGCCGATGGGGCCGCCCTGCCGCGCCACGCCCAGCCGCTCCAGCTCTGGGAAGAGGACGTCCTCTTCTTTGCTGTGGTGGCATTTATCGACAAAACCCTCGAAGAACTCCAACAGGTCGGCAAGGTGCTTCTGGGCACCGGTATTGCCGGTGTCGATGGCGCTGGCGATTTTTTCCAGAAGGGACAACGCCACGATCACGGCGTTGTGCTCATGAGTGAGGTCTTCAATGGTTTTCATGCCAGTCTCCTTCTCGTGAGAGGCGGGTGCTGCGTCCGATGCTACTTCACATCGTTGAAACTGACAATGCGCTGAATTCATGTAACCGTAATCACGCCGATGGATCCGGGCAGCGTGAGTCCTGGGCTGCGCTTGCGGGCTTCCCGTTCGTTGCGACGGATCAACGCAGTTTTTGCAACTGCACGCTGGCCTCTCCCGCATCGCTGGATATCCATGCGCCCGCGTCCTGGATGTTGATGTTCAACGTCATCTTCCTGGCGGCGAGGCTGGCCAGGGCGGTCGTTTCTTCTGCATCCAGCAGGTATACGCTCAGTTTTCCGGCTCGTTCCAGCTTGTCTTCCACGCCTTGCCACCAAAGTCTGGCGTTGCGCCCGTAAGCGATCACGATCACTTCTTCCGATCTGCCGCAGGCTTTCAATATGCGCCGCTCATCCGGCAGGCCGGTCTCCACCCACTGCAGGATCGCGCCGGTCAGATCCATGCGCCATAGATCGGGTTCTTCCGTGGCGGACAGCCCGCGCGTGAACTCCAGGTTGTCGTCCGAGTTCGTCAATAGCGCATAGGCCAGCAGGCGCACCATCATGCGCTCGTCGGTTTCTGAAGGGTGCCGGGCCACGGTCAGGCTGTGGCTGCCATAGTAGCCGCGGTCATTGTCCGCGATGTTCAGATCGGCTTTGTGGATGGTGGCGCGCAAGGCCATGAGAGGGCATCTTTGGGCAAAAAAAACCAACCGCTACGGTTGGTTCTTCGAGTTTTTGTGGTGGAGTCGCGGCTTGCGCGTACTCCTGAGGCGTTTCGTTCAAAGCGGACTATAACACCAGACACTGGCTACGCGGCACGGTACTCCGGTCGCGCCCAAGAAGCGACGCGTCAGGCGCCGATCGGAGGCGATGGCTTGCAGACCCAGTCTGCCGTGGGGGCATGCACTTCAATCGGGCATCTGTAAGGCCGCGTCGATGCGCTTCTTCAATTCAGGCCCGACGTAAGTGGTCAGATCGCTCGTAATGCTTCGACGCACCAGTTTTTTAGCGGCATCGCTCAAACTGGACCGGAGTTCGCCAAGCATCGGGCTGGTGGCGATCAACACCAAGGCGGTACAGCGGTGGGCTGACACCCCATCGTTGATGTAGTCGGCGATCTGTCGGGAAAAAATGGCGCGCTCTTTTGCGTGCGCCTCTGTGTGGGGTTCGAACTGGGTACCGGCATGTGCCGTACGACCATGTCCTTTGCCCGCAGCGCCAGTCAGATCACCTTCTCCGCTTCTGGCGGAAAGGGCAGCGTGCGGATGCACGAAGTCACTGAGTTCGGTAAGGGAATGATCAGGACCGTTGCGCTCAAAGCAGTGCGCACGCGCGGAATTTGCGATTAAAACCCAAGTCTTTTCCATGGTGCCCCCTGGATTTGAAAGTGGATTCGAGAGCCCGGTTGCAGCCAACTGACCGGCGAGGTCGGCGCGGTCGATTCATTCTACCCGGCTTGGCGCGGCGTAACTGTAACTCTTGAGGATCGTTACAGGTGAATACCGGCTACCCATGGTACGAATGCGTTCTGGCGAGCCGGAGGGGCGCGCGTCCCGTCAGGCAGTGCCTCTATTTCCTTGCGATAATTTGCGCGAGAACAATCCGCCCCTCTCGGAGGTTTCGGCCTTGATTCTGTGCCATCGCTTGAAAATCCGTCCCCACCAGCACATGGAATCCAAGGGGCGGAAAGCCTTCTTTACGGATCTTCTCGGCCAAAGACACAAACCACGCGCGCGCCGCGTCTGTGGTGTCCGACCAGTCTGAAATTGTGAATCCCGCTTCTTCAAGCAGCCTGCGCAACTCACTCGGCTGTACGAGAAAACTCGTATCCGGCGTGCGCGCCCATGGGACAGGAAACAGAACCGGGCCAGAAGGGCCGGCCAGCACGTCGTAGATGGCAAGTGTGCCACCAGGTTTGAGAACCCGGTGCATCTCCTTGTACAGCCGGGGCTTGTCCGGAATGTTCATGGCCACATGCTCCGTCCAGACGACATCGAACATCTCGTCATCAAACGGCAGGTTGGTGGCATCACCCTGGCGGTAGTCAACCAGCTTGGCGAGGCCGACCTTGGCGGAGAGCATGGCTGCGGCGCGGCAGTATTCGTCTGTGAGATCAATGCCGGTGACGCGGCAACCGAATTCCTTTGCCAGGCATCGCGAAGTCCCGCCCACGCCGCTACCGACATCGAGAACGCGCTTATGCGAATCGAGTTCGGCAGTCCGGGCCAGTTCAAGTGTCGCAGCCCGTCCACGGATATGAAACTCGTCGATGGGTGCCAGGTCTTCCGGAGTGAGGCGGTTCAGGTCTTTTCCCGCCTTTTCCAGCGCTGACAGAATGACACTGCCTACGTCTGGACGGGAGTAGTGCGTCTGGATTGCTTCGTTGACTCGGTTTGGCATAGACACACCCCTGCGCGTGTTTACATTGCCTGATCCTGATACTTCGTAGTCTAGTCAGTTGTGCAAGGCATGCACACCCGCTGTTTAGTGGGTGTGCCCCCCGAGTCGCAGCAATTCCTGGGTAGGCTTTTCGTTCGCCCCAAAGCAATACTTATTTACAAGGGATTTATGGCTTCGAACCATGCACTATTATTCTTGGGTTGATAAGCCAGGTCAGTTAGAGAAGTGCGGGAACAGCGTCACAAAGGTTCGGAAAACCTTGCGGCCATTGCTTCTGCTGGATCGGGGGAACCCGCTGTTCTCAGACGAACAGATCCAGTTGCTGGATCGTGCCTGCCTTGCCGTTTTCCGAAAGATAAACGCCAGTGCTGAGCACCTGGCCATGCTGCCTGTTCTGGTGGTCTTTCAGGTCAAAAGGCGTTGCAGTCTGGCCCAGGTAAATAGCGCCTATGTTGCGTTCCGCGAGCGTGCTCAATTGGTCGACGCCACCGGCGTCTCTCGTCCAGATGCGCAGCGCAGAATAGACGCTGTCGTTTTCGTCTATCCAGCCGTTATTGTCCGTGTCCAAAGCGGCGAGTTCGGCAAAGCCGTTGCCGGTTCGGGCGCCAAACAATTCGCTGCCGTCATCTATGCGGCCGTTGCCGTTTCTATCGAGCGCAAGAAAGCCGCTGCCGGGACCAACAAACGAAATGTTGTCGGCCTCGCCGTCAGCATCAATATCGAAGTCGAATTTCATGTCGCTCAGTTCGGCGGCATTTCCATCAAAGTTGATGACCAGCGGGTCCTTGCGCACGGCATCACCCGCCCGAAACGACACTGAAACTTCCTGGCGATATTCCCGGTGCATTTGAAGGGCAAGGTCGAACTGCACGCGCTTGCCATCCGCAGTCAGTATTTCGCCACTGGCCGTAAATGATGTTCTTTCCAGCTCGTGCGTTTCTTCGTGATAGTCGTATTCCACGCCCCAGCCTTGAGGCAGGGCTTGACTGTCAGTCGGGCTAAGCTTGGTTTGGGCCAAATCTTCGTCAACGCGGGCCAGCTTGTCGATATCACCGGCATCCAGGACTTTGATTTTCTGCCCTGTCAGTCTTTCGACGATCCTCATGAGCAGGTCGAGCTTGGGGTCGTTGACTTTTTCGTCGCTTACGGGATTTGCAGGGGCAACATTTTCCGCACGGCTTTCTTGCGCTTTGGTGCCTTGCTGCTGTGCGGCGGCTGCAACGGCTTGCCTGGCAGCGCCAGAAATCGCCACCCTGACGGATGCAGGCGCACCCCGGTCGTCGAGGTCCGCGGCTTCAAAGTCGGGTCGCTGATCACCTACCCACGCCCGCAGGGTTTCTGTACGGCTGACCTGCTTGGAATACGTATGCTGGCTCGCCATGCTGACGCTGTATTGTTCAATTTTCATAATGAACGCCGCCGCAATGAGGTTTTATTCCTGATTAACGGCAGATCAGCGCCATAGTTTACGGTGGTCCGCAGCCGCAAATGAAAATGCCCAACCGATAAGGATACGGGTTGGGCATCGAATTCTGGTGGCCTGGGGCTCACTCGAAATTCCCCCTGACTGCCCTTATTCTATGCGGCCTTCGCTGCGGCGGTCAAGGTCGGGGGAGTGATCTGGGATAGGAGCTTGAAACGCGTTTGTAACGATGAAGTCACGGCACTAGAACAGGAACTGGAACGAGAATTAAAAGATAACAACACGCGCGAGACGTGACTGCAATCATCATGAAATTTTTGAAATAGCTGGGTTTGCATAATGATGACCCTAACAAAGAGAGTGGAGGCTGTAGAGGGGCATTGCCGTTTCCTGGGCATATGGTTCTTGAGGGCTTTCACAGCCCTCTTCGAGGCCACATCTTCGCGTGTGTGTAATGACCCAGGCCAGTAAACACCTCCGCTGGTGATAATTGAGAAGGTTGCAAGAAGGCTTAATATGTAGCATGAAATAACATGTTGGATCATTCAAGCGCGAGCGCACCGATACTGAGTATTTTCCAGGGGGAAATTAACGGGTAGCAGTCATCTAATCAGTATTGCTTGACTGATCTTTTTTGCAACGGTAGCTACCAATATATGGCTGTAAGTGAAATATATGAATGTAATAGAAGATTTAAATAATTCAATGGTTTTTTTACAAGAATATATAACAATAGATCATGCTGTTTCTTATCTGGCAAAAAGAAAAGGATTGTCAAACAAGATGATGGCGACTTGGCTTCTACAGAATATTTATAAGCTGAATATTATGGTGGTAAGGATTGACCGAATTTTGTGTTCGGTGGATTTGCTCGAGAACGTAAGGGATCCAAGCGAATTGTTGAAAAACTACTTACGAAAAATTGTGGAGACTGGTCAGTTTGCCAAATCTGAGTTTGGCAACGAAGATATTCTGGGCTGGAATAGACAAAGTGCAAATAATAAATTCGAGGCCCTTGGTTTTGAGAAATGTGAAATTCCGATTGAGGGGTTTTCAGACGTTGACTCGCGGGATGAACATTTAGATGAGCGTGAACGAAATAGTTTGCTCAAACTGCTTATTGGAATGGCCGCTGGCAGATACCGTCATGAACTGGGTGCAAAAAAGAGCGTGGCCGTTACTCCAATCCTGCAGGACGTTGAGCGCTTGGGGCTGAGTGTGTCCGATGAAACGGTGAGAAAGTATTTGAAAGAGGCTGAACGCCTGCTGAGATCTGCTTAGGTTGATCTCCAAAGCCAAATTGGCTTTATTTCTCACTCCTTGGCCAAACCTTTTGTCAATCGCGGAGAATCCTAAGAAACACCAGCGTTTTTTGAAAGATATCAAACGGTATCGACGCTTCAGGTGGGATGAGGTTTTTTATGATGATTGATAAAAACGTGATGTTTCGAGGGGCGCTGCCACCCTTATCCGACGATTCATTAGTTACACGTTACGAGTTTGCCGCTCGTCTCAGAATTTCACTTTCAACCCTCCATCGATGGATTGCAGCGGGCCGTATCCCTCCTCCGACACGCATCGGCGTGCGCCATTCTGTTTGGCCATCTTCGGTGGTTCGCAGCACACTGCGGGAGCTGACTCAGGGTTATGAAGCTGAAAATGGCCACGCGCCTTCTCGGATTATCCGGTGTGACTGAAGGGCATGGAATGGGCGATTTACCAGAGCCTCCGTACCCGGCAGACACTGACGCAAAAGGTTGGCGTTTTGAGTTCGATTATCAAAAATGGGAACGGTCCGATGCGTGGTTGCTTTTGGAAGAAGATGAACGCCCCTTCCTAATCATGGTGGCGTTACAGTCTTGGCGCCAGGTCCCCTGTTCTTCGTTACCAAATAAGCCGATTCTTCAGGCGAGGCTAGCAGGTTTGAGCGTTGAGTGCTGGGCAGAGCTCAGTAATCGAGTCTTGGCAGATTGGTTCCTAGCTGGCGACCAACGTCTGTATCACCCCCTTCTGGTTGAGCGAGTGCAAGGCATGTTGAAAATCCGGGAGGGAGGGTTAGCGAGGCAGACACGATTCCGTGCTCGTGTTACAGAAGCCAGCCCCAGAGCACTTGGAAAAAAGACTCAATTAACAGTTGATGCTTTGCTCGCAAGTGTGCCCGCGGACAGGGCGCAGGATTTAAGTGATGAGTTGGCGGGAGCTATCGCTGCAGGACAGTCAATTGTGTCCCCAGCAGCGTGGCTTCAGGAGATCAACGCGCGTTGGGATGAAGCAGGTAAGGTGACGCTGCGCTTCGGAGAAGCGGAGCGAGCGCGTCGCCGCGCACATGCTTCGGCTACAGAAATTGCGTCTGCGGCGACTCAGTCGCCAGCTGAACCCGTGGATATTCGTAGTATCTGTGACGGTATGCTTCGTAATTTGAAGAGTTATCAACGCTGACGTTAGTCTCCGCATTCTTGCTGACATAAGCAGGACTTGTTCGCGTGACTTATCCCCATGCGGTAGTCATCAAGGTGACAAGGCCTCGCTGCGACAAGACTTCGGTGAACTCACGCCAATCTTTTTCCGGAGGCGTCATCGTGCCGGTGTAGCGTAAATCGAAGCCTGTAGCATTTTTCTGGGCGTTGATGTAGTCATCCAGCTTCTCGCCAAGGGTTTCTATATCGTCGATCCACTCGTCTTTGATGGTGTCCGGCAGGGAGCCAAAAAGGTCGTAGCGATTCTTCATGCGTTCTGACAGACGTTCGTAGATCTTCTCGTCTACTGTCTGCTCGAACACCAGATTGAGCATGTCTACGGTTGAGCGTCGCTGCCCGAAGCGCTTGATGCGCCCGATACGTTGTTCGAGCCGGGTGGGGTTCCAGGGCAAATCGACATTGACGAGGGTGCCTAGAGTCTGCAGGTTCAAGCCTTCGCAGGCGGCGTCTGTTGCCACCATGACGCGAATCTGGCGCTCGGCCACCATGCGTTTGAGTGTTTCACGCTCCACGCTCACGCTGTCGCCGCGCTGGTACAGACGGCTGCGGCCCGCCCCGGCGTACAGGCCAATGGCTTCGTCTGGGTAACGGGCGGCCAATGAATCGGCTATCCACTTCGCTGTATCGTAATACTGGCTGAAGATGATGACGCCCCACTCCAACCATTTTTCCCGTTCCAGGAAATAGACTATGGCCTCCATCTTGGGGTCGGCGTTTAGGCGTTCCAGTCGGGTAATCAGGCGTTGTAGAACCTCGCGTTCCTCGCCTGTTTCGACTTGCAGGTCAGCTTCATGCTCTTCGTCTTCCTCATGAACAGTCTCTCCTCGCAATAAGCGTCTTGCTGTTTCCAAGCCCGCATGAATGCTTGAGCAGATACGTTGCTCCATAAGGTTCTTCATGAAGCCACTGCCCTTGCCGCGTTTGGAAAGTGCCTTACCGAAGGCACGAGCTTCGTCATAAGCCCGCCGGAAATCTTCAGAGGTGCGTAGAGCCTTGCCTTCGAACAACGCATCAAAGGCCTGTGGTTCGGCTATCCGAGCGCGTTCCGGATGTACGTCCACGCCCACACGCTCCAACAGGCCTGCATCTTCCAGCTGCTGGCGCTTTCGCAGTACGACATGGCGCACTAGCGGGTTTTCACGCTGGAGAATGGTGGCGCCGGCTATGCGACGTTCCAATTCTTCTTCCAGGATTTCCCGTGTTTCCTCTGTCAAATCGGTCAGCGGGCGGGAGGTTTGCCATTCGCCGTTCTGCAGTCCGAGGTCTTGCCGAATGGCGGAAAATAATCGGCGTGCGCGTGGTTCCGTCGTAGACTCCATGCGGGGCAGGGGAGAGCGCAGGAGCTCCCAAGCATGGGAAAGCGTTTCGACCTGCACGCGGCCTGCGAGTACGTCCAGCACTTCATCGGGACGGTGCCAGTGTGCCAGGTCGTGACCCAGGACGAATCGCCCTGGGCCTTGATGCAGGATACCCATCAAATCCCATAGGTCGGTCGGGTCGGTTTGAATGGGTGTTGCTGTTCCCAGTAGGACATGATCGGCCCGCGCTGCGATTTCGCGCATGAAGGCCAACAATTCGTTGGGCGTGCCTGCCTCTCGGCCAAAACCCTGGCGGGTTCTTGCCTTGTGTGCTTCATCCAGGATGACCACACCGAATCGCATACCCAGAAGGTGCTGCTTCTCCAGTGAGTCGCGCATCATCAAGCCGGTGGAGACGATGCCAATGCGTAGTGGGCAGCTGGCAATCTGTTCGCGACCCGCTGGCGATAGAACACGCTCGTTGGTGTCCAGCCAGACCTTACCCACGGTGTCCCAGCGAGCTGTCGGAATACCCAGCTTGTCCAGCAGTTCTGTTTGCCACTGCTCGGTCAAGGTCGCAGGCGCGAAAATCACGACGGGACGGCGTGGGCCGTTCTCTTTGTCAGAGAGCAGGCATAGTGTTAGGGCAGCGGTTGCGAGCGAGAGCGTTTTACCCAAGCCAACTTCGTCGGCCAATAACAAGCGTACCGTGCCATAGAGGCGCTGGTGTCTCAGGCATTCAGTCAGAAAACCCTGCTGCCAAGGCTGAAGTTGTTGCCCTTCACGGTATAGAGGGGACTCGATAAGCGCAGCGGGTGCAATGCTTTCGTCGTCGTCGAGTTCAGTAAACTCAATTTCCCGTCGATAACTGCGCCGATGGACTTCGCGGATCACTGCGCGCGGCAAGGGTTTGGCAGCATTCCAGAGGAAATCAAACTCTTCCTCGATCCACGCTACACCTTCGGGCGAATCGTCTTCCCACAGAATTTCGTAGTGGCGTTGCCAGCCGCTACGCGTTTCGTTCATCGAGCCGATGAAGCCCAGTCGGCGACCATCAGCCAAGGTAATCACACCCGCTTTCCCATGGACAAAGCCACAGATATCGTCGGGTGCAATTCGAACGGCTTGTCCGTGTTTGGCAAGAAAGGAATCTAGCCGTCGATAGCGTTCGCGGTTCAGCAAGGCTTCGGCTTCAAGGCCACGTTCGTTCCAGCGGCCCAGCATCTTGCTTTCACGTAGCTGTGCCACCCTCAGATCGTCGGGGTGGATGTCCACGTTACAGACGATCTGTACTTCAGGAATATGTTCCAGGGCTTCGCCGGCGACCTCAAACAACGAGCTGGTGAAATATCCAGCGATGCGTTTGTAGCTTTGGGCTCCGACCAGATGCTGCATCAGAAAGCTTGCATCCAGCTTGTGAGCTCGCGAGGAAAAGCGACGGATACCCATGAGTGCGAGTCCTTACTCGCCAAATCGCAGGTTCTTCAGGCGGGCGCCTAGCACTTCAGCCGCGCTGCGAGTTTCCGAATCGAGTGATTTTTGCTCGATGAATGCCAGCATATCAACCATCACAGAGCGCGCATCAAGAAAATCGGTCATCTCGTTACGCATCTGATCGACGATAATTTGTGGTTCTGTATCATTGCTAAGTTGCTGCAGCGCAATGATGAGTCTTCCCAATCTGGTTGGGCCGATTTCTGTGCTGTCGGTCAGATCACGAGAGGCGTATTCGCTCACGCGCTTGAGGCGCGCGTGATTCGGGCGCATGTCGCCCATAACTCGAGCATAGTCCTCGACGTGAAAAGCCTTGGCGAAGTTTTGGTAATTGTCGAGCTTGGACGCGCCGGTGGTTTCCATGTCAAGCATGCGCAGCATAAAGCGTTCAATACCGGTGAGCTTTGCCCAGGTGTCAGTGGAAAGCCCTTCCGGCACCAGCAAGTTGGATGCGGTTTCGGCGGCCTGTTGCACCATTTCGTCTACAACGGTGATTTCGCCACGGGTGCGGGGGCGGAGCGCGAAAGTGGTGACATCCTCGCCGCCGATGTGGGTGTAAGCGGTCAGTACCTTCAATGCGGCCGCATAACCCGCCATTTGCAAATCAGAATCGTTGAACACCGGTTCTCCATGATGCGCCTTTACTGTGTCGTTCAGATGCAGCATAGATTCGATTTGCCGGACGACTTCCTGCCGAACCGCGGGTAATAGACGCTGCTTGAAGCCGGTACGCTCGCCTGCAGGGCGTTTCTTCAGCATCAGGATGACCGTGCCTTGAACGTAACCGCCTTTCTTCTGTTCAGAAGTAGTTTCGGTGGCGATGTACCACGCAGCCGTCACTTGTAGGCCCGCCGCCCAGAAGATACCGATCAGGTCGCCCCAAACGCTGGTGTCCTGATGGGTGAACATCACGCACTGCATGCCGTTGTCGGGCATGTGCTCGGCCATCGCCGTGTAGGCGGCGACCATACCGCGCCGGAAGTCCTCGCCGGAGCCTTTGACAGCAAGTGCACGGCGAGAGTCCCACACCCACTCGTCGAAGGGCTTGGGGGGCATCTTGCGCAACCATGCGATGAAAAACTCGGTGATTTCGTGGTAGTTGACCGCGTCGGCATAAGGTGGATCGGTTACCCAAAGCTCGCAGTCCTGTCCAGGATTATCCGCAGTCGCTGAGACGATGGATCGTGCCACGTCGGGCAGGGGTGATTCCGCCACCTTGAAGGACGATACTCCATAGCCTGGCCATGCACGAGCAGCGTAGTTGTACATGGTGTTGAGGGCTTGGTTCGAGAACACACCTACCGGCCCACCCAATCCACCCCCTTGGCTTGGTTTCCAGCGGCTCAGTTTTGCACTGAAATCCGCCGCCTTCGCCACATTGAGCCAGCCCAATGGTGTGGCATCAGAGGCTCGCCAGTGCTTGAGCATCAGCGCTTGTAAGAGCAATTGCCGTGCGTTGTATAGGTGATGCCAGTGCGTCCAACCTCGTTCGCGGGATAGACGTGTCGTCTCGTCACCAAGCTCAATGGCCATGTCCGGCACCAAGCCTTCATCCTGCCAGCGGCTCAGGCTCCCGGCGACGATCTGTTCCACGCGTTGCTCGAGCGCATGATCGGCGTCTGTAGGTGCCGCAAAATAGGTGATCTGACGGCTTGCATTTAGCGATGCCTTGGTGATCCACTGGATCGCATACAAGCGCTCCTGAAAGATGTCAGTCGGGCGAGGTTTGAAATCTCCCTTGTCCCAAAGGCGCAAGCGATTACCTGTATTGCCGTCGTCTTTGCGATAGTCCCCACGCAAGGTCTTGATGGGTGTGCGATAGGTTTTACCGTTCAGCGTATAAACCATATCGCCATCTTGTACGGTGCCAGATTCAGCTGATTTCAATTCCTGGGGAGATACGCCTGTAACAACTTCGATTTCAAACCGTTGGCGCTTCGGATCAGGCACCAGCCGCGCAATAGCGCCTTGCTTGGGTGAGATCACCCAGCTTGGCGCAAGTGGGATCATCCAGCCTGTTTCAGGGCAGCGTGCCTCCAGGCAGTATAGATAGGCCTTAGCGCGATTGCCCTTGGCATCGTGCTCAACTCTGAGTGCGGTCAGTTCACGGTCAACCGCAGCAAACACTTTCTGCTGCTCATCCTCCAGAGCGGCACGTTGTTCGGCATCCGCGCCAATGACGTTGAAGGCACCCCAAGTCAACATGCAGGCGATTGGGTTGAGATCGGAGGCGTAGGCATCACAACCCATGCGAGCTGCCTCAAACGGGATGGAGCCACCACCCGAGAAGGTGTCACCCACGCGCGGGCGATGGCCGTAGCGCAGTATGCCCAATTGCTCTACCAGCTCGGGAAGGGAGTTCACATTCACGCCTAAATGGGCGTAGTGTCGGTTGACCTCTGCCCACACAGGTGCGTACAGCCATTCTTGATCCACCTCTTCTGGACGTTTGCCTTTGCTGGCCTTTTCCTCGTAGCTGGATAAGGTGGCCAGTGCTTGCCGATACAGCACCAGCTTGTCGTCGTCAGTGATGTCTCGTCGCCAGCCGCGCGCTCCGAAATACCGTTCCGGATCGGAGATTGGGATCATCTCCTGCAACTTGGCTACCGAGTAGGCATTGGCAGCCAATGCACGTCGGGCCAATGCTTCTTCATCGAAGGCCATCAGCTTCTCGAAGATGGCAAGGTCGGCCTCCGCATCATCGGTGGGAGGCAGTAAACACGCTAGCACGATGGCGCGCACCAGGATCAATGGCTTGCGGCCTTTCCAGTAGGAGCCAAGCCCGGTCAAGGTTTGCGCCGCGACGGCTTTGCGCTCCTTCTGTGCTTCGAAAGAAACTTTTTGCGCCGGAAACACCGTTTCGATCAGAGCCGGTGCATCTTTCAGGGCGAGCGGCGTGAGCGCTGCGGTATTTGTTTTCGCGTGCATTGCGTGTATTGCTTCTAGTGTGTGGCAGTTGTAGTTTCTGGAACGAGCCAGCCCTGTGAACGCAATCGTTCTTCTGCGATGGCTAACTGGCGGGGTGTGAACTGCCGCTTGCGAGCATTCCACGCATACACCTGGCGTTCCAGGTTGTTTTGCGCTGAGGTGCGTTCGCGAGTCAGTACCCAATGCACTGTGGCTAGCAGTTCCAGCCCGTAAGGCGATTCGAAGCCTTCCACCAGCTTGGTGACGCGTTCAAAGTTTGCGCGGCTTTCCGTGTGCTGATCCAGAAAGGCTTTGGCGTCTTCTACCGCGCCTGGAACCAACGAGAGGGGTTTTTCAGGGGCGTCGCCACCATCGGCGTAGCCAGAGAGAAGATGACCTTCGACGGCCTTCAATACATGGCTCAGGTTTACTGCGTATGGGCCGTAATGGTGCTTGATGTATTTGAGTCGCAAAGGTTCACCGGCCTCTTGCATGAAGTACATCAGCTTGTGGACTTCCAGCAGCGTGACGAAGGGATCAAGCAGGCCGCCCAGGTAACGTTGCATCAGTTCGACCAAAGCTGCCCGGCCTGCCGTCATTTTGGGAACGTCGCGTACATGCGCGATTTTTTCAGCGGCAGGTGCTCCACTGGGTTCATAGACAAGTACCTGTACGTCGTCTAGATCTGCAAGTGCGTGCTCGATTCGCTGGCGCACCTGCTGCCAATCGAGGCCGCCCAGACCGGCTCCGAGAGGAGGCACTGCGATGGAGCGGATCCTTCGGCTGCAAATGACATTGACGAGATCAACCAGGCCCGACTCGATGTCTTCAATGCGGCTTTTGCCGCGCCAGTGGCGCTTGGTTGGGAAGTTGATGATGAAACGAGGGGGCGTGAGCTGGCCGGTTTCAAAGACGTACATGCGGCCCGGCTGCACTTCCTTGATTTTGCAGGCGGCCTCGTATGCCTTAAAGTTGTCAGGGAAGACGTTCTTGAACTGCAAGGCGATGCCGCGACCCATGACGCCAACACAATTAACGGTGTTGACCAGTGCGTCAGCTTCACATTTGAGGATATCACCCGAGGTGTATTCAATCATGGCTATATTCCTCTTTCAGTAATACCAGTCTGGCAGGACTTCTACCGCGGGGCGATGTCCGTGGGCCGGAAGGGCGTTAATAACTTGACTATAAACGGCAACGGATTTGACGCCAATACGTTCAATTAGATGCCAGGGGAAGCGATGCTCAAGCAGAAACTCTGCCTGTTTGCCTTCTTTGAGGGCTTGCCAGTTGTGAGCTCGTACGGCAACCCAATCTATTTCATTAAGCCGGCTGAGGTCATTACGATCTTCAAAAAAATTTGATCCGGCATTTGATAGTGTGAAGGCCCAGCGAGCTGGCTGCGAGTTAGCCCATTCCACGACTTCGTTCAGGTCGGCTTCAAAATGGATAATCGGATCTTGTCCACCCTGATAGGTCAGTTCTGGATTGCGGCGATGGATTAAGAACAGCATGACCGATCTCGGGCAAAAGTAGAACGGCACACAATCCCCGACGTACAAATCGGGGTAGCTACTGAGACATATTTCGTTCAAGCGCCTCAGTTTTATCCTGCTCATGCCAATGGTGGTGCCGGGAGGCGCGCGCTTCACCACTTGAGCGTCACACCAGAGAAAGCCGTCGGTCACAATTGACTGTAGGCGATCCACATGAGCAATGTGATAGATCTTGGGGCGGGGCGGTGTTGGCATTGCGTTCATGGAGCTTCATCCCCGAATAAGCCCAGTGAAACCTGCGTGGTTTCTTGAACAGATTTCCCACGTCTTGCGCTTGGGGCTAATAGCTCACTCTGGGCAACGTCTCCCAATGCGTGTTTCAACGCAATGCGCCAGCCTTTACCGCCGTCCATGACGCCGCCGGTGCTGATGGCAGCCATACCAAATAGCCACCAGCGCTCTTCAGGGCGCAGTGCCAGCCAGTTGCGTACGGCGACAGGGATTTTTTCCTTATCCATTTGTTCGACGGCCCAGGCAAGCACGCACAATTCTTTGCCGAGGAGGCGATCTACCGGGTTGTCGCCCACCTTCCATGTGCTGGGCTTTAAACCATGTGTGGCTAGTCGAGCATTGAAAGCGCGTTGCACTTCTGCGCGGATGGCCGTCCAGCGAGGGCGCTCCAGAAGGACGCGGTCAATCACTGCATTGTCGTTGCTTGCTGCCTGCAAGCCCAGGTATTCACTAATCTGGACTTTCCCGCTGCTGGCCTTTGGGATGATGACCTTGAAATGGTGAGGATCGGAAGTCGCAGGCACACCAAAGCCCAGCGTAGGGGGGGCTTTGGTTCCCGCCTTGCTTGATTGGGTGCGAACTGCGCCTTCGGCCATATTATTCTTCCTGGGTGATGTCGCCCGGCCTCAACTCAATTTCGGCGAGTTTGGCGAACTCTTTGAGTGCAAAGCCGGAATTGAATTGGATGCCGTCGGCAATCGTAATGTTGAGCGCTGCATCGGGCTCTTTGAGTACCTCACGCAGACTGTTGACGACGCCTTCGATCATGAGGGCGGTGACTTCGCGTTCCTGGAAGCGCACCGTTACCGTGTTTTCGCCTTCGCCGATTTCAACGCGCACACCCTTGAATCGGGTGTCCGGTTGATCGCGGAATTGATTGATGACGGAGAAAACCCGGTCAGTCGTATCGAGCGACACTCGCTTGCCTTGCAGGCGAGCAGGCTTGCTGTCCACGATATGTACGGTTTTGTCGCCGCTGGCAGGAATCTGAAAATCCGCTGTTTTATTGGCTTCGCCTGCCCGCGCATAGACCAGTAGGCGGTAACTCGCCGCGTCGACCTCGAAGGGCGCGTCGTAACGGATGCCGTCTTTTGGGTTGGAGCCATCCAAGGTATAAAAAATGTCCGCCGACGGTGTGACTGCCAAGGTAACGCGACGTTTGTCCGCAGCCGGATCGACTTGATGGCGAATCTTCAGGTCAGCGAGCCAGCGTGTAGGTGGGGCGCTTTCATAGCGGCCGGTGGGCTCCTTGACCAAAAAGTAGACCGTGCCCTCGTCAGTCGTGAAGTTGTCGAGGTCTTCAACCTTATTGTCCTGGTCGGAGACATCCGGCTTGGTTGACCAATAGACAATCGGGCTTTCACCCGCATGGCGAGGGGTGAGGCTCAACACGGTTTCGCCCGTGTCAGGTTTGACGGCACTGATCGACACATTGACGCTGGCCTTGTCTTTGGGGAACGGCCCTTTCTCTATATAGCCATCCTCGCCCAAGCGCCATCGGCCTTGTTTCAAGGCTTCCGTCTTGAGTGTCTCCAGTCCACTGGCGCCTGGCATCCATGGCCAAATCGGTGAGCATTTGGCGCGGCTGACGACATCTTTCCAAGGCGTGCGACGGTTATCTTTGCCGGATGGCCACAAATATTCTTCAGCTTGCGCGAAGCATTCTTCCAGGTTGTCTTTTCCAAGTTCTAGCACAAGCTTGTAGTCTGCGCGTGGGCTGGCCAGAAGCTTCTCGATCTGGGTTTCAGCGGATTGATCGTCTTCGCCGAGTTTCAGACCCTGGTCGATAGTGACGGCGGCGAGCACATCGCGGTCGTCCACAGGGTCGTTGGCCGGAAAATAAAGACGGTTGTATGCCGCCGATAGCGCCTTGCTGAACCGATCTTCGGATTCCTCATAGCGGTCGCGGGCTTCCTCAAACAGAGTGTCGCCAGACTTTAGGCGCTTGTGAATCTGTTCCACGGCATACAGTTCACGTAGCCGTTCTTCAACCGCCTCGGCCAGCAGGCTGTCCTGCCCAGAAAGCACCAGCAGGTTGTTCTTCTCTTGTTGGTAATCGAAGAAGTTCTGCAGTGCGCTCGGTGGAACCTTGCCGTCTGGCTTAATGACGATTAGCGTGCGTGGCCCGCCAAGCTTGAGGTCGTCGAGTTTGGGAAGTACCTGCACATCCTGATAGGCAGTCTTATTAACCGGCGTGAGGATTCCGGTCAGGCGATTGATAAGTGCCTGATCCACCTTGGGCTGAGGGACTTCCTTGGCGTTGCGCTCAATCTGGCGCGAAAGATTTTCCGTTTCTTTAATGAATAAGCGTTGTTCTTCGCGGTGGAGATACCACGCTGATTCACGCAAGCGCTGCAACGCTTGAAGAAACTCGTCGGGCTTGCGCTGAGGTGCGGCCAAAAACTCAATGATCTCGCTTTCAGACAAACCGATACGTCCACCCACTGCACGCGACAGGCTGGATGACAGCAGTAAAGTCATCAGCTGCTGCGATGCATCACTTGCCAGATCAACGTCGATCAGTTCAGCGATGGCATTGCCGGAGTCAGCAATATCGCGAGTCACTGCCGGCATCAACTTGGGTGCGATGCGTTCGATCTCGTCTTTGACCTGGGAGTCATTCAGATTCAGGTGTTGGGTGCCGATCAGAAAAACGTCGTCGGTTTCCCGCTCGTCCACGCTCTTGAGTAGGCGTGCGGTGAATTGCATCAAACCCCGTGTCTGCCGGAAGCCTTCATTCTCCTTGAACAAAGCGACCAAGTGCTTGAAGGAGGGGTGGAAGGGGTAGGTTTCCCGGACTTGCTCTGCGATTTGTTCGATGCTGCTGGCTATGATGTAGCCACCATCCTCGGCTTTTTTAATCTGCTGGGCGTATTCCTCTGCAACTTCCGAGATGACACGTTCGTCTGGCAGCTCGTCGATCAAACGTTTCTTCAGAATTTCGTAGATTTCGTTGCCAGCCAGTTGCACAGGCGTGATCGTCATGGCCTGGCGACGGGTTTCTTGCTGCAAGTTGGAAATAGCGTCTGCCAGTGCCTTGGTCTGAGCCTTGTAGCTGCCCGAAAGGTTAGCGATGACGATAGCGCAATTGGGAAGCTCCAGCGCCGCGCTCATCAAGCTGGAAAGGCTGTAGACCGCCATATTGGCCAGCGTGCCTTGGCCGAACACCTGCGTACTGGCATTGTCTAGGTAGGGCGGCAACTCGTCCAGGAGGATCAGGGTTGGTTGGTCGCCAATGATTTCCTTCCACTGCCGTTGATCGACCGCCTTGGGGCCATTGGCCCAATAAGGCTTGATGGCTTCAGCTTCGCCGAGTTGGGTGGCGATTTCGCCCCAAATGAAGTTGTCGGGATTGTTGCGACCGTTAAATGCTGCAACGCGCGTCTGGCCAAAATCTAAACGTGAGGTCAAGTCTGCGGGTAGGACGGCGCTGCGTAAATGAGGATGGCGGGCCAGCAAGCCCAGCGCAATCATCATGTGCGTTTTACCGCCACCCATGGCTTGGGTGAGTTCGAAAACGGCCTGATCAGACTTGCCGGATAGCCGCAACAAGCCTTCGCGGAAAAGCTGCTCCATGCCGTGGGTGACAAAGTTGCGCGAGAAAAACTCGCGACCGTCACCCTCGTCATTGATGAGGTCTGCCAGATTTTCGATGCCTTGACTCATCCGATAGTCTCGAATGATAGGGTTGAATCGGCAGGCTTGCTTGACCGTCTTAATCATGAACGCGCTCCGTTGTTGTTTTTTACTTCCTCGGAGTGCGGAATTGTGATGCCGTTTCGTTCGCAATAGCCGCGAATGAGAACTTCAACCATGTTCGCAATGGATCGATGCTCTTGATCCGCTGCAATGCGAAGTGCCTCTTTCAATCCGGGGTCGATACGAAATGTAAGTGTAGCAGTCTTGGCGGTGGCCATAGCGTCTCCGGGCGCTACTGTGAATGTACTGCACTTTACAGTATGGGTGATGGTTTGACAATTTGATCCGGCTGGTATTTACGCGCCTACAGTTCTCCCCTTTGGCTGTCTTCAATCGCAGCATTGCAAAGGCCTTCCCGCCCGGTTAAGGGTGGGAAGGGGTGTTTAGGCAAAGTACCTTGTGTGCTCGGTCGATTTTTCGACAGTGAGTAGGCCCGTCTGAAAGACAGTCTGCTTTTCCGAATCCGTTCAGGGTCGGCATTCGGTGGCGCGGAGGGCGTGCTTATGTGTACGGGCAGCGATTGGCCGTGGCGCGGTTTGGTCGAGTGCCGAGAGAAACCTAGTGCTTATGAGTCATGTTCATTTATGGATAAGCACTCGTCGCCAGGATCGGAGGGGCTGCCGGTAGGTGTAAGCGAAACATGGGCTTGTTTCAGATGGGTCTTTGCGTTACAAGCAGAATGTAGTATGTCACATTAAAGGGGCCACAAAATGACCAGCAGCACCATTCTCGCTGTTACGTTCTTGTTCGTCGTCTTTGGCGGCTTGGGGCTAGGCTCAGCTTGGCACTATTTCCGATATGAACAGCGCCCGCAAGTTCCAAAATGTAGCGACAAGTCGTCTTCGGACAACTAAAAAATGAGAGCTGTTATCGAACTGAGCCAAACGCATACGGGCATGGTGCTGGAGCGCCAAGGCTGCGTTTTGTGCACACAAGAAAAATACCTCGGTCAAAAAATGACCGAGGTATTGTGGGATGCCTCAAAAAGAAGCATGGCCCTGGGTGATGGGTCAGTAGACGCCATCTATGTGGCAATTGCCACGGAACAGCCGGGATGCCCTGTGCTGTTCAGAATAAACACCTAAAAACTACAGTACTGCCAATACATCTTCAGATCGGTTCGATCACCCGGGGCCAACCGGGTTCTCATCTCCGTAGCCCTCCTCGCAAAGTTAATGCCCCGGCCAAGGGGCGGTTTCACAAAACACGCAATTAAGTCACCAGTTACCGCTTGGCTCTTTCGCCATAGAAACATCCAGCAAGTCTGCCCCTATGGTCTGCCCACCGTTCGCACGGCGGCACTACTTAAGCCATCTCCCAGTCTTGGCAGGTAATTCCGCAGGGTGCCACCCCCACGAGCTGCCAAGACCTTCCCTACTTAGACAGTCAGTACTTCGGCATTGAACGACAGCCAGCTCGGCTACATCGGATTTTTCTAGGTCTCTGACCCTACCCCCGTTTCCAGGGTTTCCCGCTCCCAAGGTTCCATAACGGATGCGGTACTGCCGATGCGCTTCAACGCTGCTTGCTTACCGCTACTGCGGTCCTGCCTTTCCATGCCTCAACACAGCACCTGTACGGTGCCTTTACCTGATTGAGCTATGCAGCGGCCCCATCTTTCGATAGGTGCCAGCATGCCTAGATTTCTCCCGCATGCCTGACGCCATCACTGACGCCCTCAGCCTTCAGGTGTTGCACTCGTCGCCCACTTTCGCTAGGCCCCGAGGGTCGGGCTTTCACCGACTTTCCCAAACTGTCAGGGTCACTGAGTCATTTCCTACTCAGGCCCGTTTCGTAGTCGCCCCTCCTTGTTGTGGCTATTGCCGACCCACACGCTGCCGTGTGGGCCATGGATTGGGTCGAAGGGGGTGGTTCCCACCCCCAGCGCCCTTCGTAGCCGCGCCAGCCCTGTTAGAGGCACGCGGCTTCAGCGGTTCCGCGGCAGGTGGCGCCTGCTGCGTCGGTGACCTTGCGCATTTTGTCCAGGTGGCTAGCCCGGACAAGACGCGCCGATATGTGGCGTGTGTGTCCAGGTTGGCGACCTGGTTTTGCGATTCGTCGTGCCTAGAATGCAGCGATTTTTCCTCCGCCGCAAGGGTGAGTCTTTGTGAGATCTCACAAAATCGCGAGGTTGTGGAACCTTTATTTATTGCATTGAATGTATGTGTTCTTTCGAATCGGCTACGACGGACTAATAGCCCCATAAAACCAATGAGGTTGCTTTATGAAGTTGAATAGAAAAGCGTATTTGATGCAGCGAATCCAGCTCGCCGCGGCTCGTGGAACGGTCACTCGTTATGTGTCGGCAGAGCTTGATGACGAAGCAACAGTCGAGCGATTTATGCGCAAGATGCGGGATCGGTACGAGACAGATCTAAAGCCAGACACCAAAAGCAAGCGTCGCCGGGCAGGCTTGGCTACGGCCGATTTCTGGGTCTATGAACGACCTGCCGCCATTGAGGGCAAAGCGCTGTTTTGGTGGGTGCTTCTAGTGTCCGATGGCAAAGGCCGGGTCGCAGAGACGGAACGGCTCATTCCATTGCAGCCAGCAGGCGCCGTTCGGTCTAAGCGTCTGGAGCTGGACGGCTATGAGCTTGTGCATGATGGGGTGGGGTGGTCATGGCAGATGACCCGCGCCACGGTGTCACGATGGCATGAGCGGATTCGTCGAGTCTGTTCTGCTGCGCCTAGTAGCCGTGACCGATCCCGAGCTGACAAGCTGATTGCCGACATGAGTCGAGCGCCAGGCTTTCGCCTGGCTCGTCGTCAGGTTGGTAATTTGTTAGCTAGATTTCGCAGCGAATGGAGGAGGCTAAGGGCGGAGTCTGACCCCATGCCTGAGATGCCGACGTTTCTCCCCTACGTCCGCATGCTGCCAAAACGCAAGAGGTCGGAGCCTTGAACGGGGCCGAGTCATAAGGTGTACCAACCCAGACTTGATCTGACAGACATTGTCTGATCAAGTCTCAGAGTTCAGAGCGGCCGTTTTCGGCTGTGGTGGACAGTCCGGGCCTTGTCAAAAGTACTTTAAACCGAGGGTGTATTTAACGCGGGTAAAGCTTTGTAGCGGCGTCGGCCAGCAACTTAGAGCGAGCCGAAATGGATTCCTCTCCCCATGTTTCTCGGGTCATCAAGTCACCATTGATGCTCAATACAGTGTTTGCGATCAGCAGACGCTTCTTGATCTGAAACGACTTGTTCTGCGCCTCACGATTGACCGACAAATTGAGCAAGGTGAGGTTGCCCAACGTCGGAATTGCCTTAGTTCGCTGACGGATAGCTAGGTACTGGCTCGACAGGGTACCTCCCATAAGTTCTTGTTGCTCAGCCGCTCTGTTTTCGGCGAGTGTCGCCTTGGAGCCATCTGGAAGTGTCCAATGCTCATACCAAGATCGCGGAAGGATATGATCGATGTCAAGGTTGGACAGGTCGGGGATGATGGGCTCTTCTGTGCGCTTGGTCAGGCGAAGCCAACCTTCTAGCTCAGTGAGCAACATACGGCAACGACCACTATCAAGGTTGCCGTGGTAAATAGGCGCCGTCTGGAGAGCGTGTGAGAATTCGTCGTCGTCGGGCCAACGTGCAGCAGGACTATTGGGTGACGATGCTAGCAGATCCTTCAACGTGGTACGTGTCATCGGCCCTTTGATCCATTGGCGTAGCACCGACATGAACCAATTGTTGTAGTTCTTGGAAGTCAGTCCACAAACTGCACGGCGCACGACGTAAGAGACAATATCATTGAACATCGCCGTCTTCTCGCTGTCCGGTACGTCGGCCGTTGAAATACGCAAAGCGAGCGGATGGCTAGTTGTAGTGTCAAATGGCTGGAGGCGTCGGCCGAACCTGGCAACGGGCAAGGTACCCTTCCCTTCGATCAGTTGAAGATAATGCTTGGCATAGGTTCCCAGCATGTCCAATTGCTGAGTGGTGGTTTGACCCTGGGCGTAGCTCTTAAAGTCGACGTAAAGTCGGGCTAGATCGCCTTCCTGCCCAGTCTGTGCACGAATAGAAGAAAAGATCAGCCACTCCAGTCGCGGTTTGGCGATGCGGCCTCGTCGCTCCCGGACCTTCCAGGTGTCTTCCTCAAACTGTTTCCACTTCTCTTCGTACAACGACGCCGGATCTTCCTTGGCGCTGTCCACACTCATGAACAGGTAATTACGGATCAAGTCAGTAGCATGGAGTTCCGCCCCTCGACCGTTCAAGGTTTCAAAAATAACCTGGGCATCGTCGTCTTTCTCTAGCTGGATCAACACGACTTTTAGGTCGGTCAGAACCGCCATCACCAGGCTCTCGACGGCATCGGTGCCGCCGTTGGCCATGATCCAGTCCTTGGCCCATTCGGTGAAATTCCAGATGGCGTCCAACGCCGCAGGATGGGTGATGCCAATCCGCCGGAATGTCCCGGCTTGGGTGAAGTGCGCCGGAAACCGGGATTGCAGCGTGGTCAAATTGTCGGCGGTCATGGCATCAACAAACGCCTTCTGGTCCGAGAACGTCGGCCAGACTTTGAAGATCTCCACGTCCGCATTGGCCATAGTGCTGGGGTTTGGGTTATCCAACACTGCTGCTAAATAGGAATCGTAGTCCACGATCCCCAACTCGCGGGTGGCCAAGCGGATACCTGCCAGGACGTACTGTAGGGTAGTCAACCGCTGTTGACCATCGATAATGTGAAGCGTGTCGACACCTCGCAGGCCGAATTTGTCCTGGGGTTCCACTACGATGGCTCCGAGGAAGTGAGGTGCGGGAGTCGTTCCAGTTAGTCGTTCGTCAGCTTTGTCCTTGATATCGGCCCACAGAAGCTGCCACTGCTTGTCCAAGGTCCACACGTAGGCCCGCTGGTAAAACGGTACTTTGTACTGCTTTCGATCCTGGAAAACTTGCTGGATTGTCCATGTCTCTGACTTCATTCCCTGCTCCGGTTACCTTTGATAACCAGATTATGCCCGTGTATCGCTCATTGAGCTGGAATGCTCGAAGGGCAGTACCCCTCAACATGAGGCCTTATGCTTGACCGATATGGGTGTCTACTATGGGATGTTTCTTGTCTGACAGTTCCCTTTTTCTAGTTGGCATCAAGCATAGTGCCATCGCTTTAGGTCTGGCCCGACTTCTCTCTCGGGCTCTTTAACTGGTCAAGGTAATCTGCCCATGCCTGTATCATCAGGCGGCGCTGTTCATCAAACCGCGCTCGATCATAAGCACTTCCGAGTTCTTCCTTCGATTCATGGGCTAGATGGCGCTCAATAACCTCAACATCAAATCCCAGCCTTTCACGAATCAGTGTTCGAGCAGTCGCACGAAAACCGTGGCCGGTGATTTCGTTCTGGGTGTTGTACCCCAGACTTCTAAGGGCCGCGTTAACAGTGTTGTCAGACATAAAGCGACTTTTCTCGGAACGCCGGCTGATACTTTTAAAAACAGGCCCAGTGGGGCCGGTTATGTTTTGCAGCCCCTTAAGGATTTCGACCGCCTGGTACGGTAGTGGCACGATGTGATCCGCTCCGCCGCCATTGGCACGGCGGGTTTTTGTTTGCTTCACCTGAATTCCCGGGCAGCGCCAGATGGCGGCGTCCAGGTCAAGCTGCTCCCACAGCATTTGTCGGACTTGGCCTGGGCGTTGAAAAATCAGCGGCATGAGTTGTAGGGCGGCCTTGGTGATTGCACTGCCGCGATAGGCATCCAGGTCGCGTAGTAGTTGGCCAAGCTTTATCGGATCGAGAATTGCAGCCATATGCTTGACGCGTGGGGCAGGCAAGGTAAAGTCTGCGACACCTTTTGCCATGAAATTTTCAGTGGGCAGTAGGACATTGCGCGTGACCGCATGGCGGTACGTCCGTTGAATTGATTCTCGAAGCCGTATGGCGGTCTCGCGAGTGCCAGAGGATGAAACAGCCTGCAGAGTATCCAATACGTCTGTGGTTGTTATAAGGCCGATTGGCAGCTTTCCTAGGCGCGGGAACGCGTGCAGTTCCATCATGCGAAGCACACGGTGGCTGTAGCCAGCCGTCCATTCATGCGTGGCGGTAGCGTGTTTATGCCAGTCGCGAGCAACTTGCTCGAAGCTGGCAAGGTCTCGCAGCCGCGCAGCTTGGCGCTTTTCGAGCTTTTCGCTTCGGGGGTCCTTGCCGATGGCGATCAGTTGGAAGGCGTCGCGAGCCAGTTGTCGCGCAGTGGTGGGCAGGACCTTTGGGTACGTGCCAAAGGAAATGCGTACTTGTTTGCCTGATGTGGGGTGGGTGTAAAGAAACGCCCAAGATTTGCCCGAAGGGCGTATGCGTAGGAAAAGACCGGAAATATCTGCGACTAAGCGATCGCGTCCGTTGTGGTGAAGCTCTTCAATTTGTTTTGTGGTCAGCATTTGCAGTACCCTGATTCCGTAGTTATTACCCAACGATATTTTGGGTAATAGCCAGGGGGATGCCAAATGTGAAACCCACTGCGACCACTTGCGACTTTCTGCGATGATCTGCTGCAGAAGCCATTGATTTCTATGTTTGTTTTGAGTCTTGCTAGGTTGCAATGGAACTCAAAAAAGAAATCGTTGGTGGCCTGGGGCGGAATCGAACCACCGACACGCGGATTTTCAATCCGCTGCTCTACCAACTGAGCTACCAGGCCGTCGTGAAAGGCAGAACTATACACGAATTTTTGGTCTTGTGCAGGAATTCGCCTGAAATTTGCGCCATGCGTGTCGGTCCCCATGACGAACCCGGCTGCAAGCCAAGGTGCCCCGGGGGTATAATCCACAGCTATCTTCTGGAATTTCAAGTAAATTTTCCTTGCCATGTCTGTCGACGTCCTCACCTTCGGCCTGAACCACGTTTCCGCCCCGGTCTCGGTGCGCGAGCGCGTGGCTTTCCCGCTCGAGGTCGTCAAGCCGGCATTGTCCGCCTTGCGATCGGCTTTCGGCTCGGCGGTGTCCGAGGCCGCAATTCTTTCCACCTGTAATCGCACCGAAATTTATTGCGCTGCCCGACCTGAGGTCGCCGAGAAGCTGCCGGCATGGATTGCGGATTTCAACCGCCTGGAGTCCGATTCGCTCAAGCCCCATCTGTATCGCTACCATCAGAATGATGCGGTGCGGCATGCGTTTCGGGTGGCCAGCGGGCTCGACTCCATGGTGCTGGGCGAGCCCCAGATTCTCGGGCAGATGAAAGACGCCGTGCGTGCGGCCGATGAGGCCGGGGCCTTGGGCACCTTGCTGCATCAGTTGTTCCAGCGTACTTTTTCGGTCGCCAAGGAAGTCCGTTCGCAAACGGCCATCGGCGCGCACTCGGTCTCCATGGCGGCTGCTGCCGTGCGTCTGGCCGAGCGCGTGTTCGGCGATCTGTCGCAGACCAATGTGCTGTTCATCGGCGCAGGCGAAATGATCGAGCTGTGCGCCACGCATTTCGCTGCGTCCGGCCCCCGCCACATGACGGTTGCCAATCGTACGCTGGAGCGCGCCGAACTGCTGGCCAACCGTTTTTCGGCGCACACCATGCGCCTGTCCGAACTGCCTGAGAAGCTGGCGGGTTTCGATGTCATCGTGTCCTGTACGGCAAGCTCCTTGCCCATCCTCGGCTTGGGGATGGTGGAAAGGGCGACGCGTCTTCGGCGTCACCGCCCCATGGTCATGGTCGACCTGGCTGTGCCGCGCGATATCGAGACCGAAGTCGGGCGGCTGGACGACGTCTATCTGTATACGGTGGATGATCTTGGCCGCATGGTGCAAAGCGGAAACGACGCGCGCCGGGCGGCGGTGGTGCAGGCCGAGGCCATCATTGAGACCCGGGTGCAGAATTTCATGCACTGGCTGCAGAATCGCGAGATCGTTCCGGTCATCATGGATATCCATCGCAAGGCCGATCTCGTCCGGCAGGCCGAGCTCGACAAGGCGCGGCGTCTGCTGGCCAAGGGCGAATCGCCTGAGGCCGTGCTTGAACAACTGGCGCATGGCCTTACCCAGAAATACATCCATGGTCCGCTGGCCGCCCTTAACCGCAGCGAATCCGACGAGCGCGGGCAATTGCTCGATCTCCTTCCGCGCCTGATGCCCTCGGTCGAGCGCCGGCGTTAGCGGCCCCGCGCCGCGCCATCGGGGGGTGCCCCGCGCATCCCGTCCTTCTCCTTTCATTTCATCCTCTCACCCACCTTTTCCCATGAAAAGTTCCATGCGCTCCCGGCTGGAGCAGCTTGCCCGCCGTCTCATCGAAATCGACGCCATGCTGGCCGAACCGGAAATCGCCGGCGATATGGATCGTTTTCGCAAGTTGTCGCGCGAACGCTCCGAACTCGAGCCCGTCGTGACGGCTTTCCAGGCGTATACCGCGGCCGAGGCGGATGTCGCGGCGGCCCAGGAGATGATGAGCGACCCCGAGCTGAAGGAAATGGCGGAGGATGAATACCGCCTGGGCAAAGGCACGGTGGAGCGGCTGGAAGCCGATCTGCAGATTCTGCTGCTGCCGCGCGACCCGGATGACGGCCGCAGCGTCTACCTGGAAATCCGCGCGGGCACGGGGGGCGATGAGAGCGCCCTGTTTGCCGGTGACCTGCTGCGTATGTACTCCCGCTATGCCGAGGAAAAGGGCTGGCGCGTCGAGCCCATGTCGGAAAGTCCGTCGGAGCTGGGTGGTTACAAAGAGGTCATCGTGCGTATCGGCGGTGACGGGGTATATGGCCGGCTCAAGTTCGAGTCCGGCGCGCATCGGGTGCAGCGCGTGCCCGCCACTGAGACCCAGGGGCGCATCCATACTTCGGCCTGCACGGTGGCCGTGCTGCCCGAGGCGGACGAACTGAGCGATATCGTCATCAATCCGGCGGATTTGCGCATCGACACGTTCAGGGCCAGCGGCGCCGGCGGCCAGCACATCAACAAGACGGATTCGGCCGTGCGTATCACCCATCTGCCGACGGGGCTCGTGGTGGAGTGCCAAGACGATCGCTCTCAGCACCGCAACAAGGACAAGGCCATGCAGGTGCTGGCGGCGCGCCTCAAGGACAAGCAGCAGCAGGAGGCTCACAGCAAGGAAGCCGCGCAGCGCAAAAGCCTGGTGGGATCGGGCGATCGCTCGGAACGCATACGTACCTACAACTTCCCGCAAGGCCGCGTGACTGACCACCGCATCAACCTGACGCTTTATAAGCTGCAGGCTGTCATGGAAGGCGATCTCGACGAATTGACGGGCGCATTGCTGGCCGAGCACCAGGCCGAGCAGCTGGCCGCCCTGGGCAACGAGTGACTCCGGCATGGATACGGTCCGATCAGTCCTGGCGGCCAGCCGCTTGCCGCGGCTGGAAACCCAGATGTTTCTTACGCATGTGCTGGGTGTGCCGCGTGCCTGGTTGATTGCTCATGACACAGATCCGCTGGGCGCCGAGGCCATGGAGCGATTTCATGCCTTGTGTGAGCGGCGCCTGGCCGGCGAGCCCATGGCTTATCTTCTGGGCGAGCGCGAGTTCATGGGCCATGGCTTTCAAGTGGTCCCCGGCGTGTTGATCCCCAGGCCGGAGACCGAGTTGCTGGTGGAAACGGCCATACATCATGTCATGGCCTTGGGCAAGCCGGGGGTGCGTGTACTTGATCTGGGGACGGGCAGCGGGGCTGTGGCGGTGTCCGTGGCGCTGGCTTGTCCCGGAGCGGAGGTGATTGCGACGGATCTCAGCGTCGAGGCCCTGGACGTGGCGCGGGGCAATGCCCGGCGCCTGGGGGCGCGGGTGCGGTTCATGCAGGGCAGTTGGTACGATGCGGTGTCGGGCGAGGCCGCCGTCGATGTGATCGTCTCGAATCCGCCCTACATCGCCGCAAACGATCCCCATTTGTCGCAAGGGGATTTGCGCTACGAGCCTTCCACCGCACTCACGGACGGTGGGGATGGGCTGGGGGCCTTGCGCGCCATCGTCAGCGGCGCGCCCGCCCGGCTGAATCCAGGCGGCGTGTTATGGGTGGAGCATGGATGGGACCAGGCCGTCGATGTACGGGGCATGCTCGGGCGGGCAGGGTTCTCGGAGGTCGCCAGCAAGCGCGACCTGGCCGGGATCGAGCGCATTTCCGGCGGATCCTATAATATCCACAGATCAACCTGATTCCTATTGTTCTGGAAACGAGAGCACCATGAGCGAAGTTCAAGATTTCATCCGGGAAACCGTCACCAGCCACCCTGTCGTGTTGTTCATGAAAGGTACGGCGCAGTTCCCGCAGTGCGGCTTTTCGGGTCGTGCCATTCAGATCCTGAAATCTGTGGGTGTGACCAAGCTGGTCACCGTCAATGTGCTCGAAGACGAAGAAGTGCGCCAGGGCATCAAGGAATACGCGAACTGGCCCACGATCCCCCAGCTCTATGTGGGCGGCGAGTTCATCGGTGGTTCGGACATCATCGCCGAGATGCACGCCAGCGGCGAACTCGCCACGGTGCTCAAGGAAGCGGGCGCTCTTGACTAACGGGCATCCGCGTCGGCTGGTCATCGGCGTCACCGGAGCTACCGGGTCGATCTATGCGCTGCGCATGCTGCAGGCTTTGCGCGGCGTTCCCGAGATCGAGACCCATCTGGTGATCACACCTTCCGGGGTGCTGAACATCAAGTACGAACTCGGCCTGTCGCGCCATGACTTTCATGCGCTGGCCGACCACGTCTATGGTTTCCGCGATGTGGGGGCCACCTTGGCCAGCGGGGGCTTCGCCACCGCCGGCATGGTTGTCGCGCCGTGTTCCATGCGCACCCTTGCGGCCGTGGCGCACGGCCTTTCCGACAACCTTGTGACCCGAGCCGCCGATGTGACGCTCAAAGAGCGCCGGCGGCTGGTGATGATGGTGCGCGAAACCCCGTTCAATCTGGCGCACCTGCGCAACATGACCGCCGTCACCGAGATGGGGGGCATCGTGTTCCCGCCGCTGCCGGCGTTCTACCATCATCCGGCCAGCATTGAAGAAATGGTGGACCACACCGTAGCGCGCGTGCTCGAGCTGTTCGACATCGAAGTGCCCGGCCCGCACTGGGAGGGCATGGTCAGCCCCGCGGTCTCGCCCTGATCAGGGCGTGGTCCTGAGGTCGGTCATGAAGATCGTGCGCCGAGAGGGCGATGCCTCGTCCTGAGGGCCATTGTCGCGGCCGGCATTCAGTTGCGCCTCCAGGGCGTCGAAATCCTCTGCGTCAAAGGCCATGTCGCCTTCTGCGTCGGCAACGCCCGTGGCCACGAGGCCTGAGAAATCGAACAGGTTCTTGTCCAGCAGGTGCGAAGGCACCACGCGGGTGAGGGCGCCGAACACATTCCAGGAGCGGCCTGGAAGCTTCCTGTCCCATTCGGCAATCATGCGCCCGACCTCCTGGCGCTTCAGGTTCTCCTGAGAGCCGCACAGATTGCAGGGAATGATGGGAAACTGTTTCATTTCCGCATAGGTGATCAGGTCTTTTTCCTGGACGTAGGCCAGCGGGCGGATGACGATGTGCTTGCCGTCGTCCGACATGAGCTTGGGCGGCATGGCTTTCATGCGCCCGCCATAGAACAGATTCAGGAAGAACGTGGCCAGGATGTCGTCGCGGTGGTGTCCGAGCGCAATCTTGGTGGCGCCGAGTTCGCCGGCGACCCGGTACAGGATGCCGCGCCGCAGGCGCGAGCACAGCGAGCACATGGTCTTGCCTTCGGGGATCACCCGGGTGACGACGGAGTACGTGTCCTGGGTTTCGATATGGAAGGGGATGCCCAGGCCCTTCAGGTACTCGGGCAGGATGTGGTCGGGAAAGCCGGGCTGCTTCTGGTCGAGGTTGACGGCCACGATGTCGAAGCGGAAGGGCGCGCGGGCCTGGTGGATGCGCAGCAGGTCGAGCAGGCTGTAGGAATCCTTGCCGCCGGACAAGCAGACCATGATCTTGTCGCCTTCCTCGATCATGCCGAAGTCGGCGATGGCCCGGCCTGTTTCGCGCAAGAGCCGATTGGTGAGCTTCTGTTCGTCGACGCGCCGCTTGTGGGCGCGCCTGCGTTCGGTGTGAGCCGCGGCGGGATCCGCCTGCAAAGAGTCTTGGGGCGTGGAGGTATCGGCTTGCATGCTGTTGAACCGGCGTTGAAAAACCGGTGTGCGGTGTTCAGGAGCGGCTGCGCTCGAGCTCGATGCCTACGGCAGCGCAGTCGGAAAAGGCATTGGGTTTGCTGATGCGGATTTTAACCCGGCTGATGTCCGCGAACTCGTGCATCAGGCGGTCGACAACCTGCTCGACCAGGGTTTCGAGAAGGTTCACATGGGCCTGGGTGCATTGCTGGACGATGGCGGCGCGCAGCAGCCGGTAGTCCAGCACGGTCTGGATGTTGTGGTCGTTGACCGGTTGGCCGACGCGGACATCGATTTCCGCATCAATGTGCAATGGCTGTGTGGCGCGCAGTTCGTGCTCGAGGATGCCGATGCGGGCGTCGAGCGCAAGTTGCGAGAAAATGACTCTGCGTGTGGACATGGTGTAAACCTTGGCTGGATCGGGCCATTGTAGTTCCAATACGTCATGGCTACGTTGGGGCGATGGAATTTGGTAGCATCGGATCATGCAGCAAGAAAACAGACTTTACGATGCCGTCATCATCGGCGGAGGCCCGGCCGGTGTTTCCTGTGCCGTGTGGCTGGCGCGCCTGGGGTTTGCGCCCGTCCTGGTCGAGGCCGGGCCTGAGATCGGCGGCTTGTGCCGCCGCAATCCCTTCCACGATGACTGGAACGCCTCTTTGCCCGGCCTGCGCGGAGAGCAGGTGGCCGACAACCTGGCGCTCAGCCTCGAGCAGGCCAGGGTGCCGGTCTTGCTGTCCCTGCCTGTCACGCACATCGAGCCGGAGCCTGATGGCTATGTGGTGCAGGCGGGATCCCCGGCGTTGCAGCTTCGCGCTCCGCATGTGGTGCTGGCCACCGGGGTTGTGGCGCGGGGGCTCCCGGGGTACGCAGGGCAAGCCTTCGACGGCATCCTGGTTGGCCCTGGGGTGCATGTGGTCGCCCAGGATTTCGCCGGTCTGCGAGTGGCCGTGCTCGGCGGGGGCGACAATGCGTTTGAAAATGCCCTGTACGCCCTGGATCGCGATGCCAGCGCAGTGGATCTCTACGCCCGCAGCGTGCGCGCGCAGCGCCAGTTCGTTCAGCGTTTCCCGACGCAGCATGTGCGGGTGGGCGACTATTCCGTCGATCCGGTTGCGCGCACGGTCAATGGCAAGGTCTACGACCTGATCCTGGTCCTCTATGGCTGGGAGCCTTGCGTGCATTTTGCCGAGAACCTGGCGCTGCGTCGCAGCGCACGTGGGTACGTGGAAGTCGACCCCTATACGGCGGAAACCAGTTGCCCGGGCATCTACGCCGTCGGCGAGGTGTCGCAGCGCCAGCACCCCTGCGTGGTCACGGCCCTGGCCGACGGGGTGACCGCGGCCAAAGCCATCCAGGCCCGCCTGGAGGCGGCGTTGGGCGCTTAGCCGGCCTTGGTCGCGACGGGGCTGAGCTGGCAGTCTTGTGCGGGGGCCTCCAGTTCAAGGTTGAATCGGCGCAACTCGTCGCGCCGGAACACATGCACCGACACCGTGTCACCGGCTCGGTAGGCACGCAGCAACGCCGGCAGGTTGTTGTCCGAGACGCGCAGGCCATTGATTGCCACGAGCGTATCGCCGGCGGACAGCCCCGCTGCATGTGCGGCACCGTCCTCGTAGACGGTGGCCAGCATGGTCTGGCCTTGTCCGCTGCGAGTACGCACCCCCATCGAGGGCGTGTCGTCGACGGCTTTCCATTGGAGAGCCACGCCTTGGTGCGCAAGCAGGGATTCCAAAGGTATGTCTTCGCGGCCGTTGACATGGCGGGCGATGAATTCCGAGACATCAACGCCCGTTGCCTCCCGGATGAGGTCCGGAATGGCGGCTTCGGGTACCCCATGGGGCAGGCCTTGATAGAAATCGCGTCCGAATCGAACCCACAGCAGGCGCATGACGTCGTCGAGGGAATGCTGGTCGCCCGAGGCCTGGCGTATGGTGATGTCCAGCCCGAGCGCCGCCAATGAGCCCTTGGTGTAGTAGCTGACCAGCGCATTGGGCGAGTTCTCGTCCTGCTTGTAGTAGCGAGTCCAGGCGTCGAAGGAGCTTTCGGCGACGGATTGCTTGCGGCGGCCCGGCGAGCGTTGCACGTTGTTGATGGCCTTGCCCAGCAGCTTGAGGTAGGCCGCCTGATCGATCACTCCGGATCGCAGCAGCATGAGGTCATCGTAATAAGAGGTGAAGCCTTCGAAGACCCACAGGAGGCGGGTGTGGTTTTCGCGGCTGAGGTCATACGGGGCAAAGGCCGCGGGCTTGATGCGCTTGACGTTCCAGGTGTGGAAGTATTCGTGGCTGACCAGCCCCAGGAAGGTCGTGTAGCCATCGCCGGCCGCGCTGCGCCCGAGCGTGGGGAGATCGGTGCGCGAGGCCATGAGCGCAGTGGATGCGCGGTGCTCCAGGCCGCCGTAGCCGTCGGCGGTGACCATCGTCATGAAGACATAGCGGCTGGATGAATCCACAAACGGCGCGCGCCGGGTTTCAGGCTCGAAAAGCGCGATCTGTGCTTCGCAGATTTTTCGGACGTCCTCGGCGATGCGCGGAAGGTCGAGATTGGGCGCCACGCCGGTGAAAACCATTTCGTGCTCGGCGCCATGCGCCTTGAAGCTGATGGTCTGGGGGGTGCCCATTTCGACGGGGTGGTCGATGAGGGCGTCGTAGTCGGGCGCCATGTACATGCCGAAACCGTGACGCTTGGCGCCGCGGCGATGGCGCGTGGCTTCGGGCAGGCTGGTGTGGACGGTCCATCCGCCAGTATGCGGCGGAGGGATCAGGTCGACCAGGCAAGGGCGATGTTCTTGCCCGGCCACGCTCAGAAAGACGCTGGATCCGTTGAAGAAGGCATGGGTCTCGTCGAAGTGCGCGCCCCGCACGGAAAGATCCCAGGCGTATACGGTGTAGTCGACCGTCAGGGGTCCCGAGGCCGGCGCGCATTGCCACGAATGGTTGTCCGACTTGACGATGGGCACGTCCTTGCCACGGCTGGTGGCGCGGATGGCGGTGATGTGGCGGGAGAAATCGCGGATGAGATAACTGCCGGGAATCCAGGCAGGCAGCGCAAAGACCTGCCCGCGAGGGTGGGGCGTGCGCACCGTGATGCTGACCTGGAACTGGTGCCCGGCAGGGTCGGCGGGCGTTAGGCTGTAAAGTAACGGTTCTGTATTCATCCCTTTATATTACTGATTACCGAGCAAGGAGACAGCATGAATGCGCCGTTGGTGAAAATCGAAACCCGGGGCCGGGTGGGCCTCTTGACCCTGGATCGCCCCAAGGCGCTCAATGCGCTGAGCAACGAAGTCATCGGCGAGCTCGCCCAGGCGATGAGGGTGTTCGATGCGGACGACAATATCGGCGCCATGGTTCTGACGGGCAGCGAAAAAGCGTTTGCCGCCGGGGCGGATATCGGGGCCATGAGCGACTGGTCATATACCGACGTCTATCTGCAGGATTACCTGGGCCACGACTGGGAGTCCCTGCGCCGCGTCCGCAAGCCCATCATTGCGGCGGTTGCGGGGTATGCGCTGGGGGGCGGCTGCGAACTGGCCATGCTGTGCGATTTCATCATCGCCGCCGAAAACGCCCGTTTTGGCCAGCCTGAAATCAACCTGGGCATCATCCCCGGTTTTGGCGGTACGCAACGCCTGCCGCGTGCGGTGGGCAAGGCCAAGGCCATGGACATGGTGCTGACGGGGCGCATGATGGATGCCGCCGAGGCCGAACGGGCGGGGCTGGTCTCGCGAATCGTTCCGCCCGATCGCCTGCTCGCTGAAGCGCTGGAAGCGGCGGAGCTCATTGCGTCCAAGTCATTGCCTTCGGTGCTGATGGCCAAGGAAAGCGTCAACCGGGCTTTCGAGGCTTCCCTGGCCGAAGGCCTGCTGTTCGAGCGCCGCAATTTCCATGCGCTGTTCTCGACTCAGGATCAGAAAGAGGGCATGAGCGCCTTCCTCGAAAAGCGCAAGCCGGACTTCAAAAATCGTTAATCCGGAGAGCGGCTCCGTCTCGTCATTCCGCCGCAAGGCGGGATCCACGTCAGGCACTTGGATTCCTGTTTCCGGGAGGCGACGAGGCGCGGTGCTTCGCCATCCTGCGCTGTTTTGTCCGCACAACGCGGAGGCGGCTGACAAGTTGCTTACGGCGGCGGAATAAAGTTATACTCCATGAGTTTCACGCAACACGGGTTTGGGGATGTCGTGTCGGCACAGGATAACGCTTCCGAAGGCGATTACCCGCCCTTGCATCGGACTGATCGCCAGCAGGCAGGTCAGCAGCAAGGCGCTCGTCAGGACGGTCTTTCGCCCATCGTACTGAGCGAGGCTGATCGCGCCACCCTCAGGTTCAAAGCAGGCCGCGGATTGTTGCGGGCCCTGGCGGCCCAAGTCGCCATGCTTGTGTTTGCTGTGGTGGTGTCCTGGCTGGTCGCGGGCGCTGCGGCCGGCGCTTCCGCCCTCATCGGTGCAGGCGCCTATTTTGTGCCCAATGCGTTTTTTGCATTGCGGCTGCTGGTGGGGTTGATGGCGCTGAAACCGGCAAGCCCGGCCACGTTTCTGGTGGGCGAGCTCATCAAGCTGGTCTGCGCGGTTTTGCTGCTTTGGTTGGCGGTGCATCTGTGGCAGCAGTGGCTGGTTTGGCCGGCGCTGTTGTTCGGGCTGGTTTGTGTTTTGAAAGGTTACGTGCTGCTGATGCTGTTTCGCAGGCTGCCGTGACCGAGCGAGTAAAAAAAGTGATTTCACGAGCGTGGGGCGAATGCGCCACGCTCTCGTTTCAAAGTTGATAGTTAAGGGTTCCAATGGCTGCCGCAAGTGATATTTCACCTCAGTCTGAGTACATTCAGCACCACTTGGTTCATTTGAACAATCTTGGCGAGAAGCAATCGGCGATTGCCGACTTCAGCGTCATCAACTACGACTCGCTGTTCTGGTCGATCTTGATGGGGTTGCTGGTCGTCTTTTTCCTGTGGCGCGCGGCCAAGTCGGTCACTTCGGGCGTTCCGGGGCGCTTCCAGGTCGGTGTCGAGATGCTGGTCGATATGGTCAGCAATGAAGCCAAGAGCATCATTCCCAGCGAGAAATCCCGTGCGTTCGTCGCCCCGTTGGCGCTGACGATCTTCCTGTGGGTCGTTCTCATGAACACGCTCGACCTGATTCCCGTGGATCTGGTTGGTTGGATCTTCAAGCTTCTCGGCTTGGCGAGCGAGCACCACGATCCTCTGTACTATCACCGCATTCTGCCCACCGCTGACCTGAACGTGCCCATGGGCATGTCTCTGGGTGTGTTGCTGCTGACCATCTATTACGGCATCAAGATCAAGAGCACGGGCGGTTTCGTCAAAGGCCTTTTCACGGCTCCCTTCCATGCTCACGGTGTTGCCGGCCTGCTCCTGGTGCCGTTCAATCTGCTGCTGAACCTGATGGAGTACGCTGCCAAGACCGTGTCCCTGGGCATGCGGTTGTTCGGAAACATGTTTGCCGGCGAACTGCTGTTCATGCTCATCGCCCTGCTGGGTGGTGCCTGGACCGGCTTTAATGGTGTGAGTCTGGGGCTTGGCGTAGGCCAGGTTCTGGCCGGTTCGGTGTGGGCCATCTTCCACATCCTTATCGTGCTGCTGCAGGCCTACATCTTCATGATGCTCTCCCTCGTGTATGTGGGGCTGGCTCACGAAGACCATTGATGGTGGATTTCCTGTCCCGGGTTACGGCCCGGGCCGGAGAGGCAAGTTTTCTTGCATTGAAGTTTTTTCTTTCTTGACTTTTGTTTTGCTTACACGGTTTCTAACCAAGGAGTTGTTGTTATGACCAACGTTGCTCTCGTCGCTTTGGCTTGCGGTCTCATTGTTGGCCTGGGTGCCTTCGGTGCCTCTATCGGTATCGCCCTGATGGGTGGCAAGTACCTGGAAGCTTCGGCACGTCAGCCCGAGCTGATGAACGCCCTGCAAACCAAGATGTTCCTGCTGGCCGGCCTGATCGACGCGGCCTTCCTGATCGGCGTTGGTATCGCCATGCTGTTCGCCTTCGCCAACCCCTTCGTCGGGTAAGCTGGTGAACCGACCCGCCGTAACGAGCGGGTGAAGCAGTCGTTGGCGGTGCCCGTTCCTGGGCGCCGCAACGACTTGGACATAAGGTGTTGTGCGGCATCGCTGCCTGGCACCCGTGGTATTAAAGGGAAACGACCGTGAATTTAAACGCGACTCTCTTTTTTCAGATGATCGTGTTTTTCGTGTTGGGCTGGTTTACGATGAAATTCGTATGGCCGCCTCTCACGAAAGCCATGGACGATCGCCGCCAGAAAATTGCCGATGGCCTCGCGGCCGCCGACAAGGGCAAGGCCGACCTGGCCCAGGCTCAGGCGCGTATCAGTCTGATTGAAGCTTCCGCCAAGACCGAGAACCATGCTCGCATGCTCGAAGCGGAAAAGCAGGCTGCCAGCATCATCGATGAGGCCCGTCGTGAAGCCGAGGCCGAGAAGGCCCGCATCATCGCCCAGGCCAAACTCGACGCCGAGCAGGAAGTTCAGCGTGCTCGCGAAGGGTTGCGTAGCGACGTGGCCGCGCTGGCCGTCAAGGGCGCCGAGCAGATCCTCAAGAGGGAAGTCGACGCCAAGACCCATGCCGAGCTGCTCGATCAGCTCAAGGCACAACTCTAATCAGGGCGGGCCATGGCTGAACTATCGACTATTGCAAGACCTTACGCCGAGGCGCTGTTTGCCGCGGCGCAGGGCGATGAGGCCGGCTTGGCATCCTGGTCCGGATTGCTCACTGAGCTTGCCGGCGTTGCCAGCCTGGACGATGTGCGCGAAGCCCTGACGGATCCCCGTCTGGTCGACTCGCAGCGCGTCGAGCTGTTCTGCGGGCTGGTCAAATCGCCGCTTCCGGCGAAACTCCGCAATTTCATCGAGCTGCTGGTTGCCAACGATCGCATTCTGTTGCTGCCGCAGATCGCCGAGCAGTTCGAATTGCTCAAGAATCGGCAGGAAGGATCCGCCCTTGCCGAGATCACCAGTGCATTCGCCCTGAACGAAGGGCAGCTCAACGAGTTGCTGGCCGGTCTCGAGAAAAAGTTCGGCCTTAAACTCAAGCCGGCCGTCACCGTCGATCCGACCCTGATCGGGGGCGTGCGTGTGGTCGTCGGCGACCAGGTACTCGACACTTCCGTGCGGGCTCAGCTTGCCCGCATGCGCGACACGCTGGCCGCTTGATGCGCGCCAGATAACAGGATTCCAGGAGTCTGAACATGCAACTTAACCCGTCAGAGATCAGCGAGCTGCTCAAAAGCCGCATCGAAGGCTTGGGCGCGTCGACCGACGTACGTACGCAAGGCACGGTTGTTTCCGTGACCGACGGCATCACCCGCATCCACGGCCTGTCCGACGTGATGCAGGGCGAAATGCTCGAGTTTCCCAACAACGTGTTCGGCCTGGCGCTGAACCTCGAGCGCGACTCCGTCGGCGCCGTTGTCCTGGGTGATTACACCGGTGTTTCCGAAGGCGACCAGGTCAAGACCACCGGCCGCATTCTCGAAGTGCCGGTCGGCCCGGAACTGCGCGGCCGTGTGGTCGACGCGCTGGGCAACCCCATCGACGGCAAAGGCGCCATCGACGCCAAGCTGACCGATGTCATCGAAAAAGTCGCGCCGGGCGTGATTGCGCGCCAGTCGGTCGACCAGCCTCTGCAGACGGGTATCAAGGCCATCGACTCCATGGTGCCTATCGGCCGCGGCCAGCGCGAACTGATCATCGGTGACCGCCAGACCGGCAAGACCGCCGTCGCCGTGGACACCATCATCAGCCAGAAGGGCAAGAACGTCACCTGCGTGTACGTCGCCATCGGCCAGAAAGCCTCCACCATCAACAACGTGGTACGCAAGCTCGAAGAGCACGGCGCGATGGAATACACCATCGTGGTCGCCGCCTCGGCTTCGGATTCCGCCGCCATGCAGTATCTGGCCGCCTACTCCGGTTGCACCATGGGCGAGTACTTCCGCGACCGCGGTGAAGACGCGCTCATCATCTATGACGATCTGACCAAGCAAGCTTGGGCCTACCGTCAGGTTTCCCTGTTGCTGCGCCGTCCCCCCGGGCGCGAAGCCTATCCTGGCGACGTGTTCTACCTGCACTCGCGACTGCTCGAGCGCGCTGCTCGCGTCAACGCCGAGTACGTCGAAGCGTTCACCAAGGGTGCCGTCAAGGGCAAGACCGGTTCGCTGACCGCGCTGCCCATCATCGAAACCCAGGCCGGCGACGTGTCCGCCTTCGTTCCGACCAACGTCATCTCCATTACCGACGGCCAGATCTTCCTGGAAACCGACCTGTTCAACGCTGGTGTGCGTCCCGCCATCAACGCCGGTATTTCGGTTTCGCGTGTGGGCGGCGCTGCCCAGACCAAGGTGGTCAAGAAGCTGTCGGGCGGTATTCGTACCGACTTGGCGCAGTATCGTGAACTGGCGGCGTTTGCCCAGTTCGCCTCCGATCTCGACGACGCCACCCGTCGCCAGCTCGAGCGCGGCAAGCGTGTGGTTGAACTGCTCAAGCAGCCTCAGTACCAGCCTTTGCAGGTCTGGGAGCTGGCTGTGTCGCTGTTCGCCGTCACCAAGGGCTATCTGGACGACCTGGACGTCGGTCAGGTGTTGTCCTTCGAAAAGGCTCTGAAGGATTCGCTCAAGTCGAAGCACGAAGCCCTGGTCCAGCGTATCGAGGACAAGAAGGAACTGTCCAAGGACGATGAGGCCGAGCTGGCCGCCGCCATCGAAGAGTTCAAGAAGCACGGAGCTTTTTGATATTGATTGGCGGGAGCGGGAGGGGCATGGCCCTTCCCTCTGCAAGCAGTGATGGGGCGGCTTGACCGCCCCGCGACAACGCCCAGACAGGAAGTGCGATGGCCGGAATTAAGGAAATTCGAACCAAGATCAAAAGCGTGCAAAACACGCGGAAGATCACAAAAGCCATGGAGATGGTGGCTGCATCCAAGATGCGTAAGGCGCAGGAGCGTATGCGCGCCGGCCGTCCCTATGCGACCAAGGTGCGCGAGATCGCTGCGCACCTGATGCAGGCACACCCCGACTACCACCACGCCTACATGGAAGAACGTGGCCAGGTGAAAGCCGTGGGTGTCGTGCTTGTCACCACCGACAAGGGGCTGTGTGGCGGTCTGAACACCAACGTGACCCGCCTCGTGCTGAACCGTGTCAAGGAATTCAACGAGCAGGGCATCAAGGTCCAGGCAACGGCGTTGGGCAACAAGGGTGTGGGTTTCCTGACCCGCATCGGCGTTGACCTCGTGTCGCAGGAAGTCCAGTTGGGCGATACGCCCAACCTTGCCCGCCTTATCGGCGCGATCAAGGTGCAACTGGACGACTTCGTCAACGGCAAGGTCGACGCGGTGTACATCGCAACCAACCGGTTCGTGAACACCATGAAGCAGGAGCCCAGCTTCATTCGCCTGCTTCCGTTGCCTTCGGGTCTGCAGGATCCCTTCCAGGCAGGTTCTCTCGGTTCGTCCGAGGGTGCAGTCAAGACCACGTCGGAGTACGGCTGGGATTACATCTACGAGCCCGATGCGAAGTCGGTCATCGATGATCTGCTGCTCCGTTATGTCGAAGGTCTCGTGTACCAGGCGGTTGCGGAGAACATGGCGTCCGAGCAGTCCGCCCGCATGGTGGCCATGAAGGCGGCATCCGACAATGCCAAGAAGATCATCGGCGATCTGCAGCTGGTCTACAACAAGACCCGTCAGGCCGCCATTACGAAAGAAATTTCAGAAATCGTCGGGGGCGCTGCCGCTGTCTGAGGTCAGGACAGAAAGGCATCCCGTCAAAGATATTTAGCAAGGACTAAACATGAGCAACGGTACCATCGTTCAGTGCATCGGCGCCGTGGTGGATATTCAGTTCCCCCGCGACAGCATTCCCAACATCTACGACGC